>Ga0247733_1000005_pt1 | contig 453017 bp, 516 predicted proteins | sample UWRJL043104R2_FD_180932 | JGI IMG/M metagenome (GOLD analysis project Ga0247733, IMG submission 180932) | Plant litter microbial communities from Arlington Agricultural Research Station in Wisconsin, United States - UWRJ-L043-104R-2 | ecosystem: Environmental > Terrestrial > Plant litter >... | reverse complement strand
GCAATAGCTCCCCCTCACAATTCCCCACCCATCCCGCCAGTGCGCCCCGCACAGCCCTCGTATCCTGCCGCGGTATACGTATGTAGACGGTGACGCCTGAGATGTGTAGAATGTCGAGTGGGATGCTGGAGCCTGTGAGGCCGAGGAAGGATGTAAGCGCGGTGGTTAGGAGGGTGGATGTTGTTAGGGGGTCGAGTGGTGGGGTTTTTGGTGGGTTGTTCGCGGGGGTGGGGGTGAGGAGAGTCGGAACGAGGAGTTGGAGGTGGAGGTAGGACCAGAGTGGTTTGCGGAAGGTAGTTGTGTGGAGTATGTGGTTGTCTTTCTTCTTGCGCTTTTTGGAGGTGGGGTCGGTGGAGGGCGCGGTCGGTGGTGGGATCGCGTCTGCGTCTGTGTCGGGGAGTGATATGTTGGTTGAGGTCGCCGTGGACGGCGCATTCGATGTGGGATTCATGAGATGGGAGGCCGCGGGGGTGTGTGGGCGTTTGGGCGCCATTGGAGCTGTAGAACGGTGTGAGACGGAACACGAGTTGAAGAACTCTACGCAAAGGTCATGCCATCGTAGTGTTGTTTGAGGGCGTTTTGGGCGTGTGTAGGCGAATGGGCCGGGTTTCTGTGGAGGAGTGGGTTTAAGTGAAGCTCCACAGCTTGACGCGAAAGTTTTAGCGGGGCCTTCCTTAGCGCGTTGTTGTCCCGCCCCAACACCATCAGGTTGTGCAACGACGGCTCATGTCTTGGCAACGCAATGCCACGCTGCTTATTCTGACTGCATAGCTATTCGACAATGTCTTAGTCGACGAGTATGACATGTAGAAAAGATGGGGCGAGCTGAACATCACCATGTCTGTCTCCTAATCGTAACGCACTTCGCCATAGCACACCTCAACGCAGAATCACAACACTCTGATGGATCGAGGATTATGCATTGTTATCAACTATACACAATTTCATACCTTACCCAATTCATGCATAAAAACAGCTCGTGGCATAGAATGTAAGCTACAGCCTCTGCATCTGCATACGTCCCAACCGTATTCAATGACCTTTGCTAGCGAGCAACTGCGCTCAATATAACGGTAGCATGAACACGAAGACATAGCTTCCATCGGCAACTTGATCAATACCGAAAGTCGGGTCGACCAATCCGTCCGCAGGAAAGAAACGTATTCCACAGAGAGTAAGTCAATTTAAAACGCAGAGTCCGGGCCGAGCAACACACTCGCCCGGACCGTGGGGGTATATATGTTAAAAGGAACGCGGAAAATCAGATGTGGAATGTGAAGATCCTGGGAAAACGCCGTGGGGGAGGTGGTAGCACAAGTTGGATAGTGTGGCGTGTTGAAACCGTCGATTGATGGGGATGATCTTCTGGGCCTGCAGAAGTAGGAACGGTGGTGTCGGAAGAACTGAAAAGTCAAGTCGTTTTGTTGCCTTTCGCCGCGGTGGCCTTTTTCCTCAGATTCTCTTGCATTTTCTCGATGTTGAACGTAAACTGGTGCGGGAAGCCCCCATTGACGCTGGCATTGACTTCACTCACAATCTTCTGGAGCTCGAAGATGGCGAGGACGAGCTGCGGAGTCTCCGCACAGAACTCTGCAATCTGCTCTAGATTCAAAGTTCCTTCCAAGGAGCTTACAGCGCCCTTCACGGCAACGACTTCTTGGTCGAGAGTGGTCGTGCTTCGGTTGAGTTTGTCCATGCGCTTGTCGTGGGTGGAAATCGTCGTGTCTACTGTGTCTGCCCTGGTTGTGAGCTCGCTGATTGACTCTTTCAACTCCTCATGCGTGGACTTGACTTTGATGTTCAAGTCATCGATGGACTGGCGCTGCTGTTTGACATCTTTCCAGAAGGCCTTTTGCTGCGCTTCGTATTCTAAACCCAAAGCCGCCGTTTCATCGGACTTCCTCAGCGCATCGGTAGCCGTTTTCGAAATGGCGTCAAGCTTTGGCATGATTTGTGGTAGCTCTGCCAGACCAGGAACGCCTTGTACCAGGTGAAGCAAAGCTTCCGAGTGCAGCACGAGCTGTACCATAGTAGCGCTATTCTCCACAATGAACATGAAATGTTGAGACTTCCAAGTCTGCGCCTATATATAAAGATTAGTACTGCTCGTTTAATGGGTGTCAGTAACCAGTTGCAAGCTGAAATTGGACTGATTGTTTAACTTGCGACTTGTCTGCGGCCAAGGTACGTACCATATCCGTCAGCTCCTGAGCGACCCTTGAAAGCTGCATCAGCTGATCCTTGTCTTGAAGGAGCCAGTGGAGGTTCTTGGCAAGGTTTCTGAAAGACGACAGCTCCTGCTGCACAGATTGGGCTAGACCGACCATGTTGTGCGCAGTCGGATAATTCTCTGTGAACCAATGAACCATCCGCTGATGGATGGCGTCTGTCGATATGTTCTCATAGCGATCCTCTAGACTGACGTAAGATGCCTGAATTATTTCAACCTGGTTCGACAGGGAAGTGAAGGTTTGTTGCCATTCAGTAGCTTTGTTATTCAGGGTGCGGTTCCAGACTTGTGAGTCCTGAACAAGGGCCTGCAATTGCTGCCGCTCTGCAGAAGAAAAGGACGCTGGCGTTTGGTCTTTCAATGATCGTAGCTCGGTACCTAGGTCCGATCTCAATTGTTGCAGCTTAGTGTCAATCGTACGCGCAATGTCGTCCTCCACTGTCGTCACCTTATTCCCAAGGTTGTGGATGACCTGTTCAGCTTCCTGAAGGCCATCATTGATTGCTCCAATGTCCCTGTGTGCCTATACGCGAAAAGACAATCAGTAAAGCTCCGCCAAAATGGTGCCCATACCGTCCTCGATTTACGTACCAGTGAGACTTCGCCCTCTAACGCCGTGACTCTTTCCTCTAGGAGACCGCCCTTGTTAGAATCGATTGTGTTGATCCGGCTCGACACAGCTTCGCTCGACACAGCTTCGAAACGTGTCTCCATACTGGCAATCCGTTCGTGAGCTGAGTTGACCAGCGGTATTGTGTTCGTGATCAATGGCAACGATTGCTCCACAGTAGAGATCCGTGTATTCATGTTTAGTCGTGCATTTTCGACCGAAGATAGAGATTTCTCGAGGTCGTGCATCCGACTGCCTAGCTGAGACATGTTTGTAGTCATCTTCCGCTCTTTAGCGTCGGTCGCCTTGCGAAATCCCGCAAAGGTCGTTTTGGTCTCTTCGAGATCGTTCGCGAGTTTGTCCGGGTTTTCATGGACTAATTGAAGCTCTTTGTACCCCGACTCTAACTCCTGGATCCTACCCAGTACGGTCTTCCCGGTACGCTCGTGTTCCGGCTTCAGAGGGCCGTTGACGGTCAAAAGACCGTGTTCAAGGATGCGTAGGTCTTTGGCGATCTTCTCGTCGGCCTGTTCCTTGAATTGTTTGACTTTGACATCAACTCTCTTCTCGAGTTGTTCGATCCCTTTATCAGCCTTGCGCTCAACTCGTTCGACCTGGTTTACAATTTTCTGTTCAATTCGATCAATCTCGTCATCAACCTTCGTCTCAAGTCGGTTCATCTCCTTCTTAGTGACACCTTTGATTTCTTTTAGCTCTCTCTCCAGCTCTTTGGTGTCAAAACTAGGCTTACCTTCCAATTTAGCAACCTCTTCGATCCGTTCCTTAGCAACACGAAATTGGTTTGGCCAATTAGCCTTCTCAATCTGCTCCTTGAATTGCAATAGCATACGAACATCGGGAGAGTTGTCTCCTGTTGCTTGCTCTCTCTGCGCCGCGAGATCTGCTTTGATGGCACACAGAGTAGGTTCGGTCTGCGCTGTTACTGTGCGCCGGACTTGTTCCATCGTGAAAGGCTCAGGATAGCTCTGTCTCCATTGGCTCAACTCATCCAATGTGGTTTGTAGCTTTTCGACCAATTGAGGCAGAGTATCTAAGTCCTTGAGCTGTTGTGGTAGTTCCTCGAGTGGTGTGAGTCGCTTGGAGAGTGTTTGCATTTCTTCGTGTGAGCTATTCAGCTTGTCCAGTTCATTAAGCCGGCTAAGCATTTTTTCTCGCTCCTTTTTCAAGCCCCCGACCTCGATCTGCAGACCCTTGGTCTCCGCCCGCATTTGGTTTAAGAGAGCACGATCCTCAGGGGTTAGTGCTTCCGCCCCACTCTTCTCGACATTCACAGCTTGACACGTCTGAAGCACAGAGTCTCCTACTTTCTGCTTCTGAATTTCCTGCTCCTTCATTACCATCGCTCGCTTTCGGGCCTGGATGCTCCGCAGTGACGAGACAGTGCCAGAACGGCTGCTTTCGTACTTTTCATGGTCGTCTAGCCTGGACTTGTAGTGTTCGGCGTTGGCCATATTGACTATGCTGGCGATTGTCTGAATAGGAGGAAGCTCAGCGCCAGCGAGCCTTGTAGCTGAGCTCGGAGTAGTCGCAAGCATTGAAGGAGCGGAAGGGGCTCCATGCTGCGGCGTGGAAGCTCCACTTCCAGGCGTTCCAGTATCGCCATGCAATAACGACCTCGGCGAGTTGGTCTGGAGCAAGGCACTCGCGCCAGCATGGTTAGGCAGTCGAACTCCGTTTGAGGCTCTTCGGTCCAGCGATTCTCGACGAGTATCCGTATCCCAGCTAGACCTGTAAGGGTCAATGCGACGTCCGTCCTTAGTGTGCGGTGGCTTTGGTGCAGGTCCCGTAGGAATGAGCACATCGATTCCAGTGATGGAGTTGTGTCTGGATGGTGGTGGACTAAAGGGCCTCGTAGGACTTCCTGAGGCGGCATACTGTTCACAAGCGTAAGTTGCGGACCGTTGCACCGGAATGGTTGCAGGTCGTACCCTATCATATTCGCCGGAGCGCCTTCGTTTCCCTGGCGGACTATTCCCGCCTGCTGGATATGAAGGCCTTTTTCTTGAGCTCATTGGTTCGGACGACATGGTTGTCGAGCTACGACGGACACCGTCGACGGGACTAGTAGTGGTGTCAGCTCAGCTAGATAATGGATGCGAGCTTCTTTGCGTCTAACAGGTCAAGTGACACAAGAAACGTTACACAAACGCGCGCAATTATCGCGGTGTTTGAGTGGACAATCATGGCTAGGGCAATACTGCAAGCAAGTGCGAGAAGCGAAACGGCGCAGCAACTGCGAGCGAATGCACTCGTAATCTGGGTGCAAGGGCACCACAACGTACCTGGACTCAATAGACGCGCGATTGCCGCCTGGGGCCTGGCTGGCGCTGACCACATACGGGGGTAGCCGCGCAGACATTCCGAGAGTACAGGTCGGATCGTAAGTAAGGGATATGGATCGCTGCTGCTGCCTCCCGTGATGTAGCAGAGCAGCAGCGAGATGAGAGGCGGCACTGAATGAGAGACAAAGGAAGAGAGACACGAACAGTGTGATTTATACGTGTAGCATCCAGAGGCGCTGTCGATGATTCGCCCACAACGCGCCTCACACCGTTCTTTGAGACGCGAGCCTTCCCCGAAGAGGCTGCATTAAAGTGGGTCTGCACTCTAACGATGGTCCAAGCTCAGCAGTGTGCCTCATCCAGCTTTCGCTGAGCTTCTGCGCGGCCGAAACTGCTCGTCACGCCGACATCTGGACGCGCCACGACACCCGACACCTCTCACCATGGCCCTGGTAAGTGATGCAGGGGCTTCTCGGCGCCTGGAACCATGCATGCTAATTCGTGCAGCCCATCACCACCATCGCCGAGAGCAAGGAGCTCCGAGGGCTCAACCTCATCGCCGCACACTCGCACATTCGCGGCCTCGGGGTCGAGCCGGACACGCTCGAACCGAAGACGTCATCACAAGGCCTCGTCGGGCAGGAGAAGGCGCGCAAAGCGGCCGCTGTGATTCTGCAGATGGCAAAGGATGGCAAGATTGCGGGACGCGCCGTTCTCATCGCCGGACCGCCCAGCACAGGAAAGACGGCAATTGCAATGGGCATGGCGCAGTCCCTGGGTCCGGATGTGCCATTCACAATGCTCTCATCGTCCGAGATCTTCTCGTTGGACATGTCCAAGACGGAGGCTCTCACGCAGTGCTTTCGCAAATCGATCGGGGTGCGGATAACCGAGGAGAGCGAGGTCATCGAGGGAGAGGTGGTGGAGATCCAGATCGATCGCAGCGTGACGGGAGGCAACAAGCAAGGAAAGCTTACCATCAAGACTACCGACATGGAGACCATCTATGACATGGGTACCAAGATGATTGATGCGATGACCAAAGAGAAGGTCATGGCCGGCGACATCATCTCCATTGATAAGGCGTCGGGCAAGATCACAAAGCTAGGGCGGTCATACACGCGCTCGCGCGATTACGACGCAATGGGCATCGACACCAAGTTCGTGCAATGCCCCGAGGGCGAGCTACAACAGCGGCGCGAGGTGGTTCACACAGTCAGCCTGCACGAGATCGATGTCATCAACTCACGGACACAAGGCTTTCTCGCGTTGTTCTCCGGCGACACGGGCGAGATCCGGAGCGAGGTTCGAGACCAGATCAATACCAAGGTTGCCGAGTGGAAGGAAGAGGGCAAAGCGGAGATCGTACCCGGAGTGCTGTTCATCGACGAGGTTCACATGCTCGACATTGAATGCTTCTCCTTTATCAATCGAGCTCTCGAAGACGAGCTGGCACCAATCGTCATCATGGCGAGCAACAGAGGGAACACGCAGATTCGAGGGACCGACTATCGATCGCCCCACGGCCTGCCTCTAGACTTTCTGGATCGTGTAGTCATTGTCAGCACACACCCGTATTCGGAACAGGAGATGCAGCAGATTCTATCGATACGAGCACAGGAGGAAGAGGTCGACGTGTCGCCCGATGCGCTTGCTCTATTGACAAAGATTGGCCAGGAAACAGGGCTTAGATACGCGAGCAACCTCATCACCACTTCAGACCTCATTCGCACCAAACGGCAAGGCTCTGAAGTCAGCATCGAGGACGTGCAGCGGAGTTTTGCTCTCTTCTACGACCCGACAAGAAGCGTAAAGGTAGGGAACCCGCTTGTTCTCGCGCACGTACTTGCTAACTCTATCACTGTAGTTTGTCACCGAATCCGAGAAGCGTCTAATTGGCGATGCAGGCGACGTCTCCTTTTCTGTTACAAACGGCACTGATGTCATGGACGTGTCTTAGGTACCTTCTGTTGTCTTCCGGCGTATGGAGGTATTCGGGTCGTCCAGCGTTTAGCATAGAGTGTTCTGGTTTGGGCCTGGTAAAAGTATGGTAATGTGCCTCGAGTGGGCGTTGTTCGCAACAGCGATCAAATAATCACAAACTCCAAAAGCTATTAGGATATAGTCCATAGAGCATTCGAGGATCCAGCTGTTCCGTATTCAGATGTTGGAGGAGCGTGCAACACAGTATTACTTTTGGTCCGTGGGTCGAACATTGCATACATTGACCCGTCCATACGATTTTAGAATATCACGACATGTGGAACCGCGAGGTTGGTGGGGAGCCGCTGGTTATATACGTTTCCGTTCGGCCGCCGGCGAGGGACCCATTAATGTGCGGCTGCTTACGTGGTAATTCGTAGCGCTCAATCCTTCCAGCGGGAGTAGCCGCATGTGTCGAAAATCGCACCACTAGGTCGTCTTTGCATAGTTCCGTGGAGCAGATGACGAGTCTTCCGAGGAAGTTTGTATCACTACCGTATTGTACTTGTACTACGGCGGAAAATCTCCGCTAAAGATTGCATGTGTGCGCGCGTGCGTACGTGCGTGCGTGTGCGTGCGTGCGTGGGGTTATGCGTCAGCCAGTACGTGTTGGGGGGAAATTGGGTTCGTAGACAATGGCGTGCAGCTGAGCTGCATTCTTTCCCTTCTTCCACTGCTGCTCTCGTACAGCGAGGTCGTGACGCAGGTGATCGTGACATGGTGGCATGCTGCGAAGGTAGATGGACGGCTACAACACGCGTCTGTTCAACGGTCAACGGGCGGGGCCAGCAAAGCCCTCGCTAATTCTTGGCTGATGCACGCCGACTCTGCACAGACATGCCACACGGGGGTGTCGTAATTCATTGCCGATTACTAAGACATCTAGCTGCCACCAAAAACCCCAACACCGGGGAATGCCGTGTGAATCAAGCCTCTAGTAGTCAAACCAATGCTACTAAATGAATCTCCGTATACGCAAACACCAAATATATCATTTACACGCATTATTTTCACCATTTGAAACTTCAAAGAGGTGGTTTGGGCATCCAAATATCGCTCGAAAATCGGCAACGAATAACGACAGGGGGGTGGCCATCTCAAACACCAGCCACAGCAGACTGACGGATCTGCTCAAATCGTCCCCCATGCACCTGTCACCGCTGCGGTAGCGTCCCACCCAGGGCCGCGTGTTCGATACTGACAAGATTATGCCGCCAGTGACTTGCGCTCCGGAAGCGTCGGCTCACCCCGGACTGGCAGTCGGCACAGGCGTGCCTCTCGTTCGTCCACACGATCTTGTTCCTGCACGCGACCGCCTGCCCAGCTAGGCTCGCGCGCCTTGGACAATGCGCCGCACGCAGTGGCGTAAGCTCCCTTCTCCACTTTCTGAACGCGACGACGCAGCGCTACAAGGAGTATGGCCGACGGTGGCCATTCAAGTACAGCGGCCGCTCACGTCTCCTCATCTGCGATGCTAGTCTCACTTGCCATTCCATTGCCGTTCTTTGTCAAAGGAAGCATTGGTTGTGGTTCTTACTGTTTTACCCTCACCTCCTCTTACTGCGTCACCTCCTGCCGATAACCGTCGCGCCTGCTCTTGACTTCGATACAAGGACACGTCCTCCCGGAGAGTCGCGAGCCTCCTGTTCAAATATCCTGATACCTTTGTGTTCCAGCGCTCCAGCATCGATCCCGGAGATTCAGGATAACATCCAACATTGGCCCATCCGACGTCAGGCTCAGCCAATTGTATTTATATCATTGCGACACTACTTTCGACACCTCTTCCTGGTTCTCGAAGCGACGTACTGGATTTCTGGAAATGAAGTACTCGATATGCGCCGCGGCGGTTGTGGTCGCGTCAATATTAGGAGTTGGGATAGCGTCGCCGGTGCAGGCAAGGCGGGACAAACATCTGATATTTGGGCAGAGGAAGACCGATGGGCGGGCGGCACCGGCACCGACAAAAGAGCAGAGGGAGGCGATGAAATACTTCCATGAGCCTGGGTACGTACTTTTCCGCTGTGACTCCGACACATCCGACTCTCACTTGAGTTTATCCACGTGTCTTGCCCTAGAACAATACGTGCGACTATCAGGACATGGCTTCGTGGAACAACGCTGACTTCTAAGCAGACAGGGAGACTTAATGGGTCACTATGATGCTCGCTACTTCCACGGCGTCGTCTCCGATGACGAGCGAAATTCGACGCAGCTGCACATGATACACGCATATCTCAACTTCTTCAACGAGAAAGGTCTCGACACATGGATAGCACACGGGACACTGCTAGGGTGGTGGTGGAACGGAAAGGTATGGTACCCATCACCATTGTCATCGCCAATTAACTAATGCACACCCCAGCGATTGCCATGGGACTGGGACTTGGACACTCAAGTCTCGGGAGCAACCCTCAAATACCTCGGCGATCACTACAACCAAACTCACCACGTCTACACCTTTCCCGATGGAGCTACCCAACGAGAGTTCCTCCTCGACGTCAACCCGTGGATCTGGGAGCGCGAGCGCGGCAACGGCATGAACATCATCGATGCGAGGTGGATCGACGTTAGCAACGGTCTCTTCATCGACATCACAGGCCTCAGCGAGACGCATCCTGATACCGCACCCGGAACGTGGGTCTGCAAGAATTACCACCGGTACCAGACGAGCGATCTCTATCCGATGCGAGAAACGGTATTTGAGGGCGTACCAGCCAAGGTGCCGTATTCGTACGATAAACTTTTGATTGAAGAATACAAAGAGAAGGCACTTGTTGTTACCGAATTCCAGGGGCACGCGTGGAATCTCCAGCAAAAGCTCTGGGTCAAGACCCCCGAACAAGCCGAAATAGACAGGCAAGAGGAAGAGAAACGTCGACAGCAGCGCGAAGAAGAGGAAAGGATAGCTGCTGAGGAGAAGGAGAAGGCTGAGCAACGAGCGGCTTAGTGGGCTTGAGCTCTTTTTTCTTTTACTCCGCATTGCATTGGGACGGGTCTTTGAGCATTTACGCGGCGCCAGTTTTTGTCTTGGGTGCTCACTGTTCGTGAAGCGCTTGGTTGGATACACTCATACTATACCCGCATCTAGCTCTACTTCAGCTTTACTGTTATTCTTGGGGAAGGACAGTTGTACGATAGGACATGCGGCGTAGTATTAAGAGATCGGGCGGGTACGACATGAACTTTTACGTGCTGAGCCTCCTCTGGATTTACCTTGCAAACGGCCATGTTGTACCTCAACTTTAATGCGGTTTGATGAGCAGCCTTGATCACGCTCTCGATATGCATCCTTGAAAGAGCCGCTGCGTACATCATGGGAACGCGTTAACCACGTGACGATATCCACTAGCGCGATTACAAATGTGGCGGCGATTGCGACGCGCATGGAAGCCTCGCGAACGTCACTGAAGCGGACGTAATACGGCCAGCGGAAGAACGCTTGCATTGATCCTACCAACTAACCCTCCCACTCACAACACATAGACAGTAACAAGATGACTTCAATAGACGAAACACACGATCCAAACATGTCCACAGACGCCACCACTTCCGCCGACGAGCTCGAGCTTACACTCACACACCACGGCTCTCAGATGACGCTCACATTCCAACATGATGCTACCATTTCAGATCTATCCGACCGCGTTGCTTCAGAATACTCGATACCGCCCGCGAACCAAAAGTTCCTCATCGCGAAAGCCGGCCTCCAAAAACCGCCCTTCAAAGTCCCCGACCTCGCCCTCTCCACCCTCGTCTCACAAAAGATCACCCTAATGGGCAGCACATCTGCCGAACTCACCTCCCTCAACGCCAGCATATCCCGCGCCACCGCACCCCGCCGTCCCGGCCCCATAAAAGCCGCGACACCAGCGCGGAATCGAGATTGGAAGAAGGTGCAGGAGGAGGCGCAATATACATTCCAAACACTACGGCCGCTGCCATACCTCCCAAACCCGGACCGAAGTCTGCGATTTCTAGAGCGACTTCGCGACGATGCAGGGATCAAAGCCGCGATGCGAACCCACAAGTTCAGCGTCCCCCTCCTCACGGAAATGGATCCCGCAATGCACACAACCCACGAATCGCGCACACTCGGCCTAAACCGCAATCAAGGCGAAGTCATCGAGCTGCGCCTCCGTACCGATGCTTACGATGGTTATCGCGATTACAAGACGATACGGAAGACGCTGTGTCACGAGCTGGCGCATAACGTGTGGGGACCGCACGATCGGAATTTCTGGGAGCTGTGTAAGCAGATTGAAAGGGAGGTCGACCGAGATGATTGGCGAGCAGGGGGTAAGAGCGTTGCCAATGTAGAGTATGCGGATGCGGTAGAGGAGGAGGACTTTTGCGATCATGGCGGATGGACGGGTGGCGAGTTCGTACTAGGGAGTGCCGGGGGTGGGGAGACGGTGGTGAGTAGTGCTGGGGGAACGATCGGGGTGGGGAGCTTGACGCGGAGGGAGATACTCGCTAAGGCGGCGGAGGAGAGAGTGAAGAGGCAGAGGCAGGCTGAGGGGGAAAGTAAGGCGGACGGGGAGACTTCTTGATGGGTGTGAGATTTGTTGAGGCATAGCGACGTTTAATCTATGGTGTTGACTTTAGGACAGCGAGTCCAGACTGCATAAGATAACATTCCAACTTTCCCAATACCCCTCTCCGAAACTTTCTCTCATCAACTTCAACAGTACCCAACATATTACCCGCCTAGACTCACAAGCCCCGCTCCTACACCTTTAGCATCTGATCCAGCGCCGCTCTTTTTACCAACTCTTCTTGCTCTTCTTTTGCTTCGCCTTCGCGGTCTGGTTTCCCATCAGAATCACGTTTACGACTTCTTCCAGCTCCCGCATCCGCTGTTCTCGCTCGCGTCGATTGTTTGCACCGGCTCCGCACCGTGCTGAGATCTATGGATGATGGCGGAAGTGACGTGTTTGGACGTGGCAGCGTACAGGGTAACCGGTATCGTGAGTACCCTCACGATATGGCGCGGGGGAAAAAAGACAAAGTCGTTCTACGGCGTAGTACGGTCCATTAGACATTCCATCTACTCGCAACGGTATCACCATGGAGTTTCATCTGTCTCCGAGTAGCAAACGCTATAACTTGCTAGCCAAGAATTAACATCATAATCAAAAGCGAACAAAGTTCCCACGCGCTGCGCCATCTCATTCATCTCCAGGCGTCACCGACCGCCGACCCAACGCTTTCTCACTTAAATCCAACATCTTCTGCTTCCTAGGGCTTCGTCGCGGCGACAACGACCGTCGCGCTAGAGGCAAGCTGGTAGGCGTAGGAGAAGCAAGCGCTACAGCAACCTCCGGGGCAGGAATCCGTGCCCGCTTTGGCGGCGACTCCTCAGCAGGAGCTGTTTTCGGGGGGTTCGCGAAATCCAGCTTGTGCGGCGGAGAGGGGACGGGATTTGTCCGTGATTCGGGGCCCAGTGGCTGCGCTTGAGGCGTGCTCATGAGCGGAGAAGCGGAGGCACTGACGGCTTGGTCGCCGTTGTCGATAAAGGATAGCTTGCGCTTCGTAGTTGATCTTGGTGGCGTATGACTGCTCACTCTCTCGTAAACTTCGTCGTAAATCTCATCCGCAAGCTGGGGCGATGTGACGTCTTTACGGAGGAGGCGCTCGGTCTTGGCTTCGATCGTCTCCTGATAGGATTTGCGAATAGCTTGTTGGATAGGCGTTATCGGGGGACTAGATCGCAACGATGTTTGCGAGTGGGAAGTGCTCCTCTTGCCCGGAGTGGCCGTCGTTTTCTTCGCTTTCCGGACTTTGGCTTCTCCCTTCTCTCGGAGCCATGTTTCCCTGTGAACCTGTGCTTGTAGAAGGGCTTCTTGCTTTTCCAACTCGGCAATTCGCTTTCGAGCTTCGGAAAGCTCTCGTAGGATCTGCTCGTCGGCTTCCTCGGCTTGTTGTACATCTTGGAGATCGCACTGGAGCTGTTCGTCTTCGTTCGGGGGTGGCGGCGCCTGTCCCGCGTAATAGCGACCGTATAGGTATGCTGATCCGGCAGTGCCTCCCAACACGAGAGCGGTGACTAGCCGTCTAGTAAAGGGCATGTACTGAGTCAAATTGGTAGGTACGAGGCCGAACTTCTCGGCAACGGCGTTTGTCGCGTTGCAGACAAGTTTGTCGAGGTATTCTGAGGAAGGGTCATCTTTGATAGAGTGGTGTCCAGTGGCGGAAAGAACTTCGGTGATAGTGGATGTGATGGTGGATGTGATGGTCGCGGCCATTGTCTTAGTGATAGGGGTGGTTGACACTGGGGCGGGTACCAGGGTGTTAGGCATGGCGCGAATGCCGGGATTGACCGTCGGCTTGATGTATTGGTGGTTCATGATGCTCGGTGCTGCTTCGAAAGCTCGCTCGAATGGCTCTGCGATGAATGCGCCGGTGCTGGCTCGCGTGTGTTCGTTTGTAGGGAGCGAAGTTAGCCAAATTGAAGTCGATTGGGTGCGTGGTTTGGTAGCTTTTGGTGCGGATCGCGACCGAAAAGAGGGAAGCAATCGCCGTGACGCAGATGTAGTAGTTTCTGGAACTGCTGGGCAGGTACTTTCTTGAGTCAATCCGGGTAGGCTCCGTGTGCATCCATTCACCGGTTCCATAGTGATTAGCGAAATGGTTTGCGAGAGCTCCATATCGGTACCCAGAAGAGGCGCCCATATTTCACCCCAGAGATCCTCCGACTCAGATACCGATGTCTCAAGACCCTTCGGACCGGCTCTTTCAGACATCCCATTCGCGCACATTTCCTTACTGGAAGATTCTCCAATCACGCGGGCTCTCGCAGGCGGCCGATGCGCAATGTCGCGAGTAAATACAGGGCGACATACCGCTAAACCCCCTTCTCCAAATTCTCGCGCACTGCAATGTTCGTTCATAGGTTCCATTGGCGAAAGAAGATGTCGGTGAAAAGTCACGAAGAAGGAAGTAGTAGGGTCCAATGACGTAACGAGAACGGACTAACCCCAACAGTAGCGTTTGACGCCGGCGTAGAGCTTGTTCGTGGGTCTAGACACATCAAACAACATAGTGCGAGCGAACTTGTAGATTTCCTCCAATTCAACCGAAGAGCGCTGTATACTGATGTTTCGCCAAATTACGAATTGCACTTTGGAAATACCTGTTTTGCCCGGTGTAGACAATATATGCGACCGACTTCGCTGAGTTTCAACTCGGGAGCCCAAAACTGACTACTTGTAAGACGATGCTCAAAACCTCAATCGTAGCTCACACGGTTTCACTGGAAAAGTCTTGTTGCGGATTGAAACACTCACCATGATCCAGTGCCACCACGAAGGCAAAACCGTTCAATCGACAAGTCACCCTGCAACCACCGAGGCTACAGTTTGCCCACCACCAAAACCCCCGACATTGTTCTTTTGCGATCCGTTGTTATTATTTCCACATTCAGCTCTTGCTTTGTCTCCCATACCCAACGCAACTATTTGTAGCAATGTCAACGACCTGACGGGAACAAAGGTATCAAAGCGAACAACGACACGTCGGCTTGTCTTTGTCGAGCCTACAATACCTATATTCATTGCTTCCTTCAGTAACTATGATCGACTGAATGTCAAACGCTGCACGCACCCGTCTTATGTATAACGCCGCACCAAAACCTTTACACAATACTGCAAGATAAGGCCGCGTACACACCAACATCTCGAACTGTACTATGTCGGAATCTATAGGACAGGATGGCCACCCATTGGTTGCAAGCGGCTTCCAGATTATACCAAAGACCAAACAAGCCCTCTCCTCGATAGCCAGGACCATCACTGATGTCGCGCTGGGTAGACAGGCGCTCCCCGACCACCTTTTTGGTTACATACCGCTTGTCCAAGCATTGGGCGCCACTGGCCTCGGCGCCTGGCGGTACCACTCTCTGAAAATGAATCAGCAGAGCCGCGCAAAAATCCAACTTGTTGTCTTCCTCATCATCCGGATCGTTGAAAATGATCCTGACTATGGCACACTACTACGGAATCGAGAGGAGCTATTCAATCGTTTGCAGCATGAGCTGATAAACATTTACCATAATCCGATGAGCAGGGAAGAGTTGCGGAGTGTCCTCAAGGAGTTGAAGCGCAAAATTAGAGACCAGGAGCTTCCAGATCCACCAGCGAAGAGGCAAAGGGCCGATGACGAGGAAGACCTGGTTGAGGTACAAGATAATGCGGAAGAAGCTCAGGCCAAACACGATGCTATAATGACCGATCTTGCTATGGCTCTTAGCCTGGAACATAGCGATATCGACTCCCGTATTGAGATCCAACCACGACATGAAGATGCGGATAGTAGCCCCGATGCCCGATCTACCCGGCATGCGCGTTTCTCGAGCCGTAATCAGGAGGGAATCCCCTCACCACCATTTACTCCGATGGGACCGCCGAATGGCTACACTTTCGAATATGACGACGAGGAAACCGGTGATCATGGCTTCGATGAGCCTGACACCTCAGATGAGAACTCTCCGTCGCCCTACCGGACGCCAGAACGCGGTGTAGGTTTCTTACATCCTGGAGAGGTGGAAGATGGAGATAAATGGGAAAACCAGGGAAACGAGGAGGAAGACGGTAACAAGAAAGAGACTGAAAATGAGAAGCGAGACAAAGATGAGGATAATGAGGAAAGAGGAGAAGATGAAGACAAGGAAGATGACAGAGATGAAGAAGAATATGATGGTGATAAAGATGAAGACAAAGACAAGGATGAGGACGAAGAGGGAGATGGAGAGGAACGCGAGTTCGAGGACGCAAAGGAGAATTGGTCTTCGTCCTCATTCTCTGCTTGGCCATTGTCATCGTCATCGTCATCGTCTTCTTCTTCGTCAGATAGCTCGTATCAACCACGCATACCTGTACATGCACCGACGTGGAATGACCCACCCATGCCAGCAAGGCAGCGCCCGCCCATAGAAGATGAGACATTGGTCCAACGCGCGATGAAGCGTGCATTCGATCCGAACTCGCTAGGTAACACTAAGGGTCGCATGCGCTTGAAGCGACTATATCCGTGGCTGCTTACAGAGCGCGAAGTGAGGGCAGGCGCTACATACAACGCGGCTAGCATTCCAAAGCTGTCTACTGTTACAGAGCGAAGCTCAGGAAGTAGTACTCCAGACGCGAGCCGCACCCGGAACGGCGGAAATGAGACGAATAATCGATTTCCCGCTCGGCGACTAGTGAGTGAGGATCCTAGGTCGAACCTCTTTCTTTCCGGTGACTTGCCGATTGTGCCTTTAGTCGACAGGAAGAAGGCGATCAGAGAAGCATCCAGGTCGCAGCAACAAGAGGAACAGGTATACGACGAGGAATACGATGAAAAACAAGATGAGGGATATGAAGGGGAAGAAAGTGAAGAAGTAGAGACGTGCGATGAGCAGCCGGAAGTTGAGGAGGAGCTCGAGCAGCTTCAGCATGAGAGACAATTACCACAAACGGCCATAGAGAATTATGGCCAGGACGTGTCCAACATCGCTGGCGATTACTCCCCAATCACCTGGTCTCCAAGTGATGAAGGTCTTTCGCGTACTTCGTCCCGGGAGCGACAATATGATAGGGATATTTCCATCGAAGCGCCTCCCGGACGCTCTTCTACTAGACCGGGCCTCGTTACTCGGCACCGCGCCGCTGCACGTCTTCCCCCTCGCTCTCGTAGTGCGTCTCGCACCACTCGTGCCCGTACGACTGCAGTCTCCCCGCTTCGCGCTTCTCCTCGCCACCATGATCACTCTGCGCCCGTCCAGCCTGTCTCGCCTGTACCAGCAATTCCTGCCCCAACTAAGAAGAAGGGCCGCCCACCGAAGATAACGAAGAAGGCGGTTACCGAGTCAGCGGAGCCGACGCCGGAGCGGAAGAGTAAACGAAAGACGGCGTTCAAAGGACCGTATCAGCAGTAAGAAGGGATCTACTCGGAGTTTTGAGGTCTTTGCGAAACTCATCCTTGTTGAATGTGTTCGTGCCTGGTAGGAATGATTGTGGTGGAGCGGAAGTGAGAAGTCGGCGAATGCTTTTCTTGTCGTACCGTAGATACAGTATGTTGCGGTAACCATAGAGTGATCAAGTAGATGAGGAACTGAGTTGTTCATTGTAACTACGTACTCCACCAAGCTTCTATATATTAATGAGAGCAGGGGTAGCATCTATAGACAAGGGTACCTTCGAAGATAACGTGATACAGTATAATGTCCTACCCCGAGTAGCGATACGCACCCCGTCGCGAGACAAAGTATAGGTACTTCGAGGTTAAGCGACTCATGTTCTTAGCGCATTGTATTTTCCTAAATATCGCTGTCCACGGTATCCATCTCCTTGCCCTCATCATAAGCCGGAACACCGCCCGCTAAAGAAACTCGTCGTGGCCCAAGGCAGTTGTTCGTGTGGGTGGTTGCTGGAGAAGAGAGAATTCCTTGGGTAGACAACAGGGCTGAAGACGAAGCCGCTACGATGTTACAGTTACTACGTCATCGACCGAGAACCGGGGATGAGGGAACAGCTTGGACATCGGTTGATGAGACGCCCAAGTTTGCGCTCTTGTTGGAATTGCTTCTGACATTCTGAGAGACAGTGACATTCGTCAGAGGAACATCTGAGGAAGGGTTCGGCAGCCTGATACCTGGAGCGAACGGATTCGTTCGCACAGGACTTGTAACAGCTTGATGCGTTCCGCCCAGAGCACGCATCCTGTTACTAAACAAATCGCGAGCGAGACTTTCGCGCTCATCAGGGGTGAACTGTGTTGGATGGGGAGCGGGCTGGCCAGCAACTCCCGTACCGACGGCCACAGGCGGTTGAGAGCGTAAATCGATTCGAGATGCTTGCGATTCTATTCCCTGGGGCGGATTGATGCCATCGCGAATATTTTCGCGAGAATTTGCAGCCCTTAATGTAGCCGTGGAAGACTGGTCCCTTAGTCTAGGCCGCGAGTTACGACGCTTAGTACCGTGAGGCTGTTCAACAAAAGCAACCCATGGGTTTCCAGATTCTTGACTTTGGAGGACACGGCTTCGAACGTCTAAGTCGATATTTTCGCGAGAATTTGCAGCCCTTAATGTAGCCGTGGAAGACTGATCCCTTAGTCTAGGCCGCGGATTACGCTTAATACCGTGAGGCTGTTCAACAAAAGCAACCCATGGGTTTCCAAGTCGTTGACTTTGGAGGACACGGCTTCGAACGTTTAAGCCGATATTTGAGTGGGGGAAAACCGGATAAACTGGAGAGAACTCTGCGGAGTTCCGTCTTCCAGCTGCGGAGGAAGGTTGTGCGGTGACTCTACTTGGGAGTCGGTCAACTATATCTATGGCTGCTGCTGCTTGTGCCTGAGAAATAGCATTCAGAGATGGCTGTGGGGAAAGCGTAGATGTGCCGGGGGTAACGATACTCGAGGCATCGCTAGTCGAACCTACGGACGTCGCACAGTCTGCTCTATTGCCATTTTCTGCTCCAGATGTTGTGGGCATAGATGGAGAAATGACAGCTCGTGACTGGGACCGTGAACGGCGTTGTCTTAGGGCGTACATAGCCTTGGTGAAATCTCCGTTTTGGCCGAGATCTGAATCATCGTCGGCCTCGCCGTCTTCGTAATCGACAGTTGAATTAGATATAATCGAGGATATCCGCCGCGGGCCGCGCGATCCGTCCATGAACCCGGGATTTCCCACTCGGGAGGGTGGGCGAATGGGGGTTGGAGAACGGACTCTGTCATTTGAGATCGCGGTCGCGTCCCAGCCAACGGTCGTTCTGCCACCATCACTATCATCATCACTATCATCATCCCCGTCATGCTGTAGCATCCAGCCATCAGCACGTAACAATGCCTGCGTATCCTCGTCGAGCTCCTGCTCGCCTGATGCGTCTGTTGAAGTCGAGGATGGCGGACCAGTTGGCCCCCTTGAGCCGTTGGCACGATCCAGAATTCGTGTTTGTCCTCGTTTCCCCTGACCTCGTGGAATGGGTCCTTGGTCCTCCTTCCCGTCGTCGATGAAATCATTCATAGAGGAATCCTCATCCAGACCCTCTTCATCCTCCTCCTCGACGGTGTCCGTTCCATCTGTGCATATGTCCGAGACGATGCTGTGGCTGTACGACCGGCTGTTTCTGGCTTCGCTATGGATCATGATCCGGCGAGGTCCATACACTGCTTCCCTCGGAATGCCATGCCCAAGATATCGCTGCATCATGTAGCTTCCCTCAAGTCCATAATATTCTGACCAGCCATCCATGGCATCATCATAACCGTCGCTATCATAACCGTCGCTATCATAACCGTCGCCATCATAACCGTCAGAGGCGTCTTCCATGTCCATTTCGGCTCTCATGGCTAGGAACTGGGCATTGCAATCCTTCAAAGCGGCTTGGCATTCTTCTTGAGATAGATCGCAGCATGTTGCTAGATACTCCGAGAGGCGTTCTATATTTTCCAAATCCTGCGGGCGTAGCATGGCCAGAACTGGCACAACATTGCTTGCCTCGCCTTTTTGAACTCGAAACTTGGTATTGATAAACTGCACGCGCGTGTAGTGGCTAATATCATCTTCATCATCCTGAGGCTTTAGTGGCCGGGGTCTTGGAGATGGCGCTGGAAGTCTCTGTCCAGTCTTGGGAGTTTGATGAGCAGCCGGTCCCAACGAGGCTTGAAAATCGTTTTCCCGTACCGCTATCTCCTGGATTTCCTCGACGCGCTGATAGACAAAACCGCAAATGGAGCTATACGGACTCTAAGTTGAGTGTCCCGTGCAGTAACAACGAAAGGCACCTACCACCTTGTTTGTGTTTCAGGAGGCCCGTTGTTCTTGGAACGGCAATATGGACAATGTGTGAACGAGACATTCTGCTTTCGGAATATCATGCTCATATCAAGCGTTTGGCCTGGCTGCTGAAGTTAGTATATTCATTTTTTCCAGTCCTAGTACACTTACCCTTATGAGAGCCCCCCAAGGTTTCTTAAGATCAAGGATCCGTCCGTTGTAGTGGTCCTGAAGAAGCCATTCCCCTCGCTGTACTTTCCTTAATCCGATGTCTTTAAACTTAGATTTTAGAATTTCAACGAAAAGCTGAAAAGTCCGTCAGTGTCTATAAGCTTTCGAAACAGCAACAACGCGGATCTTCAGACCTCTGCGGAATCTATCAATTCCAGAAAGAAGGGGAAGCTTCTTCCCCGCGCATCATTCAACACCACAGGCTTTTGCCACAAAATCTGGGGAGGCAGTTCGTGTTGGTGTAGGCGAAGTTTGAGATCCAATAGCTTGGCCTCTTCTTGTTGCAGGAGCTTAGTTGGTTCCCTAGTACGTATTTTAGCTTTTTCGACCACAGGTATATTTGACAGTATCTCCTTAGCACATGCTGCCGCCATCGCCGCCGCGTAGGGTTGCCACCTCTTGTTTTTGTGCGAGTCGGCATAGTCGCAGATGCCACGGATGACGAGGCACGGGAAGCTATTCATCAGACCCGCTGCCTCCATCTCGAAGCAGAGAATGCCACCAAGCTCCCTGCTCACCCTGTTCCGCATGCGCCCATTTCTCATCACTTGGTTCCCTGATGCAATCGTCCCGTAGTGGACCACCACCCCTTCGCTCTCGCGCGGCTGCCGAGCTAGTTGCCTATCGGTATTGCATCCATCGCATGTTTGCCCTCCTTCATGGTCGTATGTCGGCTCAAACAGGACATCCGGTCCTGCTTTGCCGCGTTGAAACTTGGAAATACTGTCAAGCTTGGAGACGTGCTCAGAGAGCTTGCTTCTGCCGCGGAGCTCGTTCGCCCGCACTCTGGCAACCGCACCGAGCAAAATCTGTGGTGGAGAATTAAGCGATCCCGTCCGCTCAAAGCCGCTTGGGGTGGCCTTTCCGAAGTCGTATTGTATGACGCCGCCGAAGGTCTGCTGCGGTTGGCTGATTACCACGTCCCCAAGCCGGATATCCACTTCTGTGCCTGGAACTCCTGCCCCAATACCGACCATCAACCCGAATCGGATTCCATTGAACGTTGCCCTCATCTGCGTCGCTACGGCCGCCGCAGGGTTATTGCCAATCCGGCCAGCCGGCAGGCATACAATCACAACGTTGTGTCCTGTAACCGACCCGAGAGAGTATAGATTCTCGTCGTTATCGTCGCGCTTAAGGTCCTCGTGCTCTTCGTCGAGCATCTCCTGCGCCGCTGCCAGCTCGACCGGGAGGGCGCATATCCACCCTACGGTGTATTCTTCACGTCGCAGGCGGCGCGACATTCGGTGTCATTACGGTAGAGGCAAGAGGGCGGAGAGGATATCTTGGAAAAGCCTTGTGCAGAGTGCGAAGTGCTGGCCTAGCGGGAAGCGCTGGCGACGACGTTTGCTGCCGCTCAGCCTCATTGCATATACTAGAGCTGACCGCTTGCTAGCAGCTGATAGGCTGAGGTTTGGACGTCTAGTGGGCAGCGCTCAGGTAGCTGCCGCCTAAACTCTCAGCATCCACTTTGTTTTATAAGGCATATAGCTTTAATCTCTAGAATGATTATCTTTATTAGTTATACTTTCTCTGAATCCCTCTAAAATCTTAACAAGACTCTGACCCGCAATTATACAGGGGGTCATAGTTAAACGGGCGATTAACGGCATCAAGGAAACAGTCGATAGTATAAGCAACACTATAGAGATCCTCATCGGAGACTAATCCCCCAAGGAACGATAGCTGCAAATTCGTGCTATATCATTACAGCTATATAGACTTGTGAATGGGAGATTCCGAAGGTCCGGATTACAAAACTGTCTCGCGACGGGGTGCGCCTCGCGACTTAGGGACGGACATTAATCGTGAATACTTATACGTACAAGGTAGAGCCGTGGCGGCATTGCGATGCTTTCTCACTGTGTAAAGTTACGTTCATCTAGACAGTTCTGCAGTTCGGACCTCCGGAATAACTTAAACTTTTCGCAAGTGTTCAGAGATATAACGTTAGTCAATATATCACAAACCTAAAGCTATTAGTCGTTTAATAGATTATTCTTCAACGTAGATCTCCGCAATGTCAGCTGTGTCGTCGATTGTTTTCTTAACACTATTTGTAACCCCTTGTTACGGGTCCATTGTTGCGGCAAAGCCCCGCGCTACCTCATCGCCTAGAGCCTACCTCCGCTCCCACCCTCGCCATCACTAACCATCATGTGCGAATCCAGTCAAGTATTAGTACGAGTGATTCTTCCTGGCGTGCGAACATCGTACCGTGCCCTAGCAGACTATGGTACGGTCCCTCACACTACCCTCCATCATCGCGGCAGACGCTCGATAGAAGAGAAAGCCCAAAGCCAGCAGTACCTAACGCCTAGGAAAAGATTGCCCTCGTCAATTTCCTCTTACCAATGTCAGATATAGGACAATCCATACAAATCAAATATTCTTTGCTTCGTCGCCATCCGCCAGCGACCCGCGACCGACCGACCCCACAAACCTTCAGGTAAATTTTAGGTAAAGGCTTTTAAGAAATGCCACCAAGGAATAGCGAGAAGGTTCATAGCGCTAGACTAGAGCCGTCACGAGAAGAATACCGCTGGGAAGAACATACACTGCTTCGAGGTAATAGGGAGGGTTGGGCGATCCAGCGATCTCAGTAGAGAGAATCTATAAAATAGACGAAACTGGTTTCATGCTATCGATGCTAGGCTTTATAATAGTCCTTGTAGGTAGGGACGATGTACGAAATTATGCAGGCGCGTCGCGTCAAGCGAATCACAGTAACTGCCATCGAGTGCATCAGCGCTGACGGTAGGTATTTGAAGTTCATGATCATTTGGCCGACTACTCGATGATAGAACACGTTGCGTCTTGCATTATCTCAACTCCTTCATCTCGTCTTTCCACCACACGATGGCGACGAACCCGGATCACTTGCCTGATTTCGTTTTTCCTTTATCTTTTCACACTCGTCAATAAACTTGCTCAAGAGGTTCCTATGCTCCCCCTTCCTTCCACCAAAGATGTTCAATCTTTCATCTTTCGTCATTGGTGTCCCACGCTTGACCTGCTTCGCCCATAACTCTAGCATCCTGTCTAATTCTGCAAAGGCAGCGTCTGCCGAAGGACAAAGACTGGTCATCGTCAATGGTGGTCCAAACGATAATCCAAAGTCTTTTTTCACGACGTAGGCGTAGTTGACCCAGTCGTCCGTTTCGAGATCGAAGTCGTAGTCGTCATTTCCCCAGATAGTCTTACAGTTGTCTTGAACACGTTGGATTTCGGCGGAAGACATCGGTACTGAGTCAAGTACTGGTGCGTCGGACAGGTTTGATATAGACTACAAAGCATGTTAGCCGACAGTTCTGTGTGCAAGTTTTTGTTTGAACAACCTTTGAGAATTGCTATTGACAAATGTTGAGGCTTGGTGAGATATGGGACAGCCTCAACCTGGAGAAACGATAGCAATTATAACCTACGATAACCCTCTCAAGCAGAGTGACGTGGCACTGCGGGGTCGAGGTTTGCAGAGATGAGGTGTAACCAAATCATGCGGTGTAGCTGCGACCGATGCGGTGGGTTGTACTTGTTGTGCATCATGGCTGACTCCTCCTGCATATGGAGAGAATTTGCTTCTCTTCGACTGACCCCTAGGAACAATTTTCGGCATCGAATCGACCAGGGCATTTTAGTCCAGGTTCTTACTTGTATTTTGCCTTGTAATCTCCCTCAATATCCAATTATTGATTTCTGTTATATGGGGACTTCGTCCGCATTTCGCGACTCTGGTCCGAGCGTCGTCCGCATCCTCCATCCAGACGCCAACGCGTCCAACTTCGCCTAAAAAGAGACTACGACGAGACTATAAGACATAGAACCCCCTAACAATACCCCCCAATTCTCTCAGCAAACCACAAACATGGCCTCCTCTCCCATCCCCGCAACCATGAAAGCCTGGACATACTCTCGCCCAGGCCCGCACCGGAAAGTCCTCTCGCTCATAGAAGTCCCAACGCCTCCTCTCCCAACCGGCAGCCAACTCCTCTTTAAAGTCGCCTACGCGGGAATCGATCCTTCCAACACTGAGGTGATGAGAATCCTACCATCTCTTCTCGTGCGTAAGAACGCCATACCCGGAAACGAGTTCTCAGGAACTATCATGGCCCGCGGACCCGACGCACCGGACCACTTCGCAGTAGGCTGCAAAGTACTCTGCGTCCCTCCTAACGATTTGATACTCAGAGGCAGAGGCCCGTTCTGCGAGTACATTTGTCTCGAGAGTAAGACGAGCGCCATCGCGCTTGTGCCTGAGGGCATGACCATGGAAGAAGCATCCTGCATCGGACAATGCGGTATCATGGCCATGCTGATCCACAAGCACGGGAAGCTCCACCAGGGAAACGGATACCGGATCCTAGTCAACGGTGCAAGTGGGGGCTGCGGGTCGATGTTCGTGCAAGTGGCCGTTGCTATTGGCGCAAAAGAAGTCGTGGGAATATGCTCAGCGCCGAATGCGGAGTTCGTGCTGGGCTTGGGTGCAAGCAGGACTATTGATTATCGCACGAATGTGCCACTGCACGAGTATTTGGCGAAAGAGTATGGCACACGGCCGTTTGACTTCGTGCTCGATACTATCGGGGCGCAAGAGCTGTATACGAAGTCCCCGGGGTTCTTGAAAGAGAATGGAGCATTCGTGAATATTGGGAATTATGCACATGGCAGGTTTTGGATGCTAGTATATGTGATACTCAACATGTTCTGGCCGTGGTGGCTGGGTGGGACGCCGAGGAAGTTTGTCATTTTCACTCCACAACGAGATCCGGAGTTTATGGTTAAGTTGATGGATCTGGTTCGTGAGGAGAAGATTAAAGTTCATATTGAGAAGGTGTTTACGTTTGTGGAGTTGTGCGATGTGAGTGTTAGATTGGATTTGACGATCCCGATTACTGACTATACACAGGCGTTAGATCTCGGAGACACGAAGAGAGTCCGTGGGAGAATGGTACTTAGGGTTGGCGGAGATTAGGTTATATAGAGATTTCGTATTGGAAACTGTTCATAAGCCAAATAAAGGTGACTACCAATTACTCCAAATTCTTGGTTATTTTCTTAGAGGCGGTGCTAGAGAGGTATAGTAAGAGCTCTAGCATCTACTCTAAACAGTACAGTACACATATCCAGATATGGATGGTTGTCGACTACTTTAGAGTCTGAGTACCCGTGAAATTTCTCGCTACGGAGTACTTCTCGGCACGTGGTGGGGAATATTACTCTTTTCTCGAGTCGGGTGTCAGGAAATAGGTTCTTGAGGTGAGGAGAAAGTCTCGAGGAAACGCGTTAAACCGAAGCATAGAGACACGTTCACTTGGTCAAATTGCAAGGGTATAATTACCCAGCTTCAGCAGAACAGAGTGCGAACTAGATAATCGTTGCCGTTGTTACACAACTTGCCAATAAGCCACAGAGCCATATAGCTGGTATCAAAACAGCTGCTTATCTGCAATATCCACCAATCATCTTTGTTGTCCTGGCGACACAGGCAAACGATCGAGACTCAACTTGTGATACAAATTTACTCAATAAAGAGGACGAGCATGCTTTCTTTATTGATTGTGCCTCCCGGTTTCCTATCTCTGCGTACTGACCGTCGCACTGTTGGGTGCGGGAATGATTTGGTGAGTGTTCTGTGTTGCATATGGTACTCTAGCCCAGCTCACATACAGAAACCTTACGCACGGGTACTGATGCAAATCCCGTTCTCGAACTCGTGCAGCTGAATCTTGGAGAAGGTCTTCATCCTCCGCAAGAGGCTGTCGGTGATGTAGTTCGTCGGTGGTCTTCATCCAAGACCATCGACTAAGCCTTCCGCAATGTGATTCCAAAAGCATCAAGGAGTGCTGTGGGGCGAGATTATGGAAGTACATGATGAATGGAGGAAGAGGCCGATGTAATAGCTTACAGGTGGTGTTGCTGAGGGGCAGGATTGGACTAGATTGGGTGCAGCCCCTCCTACCCAGCAATCCCTCAGTCGCCAACAACGACGAGCACTACTCCTCCTCTGAACATGTCTAGCTCGAGTCCAGCACTCCTAAATGCTTTCGCATCCCTCTTCTGTTTGATCTCCCGTTGATTCCCTTGTGCGAACCGTCTCGTCAATACCGGATTTGACAAGCATTTTAATCTATAATAGCAATCTACGTTCACACCAGCTCGCAAGGAAAGCCCACTACGCGTAAACTCTGAAACAAAACAAAGCGTAGAAAAGAGCACTTATTTAGAGATATCAATATAACCTGTCGAGGCAGCGTGGAACGACTGCATCCGCCTGCGAAAGAAGAAAGAAAGCACGGCTCGAGAACAATGCTAAGCCGAGAGCTCGGAACCGCGCCACAGATCTCGCCCGTTGATCTTCCCCTGTCAACATCATAGCTAGAGCGTTAATTAAGGGATACGGCGACCTCGTGCGTCATATGCTAGACACCCTCCAGTCGCGATACGAGATCCTGTTCTTGGCAGATGGTGTAGTTTCAGGACGACAATATGTAGCGCAACACTTTACTCGACGCCTCATACAGGAGCTTCTCGGAAATGAGCTTTTCTCCAAAGAAGCGATTCCGTTATGGTGGACACCTCAAAGCCAATATGAGCGGCTTCGCATGACTCCACTGTGGTCGTGCCAGCACTCGCCTCGACTTCTTGGCCCAATTCGCCACGGAGCTCAGAAAATTCGGCGTTCGCACAAGAACAAGTCACCATGTCTTCTCCGAAGAACGTAGCCATCGTCGGAGCGGGTCCTGGCGGTCTAGCATGTGCCCACAAGCAACTCAAGCTTACGCCTCACTCAGTCACCATCTTCGACAAAGCCTCGCGCGTCGGCGGTCTCTGGGAGCGCAACAGTCTCAATAACCCTGAAATGCACACCAACATCTGTAGATTCACGGTAGCATTCTCAGACCTGGCCTGGGAATCCGTAATCTTGGACGACCAGTTCCCGTGTACCCGAAAGCGTGGGTGGTGGAAAAATACTTGCAACACTACGCGGAGAAGAACATGCCCAAGGACTGTTTGGAGTTACCTTTTGACGCCTAGAAAAGTGAATTGCGAGATTAGCAGAACGATTCGGATTCAAAACACCGTTCCAATACTTCACAGCATCAGTATGGAAAATCTAACGAAAACGAATTGGCAGAGCTACGCGCGGCTGTAGACGACGGATTGTATAAGTCTCTCTTTCCTCTCCAAGCTCAACTTCCGAGGAAGTAGACTGCATGGCTTTCGCATGAGAGATACGACGGGCGGCGCCGTTTCGTTCGAACGATCTATGACTGAAGCAGGAGGTTATCCTTGACACTGATAAGAAGCGGTGGTCTAGCTCTGAGTCACTAGATTCGAGGTGCAGTACACCTGTTTTCAACTCACGGTGCAACACGCCTGTCTTCAACGAACGGCGTCATACACCCGTAGACGATGACAAACGGTTCCTCACCTTGAGGCGAGACAATATGCAGAGGACTATCACGTCTAGACTCCTCAACTACTACAGCTCGTGCAATATTTCTCTACACATGATCTAAGGCTTTTTGAATCCTGTCGTGAGCTACGAATTGAGTACTGTCACACCATTTTACCTGTGTCAGCAGGGGGTGTATACGTCGTACTATTCAGTCCTATTATAGATCCAGTCCAAGCTATATATGCATTCCCATACACATCCAAGCCTCACGCGGTTTTGTGGAATGACTACCCAATAAAAAATTAACATGGTGATCGCGTTCGCTGCTATCACCATCATCCGCACTGCTCGCATTCTGTGAGAGGTACTCTGGTCACGCTCATATACAGCTATGTTACACAATACATGCCATGCCTCAATGAAATCTCTGGTTGGACAGCAGATGCTCGGCGAATTCAGCACACTAAGTCACGGGGTAGAAGAGGCATGTTTCCTAGCACGTCTAGGGACACGACACCCAGCCGCCATGTCCACTCGCGTCCATTCATGCTAGAATAGATGATAGGCGATCAATCGCTATCCTCCATCAAAGCCATAAGTTCCGCCTCCTCATCCACCGTCAACAACCCCTCCTTTTTCTTCGCAGGTTCCTCCTTTTCCAAGCCTTGCCGTGCATCTTCCGCCTCCTGCTTCGCCTTCGCCAACTCGCCCGCTTTCAAGCTCCACCGTCTAACCGTCCCATCAATACTCACACTAACCACCTTCTGCCCCGGCAGCATCAAAAGCGCCGTAACCTCCTCGTAATGTCCAGAGAAAACATGATGTAGCTTCCCACTTCCCTTATCCCAAACGCGAACCTCCTCGTCCCTGCAAGCCGTGACGATCCAGCCACCGTCCTCATCAATGGCTACGTCGCGTACGTAGTCCGCATGCTCAAAGCTCGTATCCTCCACCCAATTCCGGCTTCTTGACAAACACTTGGCCGAGCGATCCGCCGATGCTGTCCACAAGTCTCCGTCAGAGTCAAAGTGTATAGCGTCCACACTCGTCTCATGCGCAATAATAGGGTTCGGCTCGTCCTTGATCTCAGCCGAAGAAGCTATGCCGACCCTCCACCTCCGAATCTCGCGATCCGTGCCTGCGCTGAACACTATCACAGAGTCCTTGGCAGGTTCGTACTCCATAGGATCTAGCGCAAGCGCCAATACACCTCGGGCATGTCCCTTTAGCGTGTGTAGCCTCTCCCCAGATGCGACATCCCAGACGATGATGGTCGCGTCCGCCGAACCAGAGACCAGGATCTCCTTGCCTTGTAGAGTGAACACGATCACGGCTTTGACAAAGTCGCTGTGGCCCTGCAGCCTGCGACCTGGTTTCCGCGAGGAGATGGCCCACGTCCATATCGATTTATCCCAACATCCCGCAAACAAGGTATTCGATTGCGGGGAGACGGCGACCGAGGTCAGGGGAGCGGTTGGACCGGAGAACGTCGCGGCGACATCACCTGTCTAGACGCAAGAAAGTCAGCAAGAGCGCGTACACGACATGTTCCGGAACCTAGCGGGAGGCCCGTGGAAACAGCGGACGGATAGCTGACCGACTTCAAGGTTGACCCGCTTTACAGTCCCCGCCGCTTCCGCCACGTAGATCGCATCCTGATGCTGCGGGTCTGCGACCAGCGCGAGCAGCTTCGAGGGGAGCTTGACGGGGTTGCCATGGGCGTTACTGGATTTAGATGCTTTTCGGGCGGTTTCATTGAGTGCCGAGCTAAAATAGATCATCAGCCATGAACTTAGAAAAGTGAGACATGCAAAGCTTGCGTTGTTTGGAAGAAGTTGCCTGGGTCATTGGAACGCGACATGTTTCTTGTGTTGTTGTTGGTGTCGAGAAAGAGGAAGGAATTAGGCAGCTCCAAAGTTGGGCCTTTGCGAGCTCGACGGCTCGACCCCACCATAAATGTCCCCACCAATCATGACGCGTAAGTGTTGGGTGTAATCGTTAGCTTCATCTGGATAGCTTCAGTAAACTTTACACAGCTTCTGTTGTACAGCAACGGCAGTCCAAAATATTGAACCAAGCATCGAAAAGTAGTCAAACCGAAAAGCAGTCAAACCGAAAAGTAGTCAAGCCGAAAAGAGATCGTCATTTCTACCCAGAGCAACGCTCAATGCCATGCATTTCGTATCCAAAAAATCATAAATCATAACGCATCGAGTGAGGTGAAGCCATCCAAGCACCCAACATTACACTCAGGATATCTTTAAAAGACGATCCGTACGCCTTTCGCTTTTGGCAAAACGCCCATTATGCGCCGGAACCCCGTCTCCATGCGGTCGTAAACTCATGACTGTACAATGCGCGTGATGTCGTCAATCGCAACCCCAACAGCAGCTACCTCTGCCCAGCCACCGCCGATGTGCTCGCGGCAGCGAGGTGCCGTATCGCCCATCTCCAGCCGCCATTTTTACTTTCACCATTATCGCGCATGCTACCAATCCAGCCTTCCGTCTTGCGTCGCCAAATGGCTTCTTCTTCGCGTTGTCTTCGGATGAAGCTAGGACCAACGTCAAATTCTTCGCCAATAAATGTTGGGTCATTTGGGCCTGGGCTGGCGTTACCACCAAGCCCACCGGCGGTGTGCCCGGCAACGCTTTCGTTGTCCTTTAGTTCTTCGATGCCAGCAAAAGGGTCATCATCATCGTCCATGTCGACTGTTGGGGAGTGAACATTGCCGGGAGGTCGGGGCGCTTTTAGCCACGTCATCTTGACCGGGTCGTAGACCATAGCGCCGTCATATTGGACACCGCGAGGCATAGTCTTCTGAGATATCAACGCCGGGCGAGGTGGTGACGGCACTGGGCCGACCTTGACGGCACGTGATGAGATGTTTCTCTGTGCCGCCTGTATGTGGGTCAATGCGGTGTGAGAGATGGAGTGCGAACGGTCGTGCGAGTGGCCGAAAGGGTGGTTAGGGGGCGCGAATGTGGGAGTGCTCGCTGTAGTCAATGCTAATGTGGTCGTCGAAGTGTTGGGATGTGTAAAGGGAGCGAGAGCTTCCTCGTTTCCTTCCCAACGTTGCAAGGTTGGATTGAACACCATTCCTTTCTCAGCTGGGGTCGGTTAGTGTGATGTTACTGCCACGGGTACGAAGGAGTGCTTACTCTTTGCATAGGGTTCAAATAGTCCCCGGATGAGGTGTGGTTTCTGTCCAGAGCCTCTCTTCTTGTGAGCTGTGGGACTTGTGTGTGGGCTCTTAGCCGCAACGTGCACTTTCCAATTCATGGTCGTTGGCGCAATTGGGCCATCGCCTCGTGTCCGTATGCCGGCCAAACGCTGTTCGCGCGCATTTCGGCTCGCTGCCGTGTCTCGCGCGAAGCGCGGAGTGCTATCCATTTTCACCGGGCTGCGAGGTGTTTGCGGTAGCGGAGTAGCCATCCGATCTAGCATGGGCAGCCGTGAGTTGCTTGGCTGCTGGCGTAGAGTCTTATTACTCGCCATATTGCGAGGCGCTTTCTCAAACTGCTTCTCTTTGGTTGCGGACGTGGGGAGGTCATCAAAGACCTCTAGTTCGGAGCCATTTCCGTAGTCTCGTTTGCGTCCCTTGGGCGCTGTGATCTTCTGCGGATGACGTCCCATGGCTGAAGGAGCCAGGTCCCTCCGCATACCTGTCCGGCTGGGGGTATCGGGGTTGATGGTTGACATGCGCGAATAGGGCCGCATGGATGGAGACTGTGGTCGGCGTGGATCCGAATCTCGGCGAAGGTGAGTCTGTGACGATGATTTTGCCATGGCATGATGCGATTGCGAGTTCGAATTTCCCGCTGGGAGGAACGGATGGGAACCCCGAGGGGTAGCGGCTTGATTGTTGCGGAGAAGAGGGGCGGAGCGCTTCGCGCGAAGGAATTGGGCGCTGGTGGTGGTGGGCATTGGACGACTGTGGGTAAGCTGTGGCGGAGCACCAGATTCGTAGACAGGCGTAAGTCGAGAACGGCTCGAGATGGAGAGAGGGCGCGGTATTTTGGACACGGTCGGCTTCTCAGGTTTGTCGGTGAATGTGAGAGTGGTCGCGGGACGGGCAGCAGGGGGCGCAGCCGGCTTCGTTGGCGCCCGCTTGACGACCACGTTGCGGTTGAGCGTGAGCTTCTTGGTGTCCAAAGCTTCGTCCCCACCAAAGTCCAGTCCGTCGAGGAAGTCATCCTCGTCTTCGGTGCCCCTGGGCTTGGGCGTGGGTGTCGGTGCATCTTCGACTGGGGGCGTGGTAGCCCACACGTCTGCGGGATATGTGAAGTCGGGGGCAGGGAGCAGTGCAGGTGCGGAGGTCGGTGGCCCATCGCGCTTCGGTTGAGAGGGCAATGGAGAAGGGTCAGGCGTGGGATATTCGCTTCGCTTGAGCTTGTCGAGGCGTGCGTTGAAGTCGAGAGGCTCATTGGGCAGCACGAGGCCGTTCATGTCGTCGTCCTCGCTCTCGAGCGTCATGCAGCTGCCCATGCTTGGGCTCATGGCAGACACGGAAGAGCTGCGGCCTCCGCGGGCGTCGCGTCTCGTTCCGGCGAAGCGGATGCCCAAGCTGCCCTCGCCCCAATCATCGAAATCGTCCTGGTCGTCGGCAGGGGTGCGCGGCGTGGGCGCCTTGAGCTTCAGGCTCTCGTTGGCGTCGGTGGGCAGCTCCAGGTCATTGCCCCAGTCGTCGTCGACGGCGATCTTGCGGTTCGAGTTCTTCTTGCCCAGGCGTTTGATCGATCCGCCAAGCAGCGCGGACGAAGGCACGCTGGTGGGAATGGCGATGCCGACCTGCTTGGCCGACGAGATGGCGTTCATGGTCGAAGAGTCGTCGTTGGGGGTCAGGAGGACCTCCCAGTCGTCGTTGCCCGTGTTGCTCTCCGAGTACTGCGATAGGCGCGACGAGTGCGAGTCGGTGAATCTGCTGGAGCGGGTGAAGGCATCTTGGTCGGCGGTGCTGTCAAAATCGCCGTCGTCCCAGTTCTCAATCGTGGTCGCCATCGAGGGGGTGCGCTGCTGCCCGAAACTGGTGATGTTCGCCGCCGCCATGCGCTGGGCGAAGCTTCTGGCAGGTGCAGCCATTGCGGCCGCGTCGTGTGTGGGTGGTGATGGGGTGAGGGTTGGTTTTCGGTAGCACTGAGCTTGCGCGCGAGATGCAGTGGCTGGGAAAGCGGTCTGCTGACTGTGCGCTGCCGCTGCCGCCGCTTGTTCACGCGTGCGTCTGTGCGTAGGTTTTGTCGCAGCAGCTCGAATTCGCAGCACGGCGCCGAGGGGCATCTGTTCTGCGCGCCCTGGGTATAACGACTACAGCATCTATATATCTGGCACCTGGGCTGTCCGTCCCTCGCCGTGGGCTTGCCTTGCACCGGCGCGCCGTGTTTGACGTCGAGTCAAGCCACCGCGTCGCCCCGGACGGCCGCGAGCACTACGGGTCGCCTGGTCGCGTCGTGCCTGCCTGGAAGGCAACACCCTCCTCGCGCGCTGCATCGCGCCGCACCGCGCTGTTTGGGGTGTATATAAGCCTCGACGTAGCGCCCCGTTGATCTAACCTCCCCTCCAGTCTGAACTTCAGCCTGACCTCAGCCTGACCTCAGCCTGCAGTGCCATTTCTTGCTCCTCCCGCCGCGTCGTGCATGCGTGAAACCGTCGGCCAGTCGCCCGCGTCACCCGGTGCGCCCGTTCCATACTTTGTCACCGCCAACAGGCATCAACCCGACCGTTCCAAGGGTCTGTATCAGATCCGCTAGGGATCTCCGTGGCCCGCCATCGCGCAATTGGCCGCACCCGACGTCAAACTTCCCAAACAAGCAGGTTTTGCACAGCGTTCGACCTGATTTCACGCGGCGGCATCCACGACTCAGCACACAGTACGCCGCTATGGACGGCCGCTACATCGTGCCCGTCCAGCCCGCAAGTGGCACCGGCGAGGTCGTGGTCTTCGAGGTGCGGCAGAATGGGTCTCGGCCGCTAGACGTCCAGTTGGTGGGCTGCGACGGTGAGGATCCTTATGTCGTGAACAGTAAGATTGGTTCCAAATTGCCGTCATTTCTTTTTTTTGACCCGTCTCCTCAGTACAACACCGTCATATTGGCAAATTGAAGCACAAGTTCAAGGGTACGGACAAGGAGTGGGAAGCAATACTCTGCCATTTCCTGCTGCAAAAGCATGTTGAAGAGGATGGTGCTAGGATCTTGGAAAATGTCCGCATGATATACACACTAAAGGATGGCCATCTTGAGGTCTCGCTACGACAAGACGTCAAAGGAATCAAGGTGTGCTCCCCCTGTCCTCAAACAAGGTCGAGCTAATTTGGTAGGTCACTCTGGGCGAGATTACACTCCCCAAAGACGAGTCGTATGAGCTCAATGCATTTGAATGGGCACAAATATCGGCAGAAGCTCACACGCGGACTCTACAAAAGCTGACCGACGTCGAGGCACGAGCAACCAGCGAGCAAGCCACCATCTCAAAGCTCCAAGCACAGCTCGATGACTTCATCAAGACGAAGAGCGAGACCGAGAAAGAAATGCTGCAGCAATTCATGGTACTGCTCAACGAGAAGAAGCGCAAGATAAGGGACCAGAGCCGACTGCTTGCCGGCGTCGAGGTCAAGGAGAGCACTGGTAAGACTGAGCTGTATACACACACAAGTCGAGAGCTGACCTGGCGGGGTAGCATCAACGGTAAAGGCATCAAGGGAGGAGACCAAGCCTCGAAAAGCTGCTGCGTCCCGCACTTCGAAACGCAAAGCCACTGCAAAGGCCGCAGAACCGGATCCAGAGCCGGAGCAATTGTCAGATGCCGACCAAATGGAGGTTGATGAGGCAAAAGTAGAAGAACAGGACGAGGAATCAGGGCCAGGGGCAGCGACTCCGGATCGCACATCTGACGATGAGACCGAAGACGAAGACGGACCAGGTGGAAAAACTCCCGCTCCACCGGCACTTCGAACGCGAGAGAAGTCCTCTGGACCTGCCCGCTCGTCGTCAAAGGCTGCCACCTTGGAGGAGGCCGGACCCCCACCCCCCAGGAGAGAACTACCTTTTGGCCGGCCAGCGACCCGCAGTAAACCGGTCCGGAAGCAGCCGGCACCACCAGCAGAAGACGACGAGACTGAGGACGAGGAGTTGTGATGGCGTTCGAAGGGCACGACGCCCCCGATGGATGCTGTATGTATTGATACCAATCTGCTGCGGCCTTACACAGCGCTCGCGAAAGTTTGTGGCACGCAAGTTTGCTTTTTGTTGGCAGAGAAACTGCCAATCGCGCCTCTGTGCAGTCAATGTAGAAGCAAGTTCATCGGATCTTCTGTAGGGGGGTGGAAGCTTTAGCGTTGATGAGCACAACCAGGGTCTACTCGCTAATTGCTGGCGCGTGCATCGCGGCCCGGACGTTGGATGATCGTGACGGGACCAGGAAGCGCGTGATATCTGGACCAGCGCGCAAGATAGGAGCGCGTTCTGAAATGTAGCGTCCACCATGCTCAGGCAGTCAGTTATATCAGACTTCAATGTGGATCGAAGCGTTGGGCACCGGGCGGAAGTTGATACGCGCTTCTGCGATAATGTCACGGCCAATCGGCGTGCAGCTGCGAGGTGCATCGGATTCATGGGCCGCCAAGCACCTGCAAACCAATTCGTGTTGATCTCCATCATCACCGCTCTCACTGTCCTTCCCCCCAGGCTACTGCATCTTCTTGAGCGATCGCATTCCGCATCAGCTGGCGCTTCGGAATCGGCTCGGAATGGTCGACTCGTGCGGCATCAGATTGTCCGCGACCCAGAGGCTGAGGTAGCACCCGAGTGAGGCTCCTCGACACCACCAGCGCGCCCTGCACTCACTGACACTGCTGTCCAGACCAACAATAACGCGCTATCGTACCCAGCAATCCACCTCCAGCGACCCGGCGACCGCACTCACCAGCGCTCCCCCCCTTCACCGCGCACCACCTCACCCCGCGCCGAACCTCTGTTCCCCCGCCCTCCCTCGAGCCCATGTCCCTCCACAATCTCCACACCACCTCACACAATTACCGCCACGGCCTGCGATAGCCCGTCTACCGAACCTGCGCCATCTGCGTCCCCAGTACGCGCGCCCATCATGTCAGGCCCGGAGCGACCATCGGAGGCTGCGGTGCCTACCACCAAGCTGAAGCGCAAACACTTCTCCGATGAAGACCAGGCCGACTTCGATAAGCTAGACAGCGTCTTCAAGCGCATAAAGAAGGCCGTCACACAGCCGCCATACATCATCTCTACGCCGTCCCTCCATCCATATGCACATCGCTCGCGACAAGAGTCACAAGCCTGGATTATGGGCCGACTGTTCAAGCCTGACGAGGAGCACTTGCAGTACCGGACCTTCCTCTTCCGCGAGCCATACCAGGACTGCTTCACGCTGCAGCCCGGCGAAGACGACGAGCCGGAGGTCCCGCCACCCAAGTCACAAATTACGAATGTCAACAGTCAGGTGCCGAAGAAGAAGATTAGTCTCTCCGACTACAAGTCAAAGCAGGCCAACGGTGTCATAACTCCAGGCTTGAAGAGGGTATCGCCTACTCTACCGCCAACCAAAGCCACTCCCGCACACACCAATGGCGTGAAGCCAGTCGAGCAGCGGCCTCCGCCCGCCGACCGACAACAGGACGGAGTGAAGCCGCAAAAACGGTACGCGTGGATACTCCTTCATTCTTTCGTCATGCTAACGTGTCAAAAGCCCTGCGTCAGAGTCTCTCCCTGAGAAACCCGGAAAGCGCCTTCGAGAGAACCCTCCTGCAGCATCCACACCTCCTCCCAAGACCGAATCTGCAGAGTCCAAGATCAACTTGGACAAGTCCGGCCCCTCGAACTCCACTCCTCATGGTCTCCCGCCGTTGCTTTCGCCCGTTGATCAGCCACTAAGCAATCCCTATGGCTTGCCTGCTATCCTCTCACCCACCTTGCCCACGAGCATCCAGGCAGAGCTCGATCGGCTCGAAACGCAACGCAAACGAACCGACTCAAACGCATCGACCTCATCTTCCGACCGCAAGAGTCAATTGCTCTCCGTCCCTGAACCCCGGGGCCAGGATCACGAGGATCGTTCAGAAAACGCCTCTCGTGAGCGATCAGTATCGTTGAACAGAAAGTCACCGACTACTGGTGCTCCCATCCGAAGCGAAGATACCGAATCTGGCCTGGTGGTAAAACTGAAGTACACCAAGAAATCACGAGAAACGATCAAGCGATTACTCAATCTTCCGCCAAAGAGGGAGGGTGTGAGCGAGAAGAAAGAACGAGAAGACGCCTCGAAAGATCGCGCAAATTCAATTCAGAAGAAAGCGGTCGACAGTGTTACTGGCAAACCTAAGCCAATACCGAAGGTTGCTGCCCGCCGGCCAGATACCGTAACTAGCACACCCAGCTCCAAAGCTCCAGCTACGACCACTAAGGTTGCGGAGAAACGTCCAAAGGTGGACGACGATACAGCTCAGGCGACCATATCCAAACGCCCGCGCGCGCACTCGTCCCTTCAAGATGGCCCAAATACCCCAAAGGATCAAATGCTCTCGTCACCAGCGCCATCAAACAGATCAAGTGCACAAAAAGGTCAGGGACCTTACTCCACACCGAAAAAAGATGTCAAGAATATCAACATGTTGCGCACGGCTTCAACAGAGAGCCACGATTCAACGCCTGGCAAGTCTGGTAGATCTGACACGCCTGACACAAACTCCAAGCATCTTGACGTAAAGGCCCCCACATCTGCCCCTCTCAACAGCAAGAAGCAGATGGACATCGCGCTGGTCTCACGCACTTCGATGAAGCTGAACCAGATGGGTCGCTCACTTAAACATGAAGCTCAGAAGCTTGAAAGGGAGAAGGGGAATAAGCTGAGCAAGGAAGATCAGAAGCGGGCTGCTGTTATCGGTCTCGAATGTATCTTGTAAGTACCCTGACGCTGCTTGTAATTGTTTGTGACTAACATGCCGACTCAGATCATACATGGCCGCATACCACGCGCAAGATTTGGCATCGAATCTTCGCGGTAGACCAGCGGAGGTCGAAAGCACCTGGAAAACGCTTCTTCCCCTTTGTGTCTCCTACACCCGCCTTACAAAAGACTTCCAGCACATCGACGGCTTCCGGTCCCATCTAGGCGCCGTCATCGCAGCTCACATATGTACCCTCCTCGCCCCCCGCGCGCCGAACCCCAAAGCCCACGACTCCCCTCACGAGCTTTCTCAAGCGGAGCTAGTAAAGCAGCATAGCCAGCTCTCCGAGAACTTCGGACTCTTGTCTAAGCACTATATGTGGCTCCTCCAACACACACGGGATGCGAGGCTTCTACTACCCATGGAAGACCTCCAGACGCAATACCAAAAGACGTGGGCAGGCGCGGAATCGAACGCGAAACTCTCAAAGGGTCCTGAGAAGTTCGTTGCTGCGAAGCTCTCTGGTCCTTATTTTCTACCTATTCAGAACGATACCACGCCTATCCAAGCTGTGCGGTTCGGTCTCAAGTTTCTGGCTGAGCTTTGCGATCAGGAACATATCGATTATAGCATCAAGGTCAACCTGGACAAGGTTGATTGAACGGACGATCGCTCAGACTGCACACCATTCTACCGTCTACGTATTTTCATCTTGTATTTACACACATCGGCATAGCGATATTGCTGCCTGGCGTCTCGGGCTTGCACCAACACCAGTGGTGGGCCCCTATGAGGTCTCAACCGGTATTTTCCAACGGAAACGTACATCTGTCTTCGGCGTTTTACGGCATCCACATTGAACGGCCTAGTGCTACGTTGGATCGTTCTTATCTCCTTTGTCTCGGTACGGACGGACGGTGGGTTGGGTCGGGCTCGTATCTGTAAGCTTGAAGGTGATACCCGCGGGGTGGACTCGCTGTTTCTTCACGGTCCTACCTCGTTCGCTTGTTTATTAGTATTGTTTGTATCTTTCTGCTCTTGTGCTTGTCTTCTATACGGTCTGGCTCCCTTGCTGGATGGACTTACTCCTTTTCTTCTCTCCCCTGCTTGGGGATGGGGGGGCTTATGAATCACGATCTTCATGCACAGGTTTTTGCACAACATACATGGTTCTCTTCCTTTCTATTTTTTTTTAGCGTTGCTGCGGTCGGGATGCGCGGTGGATGGGGAGTATGGGCGTGGTAATAGGTCGCAAGAGGCGTGGGTGCTATACTGTGGTGTGTCGGTAACGGGCGGGGATGTTGGCTTATCTGGATTCGCATTCATATAATTGCTGACCCATGGGGGCGGGTCGATAATGACGTTGACTCTACTGGGTGTGCATACCGAAGACAAATAGAAAAATTACAATGCTACTCGGTTTCTATCGATTCGTGTGCTCTTCACATCTGGTGAGGGAGTGTGGTCATACTGTACGAGAATGAGGATGGGTGACATTTTCGCCTGGACGTGTAGAAGCGGACGCCTGTGTATTCATCCGAGCACTGCCCATCACTTGTCGGGTTCCCCGAACGTTGGGGGTGGAGAGGGACATCTTTGGAAAGGAGATGTGGAAAATGATTGTTTGATTAAAACGCCTGAGCTAAATAATAGACTGCTGTTGCAGTTTTCCCTCGGTGTCGGAAAGAACCATGTGTATCATCCTGAATATGCAAAAAGAACCCTCACTTCCATGTCCGTAACCATATAAATCCATCATGCCGCAAAATCAACCCACTCTCTCATATCTCACTGTCATCGTGCTAAAACACACCCTATGACTTGAAAATCTTCTCCAAGCTCTCGAGCAAGATATCCGCGTGGTGCTTCTGGAACACCAACATGGGCCGCAACCGCACAGCCCTCTCACCCGACCCGCCGACATTGAGACCAACGCTCTTACTCTTCTTGAGCACCTCATCCCGCCTGGCACTGTCCCACGCGATGAACGTGCCCTGGCCCTGACCACGCAGGTTCTGGATCTCGTTGGGGTACTTCTGGGACAGCTGTGCCAACCCGTTGTACAAGTAGTCACCCGTTGTAGCAGTGTTCTCGACGAGATCGAGACGCTTGATTTCCTGCACGATGGCACGGAAGAGCAGCGCGCGAGCTGGATCGCCCATCCATGTGTTGAATTGACGGTACGCCTTGTTAGGACGAAGCTCGTTGTTGCCGAAGTAGTAACCTGCCGTCTGTGCCTTCTTGGAGAAAGTGACCATGTCCGGGGGTGACGTAAGACCCCAGTGTTCGTGAGCCCAGAACTTGCCGGTAGCGCCGACGCCTGTCTGCACTTCGTCGACGATGAAGAGGATGTCGTGTTTCTTGGTGAGTTCGCGCAGGCCACGGAAGAAGTTGGGGGAGGCGTGGTTGTCGCCGCCCTCGGATTGGATGGGCTCGACTATGATGGCGGCGGGGGGAGAGTGCCACTCCTTGATCAGACGCTCCGTCTCGTCGAGGCAACGTTGCTCTTCTGCGGCGTTCTCGGAGGCGAATTGGTCGAGGGGGTATTGGAGTGAGGGGAAGGGGGCCTGTGGCCAGTCGAAGGCGGGGATGTCAAGTTTGTGGATGGGCTTGGAGCGTGTGGTGGACAGGCTGCCGAACAGGCGGCCGTGGAAGCCGGACTTGAAAGACATGATAGAGAGGTCGGGTGCGCCGGGAGACTGGTTAGACATGGAGGATGTGATTTCCTTATCCGTGAACTCGACGTGGGCGCCGCCTCGCTGTTGCTGGCGCTTCCACATGAAAGCCGCCTTGTACGCGAGCTCGTTGGCGTCGGAGCCGGCCTGGGCAGTAAAGACCTGGTCAAGGCCCTTGGGAGCGACAGAGAGGATGCCGGTCTCGAGGATCTCGGCCCAATCGTGCTGAGGGAAGTTTCCAAGCGCGGGCCGGTTGATAATGGCAGAGGCCATCTCGGGGGAGGTGGCGGCGAGGAGGAGCGATGGGTTGTTGTAGCCCACGGGGATGGAGGCGATTTGTGCGTAGACATCAAGAAGAACGTTGCCATCCAAGTCCGCGATGCTGCAATACTCGTCAGTTTCCGATGCCCTTATCTCGAGGAAGAAGAACATACTAGTTGCCGTAGCTCCGCTGGTAGTTGGTCATCATGTTCAAGCTCCGCGTGTCAAACACCTTGCTCAGCCTCTCAGTGGCCTTGGAGCTCTCTGGGCCCGGGATCTGGGTCTTCACGATGGGCGCCGTCGGCTCGTCTGGGAAGAAGGCCTGCTCGCCATTGTCGGCGGCGACAGCGGTGGCGGCGGCGGAGGCATAGCGTCGCTGCAACGCAATGGGTGCAATGCGCGAAGCTGGCTGGGCAAATGATCGAGGGAGAACCGAACGGGTGCGTCCCGCGGTGCGAAGGAGAGAGGCCATTGTGGACCGTTAGAGCGCGAGGGCTTGCGCAGGTATGACGGAGGTTGGGGAAGCTGTGGTGGGGCAGAGGATAGCTATCGATTGGTCGACGCGCAGTGGGTTTACAGAAGTCCCCCTGGATTTGAATACTTTGGAAGAAGTACGAGAGAAGTGCACAAAGAGATAGGAATGTATTTGCTACGACAATCGAGGGACATCTCGCGTTTTATTGCCATCGCGCCGTTGGAGACCATGGGATCAAACCGACGCTATCCCCGAGGAAGCGAGTCCAGGCGTGTACACGCCCTATACGCGCAGACCCCGCATTTGACAGTCATGCTCACTTCATGAGAGGGAAATCCGCCGCGATTGGTGAAAATCTCCATGCAAATGCTGTTCCTAACTAGATAAGCTTTGGCAAAGGCAGGTTTGCCGCCTCGGCTAGAATTTCACCGCTAATAAACGTGATAGCTGCATTTCGACATCGCTATTTCCCATTGTGTTTTGTTGAGGCCCATATAATCTAGACTATACACACCCCAACATACATGCGCTCATATTAGCCTTCAAAGACTTGCAAAATATGACCCAAACGCCAGACGCCATGCTAATGCTAATGCAAGCTTCCTTTCTACCAGCCGGACCTTCTACTTCGATGCGACCACGAACAGCTGTGGCTGCATGTTAATCTTTGCGAGTCGGGAAACGCAGCCAGAAAGCTGAAGAAGCGTCTGGACGCCTTCGAGAATGCGCATGTGTGTAAAGCCGATTTCCTATGATAATGTCAATAGCCGTTCTAGACCGTTTCCACGAACAACACAACACTACTGACCTTGATAAACTCCAACTTAGCCTGCTCGCTTAAAGAGTCAATGGTTTTTGTAACCTTGAACATTGTACTGATAATATCGTGGCAACTGTAGCCCAAGTCCCAGAGCTCCTTCAGTGCTGTAAGCGCATCGTCGACTCGACACTCGTGGCATGCCTTTATCATCGCCTGGACCTTGATCGGGTGTGGGCTATCCACCACCTTGAACACATTATCCCCATTGATGAAGCCAAACCCGGCTTGTGTTGACTGTAGGTTATTGATAGCTTGTCGCATGTCGCCCTCGGCAGAGAAGACCAACGCAGCGATGCCGTCGTCCGACCATTCCACATTCTCCGCTTCGACTATTTGCATCAGGCGTTGTACGATTTGCGCATCGGTAAGGCGGGCGTAGCGCAGGATGGCGCAGCGGGATTGGAGGGGCTCGATAATCTTGTTCGACTGGTTGCACGCAAATGCGAAGCGTGTCGTAGAGCTGTAGATTTCCATGGTCCGTCGCAAGGCCTGCTGCGCACCGCTTGTCATGCTGTCCGCTTCATCGAGGATGACCAGCTTCTGTCTACCAGCCGGCAATGTGACCTTCTTCTGCGCGAAGCCCTTTATCCGGTTGCGGACCACGTCAATGCCGCGCTCATCGGAGGCGTTGAGCTCCAACACGGCTTCCTTGTATGCGTCGCCGAGGAGCTGCCGCGCGAGGCAGAGGACCGAGGTCGTCTTTCCTATGCCTGGCATGCCGGAGATGATGACGTGCGGCATGTTGCCGTCCTTCGCGATGATTTTGAGGCGCTCGATTGTTTCCGTATTGCCAACGACATCATCGAGGAAGACAGGCCGGTATTTCTCGACCCTGGTGATGTTCAACTTTCCATCCAGCTAGAGTGGAGCAAGGTGGGAGCATATACCATGGCAATTCGTAGTTCGCACCCCCTACGGCATTGGGGTTGGCCTTGATGCCATTCTTGGCGGCGGCTTTGGATGATTCTGCTTTGGCGGCCATGGTGGGATGAAGTTGTCGTGGGGCTTGACGCGAGACGCGTAAATCACTTTGGCAGGCACGTCTGCACGGGTCGAACGCGCTAGGCTCCACAAAGGGTCTAGACACGTGACTCGCTCATTCCAAGCACCCGGCTGACTCCTCGATCACAACCTCATGCTCACATCGTACAATAGAGTGTTTGCTCACGGTTCACGATTTCCGGTGTTGGTGCTGGACCTGCGCTCCTGGCATCGCACCAATTAGCTGGTCGACATCGGGTCGGCAACCTCAGCCACACCATGTTTCTCTTTGCCTGTTCCTGATTCTCAAAATAACCACTACTCGTCTCGGAAGAGTTTCGTCGGCACATCAAACGTGATCCCCAGCCTCAAGCCCGTAAGCCAAAGGTTCCAGGCACTCGTTGACGGGTCGCCGTATGACATCCTTTGCGTCTGCTCAGTCGTGCGTGTTGAGTCGTTTCTTCAGCATGCGTAATCGCCGAACTGATGGTCGTCTTTGAGCGCTGCTAAAGCCTTACGTAGGCGGCGCGTGGCTGCTGTGCAACTAGCCGGGCAGCTAGCCGCCAGACCGAAGCGTTCCGAAAAGCGCTTTGTTCCGATGCCAACGGTGCCAATTGCTTGTCGGACTTTGTCAAGGAAGCCTTGTTTCCGGGCCTCCTCGGGCGGCGTGCTGCGCAATCCGAGGGCATCGCCCTCGACGACGGCACTGCGATCACATCGTACAAGTAGGTAGTCAAGACAGGGAACTTTCGAGAAAAACAAGCGCATCTGTGATTGCGTGGCCACTGCTCGAACAAACGTCGTCGGAAGCGCTGGAAAGCGAGCTGAATCACCGCCACACGCCACGCAAGCCGCGGATCACAAGGGACACCCACTTGGCCGCGAGGTTACCAGGTCGAAGCGCGCTCTCATTAATGCTCCGACTGGTGCGCACCAGTCGCTGGCCGTTAGATCCGCCAACCAATTTCAAAACTGATCTCATACGCGTCATCGTCGTCGTTCGCCCCGTGCCCCATAAGAAGCACGCGCACCTGCAACTCCGTTTCCATTCACTCTTGGCAAATCTACGCCTCGTTGCGCCTCATCCCAAGCACTTGTTTTCCTTGTTTATTTCCGCTCAGCGAAGCCTTCCCTTCTGCACATAACAGGCTGTTTTGGTGGCCGTCTTCCGGATCTGTTGACCAGGTACGCTACAGCGGCCAGACCACGCGTCTTCGACCTGTCGACACTCGGCTCTAACCTGTTGAGCCTCAGATTCTTCGTGCTGAGCCATTGTCCCAGCCGCCCGTATATACGACGCAACCACCGAACCTCGTTCCTCCGACCCAATCTACCGTACAATGCAATACTCGACGCTGGCGCTGGCTGCGCTGTTGGTGACGTCGACAGCATTCAAGCTGGTGCAACGAGAAGTAAGCGCCTTGGCTTCCCCAGAATCCTCCGCGGGTCCGGGTCGGAGAATAACCCAACTTCGGTCGCATGGCCTGGGATGTCAAAACCAAACTGCGCAGAGTATGCTGACCGCATTAGAACCCAAGAGTAATAGGCCTCGACATCCAACGCCGTTCGATCAAAAACCCGGTTGCCCACGATCGGTTACGAAGACGGCAGAAGACCGTCCAGCAAGAGCTTGACAACCTCGAGACTCTCTACTTCGCGAACGCTTCGCTAGGCTCACCTCCACAAGAGCTACGGTTGCACATCGACACGGGCAGCAGCGACCTCTGGGTCAATGCGCCCAATTCACGGTTATGTTCCTCACGCGCGGAGCAGTGTCAACAGGCTGGAACCTTTAGCGCAAACGACTCGACATCGTACACCTACGTCAACAGCGTCTTCAACATATCATATGTGGATGGTTCAGGTGCAGCGGGGGATTATGTCACCGACACATTCCGGATAGGCGGCGCCACGGTCGAAGATTTCCAGTTTGGTATCGGGTATGAGTCAACTTCGCCGGAAGGCATCCTGGGTATCGGATACACAATCAATGAAGTGGCAGTGAACCGCGCGGGGCTGGACGCATATCCCAATCTGCCGCAGAAACTTCTAGACGACAAGGCCATCAACACCAACGCCTACTCGTTATGGTTAAACGACCTGGACGCTTCGATGGGAAGCATACTGTTTGGTGGTGTTGACACGGACAAGTTCTCCGGCACGCTGAGCAGGCTCCCTATCATTCCAGAGGAAGGAGTGCACGCCGAGTTCATCGTGGCCTTGACCAGCTTGGGTACCGACGGCAATGTAGGCTCCATCTTCAGAAACGACTCTGTGGCCGTACTGCTCGATTCTGGATCGTCGCTCATGTACCTCCCTGACAACGTCGTCAGCTCCCTGTACAATACTTTCAACGCGCAATACGACTCCTCGCAGGGCGCTGCATTCGTTGACTGCGCACTTGGCGACCAGGAGGGCTCGCTCGAATTCACCTTCTCGGGGCCCACCATTTCCGTTCCGCTCAACGAGCTCGTCATCACAGCCGGCGAACAGCGCGGCGAACCCGTGTGCATCCTAGGCATCGGTCCCTCGGGCGGATCCATCTCTGTACTTGGCGACACTTTCCTGCGCTCCGCATACGTCGTTTACGATCTCAGCAATAACGAGATTGCACTCGCACAGACCAAGTTCAACGAAACATCGTCCAACATTCAGGAAATCCAGCCTGGAGACGATGGCGTGCCCAGTGCCACCGTTGTCCAGAACGCCGTGTCATCTCTCGCCGTCGGCAGCGGCGGTGGACGTATCGGCGGCCCGAGCATCAATCCTACGGCCGTAGGTCCCCTGCGAACGTCAACAGCAGCGGCACATCCGGCTGCCACAGCATACCCGTGGCACGTTGCAGGTGCTGCGGTGGCGGGCGCGGGCATAATGCTAGGGTTCAATGGGTTCTGAAATGAAATGAGGCGAAGCCAAGAATTGGCGCATGTTTGTCTCGCGGCTAAGCGATGATTATGATAGATATTGGATTTGCATTGGACGGAGTTATCTGCTTGGGTTTGGTCGGCATACGTCCGGGCCTGGGCGCAATTTTGGGTTTGTGTATAATGATTGTGCATAGTAGTTGGCTTCCCTGTGACATAGACTTGAACGAAAGATGTTTGGTACAAAGATCTGGGATGATCAATGCAACGATAAGTTAGGCTGCTACGTTCTTGTACGAATCTTGGTCATGTTGCACGGGATATACATCCTACATCATTGCGTCCGCCAAATGCTGAGCGGTGCTCTTTGAGCAAGCGTATGATCATACTCTGTGGACTGGGTTGCCCATTCAAGGCATACTCGGCACGATCTAAACTATATCCCGGGGTACTACGTAGTACACTCGAGTGACTGATAAAGTGATAGGGAGCAAATATCCGTCGCGCTGTCGTACTTGACCGGAATCAAGTATTTAAACACTTGCATTATGCGGGATGGAATCGTTTCGGAGAGAAGCCCGTCATCTTTACTATCAATGTAACACGTAGTTATGTATCTATTAAACTCTCGGCTCTGCGAGTGTGATCAGTGTCAGGCTCTTTCGTGATGTTCCACGTCTTTGCTTTCGTCCTACATTACATCAAGTTCTATAGCGAGATTTCCATACAGTGTTGCACTTGTAGTTGGCCTGGATTTGCTCCGTCGGTACAATGCAGGGCCGCAGACGTAAATGTCACTCATCTTCCGTCCTTTGTGCTTCCGTTCGTGACGATATGGCCATATCGCCTCGTCTGTAGACCAGGGAGCTATTCCATTCAATGCGCCTGGCATTGCAATAAATAGTCGAATCCCCTCCACAGCCAATTCCTCTCTCTCCTGTTTACCTCTTCATTCTCCTGCAGATATCAGACAGTAGAACGACTTTCCCTCCAAGACCATCAATCCACCATCATGAAAACCATCTTCGCTCTCACGGTCTTGGGAGCCTGTGCACTGGTCGACGCACAATACACTGTCTCCTCCAAGGCTTTCAAACTCGTACTCAGATCCACGAACAGTACTCTAGACGGCACGTGTAGGTTTCCAACCTCCTCCCCACGGAGAACCTCTACTGATGTGATAATCCGCAGCCTTAGGAGCGTGCCACCAGGGCGCCGCCCTTGAAGACCTTTGCTTCTCTCCCCGGTCTAGAGGCGACTACTACACACCCTTCAACCACAACACCTCCTACTCGGGGCCAGGAGTTTTCAAGCACAATCCCGGCATCCTATACTACACTCTGAATGCCCATGAACAGTATCCATCTGCCATGGCCCTCCACGATGTCTCCACGTCCAATATTGCCATACCAATCTTCGCCCCTGGCAACAGCACGTACACTGCCGTCTATTTCACGGAGAGGGGGGTCATGTATATACCCAACTGGACGGCTGATACGCAGAGACCGCCCGAACATCTTCAGGACACTGAGATGTTGGAGAATTGGTATATTTGCTTGACGAAGTACATGTATTTGAGGGAGACGTTGGTTTGGAAGATTGGGGTTAAGGGAGAGCCGCAGAATCCGTCGTGTCAGAAGGTTAGGGTGGAGCGCGAGTTTGTTGAGTGAGCGCTTGTGGACGTGGGTTCGAGATAGTAGAGTGGTGTTGGGTGTAGCTATTTCCCGGAGAATATGAGGCGGAATTCCGTGTTGTGCCAACGTGTGCGATTATGTCATTGCACATGGTAGTATTTCGATCTGCGCGTAGATGTCGCAATCTTTGATTGATGATGAGCATTGAGGCAGCGATTGCGGACACGGATGGAACGCGTGGTGTGCACGGGCCATATGTAATTAGTCAATAGTGGCTTCCATCATCCACCTCTATCCGAAGCTTAAGCATGCTTCCACTCTTTCTTCACTGAATATCTTCATTAAAGACCACCCATCATCTATAAGAGGTAGAACGCCATTTTCTTCTCCGGTTCCACTCGGAATCAACTACATATGCTATCCTCTTAACCTGATTTCTGTGTTCACCCCGCACAATCTGCAGTGCCCGCATTACTCAACAAAGCTTAGCCTGATGACTGTCCACTACCAAAGCGGAGAATATGGTGCAGAACGTCGCTGCAACTAGGGTAGCTGTCGTCAGCAATTCGAGAATGTTTGTCCAGTAAGCCAGCGCCCCACGAAAACCGCACTGGATTCCAAATTAAACGCGTACAACGTTTTTCCGCGGTCTTCCATTTGTACTACATACTACCATGTCAGCTTTTAGACGCAGGTGTATGTGATCAGCATCGGAGTAGCTGGCAAAATGACAGGTCGGTGCAAGTGATCGTTTGTAATTTGCGGAGACACAGCTTTAACAGCAACACATGAGGGGTCGACCGACGGGGCGAGGTGTGCACATGCCACTTTATTACTGGTCTTTCCCAATCAGCGGGACGAGTACAAATGGTATAAGATGAGGGGTTCCACTACCTGTAAAGTCCTCGACCGACACACCGTACGCCCATCCAGCTGACACTTCAATCATGGCCGAAAAATTCCACCTCATCAACAACGAGGTGTGTCAAGATTGCTCACACCTGCCGAGCTCTTACTGATGAATCTGCCCAGCTCATCGAAGGCTCCGCAGCCTCCACTTACGCGGTGTATAACCCTTCGAATGACAAACTAGTCGGCAACATCAACCTCGCTCGCGAGGCCGAAGTCGATAATGCCGTCTCCTCTGCACGCGCCGCTTACGAATCAGGACCATGGAGCACCTTCACTGGCGCTCAGCGCGCGGCCCTCATGCTCAAGTTCGCTGATCTAGTCGAAGCAAATACAGCGGAGATCGCCGAGGCTGAAGTTAAAGCTATGGGTCAGCCTATTGCTATCACAAGTGGATTTATCATTCCCGCTACCGCAAGTACATTCCGGTACTACGCGGGCTGGGCGGATAAAATCGAGGGGCAGACGTTTCCAGAAGAGGGCGGTTGGTGGAGGTACACCCAGTATGAACCGTATGGCGTCTGCGCTGGTATCGGTCCATGGAATGTGACTACCATGTGAGGAAGCATCGCGTCAGTGGTGAGCATGAGCTGACGATGCGTGCAGAACTCTGGCTTGGAAGATAGCTCCTGCTCTTGCGGCCGGTAATACCTTTGTATTCAAAGCCTCTGAGAAGTCCCCGTATAGCGTGCTGGTTTTGGCCCGCCTCTTCAAAGAAGCTGGTTTCCCGCCGGGTGTGGTCAACATCTTGACGGGCGATGGTACGACGGGTGCGCTTCTGGCGTCGCACATGGACATCGACAAGATATCGTTCACTGGCAGTGGTCCTAGTGGACGCAAGGTCATCGATGCTGCGTCGAAGAGCAACATGAAGAAGGTCACCCTAGAGCTGGGTGGAAAGTCACCTTCCGTAGTCTTCGATGATGCAAACATCGAGAATGCGCTGATCGGGTACGGCCACCACTCTTGAGAAGTTGAACAACAATGCTAACAATGTCAGCAACTCCCAAGGCTTCCTCTTCAACTCAGGTCAAGCCTGCATTGCAGCCTCCCGCCTCTTCGTCCAAGCTTCTATCGCCGACAAATTCATCGAAGGCCTCAAAGCACACTTTGAAGGCGCCTCCACCGCGATGGGCGACCCGTCCGCACCTAGCACCGGGCTCGGTCCGCTTGCTGACACAAAACAGCTTGAACGTGTGCTTGGTTTCATCGAAGCAGGCAAGTCCGAGGCAAAGCTTCTAGTCGGCGGTGGACGCGAGGGCGGCATAGGCGCCTTCGTTCAACCTACCATCTTCCTGAACCCCGCAAAGGAGGGCACAATCTACAAGGAAGAAATCTTCGGCCCGGTGCTGAGTGTGCTGACATTCGAGACGGAGGAGGAGGCTGTGAAGCTGGCAAACGATACGAGCTTCGGACTAAGTGGTATGTATAGCGATGTCCTACCTGAATCGTTTCGTCTGGTTTGGAGTGTACTGACAATGGAACAGCGACTGTTTACACGGGCAGCACTGCCCGAGCGCTTCGGGTTGCGTCGAAGATCAAGGCGGGCACTGTTGCTATTAACGGAGCGTATATGCCGGATAACAACCTCCCGTTCGGTGGGTACAAGCTGAGTGGCAGTGGGAGGGAGCTGGGGAAGGAAGGGTTGTACGCGTATCTTCAGGCGAAGTCTGTTAAGATCAACATGGCTGTGTAAAGGGGGATGGCATACCAGTGGTGAGGTGAACAGTGATCGCAAACTTGATAGTCATCAACTCACCACACTATGGTATGGTAAAGCCGTCATTGGCATGCTTGCACGTTGTCGAATCCACCATGGTGCGGTCGTTGATACTGAACTTGGCTGCAGTGAAGCGATTGAACGTCGTATGGCCGAATCGTCTTGCATGTGGCAGTCCTGCTTCTGTAACTTAGTGCGATGACCTGTGTTGGGCGGAGCTGAGTACGGGACCCTCGGCCAGTGAGAAGATAGTACTTCTGCGTATCGCTGGAGGGCGCGCCCGATGGAACAGCAAGAAACGAATCACTGGTTTTAGTATTCAGGATAGCCAATCGAAAGGACACTCGGTCTGGCTGTTGCTCGGATGCGCCCAGCTGCAGTGGAAATTGGTGCCAAAGGCTACCTGACTCAATTTGAATGCTGATTGTGGTATTAATGGACCTCAATTCACTTCTTTACTCATGGAGACTAACCTCCAACAGATCTCCTCCGCAGTGGAATCGCGCTGACTTATCTCTTGGCGTTGACGTTGGTGTGCATATCGATCCCAGGGCATCTTGAGGCACAAGTCAACCCCAAAGATGTTTTAGGCAAGTGTATTTGGATTTCATGCGCGCCAGATGTCAGCTCGGACAAGTTCGCAGAGACTATTTTGAACGGCGTCGGGCTAGACCCGCCTGACAGGCGGATGTTGGTTAACCGCAGCACTTGGCTTGCTGCTCGTTGTGTGGGTCGGGTGCACGCATTCCCTTGTCGACGGCACAGCTAGCTCATGACTCGTTATTGCGTGTCGGACGGATTACCGTAAAGACTCGCTCAATTTGCCAAACGCTAGCTGGGGGCGGGAAAGATATTCGGCAAGGTAGCCAATCACTAGCCCTGGAAGCAGTGTGGGTCGATATATCTTGGCTCCTGCTATTTCCTCAACTCTCAACATCTCGAGCTCAGCGCAACTTGGCTATATTGCAAGCTGTCGTAGGGTTAATGCAGATCAAACAGATCTTCTTTTGGATGAGAAACGCTCTGTGAATTGGATTAAGCTTGTCGATCACTTACCCCAGCCGAGCTGCAACCGAACCGCCCCCTGCTAGCGTTTGGCGAATTGATCGAGTTTCTACGGTATCCCCGACGGATTGCCCACGGGGACTGTTTCTGGGTCCGATTTCAGGTGATTGCAAGTATTTTAACTAGTTGGGCTAAAACATAAGTAGCCGCTTTGAGACGCAGCACCCTGGCTGATCTGTCAGACGTGAACAGGTGCTGTATGTTGGTTCTGATAGCTGTCCCGCCAGACGCGCTCTCCCGTACCTGACATGTTCCTTTGCTCGGTCACAAAAGAGTCGATATCCCGTCGCGCCGGAACTCTAGAGTGCAGAGAGTTATACTGGCGTCATCACGCCGTGGACTCAAGCGGCGCCCTCGTCCACTATGCTGCGCATACTGCAAGGCTTGGGTAGTGGACTCAGTTGGTGATATCGAGAGACCACCAGGAGGCACCAAACGGCCGATGACGTTGCTTATCGGTAGACGGCAAGTGCACCTCGAGCAAGGTTTGCCAAGTAGAGACCCTCCTACATGCATAGCCTCATTCTCATAAGTACTCCGGGGACTAGAGCGAACGGCATGGCGGGATGTGGGGGGTGTAGGTTTCAGTTGGTCTCGGGAGTAGTGGAGCGTTAGTGTGAAAAGTCAGCCATTCGACTTCAGGAATCGATGGACGGAGCTCGCATGATAAAGGTTGTGCGTGTTTGCTTGCGAATATGGACTGCCAGCCACCTGAGACGCAATGATCAGGCAAATCGGTCCGACGCGAAGATGGGGTGAGTGTCTGTAGACGCCACCAAGTGGATCAACGGTTCGCACTGCCTCTGAGTGAAGGGGCAAACCCAGAAAGAGCTGTTCGGTACCTTCGCCGAAAGATCCGGATGGCCTGGGGAAGAGTACAAGTTTCAACGGGCGGGGGAGCTATGCGCAATACCGTAGTGTGAAGTAAGAGTGATGGACATGAACTGATGCATGGGCGGTGGTATGACGTCCAAGCTCTGAGCATGAAGCAGCTAGTGCCGCTGTCACAACGCAGGCGCACATGTTCGCACACCACACCTCATCAATCCATCGCCCACGACGAGTTTTCGCAATCCAATCGCTCGTGCCTCCAGTACGTAGGTAGGAGGGTAGCCGAGTCTGTTCGGATCCTCGGAGAAGATGCAGTTGAAGAATCATCCTTGAGCCGATTCTGCCACCTGCGTGCGTACCTTGCATCTCATCTTGCCCTGCGGAGGGCCAATAGCACGTCAAACTACCGAGGAAGGGTAAAGAATTAACCGCTGCTCGACGTGCGCCACACCCGAGAACGACTGGCCGAGTGGTTCGACTGTCAACGGCCTTTATTGGGCAATTTTCCAGCCGAATGACCTTCAAATTCAGTTACATGCAAGAAGTCTCTGTCTCCTGTCCCAGTGGCTGTTGACATGCCAATAGTCTCGATAGCAACTGCTCAGCTCACACTCAGGTGTGGTGGATAGTACATTGAAGGGATGCGAGCACTTCTCGTGCCTGTACATCTTCCGCTTGTTTGGCCATGGTCAAGCAAGGAAAAGCTTATCCGTTCTACGCGCAGCGATCAGACAAATACTGAACGCACCCTGACATAAATCTGCGGGACATGGGATGGAACTCATGCGGAGAAGCGGCCTGTGTCACACTCTTCGCCATACGAGACCCTGGCGTTGTTCATGTGAGTTCCAAGGTTGGCGTTATGCCTAGGCTCAAGCAGAAGACCCACCTCCCTTGCACAAGTTATTCCTTCGCAAGCATGCAAGTTGCAGCAGCAACTGATATTTGCTGCATCCGGTACGTATATGGCGTCACTTCCCCTCCCCACCTAGTAGGCGGATATTCTTTGGCTCTAAGCGACGGCTACCACCGTATTACAGCTATCCTGTGCTCTTTCATGTGACTGAAGTACGCACGATCCGATGTCAGCACCCAGCTTCGCTAACGGATGAGGCGACACTCAATCTTGGCTCGGCGGTATTCTTCTCTCGTTATTGGTCTAGGTTCCAGGTACGCTAAGATACCTATGGTAAATTCCGTACATCAGCCCGCTATGAAACCTTAAGTTATCTCATTCCTTCAAGCCACATGGACATGAACTTCCGTTTCAACTCTCGATTATACTTTCGGCACGCTCGACTAAAGAAGGTAGAGGCTGCACGGTGTCACATCTATGAGAGCTGCGTGTTCGCAGCTCCAGCACTCGTCTGCACTGTCATGACGCAAGAACAGATATGTTTTCTATGGCATATAAGGACTCTTACGTACTTGTAGCTCGTCATCATATCTTCGGTCTCGTATAGATCTACTACACCTTCTTGTGTCAAATTATTTTCTTTTCCCAACACTTTTCGACTGCCTTATACTATGGACCAGATCCCTCCTGAGCAACTGGCCATCTTGGCCAAAGAGAGTCAGGGTCCCAAGATCGTCGGTGTTGTTGTCGCATTTACAACGTTCGCCGCCATCTGTGTCGCCCTTCGATTCTTCAGTCGTATCAGGCTCACGCGATCTGTGGGATGGGAAGACTATTGTATCGCTGTCTCAATGGTATGCTTTGACAGCCGACTTCGGTAGCTGTCCATATCGGCGACACCCACTGATTCGTCCTGCAGTGCTTCTCAATTATTACAGCTGTCTGTCAAGTGGAGCAGGTAAAATGGGGTAATGGCAGACATGCGATGTTTGTCCCCCTCCCTTCAGCGATCAACAGTCTTAGAGTAAGTACCTCGAGCCTCCCATCAGCCCTACAAGCAAGTTGCTGATTATGTCAGTACATGTACTTCAGCATCTTGGCCTACTGCATCAGCTTGACCTTGACCAAGGTTTCCATCTTGCTGCAGTTCCGACGCATCTTTTCTGTCAAGGATGCGAAACTTCCGATATACATTGTCATGGGTATCTGCATTGCCTATGGTATCGAAACAGTATTCAGTGGAACCTTTACCTGCATTCCGGTCGATGCCTTCTGGGACCTCATGAAGAAGCCTACTGCCAGATGTATCAACGAGAATGCGTAAGTACTCGTCGATGCTCAAAACGAGCGGCTGCTGATTTCTCTAGACTCTACTATGCCAACGCTAGCTTGAACGTGGGGACTGACTTGCTGATCGGTGCTCTACCAGTGAGAGCTGTTTGGCGTCTTCAGCTTGTGTTGAAGCAGAAGATGGCATTGATTGCTATTTTGAGTCTTGGTTGGTTGTAAGTGCATCCATAATCCGAATGGGTTCATCGCGCTTACACAGATATAGTGTCTGCATCGTCTCAGTTTTGCGACTCAACGCTTTGATCATTGTTTCTCGAAACCCTCAGGATGCTACGTGGTATGGTTCCGCCCCGGCATATTGGTCTGCCATCGAAATGAACTTGGCCATCGTTTGTGCATCCACTCCCGCACTCAAGCCGCTTATCGTTAAGATGGCTCCATCCTTTTCATCACGACATGGCACAAACGCAAGCAGCGAGCGCACTGGTACCTACAAGGAGTCAAGGTTTCACAACTCGTTTTTACGTCTCGGCGGCATGAAGAGCTCATCGGAAATGAGCAACTCCGAAGTCGAGCAAGGGACCATGGACACTGAACTGATTCCAGTCACTGCTCTTCCGCCTGTGCATGCACCGCCAAATCAAGGACAGATCCACGTCACCCGTGACTTCGAGCAACAATCCAGCCGCAGGCCCAGCGATAGCTCTAGCCAACGTCTATTTTCGCAAGCGCAAGCCGGTTCATATGCGCAGCGGTAGACCAAGACGCGCACGCCTCTCAATGACACAATCTCCTTCGTGTTTCAACCACCTCACGATTCACCCCACACTTGATGCGATGGGCCCATACGAGGCTGCGGTCTCCAACAAGCATTGTTCAAAGGCACAGGCCGACCGCTCGTACGAATCGTTGCGGAGCTTGTACCCCGACCAAAATATTTGCCAAAGCCCCGTTTGGTGGACAGTGCGACTTCTAGCCAATCCCTGTTCAGGAAGGAGCCGAAATGTTTTTCTCTATCTTTATTTTTTAATGCGCTTTACGACTGCATGAATACTATACCCATTGATTTGTATCTTCGTGCCTATCGCTACATGGCAAAGCATTTGAATATCATCCATCATCCCAGATTCACGTTCATCCACTCCAGCGCCTAGGCTAGGGTGTCCCTGTATGTCCCACCCCGCTTACTCTTTCATCTGCCTTCAGAAGAAATGTGGACTTGTTTTGCGGCACCATTCTCGGCTTTAAAGGTACGTCGGCGAAGTGACGTCGGCGAAGTGAACTGAAAGGCTGCATGGAGCGCAGTAGAAGGAGGTGGAGGCTATTGAGATGGAATCGTCGAGACGGAACGCAAACTCGAACGCTCACGTTTGGCCCATAACGAGACATGTCATATCGGCGGAACAAACGGGCGCCGGAGGTTCGTAACTGAGCGTTGGCGTGTGAGCCTTCGGCAAAGAGCAGTCAATCGGTTCAAAGAGACGTGTGACGCAGCTTGAGCGACGTCGTGCTCGCGGCGTAGGCCACGGATAAATGGACTCCTCGATCCGATGTCCCCAGACGGCAGATGATAGGCCGCTTGCGGAACAACCCCCACTGCGGTGGAGTCTTGAACTGCTTGTTGGGACAAGGTTGCTATTACGATCGTACGCGAATCTTCTCTCCGCGAACATGCTTCTTTCCCATGCCGGCATCGATGGCGGCCTGAGAAATGATATGTTTTCTCGAAATTCTTGAGAACGTCGACGTGTATTATCTGAGCGATGACCTCCTATAAAATGGCCATCTGTAGCCTCAAGCTTGCACCCAATCGCTTCGTCTGCTCGTTCGCTCTAGGTTTCGCGAACGCCGCGTCAGTGTGGTTCTCGAAAGACCGGTGAATTCTCGGAGGTCGACCTAAAGACGCACCTTTGTGGCCGGATGTCGGAGAACGAACGACCGCTTTCCTTTCTCCTTAATGAGGGCTGCGTTGGCCGATATGTCAGCGACATCTTGAAATAGCGGATCTTGCGACATCTACCGAATGTATCGTACCGATGCTGTCATGATATCAAACACCACACCGCTCTATCGGCTGATGTTTTGAGCTTCTCCACAAAACATTCAAGACATAATCTCAGGTCCATCGCCACCACGGAAGACCATCTTTACGGCCGTATCGTTACAGCCAAACCGCATGCCCTTCAGTCTCGGTCGCCGTTGGAAAGCATCTCATACTTGGAGATGGGGGGAAAGCGTCAGCCGTCGCAGTCTTGGTTGTTTTCGTGTTCTTACCGCACGACCGCGGCCGGGAAGTTGCCCCTCCTGCTTCGTCAGCGATGACTTGGTGTTTACGAGTACTACCTTTGATTGGAAAACAAAGCCTCTTGCAACGACGATCAGGCAGACTTGGTGTTGATGCTGGCTTGTTTCAGCGTCATCGCAGGTCGAGCTTAATGCGAAACTGAACTCCGTCATATAAGGGGATTCACATCGTATGGTCCACAGGCACCTTCCAGCAGCCACCAACTTACAAAGACCGACCTATTTTCGTATCCCGTTCTAAAGTTCGAGTTGGATGCTTGGAGAGTGGCACGGCTGTGGTGGCTGTCCTGTCTGTGCTGTTCCTATAGGCCTTATCTTCAGGGCGGGTCAATTTGCACCTAGATTGCAGGATGTTTTATTGGATGATTTCGGGTTTCGGGGTGCGATGCTAAGGCGTCGAAACGGGTGTCGCATTAAACAGCACCGGTAGTCCAATGAGGAGCTGGCGAGCGCGGGATCAGCTGTGGTTGCGCCTCAGCTGTGCGCCATGTGGTTGGGCGCTCGTGGCAAGGCGACGCGGGGCTCCTAACGACTACCAACATGTAGCTGATGGCTTTGCTCCAGCTAACGGGCGCTGCCCGTGAGAGTGGACTCTAGTGCTCGTTATGGTATGCAGCCCATCGAGCCTCATCTTTTAGCGGGCGGTTGCAAGTCGCTAGTGCAACTCTAGCACAGGGCTGAATAAGTAACTATCGATAAAGGAGCTAGCTGTCCTGATTGGGCAAATGCTTAGGACCCATCTATTCCCGTCTCATCATTTTCCCTCCGCACCGCCTCGTCGCCAAACCCGCACGCTCCACATCAAGACCAGCGTCCGCTATGTTGCCATGTCGTCTGCTGGGCTTGCTGCGCCATCGAGCTTATTCCAGGTCCTTATGTCTGCCCTCACGGTTGTATCCCAATGTACCACTGTCACTGTGGCTAAGGCTCTCGAAAGCCTGATGCTGAATGCAGTCATTGCCGAAAACATAGATGGACCTAGGGTCCGGCGAACACCGCACCCTGCAAGGACTTACAGCATCGGGCCTGCAATACAATGATCATAGCCGATAACCACAACGGTATTCAGCAGGTCCTCAGCGCTAGGCCGCATTAGGGCGTTCGGCGGAGAAACTCCTGCGGCCGCCCTCGACCGACCGACCGGAAGAGTGATGACACATCCAGAGACTGCATAATTTTAGACAGTGACCCTGGCTGCAGGAACGGCATCGGGCAGGAGAGCTCTGATCATTCGATCTTCGCTAAGGGTATCACCGCGCCAGATCTTGCCCTAGAGGTTTCTCTCCGAATGTCTGGTTTGTCGGCTACAATGTCATGTCGGTCTACCCGGCGCCCAAGCTCTGAGATCTTTCAGCCTTGAGGCGGTAGCTCTGAGTGCGCACAGTCCTTCGCAGCCTGACCTCTATCAAAGTCGCCCCAAGTGGACCAAAGTCGCCATGGATCGCGACCCAAGGAGATGTATAAGGATGGCAATTCTGCCGTCACTCGGAGTGCGCAAATACGTCCAAGCCTACGAAGATATATCTAAGAAGATGATCCCTTCCTCCTCTTCACCGCGGTCTAGAAGGGGTGACAATTCCCGCTCTACTACCCCAAACAATGTTGCCACACCCCCATCCAGCGAACTACCAGAGTTGTCGGACGTTCAGTGCTACACATGCCGCAGGCGACATGTCAGATGCGACCGTATGCTACCAACATGGTAAGTGCCCGGCGCAATGTCAAATGAACCTATCACTGACACGACTTAAAAGTGCTAAATGCAAAAAAAAGGGCGTCCAATGCCTTGGCTACACCAAACCACTGAGGTATTTCTCCCATGCCATAACTAGGTCGAAATATATCATTTCAGTGCACGATATCAACCTCATTCTGAGCCCTGTATCCGGTGTTCACACTGCATAGACTTCGCGCTTCCATTTTGTGGTGGATCATCATTTAGGTCAGCACATCGCTAACCACGATGACAGGTGGGCAGATGGAGTCGCCGTCAGAGGCAAGCTCAAAGGAAAGTCAAAGCCAGTAGTCGACAGTAAGTGAAACACACCTTGAGATTCGTGAGACGTCCCAATGACCAGGAGGATAGGTGATGTTGTGAACCTGGTTCAAAGCAATGCGCAGCACCAGGCCGAAACTGCACTAAAAGAAGCAGCCCGTCTGGGGCTTGGAGTCCAACCCACCGACAACCACAGCAATTATGTAGTTGCTGACCAGCGTCGCTTTCAAGAACTCATGACCTATTGTACGTTTGATTCCACTTGAGACAGGGAGTGCGCAACATTGATCAGATACCAGATAACTCAACGATATGTGCGGAGCGAATAACCTCGGAGGAACCGAAGTTCATCGATCGAAGTATTGCGCCGCTGTCCCATGACATGATCCAGAGGCTGCCGCGGAGCATAGTCAATTGTATCCTGGGTATTGCTGCAGTGCATATGGCATCGCGCAACCCAGGGAACCGTGTTATGGAACGGCTCGCGCTGGAGACTAAAGTAAACGTTTTCCAGAGTCACAATCGCTTACTTCAGACGCCTCACTACCAAGCTGATCATCAGCCGGACGTAGTCATCTGTAGCGGCATACTGATATTCGCAATGGATGTAGGTGGTCTCGAATCACGGGGCTCATCTCTTTCTGACACAGCGTTCTAGCTATTTGAGTACGGCATGAGTCGATGGATGATCCACACCCTCGGTTCCATGAATGTTATGTCGTCTCTTGGAGGTATCGAGAACCTCTCTTTATATTATCCGCATTTACATGTGCCATTTTTCTACATGTCCCATTTCGAAACAGTAAGCCACAACGATCCATCGCGCAATGCTACCGGGCTTATTTGTACATAGATGTGGATAGTCTTGTCGCACATCCCAGTCACGAAACCAAAACAATCTTCACGAAGGGCACTGGAGATGCTGTGCCACTCACCTCTTACGAAAGGAAAGGTATTCAATCCATGCCCGGTACCATTGACTCTCGCAATATGGGACGTGGGTGCGTGCGCCCAGAAGGTATTAGGAAGCGGCAACCCAATCACTTTCACCGATCAGCACAAGCGGGAGCAGGTCTTACTCGACGTCCTATCTTTTCAACCGCGGGATGGCTCTCAAGCGTTTCACGATGAATATTCTCAAATCATCCCGCGGTAAGTGAAATTCGCCCAAATAGCAACTTATTACTGACCTCCAATCACTAGCTCGGATCTACACGTAAAGTCTTGGGACCTGATTTACACGGCTTGGAAAGCGGCCGTTACCATACTTGTTCTTCGCTACCTGTACTTCGGAAGATCAAGCTTGATGCCTTATTCACACGGTCGGCCGTCTCCGACTCCATCGTTCGCCCGTGAAGAAGAGCTTGGCGCTTACTTCCAGACCACAGACGAGTTTGATATAAGTGAACTCGTTCATGAGTCGACGGATACCGAATCCATGCCAGACCCAGACTACCTTGCGGCCGGACCGTACTTCAACGACCCACTGTCGAGGAGCCCGTCGCCACTCCCTTCTCCTATGCGTTATACTGAGCCACCATCATCCAACATATGGAGCACACGATACGACATCCACGACGAAGCATTTACCACTCTCTTTACAGCACTTGCCGCCCTCTACGAGGACCTGGACCCCGTCAGCTCGCGCTACGTACTCATGCCGATACTGATCCTTGCACTAGTCACCCGCCCGCATAGCAAGGAGCGTGCTCTTTGTTCGTCATTTCTTGCCAAGTTCAAGGGCTCGATGACCAGTCCGGCAGCTGGTCCTGTTGATGCTGAAACCCTAGCAATTGACATCCCATGGGAACAGCTGGATGCGTATTCTGAGGCGATCGAATCACTGAGTCAAGATAGTGCTTTTTCGGCGGGGATTCCGATGGAGCAGTCCGCACCCGAGTGGAATTGGTGGGATATGTTGAAGCGTATCGACATGAACATGTCCTGTAAGTGCTTCTACTCCAATAGCTGTTGATAAGGCAGAGGTTGCTTGTATAGAGTCGCCAAATCTTTGGACATGGACAGAACTCGGTATTCCATCGCTATGCTAGACCGAATTGCTCAACCTTGCTTCTCGTCAAGATCAAGATTAGCTGCCACGAAAACGACACTCAACCTGCGTAAAACTTTTCATGGCTCAAGCTAATATGTATCACAGGGCCTGTAACTTGCGGAACCTCAAATATCGAACACGGCTCCGAATTTTGGGCTTTTGGCCTCATCTCTACCGTCGTGAACGATGAATGCCTCAATTCCTGGCTTCGGGAATCGGCTTCCTCGCGCGCATCTACTTCGTCCAATTAAGGTTTTTACCTTGGTCACTTTCCTATACTCTTGATAGCGTTAGCAGCACTCATCAGGATACATGCTCTTCTTGGGCTCAATGGCATATACAGTTGAAGAAATCTTGACACCGAAGGAGTTTTTGACGCTTTAGGGCAATAGGTAAGTCCAGCATGGTCATGCTGTGACACCGGTCGCTTTCTCCTTCTTCCCTGCTCTTTTCCTCAACTTCTCTTTTTTTTTTCCCCTTCACGGTCAGATGTCTGGTCGGTACGTCTTGCTTCATGTTCTTCTTGTCCATAAACTACACCCACTGGCTATTCAGTGATTCTCATGTACCTTCTCATCTCTTAACCTCTCACTATGTCACCTCTCGCAACTTATGCGAACTTCTACTATGCATACAAATCCCTTATTGGCGTTCTTCTCTTTCAACACAGGCCTTTCAGAAGCTTCAACATACCATCATCCAGTATGTTGTTGGTATCCATCTTGTCAGCTGCCCGAAGAGTGCAGCTCCTTGTCGCAAGCTTGCATACAGTCTACATGCCCGAGTATTTCGTACTTTGGCCCCAGTGCTCTCATCTCATTCTCTGCTGCGATTACGTCACACCGTTTTCAATTCTTACGTGCCATGCTTCCGCAATTCGTCGTCTCTTGGGAGCTGATGATGACCAGATACCAAGTCCTATTCCCAAAGGGAACAACCATCCGCGGCGCTTCAAGCTGACACAATACCGATACCGATTTAACGACCACCACACCGCAAGGGCGAATTCTTAAAATCGACCACGATGACCAACCTCGATGCTATATCCATAACCCTCGCTCACCGCCTAGATTACCATCGCACAACATTTTGGACCCACAGCCTATAACTCATATTCCATTATTTCGTCCGCGCACCAAATATCAATTATTTAGTGTGAGACCTCGCCTACCATTCAGCTGCATCGGCGCAACCCGTAATCCAATTGTTGGCGTATCGCAGCAAATGGACCGTATTTCGGAATTTTGGACGCAAGGCTCACTGGAAGCTTACATCGGGTAGGATTGCCCCGCCTCTCCGTTTATACTATGATGTGAGCTCTGGGGTGTCAGCTCATGTGCGTCACAAGGGTTGGCGAGAGTGACGTCAGATTGGGCGGGAGCGGCGCTTTGTCATGACAGAAATTAGGGGATGTGAGAATAGAATTGTTGGATAATAAGTAGGTAAAAATAGAATAGGTGGTGGTTTTCCGGAAGGAACGTTTTAGCACTGGATGAATGCTCCGGGGTTAGCGGGCCAATTGCGAGCATCGCTCTTGTTTAACCAACCACAATTGTTCTTCGCACAAATTTTGCAAAAATTACAACATTTCCTCAATTCCCAAACTCTGGAAATTACTTGTCTATGCATGCAATGACCATGCACTCATAGTTCGAGACACGTTCACGCTCTTAAGCGCGGCGCCAGCCCTACCCTATCCCCACCTTCCGAACCCCGAGACCCAAAACAAATCAACATATGCACGCTGCAGCCCTACGCACCTGTCAGCTTCGATACCAGGAAACTTGTGTCTTCGTCTAGCTCTGTGACTGGCCAACGGCGGATTCATCCGTGTGTCGCTTGATCTTCCGATGCGTGGTGTCATGCGGGGCAGATGTTGACGTGCAGTGGTTTCGGACCGGTATCTTGCAGTACTTGGTAGTGTGCATACTGGTACCGTTGTTCTGGTGAAGCTTAAACTGACCGTTGGGCGTACGTGGTGGTGAGGGTATGTACGAGGCATGAAGTAAACGGGACCAAGGAGTCGATGCTTAACCAGATACGTTTTTATATGAACCGTAGCGACCTGAATTCCTTTATTTTAGTTTTTGCGACGCCTGATGTAATCAGAATACGGGTTGGTCGATTGAACAACCTAGGTAGTCTTGCGTTATGTCATGTCAGGTCACCATCTTTTGGCTTCATTTCAGAGAGATACTTCACTGGGGGAGGGCATAAATACATTGCATTGCGCGGACGCGGTCGAAGGATGGTGCGATAACGGGACGGAAGTTCCACCCTTGTTACTAGACCGAATAATTCCGACTAGAAAATCACGATTGCGGGTTTAATTTTCGCAAAGCAGAAGCGCTAGTTGGCTTAAATGAAGTGAGAAAAAGATCTACCGCAAAAGGATAGACTGACACGGATCTGAACAGAGCTGTTCAATTACATACAGTCTTTTCGGTTGTCTACATCACGGAGACATTACAACGACCTGATCTGATAGCGACGTGACTTCATTGACGTTGAGAGTGTTACCACTACACCAGAGGTCCTTTGAGTTGATTTAGGAAAGATTCAAGTGTTGAACGGTGTTTATATAGCAACGCTTTGGATCCATAGAATACCGATTTTGTATCCAAACATCACGCCGCAGACAACGAGGTCGAAACACTTGTTAAATGAAGTGTCACGCATTCAAAAGTAAGGCTTGAGTGATATGTTTGCGATCATCAATTCAGCGTTACACCATTACATCCAAAGACCCCAGTATAGAAACTCCTAAAAATGCAGCAATATACGATAGTGCGCCTCAAGGTATACAACCCGAAAAGAAAAGGCGTGACGCAAGCTTCTCTGCACAGCACCACTACCACCCAAGACGCTCAAACATCGACGACCTCTTAACATCCCTCTTGCTGCTACCACCGGGCAGCGCAGACGTGCAGTCCACAAGCTTCCCACTCACGCCAATCATGCTCATCTTCGTCATTGCCGGAACGAAAGCCACGGACCATGCAGACTGGCTGACTGCAAAGGTCTTGAATGGAACCATAGTGACCAGGTTCTTGGAGAGGTCTTTGTCGGAGGGGAGGGTGAATGGCGCCTTGCCGTTGATCGTCTCAGAGTAGAACTTGTTATCCCATTTGCCGGGGGTGGTGTCTAGAGTGGCACCGGCCCTGGATGGGTCGGTGGTGCGTTGGCGGGCTGCTGTGTGAGCGCCAACGAGCGCAGCGAGATCGATGGGTGAGAAGCCCTTGGAGGCGAAGAGCTTGATCAGGTCGCCGGCTTTAGCTTGACCGCTAGGTAGAACGCCAAGGGCGTTGGCGGTGCTGGAGTCTTTGCGTCCTATCTTGACGGGGACGGTGGGACCACCTGGGCATGTCTTGATAGCGTGGGCTACAAGTGGGATTAGTGGTAGGTTCATCGAGGAAGATAGACCAAAACGTACCGGCAGCAAATTGAATAAGGTCAGCTACACCGACTTGCTTCTCGTTTGCGAGGCTTCCAAGGTTGCCGCACAGTCGCTCCAGTCCAACGTTCTCCGAGTTGGAGCATTCGTTGGCGAGGATGAGAGAGCCATCACAGGCACCGTTGAAGCAATCGTGAAAAGAGGCACGGATGGCAGCACGAGCGGCATCCGTGCATTCACCATCGCCAAGGAATTGTGCCGTAAGAGTGGTGGAGATCTCGTTCCACACGGGTGGGCAAGTGCTTTGACGATCGGTGAGCTTGTTGACGATACCGGATACGAGTCCGCTCAAAGAACGCTTGGCCTCCGAAGCCGATGTTTGCACGTCGGAGAGTTGGAGAGCTTGGGTGGCGCTCGTAGCAGCCAGGATGGCGATGAAGGATGTTGAAATATACATTATGTCGGAAGATTGTCAGGTTCCGGAAAAGAGAGTTGGCGGTATGGATCAGCCAATTAAGGGTAGTAAGACGAAGTGAATGTGGACCAGGGTGATTAGGCAAAAGAGTGATGCATCGTCTCTCTTTATACACATCAACGAGCATACAGAAGAAGACTAAAATAGTAAAGTTTTCGACAATCCCCCCCTCGGACCGTGAGCACGGTGATTCTACCCCTGCTTTGCATCGAGCTAAAGAGCATCCACGGGATAATTTTTGCCATGACAAGCCGTCTGATGATGTGAATATGGTCAAGAGATTGGCTCAAGGCTGTACGTGGCTATGGAGCCCCGCCAAGAGTGTCCGGCACTAATGATATGCATGCGTCCTGGGCGGGATGACAGCGTTGATCATGTCCAAACGCGAAACTGTTGTGAAAGCCTTCGCCTAGAATAGGAATCTGCGTGCATGCTGAGCTTATTGACTCGGCAAATCCGCCTTGATGGAGCGCTCCGAAAGTGTTGGCTTCACGATACTCGGTTCTCTACGAGGCTGACGTCGCACAAGAATATTTAGAAAGTTTCCACGCTCAGACATTGTCAAACATGTCCAATGTTTGAAACAACATCACATGTGTTGCTAGATGCGCTTGATTGTTTGAAACAGGAGAGATGCTATTTTTTCGGTCTCAATAGCGTCCGGCTGTATCAAGTTGGCGAAGGTTGAAAATAAGGCCTGAGCACGACGATCTTAGCGGCCCCGCGACCCAGGAGGGCCGCCAAAACAAGCTTCGGAGCGGCCAATGAAGGAACCACACGCCGGACATCGTAGGGAACCCGTGGGTGGCAAGGGTGCTGATCGGAAAGAACTTGCAGCAGCATCATATGTGCGTCTTTCCCATCATGCAGTGAACGACAATGATTTTCGTCGCTTTTCGGTCCGACTAAGGCCTGACATTATGTTGAGCAAAGAATCGTTACTATCTCGAGCACAACTTTAGCAACTTTGCCCAGGTGCTGGCTTGAAACGGGGTGACCATTTGCCTTCGAGTTCGGAGTCTAGTTGATGACATGGTGATCCCGCGAACCCGGCTTTGTAGGTGCAGGGTTCGGCACTCTTGAAAGCAACGTGGTCGGCTGCAAGAGGATCCAAGAGGCCAGGAGTGATGTCACCCAATGAGAGACGTCGCATTTGATGGTCGCGATTGACGAAGCGCGGTTTTGGCGTTGCTGAGGCGCGGTTCGGCTCCGGACATTTTGGAGGGGAGCCGAATTTAGGTTACCTATAAGGTTAAGCTAGACGCCGATCAGCCCTAGCCCCTTGGCCGTCGAATCGCACCCCTGTGATTACTCGTGCCGTCTTTTCTGGATTTTGTTGATGATGTTGGGTGAAGACAGCACCCAGGCCGCCACTGGACACGGTATCGACGACCCGCTTCGCTCAGATAACATTCAGATACTTCGAGATGATAAGTCGCGGGATCAAAGCTCAGCTCGCCATGGCGCTGCCAGCTAGCGCGGCAGGAAAGCGGACATGTGGAATGGCTGTGATCATTGCCATCGGTGAGTTGGGTTGCCTCGGTGGTGGACGTGTGTCGTATATGCCTCTCTGCATGACATTATCGTCTTTGCTGCGCAGTCTGTGGTCAACTACCAAGCTAACTCGCCGACAGTCGGGACCAAGATCAGATGATATGCTGCACCACGCGCATAGTGCGACATCGTATTCGAAGGACAGGACACCTTGTATCCCGATTCAACCGCCACGAGACGAAGACCGTTGAAGTAATATTGAGCTATAATCTCATATGTCCACGAACGGACGAAATACCTGCTATTATTGGATACCAATGATCATGCTGTCTCGAACGGGGAGGTGGCATAAAGGGAAGGTCACTTGTAAGGTTGGCGCAGCGCGGCATGCTGTGCACGCAGCACCAGTACTCGGGGGTGCAGATATCACCTCAGCATGTTCCGAGGAGGTCGGCGACAACGCTCTACTTTGAAAGAGGCGTGGAGAGGTTCGGACGGCAGTGAAGCCCAGCGGCGAAAAGTCTACAGTGTCGCAAGACTATGCACGAAGGAGGGAGGCACGTTGGCGGATAAGAACAATGATACTTGGAATCCATTGGGCAGTTTGTGTGACGATGGATGCCTCTACTACCGTTTGTGTTGGTTCTGACTCGGCAGATTGGAGGCATCTACTTCTTGACACTCTGTCCTCGAGCTGCGATTTCGTGAGATAGCCTGGTCTGGATGGAATGTATTAAAGAGGATGGTGAGCACGTCGCCTCCTGCATGCAATGTATAAACGTTGGCATGGCGTCACGCAGTCCCGTGACTTCGCGACCAGGCGCTGAAGTGGGGCAGGCGACCGCGACGAGGAAGGAGCAGCCCTGACCGCGCAGCTTTCTTCCTCTGCTTACTCGCCGAAATTTCTAAATCTATCACGTACGCTCTTCTCTCACACACCCGCGAACACCGCCGTCGCGGTCTGTCTTTCTTCATCATGGCGTGCAAGTCAAAGCCCGCACAGTCCCAGGTGTCGAAAGGACTCCCAAAACCCAAGGCCGGCAACAAGAACAAGTCGCCCGCGCAAAGGGGTAAGAGTGAGTGTTCTCGACTCCAGTCCTCTGTCCGTCTGAACGCCCTCTGATTGCTCCAAGAAATGAAGACGCTTGTTAACAAGGCGCCTCGCCTCGCTCTAGGCGTTACCCCGTCCTCAGCGGCGCTCTCTCGCTTCCTCAAGGGTCGGAAGCCTAGCAGCAGCATCCTTCCACACATGCCCGCAGAGCTCGTCCAAACGATCGCATCGTTCCTGCCGATGCCCGCTCTCGGCAACCTTCGGCTTACCTGCAAGGAGCTTGAAGTCAAGATACTGTGGTATTTTGCCAAGACATACTTCCGAGAGATGAAGTTCATGCACTCAAAGTACGCTCTGGAGGCTCTCGTGGCCATGTCAAAGTCGAGGATGGCGCAGTACGTGCAGAAGCTGGCCCTCGGCCCACCCTCCAATGATCAGAGCGTCGTCATCTTTAGCGGACAGGAACCAAAGTCGGCAGCTGTCCGGCAGCAGATCACCCGTGCCTTGTATCGCTACGCCGAAGAGAACCGTACCATGCGAGCTTTCGGTCACGATGCCGCTATGATCCAGACAGCTTTCCAAAATCTCTCAGCGATCACCAAGATGGAATTCTTGGCTCCTACGCAGGATTGTGTATGCCCTTTCTGCAGTCCATTGAGCTCATATGGTGAGCGCCACCTCATCGAGTCAGTCGGAGGCGGCAAAGCGGGTTTCGCACCGACCGTGCTCGATTCATCCCAGTCTCTCGGAAGGCTCTTGCATATCACTCTCAGTGCTGCTCAATCTGCAGGATTGAAGCTGGAGTGCGTCGACGCTCGTACTACCCCGTTTCCCGACGAGTACACTGAAGAGAGTCAGAAGACAGGCTTTGCTGCATACCCACTGACGTTCCCTTCCGCCCCACCCGGAGAGCGCCCCTCGGATTCCGCATTCGCAAGACTCTCGAATATGAAGCTCTTCCTGGGCCACCATCAGGATACTTGCAACGCTGGGCGACGAACCCAGCTCGTACAACGCCTTGTAACGTTCTTTGATCGCGCGCCCGCACTCGAGTCACTCGGATTCACTTTTCAAGAGGGCCATGGGACTTTCGAGTGCTTGAAGCAGCTGACCCACTCGCCGCCGCTTTGGAAGATCAAACGCCTCGAGCTAAGCAGTTTCGACTTTAAGTGCACTGAGCTCTTCGACATCCTCGATCCGCTGAGAAACACGTTGCAGACACTGCATCTCTCCTTTTTCAAGGTGGACGACGGGTTCGAGATGCTGAGATGGTTTCGCGATCGCATGACTTCACTGAATGAGGTGGATCTGGAACATCTTCAAGAGTATCCAACTCCCGCTCGGTACGGAAGCGCAGCCCTTAGTCTTCAACATGCTTTGCTAAACTCTTACTCCAATTCTAGGTACAAAGGCGATTCGATCGGCAAGTTCTTCGACGAGACCATAGACAAATGGATGGGTCATGAATCGGCTCAGGGTAAGATGCTACTAGGCTTAGATGATGACTCCGACTGACCATCAGACTCGCAATGGAGTGAGGGGTCAATCGAGTCGTTCTGAGCAATACTGTGGGACTTTGCGCAGGGCATAAAGTCGACAACGCTCGTTCAACATGGTCTCCTGCACACGTTGTATGATACGTGGGCTGCACTGTTTCGCGGTCGCAATACAATTTACTGTATACACGTTACGACACATCTGGTAGTTTAGCATGCATATACCCATATTTTCACGTAGAATAATACATTCCATAATTCGAGTCCTTTCACCCAAGCATACATGCCTGACATCCATCCAATGCAAACGGCAAAGAAGCTTCAGCCTAGCGCTGATTGATTATATAAAGTATCTGTCCCCAGAACGCCGGCTTGCTCTACTTTATGTATGATTCGCCATGTCAAATGCAGCAAGCTGATGCCCTCGTACCCAGTAAGCACGTCCACAACCCCAAGACATGAATCGCACGCACCCGCTTGCTCAAAGAACGATATCAAAAGACAAGAGAGAGAGACAGAGAAGCTGAAAAATTCAACATGCTGATATCCTAGACGGCGATAGGTATAAGAAGTTCTCAAATAGTGTAACAAACGCTAAACGTTCACTCCGCACACACACAAGCGGTCGATCCATGCAACAACGACCAATAACTCTCCCCTCGGACGCCCCTCCCCTCGCACATCTCCCACCGCAAAAGAATCTCAACACAAGTCCAAACCCAAAGTATCTCATACAACAGAACATCCCTACGGCGCAAGCAGCCTCAGACCCAAATTCAAACCCAAGCCCGAGCCGCACTACGACTCCGGCGGCGGCGTAGGCAACCTCTTCCCCTCGTCCCTCTTCGCCTCGGGACTCGGCGGATGCACCACCGTAATCGGGGTCCCAGGTGCCTCGTCCGTACCATCCTGGCTAACGACACTCCCTCGTCGCACAGCTTCCTCGCCTTCTTCCTCAGGGATGATACTCGGACTCATGAGCGAGCCGTCTTCGTTGCGAGTGCTGGTTTGCTGTCTCCGTCTGCGTCTGCGTTCGCGCTCGCTGTCTGCGTTTTCGCGTCTGCGGCGTACGGAGAGGGAGCCGTCTTTGTTCAGGGCGGATGGTCCGCCCTGGAGACCTTCGAGCATGGCGGCTGCGCGGTCGGCGACGTCGCTACCTGTCGCGTCTGTTGGGCTGGTTATAGTGGCGCTCTCGACACTTTCTCCACCTTCACTCGTAGGACTCAATATGCCCTTGCCACCATCGCCACTTCCTTCCTCATCTTCCATGTTGACGCCAATTTCGGGGATCTTCTGCCCACTTGCGATCCGCACTTGGTGCTTATCCTTGAGGCGGGCGCGCCGTCTGCGGTCACGCTGGTCTTTCGCTTCTGGTTTCGCGGCGCGCAGTTTCTGGAGGAGATCGTCCATTGCGCCGGTGCTGGCAGGGGACTTGGGGCCTTCGGAAGAGTCGGAGAGGACGGCTGGGGAGAGCGGGTTCATGGGGCCTGCTTTGCGGCGCATGGAGGCTTCGTTGCGGCGGTGTTGCTCTTCGAGGGCGACGTTCTTTTCTTTGGATTTCTATAGACGTCTCATTAGCACGTGTTCCTACGAAAGGGTATATTTGGTTGATTGGCTTACCTTCCACTCGAGGACGAAGTTTGCCAGCTTGGCGAAGAACTCGCGTCTGGCGTTATCGTCCGAAGAATCTTCTCCATAAAAGGCCATGATGTCGTCGTACTGCTTCTGCATGTCTTCCAAGAAAACTTGCAACTGCTCCGCTTTCCGCCTCGCTTCTTTCATGCTTCTTTGCACGACAATTGACACTTTGTCTTCCGGATGGAATTTGCTGGGGTCGGACAGATTTCCCATGTCAAGAGACATTTGGATATTCTTGATGTTGTCAATGTACTTCTTCGCATCTTGCTGCAACTGCTCGACGTTGATCTTCTGCGCTGTGATGACACCCCCTATCTCGTCGATAAAGGTCTCCCAGCCGGGGTATTGGTTGCGCACGATACGCTCGACAAGGTCGGCAAAGGTCGATTCGTTCTTGTCATCCTTCAACATACCCAATCGAGACAATGACGAAAGCTTGAAACCGTTTGCTTGCTTGTTGGCATCGTTCATGAAGTTACCAATGTCGAGAATGAGACCCAGAACACTGATCAAACTGGAAGAACTCCTCAGGCTATCGGCTACCCGAGAAACTTCCAAGAGCTTGTTGGAGATCTCATCGTATTCAACTTCGAAAGTGCGCGTAAGCAGAAGCGCCCTCATCCTACTCTTCCAGTAGTGATGCAGTTCATACGCCGTATACAAGTAGATCTGATCCTCGCGCGTGAGTTCGGAAGGATCTTGCTCGCGCTTAGTTTCGCCCGCATTCGGTCCGGTCCAATCCTTGGAATATGGTGCCATGAGCTTTGCAACATTGTCCGCGATGTCGCAGAAGTCATTCTTCAGGAGAAACTCCATAACCACTTGATCGTCGAGAACCTTGTTGTCGCAGTGGATAATCATTGCCACGATTTCTTCAACAGAATACTGCGAATATTTGGACATGCTGATCTGGAAAGTGTGCACAAGGTCGCGCGAGATGACTTGCTTCTTCTCGTCTTTCTTGACAGTCTTCTTGCCGATTGCCTTGATTTCTTTGGCCAAGAAGAGCTTCTCGACCTCGTCTAGCACACCCTTCTTTGATAGCTCTCGGTACTTTTCTTCCTTCTCTTCCGAAGTCATTCCGTGGGAAGCCCAGACGGTACTTTGGGGTGCGTCGACCTTATCCCAATGAAGAGCCTTGAGCTTCTTCTTTGGTCGTGGTCCGGTCAAGCTAACAGACGGAGCGTTGAAAGCACCTCCCTTAGGCAGGAATCCAGGTCGATTCGCACCTGGCATAGGTGGAGGCGGAGGAGGTGGAGGCATGCTGCCGTCAACTTGGCCTGGCATCGGAGGTGGCGGAGGAATACCGGGGGCGCCAGGGAAGCCAAGCGAGCCTGGGGGTGGTGGCGGTGGTGGAGGAGGTATATTAGCATTAGTGCCGGGCATAGGCGGCGGGGGAGGAATATTAGGACCGAACCCAAGCATCCCAGGCGGGGGCGGCGGCGGCGGTGGAGGAGGAGGTGGTGGTGGCGGAGGTGGAGGAGGAGCGCCGACTGCAGCTCCAGCGCCCGCAGTCACATCAGGTGTAGTTGTTTCATCGCTTTCGGGATCTTCGCCATACGGCTTGACCTTGGCCGCAATTTCATTCAAAAGCCCAGACGGAGGTCGTCCAGCATTGCTGAGCTTGGGCTTGTGCATCTGGACGAGTCTCGGCTTCTCAATGATGGCGTCTTCATCATCATCCTCTTCTTCTTCTTCAGACAAATCTGGCATAGTCGCGTCCGGTAAAGCTCCGTCCTCGCCAATAGGCTTTCTTCTGACGATACCGCTCTTCGCTCTCGACGTTCCGAGGAAGTTTGGATTGAGACCGCCAAAGTTCTCGTCAGGCACCTGGCCCGTGGCGCCGTCCATCTTTTCTCGGAGCTCTCTCAGCTTCTCGCTCGGTTGCGCGTTTGCCAGACTCTTGCCCTCGAGCGTTGCTTGCGTCTTCGCTCTCTGGAGCTGTATTTCGAGCCTACCCATCAGACGATCGCGATCCAGAATACCCTGCATCTGGGTCGGATCAGTCTCGCCAAGGCCCTCCTTGCCACCCTTCCTCGCAGCAGAGGCAGCAACGTCTTGTGCATCTCTCAACATTAGGTACAGCTCACGAGTCTCCAATTCGTTCCGCTGCAGCTCCTGAGCTCGGATTCTCTGGGTCTCAGCGAGCTCGGCTTTCATCTGGTCCATCTGCCTGCCGCGGACCGCAATGATATTCTCTTGCTCCGCGAGCTGTTTCTGAAGCTTCTGGACCATACCATCTGCGCCGAGTTCAAGCTGAGACTTCATCTCATCGCGCTCTGCAATAGCCGAATCGGCGATTTGGCGTGCTTCAACGGCTTCGTCCCGAACTTGACGTGCTTCTCCATCAGTGTACAGCTTGTCGAGCAGTGATTGGACGGTGAAGTTGAGACTTTGCTTGAGATCCATATCCGGCAGGCGACGATCCATGGACACATAACTGAGCATCGCATCCACGAGCTGGAACATTCTCATGCGATCCTCACCATCGGTATCCCGAATGAGCAGCAGATGCTGCATGGCAGAGACGAAGTAATCTTGGGCACGGGTGTTCTGGATCTTGCTCGTGATGGCGTCCGCGATTTCTTTGGGATCGTTGAGGTCCTTGATCTCGCCCTCGACGCTGTCGACCATGGAGTTGTTGTCTCGCTCGACGAAATCTTCGTAGTCGATAGCTTGGTTGGCCAAGTACCGCTCAATTTGCTTGTCAATCACATCGTACTGGAAGCCCTCCATCTTTTTGAAGATACGCTGGATACCACAACCGGTGAACTGGGCTCGGATATGCATCCTGAGCTGTAGATCGCGCTCCGGAGCATCCACAACCATGTTGATAAGGAAGAGAGTAGCGATGGCGTATTCCATGAGCAGGTTCTCGACACCAATGCCTCCGCTGCGCATTTCCTCGGACGCACCCACCAGAGAGCCCATCTTGCCACGTCCATCGACCGTGACCTCGACGATGCGCATCCAAGCGTCAAATCGGCCGTTCTCGCCATATTGTGCCTTGAGGGTGTCAAGCGCCTGTAACACCTTTTCATGCCCTGCGCCATCTCCCCAATGACACAAGAAAGTCAAGACATCGGACACAAGCTTCCTAGTGTTCAATCGGGACGAGATCAAGGAGCTGGCTAGCGCCTGGATGATGGAGGGGTGATTCAATGCGTTGTCCGCGCCGTACTTGTTGTTCATCAACGCCTTCAAACACTTGATGATCTCGTATTCGCGCTCCAAATCACTTTCGGCCTTGCCTGGAGCATTCGGTGGTAGTGCGGGTCCCTGTCCCTTCCTGCGGTTGATCTTGGCCAGCACATTAGTGAGAGCGATTTGACCCTGTGCCTCGATGAAGCCTCGGACCCAGGCGATGGGCTGTGTCCTTAGACTGATTTCCAGGCTCGACATTTGCTTGATGGTGATTGAGTTGTCCATGACCTTCTTGACATACCACTCTGGCGATCCGTCTTCTTCTGCTCTTATTAATATGTCCGGGTTCTGGCCGCCCGTGTACGTGGTCCTGTGTGTCTGCCGCTTCTTTTCCTCGTGCTTGAATTCTGCCAGCTTGTCCTGGTACACCAGTGTCCACTTCTTGTCAATCTTGTATGCCTCCATCTGCCGCCGCGCCTGCTCCGGCAGACTCTTCCATCCTCTCTTAACCATAAGATTCATAAACTCTTGCTCAACCACATGGTCTGGTGGTCTTTGTATATTGAAGCCATTCTGTCCGAAAGACGAGGTCGACGAGAAAGCGGAGGGCTGATTCGAATGGAGGAGGTTGCGGTGCGAGTCGCGCGGGGTGCCAATGGCGGTCGGCAGGAGGCTTCCAGCGTCGAGGCCAATGGAGGAGAAGGTCGACTGCGACTGGCTGGGGTGGAAGATGTTGGAGACGCGTGACTTGGAGTCGTTGGAGTAGATGCTCGCCTGGTCCGAGGAGGTGCGGGTGTTGTTGGAGGAATCTGTTCCCGCATACGAGGTGTAGCCATTGCTGGCCCGGCCAGCCCCCCACTGCTGCGTCGAGACGCCTCTGTCACCCGGCGCGCTGGACGCAATGGTGGCCATGGAGGTGTGGGGCGGCGGGCGCGGGGGCCCGGCGTTGGAATAGCCGTTTTGTGGCGGCTTGGACATGTCGAAGACGGGATACTGGTGGAAGTCTCCTCCGCCCTTATTCAGATGATGGGGTAGCGGTTCGCCCTGCCGTGGTGCATTGTCGTCGCGCTGTGCCCGGCCGTCGAGGCTCTGATCAAAGGGGATGGATGAGAAGACGCCAGCCTGCATGGCCAAACCGGGTTCTATGCCCATGGACATGGGGCGGTCTATTGAAGCGACGGAGCTGGAATGTCTGTGGGAATGTCGTGAGGACGAGGAGCCCGGGGCGCTGCCCGGAGGACTCTGGGTCGCGAGGTAGGCGGTGTCATTGGCGGTCTTGTCCTTGTCCTTGCGGCGCCCGAAGAACTTGCCGGCGGATGATTGCCGTCCCTTGCCATCCTGCGACGTGCCTGGAGGCATCGCTTGTTGTGTTTCTATGCGGTGTGGCGGCGGCGGTAGGACGCGCCGTTAGGTGTCCTCCTTGCAGCCCCTCGCAATGGGGCGCGCTCGTGATGGAGCCCGCGCGGGCAGCGTGTGCCGTCGTCGGCCAGCGTTGGACAGGCAGCTGGCGGGCGCTGCAGCGGACGGCGCGTGCGGGGCAGTGAGGGCGTGCTGGACAAATGGAGCGGCGTGTCGTAGGTCCAAGTGAGGGCGGCGGTGCGTGGTGGGTCGGGCAGGGCCGAGTCAGCGGTACTAGCGCTTCACCGCGGCCACGGCGCAGGCGTATGCGAAGGATATCTAGCGACCTGGCTGTATCAGACCCTCGCGCAGCGTCCGGGGCGACCTGCAGGTGCTGCTAGAGCGTTGATGCAGCGTGCTCTGAACGGTTGCCGCTTTGGGGTTGAGACAGGACGGTTCTCCTGAAACGTGCACACATGTTGCTTGGAGCGCGCCACGGCCAGGGCTTGCCCGTGAAAGGCGGGAAGCCCGCGCCATCCATCAGCGCCCGCCGAGTCTGTTTGCACTTCACCCTCTCCCGATCACCATCTTGAATCGCGGCGAGTGATATCTGCCGTCCTGCAGTGCCCCCGCCATCCACTACGCGCCGAAAGACGCTGCTGTTGCTTCTGGAAAGACAGCCCCCAAGCCCGTCCGAGGCCCTTATATCCCCCGTCAGCTCCCTCTCCAGCTGCCATACCTACTATACCTACCTCTGCCCAACATGGCGGGCTTCTCGCACTTCCTCAAGGTAAGTGGCGGCCTGGGACCGAGCTTTGACTACCGTGTACTCCATAGCGCTGTTGTACCCGTAGACCGAAGTTACTCCACAACACCCAGCTGCACCCGCTGACGCCGCCTCAGAGTCTCCTCATACCCCTCTTCGTCGCCGCCATCCTCTACGTCGCCATCGCCCACGTCATCTTCCCCTTTGTGCGCCGCCACCGCAGCCGCTACAGCCAGTACCTGCCCATGTCAACAGGCGTGGCCGAGACCACAGCCTCCTGGCGGACAAAGATATCCGATGCCCTGTTCAACCTATTTGCACCCACGAGTTGGGTCCAGAGACGCTTTGTAGTAGACGGGAGTGGTGGGGAGCACAATGAGGATGAGCTGTTCGACGACGTAGAGGGCGAGGGCATGGTCGGGTTCGACCCGATTGACGAGCGGAGAAGAGAGGCGCTGGAGCAAAGGAGAAGCATGATGGAGGACGAGAGGCGACTTGGCAGAGAGCTGGAAGAGGGCTTCAAAGATGAGAGTGACGACGAGCATGAGGACGATAGACGGCGGTCTCTTTCGCGGACCCGTAGCTCTGGAGCATTCTATTGAGAGGATAATCGTTTTTCATTTATTTGCGCTTAATCCTACGAATCACTGTCCGACTGGGTGTGTTGGACTTGAACAACCATACAGAACTCTGTTGCACACAGATGCCGATTGTGCCCATAATCGGGTATTCTGGTGGATGCCAGAGTCACGACATCCTCCGCCCATAGTCGACGTAGCTCAGGCCAGGACGAGGGGCCAAATGTGCTTCGTATCATGCAATCGCGCGGCAGAGTACTGGAATAGCTCCATCTGTCCCACGTCGAGTTGGCCAACCATGGACGACGCTGATCAGCGGAACTCGCCTCACAACTACCTTCCGGGATTTAATTTTACAGATATGTTTGGAAACAAACATCTTTGCAGCATGGAGGAATGCTTCGACGGTTGATTCGGTTTTGTATACAGTTCTGGCTTGAGACCCATGGATATGCATAGATCGAGCACAGCAGAGAATGACGTGTTGGAGTTCAATAAGGTTCTTTCATTCGCAGGCACATCCCAAAAAACTCCCATCCGACTCCGTAAAGTGCCGAAAGCAATGAACATATATGAACATGGAAAATAAAACATCTACGACTTCTGGCGCGCCTCGGTACGTTGGCCGTACGCCTTTGTGGCGTAGTCGCCCTTGTGGACGATGAGATCCTCGGGCCTGTAGTTTTCACGTCCGGAGAAGTACTCGTCAAGAATGGCCTTGGTGCCGGCGGCGTATCGCTAAGAAAAGCATTAGCAGTGATCGGAGAACCAGTGTCGGAACGGAAGAGACATACCTTCTGAGCATCAATGGAGGTACCGGACATGTGAGGAACCATAGCATTGCCTCCACCCCATGGGTTGGCGGCAGTTCGGAGCGGGTGGTCACTGGGCGCGGGTTGCGGGAACCAGACGTCACCACCGTATCCGCGGAGGTGGCCAGACTTGAGCGCATCAGCAACATCCTCCTTGACGACAATGGCGCCGCGGGCAGTGTTGATGAGCCATGAGCCTGCAGCAGTTAGCAATGATCGTGGAACACCAAGCGGAATTGCTCACCCTTCTTCATCTTGGAAATGAGCTCCTTGTTGAACAGGCCGCGGGTCTTCTCGTGCAGCGGGCAGTTGATGGTGACGACGTCGCACTGTGCAAGCATCTCCTCGAGGTTCTCGACCCTTCGGCAGCCAATCTCCTTCTCCTTCTCAGGAGACAGCGGCTGGTAGTCAAAGTAGAGCAATTCCTTGCAGTCGAAAGCTCGGAGGCGGCGGAGCACACGCTCGCCAATGCGGCCAACGGCGACGGTACCGACGACCTTGTCCTCGAGATCGTACTCGTTCTTGGCCACGGCTGCGACGTTCCAGTCACCGGCAGCGATTTGCTCGTGGGCAGGCACGAAGTTGCGGACGAGGACCAACATAGTCATGATGACATGCTCGGCGACGGAGACGACGTTTGAGCCCGTGACCTCGGCGACAGTGATGCCGCCATTGGTCTTGTTCGCGGCGTTGAGGTCGACGTGGTCGGAGCCGATACCAGCAGTCACGGCGAGCTTGAGGTTCTTGGCCTTTGCCAGACGCTCAGCAGTTAGGTAACCGGGGTGGAATCTGGTGTTGCATGGTCAGCATTGCACGTTCCGTCTCGGGTGACACGAGAGCGGCATGGGTTGGGTGTTGCGGGGCACGCGAGTGCGGGGTAGCTCCGACGTACGGTGTGGTGATGATGACCTCCGCATCGACTAGCTCCTGGTCGAACTTGGAGCCCTCTCCCTCCTTGTCCGATGTGGTGACGAGCGTGTGGCCCTGGTCCTCGATCCACTTGCGGATACCAAGCTCATTCTCGGTCGTTCCGAGGAGGTTGGGTTCCTGCTCTGCGTGTACGCCGCCCTATCATGTCGTCAGTGACCATCCGGCGACCGGGTGCAATCCACCCATCAATGGATTGAGTTTGGACGAGGCTTACATCGTAGAGTACGAGAAGGACTTTGCCCTGTTGTGTCGCAGTTGCGGTCAGCGTTCTGAAGGCATTCGGTTGGCGGAAGGAAGCTCTTGAGGCGACACTGGGAGCTGTGCGTGCCGACAAGATGGAGGAGGCTGGGCGTGCAAGCCGGGAAACTGAGCGGAGAAATACCATGATTGCGATTGAAGCAGTAACAAGAGGGGGAGTTGGCTGAGTTTATGTACCGGATGCGAGGTACTGGTACGTGAATCTGACGCAGTCCATGTCAGCCTTAGTCCTCAACCCCGGAAGATGCGGCCGGTCGTCTCTTACCTCTTGCAGCGCTGCGTGACGTATGAGTAGTATTGCTCGGTGCGGCTTGTTTAGTGTGTTCAAAGGAGGCTGTTGGTTACGAGAACCCCTCTTCCGGACGAGGGGGTTTATATACGGTGCGGAGCAGAGCGCCGCGTGCAACCATCCACTCAGGCCCGAAATCTTTGGTCATTTGAAGCGTAACACGGCCTGAGGCAGCCCCACTCGACGAGGCAGCCGATCTAGGAGGCGAATGGTCAATCGGCCAGCGGGAATCGCAGTTCGCGTTTGGGCATACTCGTCGTCGCAGCTGGTGCGGGGTTGTAGCGAATGGAATTGGCGCGTCTGTGGACGCGTCCGTGGAGCTGCGCTACATGACTACCGCTTTGATCCAGAAGCTGTTTAGCGATAGTGGCGGTACCTGAGCTCTGGGGCCAGTAGAGCTCTCTGATACGTCCAGCGGGCGGAGAGCTCGAGCACAACAACACGGCAAGTGTCCTAAGGTCGCGAGCTAGCTACCGACACCACCATGAGCACCGCGGAACAGCGGAGACGCCAACCTCGAAGCTCCCTCCCAGGAGCTCTTCCTCTACAATGCACTGAGCGACACGTACTTTGACGTGATCTCGCTGCTGTACCGATTGCTCAATCGAGACATATTGGGAGCACTCGTAGAGCGGCAGCGTCCTGATGAGCCCTCTGGAATTACCTGCCACGTTGGGCGAGAAAGAGCGGAGTCGGGCGCATGGCACATCGACGTCGAGACCATACTAAGCTGCATAGCTGTCTTAAGTGGGGAAGCTTGCGTCCTCCAAGGTGGATTAAAAGAGTGCGATTTCCGGCCACGAGGGACCAGATGCGGAGTGCATGCGGTTCAACTCGCCTGGACAGCGGCTGCGAAATGTCTCCGTCGGGGCTCGGTCGAATCGCGGATTACCCTTGGACGCGAGGGCGACACTCGGGCTGATCGGTGATGGCTCGTGAATAAGATGTGGATAGCGCGGCCGAGGCTCGGGTGGCTGGAATGGCTCGGACGATCTCGGTCGCGCTCGGTCGACACCGACCATGCCAACAATGTCCGGAGACAGTCCGCCTCTGCGATCCACTTCGAGAGATCTTTTCCTGGCCGTTCAGATACGGAAACACGGATGCCGAGCTGATTACAACCGCATCCTACGACGTGGTCGCGGACACTTCTCGATAAGCACGCAAACCGTGCGCTGCGACGAGCGACGGAGGCGCGAGCCCTTTCCACAGCTCTCATCCATCAGCAGGCTGCCCTGCATCAGTATGGATATCACGGAACATCGACAGCTGATCCTCGTCTCTTCAACGGGTATATGGCGAAGAGGAGGATGCTTGGAAGGCCAGATGATGAAGGATGCCGTGAATACTGATGAACGCCCAATTGACATGACAAGCAGGAGCTTGCGCTATCTTAATACATCGTTTGTAGCGGTTCAGCTTCTTCCGAGCGGTTGCAAACACCTACGGACGTCGCTGAGCACAGAGAATAACGATCGGAACACCGGTAGTACGAAGCTGCTCAACCCGCCAGGGCACGATTCACCATGCTACGCATGTGATACTTGGAGCTCAAAATATGATATGATCGTATGCAAGGGTTTGGGATACGTCCAGGACAGGTTGTCCAATGCAAGAAAAGGCACACGAGCAGATTTTGGTAGCTTCGCTCGCCCGCAGTTCACCACGGAGATCTCGCTGGATTCGGATTTGGGGACGAGAACAATCACACAACCACGAAATAACAAGCACCCATATGTCGTGACATGGCAAAAGATTCACCTGGGGAAATACGGTGCCCGTCTGGTTCCATCGAGAACGTCAAACCCAGGAACAATGCAGGGAGACGATCTGTCCTGGTTCATCACTGGAATGCTTGGCATGGCGAAGGACTCCCTCCTCACTTCTACCATCAGCCACGAGTCCTGTGTACAAAAGGTGTAGAAGTCTTCGTCTCTCACATAACATCTATCTCTCTCCCCCGCCCACACTCTCTTAGCTGCAACCATAACCGAGTTTTAGCAGTTTTAGCCAACCAAAGACGCGACCCACTCGGCTTGCATCAGCATGTCCAAATCTTCATCACCGCAGCCCGTTACGCCTACGACACTTCAACTATCCAAACGAGGCGATGTGCTTCTCAAGCTTGGCGCTCAGGGTGAGACACGTCTTCTGGTATCCACCGCCCACATGAGCGAGGCCTCGTCCGTATTCGCGGCCATGTTCGATGGTCGCTTCCTCGAAGGCCAGTCATCGACGACCGATGCTCAGCGCGAGGTTTTGTTGCCAGAGGATGATCCAGGGTCCATGACGATACTCTGCAAGATCGTTCACTTCAAGGCCGACGACGTCTTCGAGTCCCTTACATTGGACGCTCTAGCGGAATTTGCGATCCTTTGTGAAAAGTACGACTGCACTCGAGCTGCCGCATCTTGGGCCATGGTGTGGGTCAATCAGTTTCTCGCCGCTCCTATTACTCTCTCAACGGAGAAACTCATCTTCATCACCTATCTTCTCGATCTGCCAGGGCAGTTCCGCCAGACGACTAAGCTTCTCGTTCAGCATCGTACTGCCATCGATGAGAGTGTTGCGAGGCACGGCTTGGACATTGTCCCCAAAAAGCTCTTCGGTACGTAACTGGTCCCACTCCAATGGTATCTGTAAGGTCAAAGTGGCTAACTGCATCCTCATAGTCGAATTAGAACAGGCGCGGGTTCAAAACGTGGACAGAGCTGTCGCGGCGCTGTACCCTCGCACTCTTGTTGATGGCCTGCTCATTGAAGGTTGTGATTTCGCGCCGAAGTTCTCTCATGCGTGGTTCGCGTGCCTGGTAAAAGCAGAACTAATGCCTCCACGCACGGCATCTTTGCACAAGCTTCACATCCGAGCGCAAACACTTGGATCACAAGTCCTTCCACAAAATACATGCACATGGTATCACGGCGTATGTGCCCGTTCTGGCACTATACAAAAGATTGTTGTAAAGGATGTCGCCTCTATCTTCCATTCAGTCGAAGGTTTGTGTCTCGACTGCATGAAGGAGGCGACAGGCAATCGTGACCGCGTCTGCCGCGAGTCACATAATTAGAGAACTACTTTAGTGTTGATCATTTGGAGAATGACACGGCGTCTCCAGAACGTACTCAACAGGCCGTTGTCTTTTGGCTCTTTGCAAGCGTCGGTCAATCTGCTGCTCACATGCGACATGTCGGAGACCAGGCGGCGAACGGGCGTTAGAGATTGCGCAAATGAAAGCATGATCACCACTAGCAAATCTAATTAAGATGCCGTCCGTCTGGATATGCGAGCGAGGGAGCGCTTTTGTGAAGTGGATGTGGCACAATACTGACGATTGCGCGTCACGAAAGGGCTCCGCTCGAACAGGCTCACTCGATTACAATTCAGATATAGCTCAGAAAGCACGTTTTGATCTATCAGATGCTTCTTTTCTTGACATAATAGTCTACTATGCTAACGTACTCCTCAAGCAAGGTAAGAACCATACGGACGCCAGTGGAAGTTCTCGTACCCAAGGTCTCGACAGACTCAGCTTTTATTGTTACGCAGCAAAGTCGAAGCTCTACCTAGCCATTCGCAACGAATCGTTCATCGACCATGTCAGTTCAGTGTGAGACAGACCAACAAAATTGAGGTAGGAAAATTGCGCCGGCTACGAAATAAGCCTCATAAAGTCTTTTCGCAACGTGCCTCCTAACAAAGCAGGACTTATCACTACGGTTACGACCTCGGAACCTCAATACGAAGTCCCGTCAACCATCAGCATCGCTAAGCGCGGTGACGTTGTACTTGTGCTCAAAAACGGGAAAGGTGCGGCAATGAAGCTGCTCGTATCTGCAGCGTTCTTGAATGAGGCATCCTCCGCAGTCAAGAGATTGTTTGATGGGCGGTTCATAGCAAGCCAAGCTCTATCCACAGCCAGTACGCGCAAATTACCGCTCCCGATGACGATCCGATATGCATGCCCCTATGCTGCCACATCATTCGTATGCAGACGATGGATGTTCCAATACAGCTCGACATCAACATGCTGGCCGGCCCTGTGACAAATACGACTGCGTCGATGCCGTCCGACCATAGAGCAAAGTCTGGGTACGGGAGCTACTCTCCCAGCCAGGCATCCGAGAACACGAGAAACCCCCCATAATGACGTACGCTTTCGACTTGACCGTTGAATTATTAACGTCACTCGGAGTCTAATCAGCACAAGAAAATCTTCGTTGACATGGTTGTGGCGGCTCATGGCACAGACTTTCTACCAATCAAGTCTTTGGTTAGTATTCTTCGCAATCGTTAGTCTCCTGCGCTAATTAGGTTCGCTAAACAACTCGACTTCAGGCGGAACAACTACATTGTCACGAAGCTAATGTAGATTACTTGAACGCCTCCAATGAAGACCGCCTGATCACTTCCGGCGGCAGACCGGCCCAAATGCTCTGCTGCTCCTACATGGAAAAGCTACGCCGCACGAGACTCTGGCCAATAAGGAAAATACCTAAAGACTACCGAAATCGCGTAGCTCGGATGTCCATCGCGTCGACCGATACGTGCAATAACTTTCATTGTGGATGCGATGTTGGCGCAGACATCAAGCCACAACTCTTGCAGGACGTGTATTGCCTAATCAATTCGGTGGCAGGCCTATGCTTGAATTGTGTACTTCGGTCGACGATAGAGGGCGAAGATGCAGTACTAGGTTGAACATTCGCATTCTAAATACTAGGTCTTGCGCCCGGGGAATGCAGGAAGGGGAGGTAAGAGGGCGGATTCGTGCGACACGTCCAAGGGAGGCTTCCGAAACGCTGTGCTTAGTTTTGATAGGACCAGTAATCGTCCGCGATTGCACCACGGACTTTGAGTTTAGGTGGATAAAATGAACGACACGATCCCTTAGATGCATTGATAACAACCACTGTTTGGTCGAATCCAGGATACTCACATCTCCAATTTGAAATCGCAAATACTTCCCAACCAACTGGTAAACTCTTCTTTCCCATTCAAGATGGCAAGCGCAGCCGTACCCCACTATCCACAACACGAATAGACCCCTGCAACGGCTTCGGCTCCTCACCTCGTGAGCCATCATCAGCTTATGCTGACAGTTTCCTGACAGATCTCGTCTACCCCAGTGTACCGTCACTCCTCCGGAAGAACAGGATAAACAACCCGCCCCTCGCATCTGCATCTGCACCGTGAATCTGCCGCGCACCTTACATGTCACCACGCGCGAACCGCAACCGCCCTGCCTCCCATTCGCCGTGTTTGAACACCCGCAACTCGGTGGCTTGCTCACGCCCTCTCTTGTGCGACATTGCATCTTGCTTCTCCGTCGGCCATTCCAAATCCTTCCTTGCGCAGTGCCGAGACTGTATTGACGTTTCCTCCGGAGTGGGGTTGCGAAACCGAGATTCGCTGGGTTATGAGCAGAGCATGTGATTCTGGCTAGGTTTAATCCGGGGAACTGCACGCTTGAGTTCGAATCACGCAGATTTGAGACTTCATTTAAACGGCGATATGGGAAAGGCCCTGTGAAGAGTTGGCCCGTTGTGCGTACCTGGTTAACGGTCCGGAAATTCATCTACTGGCCTGCTTTTTGCACCACGACACAATATAAAGACTGCGAGATCGACCGTCTCCATACGACTACCACGCGTCCTCTACCAACCTCCAATACCCATCTCATCCACATTCATGATGCGCAGCCTCAATCTAATCACTCTCGTCGTCGCCCTCACATCTACTGTCCGCACGCAAGACGTCCAAAAAGACTTCACCGGCATCGGCAATATCTTCGTGCTCAACTCCAGTGATTGGCGGACCGCGCATCCCTCTGATAAAGTCGGCTGTCTGAACGGCAGAGGCTTCTTCATCAATCCGAAAAGCGAGAAAGAATGCGGCGTCTTCTCACGACTTGCGACATATCCGTACACGCTATCAAGCCAAGATGGCAACTGCACCTTCAGCGACGAAACACGAGAGCGCAATACCGATAGTTGGTACGGTAAATCGGATACTGCCTGGAGTTGCCTGAAACCGTTTGAAGCGGTGATCTACGATGAGTTATACACTATTGTGAGACATCCCCCCTACACCTACTAATTAGCCCTTCTCTTCTTTCGTTCTTCCTACGAGCTTACCACTGACCATTCTCTAGTCCGGATTCCCATACACCTTCCTCTGCTTTGGCGACGTCGCATGCTACTACGATGCTAAGAGGATACCAAAGGCGGGCGAGAAAACTTCACTATGGCAGTTTCGCTGGGGCGCGCATCAGCAGGGTATCACGCCGGGCCATGTGATGCTGCAGTTGCTGTGGAATAGGCTGGGGGATCTGCCGAAGCGAGAGGATAGTGGTGAGGTGGTGCCTGGTCCGAGGGTTTCGCTCGAAGGTGGATTGCAGATTCCGCTGCAGGGACAACGGCTCAAGTAAGGATGGAAGCGCCGCTCGAATGGGAAGCCATGGCTCTTGAAGAGCATTAATGCTTGTAAGGTAAGAATGAGGATTATGGTGTACTAGTGAAGTGGCTCGCGCCGTAGCATATGATATCCACTCGAACGAGCTTTCCCAATCTCATCTTTCAATCTCTATTAAACTCCGAGGGTATTAGCCATCACAGCATAGCAGCGACCGAAAGCAGCATTGTCGGCTCTCAAGCAATCGTTGATTATTAGTCCTGAGAGGCCCAAACGCCCTCGCTATGCCAAAGAAGACCGGGTATAATAAACCCTCGCTCGGTACGCGCAAAGACCACATTTCACATCCAGACAATATCAACCCTATGTACGATCCGCAGCTATTATCTGCGACATGCTTACAACACCCAAAGCGCACCCACAAGCCCAACAATAAGGCACATCAACGCCCCACTGCTAGCTACCCGCGGTGCAGCACTCTTCTTCGTACTATCCGTATTGGCCTGCGTGGCCGGCGTACTAGCCCCGCCAGAGAGGGAAGACTTGTGCCCAACGCTACCCGTCACGCATATGGATTTGGCATCGCCCCATCTAGCGTCAGCCGTCTTCTTCCATACGTTGGTGACGTCGCGGATCATGTCAGCGGTATAGAAAATGCGGCAGTCGGCGGCTTCGTAGACAAATTCAAGGGGAGTTACGGAGGTATCGTTCCTGATCTCGTCAGCAAAGAAAGCATTTGGGAGAATAGGCAACAGAAGGGCTTACATGCGGATGTTGTCCTTCAGGTTGATGCCCGATGTCGTCTGTCCACTAGACAAATATGAACTTCTCATGAGTGGGCGATTGGCCCACACGAGCGCACCGAGTTCCGTCTTATTCAGGTCTTCCTGGTGGTCAGGGAGATTGTCATAGACCCTTGCAACCTGATCGTACACCTGGGAGAAGCTGAGCACCTGCGAGCCCTTGCTTCCAGAAACACCCTGCATAGCACCCTCAAACGGTTCCCCGCCAAAAACGACCTGCTGGACGCCCGCCTGCGTCTTCATGAACTCGGTGAACGTGGCGCAGGTAGAACCACAGGCGCCATCCTGCAGGAGGATAATGTTGTCGGCCTCAAACGGCTGCGTCCTGTTCAGCTTGTCGGCGCGGGTACGATAACCGGACACATCCATGGTTAGGTCGTCAGAGAAGAAGTTGTTTGGGTCCCTTCGTTGGGGCACGGTGAAATTGTCGCCATTGCGGACCTCGGGGCCAAAGTAGTCCTCCCAGGAGGTAAAGTTCGAGCCGTCGATCTTGATCGCGTTCCTGTAGTTGAAAAAGCTGTACCACAGGCCCGCGAGGTCGGATTGGAGCCCTTTCTCCTCGAAGTCGGCAAGGGCATCCTCGTATGTGACGTTGCTCAAATATTCGGTGAGGTACTGGCCAGTGAGGTCGAAAGCCGCGTTCGCACGGAACGTGGACACGCCATACGGCTCCATGCTCGGGAAGAGCTGCTTAAAAAGGTCGTACCCTAAGAAGACACGACCACCGCCATTGCCCCGAAGATCGATGACAAGCTTCTTTTTCCCAGCGTCTGTAGCATTCTTTAAGAAAGTACCGATCACATCTTGGAACTCGACGGGTCCTTCGTCTGTCGCGGGATGGAAGGATGGGACGCTGAGCACAGCGACATCATCGTATCCGCTACCACTGAGATAGTACCCTCCAATAAGGGCCTCGCTGTGCAGGATCTCGGGCTTGGGAAAGCCGGTTGCAGTAGGCTCAGCGTCCGCACGCTTCACCTTCTGCGGCGCAGTCACGTTTGGTGCTCCTTGATTGAGAAAGCGTTGGGCGAACGTCTCTCCATCTACTACGTCATCAAATTTGTCCAGGCCAATGGCCGCATTGTTGTAGTATTTCCTGATGGTCTTGTTCTCGTGCTCGATGAATGTGTAGTCTCCGTCAGGGATGTTTACGTGGCCGAAGAAGTTGCCCATGTATCCTCTTGACATTTGGGCTTGGTTGGGGAACAGTAGGTTGTACCGAGCGTGACTCTCGTGGTATTCGAAGGTCTCCGACCACAACTGCACGTAGGTCTCTGCGCTTTGGTTGTTGATCTGCACGATGGGTGAAGCCGTCCACCCCTCGTCTTTGGAAAACATTATATCGTCTGGGAAACGTTAGATTGTACCACCCTCTACCGCGCAGGGAACTTACAGTAATTGTACAACTTGGGTATCTCTTTCCCGTCAGTGGACACGGACACCATAGAGAATTCGTCCATAAGACCCTTTCCAACGTTGCCACGCCCGAAGCGGAAGACATCGCGGATGTCCGGGCGGAAACTAAAGTGGAAGTCATAGCACCTGGACATCGTGGTGGATATGTCGTATAGGAGTGTGTATTCATCTTCGTATTTGTCGTCTTCCAAGTCTTTGCGAATGATGTTGATTTCGTCGATGATGTCTATGCGAGGTTCGGTGTAACCTTCTGGGGGTTCTCGAAGGTAGGCGAGGTTACCTAGACGGTATGGTCAGCATGTTCTCCGGAAGACCCGACCTGACCCAGGTGCCTTACTTTGCCAATTCATGAACAGCTTCAGCTCGTCGATCAGAGCGAGGTCCTCCGCCTTGTCGATTGGGACCGACCTTAAACAGTCCTCAGCAGCTTGCCCAGGGACCAATGCTTGTGTCGCCTCAGGGAATAGTGACATGTACTCGGTAGACATGGAGCTAACCGACGAACACGGCGTGCCGCCGGATTGTGCTGCTACCGTCCTGCTGCTCAGCAGGACGGCCGCGCTGAGGGCGAGCAAGTCGAAGAGCATCGTAGGTGCAACGTGAGCTGTGCGCCACTGTAAATCCGCCTCGAAGCCAATGAAGGAGGGCTTAAACAACGACGAGACTACAAAAGAACGGTGAACATAAGAAACAAGACGCGGATCGGGGACATTAAGAGTCCCAACTGCCCGCCGCTGCAACAGCCCACCACAGCAGCACTCATTGGTCATTAAGCTCAGCCACCACAGAGTACGGACCTCTATGAGGCTGGAAGGAAATGGGCCAGCGCCCAGCACGGGGTTGCCAAGGTCGCTAGGGGCCGCGTACGTTAAAGGCTTCCCGGTCTAATTTAGGGGCAAAAAGCCACAGCCGAAGGGAGCAAGTGGTGTTCGACGGCCCCCAATCGTCACAAAATTGAGCAAACAAGTGCTAACTGGGCGTTTGCGGCTGTAACGCATGAGCAACGAGATCTCAGTAGTCGCGATGAGGCCGAGAGTTCAAGGTCAGACGGGCAAGACGGAGCAGAACCAGCAGCAGAGCGGTGTGGTGGGCAATGCCATTATCCCGCGGCGAGGTCGTGATAGAAACGTCGGAGTCAACAAAGCGTGCGGACTACATTTCACCCTGCCCTCTTTCCATGAAAGGTATATCGTGTTGTGAGATGTGGCGTTGCGCTGAGACATGCGCCGGTCCGGACTTCGAAAGGTTGGATCAAGCGCTGCTTGGCAGGTCCAAGCAAAGGGGATCGCTGATAAGCACTAAGAATACGCCTCGAATATCAAGACCCCAGGATTCGAGCGCAAGCTCAAACTCGTAGCGTTTGGCCACGCTCTGTTCAGCTGCTGCCTCGTAAGGGCGCTAGCAGGGCGTGCAGTTAGCATCCTCAACAGCCTGCTCATTAGAGCTTCAGTATATCAGTACAGGAAGACAGGTTGCAGCGATTGCTGAGGTGAGCAGGACGTCGGTATTGCCTTGATGGGATGGTGGGCTCGTCCAAACCTGGCGCAACCAACGCGCATGCAAGTAGGCGATGAGTCTTGTTGGCCTTCCAGAGTAATTACACAGGTCGCTGAGAGCTGTTTAGGTGCCGACATGTATATTGACAGCTGCTCGAGCGAGAGTATCTCTCGCTTTCGCATAGTCGGACTTAAGTAACGCAGTGCCGAAGGGAAACAGAGTCTGGAAATAGAAGTGGTTACACCTCATCTCCTCGAAGTTGCACGAGAGCAAGCGAAGAAGCAATCGGCGCAGACCGGAATTACGATCGGCGAGCGCCAGCATGGAAGTCCTGGGTTGCTGCCCGATGAACAGGAGGGGAATACTCGCGGATCCGGCATGGGAGCTTCGCAAGGGAACCGCCGAAGAAGCGCAGACGGCAGTGATCCAGATGGCACTTTGGCAGCGGAGACGGATGCTTGAGCATGGAGAAGCTATTGGGGTTCGCCGCCTGACCTTCCTTCGACTGCGCGTACCTGGAACGTGCTTGCCGAAAGCAAACCTGTAGACAAGGACACGCTCGAAGACGGGTTTGACACGTTACGCCACGCTGGACGACATCAAAATCTTTGGTGGAAGAATCATGGGACGCGTTTAGATGGCAGCCACTAGCGCGCCAAGACCTGCGAGCCAGCAACTTCCCCGCGTGCCCAACCTGTCAACCTTTGTCGCATGCAGATTCAATATTTTCAGCTTTCAATGCTCCTTGAGAACATATGTAGTGGGCCGTGGTCCTCTACGATGTTGGACCGGGATGATGTGGGGTCTCAGGTGACCTGTGCTAGCCATTAGAGATGCAGGAGAATCGGACATTCCCGAGGTACATGAGATAAGAACGGATGAGGAGATGTTTATTTGATGGCAACGATGAACGCAGGCTCGCTTCAAGACCTCCATCACAGAATGTCCTTGGCCATGCAACCTCGAGCGGCAAGACAGCTCATCGCTGTAACTCAGTACCGGGCGACGGCTCCGAGCAAAAGGAACTTTCTACTCGGCTGAAAGGCTCCGACGGTAACCACCGTAAGAACCACCGCAGTTTTGACAACTCTGGTATCTGGGTTTATCTCTTCGGTGGCGCTCGCATATGCAGGCCTTTCCGTACTTGCTGTCCAACGCAACGACCAAGTCATCTATTATCCCTGCGTATTTCCCCACTATGTTGCTGAACCGCTGGACACGACTTCTCGCATGAAAAGGATACAAGTGAGCGCAGAGGTACTGTACGTCTGCTGTCACACTTCGGATGTGAAGCCACGCTTTGCACGTAGCACACAATGGGTTCCTTCATAACCATTCGCACGCGTCAATATACCGCCTGCTCTCTGTACACCAGTCTTCACACGAAACGGTCAACACCACGTCCAGCTCGAATGCGCCCTATGAACCCCACGGCGAACGAATCTAGTATTCACGATGCATGTCGATGTCAGATGGCTTCCAGCTCATCCACCCATGACAACCCTCGAGAAGACGTCCAACAAGGGGCCTTTCTTCCTTGCCATTGTCGCTACGCTGGTCTCCATCGCGCTATTGATCTTCTTGCTAAGAGTTTACACTCGTACAAGACTTCTTCGCTTCTTCGGCATCGATGACTGTCTGATGCTTATCTCGGTGGTCAGTATCGACGTATACAGTTCCTCTTGGGGGATGCTGATGGCGGTGTACAGCTCTGCGCGATAGGAGCGCTGGCCACATTCACTTCACTCACCCAGCTTGGTTTACGAGAGCAGAGAGATGATATACCAGCGGAGAATGTGGTTACAATGGAGCGCAACCTCTGGGCATTCAGATTGCTGATGGTTGGCGGTATAAGCTTCGTGAAACTCTCGATCGCCCTTTTTCTTCTGCGCATAATCCACAGGCGATCCCATCGACGACTCTTGTATTTGGCAATAGGTACGCTCCACTCTATCCGTTCCCTCACCATTACAGTGCTCTGAAACTGGTCTGCATTCATGCGATAGTCTCATCGTAGGATCTGCTAACGCCTCCAGTATCTCTGATACCACTGACATTCATTTGGGTATCCACTATTCTATTCCAATGTGTACCAGTCGCGGCAGCTTGGAACCATGAACGACGATCTGAGGCTCGCTGCATGTCACGCCTCACTCATCGAAATTTTGAGCTCTTCAATAGCTGTACGAATCCTTCAAGGGTTTCAGATTGTTCAATGCTCACGCCTATAGCCGTTAATATTGCCACCGACTTCGTCTTTGCACTGCTGCCAGTGGCCATCGTCTGGAAGCCACGCATGGACCTTCGCACGAGGATATATCTTGTTAGTATTTTGAGCTTAGGGCTTGTGTATGTGATTTGACATCCTGGTGTTGACTTCAAGCTTATTTTCACAGATCCTGCACAGCGGCCATCCTCCGCATGCCCTCGATATACCACATGTGGAAGGAAGATGACCCACTTCTGTAAGTTGCGCTCCAAACCAAACGCCTTTCAGCATGCAGCTGACAGACTGCACAGACATGGTGCGTGGCTATGCGTTTGGAGCGTGTGAGTACACCCACTCTCCCTTTTCTCGAGTCGTATCGATAGCAACAATCGGTGTCATGCGTACGGCATCCAGCCATGGTACGACAGGATACGCGACCGGCCGTTGTGCGCGTGTCGCAGATGGTCGTACTTGTGGGACACTGGACCGTTCACCTGGCAACGACTTTAATTTCTCTTCTCAGTGAAGGCTCCACATGACCTCGTCAAGCACATGGGCGGCTTGCGGTGTTTCCATTGTTTGTATTCTCATCCCATTCTTTTTTATTAGTTTCAGCTGTTCCTTTGTACGATCGATTATGCCTGTCGTGTCATCTTTCCCCCACCAGAATCGACAGCAAACACTAGCAAATAGCTGCTGATGATACACATCAGCATCGAGATGTCGACCGGCATAACAGCAGCCTGTCTTCCAACTCTTAAACCCCTCCTTACCACTATCTCAACCTTCTTTTCGGACCTTACTTCGTCCCTAGGCCATCACGGGACTTCCAAACCGGAGCAGATCATCGAATCACGTCCCCCATCTATATACGCCATGTCCCACGGTACACCGACATTTCTCTCGCTCCCCCGCCCTAAACCGACCCGCTTCCACGATCACACCTCCGACCTCGACTTTGATCTCTACGAGTCACCAATGCATCGATCCCGCATGCATAGTCGCAACCATTCGAACCTCACTGTGTACTCCAACTACACAACACTCACGACGACACATGGGGAAGGCCAGGCGATGAGACCGATGGCGTGTAGTAAGGGCTTGACTGACCTTGGAGCGGACATGCGGGGTTTTAAGAGTGGGTATGCGGTTAGTGTGACGAGTGGGAGTGGCGAGATTTGCGAGGGGAGCGAAGAGGGGAAGACGATTGAAAGGGTGGGGAGTGAGGAGGACGTGGGGAATGGCGAGAATGGAATGAGTGTCGTCGCGGTCGTTGGGGGGATTATGAGGACGACGGAAGTCAAGGTTTGCTAAAAGAAAGTGGAGGCGGGATGCCGCTATGTTGGGCTTGTAGGAGATGGAATAGAGAATTACGTCAAAGGATGATTGGGACAAGTCGGTATCGACATGACTTTTTCGTGTATACTTATTTCGGTCGTATTACATGCTTTTCGCAATACTACATTTTCCCGTCTCGTCTCTACTCATGGGTATGAGATCATTGCCGGATCCTGGAACCAACCAAAGGATGCCTAGAGGAACAGATAATCATGTTGCCGGGTAAGATCTGCCGAGCAAGTCTAGCGATCAGTTAGCATGTAGTATACTGCAGCGAGTAGCGACAAACACTCACAAAGTCAAACCAAGGCACATTCACCTTCCCACCCTCCGCCCTCTTCTCCCACGTCTTCTGTAACAACCCATCCAGACTCTTATAACCAAACCCCGTCGCCTTCCTTATATGCTCGATGCAAAGACACACATACTGCTGCTGGTGCTGCGAATCTGTCTCACCTCCCGCCACAAACAGCGGAAAGAGGAAACGCTTGAAATATGGCGATTTGCGGGATACTTGGGCTGAGGCGTCTAGGATCGCGTTGACGGAGGCGCGAATCCGAGGGTCCGTGCAGGAGATGGCGTAGGAGTCCGGGAGGCGGAGAAGGCGCAGGATGGCGGTGTGTTTGTAGGCCAAGGCGAGAACCTGCCAGGAGGGGTCGTTATCGGGGTAGGTGGTGTTGGCTGGATCATAGGCTTGTAGTTGCGAGAGGAGTGGGGTTATGTGTTCTTGACATGTTGAGGCGTCAATGGTGTGGAGTCTGAGCTTCTTGCCTGAGTGGAGCGCTTTTCCTAAGATAGAGAAGATGTCACTGGGGCATCCGACGAGCGTGTGGAGAATGGTGTTTCCTTCCTTCTCCACGAATTTCCGTGTGGCGGATGGAAAAGCGAGTTTTTCGGCGCCGCTGTAACCTCGGAGGAGATCGAACCTGATACCACTATCAGTAAAACTCACAGCGAGTTTTGACTCACGCCTACCATGTCAAAGCAGTGACCAGAAACATCTTCCCCGGACTCGGACACCGCGCACGACCAGCAATGCGCGAACACAAGAAAGCCACGCCGTTCAAGTGCGCACCATACTTTGACTTCCCACAGTCGCAGATATCGTGGAGAACAAGCGTCAACACGATGGCCAGCGCAACTTCTTCCTCCATCTCGCTCAATCCAGAGCTTTCCTCTTTCAGCAGTAGAACGCCTAGTGCTTGGAACGCGGAAAGGCGGTGCTCGATGGCCGCGGTGAACATCCGCGCATTTGCCTCTGGATCGCGGTTCATCATGTGGCATGCCGAAAGACCGAGGACAGCTTCGAGGAGGCCGGCGTTCTGGGATGCTAGAGGGAGGATGTAGTCTTTGAAGGGATTCACTGCGTCAAAGGTTGGAGTTGGAAGGGCTGTACAGATAGCGCTCTCGTCTGGTGGCTGTCAGCGCCGCCGCACCACAACTTTCTCGTGATTGGGACTTACAGTGTGTCAGGAGAACGTGCACTTGCTCAGCATCCGAGGGTTGGACGTTCTTGAGGAGGGCCGGTGGGAGCATCACGTTCGAAGATGATCTTGTCTGGGCGGCCTTGAAAATTGCTTGCTCGTTCCGCGAAGCACCAGGTCGCCCATCGTACATTTTGAAACTCAAGGGATACCCTTCGCACACCAGCCCTTTGGAGACGCATCTTGCGCAATTTGGGCGCGCCCTATCGCATTTGCGAGACTTTTTGCGACATGTGCCACACGCTGGATCTTTGAGATGTAAGCTGGGCCGTCTGCGGCGGTGAGCGGAATTCGCAGTCCTTACCAACACGAGCTGCTGCGCCAGTCCTGGGTTTGCAGGTGTTCTGCTGAGAGGTCATGATATATGAACTTGAAGATTGGAGGTTTAGTGGAGCCAGCCCCGCATCTGGTAACCCACGCTTAGCTGACACTAAGAGATTACCTAAGTGGTTGCAGTTGCTAGTTCTTGTCAAGCTTTCGCGAGCGTCTTTGTGGTTCTGTGTCGTAGCCTCACGCCCAATGGCATCAATGGTCAATGCATGTATCTGGCGTAGGCAACTTAACCTCGATAGTGCTCGGCTATCGACACTGGCGATTTCGCCGCGATCCGGTGGTAGGTCCTTAGCGCGGGCGGGTGTACTTTTCCCCAAATACTTTCCTTTCCTACTGCCACAATTACTGCTAAGGAAGCTTCTATCTCAAAAATCTTCTTCGTGACGCGTATATTGGTGTTGCCTACGCGCAGTGGCCAGTGGTAAATGTATGATTTGATGTGTTGGGCCGCTAGGTAGTAGGAGAACCATGGGAACGCGAAAAGCTCACACGTGAGAGCTCAACGCGAACTCAGGGAAGTCCATCACACCTTTTTCCCACTCCCCCACACGCTCGCGCTCACGACATCTCAAAAATGACGAAGAGACACGATCACATCGCCTTTCCCTGGCTCTCGTTGCCTGCAGATATTGGTCTTTTGATCCTCGACGAAATCTCAGGCCAGAAACTTCGTGGCTGGGCTCAGTGCGCAGCCGTCTGCAAAGAATGGCAGGCCATTCTTGAACCCAAGAACTTCTCCCAACTAGCATTACAGCCATCCTGTCTAGAAGAACTGGAAACCCTCGTTATCCGACAAAGGCCTCTTGTCCAGCACATCTGTCTCAATATCGACCTTCCTCGATACGCCTGTCGCACTTGTGAACAAAACGCCACAATGTCCAGTCGTAGGTCTACCATTTTTAGGAGGGCTATCATAAGGCTCTTTTCTATTCTGAGTACCTGGCAGCCAACAGGTCGGCTGACACTCGAGCTGAACGCATCTTCACCGAGTGACTCACAACATTGGTTTAAGAACTACTGTTTTGGACCCGGACATGAAGACACAAAAGACTGGACGCAACAGGAGAAAGCTATCAGATGGCACGACCCAAAGCACGGCTGGGTTGATGGTCAGCAGGTCAAGACTCCCGATCCGCCCGCTATTTTGCGCCTCTTCTCTCCGCTCTGCTTGAACGTCCCCCAAAATCTCCCTGTCGTTCATGCCGTTACAGGCTTCCGCATACGTCGACAACTTCGACATGAGCTTTTTCCCGAAGTACTAAAGGCCTTGTGGGAGAAACTCCCTCGGCTAGAAAGTATAGTCTACGAGCTGTGGCGTGTCCGGCGACACTACTACCAGATTGCATGTGCATATGGTACGTTTAACCCTATATCACATTTTGTTATACGCCTTTGTGTTTATACAAGTAGAGGGGATTTAACTGTTTTGTTGAAATTGTTTTGTGTTGGATATTTGGTGTAAAACCAACGAATTTACCTCCGCCCCACCTATATCAAACACGTATTTAATTTCCTTCTGACATTTTGATAGAGCTAGCCTCTTTAGTCCAGCACAGTGTTCCAAAACACGTCAAAAGAGTATCTATCTTCAAGGACTTCAACAACCAACTTGCACTGGCACTAAATAACGCTACGCCACATTTAGGCCGAGATATCGAAATTACCTCAGCTGTAGATCTCGAGCTAGCCAAAGCGTTTGCCGCCAAAAGTCACCATCTGGAGCGCCTTTCTCTTTCATACATGATCGACGCCCAGCAGTTTTTCACCTCATGCCAGCAGCGGCCATGTACCTGGAACCTCCTGCAGTCGCTGACACTCACATCATCCACACTGGCCCGGAAAGCTCCTCATCAAAATGTCTATACACTGTTGCGAAACGCCAGTTCGATTGCGCTGAAGATGCCGCAGCTCAAAACCATGGTGCTCTGGAACAGTGAACCGGGACAAGCCTGTGCGGTAATTTATCAGCGACATACTGCAAGTGCAATGGCTACACTTACATGGCGTGGTACATGGGATCTTGAGCTCAGTGATGATGTTGTTGAGTCCTGGAAGAAGGTTGCTTCTGGTCCCTGTTACCTACGGCTGGAGAAGGAAGCATTACGCGACGTGAGTATCAGGTCCCATGGCGATGCATTGCATCATCTGCGCTTGCCCGATGGAGTTGTTGATTCAACATCACTATGTCAAATACGTCACGAGGGAATGATGCAAAGAATGGCCTGATCAGTGCATTTGTACACATTTCTATCTACTTGCTGGCTGGTCTTGGCTTCGCTGACCAGCCCGCGAACAGGCTGCGCTACTGACCCAGGGCACCACGTGAAGGTGCCAGCCAATCGTCCTAATAAAGAAGAGAAGAAGACGAAGGGCAGTGGAGCAAAAGAAGAGAAGAAAAGGAGTGGAGCAAAGAGTAGAGGTAGAAGACAAACCGAATGATCAAACACAAGAGATGAAATTATTACTCACAGCTATGGTCGGCGAGCGGCCTCGTCCACGACTCTCTGAGCCCGATCCAAGGCCCTTATCGCCCGATCCGTAGCCTCACTTAGTCTGACCAGTCGATATCCTCGCACCCAGTTGTGGAGGGCGGCGTGCTCGGCAGCGGAGGCTGCGGCGTAATAAGCCCTGGCACGGGCGAGGGCGGCGGCGGGCGAAACGACGCGACCAGATCGGAGCGTCGGCCTAGGAAAAGCAGTTAGCGGGCAGACCGTCCAATGTCGGGGCGATGATAATGATTAGGAGGAGTTTCTAGCGTGACAGTTGGAACAAATAGTACTCACATGGGTGGTGGTGGTGTTGGTGGAGGAAAAAGAAGAACTCGTTGCGTAGGAGAGGGACAACGCTAGACGGTCTTACCTTTCTGTCAATGGGTTTGCTACATCCCACCTGCTTCAAGGACTGTATTGGTCAGGAAGGAAGGGGCCATGTGTATGAACACCTCCAGATGCAAGAGTGGTCCTGCCGCAGCTCTAGATACTACTAATCATCCAAGGTAAGTGCTACAGGATTCAGACAGCAATAGCAACATCGAGCAGATCAAGCCTGCCGCCTCTGGTGAAAGCGGTTCCGACTTCAGAGAAGGTATGATGGCTCCCACTGAATGTGCCACGGGTATCTGGAGCATAGAAGGGTTAGAAAAATATGCTAACTTGGTATGACATGAATAAAAAGATGTGCCACTATATATCTACCTCTTTGAGCGCAGCTAACTCGCCACTCGCGGCTTCCAGCTCCAGCTTCAATCTCGCTGCCTCATCCCGATGCTGATCCAAAGATGATTCAGACATGTTTTGCAACTGCTTCCCAACTTCATTCTCAAGTTCACCACGCCGCGAAGTTTCTGCAACTAGCTCCGCCCATATCTAGAGATGGTTAGAGATCTCGCTTTCTAGTATTTAAGACAGATGTAAATATAGGTCTGGCTGCTGCCGCTACGCTGCAGGGGAAAGTTGCCCGCACGGACTTCTTGTTGCGTATGGGTGCTCTAGATCTAGGGGATAAAAAAGGGGCGCGGCGTAGTAGATAGATTGAAGAATGCGTGTAGACTGGAATGTCAGTGCCGCTAAAGGGGACTATCGAGGTCTTACATTTGTGCATGCCATACACTGCAGCGCCTAAGTAACAGCCAACCCTACCTGATCGGGGCGGTCCTGGATGATGGATGCAATCCTAAACAAGAAGAAGCCAATTTGGACGACGTCTGAAAACACTGACTCTTCCCGACCAGTGCTGCCTGCTATCAGCCTCGGCGGTGCCAAACTTATGCCTACAGCCGCTGCGAATTCCATACAGTTAGGCCCCATCTTGGCTGCCGGTGCACTATCCGCTGGGGTCATTGGCACGGTCCGTCATCACGACATCCGTCGAGGTGCTGCCAAGGATACGTCCGTTGCTTTCCGCTCTGCCACTGGACAGGGTGCAGCTGCGACGCTTGGAGAAGTACAGCATGTCCTCGGACATTCGCATGAATCCCTGTAGCGCGGGATTACACAGGGCTATGTCGGTGTTACTCACGTAGACAACTGGGCCCCTCGACTTGCGGCGCAACTGGACGACCCGTTCAGTAAGCCTTTGATGGCTACCACTGCTGTTGCCCAGGAAAAAAGTGAGGTGGATCGCCTCACAAGGACACCTACCCGGGTGACTGACCTGTGTGTGGAATACAAGCTCGATTCCACAAAGAGATCGGACCGCTTGAAAGCCACAAGGTGGGGGAGAAAGCGCGCCTTATATCGTGGTCGTCATCGGAGCGTAATCGGGTTGACGAGCCCGAACATGGAGTCATGGACCAGCAACGACCGAGATGCTGAGTATGACTATCTTGAGTACAGTTCGGCGGAGCATGCAGAACACGAAGACGAGGAAGAAGTTGCTGGGGCGACGGAAGAGCTTGGATCAAATCTATTGCACTTCGTGACTGGCAAGGACCGCAGCGCAATCAACGACAAGGCATACAGCTCCATGCACGAGGACTTGCTCCAGTCAAACTTGTTCCACGCTCTTGATACAACACCTGCCTTATCAGCCCAGGTCCAAACTGCCTCAGCCTAGGTTCAGATCGACTTACCCCACATTCAGACCGACTCAGCCCATTCGTCTCTGCCTCCATTACAGCCAGCTCCTACTTTGTCAGAGATGACCTCTCTGGAATTTGTGCGATACTTCTCCGCGATCAACATTACGAGTTCTCAAAGGATCGCAGCTCGTTCCAAGGACGTCCAAAAGTCGCTGCTTGATACCAAGAATGGATTCAACAAGGACGAATGTACGATCTTCCAGTTCCAGTGCACATTTCGCAATCTTCATCGCTGCGGTTAGACTACTGGCAGTCGCAACAGGATGCGAGCCCATGAGGGCGTCTGTAAACCCGGTGGCACGAACAGACTCGCCCCTGATGCAGTCACATACCCTTGTCTTGCCCCAGGCTGTGGACTCTCCTTCGCATCTGAGAGTATCCTGCGCGTACATCGCAAGACCCATGGTTTCCAGCCTCGGCCCTGTCCATACGGGTGCGCACCGGAGAAAGATCACTCACAGCCACGAACTCTCGATGCACGCCAATTTGCCCCGGCTCGTTGTCCTATCAAGCCTTGCAAGTCTCTGCGGGTTTTCAAGTCTTACCGTGTGTTCGAGGAGCAACTTCTAGAGGCGCACCCAGGCTTGCCGAAGGAAGAGTTTGCCGCCTCGGATTCGAAGACACAAGAGGAGGAGCTCGATATTATTGGATCAGACAAATTTGCCCCGGCTCGTTGTCCTGTCTTGTCTTGCAAGTCTATACGGACTTTCAAGTCCCATCGTGTGCTCAAGGAGCACCGTTTCGAAAAGCACTCAGGCTTGACGAAAGAAGAGATTGCCGTCTTGATCAACGAGACTCAGGATGATGAACGCGTCGAGTTCGGGCTAAACTCGTTTATCGTGGCTTATTGCCCCGTCAAGTCTTGCAATTCTACACGGGATTTCCGGTCCTACCGCGTGCTCATGGAGCACTTCGTCAAGAAGCACCCAGGCCTGACGAAGAAAGAGAGGGCCGCCATGATTTCCAAAACCCAGGATGATGAGCGCGTTGTGTCTGGTGACGACGATGTAGATAATCACGACGCTTAGGATTTCACTCAACAATATACCAATGTCGCATGTTTATTAGGTATGGTAGGTGGACGGTATGATGCATGTATATTATCAAGTGTAGCATCTATTGCTATTGTTCCTTCTCGCTGTAGTAGGCCCTCAAGTGGGCAGGAAATATACAAAGAGCTCCACAATAGGGAGCTGTACCAGTCCAAATTCCGACTCTTATAATCAAATCATGTTCTGGCCGTGCAACGAGTAAAAATCATGCTGGATGTTGCGCGACATCGAAGATGAGGGAGGGAAGGAATTAGTATTACAACTTTGCGATATATCAGGCCGCATTGCTTCGCAGGTCCCCACTACCAGCCTGGGTTATCTAGCAGCGGCTCTCCAATATCCCCGGACTAACTCCATGGTTCCAGGCGTTCGCAACGCCTCCCGTAAGATGGCGGTTCACTACGCCGCCTGTGGCGATACCGCTCTCACGGGCGACATTCAGAATGGGACCAGCCAACCGACGACGGTGGGCTGGCTAGCTTTGGTGATTGCGGAACAGATGATGCGATGATGCGATAGAGGAGAGAGACTTTTGGCGGCGGCGTGTCGATCACGACAAATGGCAAGGCACAGTTGTTGTTGTTCTTCTTCCTCAAGTGGCCAGCAAAAGCTGACCAACTCAATGAAAAAGTGTGGGTCGCGTCAGCTGGAGGTAGTGCAATACCAGCGACACTGTGGCCTCAACTATGGGCAAGCCCAGGGAGAGGAGGCCAGCGTAAAAAATAGGGATAATCGTAATGAGTCCGTAGACTCTGGAAATGGAGTTAGCTGATGATACCCATATGGAGTGGGAGGACCATACCGTTTTAGCGATTAAACTGCGGCTGTTAGTGGAATCCAACAAAGAGATAGAGAGTAGCTCACCTAAAAAGAACAGATACTACACTTGATCTAAGCCAAAAGGCAAAGAGAGCTAAAGTTTCGAAATGGGCACGGCGAGGGCGAGTTTATATACGCAGTGGCTGCCAAGTACGCTAAAAACGCTAATGAATCACGTGCCCGGTTAATCCACAGCGGGTGGGTGACCGCTAGCGAGGTTCGCGGTCATAGGTGAAGGCGCGGGTAAGGGAGAACTTCGTGATATCGAGAGCTTGGCGGCTGGCGACAGTAAAGATCTGAAATAGGACAGCGAGACGTTGAGAAAGAGGAAAGCGTTGTAGAATGGGGCGGAAAACCCATCTCGATACATCGCATATCGATTGCCACCATCAGCGGTTCCGCAGTCGCAACACTTTGGCTAATGGACAATAGCATCGGTATGGATATCCCTCACAAGCACGATTGTGTATGCCAACTCGAAGGCACGGGAAACAAGATATAATGGGCCTTGATGCAGCACGGACAGCTGTAAAATTCATAACGTTCTACTGGGCAAGCACGCATGGTTGGTGACCGACGATATCTAGTTTGACTTGCGGCTTGTTCGACACGCAGGCCTTCGGCGCCTGGCAGATCCCCACCGTGATGTCTTGTCTGGACCACACGTACATCAGCCCGAAAACAACGGAACGCACACTGCACGAATCCTCCGTGCGCGCAAAAGTCGCAGAAGCGAAGACGGAGGGAGGTGCATGGAATATATGTCGAAAAATGAGCCCGTCCAGACTCAATCTGCTCATATAGAGCGTGACCGCAAGTCGGTCTGGACAGTCTCGTTCTATCTTTTCCGAAGGAATGAAACCTTCAGCCAAGTCTGATGAGGTACCCTCCCTTCTAGACAGACACCTAAGCTCTACCCCCCCGATGTACCTCATGCATCTTCTAAGCAGTCCTCGCTTTGTTTCATCCTCCAAATACTTCTCATATACATTCTTCTTGAGCTCCTCCTCATTCCAATTACACTGATACTAAGCTTTGCACGCCTTCTTGCGTGCCGCGATCGCCTCGTCGTCCGAGGACGAAACGCACTTGGAGTCATCGTCTGTGTTGCTGCGACGCTGCACCGAGCCCTCTCCTTCCTGCATTCAGTCCAACCATTCGGCTTCGTCATCCAAGGTCTCCATGTCAAGCTGCTCGGCGTTGTTGATGGAGAAGGCCGAGTCGACGACGACGGTGGCGGAATCCGTGTTGGGGACTGGACCTGAGGGGACGAGAGAGAGCTCTTCGTCGTTGTGGGCTTTGAAGCCGCCAGGGAAGGTGTCATGGGCTTGGCGTTGCGGGACTGCGGCCGGGACGTGCTTCTCGTGCTTGTAGGTGGGGATGACCGCTGCGACCGAGAGGGCGCTGGGACGGGTTAGTGAGGATCGGGAATGGCGGTGTGGCGTACACTATGACCGGTAAGGCGGCGAGGGTGAACTTTCCGTGCGAGGGTGAACTTTCCGTGCATGATGGTTGGGTTTGCCGGGACTTGACTGGGCTTGGATTGAGACTAGAAAGTGGTCAGGGAAGACGGGGTCGAGCTGGTTATGTATTCAAAATGATGCTAAGGCATTTCCCATCCAGTATGTAATGCAATATGATCAGGGGTGATGGTTAGAGTGTGACGTTCCAAAGTTCACAATGGTAGAGAGCGAATCTAGTTTCCATCTCGACGGTTCTGAGCGCAACAGCAAGTCTGGCTGACTTCACCACGCTCAACACGTTCAACCTGGGAAGCGCACGTGTGTCGCTACTCGTGGCTGCCAATACCACGGTAAAAGAATCCCTTGCCCAACACAAAACTCCGCCACCATAAAACTTGTCAACGCTGACCCAGCTCTTTTGCACTGCACAACCGCTACCTCGCCATTCAGCCCCGCTTCTTCGACTGCGGAGCCGGGCTTGCCCCACGACTGCTGGTGTCCGTCTTGCCGGCCATCCACGATGCGAGATCGAAGTTCTGGATCTGTGAGGCGGTATCGGTGGCGCCTGAGCCCATGACGCCTTTCTTCTGCATTTCCTCGAACTCGGCCTTGGTTTCTGGGTCCACTGTATCGCCGTCAGCCTTGTACTGCATCCGAGGTGGTGTTGCGAGAGCATACTGTTTTCCATCAGGTACGGCATGCCGAAGATAAGGCCCATCGAGACGATGGCCATCAAGATCATAGGGCTCTTTAAGAACGAGAGCGGAGAGACTGCAACTGTCAGCACATATTCGCAGCGACATCGTCCGCCATTGGCAACTCACAACCGCCCCTGTCCTGGTAGTAACTCTTCGGTCCTATCGGCTTCGCCTCAACAACCAAGCCATTACCGCCCTCTCCTCTCCCCTCGCCCTTGTTGTCCCACTCATTTCCAAGAAACGTCTGCCATGCTCGAATCATCTCCTTCTGCTCCCCGCTGCCCTCGACCGTCTCTTCCAAGGTCACATCTATCCGCAGCGGCTCAAAAGAGTAGTCGTGGCAGTGCACTGTCGCCAGATAACTTCCTACGGAAACATTGTTGAAGTTGAAGGAGTTTGAGCGCGTCAAGTAAGCGTCTTGCGGAGGTCCGGAGGACTGGAGCGTGGCGTGGGTGGTGGAGGAGAGGGTGGATGGGTTTACGTGCTGCGTTGCGGGGACGTGGAGCATGAAGCGCGCGGCAGAGGAAACGGAGGCCAGGTAGGCGACGGCGGGTAGTGTGGACCGCATCTTAGAGGAGTGATGTAGGGTATGCGTGGGCGTTGGCGTCGGCGTTGGAGATGTTGGACGGTGAGCTCGGTGCAAGCGCGACGTGCTTCGGGAACCGGCGGAACGTTCCGCCGAGCAACTATTACAACTATTTTACTCGCCATTCAAGCTATTTACGACGATTGTTGCTAGAATGTATGTTCTCGAGCTACTCGCATAGTCTGAAGCAACCCATCGCTTGTGTTCAACAGTATGGGCAGCGCCTCAGTACCAATGCGCATCACTTCAATCTCACGACAACATACTCATACATCCATCTCGACCTTGTAAATAACTCAAGCACCACCAAAGCGGACGCTGTTAAAAGTATGGGGTGTTGTTTCTTAGGCATGCATCTTTTCCATAGGTAGATGTTAGTTTCATGCACGCAATGCTCGAGGTACTGCGCCACGATAATGCGGCCACTCTTTCGACACATGGATTCAGCCTCGCCAATTATGTAGGCTTCTGCTCCGCACGCAGCGCAGACCCCGATTCTATTATCTTCCCCTAGTTCCTCCTTCTTCTCCAGTCACACCCCAAAAAGCGAATGAGCGTCCTATCCCTTGACAACGACCATGGCCGAGTTCGCGGCTAGTATCATTGGCATCGTGTCAGCAGGCGCCAAGGTCACGCTCTTGCTCTCACAAATCGCTGCCGATGTAGGCTCCGCCGGCAAGGAGGCCAGAATGGTTGGCAGCGAGATCCGCTCGTTCTGCGCTGTCATCAAGACGCTCGGTGATGCACTCGGGAAAATCCAGGCTTCGCAGTATTACAAGCATTGCGCGGAGTTAATCGAGCCTATGACGGAGACGAGTATGGAGATGTTCACGGAGATTTTGGATGCGTCGGAGAGCCTCAAAGTTATGGCGAAGGGTAAGGATGGAAAGGATAGCAAATTCGGGTTCGTCGGACGCGTTCAGTGGGCCATTTTCCAGAAACCCAAGATCATGGTGCTGAGGGCGGCGATTGAGGCATACAAGTCCAATCTAGCGTTGATGCTGGCAACACTCAATACTGCCGAGAAGGTTGCTCGACTTTCGTACGTACCCACCATATCGGTGAAAATGACAGTTGCCCTCTAACCTACGTAGGCCAACACAAGCTTCCGCGGAGCTTATCTGCGAGGAAGAGAAGGATCGATCGCTTCTACAGAGTCTCGAGCTTGAGCATCGGGCATCCATGATTGAGCTTGAAGAAGTTGAACAGCAGTATCGCAGGTCCGCAGTTGACGAATCCATAGAGACCTCTTCCCTAGAAGCCCTGGGAGCTCCAACGACACCTATCGAGATGTCAGCCAATTCAGCACTCAGACCTTGGATGGACGACCTAGTAGGATCAGCAAGAGAAGAAATTCAATCAATTCGGTCTAGTCTCTCGAAGAGTTCGTTATTCGACGTCCGTAAGGTCCAGGGACAAGTCTCTCGGCAAAGCGAGAGGTTGTCGGTGTTGATGGCTGAAGACCAGCACAGGATCAGTCAACGTTGGTCTGCTATCATTTCGCTATCAGCAGGTTCCTCAAGTCATTCGCGAGCAATAGGTGGAGAGACGGCCCTGGCCCATCGGCACGAATCATCTGTACGCGGCGAACTCCCGATATTAACTTCGTCCGGTGATGCCAAACGCGTAGCTTTGGACCCTCACAAAGCTCTTCTGGAGCCCTTTTACTACGAGGTTACCAACTGGCTTATGCAGCAGCCTCTAGATTCGCGCACCGTCATCCTTAGAGCACTCGAAAGAGATATTTTCGCGCCGCCACTAGATCCGCTCGGTAGTCCACCCAATACAGTTCAGATACCCGATGCTCTCAAGGACCAATCACAGGACCATAATCAGTCACACCAACTACTCGATTCTCGACTGCCTAAATGGGACTATGATGAGTTCTTATACCAGCCGGAAGTTGGCGAAATTGTCAAGCGAGTTGAGCATCAACTCAATAGGCATAACACTTTGATGTATGGAAGCGTTGAGAGGTCAACAGTCGACTTGAGCGATAAGAAGCTGCTATGGTTGGATGAGGGTGTGTTTATCAACGCGTTGACTTCCAGGGTTACTAGACTGATCCTATCCCGCAACCGTCTCGACAATCTACCGCATACTCTTTCGCTTTGTTCACAGCTTCGGCATCTGGACCTGGGTGGCAACCGATTTTCGTATGTTCCAAATGCAGTCTTACAGCTTTCCTCGTTGGAGACTCTAGACATAAGTGGGAATGAGTTGCGTGTTCTGCCGCAGGCTTTGTCGAATCTGGCATCTCTTAAGGTCTTATCGGTCAACGACAACAAGATCCGAGGGCTACCACTTGCGATTGGCGACATGCCGAAACTCGCACTACTCAGATACAAGGACAATCCTGTCGAATTTCCCTCTGCCGAAGCTCTGGACGCTTTCATCCCGAATAAATACGCGCCGACACCGCAGAATGACGACGAAGAAGGATTCCAGAATACCAAACGCTTGAAGGCTTTTCTCAAAATGACCTTTCAACTCTCACCTAACGCCGGTAAGTACCACATAACTATTTCAAGTTTCCACAACGAACTCAGTACCCAGTCCGCAAGAGGGAATTGCGGATCTTCACTGAGATTTGAGGGTGGACGAAGGCTAATCTCTCTGCAGAACGCGCAATAGAAAACGCTCCGGACCCCTTTCTTAAGGACAATAGCCATGCGAGGGTCTTACCTCGTATTCAGGAATATCCTGTTCCACACCCCGGGACTCACAACATCTACGATAGTCCAGGCTTTGCTCTCGAAATGCCAACAATCTCAAACGTAACGCGACCAGAGCTCACACCATCTCAATCGCTACCAGCCTTTGCAACGCACCTACAGCACCCAGACCTTGAGCAAACGTCCACCCAGAGACTCCTACCAACGCATCGAAAGTCTCGCTCGCACGACGTGTCGAGCAAATCTCGGACTGGAGTCCTGTTGGCGGAGAATACCTCGACTCGGCGCAACTCTTTCAACAGCTCTATGCCAGCATTCAGTCTGGCGGACGTGCTTGATGAGGAGCAGCCAATTCTGGTCAAGCCAGCTACAAAATCCCACGTCAAAGCTCGGCCTAGCTTGACTGTCTTCGAGCGAGCGGATATGCTCTTGGGCCGGACGAAGAAGCGCTCTTAGTTGGTCTAGTAAAACATTCGCTAGGATATACATTACTTTATGAGTCGGATGGGCAGGCTCATTATTTCGTGCTTTGATTCGCCAATTCAAATAGCAATGCTCCGCTGCATTTTTGGACGCAGCTTGCGCTAAGACAGCGTCGCTATAACCAGCTCTTCCAATGGGGTAGTGCCCGTTACAAGCACAAGGACGCTCTCCATCACTAAGCGAACACGCCAGGCCGCATTGCAGCCTTCGCACTAACCCATACTACCTAGTTCCTCCGTCAAGATGCTTCCTCTAGCCATCAAGGAAAAAACCCCCACCGGTGCGGACAATGCACCCCGCCCGCAAAACATGCACCCGGTCGTCAAAGCATGTATCTTTCCGGAGATGGATATCGGATGTCTGCATGCATGCTCCAAGTGCTGCGCCACGATGAAGCGGTCACCCTTCCGCTGCTTGGATTTTGCCCAAAGCCGCACTGGGGGTATTCACATGTTGATCTCTATCTTGACTAAATGCCGGATGGGCGTCAACACATCAAGCATATAATTCAAAACCTCTCTATCGCATCCCTCGCCCTGAAGAGAGACACTGCCGCCGGGGCTACACTGGTCCAGGCTTTTCACTCTTTGTAGTAGTAGCGAATGCAAATGCCCATCTGTCATGCCATCTGGAATAGAATGCGTAGTGTTAAACCCAAGCACTAAGCTTTCCAGGTTCGAATCGGCTGTATGACCGCTAGCGTTGCCAAGTCTGTTGCTATTGCTGGTGTCGGTCTGGCTATGATGATAAGGTTGATGCAGCAAAGTGGTGAGGCTGGTGAAATCCCTATCGGTGAACGGGTGTGGGCCTATTGTCGAGGGTGATGTCGTGTTCGTGGTCCAAGGGAGAGTTGGATTGGGGGGAGCGTGTCCGAGATCGTCAATGGTCATTGGTGTGTCGTCATGACCCAAAGGTAGCAGTGTCGTAGCCTTCTCATGGAGCTGTACATGCTGTTCCTGCCGCATCTGCTGCCCCCACCCCATCCGATGTTCCATTTGTTGCTGCGCGCCTGCAGTGGACTGCATAATTTCATCCATCTCGACACGCCCGCCAATGCTTGTTTCGGGCGACACGCTCCAGTTAGGGCGGGATATGGGCCCTGAATCTGTGCTCGGAGTGGTGCTCTCTTGGTCCTGCTCTTCGGCAAGAACAATGGCGGACGAAGAGGAGGGTTGCCCAAGGCCTGGACCGAGTCCGGATCTAGAAGACGCTCTGCTTCTGATCTTCTTGGAGAGTATGGTGAACCTTTGCGACAATGAGATCAATAGAGTCATAGATGGCCAAGCGCAAGACTCACCGATTCTTCAAGTCATTCGCTGATCGGGTGCTGTAGTGTTTCTCTTGGATTTTCCTCCACTCTCGGCCATAGCGCTCAACCGACTCTAAAAGAAGTTCATCCTATAAGCAATTCGGTATTAGCTCATGGTCCCGATACAGCCATATCTTCAAGACATACCTCCTTGGGCGTCCACCGCTGATGATCCAATCGTGGATCCAAGTTGTGTTGCCACCTCTTGGCACATTCTGGAGAGAATGTTGTCAGCGATGCTAAACGAAGATGGTCGGGTTGACTGAACAAAAGCATCTTCTTACGGTCGGGAGATCTCGAACCAACTTCGCTAGCTACCAGTGTCCATCTACGCCGAACGAACTGGTCAGTAAGCTCGAGCGAACTATTTGAGGGGGTAGATGTACAGTCGACATGCAGGCTGGCTGCGAAGTGCAGTAAGTGATTTATGGGAGAGTTCTTACTTTTGGCCATGGTGTGCCACGGCGCTACGCAACATCATGTCCTCGTCGGCTTCCCATGGTCCTTTTCTGAGACCACCACACAGGTGGTTGACCCATCTCTTGCGGCAGTCCTTGTTCGTTCGTCTCGGGAGCTTCTCAGCCACGCAGCTCCAATCTATTGCACATCCTAGATCCGCTACCAACGGCCAGAATGGCCATTTTAGCCAGGTGCACACGAATAGTTGTTTGGATTTCTTCCTCAGAGATCATGTCGTAAGGCAAGAAAGAATAACTCACTGTATTGCTTGACGTAAGTTCGTAGAATTTTATCTTCTTCTTCTCTCCATCGTGTCGGCGTGCCGCTTTGATGCCCAGATGTATTCATCTCAAGATATCGTCTCAGTGGTACTACTTGGCAGGTGTATGTTGAGCTAGACTGGTTGTTCGGGAGTCATGTGAAGAAGGTTAACAAGAACTCATGGGCAAATATGGCTGAGACTCTAGAAGTGAATTCAGCGTTGCACCGGAAGTAGCTTAACGCCCGCGTTTTATTCCCTGATGTAGCTAGAAGGCAGGGTCCTGTCGCGGCGCGAGGCCAACAGCGTGCCCTTTAAAGCTATCCACGGATCCCGCACTCGCTTTGCGAACTAAAACACCAAAACAAATGCCTATGCATGATCAGCTACTGTTGATGACGTACGTCACGCACGAGAGGGATTCTGTTGAGGCCAATCAGAACCTGTCATTCGGGATCCGAATGTCGGATTTTCGTCTCTCTAGGTCCCGTTACGCACCGCAACTAGGCTGACGGCGATCGACAGATGCGAGATACCCGTCAGCCATTAGCTATAATTTCGGACGAGGCCAGCCATTAGTAACTTGCATACGATCCTTTGCTCAACACTTGCATCGAATTACGACGCAGTCAAGCGAAAGCTGATTCTGCATATGTATACAACCTGCATTATCCATCAACAACGTGCATGCGTATTTTTTAGCGCTGACATACCGCAGGGGGTGGGGAACTAAAGAAGGCGGATGGAGGGCCCAGGACCCGAGTATATTCCACGTACTTCCCGAGTCGTTGGTTAATAGTTTTACTGCACACATGCGCGCAATACACCAGCTGCTTGCGTCAGGGTGAAACTGATAAGAAGCACCACTCGTACTTTGCTGCAGATTCAGTGGGGATCAATGCGGAGGTTACCTTACGAACCTTTGCGCCTTTGATGTCATTTTTTCGCCCTGCGACCTACATTCTACCTTCTTTTTAGGTCTTTCCGCATGTCGACAACCAAGATGACTCATCGTGTCCTTCTCACCGGAGGCAATGGTTTCATCGGATCTCACATCCTGGCCCAGCTTCTTGACCGCGGTTTCAGCGTCTGCTGTGCCGTTAGAACATAGGAAAAAGGCGACAGGATCTTGAAAGACTTCGCTGCGCAGCAAGATCGGCTTGCTATCACGATTGTCCCCGATATCGTCGCACCGGAAGCATACCGCAACGCGGTACAGGGACCACCCCCATTCGATACCGTACTTCACACTGCGTCGCCGTTCACGTACAAGGGCGTAGGGAGCAATCTTGAGTTTCTCGAGCCTGCGATTAAGGGTACCATCAACCTGCTACAAGCCGTAAAGACAACGCGCCTACCGTAAAGAGATTTATTTGGACAGGTAGCTGCGCCAGTGTGATTGATTACGACAACCTCGCGTCGGACCCACCCAGAATCTATACAGAAGCGAATTGGAATCCTGTTACATGGGATGAAGCAGTGCACGGGGATCCGTCGAAGGCTTACAGAGCTAGTAAGCTTTTCGCGGAACGGGAAGGTACTTCCATTGCCTTGGCTGACGTTGGCGAATGCTTATCTGCACAGCGTGGAACTTCATGGAGAAAGAAGAGCCGTGTTACGATTTGGTGACTTTATGCCCGCCGGCGACTTTGGTCCTTTGCGGCATTCGGTTTCGAGCACCAATGACTTGAACGAATCAAATGCTCGCCTGTGGAATCTTTGTTTCAAATCGACAAAGAATGCTTCCGTGCCGTACATCCCTGTGCACACTTACGTCGATGTCCGAGTAAGCCCCCCCGCTTGAGTCTCTGTCTCATGTTGACCGAAATCCTATAGGATCTTGCGGAGGCCCAACTGCAAGCTATGACAGTTCCAGAGGCAGGCAATCAGCGCTTCCTGGTGTGCGCTCAGCAAATCAGCTTCCAGGATATTTGCGATGTTCTCAGATCACGCTTCCCAGAGCTAAGTAAGCGCACGCCGTTGGGAAAACCTGGTACAAGCTCCTTGCCTCCAGGTGCGTACACCAAAGTTAAAGAGCTATTAGGAGTGAGTTCCGACGTCTTGAAGAGACAATTGTGGATGCCGCACGTTGCATGTTGGATATAGAGCGGAATGAAAAGCAAGCGCATTACTGACGCGGGAGCTGTCGATTCTACTTAAGCTAGGCCGGCGTCAGGAAAACGAAACATGACCCTTATCTTCCACCAATACAAAACGTACTCAAGCGACCTACAGATACTCGGTTTATTCCGATTCAACATACCAGGTATACTGACTTCAAGCAGCTGGCACGTATTTCGGATTGATTCCCCCCACGTCTGACGCTACCATGCAGTGCCACATTTGACGATCCACTCCACCCCGGCGCATCAGCCGCAGTTTGCATATAAGCCGCGCAAATAGAAGATCTTTTCAAGTATTGCAGAAACGCAAGGCACCCAAGAAATCGAAACGCGGATCGTTGCTGTATGTGAAAAGGGCGTAACGCGTCATCGGACCACTGACTGAAGAGAGCAGCGTCAACCAAGATTACAACTCCAACAACTGCATATGCCGATACATTCCCACCTAGGTACTCACAAACGACACCCTAGTATTCGCTGAAGAAGCGTATACTAACTATCCTTCATCAAGCCGATTACGCCGGTCCGCAGACAATTCATGCAAAGTTGTGCTCTACAACTGCAGATCTGTTCTCGCCCAAACCTCACAAGCGGCCCGCTGATGGGAATCAAAGCACCGTTTTGCGGTGTTGAGGACTTCATTTGAAGCTCGACGGTTGATTGGCGAATTCATATTAGTTTGCGCATATCGCCCTATCGTGCGAGACAGCCAAGAGTGCTTAGCCTGATTTGAGTCGTTCCCACTAGGGAATACCCGCTATTAGCTGCAGTGCAGCGTAAGAAAATACGCCCGTGGGCTGCCGCCAACAACCAACAGGACTGCATGTGCCTTCATGCAATCGTTGACCGCTTGACCGATCAGAGGTTTGTGTGCACGCGATTTCAATGTGCGTGCGGGCACACGTTGGCCTCAGATTTAAGTCCCTCGGATGTAAGTCTTTCGGATTTAGGTTACGCCTCCAACGCGCAGCGTGAAAGGATTTAGATTACGTCTCCGACGCGCAGCGTGAAACGGATTAAGTTTTGCCCACGGTTTGCTCTCGATACCTCTCTTCACTCAATCCAGTACAATGTCGGAGACCAGCGTTACCGACGTCGAACTGCAGCCTCGAAAAGCTGCAAACGGCTGGCCGCTAAGCTCTCGAGGGCCTGACGATAATCTAGACGAAGAGCGGTTGCCAAACAATGCAGCAAGCACGAATCAATCTACAGCCTCGTCGACGGATCGCATACAGCCGTTGCCTGCGGCACCATCTGTCCCCCCGCCACGGGACATACATGGCATCAAGTGGGCTTTTGCTGGTAAGCTCAAATAGGACCATCGGTCTTGTAGCTCCAAGTTCGATTTCGTTTCTATTCACACATGTCGCAGTGACTGCCATATTATCGAGCGTATTTCTGTTCGCCCTGGATCAGACCATTGTTGCTGATGTTCAACCAAACATCATCGCCCAATTCGGTTCAATTGACAAATTGCCCTGGCTATCGGTATCGTTTCTTCTCGCAACTGCAAGTACCAACCTCTTCTGGTAAGCTCTTCCACTCGTTTGGTAGTTGACAAGAGTTGTTTCCAATAATCGCTAACGTCTTCATGTTTAGGGGACGAATATACAGTCAATTCAATCCGAAATGGGTCTATGTGCTTTGTGTCGTGGTTTTTGAAATTGGTTCGACCGTATGCGGGGCAGCGCCTAGCATGAATACACTTATTGTCGGACGTGCTATAGCTGGCCTTGGTGGCGGAGGAATGTACCTGGGAGTCATGATGATGCTCTCTCTGTTCACTACGCCTCTTGAACGACCAAAGTACATTGGCATTATCGGCGTAGTATTCGGGTTTGGCACAGTGTGAGTCCTATCTTGAAGAGTCAGAGACACGCAAGACCTTGTCACTGACCATAGCATCTTTGCTACAGCCTAGGACCTGTAATCGGCGGAGCATTTGCCGACAACGCGGCCACCACCTGGAGATGGGCCTTTTACATTAATCTATGCATTGGAGCCGCCTTCTCTCCAGCATACTTCTTCCTACTCCCGTCCCGAGATCTCCGACCGGGTGTGAAAATCGGGGAGAGGATAAAAGCGGTTGACTGGATAGGCAACACCCTAGTCATCGGCGCGTACATCTCTGGACTCATGGCCATATCGTTTGGCGGAACAACATATGCGTGGAACAGTGCCGAAGACATCGCTCTATTCTGCGTCTCAGGCGTCTTGTTCATCGCATTGGGCATCCACCAAGTTTGGTCAAATCCGCAGAACAGGATGTTTCCAGTTCACTTCCTCAAGCACAAAGGCCTTCTGATACAGTTCTTGGTGGGAGCCTCCGCGGGAACATCGTCCTTTGTTACGATCTACTTCATCCCGCTATATTTCCAGTTCGTGCAACAAAGCAGTTCTCTCCTCGCTGGTGTACGGTTGCTACCATTTATTGGCTCACTGGCGGCATTCACCATGCTAAACGGTCACCTCATGGCAAGGTCGGGATACAGCATGCCATGGTACGTCACTGGTTCAGTCCTCGTCATCGCTGCGAATAGCATGCTCTACACCATCGACATATCCACTTCAAACGCATTCATCTACGGAGCGATGGTCCTCAACGGGATCGGCACTGGAATGTTTCTAAATGCTCCATTTGCCGTTGCACAATGGCTCGCACCACCCAAGGAGATATCGAGCGCCGTGGGATTCATCATGTGTGCCCGAGGAGGAGGACTCGCCATTGCATTGTCCATCGCGAACTCAATTTTTCTCAACTTGGCCCAAAATAGAATTCGACGTATGCTTCCTGATCTGGACAAGACTCAAGTTCAAAGTCTGACTTCCGGCGCGGGAAGCAATCTCCTGGAAACACTGCCTGTCACCCAACAACAGGAAGTACTTGCAGCTATTGTGTTCGCCATCAGTCGTGTTTTTATCACGTCGATTGCCTCTGGCTGCTTTTGTCTCTGTCTATCGCTGTTCATGGATCGCAAGAAGATCAAGCTGGGGTAGGTATCTGTACGCTTAGGCGGGTCTTTCCGGATCCCCAGCAGAGACGGACCTTCGCTTTTCCACTTTGTACATTAGGAAGAGCTAGTTTAAACTATGTATAAAAGTCACGCACTTGTGAGACGAGATGTAGATTAGCACCACCCCTCGTTATAATGATAGGTGGAATAGGTGATCCGTTGTTCGACCATCGTTTCATTGACGACCTCGAGAAGTGATGTAATAGACCAAGCTTGCGTTGAACAATTTTATACGGATATCAGAGAAAGATGCAAGATGTGTGCTGGACAAGTTTGGGGCGTAAGGGATCATGCCAGAACTCAAGAAGGGCGGCTCCAGATGAGGCAACGGAGATACATTCAAATAACATATTGTTTTAAATCATAGCATGGGAGAGCGAGCAATTTGGTTGTCTGGCGAAGTTTCTATCCAGAGTTCATCGAGGTTGCATCTACGCAAGCAATATGTTTTGGAAATTGAAGCAAGGCTCAAGGGAAAAGGTAGCCGGTACTACAATCTAACTATCGCCAAAGGAAATCCCAATGAGTATCTACAGACAAGTCTGGATTTGCCGTCACCCTTCTGCTGCTTATAGTCACATGAAGCTAGAATCAATTCAAAAAGCCTGCTTTCCTCCAATAATCCAGAAACTTAGCCACCACCTCGGCACTCACGGGACCAACATTTTTCGCCATAGTACTGCTATGCTCCTGAGCCCGCTCGGTACCCAGTATCAGGCCCCCGCAAGCCATCCTTTCAAAATTGGTCTCGAGCCAATCAGGCATACCTGGTCTTGCGGCGGGATTCTCTGTCTCAGGAACGAGCGGCGAGACCCTGACGCGTCTGACCCAGTCTTTGAAAGGGATGATATTGGTCGAGTCTGAGATACCAAGGGCGCGGGCTAGGACTCGGTTCATCTCTTTCCAAGGCTGACCGACGGGGTTGTCGACGTGGTAAACCGGGTGGGAAGCATTCGAGTTTAGGACGAGGTCTACCATGACGGCGGCGCTAAGGTCGACAGGTACCCACTGCATAACGCCGTCTAGGTTGGGCCACGCGCGAAGAGACTGAGCCGATTTGATGAAAAAGGGCAGATGCTCTACGGTGTTCCAGTACCCACTAGTTGACGAACCTGCAATCTGACCCGGGCGAGTTACGTGGGGACGGAACAGGGTTGGAAATTTGTGGAGGGTCTCGTTGAGAAGACTCTCGCAGACCCATTTGGCCTCGCCGTAGCCGATGGGTACCGTAGCAGAGACGGGGAGGTGGCGCTCGGCAACGCGTGGTTCATTAGAGAGTCCGACGACGCCAATGGATGAGACAAATTGAAAGCCGACCCTGACACTATCACGGCCAGGCGAAATCGCCATCTCGCGTGCTAGATCCAATAAGTTCCTCATGGACTGAAGTTGGGGTGCAAAGCCGGAAATAGGGCGCGTCCAGCTCATTGGCCAGGCATTGTGTATGATGTGGGTGCCGTTTTGGACAAGCCAGGTGTATTCGTGCGGCGGGAGGCCCAGTTGCGGTCTGGCCGTGTCTGTTCCGAATACACGAAGTTTGGCGCGGGCTCCGGGCGCCAACTTGATGCCTCTTTCTAGAAAAGCTTCTTGCTGTCGTTTGAGTACGGGCACGCTGAGTGACTCGCGGTTGATGCAAACGACTTGGGCAACCGTGGGGTTCTCGGCCAAGTTTTGGACAATGTGAGATCCTAAGCTTCCTGTGGCACCTGTCACGAGGACTACGGCGCCACGGTTGGGTGCTCTTCCGCTGGCTTGCTTCTTTGTCTTGAAGTGAAGTAGTTTAGACGAGGCCCAGCCGCTGGCATATTTCTGCACTAGACTCTCTGCTTCGGCTGTACGCGGACCATGGTCAATCTTTGCCGCCTCTGTTGGGGCTGACTTGGGTAATCGTGAACCTTGATCACCGGAAGCCAGGGCAATCATGACTTTATGATAGGCATTTGCCGACGTGTTTCCGTCTGTCCAGTCGACGTGACCGAAGCCTGCGGCGTGCATTTCGCGTTCCCATTGCTCGGTAGCTACCGTAACATCTTGGCGTCCTCCATGGATCTGCCAACGGCCCTCAGTTCCACTTCCGAGCAGACCGAAGATGATGTGGACAAAAGGCGAGACCTCAGTCATCCGTGAAGTCAAAAGGAAGCCGTCCGATTGCAGAATGTAACGCGCGTTAGACAGAGACATCCCAGTAAAGGAGGTATTGGACAGCACCACGTGCTGACCTTTGAGCTCGTTATTAGCAGAGCTCTTCAAGTCGAGCACAACGAAACGCATAAAGGGATACTGCTTCTTCAAGCGGCGGCTGGCGTCGGCCACCATGAGCGGCGATGGATCGGTGAAGGTATACTCGACCGGCATGTCGAGCGATGCCAAGAAGGGTGCCATGATGAGAGTCAAACCCCCGGTACCAGCTCCCACCTCGAGCACTTTTAGCGTCTTTCTCCCGTGCTTGGCGGGAAGCCGCTCAATGAAGCCCTTGACGACTTCTCGCATCTGGTGGTATCCAGCGCGGAATAGTGGGTGTTCGTTGTACAGGGCCGCTATCAGCTCCATAATCCGAGGTCTGGCAGATATGATGCGCATGCCATCTGTCTTTCCGCTCAGCACAGCTGCTAGCTCCTTTCCAGCGTGATAGGTCAATTGACTGCTCACGGTAAAGTCGGGATGTTGCATCTGCAGTTCCTCTAGCATCGCGAGGCTCGTCTTGGGCGGCACCATGAGGTGAGTACGCGTCACATGTCCGGTCGTGCTATCAATGTCGACTAGGCGCGCATCATTTTCCAGAAAGTCGTACAGCCACTGCACAAGGCGGTGGTGCTGAGAAGTGAAGGGCACACGGTCAAGTGGCTGACCAGATGTAGCAGTGCGAAGACGGCATCCAAGCTCTTCAAACGCCTCAACGACAAGGGCAGTACAAAGACGGTTGCTGTCGGCCAAAAATGCACTCTCGAACTTGTCGAGGCGATGATCGCTCAGCACCTGGTCGGTTGCTATCTTGACTTGGCCAAATGATGCAAGAATATCTGTGGCTGATAATACTAGCTTGTCCGTGTGTGTTGTAGATGGCTTGAGCTCCGGTCGCGGCGTTGAAGGTACTGTAGAGAAAGGCGATCCTGACCAACTGTCTGGGAAGTCTGTGTCTTGTTCTATGACACAAATTGACGAGTCCTCTGAGGACTCTTCCTGACCATCAAGTTGAGCTTCGTCCGCTTTCTCTTCATCCTCCTCTTCCGAGCTCTTTAATTCATTGGTTGCGCTAGAGACGGCATTATCAACGCAAACGACGAACTTGCGCAGAGTATTGGCTTTGATCTGCTCAGTCTGATCCAGCGTGCATGAAAAAGTCCTCTCAACCTCGCGGCCAAGCTCCATTCCCATGAGAGAATCTATACCGAAATCCGTGATGTCGGTATCAAGGTCCAAGTCGCTGGCGGCTAACCCCGTCACGGTAGCGACGAGGTTACGAACATCTCCCGTCAAGTCTCGACGCTTTACTTTGAATGATTCTGTTGCTTGTTTGGGTAAGGCTCTGTGTTTGATTGGCAGCTCATCGGCACCGTCCGAAGATCTTGATTTGAACACTGCGTTTTCGACACATGTCACAAACTTACGCAGCGTCGTCGCTTTGATCTGCTCTGCCTGATCCAGTGTGCACATGAATATATTTTCCACTACGTTGCAGCAGGTTAGACAAATTCAGAATCCAAAGGTACTCTTACTTACCCTCGCGGCCAAGTTCCATTCCCATGAGCGAGTCGATGCCATAGTCGGTAATCTCAGCATCCAGATGCAGCTCGTTGGCCTCTATTCCAGTAAGACGGGCTACCAGGTCACGCACCTCGACTGTCAAATCTCGCCGAGAGGAAGATGACACAGAGGGTGCCTTACTCTTGGCATGTGACGTTTTCTTCGACTCTTCTGCTGGTCCCGTGCTGATGGCAGTTGCACGACTAGCTTTCTTCTGTTGATTCGAGTTGGATTTCAGCCGAGGTTCCAGGCGTAGAACCGACTCGTCCTTGGTCCTCATCTGCAGCATCCTGCTCATGGACGCCTTGGCCACGCGGCCCCACTGTACGCCCAGCATGACTTCGACAAGCTCTCCTGCATTGGGATCGAATATGAACATGTCTGTAATGTAGGCCTTTTGACCTTGCTGCTTATGGCGCGCATATACATGCCACACGTCGGTGGTGGCACGCGTGGTGGTTTGATGGCTCGGTGACCGCATCAGCATTTCAACCCCCTTAGCGATGTAGATTTCATCGCCCGACGATGACGATGTATCTGGACTCATGAGGTTGGTCCACATGCCTCCTATCTGCGCAAAAGAGTCGCTCAGAGGCACATCTAGCCACGTGTCACTCCGCCGATGTTTCGTGTCCAGCTGCACCTGGCCGGCGCACTCATAGCCGCGACCGACAACGTGACGCACCCCGCGGTAGATTTCGGAATAGTCGACTACGTGGCCAAAGGCGCGATACACTTGGCGGCCTTGCAGTATTTCCACCCCCTCCTCGTCCAAGCTGGAGTTAAGGAGTTCCTTAGTTCGACTGTGGCTGACCAGCCGTGCAAACTGAGAAAACTCCTTGACATATCGACCGTCTGCTGATGAGCGCACTTGCACGCTCGCCTCCACATGTGTTTCTTGTCTGCTGGAATGCTCTTCCACACTGAAAAAGCGCGCACTCCATTCCTGATCAGCGCCAGTCGGGACGAGGTCCATATAAATCACACGCGACGCGTCGAAACATATGGGCGAGTGGTTGACCATGTCACGTACTGAGGGCTGCATGGTGGTGTCTGTTCCCTTCCATTCCGAATGCAGGCTGAATAGTGCCTCGATTATGATGTCGAATATGAGCGTGGCCGGGCAGATGGGTGCCGTGTGCGCAACCACGTGGGCTGAAACCAGTTCCATGTATTTGTTTGACTTGGGATTGATGCGGAAACGTGAATGCTCCTTGCTGCTGTCTTGGTAGCCGACGAAGTCCCAGATTCCCAAAGTCATCTCTTTGTTTTTAACCTCCGTAGGGAAGGAACCGTTTTGCTCTAGAAGCGCCTTGGCAACCCTCTTGTTGACTTCTTCCGACGGCAACTTGATTGGAAGCCAGTGACGCGAGGCCGAAGATTTGTCAAACTGGTAGGGCGGCAAAAGCATCGTCGTGTACTCGAGCGCTTGTGTCCGGTGATGGGCCCAAAACGACACACGCAAACCCTGCTTCCAGAGGGAGACGGTAGCATTTGTCAGGCTATCGAAGCCAGATTCGCAATTTGTCACGGAAAGGCCTTGGAAGTGTTGGTCCTTGGAGTTTCGGGCCAGTGCCCGTGCTGCCATGGCAGTGATAGTTGAGTTGGAACCAGCCTCGAGGAATATTGCCTGCGGGTGTTTCTTGGACAAGCGCTGGACGGCATGGTTGAAAAAAACAGGCTGACGCATGTGTTTGGGAACAAACGTCCAATCCAGCTCCCCATTGCCTGCCCCTTCGGTAGCCCGTTCGATTGGTATGCTAGGCTTTCGGAATTTAAGACGTTTTCCAACTTGTCCTAAGGCGTCCACGAGCTTCTCGACAAGCTTGGAATGGAATGCGTTGGTCACGCTGAGCCGCTTGCTCTTGATAAGAGTAGATTGGCGATGTATGACTGACTGCAGGGTGTCCACAGCCGCTGTTGTTCCAGTCAGCGTAAAGCTATGTGGACCGTTGTAACACGCGATACTCGCCGAGCCATCTGAGCCCGCGGTATCGTTCGCCTCTTGCACAAGCTCGTGAACAATGGACTCATCGGCCTCGACAGCCATCATGGCGCCCGGTTCGGGTCCCCACGAATCGCGCACCAGCTTGGCTCTCGCTGCCACGAGTCTGACCGTATCCTGGAGGCTTAAAGCACCAGCCACGCACAGGGCGGTAATCTCGCCGAAAGAATGTCCGACAACTGCTGTAATTTTGGACTCAAGACCACAGCTCATCCAGCTCTTTGCACAGGCGTACTGCATTGCAAAGAGCATTGTTTGTAGCTTGATTGTATCCCGGATTGGTTGACGTGAGAAGATGTCAGGGAAAATACTTTCCACACCGAGAGACGTCGCCACCGAGTCCACGGCATTCAGATACTCGCGAAAGACGGTTACGCTATTGTAGAGCTTACGATCCAGCCCAACGTAAAGAGAGTTTTGGCCACCAAAGCATAGGATGACGGGTCTCTCAGCCGTGACCTGAACGATGCCAGCAGGTGCAGCTTTTTTTTTGTCGGAAGCCTTGCCCACCCGTAGCAGCTTTTCCTCAAGTTCAGCAACGGAACGGCAACTGAAAATGTAGCCGTGCGCTAGGTGGCGGTTGGACGACCGATTCAGATTGAAGGAGATGTGGGCCAGCGAGTTGGCGCCTCTAGGCAACGAAGCCAAGTACGAAACCAGCTTCTTACTGTAAGCTGTGATGGCCCGAGAATCGAATCCAGGAATCCAGAAAGGGTATTCACACTTCTCGTCGATATGATTTGATATGCCGCGCAATGATTCTTTAGCTTGAGCGACGATCAAGGACGCGTTGCTCCCGCAAGCACCATAATTATTAATGAGAGCAATCTTGTGCTTGTCATTCCATGACCGTAGCTTCGTGACCAGCTCCATCATGTCATCCGGCCGTACATTAATGTTGTGGTTCATCTTTGTGTGGCTTGCTTGGGGCGGAATAAATTCTTGTTGCATCATCATTATGACCTTAACGAGGGAAAGAACACCGGATGCGCCTTCGGCATGGCCGACAAATCCTTTTACTGAACCAAAAGGCAGCTGATCCATACGACCAGACTCTGGACCTCCAAGGGCGGCGCGGATGCTTTCGTACTCGGCCGGATCGCCGACAGCTGTACCCTGTAACTTCTACTCAGCGGTGAGGTTACCTAAAGGGTAAATAAAGGAACTTACAGTGCCATGCGCTTCTACCAACGATATCTCCTTCGCCGACAAGCCCGCCTTGCGCAATACATCTTCGAACAGATATGTTAATGACGGTGAATTAGGCACAAACAGGGGCGTCGAGTTCTGGTTCTGGTAAACGGCCGTGATGGGAATCGTAGCCAGCACGGGATTGCCATCTCGTACCGCATCCGACAATTTCTTTAGAAAGACGAACCCAAAGCCCTCGGCGCGACAGTAGCCATCGGCATCATCGTCAAAAGGCTTGCACTGGCCCGTCGGACTAAGGAAGCTGCCAGCAGCCATATCCTGATGCCAAAGCATGCTAGTTATGATACTGGAGCCGCCTGCCAGGGCAGCCGTACATTCTCCGGACAGGATATTACGACAAGCCGTGTGTATAGCCACCATAGAGGACGAGCAAGCTGTATCAAATGTCATGCTTGGACCAGTCCAGCCAAAGTAGTGCGATAATCTCCCACTGATGAAGCTCCTGAGTTGTCCGGTGGCGGTGAAAGCGTTTGGTTCGTTGCTGAACGCGTTTTGATCGTAATCAACGGCGGCTACCCCGTGATAGACGCCTATATGCTTATCTTGCTGTAGATCTGCAAAGTAGCCTGACTGCTCCACGGCCTGGTAGGCAGCCTCAAGTGTGATGCGACCTTGTGGATCCATTGCGGCCGACTCTCGCGGGCTGCGCTTGAAAAACTTGTGGTCGAAAGCATCCGAATCGCGCACAAAACAGCCATACCATTTGCGTTGGCCTTCGGGGCCTTCCCGGTACAACAAATCGTGCGGTAGGCGATCTTTAGTGATGAGCTCGTGCTGACTCTCGCCGGTCTTTAGCATATCGGCAAACTCCGCGAGATCGTCGGCTCCCGCTGTCTTGATGGACATTCCAATGACGGCGATAGAGTCTTTGTCGCTATCAGGGGTGACGACCGGGTCAGAATTCGTCGAAACTGGGGGTTGTTGTTTTGCCTGAGGAGACATCTTAGATAAATCTTTTCCTTGCAATTGAGGCTTGACGGCCAATGAAAGACGCGCGGCATCATCCGGAAAATAAATCTGCCGATTTCCTACTCTTCGCATCATACTAGGTGGTATACACCTTTCCAGACCCAATGTGACCAAGAGTGGCTTCCTGTCCGTCATTACAGCTGAAAAGGTTCCGAACCAGTCGCACTGCTGCACCAAAATGCCCCTAACGACCATCTCAGTTATGTTAGGGGAGCCGGGCAGTATGTTGTTTCCTTCGGCTCGGTTGTTATATGTTGGTAGAGCCATCTCGGCCGCATCAGCGTACTGCAGACCGGGCATTGAATCGCACATTTCGACGAGCATATCGGCATAGACTTTCCACGCCGGGTCAGGGCTATGGATGTGCGCCCGCATGCCCAGCTCTTGTACAATAGCCCCAGCTTCAGCCCGAAGGCGCTTCGATAAAGTGGGTGCCGTGGTTTCCGTAGTAATGACTGTGGCTCGCGTTGCGTCAAATTTTACGGCCAGGTAGGTATCAGGTGACAAAGCCTCAATGATGCGCGACACATCTTCGCTCTGTTTGGGGCTGATCCATGCTACGGCAAGAGATACAGTCTCGCCCTTGCCTCTGGCCGTATCCCAGACATTGCGTGCGTCGACCAGCGCGCCTAGCAACATCGCCAGCCGTACCGCCACCGAACCGTACTTTGTCAGCTCTTCCCGGTTATGTGCGCTAGCCACTGCAAGAGCTCCTAGCATGCCTCCGCAGAATCCCAGAGACTCGAACTTGTTACTGTTTCCTGATTGCTGCTGTTGATACACAATTTCGGCATGAACGTCTCCATTGGCACTGCCCTGGGTGAGCTCAACGTATTGCCAGTACTGAGTGAGCTGTATCAGCACCACCAAGGGAGTAATGATGATGTTGGGGAGTTGGGTATCTTGTGGCATATCTGCCTGCCCGTGTCGAAGCCATGAGTCGAAGTCGCTTAGCTGCTTGAGGCCCGGAATGGCGGCATCAATCTCGGGCATCTTCTCTGTCAAATCCTTCCAGTAGCTGGACAGTCCGGCGGTTGCCTCTAGGATCCATTCTCGGTGAGGGCCCTGCGAGATGGATTGTACCTGCTTGTCCATAGCTTGCTTGGTGAAGGTACCGATGTGCGGGCCAAAGACGAAGATCTCCGATGAATCACTTGAGCCATCCATCGCGGGCCTTGGGGCCTCGGACGTTGTTGGTGGTGCCATTGTGCCTTGGTCGGGAAATGTTGAAATGACAAGAGGGAACAAAACCTCAAGGATGGGATTTGAGATGGGAGGAAACCAAAGGCACTACAATGCCTCTGTTCTTCCCAATCGGGATCACAGATAATCGCGTCCATTTTGATATAAGTAGCAAACTGACGTCGATGGTAAAGTGTTGATCCGTGCCCTTCAGATGTCTATCGCGACCGGGGTATCGGATGACGTTCAGTCACGTGTGCCCGTGCTTCCGAAACGGGCCAATGAGAGGCTAACGCTAGCTCACGTCCCGAAATCCGTCGAAAACCATCAGACACCTCAAACGCCTCATGTCAGCCTGTCTCATCAGCTCGCCCTATCAGATGAAGAGGCCAACTTACTCCGGGCACAGACCCCGGGTATGTACCCCGAGTAATACTCTTCCCATACTGACCGACAAGCGGTGTCGGACGGAGTTTTATTCGAAAATTAGGAATGACAGGTAGCCCGGCGGCTGAACGGTACAGAGTAGCATGGGAGTTCTCTTTCGCAGGATAGTCCACGCGGGGTGACGTACAAACGCGGCATCCAGGAGGACAACCGGGCTTCATTCCACCTTTCGAGATCATTCCCGCCTTTCTCACGATGGCCGAATCGATGCAAGATGGTACGAGCTTCTTTCCGCCTCCTGCAGAACACGGCTATCGGTCGTTGATTATGCTGGTGCAAGATAAGACAACCAACTCTCCGAAAGGCAAGGTCTAGATGCGTTTCGAGGTATCGAACAAGACGATCTGCAATCTTGGATGTTTGAGCGTTCAAAAGGTCATTGCGTCAGGGTCGAGGCTTATCCACTCTGAAATCTGAGCTGTCCGGGCGAACGAAGGAACGACGCGATTGATGTTATAAAGTTGATTGCTCCACATCTTTCTTCCCGATTTCAGCCCTATCCAAGGCTTGACCTAGATTGTCTCTTATCTTCCGCTGTCCCCGATACCCTACTACGATCAAATCATGGGCAGCATGAACGTGGACCCTGAGTGGGCCACCGAACCTATTGCCATCATTGGCTTGAGCTGCAGGTTCGCCGGCGACGCAAGCAGCCCTGAAAAGCTATGGAACATGATGAGTGAGAAGCGAAGCGCATGGTCCGAGGTTCCGGAGTCTCGGTATGGCCAAAAAGGACAGTATCATCCCGAAAATGGGTTGCTAAGCACAGTGGGTTGCCATAGAGTCATCACTACCTCCTGAAAGTTCGCTGACGAAATGATTGCGGCTCTTTAGACGAACGTGAATGGAGCACATTTTATGCAAGAAGATGTTGGCCTCTTTGATGCCGCCTTTTTTGGGTTTACGGCCGAGGTTGCTTCGGTAAGGCACCCTTCTGGAAGGGACCGTTTGTGTCAGAGAGAAAGAAGGCTTACATACTCGTGCCAATGCAAATAGGCTATGGACCCTCAGTTCCGATATCAGCTCGAGTCCACCTATGAGGCACTGGAGAATGCTGGCCTCCAACTATCCCAGGTCGCCGGCTCAAATACATCTGTATACGCAGGCGTCTTCACACACGACTACCATGATGGTATCATGCGTGATGGAGACAACTTGCCACGGTCCACACTGATTGGTACATTTTCGGCGATGGCATCCAACCGGATATCGCACTTCTTCGACCTTATGGGTCCTAGTATGTCGATTGACACGGGCTGTTCCGGCGCGCTCGTATCGCTACACCAGGCGGTACTAGGCCTGCGTGCCCGCGAAGCTGATATGTCTATCGTGTGTGGGAGTAACTTGCTGCTGGCACCTGACTGCTTCAAGATATTCTCTTCCCTTAGCATGCTCTCGCCAGACGGCAAGTGTTACGCCTTCGATTCACGCGCAAATGGATATGGTCGTGGCGAGGGTGTAGGAACCGTCATCCTCAAGAGGCTTAGGTGAGTACACGTAGCTTCAGGAAAGGAAAGAGGTGGCAGCTGGGAGACTGACGCAAACCATTTAGCGATGCACTAGCAGCTGGAGATCCAATAAGAGCCGTTATCCGCGAATCAGCGCTGAATCAGGATGGAAAATCCGAGACGATCACGTCGCCATCGCAAGCGGCGCAAATCGAGCTCATGCGTGAAACGTATCGCCGGGCCGGCCTCAATCCTAACGACACGCAATACTTCGAGGCGCATGGTACAGGTAAGAACTCCGGAGACAGACTTCCGCTGAGCTTATACTGATTCGACTTCTTCGATACAGGTACACCCACTGGAGACGGTATCGAGGCGCGCTCCATCGCAACCGTTTTTGGACCCAAGACCACAGGACGGAGCAAGCCACTCCACATCGGTTCAGTAAAGACCTTCCTTGGTCATACAGAGGCGGCATCCGGCATGGCTGCGCTTATAAAGGTTGTGCTGGCTATGGAAAAGGGCCAAATCCCAGCCAGTATCAACTTTGACAAACCAAATCCCAAGCTGCAGCTTGATCAGTGGGGGCTGAAGGTCGTCACTGAGCTGGAGCCATGGCCAGCTGGAGATGATGAGACTCGCCGCGCTTCTATCAACAATTTTGGCTACGGGGGAACGAATAGTCACGTCATTCTGGAGGATGCTCGGTCTTTCCTCCCCTCCATCAACATCTCAACCAAGATGAGCAAGAGTTCGGGATCGAAGAGCGAGGTACTTGTAATGTACGGCCGCGACGAACAAGCCTGTCAGCGCATGCTATCTTCTGTCAAAAGCTACCTGCAAGCGCGCATTTCCTCCACCGAAGAGCCCGAAAAGTTGATACAGGATCTCGTTTGGACCCTCAGCCGCCACCGCACACGTTTTCCCTCAGGTTGGGTATCGACACATACGGTGCAGTGGTCAGGATCCGAAAACGTGCTTGAGCAGGTCATCCAATGCCTGGACGCGCCACAGTTCAAGCCTGTGCGCCTTCCAGGCGACAAGGTTCCGCGTATAGGTATGGTCTTCACAGGTCAAGGAGCTCAATGGCATGCCATGGCGCGCGAGCTGATAGACGCGTATCCTTTGTTTCGATCGACCCTCGAGGAAGCCGAGCGCTACCTCAACGAATTTGGAGCCGGCTGGTCCCTGATGGAGGAGCTGATGCGGGATTCGACCTCAACGAGGGTCAACCATACGTCACTAAGCATTCCCATCTGCGTTGCGGTGCAGATAGCCTTGGTGCGTCTACTCTCGTCGTGGGGCATAAATCCCACCGCCGTAGTCAGCCATTCATCGGGTGAAATTGGAGCTGCATATGCCGTAGGGGCATTGAACTTGCGCCAGGCAGTGGCTGCTGGATATTACCGAGCTGCTATGGCAGGGGAGATGACGCAGCGATCTAACGGCCCGAAAGGCGCCATGGTTGCTGTCGGTGTTGGAGAAGACGCTGCGAGAGCCTACCTGGACCAGCTAAGCAAAGTAACCGGCAAGGCGGTAGTTGCATGCGTCAACAGCCCAAGCAGTGTTACAATTGCCGGTGACGATTTGGCTGTGCAAAAGGTCTTGGAGCTGGCCACAAAAGACGGTGTGTTTGCCCGCCGCCTCAAAGTGGAAACGGGTTACCATTCTCACCACATGATCCCCATTGCTGAGAGCTACCGAAATGCTCTATGTGTTGCTCTCGGCTCTGGAGACAGCATTAAGGACAAAGAGCTCCAGGTCATCTTCTCATCGCCTGTCACGGGGAGTCGAATTACACACGCCAAAAAGCTTGCCGATCCTGAGCACTGGGTCGACAGCCTGCTGCAACCAGTAGAATTCGTCAAATCGTTCACTGACATGGTTCTTGGCGATTTGAACGAGCTGAAGAGCAACATCGACGTCGTTCTCGAGGTGGGTCCTCACACTGCGCTGGGTGGTCCTGTGAAGGAGATTCTCTCTCTACCAGAATTCGAGGGTCTATCGATACCGTACATGGGATGTCTCGTCCGCCACGAAAATGCACGCGACTGCATGCTCGCCATGGCCCTCAGTCTCCTGCGCAAAGGCCTGCAAATCAATCTCTCACAACTCGATAGTAGCTTCTCACATACGCCGCGTGTTTTGACCGATCTGCCCTCTTATCCTTGGAACCACAGCGTAAGACACTGGATCGAATCACGCCACAGTCGAGCCTATAGGGGAAGGGATCAGGAATTCCATCACCTTCTTGGATTCCCGGTGCCAGGGACAAATCCAGAGTCAGCTTGCTGGAAGCAGCAAGTGCGTGTATCTGACAGTCCATGGCTGAGAGACCATGTCGTTCAGGGCAGTATCCTGTATCCTGGTGCCGGCTATATATGTCTTGCCATTGAAGCAATGAAACAGCTTGCCGAGAGGAGTGACAAGAGCGCGTCGCTGAGAGGCTTCACACTGCGCGATGTTGAGATCCACCAGGCCCTCGTAGTGCCCGAGAGCTCTGAAGGCATCGAGGTGCAGACGGTGCTCCAGTTTGCCGACGACAAAGCGATGGGCAATCATGGCTGGAGAAAGTGGGAAATTCTGTCTGTGACCACGGACAGCCGCTGGACGCAACACGCCAGAGGGTTCATCCAGGCCAATTTCAACACTGCAGCCAGCAAGGTCACAGATGACTTTGTTTCAGATTCAGACTATGTTCGACGCATCGATCCAGAGGATATGTGGGCCAATCTGCGCGCTCTAGGCCTAACCCACGGTCCCTCGTTTCGGAACATTACGAGCATTCTGCAGGACGGTAGCACCAAGAGTATCAGACGTTGCATGACGACCATAGGCGTACCTGACGCCAGTAAACCCTCGGATAGACAAGTGATCCATCCCGCGACACTGGACTCGATTGTTGTTTCTTCCATTGTAGCTTTACCGAACGCTGGGGCCGGAGACCAGGGCCCTAGGGTACCGCGGTCCATCAGGAAGCTACGGGTGTCGTCTTCCCTGAATTCCAAGGCCGGCCATACATTCAGCTGCAACACTATGCTGCCCCAGTTCGATGCACAAAAGCTCTTGGCCAACATCTCACTCGTTGACGGCCATGAATCTGTTCTAGAGATGGAGGGACTTGTGTGCCAGTCTCTGGGCTCGAGCGCCACCGCCCAAGCTTTGGAGCCGTGGACCAAGGCACTGTGCACCGAGATCAAGTGGGCGCCGGACCTGGCCAGCACCCTTTCACTGGGGTTGACTGGCGCGGCGCAGGCTCTCAAGGAGAAGCTCGGCCTGAGAAATGAGATTGGGAAGTACGAGAAGGATGTGTTGATGCGCCTGAGACGCGTCTGCGTCTACTTCAGCCATGATGCGGTGCGAAGTTTGACTGAGCAAGACGTGAGCAACCTCATGCCGCATCATGCCAAGTACCATGCCTGGATGAAGGAAATCCTTGAGCTCGCAGCGGCGCAACGCATGGGCCCGGATAGCAACACTTGGGCAACTGATTCGCGGCAGATACGCGACAGGAACATGGCGCTTGCCGCCTCACAGAGTGTTGAGGGCGAGCTGATCTGCCGTCTGGGACCTATGCTTGGGTAAGTTTTTTTTATAGGAAATTCTTAGGCGCAGGATACTAATAAAAGCAGGCCGATACTCAAAGGCGAGGTAGAGCCGTCTCAGTTCATGACGAAGGAGCTATTGGACAGGTACCAAACCAATGCCTTGAGGCTCTCCCCAGCATTTGCCCAACTCAGCTCGCTACTGCGTACCATTGCGCACAAGAATCCTCGCGCCCGTGTTCTCCAAATTGGTACGGGCTCAGGAGCTGCTGCGCGCCACGCACTGAAGACGCTGGGTACCGACGAGGAAGGCGGCCCGTTCGTTGACAGTTGGCACTTTACCGACAAATCATCTTCTTCATTTGATGCTATCAAGGAAGAACTCTCGGCCCAAAGTGATTACTTGGAGATGCACTTTAACGAGCTCGACATTGAAGAGGACCCTACCGCACAGGGCTTCGAGTCGGAAAGTTACGATCTTATCGTTGCCGTTCAAACATTGCACGAAACCAAGAGTCTTAGCGGCGCGATGGCTCATGTGCGCACTCTTCTGAAACCTGGAGCCTCTCTCTTACTTGTGGAAACGACACAAGTACAGATTGACCAGAAGTTTGTTTTTGGGTTGCTTCCCTTTTGGTGGTCGTGCAAGGACGCTGAACGCAAATCGGACCCCCATCTGGCAGTCCACCAGTGGCAGAGTTTCCTCACGCGTGCAGGATTCAGTGGCATCGAAGCTGAATTGCGCGACTTTGAGCCCGAAGATGACATGCACACTATGAGCACCATGCTGTCGTATGTGCCCACACCAGCGCTGAAACCACCCGAGGAAGACGTCGTTGTCGTCGTGAGTAACAAGGCGCCTCCACCAGCGTCCTGGCTGGAGCTTTTACGCAAGTCCATAGCAGATTTGACAGGAGGAGGACTGCCTGCGACTCAGATAGTCGAATCCGCCACCGCATCCTCATTTGCGGGCAAGGCTTGCATATTCGTAGGCGAGGCGGATCGACCATTGCTGCATAACATCGATGAGGCGGCACTGCGAGGCATCAAGACTATGACCACCAGCTGCGAGGAACTACTATGGATCACACGCGGCGGTACTGCTGAGTGCGAAGACCCGAAAATGTCCCTTGCTTCTGGCTTTTTGCGTGTCATGCGTAGCGAATCCGTTGGGCACAGCTTCATCTCGCTGGACTTGGACCCCAGCCAACCGACGTGGTCCGAATCGACCACTTCAGCCATTGTGTACCTGTTTAGATATGGCCTAGCTGTTGATGATGGCGTCTCTTCCGCCGTGCGAGAACACGAATTTGCGCTGCGCAATGGTCTACTGATGGTCCCGCGCCTCATTAAAGAGCCAAAGCGTAACACCTTCTTCTCTCCGGAAGTACCAAATTGGTCAGACCCAGATTCTTTACCTGAGATGCCCCTTTTCCAAGCGGATCATCCAATGAGCCTAAAAGTTGGCATTCCAGGCCAGCTGGATACGCTGGCATTTCACGTTGATCTAGAGGTCGAAGATTTGACCGATGCCGACATGGTTGAAATCGAGCCGCGAGCGTATGGACTCAACTCTCAGGACATCATGGTAGCCATGGGTCAACTGCGCGACCGCGCTATGGGACTCGAATGCGCAGGAATCATTACGCGCGTAGGCACTGAGGCTGCAGACCAGGGATTCGCTGTAGGTGACAAGGTCATGGCTCTGCTGCAAGGTCCCTTTGGCAGTCAGATCCGTACAAGTTGGCAGGGCATCGCACATGTGCCCGAACAATTGGACTTCAATGAGGCCGCATCGCTTCCATGGAATTTCAGCACCGCCTATGTAGGACTCGTCGACATAGCACGCGTTCGATACGGCCAGTCTGTCCTAGTACACGCAGCAGCAGGCGATGTTGGACAGGCGGCCATTATGCTGGCTAAGGACTATCTAGGCGCTGAAGTTTACGCTACGGTCGGCTCCCAAGAGGAACGCGAGTTACTCACACGTGAATACGATATTTCGAATGAGCGTATCTTTTCCAGCGACGACGTAGAGTTTGCGCAGGGCATTCTAGCTGTTACAGGCGGTCGCGGCGTTGATGTCGTACTCAACTCGCTGGCGGGCACTTTACTACAGGCTAGCTTCAACGTTCTGGCACCCTTTGGCCACTTTGTCGAACTGGGCAAACAAGACGTCGAACGGAACAGCCTTCTCGAGATGGCCACCTTCGCACGAGTAGCATCCTTCACGTCGCTTGATATGATGGCAATACTTCGAGAGCAAGGCGATGAGGCGCAGCGTGTCCTCGCCGAGGTTGCTCGCCTCGCCGCGCAAGAGATCATTCGACCAATTCGCCCAATTACCGTCTACCCAATGGGAGAGATCGCACACGCTTTCCGGCATATACAGGCCGGCAAACACATAGGTAAGGTAATACTATCGACCCAACATGACGAACAGGTCAGGGTGGTGCCGCGTGCGCCGATACCCAAGCTCAAACCCGATGCGTCGTACGTGCTGGTCGGTGGTGTGGGTGGCATTGGTCGATCAATTGCATACTGGATGGCTGCCCACGGCGCCCGGAACATCATTGTACTTTCCCGCAGTGCCGGAAATATCCAGAAGACAAGGTCATTCGTGGCTGGTATGCGCGAGGCTGGCTGCCGTGTGGTGCCCATGGCCTGCGACGTCGCGAACATGGACCATCTAGCGAGGGCACTTCGCGCATGCGAGATGGAAGAAAAACTACCGCCAGTCCGTGGAATTGTGAACGGCGCGATGGCATTGCAAGACTCGATCTTCGAAAAGATGACGCTTCAGGACTGGCAGACATCCATCCGGCCCAAGGTTGCAGCCACTTGGAATTTGCATTCGCTGTTTACGCAACCGGACTCGCTCGACTTTTACATAATGCTCTCGTCAGTATCGGGCATTGTCGGTATTGCCAGTCAGGCGAATTACGCCGCAGGTTGTTCATATCAGGACGCGCTGGCCCGCAAGCGACGGTCCATGGGACTTCCAGCCGTGTCGCTCGATCTGGGAATTGTGAAGGAAGTCGGCTACGCGTCCACATCCGAGTCACGCGCCGTATTGGACAGCTGGCGTAGAGCTAGCCAGACGATAATACTGTCAGAAGAGGACGTTTTGCGAGCCTTCGCGGCCGCCGTCTTGTATCCTCGTGATCTGCCCCAGGTCATTGTTGGTTTGAATACAGGCCCGGGGCCACAATGGGACTCTGTCATGGGCCGAGACGCACGCTTCCAATCTCTAAGGTACCGTCAGTCCGCCGCCGCCCGAAGCCAAGCACTGGCGGCGGACTCTGAAGGCAGCGACAAATCACTTGCGGCGCAGTTGAAGGCGGCGAGCTCTGCAGACGAGGCAGGGCACTTAGTTGGCGAGGCAATCGCGACCAAACTGGCTGAGGTCTTCATGATCCCCACCGGTGATATTGATCTAAGCAAGCCGCCGGTCCAATATGGGGTCGACTCGCTTGTCGCTGTGGAGCTGAGGAACATGCTGACGCTCCAGGCTGCCGCCGACGTTTCGATCTTTAACATTCTTCAGAGTGTGTCGTTGATCGCACTGGCAGGGGATGTCGTGGCCAAGTCCAAGCTTGTAAAGGCTGAAGCAACGTGAGCGATGAAACATAGAAGATTATAGAAATTGCAATGTAACTACAAAGAGATTGTCTCTAGCTACTGATACTCGTTCCGATCCTTAACGCACAACAACAATGTTCATTCGAAACTTTTAACATGAAGATCAAGCTTGACCCAATGCAATACTCTCGTCTTCCGATCCTTGCACAAAGCGTACACTGTATTTTCGTAGATCACAGCGAGCAATGCGTACGAGCATCTTTCCCGTCTCACTAGTGATAAGAAAGGTAAAATCAGAAGTGGTTGAAAAGATTGGTTGCTTCGCCATTCATACAACAGGACCGGCGCATCTCCAATCCTTCAACTTGGTATGCTCGACCGATGTGTCTCTCCTAGACCCAGCAGAAGGATTCCTATAGCTCAAGAGCAGAGAAGCGTCAGGCAGGTAATACCCAGTGGAGTTCCAGAGGGCATCGATTACGACTCGCTATTCTACTACGTTTCTTGACTTCTGAGTATTAGCGACTTGAGATGCACATCTACTTTAGGTAGTCTCTGACGTAGTCACGGCGGAAATGATCTCAAGTCAGAAGCTAAAATATGACTTGATGGCTGCGCACAGCAGCGGGCATGTCCAATACGCCACCTACGCTACGTTACCATTCACTCTACTCCGCTTTCAGCGCGCGGATAACACAGAGCCGCGTCTCAAGTCATTGCGTCATTGAACGGTACGTTGGGTCCTCAAACCCTTGCGCAAAATTACCCGAAATCCTTTGCTGATCAGTTGCAGATCGCATCTTACAAGCTACCGGTACGCGGGTCCGCACACAAAGTGAGCAAACATACTCCGTACAAGTTTGCGTAATCGCTTAGCGCCGTTTCACACGGACCCGCGTGCACTCTTCTCAACACCAACATATTGAAGCGCTTCTGCGGGAGAACATTGGAAACGATCAACATGCGAGGCGTAGTATGGAGTTCTTACCCTGTAAGATAACTCTACAGACATGACCATCAATGTGGCAGCCACCATCGGCAACGTCTTTGCTATGGATATGATGCACCGTGAGATAAGCCTTATAATTATCTGAATCCTCCAGAACTCAACAGCTCGCAGCAAAGACGACCTGACCTCGTCAAGTCGGAACTAGTACAAATTGAAGTCTTCGTGTCTCCGACTATATTCTCGCTCCGACATGTCGAAATCCATCGAGCCAACCACCTACAAGAATGGATTTAAGCAACCATCGGAAGGCGAACCTTGGTTGTACCCCAAACCAGGAGCACAAAACTTGCCAGCTGGGCCGCATTACGTGACACCACCATCCATTGACGTGGTCACTTCGCCGGTCAACAATGCTCTTGGGCAGAGCGTGCTCCGATCCTGGCCCACCATATTCAATGGCACAAATAGCCCTGATGGGGTACCAGATTGGTGGAAACCGTCTACTGACGTGGATGTCTTGATTGTTGGCGGTAAGTATCTTTGCTCTGGTGCTATGAAGACCCAGACCGCCGTGAAGAGTGCCGCACGAGAAGAGACGTAAAGAGCAAAAAAGAACATGCGATGAACAATAGCTAACGCGTGTTCTTCAGCCGGGCCGAGCGGTTTGGAAATTGCCGTTAGTCTGGTTCGACAGGGTGTTACTTTCCGCATTATCGACAAGGGAGAGATGCCTCTGCCCACGGGCCGTGCCGATGCCGTCTTGCCGCGATACGTGGAGACATTGAACGCTTGGGGCATCTCCACGGACGTCAGCGAAGAGGGCCCTCTTATAGAGCGGACGGCTGTGTGGCGAGACGGAAAAGTGCTGGTTCACGGGCGGTCACATCAGTCTGACTCGCGGTTCCGAGGCTTGCATGTCATCACTCAGGGCCAGCTGGAGCGCATCTTCGTGCGGGACCTGCTTCGTCACCAGATCCTGGTAGAGCGCTGCACCACGCTGAAGGGATATGACATTTCCGAGTCAGACAACCCGGAACGCCCCATCAAGGCTGTCATCCAGAATGATAAGACGGGACGCGAAGAGACGATCCGTGCCAAGTTTCTTGTCGGTAGCGACGGGGCATCGAGCATGATCCGGAAGAAGCTCGAAATCCCGTTCCACGGGGTAAGTACGGATATATACTGGGGCATCATGGATGGAAAGTACGAGTCCGACTACCCACATGCCTGGATCTTTGGCTGCTATCTAAGCACCGAGCATGGGTGCTGCATCATCATCCCACGAGAAGACGGCCACATCAGACTGTATACGCAACTTAATCGGTCTCTTATCGAGCGCGTCCGCAAAACGCGGCAGGAAAATGATCCTACCTTCAAGGAAGCCGGTGGGAAAATCGACGTCCACTCCATAACGCCGGAAGAGGTCCTGGAACAATCGAACCGCATCTTTGCGCCTTTTACTGTGAAATTCGCATCTCCGTTGACTTGGTACGCTATTTGGAAGGTCAGTGAAAGAGTTGCTGAGTCCTTCTCTTCGGCCGACTTGAGGGTCCATCTAGCAGGCGATGCTGCGTAAGCCGAATATGCTCCTACAACCGAGGTTTGCTTGTAGCTGACCGATTTATAGACATGTCCATAGTGTATTCGGCGCATTTGGCCTCAACGCGTCAATCCTGGACGCCGCCAACTTAGGATGGAAGCTCGGGTACTGCTCTCGTGGCCTATCCCCCATCTCGTCTCTACTTCCATCGTACGACATGGAGCGCAGGCTCCATGCCGCCAATGTAGTGGAGCTCTCTGGCAAGTACCTCCGCTACTGTTGCAATTCAGAGGAACCGGTGCCGCACACCCATGAGCAGGGTAAGGATCTTGGGGCCGAGGCAATCGAGCACGCTGTCCGAGGCAAGCCCTACGGCTTCGCTAAGCCTGGGGAAAAACTCCCCGAACACCTCTACCTAGCCGACTACTACCATAAATACGGTGCATTTATGCTTGGCCTGGACGTAGCATATGGAAAGTCGAAATTGTTCCCCCGACAGGATGAAGCTGCCGTACCAGTCGTTGTCGACAACGGCGTTCGTGCACCAAATCCCCGGGTAAGTCTCGACTCCGGGACCACGGGCTACCTCTACGACGTGATGAAAGGAGCAAAGTATTTCCATCTTGTTGTTTTTGCTTCTTCGATCGAGGGGTTAGTGAAGCAAAATATCCAGCGATTTGCTCAATCTTTGTCTGATCCGGCGGGCTTCTACTCGCGCTACGGAGGCCGGGAGGTGTTCAACATCGTGGTAGTTACGAAGAGACTACCTTTCGAGATCGATACCGTCATGGCAGAGCCCGAGTTCCGGGTGTTAAAAGAGGTGGCCTCGATTGTTTATGATGATCAGCCGCCAGACGAGGACGGCCATACTATGTGGGGCGTTGATCATGGTACAGGTGCGGTCGTCGCTGTCCGTCCAGATCTTTGGGTCGGAAGGACCGTACGGCCGGATCAGGTTGATGAGCTGGACACGTACTTCTCTGATTTCTTGATCCATCAGGCGAAGAAAGGGGTAAACGGCGTCAATGGCGTCAATGGTGTGAATGGTGTGAATGGCGTCAATGGACATGCTCCTGCACATTAGGCACCTAGTGGTCAACAGGTTTCAGCACGCTGGTTGTTTTAGAAAGGACGTCAGATAAACATCACTTAGCAGCTCAAACTCTGCCGCCAACCAGCCCCGCATCCGCCATGTCCCTAATAACGCATCTTCAACAACCCAGAAAGCCACGAAACAAACCTACAAGTCGATTGATCAAAGACCCATGTATGACCAGTCCATAGCACACGGTTACACAGACAATGAGGGTGGCATGTTGAATGTATGCCGCATTCGCAAGTCTCATATGAACGACCGCGCTTTTGATATCATATATCCGACCAAACCCCCATGAAAGCCGTCTAATGCAGATCGTCCCCCCATAATTCATGACATACACTAGCAACTCTTGTCCCTAATAATGGACCACCTTCCAACCTAATGATGGAAAAGTCTAACATGCTGCTCGACAAACGTAACCCCCAACTTCTCGCTCGTCTCGAACACGGCGCCATCATTCTGGCTCCCCGTCGGCGCAGCAATATACTTAGCTCCACTCCTCGCCGCCCTAAACACGTTGTCGATGAACGGGAAGAAGGCGTCTGAGCTGACAGCGACGCCCTGCAGCTTCTGTAACCACGCCGTACGCTCCTCGGTTGTGAAGGGTTTGGGAACCTGACCTTCTTCGAAATGCGCTTCGAAGTCGTCGCGCTCGATGCCGGAGTCTGGGACGAGACCTGAGCAAAGGAGGTCGATGGCGTTGGATTTTGAGGGGCGTTTAGTGCCTTTCTTCCATTTGATGGAGAGAGTGCGCTCGTGGAAGCGCATCCACCAGTTGTCGGCTTTGTCGCCGGCAAGGCGGGTGCAGTGAATGCGAGCTGTACGCGATTAGTAGGGAGCGGGTAGATGGCAAAGAAATCTAGACTTACACTGCTGGCCGGCACCAAGGCCAACGATCTGACCGTTAAGCGCATAGCACACGCTGTTCGATTGCGTGTACTTGAGCGCGATGGTGGCGACTGCCAGATCCCGTAGGGCAGACTCTGGCAGCGGACTTGAGTTCTTCGGCACGATGATTGTGTTGAATGTGTCTGACGGCGAGATCTTCGCGTCGTTGCGATGTTGCTGCAAGGTGATGCCGAACACAGTCCTAGTCTCGATGGGTCCAGGGACGTAGTCGGGATCGATTTGGAGAACGAGGTACTTTCCACCCTTCTTCTTCTTGAGAATGGCAAGCGCCTCGTCTGTGTACTTGGGTGCGATGACACCGTCCGATACCTCGCGGCTAATGATCTTTGCCGTGGGCACATCGACTTCGTGGGAGAGCGCGATCATATCTCCGAAGCTCGACATGCGATCCGCACCACGAGCCCTCGCATAAGCTTGCGCTAGTCCTGAGTTCTCAATGCCCTCGATGTCGTCCACCATGTACACCTTTCGCTCCTCTTCGCTTAGAGGTACGCCAATAGCTGCGCCAGCCGGCGAGACGTGCTTGAAGCTTGCAGCGGCCGGGTAGTTGAGCGCCTTTGTGAGCTCCTGCACCAGCGGCCACGCATTGAGCGCATCCAGCAGGTTGATATATCCAGGCGCACCACACAGCACCTTGAAGGGTAGCTGAGCATCCTGCATGAAGACCGTTGCCGGCTTCTGATGCGGGTTCGCACCATATCGGAGGGGTAGTTGCTGCTCGCCTTCGCCGGCATACTTCTTGCGGAAGAAGTCGGAGATGGAGCTGTCGTACGCAGCAGTTTGCTCAAACGCCTTAAGCGCATATGTCTGCCTGCTCTTCTCCGTGACCTCGCCGTGCTCCTTCAGCTCCGTGAGGAAATCGTGGTAGTCCTTCGGGTCGCTGATGATGGTGACCCGCGCATGGTTCTTCGCCGCGGCCCGCAACAGCGTCACGCCGCCGATGTCAATCTCCTCGACCGCCTCTGGGATGGTCACGTTGATCCTAGCAATCGTCTCCGAGAAGGGGTACAAGTTGCAGACGACGAAGTCGATCTTGTCGATGCTGTTGGCGGACAGGTCCGAGTCGTCCGACTCGAGGTTCCGCGCGAGTATTCCGCCGTGGACGGCGGGGTGCAGCGTCTTGACGCGGCCGCCGAGCATCTCGGGGGCCTTGGTGATGGCGGACACGTCTTCGACGGGGAAATTGGCCTGGCGGATCATCTTCGCGGTGCCACCCGAGGCCAGGAGACGCACGCCATTGTCGTGGAGGCCCTTTGCGAGGTCGAGCAGTCCGGTCTTGTCGTAGACCGACAGGATGGCTGTAGCAGTAGCAGTCAGCAACGGCGCACACTTGGTCGAGCAGCTGTCTCACCAGTCTTTTGGCCGCCCATTGTGGAATTGGTGAGCTTGGAATTGGGTAAAGGAACGTGTGCAGACAGGTAATCCGGGGTATCGAATTAAGGGCTCGAGGGCCCCGTACTTAGGCTTTGGGCCTCAGAAATTTTTGGGCTGCCCCGCCACGACTGACGTCTCGCTCCTTGCTGCTGCCCCTCTTCCGACTTCGGCAAGCGGGTGGCCCGAGCTCGCGAACCCGGGTGTCCACCTCTCCAGCGGCATACATGTACGAGCCTCGGAACAACAGTGTCTAATTGAGCTGTCATTCGTGCCAGCAGCTCAATGGCTGGCCAGAGGATTGCTGACTGTACATCAAACAGCCCACAGTCCTCGTACATCTTCGAAGCCCCATATTAGCCAATCATCGATCGAACCTCGATTTCGGGCCTCGGCTCTAGCGTCTACATCTCCTTCAGCTTCACCATGCCATGATCCACGCAACGTAACTACTGCTTACAGCGACCAATTTCTCTACCACGTCATCATGTCTTCCGCCCCGGCCGCAGAAGACCTCATCACCCACCTCAAGACCGTCCTCCTTGAGCTGAACGCCCACCCTTACCCCGAAGTCGCGTGCCCACCCGACCTCCCCAAACGCGCTTCCGTAGCTCTCATCCTCCGCATACAACCCAACTACTCGCATTGGCCCTCCGTCCCCGACACGCTCTCACACCCGCACAGTCCCACACAACAACGGAGACGATCTTCGGCAGCTTCCCACGGGTCCCACAAGCTTGCATTCAAGGACGTACTGGATGCTTTCTTTGAGCAGGATTGGGTAAAGCATGGAGATCCCGAGCTGCTGTTCATCAAGCGAGCGACGAGGGTTGGGGACAAATGGACGGGGCATGTTGCGCTGCCGGGCGGGAAGAGAGATCCGGAGGATGGGGACGACCAGGTCACGGCTATGAGGGAGGCTATGGAGGAGGTAGGAATAGACCTGGGCTATCACAATGCGATCTGCGTAGGGAATCTGCCGCAGAGGATAGTGACGACGAGTTGGGGGAAGGTGCCGTAAGTTCTGTTCCATCTCTATGCCCTGAACAATGCGCATTTACTGACCAAAGTGCAGATTGATGGTCCTCTGTCCCTACGTCTACCTCCTAACCTCCCCACAATACCCCGCCCAACGCCTCCAACCCACCGAAGTCGCCGCAACGCACTGGGTCCCCCTCCGCGCTCTGCAAGCGCCATCCCTTCGAACCTACGAATACGCCGATGTGTCCGCCCGCCTCGCCCGCTCCGAACTAGGCATAAAGCGCTGGTTCCTGCAAGCCATGCTCTCGAAGATGATGTTCGCCGCGATCCGTCTCGTGCCGTCAGTCTCTACATACTGCTCTTCTACACCGGGCTTCGTACCAGAGGGCGAGGCACCTGGGACAGGGGCGCTGGGGATAATCACAGAGGCGGTGTTGGGGCCCGAAGCAAGCTATACGAAGCAACCACCACTGCTGTTGTGGGGATTGACGCTGGGGGTAATCTCGGACCTCCTGGAACATCTACCGCCACATAATGCCCTCGAGCTGTGGACATACCCTACTTTCACGAACTGGGATGTGCGATTCGTCATGTGGGCCATGTCATATCGCTTCCGCAAAGAAATGGCTCGTGAAATGAGCACCGCACCATTATCCATTTCGACGGGTATCACCGAAGAAGCTGCAGATGAGACAGAACTACGAAAGCAAGGCCCACCTGAAGTACCGGAACCGGGGCAAGTGGGTATCGCGGGTCTGGGCGTCGGACGCCATTGGGGCAAGACGGGACGCGCGAAGATGGTAGCCAGAGGTGCGGCCGTGAACTCTATGCTAGAAGGCTATTATCCCATTGTACGAACAGCGGTGGCTACGGCGCTGGCTGGCCGCATCACCATTGCTGCACTCGTGGTTGCATACATTTGGAACAAGTATAAGCGTAGAACATAAAGCCGCCCCGTCGTTGTAATTCTATAATACTTAAGATACCAAGACTCAAGAAGAACGCAACAATCTCACGACTGTTACACATTAGCAGCCACCCCCTTCAACCCCGTCTCCCGCTTTGCCAACTCCTCTACATTGACCACTCCCTTTTCCCCCAACTTCTCCAGCTCCGCCCTCTTCACGTCACACTCCCCCTGATACCTCGTCTTCTTCTTCTGACAAGCAGTATCCCACAGTATATTCTCGCCCGTGCAACTCACGCCCACAAGCTCGACGACCAGCACGGCAACCACCAGCCCGGTCGTCGTACCCACCAACTCGAGACTATTATGCTCGCCCAACGGCAAGCAGATAATCGCGATCGAGACGAGGCCGCGGAACAAGAGACGGGTGTTTTTGCGCAGGCGCTGGTGCGGGATCTTCTTGTGCGTGTGGGTCGCGGAGATGACGGACATGAAGAGCAGGGAGAGGCCGAGGCCGCTGCAGTAGTACCAGCGGAGGCCTTGGGAGATTTCTTCTTCGGAGCGCGAGGCGAAGGTTTCGTAGAGGCTGTCGAGGGGCGAGTCCGGACTGTCGTGGGCGCGGACGAGGGTCGCGAGGGCCGACGCCGAGAGCACGAAGGACATTATGAAGGGGAGGTGGATGCTTATCCATAGCATTGCTGCGTTCGGTTAGTGACAAGAACTGCTGGGATAAGAGCATGGGGTTGAAAAGGGAGACGTACCGGATACGACTGATCGTCGGATGGCATGTGTATGCAGATTCCAAGAATCGATCTCGAAGTATATCCAGTTGAACGTGAAAGCCTGCACCAACCCCAACACGGCTTTCCCAAAGAACGCGTTGATTCCGAACTCCTTGCTGCTCTGGTACAACAGTCCCAATACACAGCTGCCAAAGACCAACGTAACAAATGCACCCGTCCGCTCGATACGATGCTCGATGTTCGCGCCTGGAAAAAACTCGAAGCGTTTCTTGACCCAGTCGCGAGCTCGATCACTGGCAAGCCATAAGTTGGGTCGCTGGACGAGAATCATAAGGGTCGAGCCGAAAGTATCGAGGAAGAGCGCAGGCCAGATGAGTCCTTGTCTATTCGGTTCCTCGACGTAGATACTACCGATCCAGAAAGCGGCGGGGAGGATGTTGAGCACGCCGTGGCCGACCATCGCGGATCTCACCATGGGGATGTCGTATGCATACCACAGCAGAGAGATGCCCATGAACAGACGGGCGGCGAGGTAAAAGGATACGAGCGGTATGTATGTGTGCTTGAACGCGTCTGCGATGTTCGTCGTGAATCCCAGTAGACAGGTCAGGATGAAGAGCACACTGAAGCGGCGCAGGATGTCGTCCGAGTCGAACCAGGAAATCAGCAGACCGATGTCGGACCAGAATTTCCACCCCATGATGAAGACGATGCTGAAGTGCAGGAGCGATTCGCCCGTGGGATGTTCGGCCGCGGCATCGCCTGTAATCGCGATAATACCCACGTAAAACAGATCGATGAACAACTCGTAACTAGCGACTTCCTGCGCCTCTTTCGCCCGCCACAACAGTCCCTTGTGGAAGTACTGCCTCACGATCGGTTTCTGGTAGATGCGCATGGTCGAGCCTAGTTTGCGTTCGGCGGCCCAAGCATCCTTATCGAAGAGCTCGCCTTCGGAGTTTAGCGAGGCTGAGCCTGAGTTGGGAGACGGAGAATCTCTTGTGCGGATGTGGGCCGAGTAGCCGTATTTGGAGAAGTTGGCGTCGAGTTGGACGGCGTGCGAGGAGACCATGTGCAGTTCAGAGGAGAGCACGTCGAGTTCGCGGATTACGCGTTCGAATTCGGTGGCGAGGTCGGGGTGTTGGTCTTTTAGCTGTTTGTGGCGTTCTGTGTGGTGTTGATGGGTGTCGCGGAGGGCTTCGAGCTGGAGGTGTATGTGTTAGATAGGCTTTTTCAACTTCCATCACACTCATGTTCTACGGAGATTTGGGAACTGTACATGTTCAGGCGACCCATGAATCACAAGGTCAATATCTTCCTCTTTCTCGTTCTGAGACAGCGTCTTGCGCAGGATATCCGCTTCTTCTGGCGATCCCGCGATGTGGACTTTCTTCCCATTTGGTCGGAGGAAATGGCGGAGGCGTTTGCCTGTATGGTGGAAGTGGTGTCCATGTTGTGTATGCGACGTCGTTGCGGGTGTCGTAACTCCAGTCGTAGGTCCGCTACCAACTAATGTTTGCGGAGTTGAAGTCATAGCTATTTCTTCGTTTGTTCGTCGTTACCACTTTCGGATGCAAGGTGTGCACTGAGAGGCTCTGGTGCACAGTACAGCAGCGCGCTCAAGACACGGTTCGACAGCGAGCAGGCAAAGAGTCCAACTCGCGCCGCCCATGCACCCAACCCAGTATATATAACTATCCTCGAGGGGCTGCGCAGCCGCAGGAGCTATAGCTCACGAACCTGGTCATGGTGGCTGGCATATCGGACTTGGCGCTCCGCCCAATTGGACAGCAAAGCATGCGTAAAGGGTGAATAAGCAAAGTAAGCAGGTCCCAATGCGATCGGTGCGGGGCAGGAAAACGCCTGGTCGATGGCGCTTTCTCGTGTTTCAAGGTCCTTTGTTACGCGTGGAAATACGCGTTGGGGCGGGCTGATGGAGCTCTCGCGCGAGCAGACGGAGGTGTCGGAGGAGGTCGGACTTGTTGCGTAAGCAGGGGGAGTTGAAATTTGACTTTGTGGAATTGGAAAGATAGAGGACGAGGCTGAATGCCGAGAGAAAATGCCCAGAGATATGGACGGCACTTTACTAAAGAGGGCATTGATAAGGTGGCGTTCTTCGGTAGGTAGCGTGGCGCTCTCTTTCCTTTCCGTAAACATCTACATAGTATCAACAATCTATCAGATCTAATGCCCCTCCGCGAGATGCAAATGCTTTAACGATGTCTATGTGTTCCGCCGTAGTAAAGAAATCGACGTGATTCCATTTGTTCCTCAACAAATGGCCAATTACGTGACCAAGACAAGTCAGACGATCAAGCGACTTCATCTAAACAAGCCATCTCTACTCCGGATGCAGGCTAGAGGGCCTTCCAGAGGGTTCCTGTATCCGAATAGTCGTTGAACGTGGATCGTCCATAGAAATGCCCGCTTCAGAGCCTCCGGTCGGCGCGTCTGCAGAATTGGGGTCTGAACGAACAATGGTCCGCCCGATGCGACGAACATGCTGGGGAAGCGTGGTTGCGGAACCACCAGTCCCTGCAACGGCGCGTTGACGAAGGCCGGAGTCGGTCGCTCCACCTGAGACCGTTCCGTCGGCTTCGATGTGGAAGGGCTCGGGGCTGTCTTCTCTCATTGAGGATATCGCTCTGGAGATAGTCCCGGGAAGATTGAAGCCTGCTTTTCCCAAGGGGATACTGAGTCCGTGGACGACCTAGTCGTGTGAGCATGAGAAAGTCGAGGCAGGGCGCGAACTTACGATGCTGCAGATGACCAGAAACCATACGACTACGTGAATCACTTCCATGAGATACTTGGCATCGGGCCTAGTCTCTCCATCAACCTCGATTTTTCGGAGGAACTCCAGGGCGATGTAAAGGTAGAAAATGGCGCTCACGCCGATGGGGCCGAAGAAGCCCACGTACAACGCCTGACGCTTCTCGTCGATTTGCGGGATGTGGTGGTGCATGGCGAAGATGATGGGTGGGCGACGGAGAAGAAGGATCAAGATTCCGAGGAAGATCAGGCGGTATATAGGAATGACGGAGTTATGGGCGAATTCGGCCCACGGACATACAGCACCTACAACGAGACGTTAGCGATGGATTGAGGACGGCGCATGTTTACAGAGCTAGAGCAGATCTCTGTTGACACTTTTCGGTCGTGGGGTCTGTCTAAATATGGGTGAAGACAGAAGGGCATGTACGTACCGAACCAGATGAACACTGATACGTTCAAGAGCATATCGATGGTTGGCTGGAAGGAGTCATCCATTGTCTCCAGTCTGAACCAGTCGCTTGAGGCGTGTCAGCACATCGTTTTCTGGTATTCGTTCTCCGGTAAACTCACTCCCAGGTGAAAGTATTGCCTGCTATGAAGCAGGCCAGAACGTCGTCTGATCCGAGCATACCCATGGTACCTACAATGAAAAGCTAAAGCACGTGGATCAGCGCTTATTCAACATCGTGTCCCGCCATGAGACTTACCGCCAAGGCAATAGCGAACACGAGAAAGCTCTCCTTGTCGACGTATTTGTGCTCTTCCGCCCAGTGAAGCAACTCTTTGGCAATCCAGCCCACCACAGCCCCATAGACAACGCTAAAAATGATCGTATAACCCCAAGTCTCCCCGAACCACAAACCCATTGCCTTCGCAACGCTGCCATCTCCATCTCCACCTGAGCCGAGATGCTCTATCAGGTAGAGAGGCAAGAACAGGAATGGATAACCTAAGCCATCATTGGCCCCGCTTTCGGCCGTGATGATCTTCTGGAGCTCTTTCGGGATGTTCTTGTCCGCGAATTTGCCTTTGACGATGGAGTTGGAGAGGACGGGGTCCGTTGGAGTGACACAAGCGCCAACCGCCAAGGCCTGCAGAAAGCTTATGTGCGGGACGAAGGCGAAGATCAAGAGGCTTGTGACGAGCCACATGATGGTCATGCCAGGACCAAGTAGCAGAGCCAAGCTTCTCCATTCTTTCTTGAGGTACTTGGAAGGCAGCTGCACGCCAGCGAGTACAAGTTGAACGCCCAGAACAAGCCTTGAGAAGTAGAGGGTTATCGTCTCGAGGACCTCGGGATCATCCAAGGCATATTGCGACGGCCTTACGAGGTTTGTTGCGTGGGGCGAGAAGATGAGTCCGGCCACCAGTGATATCACTGAGGGACGATCAACGGGGGGAGCTCAACACACATGAGCTCACTTACATGCTTCGGAGAGGTAGAATCTCTCTTTCATCAAATAGGAAACTAGTCCAAAGAGAGAGATGAAGCCCCCAAGCGTAGCGCACACAATGTTGAAATTGTCGACAACAAGAGTCGGCATGTTTGCATCCACTCGCCAAGCTGACGGGCAATGCTTGATAGGAGTGGTGGGCGCGCGGCGGTCCAAGTCTCGCTCGCTCGTGCAGTGTCCAAGTGAACCTAGGAACTTGGCGTGTGTGCAACTTCTTCAACCATAGATGGATCGTGGCGGGAAGCTGACGCGCGGGGATAAGGTATTTCTGGCGTGGTCTCTAGACACTGCCGCGTGGATCTGTATTCGGGCGGTAGAGGTTTACAGCGAAATGTTTGGCATGAAAGCCTATAGGCGCCTTGGCACCCCACTCCCGAGGTTGCACACCTTCGCAACTGCCTTGGTAGTGGCTCCGCGCGTATATGTACTAACAACATGGCGAAAGGCGAAATCTGCTTCTGCTGTGAGCTGTTGGCGCTAGTTGGACCTTCTACAGCGGATTTTGAACAGCGGCAAGGTAAGATGAGATGAGGCGAATTCCCCGAGGTCAACAATCACATTCATTATCCTAATTGCCATAGAGGCACTCCACATTCTCTCCGGATTCTACTGCAGTACCTAGTACAGCTAAAATGTCCACTACGTCGTACGTCGTCAGAGCGGGCTACAAGTGCAGGTATGAATGACGCTGCTGTACATGATAGCCTCTGACGTACTGGATAAGTCGTAGTTCATAGCACAAGCGAGCCACGTGAATGTCCCCAGCATGTGAACGCATCGAACCGGCTCGTCAGCGGCGAACTATGGTTGCTTGGATGACAGGCTGCTGGCCCTACCCGCCACAACATATGAAACGCTTTCGAGATGGGAATAACGATGGATCAGATAGCACCGCTTGATGGTGGGCGGTGGCAGAAAGTACAGGGGTAGAGCGGTACTCAGTCAAGCGAGCCAATCGGGTGCAGGTCACTCTCGACCCTGCAGGAACATCTTGGTACCTGCCCCAAAAATTCGCGCCTCAACTCTTTTCTGCCAATTGCGCACTCCACGAAGCAGCTGGGTGTGCTTATGGGCAGCCTGGGGATTCTTTGCACTGGCAAATCACTAGGGCTAGGAGTTTTTTCTTTCTGTCCCTTCTTGCGGAGAACTGGACGTGTGCTGACGAGCTGCGTTCCCGTACGCCGGGCCCTCAGCTGCCGACGAGCGGCAGAAGGCGTGATGGTGGGTGCAGACTGGCGGTCTGTTGCAAGAGGCCGCAACGAGTGGCAGAGCCAAGCGAGACGACGTGGATGATGCAGCGCCAGAAGGCCAGACGGAAAGGTGACCACAAAACCAGCCAGTGGGCCACAGAACTAGCGAATCGAGGCGTCCCGATATCCCCCGCCGTACCCAACTTGGCGTCCCTCGCCGTCTTCCCCCAGTGTCTGTGCACAAGGTGAAGCGCCCGCGCGGTGGCGATGGAGCAACCACAATCCAACAGGAGCAATTCTGCATGCCGAAAAGTGGGAAAGGCGTGAGTGGTGTGCAGCAGGAACCGCGGCCTCTGCAACCGATCCCTGCTGCATAGGCTACAGTCTAGACGGTCTTGCCCTTTCTAAGGGTCCATCGCTCGTCCCGTAAATCCCAGCTTTGACCGCCTTGACTGCGTTTAAAATCCCCACCCCGCCGCGCTCGCTGCCAATTCTTCTTCCTCCCCTCAAAAACCTGCTCGACCTTTTTTGCTACGGGGTCATCTCCAGCGTCGACGTGTGAAGTGTTGAGCTTGGCAGCCATTCTTTCCTCCCGCGCCCACCTCAACAACCCCCACCCCTACCTGCCGCCGTCGCCAACTGCTTCTGCCGCATCCGTTGACCCTCGGTTGCTCAACTGTCGCTCCGAAACACCCTTCTCCCGCCTTTGTCTGCCATTGAAGCACCAGACCTCAACTCATCGAAAATGGCCACCACCACCGCGCGATCCCAGAACTCGGTTCTGAAGAGGACCGCCTCCTCCAACGTGAACTCCGTGTCCGTTTCCCCCATGGACTCTCCCACTGGCTCCACGTCCAGCACCTCGCTCTCCTCGCTCGGCTCCGTCGACGAGCTCGAGACAAAGAAGCCGCACGGCAAGCTGCTCGACACATACGGCAACGAGTTTGAACTCCCAGATTTCACCATCAAGGAGCTCCGCGATGCCATTCCCGCCCACTGCTTCGAGCGCTCCGGTCTGCGTGGCCTCGGCTACGTTGCTCGCGATGTCGCTTCGCTGGCCGCCACCTTCTACCTCTTCCACAACTATGTGACTCCTGAGACGATTCCTTCGACAGCCGCAAGGGCGGCCTTGTGGGCTGGCTACACTTTTGTGCAGGGTCTTTTCGGAACCGGTTTGTGGGTGCTTGCCCACGAGTGCGGCCACCAATCCTTCTCGCCGTCCAAGACGCTCAACGACACCGTTGGCTGGATTTGCCACTCGGCCCTCCTCGTCCCCTACTTCTCGTGGAAGATCTCCCACGGCAAGCACCACAAGGCTACCGGCCACATGGAGCGCGACATGGTTTTCGTGCCAAAGACGAGGGATGAGTACGCTTCGCGCGTCGGCAAGCTCGCACACGAGCTCCACGAGTTGACCGAGGAGACACCCATTGCCACCGCCCTCCACAGCGTCTTCCAGCAGCTCGGCGGTTGGCCCGCGTATATCCTGTTCAATGTGACCGGTCACAACTACCACGAGAGGCAGGCCGAGGGCAAAGGCAAGGGCATGAAGAACGGCCCCGGAGGCGGCGTCAACCACTTCATCACGTCTAGCCCGCTGTACGAGAAGAAAGACGAGAAGCTTATCCTTTTGAGCGATCTTGGAATGATCATTACCCTCGGCACACTCACCTGGGTCGGCAAGAACTATGGCTTTGCCAATCTTTTCGTCTGGTACATCCTCCCGTACCTCTGGGTGAACCACTGGCTCGGTAAGTCTGTCTGATTACGGTTCCAAAGTACCGGGCTAATGAAACGTAGTGGCCATTACCTTCTTGCAGCACACCGACCCTACGCTTCCCCACTACGATGCCAACTCCTGGACCTATGTCCGTGGCGCCGCTGCTACCATCGATCGCGAATTCGGCTTCATCGGTCGCACTCTGCTCCATGGCATTATCGAGACCCACGTTCTCCACCACTACGTTTCCACAATCCCATTCTACAACGCCGACGAGGCCTCTGAGGCTATCAAGGGCGTCATGGGCAAGCACTACCGTGCTGATACCGAGGGTGGCTCGATTGGCTTCCTCAAGGCCATGTGGAAGAGTGCCCGCATGTGCCACTGGGTTGAGCCCAGCGAAGGCGCCGAGGGCGAGGGCAAGAACGTTTTCTTCTACCGCAACAGGAACGGTCTCGGTGTCGCGCCCATGAAGATGGAGGCCCCGGTGGCTCAGGCGACTGCTGGCAAGCGCGCGAAGATGGAGATTGGTGGCGACGAGTGATCCTTGAACGAATGCCTACGGGTGTAATAAATCGCATATAGAACGATGCTCGGGTGGCCGCGACTGCACATAGGCAGCCGACGGTGCAGCCTTGCGAGGCAATAATCATGTCTTCTCTTCTTGCTCTTTTCCAGCATCCAGTTGGCCTTGGTGCTGCTGCCGCGGACAGACCATTGTAACCCGTTAAGACCCATGAAGCGTTTAAGTAGTAACAGTCAACAACATAGATTGCAGTTCTTCGATAAAATCAAAAACAATCAATACTTCTAGCACAGAGTAGGGCGTCCAAGTGGTCATACAAATACTATATGATGTGAGCGTACGCCCGGATCCTTCGGAGAGATAATGCGGGGGAATGCAGTCTCATTCGTAACTGCGCGTAAGCGTAGCCGCTGGAACCTAATCACCAATCTGTCTTGTAGCTCACGATGGACATTTTGGCTGAATCGAACGTGTGGTAGTTGTCTTGGAGAAGATACGGCTATTGGATAATTCGTGCATGATGGTGCAGCACACATGTTAGGGCTTTCCACGCTAGCCATTGTGTTACTGTGCAACTGGAAGAAGGTGGTGTTGAGATCCAGGAAGACGTTGTAACGCTAGGAAGACTCTACTTCATAACTTTAGTAGCCATTCGAGCGTCGACAGAGCGTCACAACATATCCAGCACGCTTCACGAAACAGCGCATCGGCTGCGTGCATGATAAGACAGCAGAATGTGCCATCCAATTTCCAGATCCTGGGGGTGAGAAGAGATGTAGCGACGTTGGTAAGGAACAAGATATCATAGATAATTCTCATCAGCTCCAGCTACGGCGCACGAAGTTCGTGCTCTAGGGATAATTGTAGAGGAAGAGATGGATCGTACACGCCGCTCTTGCGAGCAGCGCGTCCAGGTTTCCCACAATAAAATCGGCCCAAATGAGTTGGAGAAGAAAGGAGCGAGGGAGGCCAGCGAGAGAATTTTGTAGGCGGCGGTGCGGGCCAATCACGGGCCTGCTGATTGGGATGAGCGGGCTTGGCGCGCTGGCTTGAGCTCGGTTCTCTCTTGACGTTGATGGATTGCAGTTCGAGTTGCCAGACCCCCATCGATCGCTATACAACGTCCACCACCATGCTGCGGCAACAATTGATCCGGTCGCTGAAGCGGCCTGCCACGCAAGCAGGCTTCAATGGCAGCCGGGCCTTTACCGCCTCTGCCCGCAGGCCAGCAGAGGTGGAGCTCACCATCGGTTTGTGCCACTCCCCCCGACCGCGCCGCCACGCATGCTAACACGCCGTGCAGACGGAAAGAAGATTTCAATCGAAGGTACTTTTCTTCCCCCGGCCCATTGAAATTGCAGACGCGGTCCTAACACCCCTCCCAGCCGGCTCGGCCCTGATCCAAGCATGCGAGAAAGCCGGAAGCACCGTTCCGCGATACTGCTACCACGAGAAGCTGATGATTGCGGGAAACTGTCGTATGTGTCTCGTCGAGGTGGAGCGGGCCCCGAAGCCTGTGGCATCCTGCGCGTGGCCGGTACAGCCTGGGATGGTCGTCAAGACGAATTCGCCCCTCGTCCACAAGGCACGGGAAGGCGTCATGGAGTTCTTGCTCGCCAACCACCCGCTCGACTGCCCCATTTGCGACCAGGGTGGCGAGTGCGACCTGCAGGATCAGTCGATGAGATATGGCGCCGACCGAGGGCGGTTCCACGAGATCGGTGGCAAGCGTGCGGTTGAGGACAAGAACATTGGGCCTTTGATCAAGGTAGGCTATACACGATTACTTCTGCTGTGACTATGCTGATGCGTCGTAGACATCCATGAACAGGTGCATTCACTGCACGCGCTGCATCCGGTTCTCCAACGATATCGCGGGTGCTCCTGAGATGGGCTCGACCGGCCGTGGCAACGACATTCAGATCGGTACATACTTGGAGACCTCACTCGACTCGGAAATGTCCGGAAACGTCATTGACCTTTGCCACGTTGGCGCCCTCACGTCCAAGCCGTACGCCTTCAAGGCCCGACCATGGGAGCTATACCACACGGAGACTATCGACGTACTTGACGGTCTAGGCTCCAACATCCGCGTGGACTCTCGCGGTATCCAGGTCATGAGAATCCTCCCGCGTTTGAACGACGACATCAACGAGGAGTGGATCAACGACAAGTCGCGTTTTGCCTGCGATGCGCTCAGCACACAACGACTTGTGAACCCGCTCATCCGCACCGACGATCAGTTCCAGCCTGCCTCGTGGCAGCAAGCGCTTGTGGAGATTGGGAATGCGTTCAAGAGAATTGCGCCCAAGGGTAACGAGTTCAAAGCTATTGCAGGCCACCTAATGGAGACCGAGACCCTGGTTGCTATGAAGGATCTCGCCAACAAGCTTGGCTCAGACAACCTGGCACTAGACCAGCCCGGAGGCAGCCAGCCCATTGCTCACGGTATCGATGTTCGCTCCAACTACGCCTTCAACTCGAAGATCTACGGCGTGGAGGAGGCTGACGCTATCCTTCTCATCGGCACTAACCCGCGACACGAGGCTGCAGGTCTCAACGCCCGTATCAGGAAGCAGTGGTTGAGGTCTGACCTAGCTATTGGCTTGGTCGGTGAGGACTTTGAGAGCATCTTCGAATACGAGAAGTTGGGATCATCAGCCACCGACCTTAAGACTGCTCTCTCTGGGGCTTTCGGGAAGACGCTACAGAATGCCAAGAAGCCAATGATCATCGTTGGCAGTGCAGTGGCCGAGCACCCTGATGCAAAATCCATCTTCGAGCAGGTCGGCACTTTTGTGGAGAAGCAAAAGGCTAACTTCCAGACCCCGGAATGGAACGGCTACAATGTTCTGCAGCGCGCTGCTTCGCGAGCCGGTGCCTATGAAGTTGGCTTCACGGTTCCCTCTCCAGAGGTTGCGAACACCACACCCAAGTTCATCTGGCTTCTTGGAGCCGATGAGGTCAACGAAGCCGAGATACCAAAGGGTGCCTTTGTTGTTTACCAGGGACACCACGGTGACCGGGGCGCACAGCTTGCTGATGTCGTCCTCCCTGCCGCCGCATACACCGAGAAGTCTGTCACATACATCAACACCGAAGGCCGAGTGCAGATGAGCCGCGCTGCTGTCGGCCTGCCTGGCGCCTCAAGAGAAGACTGGAAGATCATCCGGGCAGCGTCCGAGTACCTAGGCGTCGAACTGCCTTACGACGATGTCGAGGCTCTAAGGGATCGCATGGAGGAGATTTCGCCCACGTTCAGGAGGTACGACGTTGTTGAACCCGTGGCGCTACCCGCATTGAGCAAGGTACAATTGGTGGACCAGAACAAGGGAGCGAAGCCGTCCGGACAGCCATTGAAGAAGCCGATTGAGAACTTCTATTTCACAGACTCGATTTCAAGAAAGTAAGTTTCATCGGCCCCGTCCTTCATATCTCGCACTTTGCTAACTTGATTTAGTTCACCGACAATGGCTAGGTGTTCGGCCGCCAAAGCACAGAAGAACTGCGAGACCAACTTTATGGCACCTGGCGAGCCGAACCCGCAGGTGGGATACGGTGTAGCGGCCACGGTGTAAAGCTTGTATAGTCTTTTCCGAAAGGGTGATGGAGCGGAAGAAAATCAATTGTACATAGGCTCTCGCGAGGTTTTCCCTTTGATTGCGTTTTTGGGCATGCGAAGTGTGTGGTAGAGAGTTTGTATGAGAATACTAGATGCATTTGTTCAATATGTCTCTCTAAGGTGCGTTTGTCTGTTCATGCACGATTGAAGCAACGGGAGAAGGTGTCGTGCGCAGCCTAAGGTTCGGGGTATGCATGCAAAGCGTCTCCGAAGGGGCCTCAGCATGTAGACTCTCAACCTGATAACCTATTGTATCGGTTCAACGATACATGTTGTAAGCCCGATATGGGACTCAGGAAAGGATGAGGGAGATGTTACAGCATTATAGTTGCTACTATTTTACTATAGGTGGAGTCGCTGATTCGGTATGCATGCCCATCTATATAGAAGCTTGCTACTTGATCGATCTTGTGTTATTGCGACTAGGAGGCGCAACGTAATTATTGCGATGTTTAGATCTGGTGCAGAGGCGAAGATAGTAATCAGCGCAACCATTACGTTCGGATTGGACGTTGAAGTTAGTGAGGGCGTCGAACCCCGCCCCAGCCAATGCCACGAAGGTCATCTGTAGTGAGTCAGCCGGGAAGCGGCGGCTAGTTTTTCACCCCGCCAATTCCCGCTTTGAAGCGCGACCTTCGCTGCCATCAACAACCATTCGAGTAACACGTTATGTCGGAGCCCACGGCCAGCACGAGCGATGCCTTGTTAGAAAATGCGGGCTCGAAAAAGCGGACCCACCCGGATGATTTCAAACGCGCCTACAAGGCTTGCATCAATTGCCGCCAACGCAAAGCGAAGTGCATACTGGATGCTACGCCCGGCGGCGAGTTGAAGCCCCCGTGCCAACGATGCAAGAGGGAAATGCGAGAATGTGTTTTCCGCTCTGAAAGATCATGGGTCAAGAGGAGGAAACCGGGCGAGACGCGAGAAGAGGATGCTGAGCCGGGCACTGTTCCTGACGGAGGTGCCGTTCCCGATCAATCTCCTTCACGTCCCCCTCAGCGCACGGCGTCCTTTGCAGGCCATGCTTCAACGCCCGCTAGTACGCCGCATGGCCGCCGCTCGGACATCATGTCCCCTCCGGCTGCGCTGCGAAGAGTATCGTCTTCGCAGCCGAATCTTTCCCATTCAGTCATGCGTACTGTGGTTTCCAGCGGAAGCGACGCGCTGAACTTGTTGTTCGAGGCTGCCAACCACAGAGACGCCATGGAGAACCAAGAGCAAGGTGGCTCCCAGGCGTACGAGACGCCCACATCTGGAACGTCGTACGGACTCGCCCGCGATGGCATGCCATCTTCGCCATTCACATTCAAGGCGCAGCCTGTGCAGATGTCGCAGCCCTCGCCGGAAACACTCAGAATCTGGACTTCGTGTCGATACGTGCAAATGGGTTGGTTCTCCGCCCATGAAGCAGTCACCTATGTGGACCTGTTCTTCAAAAATTGCTCGCCGTTGTCGCCTATCCTGTCCGACATCTACTCGCTTCACGAGAACCATTGGTCACTGATAGCATTGGACCCTTTTCTATGTGTTACCATACTCATGATCTCGTCCCGATACAACGTACTGCCAGGAGTTGGCGGCGCCTCCAGAGGTTACTTTGTCCACGATCGCCTGTGGGAACAATGCCAACGCTTCATCATGAAGATTATGCTCGGCCAGGTCAAACCGTCCAAAGCACAGTCCCGGACCATTGGGTCGATTGAGGCACTATTGCTCCTCTCCGAATGGCACCCGCGTGCATTGCACTTCCCCACGGCAGCTGATGGGTGGGATTGCGAACTAATGGTCGGGGCTGACAATACTACTGCGGAAGGTGTGAAGATTCTGGAAGGAGACAAGACATCGAGTCGATGGCTTGAGGATGTGATTGAGCCGGCCAAGCGATCTGACCGCATGTCCTGGATGCTGATGGGGTGTGCTCTTTCTCTCGCCCAGGAGCTTGGCTTGTTCGAAGACAACGGCAACATTGAGCGAGACCTGATATCGTATCCTAAGTTCTCGGATGAGTTCCTTTCGCTTCGGCGAATTAGGGTCAGGAAGCTGCTCTATGTTTTCATTGAGCAATTGTCTTGGAGGCTTGGCTGCACATCCATGATCCCACAGAGTCTTAACCATGCTCTGATGGAGAAGATACCAATCGACACAGCAACCGGTGCCATTGAACAGTGGCAGTCGTTTATGAGCGCTTGGGTCGAGCTAACAAAGTTGGCGCGGTCGGTGTCAGATACTGTATATCCGTCCGCAGCAACTACCCGTAGCTTGCTGCGTACGGGGAGATACATTGGCCTCCTTGAACACTTCCAACCTCTGTTAACGACATGGCGGAAGAAGTACCTCGACCCATGCAGTAAGTCTCTTACCTCACGACCCTGTCTTGTCATGCATGGCTAACTTTTCCAGAACTGAAGGTCGGTCTTCACGACATGTTGTCAATTGAGTATCAATACGTCCGCATCTATACCAACTCTCTCGGAATGCAAGCTGTTGTCGAACGTACCCTTGCAGAAACGGATCCCGATGGACCTCAGGAGGAAATCTTGCCGCTGAATCTGGAGCCCAGAGACTACGACTTTATCCAAGAGGTCGTCGACGGGAGTTGCCAGATCCTGCAAAAGGTTGTTCAACTAGCAGAATCCGGAGCGCTGCGGTACTCACCTGTCCGCATCTTCCTCCGCATCACCACATCATCCATATACCTCATAAAGGGTCTCAGCCTAGGGTCTCGCAACCAAAAGCTACAGTCCTCTCTCGACATCTTAGACGCAGCAATCCGCGCTATGCGATCCAGCACCCTCGACGACATGCATCTCGCCTCGCGGTACGCCACCTTGCTCGACCTGCATGTCGCCAAACTCAGAGAAAGCTTTGTCGTCTCGTCAAGACCACCTCGGATACCCTCTCGCGGCGCCTCCCTTGAAAAGGGCGCCACGAGTGGCATGGACTTTCTGAACAATCATCATGCTGGCGCTTCTGGTATAGCTGCGCTCGCTGAGGACGTCAATGGGCTTATGCCGGACGATGATTGGTTGGCTTTGCCTTTCGATCCTGCGATGGCGCCGTTTGGACTCGATTCGGCGCAGAGCTTTCAGGGCTTTGACGATGGGACGCTCGATTTTATATGGAATTTGCCCATGTGAAGCTGGCGTTTTGAATGAAGACTTACTTTTGCATTCGAGCCTGGCTTTTCAGCATCGAGTGAAACGAAATGTTGCTGAACTTGTTCATATTTGTGTGAGAATCGTCCTCATCTCAATCTTAGACCTCGCCATGCTATGTATACTTCGCCTAATCTGAACCACCTCGGCAGTCTCCCGGACACGCTTGATCCGTTCGCACTGCCGACGCTTTGCACCTCAAACGCTTTGAAAATGCCCAATACTCGTCATCGCTTCAATTGGAAAACCTCCGCACACCGCAGCTCCCTTCTTCCAGCTGCCCAAAAACTGCAGGTTGGAAGTCCATTGTCACTCACCAAACGTGATTACGCGGCCCTATCTAGACCAAGTTCCCTCGTGCATCCTGCTCCCTCTCAATCGCTTCAAACAAGGACTTGAAGTTCCCAGCGCCAAACCCATCGAAGTTATTCCGCTGGATGATCTCAATGAACACAGTCGGCCGATCCATCAAATGCTTCGTAAAAAGCTGCAACAAATAACCCCCCTCATCAAAATCGATCAAGATATCCAAACTTCTCAGCGTCTCAAAGTCCTCATTCAGCGTCATGCCCGCACGCTTCAACCGCAACCTCATCGCCTCGTAGTACGTCTCAGGCACCTTGATGAACTCCACGCCCCTTGCTTTCAGATTCGTGATATCGCGGACGATATTGTCGGTGCGAAGCGCGATGTGCTGGACTCCAGGGCCGCCGTAGAAGTCGACGTATTCCTCGATCTGGCTCTGCTTCTTGCCCTTGGCCGGCTCGTTGATGGGCATCTTGACGACGTCGTTCGGACTGCTCATGACGATGCTCTTCAACGCGGAGTACTCTGTGCAAATATCCTTGTCGTCGACGGACCAGAAGCGGTGAAAGCCGAGCACATTCTCATAATAGTCACAGATGTTTTCCATCTCGTCCCAGTCTTGGTTGCCGACGCAGTGGTCGATATGCGAGAGGTGGACGGGTGGCAGGAACTTGCTGAGGGGATCGGCGGATGCTGCGGAGGGGAGTGCGACGTAGCCGGGGAGGAAGGCGCCGGTGTAGGTCGAGTTCTTCTCGATGAGCGTGTGCGTTGTGTCGCCGTAGGTCTTGATGGTTGCGAGGCGGACCGTGCCGTGGGCGTCTTTGAGGGTGTGGGGCGCGGAGATGGATACGGCGCCGGCGGAGACGGCGGAGTTGTAGATGGCTTCTAGGTTGTCGACTTCGAAGGCGACGTCTGCGTTGAGGTTAGCTACTGATAGTCTAATGTTCAGAGTGAAGCGTGCATACCCTTGACTGCATCGCCGTGCTTTTCTTGGTGCTCGTGGATTTCTTGCAGCGACCGGGCGTCTTCTTCGCTGAATCTTGTGCTTTGCTCCAGACACCGGAGTGGTGATGTGAGAATGAATGTGACGTTTCCGTTACGGATGACGTGCGATGCGATGGCCCGAGATCCGGTCTCTAGTCCACGATATGCGATTCTTTCGAAGCCCATGCGTGTTACGTAGAATGATGCCTAATAAAATCATATAAAGTCAGTATAGCTCATCCCGAGGTACATATCGACATGTTACGACCTGTTGAACATCGCACTGATCTGCGGGTTACGACGCAATCGGCAGGTCCAACGGGCACAATATATATAACACCCATAAAGATTGGAAGAACGTACAGCTTGTTTCGCGTTACCAACATACCAGTGTACGTGATGATAGCCCCGGTATGCCGACAAATCGCCCGAAGAAGCCTCCGAAGGCCGCGGCGAGGTGGGTGGTGATATCGCGGAGGGAGCCATTGTGTGTGATACTACTCGAAAGACTGTATAGAGTACGAATAATTTGCTTCGATGGTGGAAGTATGAATGCAAGGTACAACAGAACACAGTGGTGTATCAAAGGCGTTACAGGCGACGGGACATTCCCATCTTTAACCTCCCCATTATTTCCTGCAAAACCCGAGCACTATTATCAGCAGGGCATGATGACGAGACCTAACGTGGATAGTAGCTGACAATTCGGCCTTGTGCCGAGCATATCGCACAGGGACAGACAGGGCGGCCCGGCCTCTGAAGGAAAGCGGGATCCGCGTGTAGCCGAAATCCCGCCCCAAGCAGCGACGGCAAGTGCATCGCTTCCAGAGCTTCGACTTTCGGTAAAGCGACTAAGGCCTACGCATATTTCCATACCAGAACTGGATGGGCTGAATATTTCGCCGTCAGTTGTCCGGCTGTTGAAGGATAGTGCCTTGCACGACGCGTGGACAACTGATGGAAGGTGATTAGATTAGACAACTCCGCTATTGTGAGACGAACGCAGCGGAAGGGCAGCGATTGGAAGAGCCAGAACGCGGTCCATTCCCAGCTGCACGATTATCATAGTGGGCGTGGGTACATGATGTTTGTCGTCCGAAGTCAGCTTCCTTCCACACCTGGCAGTTTGCTAACCGGATGGAGTTAGTCTACTGCGCCCAAAGCCGTCAGCACCTGGAAAGTCCGTCTGAAGCCGCCAAACGATAAGCCGAAGTCACGGGAATGTGAACGTCGACAACATGCATTTGTCCCTGACAGTTATACCTGCCGGCCGCTACGATCGTCTCATACATCAAGCATCTTGAAACTTTCTACATTACACCTCGCCCTAGACACCCATTTTATCTACCCTCGTCCTCTCTACGCAAACATGGCCATCGACACACCCAACACATCACTATCCGCGAATGACAAAAGAATCTTCAACGCACTCTTCGACCCCGAAACTCTTCCGTCCTCAGTAGCCCGCTCCAAAGACGCATCAACGATAGACGACTCGCTACCGCCTCACCCAACGATATCCTCATCACAACTTTCAATCTTAGAGACACAACAACACGACTTAATCCGGGAACTCAGTTCGACTTCATCAAAGTCGGAAATTGAGGATGCTTTGAAGCGCGAACATGCGATTGTAGAGGACTGGCCGGGTTATCCGAGCGCGTACTTGAACTGCGCGATGCTGCATCGGATGAACATCGAAGCTTCGTTGGCAAAGGACGAATCAGTATTCCTCGGCTCGGCGAAGGAAACCGAAGCGCTCTTCGACAATCTCGCTCTTGCCGTCAAAAGCGCGTTACCAACTTCATCTACATCCGCGACAACAACAGTATCGCCCTACCAAGCGCGAATTCTCCGAACAGCATTCTCCCACCGCGCGTACCTGTATCTCAAAGCCTCTGAGACCGGAGTGGCATGGGATGGAAAGAGTAAAAGTGAGCTGGAGGAGCTAGCTAGTAAGGATTTTGCGGCCGCGGCGCGGTATGGGGATGAGGTTGCACGGGAGATGAGTGTGAGGACCAACCCATATGCAAAGATGTGTGGGGCTATTGTTAAAAATGCGCTTCGGGAGGAAAGGCAGTTAGATAGATAAGCAATACTTTGAACGTAATTCTAAAGACTCCAACCATCCTGCTTGTTACCTCGTGGTAGTCTCAACGTCGGAGGATGAAGTCGCATTTTGCAAAGCTCATCCAGAGGAGCCTCATTACGTATTGTCTTAGACCCGCCTAGGCTCTGTCCTGCGATTGCGACGTCCTTGGTAACCCCGAGCTAGGAAAGTAATACCCTTAGCCCTTCAGATAGTTCCGCTCCTAAGCGCACTAATAGCACTTCCCATGGCCGGAACGATATGACTTGCACTCGGCGCATAGGTCCCACTTGTCAGCAAAAACACATACCTGACCATCACACTCTTCTCATCCTGCAGCACATGAATCCCAGGGCTGACGCTCCTGCCCACCCCCGCAACCTCGCAGCCCAGTAACAACCTCATACCATTCAACCCGCTATTCCTCCAGCTAACCGCTGAAGAAGCGTAGGAAATCGACGTAGCAGGTTCATTAGCCATGTATATACCCTTCCCGTGCGCGGCTCCGGTGCGTTGTAGACTCGTACCGCTGTGGATGCGCAGGCCTTGTGTGAGAATTGCGGGGAGGCGGTCGAGAGATGTGCCGTGGAATAGTATTGTTGTTTTGGGGAGGGACTTTGGGAGTCTACCGGAGAAGGCGGATTCGAGTGATGGAGCGGCGTTGGCGAGGATGAATTGATGCGTTCCCAATGGCATCCCAGGAACCTTGCATGTACCGGTTGCGGTGGTTATATAGCCGCGGAAGTGTGTAAGAGCCCAGACAAGCAATTTCTCTGCATCTTTATGGTAGGTACGAAGTGAGGCAGAGAGATGGGGGACGTGCTGGAGGGATTTGAGGGTGGGGAGCGAATTCAGTATCGCTTGGATAGTGACGAGATTGGTGATAGGGCAGCCGGGAAGGAGTTCGGGCCGGGCACTCATGGCGGCTGCGTAGACGGTGGTGAGGAGCATGTCGATGGCGTAAGTATCGGTGCGGAACTCCGGGATGCGGATATCAAGTGGTACTTTGTTCCATATTCGGGTGCAGGAAACCAGGCTGCAAGGGGTTGGGCGGCGGAGCTGTGTGTTGCGCGCGTTGTGGGCAGCTCCGCAGACGGGACAGGAGTATGCAAGATCGTTCATCGCGAGTTTAACGAAGCCGTGTAGCCCCTCGATTCTCGCTCCAGAGCACTCGATGTAGTCGTATAGGATCCGGCTCATCTGCCATGTGAGAGCCGTGGCTTTGCCCGAACAGTACACGTGCTCAGGCGCCTTCACGTTGTGTAAGCAGGTCCACGGCGTGTGCTCCATGACTAAATCTGGGGTACAAAGTCAGCAAAGCTCATCGAAAGGGGCGTTATATTTTCTCAGCTCAGGGATACAAGATGCGTCGTAGAATCCAGCTGGGGGTTCAAACTGTCTGCAAAGCTCTTTCAGTGGGGTCTCAGCACATAGTGCCTCGTACTAGACCCACCCAATATCTCACTTTGTGACGCAGCTTGTGCCCCAACCTTGGGCCAGACTAGGAGCCGCGGTGTCTTCGGTTTACGACACAGTTCAGAACCTCGAGTTACGTACCAATCTCTTGTGTGTTTGCATCGAGGTGAAAGCAGAAAGACGTCGGCATATCCCCCAGATGGTCCAGAAACAGCCGTAATAACAACGTCTTCGCGTCACCGACACCCATGGCACTTCGTTGAAGATCCGTCCACTCGGACAGAGGAAAGCTTATTTCCACCTCATTATCACCGCACTTCTCCACTGCACCCGCAATCGCGATAGGTAGCTCTTCAAGTTCCTCGTCGAGGGGATCCACGTCATCAATACCTAGGCTCTCTAGCAAGATTTTCGTGCCAAACGGATCCTGAACATTTAGGTACGAAGTCAGCAAAGTTCTTCAAAAGGAGTATCCGTGGTCCAGGGTTAGGGCACAAGGTCATAGTCCGCAAAATTTATCCGGGAGGTCTTAGCACGTGATGTTTTATACTGAAACCCGCTGCCGCCTTGCTTTTGCGGCGTATCTTGTACCCTGGGGTTACGTACCTTTGCCCTGAGTGCTTTTGTCAAGCTCTCCAGCCGTTGAGCCTCTTCGATCATCTTCGCTTCCTGATCCTCGAAATAATTCGTAGCCTCCGCAAGCTTCTCCTTCGGTATCCCGAAGAAGTAAGTCTCGAGTTTCAAGAGAGATGCGAGAGCTGTCATAGCAGCTTTGTCCGTATCGAGCATATCATCATCCTGTAGCCAGCCTGCAATCATAATCTCTACTACTGGATCAGGTACGATGTTTTCTTTCGCAAGTTCAGGCTTCCAATCCGTCAACCCAGACCGCTTCGAAAGTGGCAGCTTCTCCACTCTGGGCGTAATATCGGCGCCGTGCTTCGAATGCCAGATGTGCTCGCAGGCTACCAAGCCTTCTGGCGTTACACCTAGCAACTCACATATGAATCCCGCAATGACGGCAGCATTATTACCCTCTTTGCTCAATTTACCGATGGCTTTCTGCATGAGTAACTCTGCTGGCTGCTCATTTGCATTGGTCAACCCCTCTAAAATCGTCACGAGGTATTCGGCCCAAAGTCCTTCGCTGCCCACTAGGATCACTCCTACGGCCGGCGAGTAATCGCCTAGAGCATGTTCTAGCCTCATCATAGCGGGCTGAAATGGCAGAATTTCCTGCATCCATTGGCGTAATTGCGGTCGCAAAATGACCGGAAGCTCTTCCGTTGATTTTCCAGCGAAGTCGGTAAAGAGCGATTTGAGGTCAAGCACGAAATCGAAGAACTGGTGGACTTTGAGATGCTCAAGCATGTAGTCGATAATAGCCGTCGGTTTTAGGCTACATATGAGCTTGTGGAGGATCCCTTTCCAGCAAAGTGCAAAATCGTCATTGGCGTTGACCAGGAGCTTTGTAAATCTCATGGAGCTGAGTTCCGGATACTCCGCAAATTTTTGGAGCAGGGGAAGAAGACCTGTGACGCAATCGGAGGACAGGTGGACGATTTGATTAAAACAATGGATTCGAAGGCGAAAGTCCGCGCCGGCGTATCTGGAAGAAAGAAGAGCTAACGATCGGCGCTCAAGGTTGACATTGGCCTTCGTTGTTGTTTCGTTCCATACGTGGATGATTGACTCCACTATGTCTCTTAGATCATGGCTAAGCGTGCCCTGTTCTAGTAGTCGGTCGATGAACCACGCAGCTATTGCAATCTTGAGCACATCCGTACTCGAACTGTCATCTTTGATCTTCTCGTCGGCAACCGCTGCGTATATTTCGAGTAACGTCTCCATCGTCTCAAGAGGTGGCAAGGCACTAAGCTGTCTTTGGATCTCGAGATCCAACAACAATAGACAATTTTGGGAGCCCTTGACGATAGATAGAAACGCATGGAACTCCAAGACGAGATGTGTCCAGGTGATTCCAGTGTTGATGTGCATCCGAACCGCGGCCTGACATTGTTTGATACATTTCTCGATGCCTTGTACGAGCCAAGGTCGAAGCATGACCTTTCTCAGTTCCTCTCCGCGTACGTCGTCTATAGCACATATCAAGTGTTTGAGAGCCGTTATATGCCCCCCTCCGATGTTGTTTCGTGCAGTGTATATCTCGAGAGTAGCGTTATAAACCGGGAATGTTGGTGTGTCTTGAAATTTGCCAACAGCTTCGAGTAACTGGAGTCCCTCTCGAGTGATCGGTTTCGTGATAGCGAGCTTAACAAAACTCTTGAAAAGTCCGTCCCCTCCGCTCAAAGCTCTATGTAGCAGCGCCCTTGTCTTATGCAAGATGTCTCTCAGTTCTTCTCTGGTGCCCTGTTCCACTTCGAGGACCAAACTTCTGAACCTCACCAACGGCTTACCAGCGGTATACTGCTTGATCAAGCCATCTTTCAACGTCTTCTGCGTCCCATTGATAAAGTCCGGGCCCTCGAGTGCCATCATGTCGACAAGCACCGCCTTTTTCATTGCATCGACACTTTCGAGTCTTGCGATGAAACTAGTATCGGGCTTCCATCTTGCCCAGATCCTCCAAACCGGGAATTGTATATCCATCAGATGTTCCGACATGAGGTTCCCATGCGGAGTCACTGCAGGAGTGCTCTGCGCCATTTTCGTCATCCAAGCCGCAGCGTTGTAGGCTGATATCCACTGACATCGCAGTCTCATCCCTTCCAACTGTGTCGCGAAGGTGTTGAAGGCTCGGCGGGCGAGGATCGAGAAGTCGGAAAGGGCGTTCATGTTCGGCGTATCGGTCGTGCGGAGCATAGCGCAGATTCCCTCTAGATACCTTCCCGCGGCACTAGTACCATGCTCTGCGTACGGAAGGAGCTCTCTTGCCCACCGTGCTTCCAGTTCAGTGACAGACGTCGGGCTGCAGTGATTCGCCGCGATAAGAGACTGTAGATACATCTCCAGTCCGAAAAACGTCGTCGGCGCAACATTCAGTTCAACGTTGAGTATAGCGCGGACGGCTTTCGGTGACATGGCATGCGCGCAAGCCGAGATTGCCACATCTCTTGCCTCATGTTGCTCGATCAGCGAAGCGAGCTTCACATCGATCTCAGCCCTGGTGATCTTGCCCTTCTTCTTGATATAGTAGTCGGTGTGTCGCTTAACCAGATCCCATTGAAACTTCTGCTCCGAAGGCCTATGGCCGCCAGCCGTAAAGTCGATCTGTTGATGCCATTCTTCGCTAGGCTTCGACTTGACGAACAGCGATTTCCTTGACCACGAGGGAAGTTTCGGTTCGCGGTCATGGACGTCTTTGATCGAGGACATCCAAGTACTCATTGTGACCCGGGAGATTGGCGGGCAAGGCCTTGTGTACGTATGTGTCGTGGTTCAAGCTACGCCAGACGTTTGACACGTGAAGCTGTGCGTGTCAGTGGTACGATGAATCTGATGCATCGATGAACTCACCGGTGCTCATCAAGTTTTATTACAGCTGCCTACGATCTCATGGGAGTGGAGATTACAGTGTCCAAGTACCGTGGGGTGGCTGAGTTCAACCTGTCAACAAGGCTAGGATGTGACACTAGGTACCCCAGAACCTTGAGAACAATCGAGCAAGTTCCAAATCACCAATGGACTGACCTCAAATGATGTTCGTGGACTATGCCGACATCTGGTCTTTCGTAAAAGTATAAGGATGTGCGCTGCAAGAAGAAGCGGAAGCGATTCGATCAACATCCGCCAGCGACTAGAGTGATATGCGGCCTTCAAGTTCTATGCAGCCAAGCCGTGTACGACACATTCCTTAGTGTCTCATTGTGAGATTAAGCCCTGCTACATTCGCACATTGTTCCAGGTGACTGCTCAACCTCGCCTTGACTAGGCTTCTAGCGGGCGGTGCAGATGCAAGGCTTAAACGAGCGAAGCCTCACCGAGCGCCCAAAACAAACTAGTGGCGAAACATATGACACTAGCAACAGAAGGAGCAAGACTGACCATTGAGCGTTTAATAGGACGGTAACTATGTGCCGAAGGCTCGTGTTGCAAAGTGTTGGTGCCGTGCTGAAAGGCTGCCTTGTGGCTTAGCATTCTACATTCGGTTGAGATACGAGGGAGCCAACTATTGGCAGGTAGGAAATCGCAATGCGTACAGTTCCAGGCATCCACAACCATCCGCCTAACTCCCCACATTCTGCGCATGCGCGTTCCGTCTCTTCACCTGAAACAATGCGACATGTACTGATCGTCCCCTTCAGGCCCAGCTCGTGTGAGCATTGTTACATAAGCCCCAATCACCATCGATATCGAGAGCCGAATTCGAGAACACAAGCTGTGATGCGAAGATCTTGCGGGAGATGCCGATTGAGAGATCTATCTACTGTTTGTGTGCGGTAGCACAACGCTGACCCGATCGCTCCTGCTGTGTTCGTGATGAAACCGTCTTGTACTCCAATCCCCCGAGCCATTACATTACCACACATTTATCCGAGTCGGTAGGCGGCGCGCCACGGTTCTGGTGCAGATAAGATGCTGCCTGTCTGATGAAGTCACCCGTCTTATGGAAGCAGATAAGGTTCCCCTTAGCGTCGCGCACAGCCTCTCCGATAGAAAGGTCATACGGGTTGCCGGTGTGGGAGTCCTTGGCAGGACAGCGGAAGCCGTCTAGCGCCTTCTGTTCGAGCTCAGGTACTGCCGCTGTTAGTACAGAGAATCATGAAGACGGAGTGTCGACCTACGAGTTGCGACGTATGCAAGGAACTCATCGATCGCGTGGCGGCTAGTGAGTTGATCACTGCTTTGGTCTTCGAGAAGAATTTTGGCCAGCTTCTCCATGTGCTCAATCGTGGCTAAGCGGACGCCTTTCGACATCTTGTCTTGCTGAACTATTTGCGCTTCCAGCGACTTGCCCAGTGGATGTATCAGCATACCGCGTACATCTTTCGGTGTAAACATTTGCCGACTAAGCGGATTGCGCATCACTCCGCCATTAGCAGTGATGCAGCCTACGAGTTCATCCATGTCCCAAGCATAGTTGTCTTCTGTGACGTAGAAGTTCTCCCTCGGGATATCCTTGACCGATTCCAGACCCATCGTCTCGTCATTGACGTAGCTCTTGTCTAAGTTCTCGTGTACGACATGCATCAGTGCTAATTCGCAATGAATCTTCAAATCTTCCGGCAAGGCAGAATCCAGAGCTTGCACGCGCTTAACAAGAGCGTCTCGGATCGCATCGTCGTTCGCACCCGAAGCTCGCCCCTGAGGTGCGCGGATCCAGCGCATTGTATCCTCGAGGTCGGCGATGGCCACTTCGATGGCCTTTCCGGGGTTGGCTTGGATGGTACGCGCCACTCCCCGAGCGCTGCCGGGTGGTCCTGTTAGGTTCGATGTGTCTGCTTTCCCTCCGTCCACGATGGCCTGGATCCTGGCCGTGTTCTTTGATTGTGGGAAGCTGTGCTTCTGCTGCAGTGATTGTAACCGCAGTAAGTCTCCGATGAGAATTTTGGCCTTGGAACGTAGTGAAGTATAACCGTCGGTCAAGTTCTTTCGCGAGGAGTCTAGGTTACCATCGAGTTGCGGAATGGGATGTGTGACCTTCTTCTGGACGGGCTTTCTCGCGGCTACAGGTATGGGGGACGGCTTGATCTTCGAGCTACCCAAAGAATGCTCTGGCACTGGAGTATCAGGTCTCCTCTCCACAATGGCTGCTAGACCCGTCACTTCAGCATCGTTTGGCGCATGTCGTTTCAGGTCTTGTATGATGTCTTTGGCAGCGTCAAGCCATCCACACGAGATGTAGTGCTCCGCCAAAAGCTTGCTGGCTGCAATCGCTGGAGGACGTCGCTGCATCTCTTCCAGTAGCTCCCCAACGAGAATCATATCTGGATCACCAGAGCCTGTAGTTCCGGAAGACGCCATATTGGGAGGTCCCGGGGGGGTCGATCGTAGCGTAGTTCGCATTGATCCAGTGTGATTGTGGAGGGTGATTGTGCGAACGTAACAGGCCAGACAAGAGGGTTTGCTGTCCTCACGCTATCTGGGCACAGATGCGTTGACGCTATCTGGGTAACGGGGTTTCTCATTGAATGCAAAAGGAAGATTGAGGAGTTCGGTCACAAGGCTGACGCGAACGGAGTCGTTTGCTCGGTGCGAGCCAGAAAGGTTGTACCATGCGTAATTGTGAATCGAGGGACCGAGCGCGCTCGGGTTAGACTACAAGGTGGCGAGCCAGCCCAGTGGCGGCCCCAACGAAACGTGGTGACCGGTGAAGGTGAACTGCGGACGCAGGTAGGCGCCAGCGTGCAGACCACGAGTAGCGCGCTAGCCGACCCAGGCTAGGGTCGTCGCCTAATCCAATCCTACGGCTGTACACTGCCCCTCACGCCTCTTGTCGTCCCTCACGCTCCGTCGTAGAGACATTGCAAGGCCGGCGAATTACAATGAACGAAGACTCGAAGGCTGTATCACTCGCAATCCCATTTTCAGTTTGGCAGACCGCGCCGGAAGCGCACTGTATTGACGAACAACGCATTCACTCGCTTCTTTTCATCGCCCTCTGCCGGACTAGAAATGACATCTGTAGCGTTGCAGTTGCAATGGAACGCGGATTATGGTCGTCTCCCTTTCGATCTGTTTGCGCTTGTGAGACGCACAAACGCGTGGCATGCCAGCACTGGAGCTAACGGGCTGGTTTCTAGGACCATTGGGAGGACACAACTCCAGTGTTGCCAGCCTACCATCAGCAGCGATGGGATGAGCTAGCACGCAGATATCTGAGTCTCCCTCTCTTACAGCGATGGGTGCGGCAACCCTCCACCTCGTCTCGCTGTGTACGAGCTAATTCGCACACGAACTAACTAAGATCGCAGCCATTCTACAAGCGAGTACAAGACGCCTTGTGTGAAGTCAGTGGTGCCTTACCTCTCCCTTCTCCCACCGAAGAGCAAATCAATCGCATATTTGCTCCACACCAAAGCTTTCAGGAGCGCAATCTTAGTGCAATATTTTGCTCCGGATGGAACACAGTTTGGTTACGAACATGCTACAAGGCCTCACTAACCCAAAAGTACCTCGAGATTGAAAAGACAGTGGGCGCTCGGGCAGAAGTTGGTTGTCTCGTGAGCCCGGACCATGTCCTAGATGAGCCTTCACTGTACGGCTTTAAAGGCTCAGACCAAGGAGTTTTGGACCAACTTCTGCTTCGATTCCCCGGTTTGACCGATGCTCAGGGTATTACGGATGAATATGGAGATGGCAGTCTTCTTCTCTATGGAAGTGGGCAGGACGATGTCGAGGCCATCAAACGAGCTGAAGAAGACGAGGAATACGAAGAGGTCAGGAAAGTTGCGTTGAAGGTCCAGAACTTCGTGTATGTGGTCGATGATGAAGCAGTAGAGAGGAAAGTCGTAAAGATATGGTGGTTTGACGAGTTTGGGAAGATCATCTGGGATAATATTGCCGATCCTCTGGAATCGGATCTAGACGGGATGCTGGGGGCTATTATGGATGGACAAGGGTTTGCAGAACTAGTCGGAGAGGACAGCGAGAGGGGTAGTGTCATTATACGATAAGGACTTGAGGTGGATTCACTATCGAAGGCGTAAGTCTGGGTAGGGTGCCCTTCACTGCAGTGTGCTTTGCTGTTGGACAAGTCGAAACTCATTTACAGGGACCGTTCACCATGCTGCCACTTTCTAGAAACTAACAGGAGCAAGTGTGCAGCTCGTCTACGGTGACCACGCCAAACAAGATATGAAAGACGTGGTACGCAGGAAGCTGCATCTCCGTCTTGAAGACATAGTTGGAAGCTTGAAGCTGGAGGCAGGGAGTGATGCGGAACACGGGTTCATATTGGTGATAGAGGATGAAGCAACAGAATGCCGAGATGCCAGATGGTCTCTGGTTAAGCAGTCTATTTGAAGCAGATGCAAGTGTTATGTCGAGAAAACGAGCCGCAGCTCCCCCGAGTCTAGATTCCGAGGTGCGCCATAGCGGCGAGCGGAACCATTGGTGATGCGGAAGTAGCTCCACAACCTTTCTGCACAAGCGCGAACATGTGAACGTAAAATGCTCACGCGCGCGCTGGTCTGCAATCAATGCATGATTGATAGTTTCCTATTAGGGAAGCGGTGTTCAGATTTGCTCCACTATTCTCTATTCTCAAGCCAGCACATGTGAACGCAAACCGCTCACGCGCACTTAGGGTTACTTTCAACGCATCCCTAAGAGTTTCTTGTTACGGAAGAGGCCGTCCATCTAATGGTATTGGTTCGATCTCCGTATCAGCCAATGCACGCATGACGAGATTGCCCATAGATGCCCGGATCGCTCCGACTAAGGAGCAAAATGCAGCGAGAAGCTCGGTTTGTACCTGCGCCCGCTTCGTCCCTTCACAAGTGAGAACTCCAATGGCGGCTGAACATCTACCTCGATATGACGTGCTTCCTTCGTGCCTCCCACAGAGTCCAACGTATTTCGTCAACGTTGGCCAAATCTCTTCGTGGAAGCCTGCGCTGGCACTGAAGAGAGTGAGATTCAGCGTTTTGTACTACCATGCACTACCCCCGTAAAGTTGAAACATATTCTCTATCCCAATGCTAACTCTTTCGCAAAACCTGATACGGAGGTGGCGCAACATCATTGTCGACGGATGGCGGCAACATCGACACATCCTCGCCCATTATCTCCTCCCTTGTCACCCCAGGCTCTTCTCCACTGTCCACACCCTGTACCAGAACATCCAGGAGCTTTCCATGTACGAGTCTACGTTCAAATTTGTCTCCGCCACACTCTCCCCAAATCTTCACATTCATTGTTTGCTCCAAGTTTAGGCCATAGCTCTTGAACGGCGGCGACAACTGCACTGGCCACTTCTTCGTCTTCACGGACAACCCGTCGTATAGAAGCAACCCATTACCCTCATTGAACTCAATATTCAGTAAGTCTGTTTTGTCGCTGTGCGCGTCGTTGAGTTCAGGCCCCTGGAAAAATGAAATGATGGGAATACGGACGAGCATCCTGGATTCCACGCGGATAACGATACGGCGGAGGAAGATCGGAGGAGGGGCGGGTAAGTCTTCTGATCTCTCCAAGTGGGCAAGGGATAGTGTTAGGTGGACGGGGTTGCCCAGGGTGACTATGCTCGGACACTCTGCCTTTAGTTGAAACGTCGTATAAGGCGTCTTCTCTTTGTTCTTCGTCAAGCGGTGTTTCATTCTGTCTTTGAAGCCTTCGTTGGGATCGTACTTGGGATGGATCTTGTGAGTGCGAATACAAATTGCACGCGGTGTTTGGTACTTATGCATTTGTATCGAAGAGAATAAGGCTGGGGTTCGCAGATACTGCGGTCGGAAAATGACCGGTTGCCGTACTTCGAGTGCCGGCCTGTTCCGTGCATCCGTGTAGAGTCTCGCCTCGAGGTAGTACTCCACGATCTGGACATCGGACGAATGTCTATGGAAAAAATGGCAGCTCGGGGGTAGCTGTCCCGCTTTCGATATGAACTGTGCGTTCTCGGGCCACTTATCGGGCGGCTTCTGTTGTATTTGCATAGCGTCCGGAAATCGAAACTCGAAAGGAAACTCGACTCTGTTGTTTTCTGCGATGCCATAGCTCACAATGTCGTAGCTCTCGCCTCTCGTTGCTGATAAGAAGAGTTCGAGTTCATATGCGAAATATACCGGCTTCTCTTTGTATATGGTGCTCCCGTTGGAGTGCCTCTGCGTGATGATGCACTTCTCGCGACCTTTGAAGGCAATGTTGACGCGCTGGGGCCGTTTAGAGGGGTCGACACTAACGTGACCTCGAACAGAGCTCCCGTTGGTATGAATGTGGTTTGGGTTTGGAGAGACATCCACGTATATGGCTTTGTTGGCTTTGTTTAAGCGGTCGGACATGTTCACAGATGGAGAACAACTGTGTTACGGCATCTGTGGAGCCGACAAGAGTTTACTTGTACGTGGATGGGACACAGCGTAAGGCGGACAGGGCTCGTATTCGGGGTGCGGCAACGAGCATGACGTCACAGGTGGCCGTGCTTGGGGCTGTGAAGCAGTGTAAGTGGGATGAGACATCAGCGAGGCGGAATACGGGAGCGTAAGAAGCATGTCAATCAGGCGGCCCTTCACTAGAAGAAAGTAGGGACCGGGTGATAGCGAAGCAAAGCACGCGACCTTATGCAGCAGCAGCAGCAGGCAGAAGCACTGACCACGTCCGCCTTCGTTTGACGTGCGACGCGACCGCACCAACACGGGAACTGACCGACGACGGCCACCCACGATGCGCTTCAAGGCGTCCATCCAGAACATCACGACGTTTACGAGCAAGTACACACCTGCATGCTCGGCCATGGGTCGCATCACGTGCATGGGCTAACCATGCGCGTGCAGAGCTCACGGCGTCGCTCAACTCGCTCGGTCCGCTCGCGTGGGTCAAGCTCAGCGACGACCAGGTCTGCTTCACCATCATTCCCGAGCAGGGCACGCAGGTCTGGGCTGTCCTCGCCATCGACTCCATCTTCGAGACGTACACGGTGCAGTCGGCCGCTGGCAATGTCATCAACCTCGAGGTCCCGCTTGGCCCGCTCAACCGCGCCCTCAAGTCGGCCCTCAACGCGACGTCGGCCCAGATCCGCCTGACCAAGAAGGACAACATGCCGCTGCTGGCCCTCACCATCACGACTGCCCCGTCCGCACCCGCCAATGCCTTTCACACGCCACTGGACGACTCACCCCTCCACCGCGAGACCATCATCACTCAGGAAGTGCCCGTCCGTGTACTCGGCCCGGATACGATTGCGGGCCTGCACGAGCCGCAGTGTCGCGAGCCGGATGTGCACATTATCCTGCCGCCGTTGCTGCAGCTCAAGAGCATCAGCGACCGCTTCACCAAGCTGGCGCTGGCGGGCGCCCGCGCATCCGCAGGCAACTCGGCGCCGCCCACGCGCCTCGAGATGGCCGCCAACATGCACGGCTGCCTTCGCATGAGCATCAAGACGGACGCGATGAGTATCTCTTCCGTCTGGACCGACCTGAGCAATCCCGAATTGGACCCGAGTCAGGTCGCCGGAGGCACCATTGGCATCGCCGAGCACCCCAGTACGCGTATGAAGCTGCTGGGAAGTGCTGATGGTCGGAGCGATGAGGGCTGGGCGTCGGTGCGGATCGATGGGAAGGACTGGGGCAAGGTCATGAGTGTGGGTCGCTTGGGCGGGCGCGTTATTGCATGTTTCTGCCACGAGCACGCCTTGATCCTCTACGTCTATCTGCCTAGCGACAGCGGCGAAGACGAGTCGGTCCTGACGTACTATGTCAGTTCATACAGCGCCTGAGAACCATGTAGATACCCGTCAATCTCAAGACAAGTAGAGATACCTTCTGCAGAGTAATGTTCTATTCCAATCACCACGGTCTTCGAATTGACCACTAGTATCGATACTGCGTTCCATATTCGTCGTCGAACCGTTGCATTACAAATGTAGCTTACAGGTTGCTCTTCTGGCCCCCACAATGTAACCTTCCAGAACCTAGGCAGACTCCCAAGCCTCGATCCAGCCTGTCTGACCGATCAGATGAAGACCAATTAAAGCACGTGCGAGAGTATCCAATTGCGGATATCAGACGATGGCACAGCGTGAAGAGGCACGTGCTGCCACGTTATTGGGACACGGGCCGCTGAGGCGTACTGGCTCGCAATGAAACGGCTGTTGGGGGGATATTATGGACCAGCGACCGGGGCTCTTTGGGTTCAAAAGTCGGAAGGAGAAATAAGAGTGTCTAGAGGAGGGTGTGCTCAACAATGTAGGTCCTATGAAGTATGTAGCAGAGACACAAGGCATGTTTCATACCTACCGGCCCCCTAGTACCACGTGCCCTGGACACCCTTCAGGCATCAGCCCATTACAGGCTCGACATATACCCATGGCTTTGGGGATTGCGACCCGAGAGAGTGGCCGCCGGAATCCGAACGGCTGCAAGAATAAGCAGTGCCGGTCTGTGGGGGCTGTGGCTTACGGCCCCCAAATCGACCTCCTATGCCGATGCTCACAAAGCTGTGCCATGAACTGCCGTTGTAGTACAGACTCTGACTTTATGTGTGCGTATGATGCGCTGTGCTCTGCATCTTCGTGCTGTAAGGCAAGATGGGCGTTGACGGGGCCAAACCGGGCGTCGAGCACGGCCCTTTCTGGCCCTTCTCATCTCGTTAGGAGTCCATAAACCGTGGCTCGCAGAAAAGGCTGCAGCGTTACATATACGCCTGCCACGTGGATGAATCCGTGGGGTACCGGTGACGGCCGGGGGCCTGGTGAGTAGCCGGGCATTTTGTGGCTGTAACGCCGCTAGGGCGAGACGTTGACCAGTCTGTGCAGGCGGCGCGCTTGCATCAGAAGGCTGCTCGTCAGCTTCAAGTGTGATGAGTCTCGAACAGTACTTGGGTGGAACGACAAGGCAGCCACGTGGAGGCCAGGACGGAACGGGCCGTTACGGTCAAATGAACCACCGTTATCGCGAGATTACCTGGCGCATAATCTGTGAACAGGAGGGCTATGCATGGAGAACAGCCATGTTTCACGGTTGTTACCATGCACCTAAGCTTGGATCTAATTCCGCAATACATGGCTCTGCACGATGCTGTCGACCCCAATTCTTCACTCATAGACGTTGCCCTTGACCGTTCAGTGTAGCACACGGCCTCTACCTCGCTACCCAGACTACAGAATACTAATCTCATGTCTCGGTACTTACAAAGCAGGGCTAGTAAACGAGATCCCAGAGTTGTACTCCTCGTGCGACGGCTACATTACTGTGGTGTTGGTGTTAGCCGAGCGTGCGACCAGATTCTCAGTCTAGACAAGTACTGCGATCGTTCGGGTTTGGTCTTTGGTGCATGTCTTTCGATGAGTAGTGCTATCCACGGGATTACGCAAAGCTAGTCTTGAATTCAAGTCGACAGGATACCATTGCATTGCATCATGGCTTCACAGCCTCATCGTTCTCGACGTCTTGTGGCCTCCGCCGATCGAGGGTGACTAATACAAGCTCGAGCCCATCTATCCCATTCTGTTCTATTCCGATTCACGGACTCGCAAACCATTCCGGACTAGGATGGGAAAGCAAACCGCAGCAGCAAATAGGTCTGACTGACCGGTTCATTAAACTCGCATCTCCATGACCGTTCAGGTGTTGAACGCTACGTATCTACCGGACTTCCGCGTACAGTCACACAGTCACACATCGGTGACAAATTCAAAAGCCTGTCACCAATGGTGTGTATCGCATCTTCTACTCAGCCTTGCGATGCCTATCTTCCAACGCCAACGCTGACAAACGCCCGATAGCGGTGGCTAAAGTAAGACACGGCTACTCTCCATGGAGTACCTCCACAGTCGATCCCAAGCATCTCAGTGCAAGCGCCGACGATCAGTCTCAGCCTTACGAGAGCCGCGCTATGCAAGGCTGTTACTCACTTTCACAGGGTGGGTGGAAGAGTATGGTAGGTGCATATGCAATCGTGCAGCGTGTGCAGAGCTGGGTTCATGACGGCATAGCTCTACGTAAGAAGGCCGATTGACTGTACGTTTCGTTATCGTCATCTCAAGCCTTACGATGCCAGGCGGCCAACGACGTTCTGTGCAGGACACCCACGCGTGATGATGCGTGAGTCAACCTTGTAGACAGTGACTCAACCCCTCCACACCCCCCGAGAACACAAAAAGAGACAGCCCTGTACCACGCACCACTGCTCCTCGTCATCTCGGAGTGAGAACAGATGGCGGAGTGGGGCCGTCGGGCTTTTGCAGGCGGGACGTTCTGACGCCATGTGCGACGGAAAGAAGCGAGGAAGCCGAGGGATCCGAACACCTGTTCGGTGCGCCGTACAGCCAACAATTGCCCGGTCCCCAGACTAACTACATGCTTCGTGCGCTTCCATTAACAGCAGCATCTTGCTGGAATCAAATTCAAAATAAGAAGTACCTACATACCAAACGCCGGCGGGGTGGTGATTATCCTGCGTTGAATTCCATTTAGCAATTTCTTCGAGTGCCCCAAATAGCCCCCAATCAGACGTCCGTGCTGGCGAACCAGCCGCCTAATAGACTCGGTTTGGGCTACTTGGACTTGCTGACGATGCACTTGCATATAACCGGTCCTCTACCTACCAATAGAGTCGCTCTCAGCTACCCACCGTCTCGCAAATCACGCGAAGAATCCCCTCCATTCTGGAAAAGGAAAATGGCTGACCCAGCGCGCAGTCTTGTCAGCCCTACTCGTGCCAAACCCTTACTAGAGCGCGGCTATCGCGTCTAGTACACAATCCGGGCAGGGGCTATTTTTGGTTGCAACCTTGGAACGGTGTGGGTGGACGAGCTGATGAGCGTATGCGTGCTGGTGGGTCAGAAATGGGTTCCTGCAGGTGCCCGTCTTTGTCGGGACGGATTCACGAAGACGAAAGGTACCGGAGGAGTGGCGCGATAAGGCATGGAGGGTGGAGGCCCGATGAACGTGAGTTTGGTGCCTGGTCGGCGAGGCTGCGTTTCGCCTGAGTTTACTCGCGACACCTCGTCACGCATCAATCCCGCGCACTGTGGACTTCCTGCGCAGAACCAATACCGAGCCAATACCCTGCGGCTTCCGTCACGATAACACCCATCTTGCTTTTTGAGCACAACCTCGTGCCTCGTGCTCGTCTTTGTCCAGATCCGACCTTTGTCCTGAAAGAGCCCCGGTCCCAAAGATAGCCGGACATTCAGGGGCTTGCGTGGTACTGCATTCTAATCGATACACGTTCCAGTTCATCGGAATGCCACGACGCATACCGACCTCGTGGCATATGGTCGCACGGGCGAGGCTCAATCCCGAAGAGCGTAAGAGCGGCGGCGGCAGGCCCTCTCCACGAGCGTAATACTAACAGTCAAGAATGATGTAAGAAATATCCTAGATACTCTGCAAACGCCTTTTTTTGGTAGGAGTAATCTCATGTAGAATGGTGCCAGCAATTTGAAGATACGGATACCCTGGTAAGGCTGGCCCCTGGGAAGCGCCTTGCATCATCCACGGGAATTTGTAAGAAGACGGGCCTGGTTGTTGGGTAGACGGGACCCCGTAGCTGTTCTGCAAGGATCATGTCGAGGGATCGAAAGATCGAATTCCGAAAAGTAATTGGTGTCGTACACCTCGCATATCGCACTTATTCGGGGCGCACATATCCACGGGCACCCAATTGCACAATGGCACTGTGCGGACTCATGTTCTTTGGCCTTGACTTAGTCTTCCATTTGCCTGCTGCAGGGCACACATGTAGGCGACGAGCATATCTCCAATAGACGCAAAGCGCAGCGTCCATGTACTCGTGCACCAGCCACGCGGCTGCGATCCGAGTCCCAGCAATCCGCTCATGACAGCTGAGGCGCTCGCACTCCGCGCATCAGCACCGACAGACAGGAAAGTCGCCGAGTGCCTGCATCCGCGATACCATTGGTCCATAGGTGCGCTCTCCCAATCCGCAGGCACAACGGCGGCCGGCTGCCGTTGCGTTGGTGGGAGCCTGTGCTGTACTCTCCTCCACAGGTCAGCTCGCAGTGGATTAACAAAGCGCGAGCATGCTGACTGCTCAGCATCTAGAATAATCTAGAAGACGCCCAGAGGAGTGCGAGCGATTGGAAACCTGCAGAAGGAGGTTTGAAAGCTCACCTGTCCGCTCGAGTAGGATCCATATGCATTGAAACTGTGACGCGTCGCACACGAGATGGGGTGCCATATCGAGAGCTGGGACTGGACAGCGGGTGCACTCGACGAAACAAGACTGCGGCTTTGTGACTCGCACAAGCATTCCACAAGGTCGTCCGTCCATCGCCGTCCTGTCCCACTGCATCGTCATCTCAACCCTGCATTGCCTCGCCTCGCCAAACACGTCCTGTCCCACGGCGATAATTGAAATCACGCCCGCACTAACAATCAACAAGACGTGGCCGCCGGCGATCAACGGCGCGCCCGGCAGCTTCCCACCATTACGTCCGTTCTAGCATCTAGGGTAGGGAATGCAAAGTAGCACGTGTAACAGCGGGATGGCTGAATGCCCTACGGGCGCTGATGATGTTGTATGACTGTACTGCGCATTCCACCTCGCTGCCAATGGGAGTAGGGAACTGCCTACCGCACACCCCACGCTTTTGGACCCGCGTCTCTTGCGAACCGTAAGGTGAGGAAGTAGGACTGGTGGTATACGAAAAGCGTGCGCGTCATGTCTTGTGCGATGCGCCGAAGCCGAGAGTGTCTGCCTGCCTCCCGTTGCCTTGCGCGCCCCGTCGTCGCAAAGCATCGCACCTTTTCGCAAACAGAGTGCGCAAAGCCGTGGCCGCCGGGTAGATAGGAATTAGTTGTGGTATTTCTCTCTTCAATCCAATGGCACGCCCTCGATCCCAGCTGTCATCAACAGGGTCCGTCAGCAGCGCGGTAAACCCAGCCCGCCCGTGCTTTACATTGCGGCTCCCACCACCCCTGCACGCACACTGCCACTCCGCATCCCAGCTTCCCACGCGCAGCCAGGAATAGTCATACCGATCCAAATGCAACAGTAGAGCAGCCAAGCCTCGTCCCCGAGCGCCCCCTACCCACTGCCCTGACCATACGCCGCGCGCAACGGCCGGGTCCAGGGTCCGTGATGACTAGATGCCTGATCTGAGCGCTCGCCGAGCGAACCACTACCCGTACCGTTGTGCGCAGTATGGGAGGGAGGATGGATATAAAGGTGCCTGGCAGGGCTCCTGGGCTTAGGCAGTCAACTACAAGTCATCTGCCCTACGCCTCTTCTACCTAATACCGTTTCATATAACTTCCTTGAGTCAGTCTTTCCTCAGACTACCATCTTCTTCGCCACCTTTCTCTACCTTTCGACAACGACGCTACTACATCGCTATTACCTCAACACGATCCGTATCTCCACCAACATCTTCACCAAAACACCGAATCAATGGGTCGCGGCGGATACAACTAAGCTTCCAAATCACTCTACGACAACACTCGAATCCTTGCCGTTCCAAACGTCCTGGTGAACCGCCAGATTTCACTATCCACCAAAAAGTCGATAGACATCCGCCCACACCAACATAAACCGACCTAGTCGATAACATGGGTCGTGGTGGTTACAACTAAGGAGTCTGCGGGACTCACTACCACCGCTCCGAAGCACGCGCGAGTCTGCGACCCAACATGGGAACGCGAACAGACACTCAAACCACTATGCGTCCTCAACACCCCCCGAAAACGCTACGGAAGAAGCGTGTCGAACGATGGCGCCATCCCAACACCTTGATCACATTTGACAACATCTCCTTTGTCTAGGCCTCGGCCATGTATTGTGTTGTATTGCCCAGCACCTTGTATTTGTAGCATAGCATCGCGTCCTGTGGTTTTAGCTCTGCTTGGTTTGTTTGTTCGATAGCATTTGAGCGAGGGAGTCTCGGGCATTGGGTAACGGTACGGAAACGGTTTACGGGAAATGGACTATGGGTAACGGGTAACGGGTAACGGGTTATGGTTACGGTCGGAATACCCAGGATACGGCATGGACGGCGTTTTAGACGGTAGATTTTGGCTCCTCGCTGGACGTGGGCGGACGGTCTGTGCGCTTTAGCGTATTGGTGTTTTTTGTTCCTTTTCCAATTCAGCTACGTTTCTCTTGCATCTTCAGCGTTGATATCCACCCTTGAGTCTTGTCTAGGCTTTGAGCCAGTTGCACTAGCAACACTGCTTCCGCTTAGCTGTACCCTGGAGGTACCTGCACGCAACGAACTATGCAGTCGCATTCCGCCCGGAATGATCTCTTCAGTCATCTCACCTAAATCCCACTGATCTACTTGCCGACGCAGAACTTCTCAAAGACAACGCCGAGGACTTCCTCCACGTCACCGCCGTCTCCACGTCCGGTAATCCTGGCAAGCGTCTCGGCAGCCAGACGGAGGGACTCGGCGGCTACGACGATGTCAACCTCATCCGCGTCGTCAACTAGCATAAGTTCGTTATCGGGTTGATTCGGAGGGGTCTGGACTGCTCTCAAAAACGTATCGAGATGCGAGAGGCACTCTATGAGTAACACGCGCTGCCGTTCGGTAGCGCCCAGTGACTCTTGCCAAATAGATGGGTCTGGCTCCGAGTCGGGTACTAGAGCAGTGGTCATGTCTTTGAAGACTTCGACAATGCCGTCGAGGAAGGGCTGTATATCCCCATCTTTGCATGAGGTAAAGAAAAGACGGTCGTCGCGAATGGCCAGGACAGACAGCATCTTCTCCTTCCAACTGAGGAGCGCTGGGGCTGAGGCCGGCAGTTGATCGACTTTGTTGATGACCACGACAATGTCGATGCCCAGGTGCACGCATTGCTTTGCCGTTTCGGTGACCTCGGGATCCATCTCGGCTGTGGCGTCCTGAACGACGATCAGGACGTCTGACTCGAGGGCACGTTGCTTGGCGCGCTTGATGCCTTCGAGCTCCACGGGGCCAACGATGTCAGCTCCAATCAGACCAGCCTTGCGCAGACCGGCCATGTCCCCAATCTTGACGAGCCAGCCGCGAAGGTCCAACCCGACTTCGACAATATCTCTGGTCGTGCCCGCTTCCTGCGAGACGATGGCAGCGTCGCGACCGACAATGCGATTGAGGAGGCTGCTTTTCCCAGCGTTCGGCGCGCCGAGGAGGGCTACACTGATGCCACTCCGCAGAAGCTCACCTCGGACGGCATTGGCGACGTGGGCCTCGATATGACGGCGCAGCTTGTCCACCTGGGCAGCGACAGATGCGCAAAGAACAGCCGGAGACTCGTCGAAGTGCTGATCTTCGGAGAAGTCGATCAACGCCTCGAGCTCCCCGCGTGCCTGCAGTAGCAGGTGGCGCCAATGCTCGTACCGTGTAGCCAGTGAAGATGTCGTCCCACGCACTGAGAGCCTGCGCTGTTGCTCCGTTGTCGCGGCCAGTGTCTCGCCTAGCGACTCGATCTGCGGCAGATCCATACGATTGTTAGCGAAAGCACGGCGCGTGAACTCGCCGGGCTCAGCGTATCTGATGGCGGGAGCTACTCCGCGCGGGATGCTGTCGCCATGCTCCACACACGGAGGTATGGCAGCAAGGACAGCGCGAACGACGGCGGGTCCGCCATGGACGTGGAGCTCAAGAACATCTTCGCCGGTGACGGTCTGAGGCGCCGGGAAGTGCAGGACAAGGGCGCCAGAGTCGAGGATCGTCGCGGGCGAGGGTGGCAGATGCGGCGCATACAGCTTGCGGAGGGCAGCGTATCTGGGCTTGGGCAGCGCCGTCGCCGGACATAGTCCGCGGTAGACGTGTTGACAGGCTGGGCCGGAGACGCGAATGACGGCAATTGCGCCCTTTCCAGAGGCCGTGGAGAGGGCGTAGATGGTCGGGTCTGCCGTCAGGGCATGATGATCGGGGGTTTGGAGTGATTGGCCGCGATGAGGGGCGCGGGCATGTTGGAAACGACGGGAGGTGGGTGCAATCAATGAGCGAGATGCAATTAGCGGCGCCAATGGACGAAGGATGCGCAGCGACGCGGTGACTGTTCTCATTCCGCGCGCAGCGTGATGGGGAGGGAGCGTGTAGGAGTCGTCTTTGTTGGCGCTTGGGCTGGCATTGCACTCTGAGCACGTGACTGAGCTCCACTTCGTCGCGCGCACAGGGGTGACCCCTGCTGCTTCGCTTGGTCCCTAGCGTACTCAGAGTTCGACTTCGACAATTTTTGAGACGCCAGATGCCGCCCGCACCTGTTCGGCCATCACACGCCCACCACGCAACCTACGCAGTCCACACAATTTGCCCACCATGGCCAGCGACGATCTCGTCTGGAGTGTCATCGGCACCGACTTCTGCAGCTTCAAGCTCAAGACCACCAAAGACCAGACCTTCTGTCGCAACGAGCACAATGTCTCCGGCTTCTGCTCCAAGCAGTCGTGTCCGCTTGCCAACTCGCGATATGCTACAATCCGCTCCGATCCGGCCACCGGCAATCTCTACCTATACATCAAGGCCATCGAGCGCGCACACCTGCCGAACAAGTGGTGGGAGAAGATCAAGCTGCCGCGAAATTATGCCAAAGCCCTCGAGCTCGTCGACTCGCACCTGCAGTACTTTCCCAAGTTCTTGCTGCACAAGAATAAGCAGCGCTTGACGCGGCTGACCCAGGTCAATCTCCGCATTAATAAGTTGGCGAAGGAGGAAGAGCGTCTCGGTGAGAGGTTGGTCCCACGCCTCGCTCCAAAGGTGCGGCGGAGGGAAGAGGGCCGAGAGCGGAAGGCGCTTGCGGCCGCAAAGGTCGAACGATCAATCGAAAGGGTGCTGATCGACCGCCTGCGTTCGGGAGTAAGTTGCCCCATTCACTGCCACCGTAAGCTAGCGCTAATTGAACCAGGCCTATGGCGACCGCCCGCTGAACGTCGAGCACAATGTATGGAAGCGCGTCATGCGTGGGCTCGAGAAGGAGGGCCAAGCGCAGCGCGACGAGGATCTCGACGACGGTATCGAGGACGACGACGACGAAGAGGTAGAGAACGAATACGAGCTAGAGAAGGGGGCTGCCGAAGTGGAATACGTGAGCGACATCGAAGGCGAGTCCGACGATGACTTGGAAGACTTTGAGGACTGGGTTGGAGGCCAGAGCCCTGACGATGGCTCGGACGAGGAGGACGATGACAGCGAGAGCGCCAGCGGCAGCAACGATGAAGATGAGGAAGACGCGTCCGAGGCGGATGACGTCGAGGCCCTCAAGAAGACACTGGCCAACCTCAAGCGCAAGCGACCGGCAGGACCACTGCCCAAATCGAAGAAGAAGCCTGTCAAGAGCGGCAAGGGTCCGCGGCGGGAGATCGAATACGAAATCGAAAGAGAACCTGTTGTGCGAGAGGTACTGCGGGCATAGCGACCTTCTTTATCATCCTTTGCACGGCGCCGGCGTTCTGGATCGGCATGGCGGTTGGACCTTTATACCAATGTCTCTTCAAAAGTTTACCAACTACTACGTCTCTTTGCGTCTCATATATAGACTTTCTTCAACCGAAAACTTGATGACGTATGTGCATTGTTCATCTTCCTCGCCCTTCTCCAGCAAATAGGAATATCCAACAAGCTCGTAACTCCATGTTGTGCAAACTAGCAGTCTAGTCCTGTATTGTGCATCCCTCTTGCACTAGCATTTATACTCTTCCTTTTCCCTTGATGGAACCAAATATCCTACAGTAGCAACGCCCATGTCTCTGACCATGTCACAAGCCAACAATCCCTGGCCTTCCGAGTTACAGCAGCACGAGGATACTCATACTGGTGCCATGGGTGACACAGAACTCGCCCAACACGAAAGGAATACCTTCCGTGAGGAAACTCCCACTACTTTTGATCATGACAGCGAGGAATTCGGCGACTTCGAATCAGCGCCCCTCCTAGACCCCATACCGAAGGCAAAACTTACCGATCCTTTCAAAGAGCCCGTCTTCTTCCATCCTAACCACGAATCAGACAATCTATTAACATCCGATCCCAACATCCATCTAGGAGTGCCTTACTATCCCGATCACTCCACTCTCTCCACCGACGACCCGCTGCTCGAAGGCCAAGGTCTTGCATTCCCAGCTTACCTACAGCCCGACACTACAACCCGCCTCGCTCGTATATTCGGCAAATTCCCGCTCCGCACGCAAATGCAGAGCGTGGAACGGAATGGGAAAGCTGTTATGTTTCAATATGAGAAGGGCCTTACTAACGGTGGGGGTCCGGTTATTTCGAACAGAGAGGCAAAGGGTGCGTTTCGGATCATGAGGATGAAGGAGGAGGTGAGGTTGGCGAAGGAGCAGGCGATGCAAGATGATTATAGCTTGCGCAATAGGGAGAGACTGCGACAGTATGGGCAGAAATAGATGCAGGATATGATGACAGAGGAGCTTGGGGTATGGAGCGACTAGAGTATTACTCCCCAAGGCTAGGGTACGAAGTGCGTCGCAAAAGCCAGACATCGGCGGGGTCTAGTATGAGACACCACGTGCTGAGATCCCTCTGAATAAGCTTTGCACCTGGCGACTTTGTACCCAACCTTAGGGCTTAGGTGTGTTTCCTACATCTTGCGTGCTTTTAACCGTTCAATCTTGTGTGTAGTACATTCAAGAATCCTAAATCTCGCGTGTCTCTTTTGTGTTTATAATCAGTTTTCAAAAGGTGATAGTCAAACGATGTGTAAAGGTGCGTTTGATGACGCACAGCAGGGACACTCCAGAAACCTCACCCATAAATCATATTCATATGTACCATTCACTCAAAAAATTGTATTCTGAAATGTTAAGCGCTCTCAAGAACAACAATCAAGTAAAAAACTAAAAACACACCTCTCAAGAGTCTCAACCCTCGACCACCGCCTACTCCAGCCCAACACTAATAGCAGTCAAAGCCCAGTCCATGAACCCCGCATTCGTATCCAGGATGTTCTGATTGAACTCAGAGAGGGTAGGGTAGAAGTTGGTCGCATAACCAAATTCCATGGTAAAACCATAGACCTTGTTCGCGCCGCTCTTCGCCCAGTATCGACTGAATGCGTAGTCGTCACTGGCGCCGGACGTGGGATACAAGCCCACGGCCTGTATGGAGGAATATGACCGTCCACCCACAGCCTTCATGGCCGCTACAGTAGCGGAAGCCACCTTCCGGACGGCGGTCAAGTCGGCTGTTGGTATGTACTCCTTGTAGGCAGAATCGCCAACCGGACCACGTTTGCCGTCGTAAGCGGCGTTGAGGAAGTTCATGCCTGTCGTGCCGGACTGGTTCTCGTCATCGCCCCAGCTGTAGACTAATGGTAGAAGGAAAATTAGCAAAAGCTCATTTGAATATTTGATCACTGGGCGTACGTACGTATATCACCCGTAGCTGAGTGAATATCCATGAACCAGCGAACCTTGGGGAAAGAATCGTAGATAGAGACATGGTTCTTTGTCTCGGGTTCGGAAGTTGCTGCGGTTCCGGCGAAGGCCTCGGAGCTGGGTGAAGTGGATGCTGGCGTTTCGGAAGGGTCAAAGTATTTCTTGAAGTTCCACAGGAAATCGAAATTGCGATTGATATCTACGCCGACCGACGCGCCGCTGGAGCCAGACTTGGTATTGCGGTTCTTCCGCCAAAGGGATCCAGAAGATTGATCGTAAGTAACGCCATCAGGGTTAACCAGGGGAAAGAAGACGATGCCAGCATTAAGAATGCTTTTGACCTGGGCATTGGTGTACGTCTTCTTGCCGTAAGTGAGTCCGCTTCCCGACTTGCTTGCAGCCACCAAGTCCGAGATCCAGTAGATGAGGTTGTCTGGACCGCCTCGCTCTCGGGCATGCACACCAGCGCTTAGGTAGAGGTGGTATTTCGACTTGTCTGTTCCGGCGCCGACATAAGCGGCGGTCTGTGTCGCACCATTGAACGTCTTGAACGGAAGTGTAACGGTGGACACGCCAAAAGTACTGACGAGGGCTTTGATCGCGGAACCAATCTCAGCAACGTTCATAATGCTGCTGATGGTTTTGCCGGAAGCCTGGGTGCCTAGTCCCACAGGCGCAACAGTGCCAGCTTGGAAGCGGTCTCCGGTTCCAATGGGAGCAGTGGCCGCTCTCTTCACCATCTCCCGATGAATCGTCACCTCGGACGAGGACTCGTACTCCTTGGTGATGTGAGCGATTTGCTCCTCACTAAGGAGAGCATGGAGTCTGAAGTGCCCATCTTCAGTGGGTTGAGCGACTGGTCTGCAGCCGAAGTCGAAGGTGTCGTTGCGAACGATGTCTCGGAAGTGTGCAGGTGTTGGTGCTTTGAAGTGGACTGGGAGAAGCTCAGCAAAGACGACGCTCTGGAAGAGCAGAGGGGCCACAAGAGAGTACTTCATGATGCCGCAAAGCAGAGGAGCACAAGATGCTGAGGAAGAGGGCCAAGGAGGTCCTTTTGTAAGGCAGTTTACCAAGACTGTGTACCAAGAGTGTGCTAAGATAAAGCTTGTAGCGCCGATAGGAGATTGAATCTTCTGTAAACATGTAACCAGTGATAGCTCTCGAGGCTGGTGTTGCTTATATGCCGTGGCGAAGGCGCGATCAGATCGACCAATCAGAGTCCAGGTCCGTCAGTAACCCTTCGTCACACCTGCTTGAAGCGGGAAGGAGCTAGTACGTTCTCGGCAGGCGCGGGGGATATTCTGCGAGCTAACGGGGCGATCCGACTCACCTGCTTCTAACGCGCCATGGCCCGACGAATGCATAATTAATATATGATATCGCTTGCGAAGTCCGTATTGCATCTCGGTAGAGTTGTTGCTCCGGCACTATTGCGAGAGATCGTAGGCCATGTTTCCGAGCACAGCCCCATTCGTTTTCAGAGGGTTTGGAGCGTGTTGGCTGTTGTAGCGAAAGCGCCTTATGTATACAGTTGCGTTCCAACATTGGAATAGGCATGTGGAATGACATCGTCTATTGACGTGTAGTTCTGCGCTGACTAACCCCCCTCTTGTGGCTGGTGTGGCTAGGCTGCAGGCTGCAGGCTGCACCGGCGTTTCACTTAGGGTATCTGCGCTGGTAGCTAACAGGCATGCCGTCGGATGGTATCTTACGTTGAACACCACCACCATATCTTGAATCCGGAAAGACTTCCATTACAGCTAATGATATCCTCGCTTACTATGCCAATGTATTGAAAGTTTACCAAAACTGTCCCATTTTTGGAAGGTGTTCACTCAAGGCAAAGCATTCCACTCATTACAATTACAACGCAAGGCTTCATATTGCGACTGCGCTGAACTCACGATCCGTTCAATACTTCGAGACCACTCGCAGACAAGACATGAAATCAAACTAGGTTTACTTCTCTCAGCAGAGCTTCGGTATGAAAGCCTCGTGCAAGAGCCGTCATTTCAGTAATATGCAACGCAATTCATGCACTCGATATCCGTCGTCAAAAAATTCTTCTTACCTTAACTCAGTGCCTTCTGGTCCGCTTCGTACCTCTTGCCGTAGCAAACTTTCGCACCATTCCACCACCACTGCTCGCTGTCCTCGGCAGAGTAAACATGCCATTCGCCGCAGCATCGTTCGATATACTTCCAAATGGAGAGTCACCGAACGGACTTGGGCTGCTGGTACTAGTTGAGCCGGCGATTGTATTTAATGCGGTCGAAGAGCCGAATGAGCCGAACGATTGTTCCATAGTACCAGCAGGGTTCGGAGAAGGTGTGTTAAACAATCCACCTCTAAACTGATAGCCAGATGCTGGTGCGATACTAGATGGTGTCTGAGATGCGGCTTGGTCAAAATTGAAGCTTGATTGTGCTGACTGAGGAGGTGGTGCGAGTGTGCCGGGGAATTGTGTCCAAGGGTTTACTCTAGACGTGGTGTTTTGAGGAAGAGGGGCTGAGCTGTTGGAGCCAAATGCTGACGTAGACGTCATAGTAAGGTTATTTTGTTTCGGTGATCCAAAGCCCCACGGAATTTTGTTCCAAGTAGGGTTGTTGGCTCCAGCGGGTTGGGCAGGTGGTGTTGCAGTGTTTGGGAGAATTCCAGACACGCGCAAGCCCCCACCAAAGCTGTTCGATTCATTGGGAGCTGCGGCCAACGTTTCTGTTGCAAGAGAACTAGGAGTGGTCGCTGAATAACTGAACCTTCGCTCCGGCTGCCCGAACGCAGGGCGTTGCTGCTGTGATTTGCCGGGCTCGACGGGCTCAATTGAATGCATGAAGCCTGCCGAGGTAAATTTTGGCGCCTTCTCCGTGATGGCACGTAACTTGCTACAAAGGTTACGGTCTTGGCTCAGGGAGGTGTCGCTAAGGGTGGATGCGCGAGGTTTGTCAGATGATATTTTCATCTTGGAGGGAACCGGGGCCTTCTGGTATTCTGAATACTGCTCTCGGAGGGTTGATTGCTCAGGAGGTACTCCGGGAGGCGTCGAAACCAAGGAGGCAAAAGGAGCTGTTCCCGCGTGAACAGCACGCGTCTCGGCTCCCTGGACTGCGTCGCCCATCGGAACCAGGCGTTGCCTCCCCAGCCCGAATTCCTCTACCCTCTTCTTCAGCATCTCGAAGAAATATCGCGGCTCCTGTTCTTCTTCGATAGCTTTCTTGATGTCATCACTCAGCTTTCCTTCCGCGTCCATGTTGACGATCTGCCACGCTATCATCTGTATATACTCATCAGCAGCAGGCGCAACATACCCATTCCTCGCCCAGGGATCCGCGAAAGTATCCCAGATCCAGAGGATATCGCCAAGCGTCAACTGCTTGCTCCGCATAAGTTCCCACAGCGCTTCCAGCAATGTATCGGCCTCCTTTTGCATTCCGAAGCGCACAAGTACGCAGTGAACCTTTATCAACCGAACCGGGCCGCGGTGCATGTGCAAAGCAAGATGCTTCCCTTTTCTTGCGCATTCAAGGATATCATTGACAACATCATTTACGGTGTCGTCGTCTAGGGCTGTGGAGGCTGGGAGGACGATACGTCGGTCGTGGAGATCGTTCTGGAGGGCTGGCGCGAGTGAGAATAGTAGCTGGGGAGGTATCTGATCGCAGATTACTAGATTGGTCGTCGGATCGCCTAGTTGTTCGATAGTGATCTGAATGTATTGGCTGGGTTCAAATACTTCGTGGTGCCAGGAAGTCTTGACAAGGTCGGTGCGGAACGTGAAGAGTGAGCCCTCTTTGGCTTGCTTCTCCACTTGTTCCTGTTCAGGCTCTTCCTTCGGCTCCAATCTCACGACGTTAGTATCGGTTAGAGGCTCCGACGCCTTCCTTAGTTTGCTCGCCATTTCAATCGCTACTATGGTGGGGTTGTTTCAAAAGCAGATGATTTACAGGAGGGTGTGGATGCGCCGTTGCGTTCCCTTCCGTGTCCAAGTTAGCGCCTTTTGAAGTACGCGTGCGCGGAGCCAGACTTCACCGCGTCGAGCCCAGCATGTAGACAGCTTGCTCCGGTAGTGACAGTGCAGTCATTTCCCTGTTTCCCGATAATGTGTGGAGACGCGATTCTAACGCTAAGCCTACACAATAAACAAAGCCCACCCAAAGGCGTGTCAGTGCCCAATGTTGTGAACCAACAGCAGCAAATTGCAGGAGCCCGAAGCGCTACCACGAGGCTCACAGCTTTCACTACACAACCTCTATTATGCCAATCAGTGAAAGAGCCCATGTTTTCGACGTGGTCATAGTGTCGCTCACCTCCATCGAAGACACACCTCCCACCCCACGACTCTACAGCACCATATGCACCAGCCGTACACTTCACAAGGCGTTCGTCAGTTCCAGCACCTATAATTTCGACCAAAATGTCTTACATGCTCGAGTTCCCACCAACGCTGCCACTCCCCGCCGGCGCCCGCTCCCCACCATATGTGCTTTTCGGCATAAAGGACATCGACTACTTCCACGAGCTCCCATCCAAGATCCCGCTCGCGTTAGTTCTTCACCTCGCCCCCACGCTCCGCCAGCACATACTTCCGACGCCGGACCTCTCCACCTCCGCTACCTACCTCGCCCTTCGTACCCCGTATGTCGGCATCAACATCCTCGCGGACATCGATATCATCGGCTTGAGATGGATCATCACGCGTATGCTTCAAGTCGGCGGGGTGCCCATCGATCGAGGAGCGTTTCTGACCAAACCCAGCATCCTCAGCTCGATATCCATCCACAAAGCATGGATGGCACTCGGCCTTCCACCCGCGGGAACACAAGGCTTGCATGTGCATCTCCAGACCGAACTTGCCCTTGGCGATGCTGTCAGCATCAAGGAGATGCAAGCCATATGGGCAACATTCCCAAACACCTCTCCCATTGTACTCGAAATGGGATTGAACTTCGTCCGATCCCATATAAACTTCCGCTATGCACACGGCGAATTTTCAGCAATGAGGAAGTGGTTCCTTGCAACGTGGGACCGTTGCAACTTCTTCAGGAGCCTGGAGAGTCGATTTCCAGAGTTCGCGCAAGTACAGACAACCATTGTGAAAGCGGCCAGTAAGAGGGTCAACGCGAAGAATGGGACTGTCATACCGCAGAGAGTCAGGAGAAACGACGTGATGGAGAGGGCAAAGACCTGGAACAAGAAGAACGAGGAGCACAAAAAGCCTGAACGGAGGGAGTCATCGGCGGCGAGAAGACGTATGGAACGCATGAAAAGTGATGATAGTCTGAGTAGTGTCGAGACAGCGATTTGGGACCCGCCAGCCGGCATGTCGACGTCTGATCCTCCATCTCCAATGGACAACACCTCATTCCCCCGAGAGATGCTAGAAGATGTGGCCGCAGCAGTACTTGCGGGGGGCGCTTCGTCTAAGGATATCCCTCCGACGAGCACGGGAATAACAGATGGCGGCATTGAAACCACAACAGGCGCGATCAAGCTGCGCATAAAACGACGTAAAACGAAAGCTGAAGATTGTGAGGTTGAAGATGAAGTTTACTACGAGGCAAAGGAGCAAGACGAAAATATGGAATACATTCATCCTTTCTACTAAGAAGTAATAGCTTAGTACATGTCGGCACCTTCAGCTAGTCCTAGGTAGAGAACGAAAAGCTTGGGTACGAGCAGTGGAGCAACGACTGACCAGTCATCGTCTCAACCTTGATGCTTCAGAATCTGTACCATAGGTAGCAGAACGCAGTATCTAAGAAGAGACATCAGCGGCATCACCGTTCAAAGGTAATTTGAAAGGATCGACAAGTCTATGTTCAAGAAGGCAATGCCGTTTCGTTCATTGCAAGGAGGGAGTAGAAGTACAAGATCGAAGCCATCATATACATGCTTCAGTGGTGCCGAACAAGTCGTTTCAGGCACCGAGGTATCAACTAATAATAACAAAACTTTTTGACGAGAATACAAAATAGGAACAGGCAAACGACATGCAGCAGTGGAGCTCGATTCGTGGTGTCGGATGTGCCGCGAATGACGGCGAGATATTACGTAGTATCGATGCGACTAGCGATTATGTAAATGAGGCAAGTGAACCGACCGGCGTCAACGAGTGGGTTTGGCCTCAAAATGGCGTTGAGGGTGTTGAATATCATGTCTCTTCGTCTTTCTTGGATCGGGAAAGAAGTTCTTTTACGCGCTGCTTTATGGATCGCCTGGCGGTGATTTCGTAGAGTGGCTTGTGCTCCTCTTTAGGGTCGTGGTCGTTCTCGTAATCGACATGCACGTAGGCTCTCTCCACATCGGCAAGACCTGATTGTGTCAACATGGTCCAGGCATTGTATTCTTCTTGCGGACATCTGCTTACCTTCAAGCTTGCGTTGCAGCGACTGACTGACATCGTGGCTAACCTTGAGAGGCGTGTCCTCGTCCATGACAATGTCGACCTCCACATAATAGTGCTGGCCAGCATGGTATGCGCGTGCCTGGAGCAAATTAGCGATTGATATTCCTGTCAACCGCATGTCAAAACCCTTACCGTATCAACCTTCAGAATACGCGTGTCGTGCGTGACGACAAGATAGACGACCTTGGAGATGAACTCCTTGGGCGCGCCCTTGCCTACTAGGAGCCACACGTGCTCAAAGGCATTGGCGCCCCAGGAGAACAGGATCAAGAAACCGATGAGAATGGCACCGATGGGATCGACGAACCAGGCCACGCGGCTACCAACAATGGACATTGCCAAGCCAAAGGCATTGACAACGATATCGTTGCGGTGATCGATGAAGAAGACGTGCACTGAAGGATAGCGCCGAAGAATGAAGCAGTAGACGCACAGACAGGCCTTGGAGAAGACTGGGCAGTGTAAGCGAAGCCTTAGGCAGCGGAGTGTCAAACGTGAGGCAGCTTACTGGCGACAGAAACGAAGACGATTGGGATGATGTGGAGTCCTTCCGTTTCTTTCTCGCCTCCTCCCAAGGCTCGGCCAGATTCGATCTGTTATGTGTTAGCGTCTGGATTCAGGCCAGCGAGGACGTGAGCTTACAATCAATTGGATGGCTACTGTTGTCATGAGGCAGCAGAACATGATGATGCCAATTGTTTCAATACGCGTACGGCCCACGGGGTACTTGTAAATGCTTGGCCTGGCAGCCAGACGCGAGGTGATGAGCATGACAACGGACGAGACAAGGTCCATGAAGGCGTCTGCAGCGGTCGCGAAGAGCGAAAGCGAGCCGGTGGAGATGGCGGCATACATTTGGATGATGAACAGGAAGAAGTTGACCAGAAAGGAGGCATTTACGGCAAACTTGACCTTGGGACCGAATTCGATCGTGTCGAGGGCTGCTAAGCGTTCTTCGTCCCCGCTCTGGAGGAATTGGTCAATGAGGGCATTTTGGCGCGTGTAGAACTTCTTCATTTGCTTCTTGTCGGCAGCGGGGTGCTCCGCCTTCATCTGCCTCTGGGTCACCTCTGGTCGCACATGGCGCTTCAGATTCATCGGGTCAGGCTGGGCTGCGTTGACGTCGACCACTTGGTGGTGCTTGGCGTCACTGTTGGCAGAGGCACCCTGGGCCAGCGGAGCAATAGCATCAGAACGATCATGGGCGGTGACGGTAGAGTGGTTTGATGAGGCAGTTGGCGATGCTGGACCGGCCGCGATTGGAGCCATTGTTTGGTTGGCATCTTGGCCTTGGGGCAATGGGGCTAAAGATAGGCGTCAGAGTGCAATCGGAGGCCGTGACGGACACCTGAGACTTACAAGGCGATCCAGGAGCCATGTTCGCCGTGTGAATGCTGTGGATCTGAGGTGTCGGTGCCTGGAATGGAATACTGAGGAGTTCCAGTATAGGGCACGCAACGTATTAAACACCCGCGAGCGGCGAAAAAGGCCAGCAGCACTAAGCGTCGCTACGAAGCTTCGCTGCATGCCGAGCGGCGCCATGGAGAGTCAAGCATGCATGTATCGCAGGGGCTCGTGTGATAGTGCGGAGTGACAGCGCGGAGTCTCAAACGCGCTAAGCACTCTGGGCGGTGGTCAAGCTTCCGCGCGGCGTACAACGTGGGCCGCCTGCGCGAGCTTGTCGTGTAGCGAAGGCGATGTAGAGGAGGTTGTGGATGTGACATACATGGACGAGTGCGAATTGTGGATATCGATCTGGAGACGTGGAGTGTTGGGCGTGGTCGGGCGTGGTCGAGCGTGGTGAGGGCGGCGGAGGAGGGAAACACGGTGCCGCGCACGTGAGCGGAGTGGTGAGGGCACCCGCGGCCGCACCTTCCTCACGTCCCGGCTGCTCCTGCCTCGTCTGCCTCAGGATCGCGACCGCCTCCCCAGGTACGACCACCGCTGCAAGCGAGGGGACCCCGGTCTGCCGAGCGCTATATCCGGCGCTTTCTATGGGAGATCGCCGAGATCGCCACGGCCGCCGCCACGAAACTACACACGACGTCTGTGCCCCAATCACCGTCGCCCCACGCTGTTCGTGTTTGAAAGCACCCCTTCGAGCCTCAGCCAAGCCGGCGTGAGACTATGCCAATCCCAGCCTCCTCGTCGGTCGCTGTGCTGCCGCCTTGGCCGTCAATGTCAGACACTTCGTCTCACGCCCCATTGGCTCCGCCGATTTGTGTAGGCTCGCCCTCGAACCGTAACTGCAACAGCAAAGCCGACGCAAACATCGAGCGCCTCGACGGATTGCTTGGACTATTGCCGTATTCGTCGTCCGCCCCACCCGCCGGAGAACGCCCTGGAGCCGCACCGCTGGCCCCTCCCCCGCCACACTTCCCAAAATGCCCAGCCGTCACAACGGCCTTGATGCCTCAAGCATTGCTTCTGCCATGGTCCGAGGCTCCCTGGGTCTCTGCCAACATCCGTATCTGGCCCGTTTGACCTTCCGCCCTCTTGTGTCAACCCGCTTCTAAGAACGGAAACTGAGGCAGGGACCACGTTATTCGAGCTTCACTATCGATCTTCCTCACCACAGACGTTCTACGCACGGCCGATCATTCAGGAACGGTTAGCGTTCCCCATGTCACCAAAGCCTTAAAGTACAGCCTGCAGCCCGGTGTTGCCCAGCCTTGAGTTCTTACCCACGGTTGTGTTCCTTTCTCACACTCTCTGGAAGAGCATTTCGTCCGTCTTTTCTCTTCTTTCCTTTCCTTTCGACCGTCGCCGGCGACTATACTGCTGAGCAGATTCATACTTCCCATTCTCTTCTTCTAGGACCATTCCTTAATTACATTTCTCCTCAAAATGGCCGACGAAAAGCCTGTCTGCGGCAGCGATGTCGATGGTGCGGCGTATGATTTCCCCCTGCACGTAGGTGCAGTTTGTAAGTCCTCTTTGTCTTCAAGCTATGCGACTCCGACTAACATCTCCAGTCATTGTCTTTGCTGCCAGTACCTTTGGTGCGGGCTTCCCTGTTCTAGCGAAGAAGGTCAAATGGATGAAAATTCCCCCGCCGCTGTTCTTCTTCACTAAGCACTTTGGTACCGGTGTCCTGATTGCTACTGCTTTTGTTCATGTATGTCTTTGCCGTCCAGAGTCGGGGCCTGTCATCTGACCTGTACAGCTTCTGCCGACTGCCTTTGCCTCGCTCAACGACCCATGTCTCCCCGATCTTTTCATCGAGAAGTACCCCGCCATGCCCGGTGTCATCATGATGGCCTCGCTCTTTGCCCTCTTCGTCGTCGAAATGTGGCTCAACTCAATGACTGGCGGTCACAGCCACGGTGGCGCAACGGGTCAGGAATTCGGTGGAGGAGAGAACGCACACGCACACGCACAAAATGCCTTCAACAACCCACTCCAGCGCCACCAGAGCTACGACTCGCAGGTCACGATGGCGTATCCCAATGAGAAGAGTGGCTGGGTCGAGAACACCTACCCGGGCGACAATTTCCCCTTTCCCAAGCATGAGGATCTCGATGTCAAGTCGGAGATGCCCCCGTGGTTCATCGTCTTCTACGAGCAATACGTGCGCCAACGCGACGAGATGGTGGCCCAGATGAACCGCGTGATGCCCACTATCCCGCAATACAGGCAACCCGCAGTCGAAAGCGCGGACCGCAACCAACAGCAGTCATACTTCGAGACCGACGACGTCGAGAAGGCTGTCGACCCCATGGTCCTCAAGAAGATGTCTATGCAGATCACGCTCATCGAGGGTGGTATCTTGTTCCACTCCGTCTTTGTCGGAATGACCATCTCCATCACTGCCGAAGGTTTCATCGTCCTACTTGTCGCCATCGTCTTCCACCAGATGTTCGAGGGTCTCGGTCTTGGTTCCCGTATCGCTGAGGTGCCCTACCCTAAAAACAGCTGGAAGCCATGGGCTCTCGTCGTTGCATTCGGCACCACTGCTCCTTTCGGTCAGGCTCTTGGACTATTCACTCGCAGCTCCTATGATCCTAACAGCGCATTCGGTCTAATCCTCGTCGGTGTCTTCAACGCAATCTCCTCTGGTCTTCTGATTTACGCGGCGCTTGTTGACTTGCTTGCCGAGGATTTCCTGTCCGAGGAGGCGAACGCAACGATGACCAAGAAGGACAAGACACAGGCTTTCTGCTACGTGCTACTCGGCGCAGCTGGTATGGCCATTGTGGGAGCTTTCGCGTAAGCGACTGTTCTTTACCATTTCACACCGCGCTTGCCATGATGCCAACCCTCATATTGCATCTCACGACCTTCACTCACGAATCCACTCGGCGTCTCGTGCAGACTCCTTTTCTTATTTCTCATTTGTTACCGTGTCGGACAGGACAAAGCGCAGAGAGCCTTCAATCCGCATTATCGTGCGTTTTGGGCGGGCTGATACATTTATGCGCCGGTGACGTTATGCGATATTGTACACTATCACGGGAGCTATTTGGTGTTATTATACATGGGTCACTACTTGCTTGTTGTTTTATTTTTTTGTCTAGAAAGAACAGTCTAAAAAAGGGGCAACCATTCTTTCTTTTAATGGTCAGTGGGTTCAATGCCATGATTTATCAGTTGCCTATCAACCCTGAAGTGTACGATCTAGACCTATCTATAGACTAATTTTTGATGCCTCTGCTAGAGATTTGAACGTCTGACAAGGGTGTCGAACCAACTCGGTGTCCACACTCATGCTAGTGTTGCATGACTCTGGTGGCGCGAAGCGTGATTGCAAGGCTGGTCCCTTCCCGCTTAGGCGCTTCACTCCCGGGAGTGCTTGGCGAAGTCAGACGTCTGTCGACTACAGCAAGTCTCAATTCGTTCAAGTCTGACGGCGGTCGTCGAATCCAGAATTCCACAAACGCCACGATAGAACGTCCGCAGCAATTCTCCAAAGATTCGAGAACACCATCGCCGTAACTTGATCTCGCAGAGGTCCGCCTTGCAGTCGAAAAGATGCCGAGTCAGAGGTCCGCCCAAGGACCGAAAAGCAGTGAATCAGAGGTCCGCCCTAGCAAAATGCCAGAAATTCGCCAGAGCTTCGCCAACAGCTAAAGAAGAGCAGAGGGATGATAGTCTCTCGGTGCCCCTTTGCTCTTCGCTCCGTCCCTCTCCCTTTTATATCCAAATGGCACAGGGCGAGCGCCAACTCTGTCGTACACGGAGTAGGAGAAAATTCGGGGCCATCTGCGGCATCTCCCTGCCGGATGTCAATGGGAGTCGTTGTGTTGACGGAATAGTCGTTGCCGGCAGTAGGCATGACGTCGGGAGAGCTGCTGGACTATGCTCGGGGCACTTGGCTGGGGCAAGCCGTGTGAGGATGTGACTGCCAAGCGAGGATTGCGGTCCTGGGTGGTGAGCCTGTCGGGTGGAGCCCAATGAGGGTGAAGAGGATCTACTTTGGGCACGTGCTTGCGTTTTGAGTGTGGCTTGGGAGGTTTCTAGACGATGTCTCGACCTGGTGCGAGGAGTGTCGGAAGGTGACGATAGGGCTGACAGGAATATCCGTATAAGCGAATGAGCAAGTGCATATTACGTATCACAGTGCCGAATGTCCATTTTCAAAGTGTTGTCCGAATCTCACATTTGAAACGGTGTCGCAAAGTCGCGAGTCGGCTCTAACGTTTGGTGTCTGAGGTTGGGATGGCGTCCATCGCTAACCTTTTCGAGCGCTTTCGCCAAGGAGGGTGCTGATTCGTGCGGAAGAGTGGAGATGGACTTGGACTGGGGGTGGAAAATAGTTGGGGTTCGAGAATTCCCCGCACGTTGAAGACGCTCACACCAATGCCATCAATTGCTTCTCTTTTTCAAGCACCTCGAGCGCACCCGTCTTAGCAGCCTTTGCTCACCGCACCTTGTAGCACGCTCTTTCTCATTAACAAACCTGCTAATCCGGATCTTCTCTCCGGTGTACTGATAGCTTACTTTTGGCGCAGACGCGGAGTCGAAGTTCCGCTCCGCACCTGCATGCTCACTGCATCCGCACCTGCAGCTAGACACCATCCAAGCTGCATTCGGATACAAATGTTTCCGCTGCTACTAGTCACAAGGCGAGAAAACATATCTCGGTAGTTCGCGATCCGGAAACGATTCGCAAGGCGTCTTTCGGGTACTGCGCGGTTTTACGGACACCACACCGCTCTGCGCGTCCATCTATGCAGCTTGCATTTGATCGCACATGCACGAGATCTGTCCACGCAAGATCGTTGCGCGAATTTGCTACTCTGATAGCTCTCGACGGAACTCCCCCTCAACCTGGACTATTTTGGACGGACGTGGAGAATAGTCGAGAGTTGACGAGGACTGAGAAGCTATGGACGAGCAAGAGCCGCGAAACCATGAAGCATGATGCTAATTGGCCAGCTTCCAAATTCTCAAGTACCATGAAAAGCAGTTTCTTCAATTCGTGACGTTCCCTTCACCTGTTCTCGTGCGCCATCCACGGCGTTTTCAGATGTTCCAATGATTTCAATAATTGCTGACACCGAGCGAGTTGATACTGGCCACGGCGCATGAGTTTGATCCGACACAGTATTGGAACAGATATCAGATCCTTAGCGAGTGTTCGATCGAGAGAGGGACTTTCGAAGAGACAAAGGAAGCATGTCGCCATGGAATCGACCTCTGTAGTTTCTTGAGACGAAGCGCGAACCTGGAGAGGAGAACAGCAACCTGACTTATCCAGAGGAAAGTTTTTGGGCCGTAATGGTGAATGCCAGCCGCCTTTATATTCCTCTCGCCCAATCCACTTCCATCTGTCACGTCAATACTCCCGAGAAGGATTCCTCAATGCCCCTGGACGCATCTTCGCCGATAGTGTGCTTCGTTTACATCATTCACTTGAGGTGCATGACCCATCGATTTCGACCCTTGAAGATAGGTCGAAGGCATCGGATCTGCACCATACATCTTAACAAGTCCAACTTCAAGATAAGGACGGTATGACTGAGATCTGTACCGGATAGAGGTCCTTACGGGACTTCATACATGCTACTAAACAGCGAGGCCGGAATGAAGAGCTTGCATATTAGTTTGCATGTGAATTACTTCAGAAGTAATTATGAAGTCTCAGATGACATTTCAATATCGACACCGGGCCCACGGCGCAAGGCGCGGAAATAAAAGTCCAGCTATGGCGGTAGTGTATCCACATTTCTGGCAACCACGCGAGAAGAGGTAGCTGTACTGCAGTGCGCCCGAATCCGAATGTACTGTTCATAGTAGATCCCGATCTCCGAAAACACCACCGCCGTTCACTATACACTTTCCAAGTAAAACCCACATTGCCGTGTGATGTGGTAGACTTCATTCTATGTCATTCGTACACAAACAGTTGCGTTTTTGCATTTCACAACGGCGATGGTAAAGTTCGGAGGCGAAGAAGACCACAACGGAGAAGCACGCCTGGCTGTTGGGACTGTTGGGAACGGAGAAGCGACGCCCAAACGCATAGAGTGGACGATTTAAACTTCTTTCTTCTTCAAATACTCTCGTGGATTCGGGTTCACCATCTTTCATCGTCGATTCGATTTTTCGTGTAGCTCAAAGCTTAAGCTGGAGTCCTTATTCGCGTCAGAAGGTGACAGAGAGCGACATGTTGTAGACCACAACGAATTTGAGCCGCTCGCACCCATGATTTCGTTGGATGTTATTTTAATAGAGTTCTCAAGGTCTCAGTCACACCCTCGCCATGGCCAAGTGCACTGGATGTTCTCATTCTTGTCTTTCAATCGTTCTCTTCTCCACACATCGATAGGGCACCGGTTGCTTTCTGGCCTCGAAGATTTCACTCGGGTATAGCATTACAAATAACTCTCTGGGCCTCATTGAATCTCTAGTGGTAATCTTTCAGCAGTTGAATATGTTGGGAAAGATGGGCCACATGATGGGTTGTGGCTAATGTTTTGTGTGACGCGTGACTCGCGAACGTTGCCCATGGGGTACGTAGATTTCAAATCCCTCCACACAGGTTATTTATTTCGATATTTGGTATTCGAAGTCGTAGAGTGCGCGCAAGGAAGTTCGTCATCAGTGTCGAGCAGGTGTTCATAAGGCCCCTTACTCTCAAATCAACAAGGCAGACAGACCATACTATACAAATATGGTAGTGATCCGCGCAGTCTCGCACTACTCCGACTTTTGATACAAGCCAAGGAGAAACACGCGAAGATATCAGAAGCTTAGTAATTAAAATATGTATCAACAGCAATTGAGATCTATCATTGAAATTGAACGCCCGGCCATGCAGATCTGCCCACGTCAAACACAAGACCAGATGAAAGTACTCGTACCAACATCCCCATAAAATACACACCCCTACTCAGCAGCAACCCCCGCCCCACCCCTGCTGCCCTTTCTTCCCCCTCGCCGCATCGTTCATCCCCAAATTCAACCTCGCCGTATTGCCACCCCCAGCGCCCGGCCCCTTAACACCACTCCTCCGATCATTCAAATCATACTTCCCCGCCTCAATATTCTGATATATCCTCTCCGCCACCTCCAAGAATGCCCTCTCCACACCTTCCCCAGACTTAGCACTCGTCTCCACGTACTCCATCACGCCGTTCTCCTTGCACCACTCCTCGGCCTCCTCTTTCGAAACTTGCCGCTTGTTGTCTGCGTCTTGATCGTGGTCGGATACTGTGGATGCGGAGGCGAGATCGGATTTGTTGCCTACAAGGACTACTATGATGCCTTCTTCGGCGATTTGGCGAAGGTCGTGGAGCCAGCTTGTTACGCTGAGGAAAGTGTTCTTGCGCGATATGTCGAATACAAGGAGCGCCCCAGAAGCGCCGCGGAAGTAACTCCTTGTGATACTCTTGTATGTTTCTTGCCCTGCAGTGTCCCATAGCGAGAGCTTCATGTGCTTCTGTGGCTGCTGCTGCTGTTTTGTTGGCGACGTTGGCGGGGGGGCTTTGGAGGAGGGGTTATTGATGCTGAGTGCGAGGGAAGCGGGCGGGCCGACGGGAACGATGCGTGAGCCGAATTCTACTCCAATGGTAACGTCGTGGTGGGGGGAGAAGCGCCCTTCGCAGAGACGGACTGTGAGCTGGACGAGTTTAGCAGCGTCGAGGCAAAGCTTGACGGCACACGTACACTGGATTTGCCGCATCCCGAGTCACCCAACGAGACTATCTTCGCAATGTAGTCCCATGACTGAGACATGTGTGTGTAGCGCGCCGTACGGCGACTCTACCTGGGGTTGGTGATCGATGGGTGGTGAGGCGCGAGCTCGGAGAGCTGCTTGCGGTAGCTATGTAGGTACACAGTGATGGGTGTTGCGCGTATAAAGATTAGGGACAAAGGGAACTCTGAGCAGGAACGAGTCGTGTGGTATAGGTGAGTTTGGCGGGGTTTGTGGTTGCGAAAGAGTGGTCGACACAAGCACGTACCACTCGTGTTCGGACGGAGTGGAGGGTGGCTGGTGCGTCATAGCCTCATCTGGGGTAGCTCGTCCGGAATCTGGAGATAAAAATTGGACACGCTTACCACGAGATATCTTAGACACGAAAACACATGTTTGCGTTTGATAAAAGATGGAGAAGATCCAAGCTTAAACATGGACGTCTTGGAAGTATTTTTTCGTTGCGGTCGTATAATAACACGCAGACATGCAATATGGTATACCTCTTAGCGCCCAACACCCACATCAGAGAGCCACCTTGTTCCAGTGCCCTTGTAAATCCAGACCAGAGACTCAAAACGCCCAGCCCAAAGGCGCCCAAAGGCAGCCATACCTAAAATAACTAAACCCCAAAGCCCTCAATCGTAGCACTGACCATTCCACCTTCCCCAGCACTAGCAAGTCTCGCACACAAGCTCAAGAACACCACCGTCTCTGTTGCCGCCAAATAGTTTAACGTATCTAGCAATATCTTCAAATGCCGGGCAAAGTTTTCTTCGTACTTGGCCAGCATATCGAACATCTTGTCGACTCGTTGCGGATCGTATACGAACTGGCCTGCTTTCGAGGCGCGTTGTGAGCCGAGCGAGGGCCCCGCGGTTTTGGATTTGGCGTTTTGGTGTGCGGAGGACTGTGCGTTTGCCTGTGCGACGAGGTCTGGGTCGCCGGTGATGAGGTACCGGGATAGTGATTGCGTGAAGGTGGCGAACATGGCGCACGTGGACATTATCTTGTTGTTGATCTGCACGAGGTCAGTATTGTCTCCGTGCATGACCATGCGAAGCGCAGGTAGGCAATGATCCACTCACTCGTAGCAGCTTACTGTTAGTAAGCATGCACTCCTTCAAGCAAGTAGCCAAAAAGTCCACATGATCCTGCATCAGCTCATCCACTGTCCTCTCAACGCCTCCGTCTTCGCTCGCTCTTCCTTTCCCCTTGCCGTCTTCCCTCCCCTCTTCGCTGAGTCGCGACATCAATGAGACCCAGTTCGGCTCAATGACTTCAGCTGTGCAGTAATAGAGTAGTTGCTGAACGAAGACTAACATCCGCGCGCGCAAAGTCCAAGCGCGCCGTTTCCAGTGCTCAATCCGCGGGTTTTTGGATCGGTGTTTCCACGCACCGTGCTTCCCTTGCTCAAGCCAGCAGTCTACAAGACTGGTTTCGAGGTGTCGGAGAGAGAGAAGGTAGCGGAAGAGGAGTTGATACCGGGTCAGCGTTACTCTGCTGACCACTAGGGAAAGCGGAAATGGCATCTCGTAATCGAATACGAGCGCCTGGAAGCCCGTGATGTTGCTATCATCTGTCACAGCGGCGGCCACATTGGCGGGAGTAAGATAGCTCGTTATCGAACCTGCGTTCGCGGCATCTTGATCAAGACCGGTGACGGTGACGATCTTCATAAGCCAATTCGTGAGACCTGTCTCGTTGATCTGCACCTTGACATCTTCTTTGTATGGATCTTCTGCTGCGACGGAGCCAGGCTGTCGAACAACTATATCGAGGAGGGATTGCAGCTTTCCGATATTAACGTTTTTGGCTGGCTTTTTCAGCTCCGAAGCGCCTAGCTCGAGGAAGTAGCTGAAGAAGTCTGAGCGGTCGAGGAAGAAGTAGTGTTTTAGCGAGCGCAACCGGGCCGGCAGCTGATGGGTCGTGAGGAGGAGGTTGAAAAGGGAAGAGTTTGCGTAAGCGTATGCGGAGTTGACATTGTCCAGGAACCGCGGGTCGTCAAAGCTTGTGGGTACATCTTCGACTGTTTTGCTGATATCCACGCCTCCGCATTCGCGGACAACGTTGAGATACTTGCCGGCAAGAAGCACCTTGCCCTTCACACCTTCGAGCTGTGGCGGAACGAGCGCGTCTCGCATCGTATACCGCTTCTCCCAATACTCGTCGGTGTAATCTTGATCCAGTCGTTCTCTTTTGATGCTCTTCTGCTCTTTGATCAGGAATTCGGCGTGTGGATCCTTGATACCGCCATGATGCAGCCACTCATTTAGCATAGCCATGTACGGTTTGCTGGCCTCGCGCAGTAATGTTGTGAGCAGCTCTCGGGCCGCAGGATCGCCTGACATAGATGATAACCTTCTTGTGATCAGACCCAACACACTGCCACCCTTGCAGATCTTCTTGCTTGTGAGCCCCACGTTGCCACCTTCTCGTAAAGACTCCAGGATTCCCTCGAAGTTGTCCGTGTCGTCTGCTGAGTCCTCTGACTCGTCATCTTCCAGGACTCCATTCGCTTTCAGCAGCTCGATTCCGGTTGTGTAAAGTTGAAATAGCATGTGGCTCGTCTGTTTGGTGTGCAGATTAAGAACGTGTAATGTAAAAGAGTCATTCGTCAGCATTTGATGCTCCAGTTGCGCCATCAGCGTCAGGTAATCCTTTAGAAGACGCCGTACTGCCGCGCAGAGTGAATGATTGACCGCTCCATACTCTTCTCTGCCCAAAACCTCGACACACGTCTCGACGGCAATATAATGCGTCGCCATCTTCAGCATAGATTTGGTCAGGTCCCTCAAACTCGGGTCTAGGCCAGGCAGTATGCGGAACTGCGGCCCAACGAGCCGTTCCTTCTCTTCATGGGGATTGTATGAGTCGCTGAATCGGATGTACTGCCCCTCAAACCCCATGAATACAAAGAGCATGTCCTCTATAATGGCACTCTCTTGCTGGTCCAGTGATAGTTGAGCGAGTGGGGTGGGCTGTAGCGAAAACGGTGCGGTCGACGCGAGCGGAGGGACGCTGATGCGCGTCGCGAGCGGTGCAGTCGTATGCGGGACAAGCGTAGCCTGTGGCTCCCATGGTGCTTGAGTTTCCTCCGTAGTTGCACTCCTCCTTGCGCCAGCCGAACTGGCCCCAGCTCTGTCTTGTCTCGGCTTCTCCGTCTTTGTCCTGGCGTTAACTCGACTTTCCGACGTGTGCTTCAATGGGCTCCGCGTCCGCCGTATTTCCACCTCGCGCTCCCTGACCTCCCTCCTTTCCACACGCCGTTCACCCGTCCCGGCCGTGTTCGACTGTTTACGCGTATGCGCCGTGGCCGAGCTGCGTCTCTCGTTTTCCCCGCTCATGTCGGTGGAGGGAACGCGGGGTCGTGTCGAGGACGAGTAGTTTGCGGAGCGCCGGTCAGCAGTAGATGAGGCTTTCGCGTTCGGATTGCGGGTTGACATAGTCGCAACAGAGGAGCGTCATAGGGTTGGCAGTAAGTTTGTTGTGTTTGTTGTGCGGGCGCATAGATTTGGGCTGCGGCGACTTGGGACGTGTTGTCCCCGCGCGTCGTCGCGCATGGGCTAAGCGAGCTAGCTTGTGTACGCCATGACGCAGCGAGCATACTACGAAGGAGAATAGAAGGTGCCTAAATCAAACAGAGTGAGATAAAGATGATGGTGTACATAAACAAAGAATGTTCTACCTGTATTCAAACTCTAGCAGAAATCAAAAGCGCCTTGGCTATGCGGGTGATATCCAAAATCCAAACTCCACCAATGCAATTCTCCAGGCTTCCCCCCCTTCATCGCTTCAAACTTCGAATCTGCCTCTTCCTTGTGTATTCATTTCGTTGCCAAATAGTCTCCCGGCTTCCACGCAATACCTTGCTTCACCATTGCCATCCATTCCGACTTCGCTAGCCCAGCAGATGAGTAACGCATCTAGGATGCCACCAAGCACTCCCTCCATCGCTCCTAGCGCTCCCCATCCGATTGCGGCGCTTATCAAGCCGACAACATATGCGTAAAGGCTGCCCGTGTAAGGTACAGTGTCGTTCCCAATCTTCAGCAGTCTCGCTGTCGAGACCCAGCCGCCAAAGCCTAGTGTGAGCGTAATCACCCAACGAATGGCATGGAGTAGTAACTTGGCATATCGGTAGGAAAGCAGCGATGGCCGAGGGTGTGAAGGCGCAAAGGAACGCGGGCCAAGCGTAGTAGTTGGCGAGGATGAGATAAATGTCATGTTGGAGAGACCGCGCGCCGCGGGTGAGAGAGGTAGCCCGTGGATAGAGGCGTATGTCAGGGTCAGAGGGTTCGTGAGCGAGACAATGGGCGTGGGCATCATTGAGTAGGCGCACATGCTGATGAGGCCTGTGATGCGCCGTGGGAGAACTATGAGCGGTAGTCGAACGAGAAGCGAGAGCAAGGTAGAGAGACAGATAGTGCCAGCCATGGTGTACACTGCATGACCAAACGAGGCTCGGACGACCGCTTGCGATGCAGGCGCGGGCACACTGTTGCGGTGGAAATACCACTGAGAGACCGTGGCGGCAGTCGTAGCCCTCTGTACTCCGGCGATCACGCTCAGCACCCAGAAGTAATCCAAGAAGAAAGCGGCTCCGAGCCACCAGGTTCCGAGGTCAATGATCCAGCGGGTTTTGGTAAAATGACCGCCAAGGAACAAGCGCGTGAACATGTACATCCAGATCCAAGACCATAGCACGACGCTGGCTAGCGTGGCGATGCCCACAACCAGCAGAGGAGACTGTGCCCGAAGAATTTCGCCCGAAAACTCAAGCATCCCTGTGGCTTTTCGTAACGAATGTCGTCCTTTCCAGACAGTGTATACCCAGAACACGGTAAAAGCAAGCGGACCAACAGACATCCACCGCATGAATTTGTCTTGAACGCTGTCGCCGTGCCATGATCCCTTGAAGCTGGAGATGAACGGGTATAAAAAGAACGAAAAGGAAATGACCGGCACAGCTACGAGCATGAGATTGATGAGTGGCCCGGCAAAAGACCGTAGTAGCGACAGCCATAGTAGTCCTACCAAGACCGAGACCAGTGAATAGACTCCTATCAGGCGAAACGATGAGTGTAGGACCGTATATATGGTATCTCCAAGCGGGTGCTTCTTGTCGGGCGGTGACTCTTGCAGGAAATAGATGAAGAAGACGCCGATGACAGCGCACTGAGTGATGACGAACAGCTCCGCCCAAAAGAAGTTGTGTCTCGGCGGTTCTATGGGTTCGTCGCCAATGATTTCTGGCACAGATTCGCGATCGGGGCTCATGGGGCGATTCTCTAGAAAAGTATCTTCGTCCGTCTCTTGCGGTATAGGCAGCTGTGTTCGTAACGGACTTCTCCCCCGCTTCGGCCGCGGCATGTTCCTAAGTTGCTGATACGAAGGCGGTGGATCCTTCTCGTCACGAAAAGTGTGGTCTCTTTCCTCCTCTTCTAAGCTTCCTCGGTCCGTAGAAGCAAGCTCGACGTCGACCAGCTTGCCCTTCCCTTTGCTACTTGGTGCGCTTGACTCTGACAGCGGCACGCTCTCGTCACGTTCTTCGTATTCGGCTTTCGTGGCTGTCATGGATCGCCCACGCTCTGTGGGGTTGTCTCCTCGCCACGAGCTCTTGATGCCCCGCCCCAGCCCATAACCGGCATCGCCCTCGACGCTCCCACCGTCTGCTGTGTGGTCGGCTTTGGGTTCCAGATCGTCGTCCACTTCTGAGGACGCAGTAAGATGGCTTGCTCCAAACTGCCGCCGCGAGCGCTGTAGCGCGTAGTGGTCTGCCATCTCGCGATCGTGCTCCACATGGTCGTCCTCTTCCCGAAAGTCGTCCGTAGCGGAATAGAAGAGAGGCGCGGGAGCGTTCGACGTGCGCGAGGCAAAGGCAAAGCGGGACATGGCTTGCGAGTTGTATGGGTTCGGCATGGTGCGGCGCTGGAGGTAACCCGCGGATGCTCGCGATCGTGAAGACTGGCGCTGACTGTCCGGTTGGTTGCGGGCAAAAGGCGTGTCGGGCTGGCCTAGAGAGAGTCGCGACTGCGACTGCGAGAGGAACTTGGAGGCATCTGAGGGCACGCTGGTCAGTCACACGAGGTCGCAGGGCTCCTAAGACAGAGGCGGCGCCGCTGTCACATGTACCCGATAAGGACGCGGGGAGGCTTACATTCAGAAAACATGGCGGGCAACCTGGAGGGAATGTGGGCGCGTGCCTGTGCAGCTTCCCGCAGGCGACACGGGAGGTTTTAATGGGGTTGGAGCCTGGCCGTCGTGGTTGGGGAGTCAAGCAGGTCAGCCGGTGAGGCGAGCGGCGGCAGTACAAGAGGCAGCAACAGCAGATGACGCAGTGTGAAAGGCATCCAGCTAGGTCTATGCTGCGGCGCGTCCGGGAGAATGATACGTGTAACAGATGATACGATAGTGACCTAGGAATGCGTCTACACGTAAGAAAGGAGCTTGTTAGGGCGGAGTAGGTCGTGTCTTGAGGTGCGCAACTGGTCGTTTCCTTCGTCGTCACGCACCGCCAAGACGCGCGCCATCGCCCATCCCGGCATCGGATAGCTTAGCGCACGGGCCCCGCTATCTCTCGTTTGTTCAGATCTCCAACGTCCCTGCATGGCACTGGCTCACACTATCTTATCGCCGCTCTGCACGAGTAAGTCCGCAATTTGGAGCATGAGTACGACTGCCCCACTCGAATTCACTGCCACTACACGAAAGCTTAGCATACATTTACATGGCGTGACACCCCGAGGCCAGAAGCATCAACCCCGCCGTTCACCTCCTCCAAGTTGTAGCTGTCGTCACACCGCTCGCTTACTCAGTACACTGATTTCGATATCCAGCAGATCTTTGAGCAAGGCCGCCTTTACTCGAACTCGTCCTCCACATCTACCCGAGAGCCTCCGGGATGTCCTTACTACGCTGCAGGAACACGAGCGGTTTATCCGAGGTCGGCATGAGTGCCGGATCGTTTCCCACCTTCTTCCATACAAGACGTGCACCGACTCTCCCCGTCATCTTTGACTGAACCATGTCTGCCCACGTGCCGAACGAGTTGCTCGTGTAGAGCCGATCCACCGATTGCGGGGTACCCGCGATCTATATATCATAAGTCATTGTCGCTACAAAAACACGTACTGAAACCTCAATCGACATTGGGGGAGCACTAAATGACCTACCCTTTTGAGAATCGCGTGCTCATCGAACATTGGCGCCGTCGACTGCATCATATGCAGGAGCGGCTGCTTGTCTCTACCGTCAACTTCAGCAAGCTCGCCCGACTTGAAGATCAGGTACTGGGCATTCTTCTTCAACATGTCGATGATGTTCTGTTGTTCTGCGGGCGATTTCGAAGCGAGGACGAAGTCTGCGACATCGGCCATGCCTTCCTCGTTGAAGGGCACACCGTCTTTGTCAAAGTGCAGATGGTAGAAGACGGCCTGGTCAAAGCCACCAACCGCCTCCTTGGGGACCGTGGCGATACCCGATGCGAGGACACCGGGAGGACGTTGGTACTCCCATCGCACAACGTAGAAGCTGTTACGCGGAGTTGAGTCGTCCTCAAGTGGAGGGCTTTTAGCGGTGGAGGGCATCTTGGAAGAGGTTGCCATTAGTGGAGACTTGTTGTCTGGTGCGGTGGAGTGTATGGAATAGAGGAAGATTAACCTTTCAGAAAGTCTGCAATGCGAAAATTTATAGGTGGTGAAGGTGAGATGCTAGTCATCGAACTTCACTCTGGCGTGCGTCAGACGCTCTTGAAATGCGACTGTGCAAACGGTGACTGGCCTGGCTTACCACTTCTGTGGCGGTCTGACGGGAGATGGGGAGAAATCACTACGGTGTTGAGTCACGAGAAGGAAACCTCGCTCTACTCTTGCCATTCAAAGCTCTCTATCCACCCCACCTACCTGCCCAAGTCAACCATCATCTCTCAAATGACAGAGACCGCCGTCATACAGCTCCGTGCCCTTCCCAATTTTGCCTTTCTCGCCTTCGCAACAGCGGACAACCTGACTCGCGCCATGTGCACATGCACCTCTACCACCTACCACGGGATGTAGCACAGTGGGCCAAGGTCCCTAGCCTGTACGCCTACGTCTGGCGGTGCCTCTAGGGCTAAAGGGCAGTCGAGGTGTTGAACGCCCATCGAGTTAAACGGCTGGCAAGGCTGATCCAACGTCGAACAGCACACGCTCCAAGCTCGCAGACGAGGATAGATTGGCGAACATAGAGTATGAGGTAGAACATGATGCTGTGGGATTCATAACATGGCCGATACTCATCATCGAGTTCATGCCGCAGTCATCTCCAAAAGCAAAGCAAGCGCCGTCAATGCATCTCCAACCCAACTACGATCCCAGATCCCACCATCTACATATACTCCTCCTCATCCTCACCTCCCATCAGACGCTTTTCCTGCAACTCTCTGATCCTCTCCAGGAGCATGTCCTTCCCAAACCTCTCAGCCACCTTGGCAGCAGCCTCCAATATCTTCCCACTAGCATCCTTCATCAGTGTAACCAGCTCCAATCCCTTCATGCTCCGATCCTCCGCGACGGCCATACATTCAAGAGCCAGCAGTTGAATCAAGGTCCTATCGATGTCGACCTCCTTGTTCAACAAATCCACTTTCTGGTCTTGGGTAGGTCGTGTATGAGACAGAGTCTCCGATAACTGCGAATGGAGGATGGAGGAGAGAACGTATCTGTTCTCGAGCTCCTGTTGTTGGTTTGTAACCTTGCGTGCTGGAGCATCTTCGTCGTCGGATATGGCATCGACGTCCCCGTCTTTTCCGCGTTCGCGGGCTTTGTCGATGGAGGAGGAGAGAGGTACTTCGAGCGGGAATTCGCTCAACATGGGTGGTGGGTTCGTCGGATACTGTTCGCTTCCTTTGACAATCATGCAGTGAAATACGTGCTTATCTTTTGCATCTTTAGCAACGCAAACAGGCCAATAGCTCTCTTCCTTTCCACCACCCATACGACGTGACAGGCATTTTGTGTCTAGCATGGGAACCCAGCGCGCTTGCCCGTTCGTCCGCCAGCGTAGTAGCGTTAACAGCACACCGTCGGAACCGTAGATGTATGGATCACCATCTGCAGAAAAGAAGACTGATGTGAGGGTTGTTCTGGGCGGAAGGGCGACGATGTCTTCGGATTGATAGATCTCGTCTCGTTTGATGTTTTCAATAGTGTAGAGAAGTTGTGAGGTGCCGTCTCCACCCACAGGGCCGTTACCCACAGTAAGCACGTAGTCGCGCCAGGCCGCGCATGTTACAGCTGGTGACGCCTTCTGTCTGTAAACGCGGACAGGCAGGCCGAAGAGTGAGTATATGCGGACGTAGTTCGTACTCGTAGACACTACGATATAGCTCTCGCTCAACGCAATTGCAGTCACGAATTCGCCCGCAGGCAAGTCAGTCCGCCAATCCGTTCGCGTCGTCCACGTCTCATGCGGACGATAGTATATCCTGGCTGGATCGCCATTTTGTGGCTGGCACGAGAAGAGCGTGCCGTTCTCGTTGAGCCCGGCTTTGTCGTACTTGTAGATATCCGTGAAATGAAAGTTTCGATGCGTGTATTCGTCGTAGAATTTGACTTCGACGGTGTGGTGATCGCCTTCCTGTGAGACGGTGGACACGTAACCAACCAATGAACAGGAAAGAAGACGCCGGTTACCGCGCCAGGGCGTCGCACCAGGCTGGAAAGGCTCGTGTATTTGCGGTTTGAATGTGGAGGAGGAAGTGTAAGGCCGTCGTTTGTTGAATGATTCCAAAGCCCCAAGATGGCCGTTTGTGCGCTTGCCGTGGCCATTGATCGCGGGCGCGTATCCAGCGCCATCATCGTCTACAACAAAATCCTCCATCTCTTCGTCTGGTACGTCATCCTGGAATTCGGGCCCGAGAAGGCTGTCGAGCGAGTCTACAGTACCCTCCCTTTGGCGGCGTTGGGGAAGATCAAACTTTGCGCCGTTTTCCAAACCGGCGGTCGCAGCATTCGACCGACCTTCTGTAGGGTCATGGAAGAAGGGTGCGGATTGCAGAGGCTTTTCCAGGATGTGGACATGCTCCGGCGGCACGACATCGTTATGAATGTAGAGGCGGCCATCTATCTGGGTGTAGGAGAGAATATTCTCCGTTGGGTGCCAGACCATGGCTTGGATTGTAGCTTTGATATCATCGTACTTCTTGAGCAGTCTCTGCGTCTTCGCATCCCACAGGCTCAGACTCAAGTCGCTTGAGGTCGTAGCTACCAAGGCGCCGTTAGGAGACCACGCTGCCGCTGTGATGTCTGCCGAATGCCCCGTCTTGAAAGACCGTTGTCGCTCCCAATCGTTCGTTGACATGACCTGTATCTCTCGGAGCCCAGTCGGTGTTGCGAACGCTCTGCCGTCTGGATGCCACAGCACCTTAGAGCTCGATCCTGATTCTGGGTCCAGGCTCTTGATCATGTTTTCCACTTTTTTAATCATCTCGGGCTCTTCTGACTCCATATCGTATATGTACACATTGCCGTCGGTGCAGGACACAGCGAGGCGAGTGCCGGTCTTGTCGAAGGAGACGTGCTTCACGGAGCGGTTCTGATCGCGCAACCTCTTGACCTGCATCATGTCTTTTGTGTTGACGACGTAGACGACGAGTTCACTGTTTCAGTCAGTCTCGGTTTCATGTCACTCAACTGGATGCCACTTACTCGCTTGCGACAGCAACCCAATTCCCATCAGGGCTCAGGGCCACATCTCGGACTGGCAGCGTGCTCCTGACCAGGATCTCCTCGAATCTGTTGCTTTCCAGCGAGTATTTGCTAACGGTCCCATCCTCGGAACCGGTGATGAAGAAAGTATTCTGCCTCGTCCATCAGCGCGAGTCCTCCATGATCGTATGAATCTCAACGTACGCTAGCAGCGACGGCTGTATTGTTCTCCTGACAGTCATCGACATTGGCGGGCTCTTCGTCGGACCCGGTGCTGAAAACACGGCAGAAAGGGTCCACTCCGGTAGTGATGAGCTTTTTGCCGTTGGGTGTGTACGTGAGGAATGTCGGGCCGTCCACGTCTGCGCCGGTGTGAGCTGGTGCAGTTTCAAGTTTTTCTTCGTGTACTCACGGGCCTGCTTTCCACGTAGCTGCTGCGGAAGAGCCATAGTGAGGAATTCGGATGCGTATGTGGGAGTCAAGTTCGTGAGAGAGGCGCGTTCAACGAAGACGCGACGGACGACGCGTTAAGTGGCGGACGTGCGCTGCCGCAGACACCCACGCCTAGCGCGTGCATCGGCGCACTATCAACCGCATCCGATCTGGCGAGGGTGCACCTTCCCTCCTCTATGTCTCTTGCTGCGCCAGAGCCTCTGCCTCCGCGAAGTCATTCCCAGGTTAAGGATACATTCTGTATGGCCTGGACACCGAAGGCATTCATATACCACGATGCCAAAAAGGCCATTCAGACAGTCTGTTGTCAAAAGACGTCATAGGCGCCAGAACATCCGAAGGGCTGCACGAGCGCACGGGCCGGTTCTCTCTCTGGTCATACACCCCCTCTTCAGCACAACTCTAGTCATTCTGCACTCGCCCTCCTTCTCTCCCATCCTTCACCCGCACAGCTCGATTCTTGACGTGTAGTAGAAGTGGCATTTCTTCTCGCCAATCCAACCCTCCAGCATGGCGTCCTTCTCCGAATTACCTGCCGAACTGGTAGAACATCTCGCCTCCTACCTGGAGCAGCCTGCTCTCTGCGCCCTCTCACGACTGACAAGTTCGCTCTACAAGATTGTGATCCCGCTACTTTATCGTCACATAGATCTCCTCATCACTCCCGGTGACCGTCTTCCCAGGATAGACCGCCTTTGCTTCAATATTCTCAACGATCCAAGACTCGGTAAATATGTGAGGTCGCTTCGCATAGGACTCTCGTCAAGAGATGGCGTTCGCGGTGGCCAGCGCTTCTTGCCGAATGATAATGAGGCCCAGCAACGCTTCATATTACTTCGATCCATGGAGCTCTTAGAAAAAGAGGCCTTGGTTTCAGGAGGTGAAGACGTGCGAGCTTCGATAGGAGCGCGCGAGTACGGAGCATATGCTGCACTGCTGTTCTTGTTATTACCATCGCTGCACCGCCTTGATCTCGCTGACCGGAAAAACGAAACTCTGCGTCCACTACACAGCGTCATCTTCGGTATCTTTCGCAACGCCGATCAGTGGGCGAGCCATTCGCCAGACCTCGCTGCTCGTATAGCTTCGATCAGACATATGTCGTACAACTTCGACTCAGATTCCGGAATGCGGTACAAAGAAAAGGACGATAGCAGCAAAGTCTGGGTCCTTTTGGCCTTACCGATGTTGCGAAAACTTGAATTCCCTAACACGGATACAAACCTATTGTACGTGTCCCAGTGCTACTATCCCCTCTGTTTCACCTGGACCATGTGCCTGCGGCTGCTTGTTACTCGTGCCACGAATGCGAGGCGGAGAACGTCTTAGGCCGGACTTGAGTACCTTTACTGACCTCGCGTGTTCGATGCTAGGGCTATCTTCGAACCAAGTATCGCCCCGCCCATAGTTCCCCGTACATTTCGTACAACACATCTCACTACCATGGTCATTCGTCACTCCAGTCAAATCTGGGACAATCTCGACGCGATGCTTCAAGGTACCCCTCATCTAGGGTCACTTACATGTGAGCTGTGGTAAGTAAGATCGTAACCTTGTTAGTTTATACACGAATAAGGTGCTCTCGTTTGTCTCAAGTAGTGGTCGTGACTTGTGGCTGCAAAGTGCGGCCAATCATCCCTAGAACAGGTGCCGTGCCCGAAACAATGACACTGGTACCTTCTAGAGAGGCCTTGCAGTCTTTATACCCCAATGCTCTAACACAAATTCGCAATGGACTCACTAGTCCTAAAATCTCGAGCTTTACATTCAATACAATTGCTGACAAGTACTGCGTCTTCTAGGTATGACTCCAGTATACGATCCCTACATCAAAGCGACCCTTCTTGGACCTGGATATCACTGCAGCATTGGACCCAGAGTTTGAGAAAAATAAGGTCTACGCTCAAAACTCTTGTGCTGAGTGTTGAGTTTTACAACGGCGAGGAACTGTATTACAAGCAGCCCGATATTCGAAAGCATGTTACCGGCCAACTGGATCTCAGAGAATTTACGGCGTTGCAAGAGCTCGAAGTCCCGTTGCCATTTATCAGTGGCGACTCGAGCTTCTGGTTTGCCCTCGAATTTGAGCCTTTACTTCCACCCGATTTGCGCCATCTTTCTCTCCGATCGGACATGTCTCGAGCCCAATCAGCTTACCCGTTCGACACATCGATCATGTCGCAAATGCCATCATTGCAAGACTCCCAATTGGAAAGTAACTACCTCGTCGGAGCTCGAATGGACATGTCTTGCATATACCAAAATTCCCTTTCTCTGATTGATACGCTACGTGGTCTTCATTCGATCACCGTTTGGCAGCCGCCCGACCACACTTTACATTGGTTCCAAGATCAGTTCGACGAGTTCGCGACCACGTGTAGGAACAAGTCCATCGGCGCAAAAGTCATCTGTCCTCAACTACTTCGGAAAAAGGCAGCAGCGCACTGGGATCTAGTTCAAGAGGTTACGTTATATGATCCTTCCTACCCGAATGCTAAACGTTTCAAAAGGCTAATTCGAAGTGAGCGCAATGGAATTCCACTCGGCTTAGCTGCGCAATATCATCTGGGTGAGTATAAGAAGAGACATGTTCGCAGATATAGGTGAAGCTGTAGCATGCGGCTCGGCTTCAACCTGTTCGAACATGGCTCAATACTTCGAACACAATATTCACTGATAATGGCGCGAGTGTGCAACCCCGAGCACACAATTTTTCTCCATTCGGCGACCTCCAACGCGATTCGCGAATACATCACTCACGCGAAATTCGCTTATCGTGGACGACAACGCGTAAATGCCTCAAGAAGAGCAGCACTTGGCAGAGCTATCCTCTGGGCATCGAAGTCCGCAATATCGCAACTGTTCTTTCTGCGCAAAAGCGTTCGTTCGGATGCAACACGACGATCCTACCACGCTTACTGTCATCATTCCGGTGATAGTTCCGCAGACGATCGGTCGGCAACGCCGCAGCTCTAGGCACAGTAACTCCATTCATCATCTGTGGCACATGGGCTCACTGCGCTGTGGGGGCCCTGCACACCTTCCAAAGACTGACGCGTCGGAGGTCGAAATTCATCTATTGCCCGCATATCTTATTGGAGGGGCGCTTAAACTTATCATCAAAATCCAAAGGCCTCGTTGTCGAACCGAACTGCAATATTGCACGGTCGGACAATAGTCAATATCAGGTTAAACTGATTCCGGGTTCGCCGCCCCATCGACCCTGGTCATACGCTGCCGTATGCGGTAGCTGGCTGGCGGCTAAAGCATGTGACTGAGGCAACTTCGCTCTACTCGTCAACATCGCACCTTCCTTTTCCTCCATCTACAACCCCCACAGTCGACACCTTCCGCTCCGGAATTTCGCGACATGGACGATTCATGCGTGGCGAAAATTTTCAAAAGATGTTGTATCAGGGCTAAATAAGTCGGTTTTTCGAAAACGGTGTCAGCGCTCTATCTGTTCAAACATGGGTCGGCTACACGATCTTCCGCTGGACGATTTACTTCCCCTCATACTCGAGTATCTTAGCAGAGGCGACTATAACGCACTCGTGCGAGTATCCCGACCCCTCAACAGAGAGACAATACCTTATCAATACCGCGACATCAAATTCGTTGCTACGAAGTCTCGAGACTGTGCGCGTAGGCTAGCCTTTCTACTCCGGACGCTGCTTGAGCGACCGCAACTCGCTTTGCACGTTAGGTCTTTCAAACTACGTGGACCACTCTCATGCTGGACCAAGTACAATCCATGGCCAGGCGACGGAACCAAGCGTACCTCTACCGTCAATCTATGGGGTCTTGAGGGCTGTACGACACTGTCCAAAGCGCAGATTATATTCGCATCAAATCAGTTCTATCGGCTCGTGGATGCCAGCATGCACAGATCGCAAGAGCAGTTTCGAGGCCGCAATAAGGATGCCCTGGCGACACTGGTTCTGACGATGTTCACGGAGTTAAGGACTTTGGACGTTGGGGATGGATTTATGATGCACTCGCTTTTTCTACCGCAGATTATAAAGCGAGCAGACCAATTGTTCCCGAAACTCGATGGTGTGGTCTTGGGCGACAAGAGAATGGATCCGGAGAATTCGGTGTCGTACATGGATCTCGACCTTATTCGCCCCGTCTTTTACTCTTCCACAGTCTCGAAATTCGAATACACAATGTCGCAACCGTGGAAGCTGCAATGGGACCGTCCGCATCCTCCTCGAAGCGACAGCTTGACGATGTTGCATCTGTTCCGAACGAATATCAACAGAGCAACTCTGGATCAGTTGCTGTCCACCACGCCGAACCTGAAACGCTTCCACTACGATCAAGAGATCTTGTTCAACATCAACACTCCCGGCGCGCCACCCTTATTGCCGTACGTCAACATCGACGGCCTAAACATTGCCCTCGCGAACCTGAAGAATACACTCGAAGAATGCAAGCTGACCCTGAGCATGGCCCCCGGCTCGCTTTCCCCCGCCGAAATCGCCGATCAAGGCTTTCAGTTCCCCGCAATCCAAGGCACCCTAACCGTCCTCAAGGAAATGAAGAGCCTCACCAAACTAGAAGTACCCCTGGTCATGTTCCTCGGCTGGTCCCCCGATTTCGCGGCCGAGCTGAAAGAGGTCGTACCCCGGCAAATCCGATCCATCACCCTTCGCGACGATCTCGTTCCGTACTGTCCCTGGGCGATAGGCTTCACTTGCAACAAGAAAGTCAACAGGATCGGCGAGTATCTAGAGTTAAGGGCGGGGTGTGCGCCTGTTTTGCAGACGTTCCAGATGAGGATTAAGCATAGCGCAAGAGAGAACACGTGGTTGGTTGATGCGGCGAGAGAACTGGGCGAACGGATTGATGGGGCGAGCGTGGAGTATGCGGTTGACATGGAGAAGAGGGCGGACATGCACTGCTGGGGATTTGGGGCCGGCAGGAAGAAAGTAAAAGAGAGAGCGTCGAGGAATGACAGTTTGATGCGGAGTGAGAGCGTCGTCATCCGAGGTATGTTTCCTTCGACGTAAGCCAATTTTTAATTGGGTATTTGATGATCTCGATCACGATTATGGATTTCCAAAACGCGAGATTGGACGAACAGCGTACGTTGTCAGAATTCTTCTCTATATTTTGTCTGCGATCATATACCCGATGGCGTACTTTGCGCCCTATAATCAACACTCAAAATCTCATGACGCCTTGAAAGGACAACCTTTATCCACACTCGTCGACCTCGTCTTCTCCTTCACCAACTTCCAGGTTATATCCATGAGCTGTTCACCCAGGTTATCGTCGTTCGCCATCGCACTACCCTCTTCCACAATTGCAGGCGGGGCAATATACTGGCCACTCTTCTCCGTTGTGGTCGCTCCGAACATGGTGGAGACAGCGCCTTCAAACTGGGTCTTCTTGAAAGGAGCCATGCCCACGCTCATTGCATAGCCGCCGAGCGGGAAAGCTTCGTGGATGTGCTCTGTTGATTGCCGGGTCTCGACGATACCAGGATGTGTGGCGTTTGCGAGGATGTTGGGGTATTGCGATGTAAGGTGGCGGTTCAGGTATTTAGCATACAATATGGAGCACAGCTTTGAGCGACCATATTGCGCCTGGGGACCGTAGTCCTTGTTGATCTCCTCCAAGCTCTCGAATTTTGTTTCCTTGGGGGTGTTCTCGTGGAGATTGGAGGCGAGATTCACAATGCGCACCGTGTTGCCTTTCTTCGCGGTGTCCTTCAGCAGGGGCAGGAGGTGCGAGGTCAGCACGACGTGACCCATGTGGTTGGTCGCCAGGTGCAAGTCGACGCCATTCTTCGCCAATTGCGCCGTCATGATGCCTCTCGCCGCGTTGTTAATAAGGATATCCAGTCGGTCCGTCTTCTCGCTGATCTTGAACGCTGTCTTTCCCGTCTCCTCCCAGTCGCTTAGATCGCACTGAAACCACTCAACCCTCTTTGCCATTTCCTCTCCCATCTCGCTCTTGATTGCATTGATCGCATCGTCGACGATGCCCTCGTCCTTGGAAATAACGAACAGCTTGGAGATGTTGTGTGAAAGGAGGGTATGTGTACATCCATAACCGATGCCTTCAGAGCCACCGGTGACAAGGGCCACCTTTCCAGTCAAGTCAGGGACTTGCTCGAGCGAGAACTGCGAATCTGCGGGTGCGAGGCCATGGGCACCGCTGACTATCTTGCCCGCGTTCTCGGCGATGGTGTTCTTGATGGTCTGCATTGTGGATGCGTATGTACGGCTTCTACTACAGGAGACTGGGGTAGAGTTGCTAGTGCAAATGACAGAGATAGATGATGGTCGTTTTGTGATCTGGTATACTGAAAAACGGACGAACGGGGTGGGAGAGAGCTTCATGAAGAGCAGGACTACAAGGTGTGATATAGCTACTGCAAGGCAAGATATAGCTATGAGGTCCCCGGTCCTGGCCAGTTCTTAAGTATAATCTCATAGTGACGTTGCGATTATCTTGATGTCAGAGTAGTCGAATCATCTGGAGCTGCCCATTGGGATGACGCGCTGATTTTTGATGTACCAGCTAGCTGTAAGAGATTAGCGCAGTTCTTATCGATTAAGCTCTAGTCACATTTTGAGTTGCTACAGCTCCGGGTCGTTCCCCACACTAACAGTTGCGAGGGCAATTGGCCACACTCCCTCGGGAGACACCGAGACGAGGGGGAAAGATAGCGCATCATAACAACTCGATGTCCACCATGTCCGACCCACGTGTACAACCACCCTCACACCCTCGCACATCCCAAGCTCCACCAAACAACAAACCACCAACGCCTAACCCTTCCAAGCAAACCGCCGCTCGCGACATGAACGCAGCCTCACATATCTCTAATGCCGACCTTACCTTCCGCCCGCCCCATCGAACATCCACAACAACTTCCCTTCCCCCCGACGTCGCGTCCTCGCGCCAAAGCCGCATAAACCAAGACATCCTCGCCTACTTCAAGCGCCCCGCCTCACGACGCAACTCTACGCCCTCCAACACCGAACCCCCGTTCCTGAAAGGTATCGGCGTATACACCCACATCGAAGTCGCGCCGGCGCCCCCCGAATCCCTCTTCCCACACCAGCGCTTCGCCCAGCCGGCACCGCGAATAGAATTCCTGCCGCTCGGCGGCTTTGGACAAGCATCTCGCAAGGGCGCTCTCAAGGCAGATTTACCGGAGGATGTGAAGACGATGTATAGTGCCGTCAAAGGCGTTGTGCTGTGGGCGGAAAGGGAAGCGAGGAAGCCGGACCAACCTGATCCGAGAGACAAGTTTGGAGGGTTGGGATTGCCGGGTGTTAACGTACCTTCGCCGCAGTCGATGGGCGGGGGTAGTGAGGATATGGATATTGACGAGACGGAGGATGGGCAGCTGTACGAGCGACCTGGTAATGAGAGGAGGTCGTCTGTGGGTACGGGCACAAAGGGCTTAGATGTGAGCGAGAGACGAACGAGTACGCCTGGAGATGTGGCCATGGGTGGTACAAGTGCAAGTATTACGAGGACCGCAGTACCAGTACCATCATCTGCGGCGAAGACGACGAGTGACAATACGGCGAGTACGGCTACGGTTGCAAGCACGAACGCGAGCGGAACGATCTATGATGCAAGTCGTGATCCACGCCGGAGAGGTAGGTGAAGTGGGAATGGCTTCTGCGGCATATGAGTTCGTACAGCACATTGTACGAGGCAGACGAGGAGGTTCGAACGTGGTGCCGGGGTGGTAGCTGCTACGACGTGTGAACTCATCACATTAAGCAGGATTTACGGTCCATTCAGCGGAGTATAGATACCCATGCAATTCTTCTACTTATCTACTGCTACTATTGCCTTGCAAACTGGGATTTCGGCCACCCGCCGATGATAAGGTACGCCGGTAATGAGCTTCGCGAATTTGTCGTACATATCGAATGACAGCATGTTCCGCTTTCTAAGACTCAACGCTCACCGCGACAGGATGAGAAAGGAAGATGATCGTGAATTGAAGCATTGATAGCAACTGTCATCGTAGTACGACTGCGGGTAGTATGAGTATTTTGCGGACAGTCAGTAGAGAGCGACATAGGAAAGACAAGGAGATAACGTTTCAATTACCACCATTAAGCTTCGCCCTTCAGCATCGCATGAATAACACAAACGAAATTCCCGCTTCGAACCGCGTGGAGGTAGGGCTAGCGCTCGAAGCTGATTTTTATCCAGGTTGACTCCTGTTGATACGTCGGAAAGCCCCTACGACTTAGTCTTCTTGCCGCGGCCGGACTCCACAGTTGGAGGTTCTTTCCGCTTGTTGCCAAAGATCTTGCTGAACAACTTGCTGGCCATGCTAGCATAGCCTGCTGGCAAAGATTGGTAGAATTCGGCGAACTTTGACAACTCGTCATCGTCGTCATCGTCCTCTTCCTTCTTCTTCTGCTGCAGTGATTTCGGTGCGCACGTGGAACCAGCAACTCCCAAGAGCCGTGGGTTCACCTTGATGGCTTCCTTTCTGGTCGCCATGGCTTCCTCACAGGATATTCCACCAGCACCACGCCAGTGTTTGATCTTGCAGTCCCTGCAAGCGGGCTTCCTACACTTGCCCCAGTGTGGGGTGAAGCAGGCTGAACACACAGGAGGCTGAGCACCAGCCTTCTCTACCTTCTTTGCCGGAGCAGCCTTGTCCTTGTCAGTCACCGAAGCAGCGTCCTCGGCCTTCTTGGCCATCTTCTGGTACTTGAACAAGAGGAACTTTGCAACGCGAAAAACATCGAGCTCCTCTTTGTTTAAGCACGGAGGCGGGTGAACGCCTTTGCACTTGCCGCAGGCTGGCTTGCCTGCTACCTTCCAGGTGGGGACCTCGTCGAGGATCTCCTGGAGCATCGCTGTGGCGGCACCAATTCGGTCGCCCAAAGCCATGTCTGGAGACCTATGATCGGACCACACAATCTTCGCAAGGACTGTTGGGTCTTGTGCTAGATCCTTGGTCTTGGGACCCTTCTGCTTCGCCTCCCCCTCGGCGGCGTCGCCTTGGGTTTGGCTGACAGCGTCGCCTTTAGGCTTAGCAATCTCAACATCGTCCTCTGCGGACTTTGTCTTCTGAGTTCCCGCATCGTTATGATACTTCGGCTCGCTGGACCGCTGCGCAGTCATCTCAATCTTGGAAAGATCTTTGGAGTTCATGGTGATGATCTGCGGTTCGTTAGCGCTTTCTGGGAGGGAAGAAATAACGATGCGGAAAGGGCCTCTCACGAAACGATATAACGTGTGTATGTGTGTGTAGTGTTGAGGTAGCCAGACGCGTCACTTGCTAAGATGGAGCGCCGGGCGCCCGCCAAGCCGCAGATAGCGCGCCATCACGTGCTCTCTAGTGTTCTAAGGCTGGGTTCGTCTGAACGTGTGCAGCTACAGATAAAGTCAAGCTCCAGCTTTGGACTTGAGGTTTTTGCGGTGTTTCTTGTAGTTATCTCCTGTAGCATTCTTGTATAGTGGCAAAGAGTAAATTAGGTTCTAATAGTATCATTACTACAGTACGCCTACAAGCAGTCTGTAGCAAGGTATGCCTATGAAATGTTCTGTAGTTGAGGTATAACTCTTGTCAGAAGCACCTGCGTGTAAAAGATACCGTAGACTACGCTGTCGCTTTCTCTCTTCAAAAGAGAAACAGACACTAACAAACACAGTATCTTCAAATCTAATGCTCGTGATCCCGCGCAACTCCTTTAGGGACTTAGCTCTTGGAGAAACCTTAGACGACTAAGCCGCAAGCCTCTAAGATGACTACAACGCCCTGTGCCATATCCCTGCGGGGCCGTGTAGAGGTCTCCATCTCCAGAAACTCTACAACGAGACTCTGAAGCGACAAGGACGTAGGTAGTTTCAGCTCTGACGTAGAGCATAGCCTCTATGAAGATGTCGAACTAGGAGCTGTTTCGAAGCGGCTGCACGAAGCACGAGGCAGATGAAGGTAGGACGCTGGACGTGAGGCCAAGATGGTAAGGCTGTTATGATCCACGAGCACAGCATTAGCGGGCGTTACGGTTTCGTTCTGTGAAATTTAAATACCCATGCAATTGGAAGATCAGTTCCTTTAGGTTGCCATTAATCTAGAAGTATGGCATTACGTGACGCTCCATTAGGTATGCAGATATTGGTGCTATTCCGGGCCATCTGGTCCTGCCCACCAGGACCACCAGCCCTAATCAAGTGACCTCATATATCGCCCACATATAGACTTCCGTCGTTCATAGCTACATGAAGCGACCTCAGTTCCATCATCTCTCGTCTCTCTTATTGTAATACATATCCAGTACATATTCAGTACATGATCAGCTTCCGATATTCACCTGGTGTTACGCGGCCCTCGAGCAATGTGAGCAAAACTCAAGTCACTCAATTACTCGACGGAGGACTACAAAGAACAGAATAGAACGCCGCAAATGCCGCACGAGTACTCCAGCCGATAGCCACGCTATGCATAAAGAGGGAAAACGCCCTTGCCCACCCCACCCATGCCATCCGACCTCCTGACTTCTCCCCCACCCGCTTACTCATACCCCTTCTGAAACTCATCTTCCAATCCAATCGTTACTTTAATGTTCATGGCACCTAGCTCCTGTATAAGTAGCTTCGCCGCATACGGCACCGTCAGCTTCCTAACGCCCCTCTCATCATCGCAAACCCGGCACCACCCACTCGACCCCATCTGCCCACACCCCTCGCAAACATCCACCTGATGCGCATCACTACTCAGCATGAGCCGCTCGAGCAACAGCTGACTCGCACCATACGCAATCAAGCAATCGCGCTCCATCTCGCCGAGACGCAGACCACCAGAGCGCGCGCGTCCTTCGGTGGGTTGGCGCGTGAGGATGGCGCGGGGCCCGCGGGCACGCGAATGCATCTTGTCTTGAACCATGTGCTTGAGCTTTTGGTAGTAGATGGGGCCGAAGAAGACGTAGAACTGGAGGGCTTCGCCTGAGATGCCGCTGGTGAGGTAGTCTTTGCCGGTGTAGGAGAAGCCCTTTTCGACGAGGACTTGCGCCATGTCGACGACTTTGGAGCCGCCGAAGGCGGTGCCGTATTCGAGGGTGCCGCGGAGTACTCCTGCTTTGCCGGAGAGCAATTCCATCATTTTCCCGACCGTCATACGAGATGGGAAACCGTGGGGGTTCATGATAATGTCCGGACAGATGCCTTGGTCGTTGAAAGGCATGTCTTCTTGCGGGGAAATGAGACCACATACACCCTTTTGACCGTGGCGCGAGGAGAACTTGTCGCCTAGCTCTGGTCGACGTGTCTGGCGGAAAAGAAGCTTGATAAGGTTTACGCCTGCCTCGTTCTCCGTCACGCACACTTTGTCGACGTAAGCACAGTCCTCCAACTTGTGCTTAAGGTGCTGCTTGTTGTGCTCCGTGGCCATCGTAGTATTAACCGTGTCCTTGGGCACATGCTTCAACAGGTAGGCTTCACCTTGGTTCAAGCGAGCGCCAACTTCAGCAATACCATCAGGCCCAACGTTTTCGTACACGGGGTCGCCCTTCTCGAAATTGGCGCCGACGAGGTCTTTCGATCCATTGGTGTACGTTTTGAGTGGCGTGGAATGCTTCTTTAGGACCTGGCATCGGCCAAAGCCGCGGTCGCAGGACGCCTTGTTGAGCACAAGCGCGTCTTCGATGTCGTAGCCAGAATACGACATGACGGCGACGGTCGCGTTCTGTCCCGCAGGAAGCTTGTCGTACTTGGTAAGTTCGATGGTGCGGGTTTTCACCATGGGCTGCTGAGGATAGACCATTAGATACAGTAAAGTATCTAGTCGCATGAACTGGTTGTATGCAATTGCGCCAATGGCTTGTTTACCCATAGCGCATTGGTAGGTATTACGCGGTGACTGGTTGTGATGCGGGTATGGGATGAGGCCAGCGACAGCTCCCAAGATGGTAAAAGGTTCGATCTCAAGATGCGTTGTGTGTTGCCCGATTTCCGGTTCGGTGAGCGAGATGTATGTGTCGTTCTCCTCGTTCGTGTCTAGGTACTCCACCAGGCCACGATGCAGAAAGTCTTCAAAGTCCATTGTGCCTTTGCGGAGTGCCTTCAGGTATCGTGCCGTGACCTTGGAACGTCCGTTCTCCACAACGATCATCGGCCGACAGATGCGACCTTCGTCAGTCGCAATCTGCACTTCGTGGAAGTCGTGATTGATGTGAATGCTCGTGAACTCTGAGATGCGGCCCATTCTCCGCAGTTTCCGGAAACTGTTCAAGAAACGTTTCGGCGTGTCTGTGGCCGCGACCGGAGTACCGTTCAGGCAAACCGCATAATTGCCTTCCTGATGTATCTCCTCGCCTGTCTGTGAGCAAATGTCTTCAGCCCCGAGAAGGAAGATCATCTTATGTACTGGCTCCTCGTCGTCTTCCGTAGTAACGTGCGTCATCAACGCCAGATTCTTGATGAGACCACAGGCTTCACCTTCCGGCGTATCCGATGTGCACAGCATACCGAACTGAGATGGCTGTAGCGCACGGGGACCAGACACCTTCCGCGTCTTCTCAAACTGACTGGATATCCTCGTCATCATACCAAGCGCAGCGATGAAGCTGAGCCTGCTGAGTACATGCGTAACACCAGCACGCTCCATCTTGAATCGTTTCAAGCTCCAATTACCGGTCGCAATGGCGCGTTCGAGGCCCATAGTTATAAAGTTCTTGTGCACGCCAAAGTGGGCAAGGGCATCGAACTCTTGCGCGCGATTCTGCTTCTTGAGCACCTTGTCAATACTGAGCTTGAAGTCGTGATTGAAGCGCTTGAAATTGTCTTCGAACAGCAAGGACAACATCTGACCTGACAGTTCAAGACGCTTGTTGCCGACATAGTCGCGATCATCGACAAGCTTCGGATCTTGCATCGCCATAACGACCTTGCGCGCCATCAGCGCGACGTAGATTGACTTGGCCCGGAAATTGGTTCCAACGACGGGAACATGAGGTAGGATGACATTGGACAGGTTCTCGATGGCCTCGAGGTGGTAGTTGCGCATACGCATCCCTCCAGGCCGCTTCATCAACTTGATGCGATGACCAATGTACTCCAGAGCCTTCTCTTGGGTATGGATTCCTTCCTTTGCGCAAGCTTCGAAGTTGTTCTGGAAGCTGTCCTGGTACTCGCAGTCGTCGCCAGCCACCATGAGCAGAATCTCCTTGTCTGAGTGGACACCAAGGGCCTTTAAGACAAAGACAATGGGTATCTCCTCAGATAGCGTGTTGTGGCGGAGGAACATGAGGCCCTTCTTCTGGATAACGTACGTCTTCGTCCGTCTCTCATGAGTCGAACTGGTGACGCTCGCCTGCATTATGCCCTTTGCGCTCTCGACGATGATACGGTTCTTGTTGAGCTGTTCCTGGACCAAGATGACCTTCTCCTGTCCCCTCGTGATGAAGTAACCACCAGGATCAAGCGGGCACTCGTCCATCATGGCCATCTCGCGATCGTTCTTGCCTGCCAGAACGCACTTGTTGCTCTTCAACATTATCGGCATCCTCCCAATTTTGATGTTCGTCTTCTTGATCTTCTGTCCGCCTCTCGTGTATACGATATCGACGAGGATAGGCGCAGCGTACGTCATGTCCCGCAGTCGACATTCATTGGGGGTAACCGTACTCCGATGGTTTTCGCCAATGTCGTCTTCCTCTAGCCGATTGGGACGCATGACACGAATATCCGTGTACTCTAACAGAAACTTGGGATCGGTGTCGCTCCTCACGAAGCGGTTGGCCTTGAGCATCTTCTTGAGCTCCACATCTACAAAGTGGTTGTACGAGTCGACATGCTGCTTGACCAACCCCTTCGTCTTCAAAAAAGCCGGCAGCAAATTCCACTTGTCCTGGGCAGTGTTGATCGGATCGGTAAGGTGTTTGCCGTAGTAAAAGGGTTCGAGCATGGCGGCGAACTCGTTGTTCGCGCTGCTGTTCAAGGGCGCTTTCTGGCGGCGTGCCTTGTCGGCGGCGGAAGTGTGCACGCCATCGTTGGCTACGGTCGGGATCTCGCCCACGACATCTTCTGCCAGTGCCCGCCTGCTCTGCGTTTGCGCGACCGTCTCGGTGTCGTTTCCGCCATCTGCCTTCTTCGCCTTCGCCCCGCGCGGGGCAGCTTTTGGCTTCGCCTTTGGGGGTTCCTGCGTGCGCATTAGCTTGTCGTCTACTGCGGAAGTGCCGGAGTATACTGACCTTCTTTCCCACCATGTTGGCGAGGGGTAGACGAAGTGGTGGCTGCAAGTCGCGTAAAGTCGAAGCTCGGCAGCTTTCTGGTTCGAAATCTATATTTTAGCGTGGCTGCAGCCGCGGGAGTCAGACCGCGGGTGGGGACCAATCGGACTTCCGCAGCATCACCAATTTACCTCACCAAAGCCATACATGACCAAACGTCATATAGAGCATGCTCGGGTCGTACACTGGACGTGAGTATCGTCAAGCCGCCTCGGCTTGTTGAAGCTGTGTTGGAACGTGAACGCATTGTGCAAAACTTTGCATCTCATATCATGATCATGTAACCATTCCTCAAAAAAGTTCATTGGAGCTCTATCATGCTTCTCACCCTACGCCGCAAGTCCCGTAAATGCTGCCAATGCGAGCCAAGTTTCGTCGTCAAGATGCAATATCGTACATATAGCAGGCAAACAGTGGTATTCAAAAGCCCGGTGCGAAAGACCACGAGCCGTTCCATCCAACATACACAGAGAAATCCTCGGTTCTTCGAGCTAGCACGCAATCGCCTAGAAAGCGGCTCCACCAACTTCACTATCATTGAGCGACCTCAGCTGCTGTTCTGCAAGATCAGACCGCAGTGAAGCATTGTTTGTTTCTCTTTCGAGCGAATCCCACTCCTTGCTACTCTTGCGTTTCGCTGCCTCCTTCTGCTCAATAATCTCGCGCAGCCTGCGTGCTTCGTCCTCGAGTTTGTTGATCTTTCCAGTGTCGTACAGATCAGGTGCTTTCTGACCTCCAGGAATCTCTTTCGGAAGATCGGAGAGATGGTCGCGGAATCTCTGTGTCCGGGGGTAGGTGGTGGAGGTGCTGTTGCTCGAGCCTCTGAACGGCGGAGCGAAAGGGGTCGGTCCGGGCGCTGATCCACGAGGACCAGAGGGCGCTCCACCGAAATAGCCTCCTCCACCTCTTCCTCCCCATTGCGCTGATCCCCGGCGAGGTGGGCCTGAGAAATCCCTGGGCGCATCGTAGCCGAAACCGCCACGTCCACCCCCGCGAGGACGGGTAGGAGCAGCGAGCACTGGGTTGTTGCCACGCGGGAATGTAGGAGGCTGTGGGGTCGAATTCGAGGGACCTGCCGGTGGGGACATGGCAGGAGAAGGGTAGCTGCGGTTTGAGGGGCCAGTAGGCGGAGCGCGAGTGTAGCCGTCTCCGTTTCGTTGAGAGGCTGCCGGCCCAGTAGGTGGTGCGAACTCCCTCTCTCTGTCCCCTCTAGGTCCCGTAGGTGGCGCATCACGCTGGCGCGGAGGCGATCGTTCTCGCTCACGGGGGGGCTCTCGCTCACGCGGGGGCTCTCGCTCACGGGGGGGCTCTCGCTCACGGAGGGGCTCTCGCTCACGTTCCCGCTCTCGTTCGCGGTAGGGAGATCGAGGCGCTGAGACAGGATCACGATCACGCATGACTCGGTCTTCAGTTACGAGAGCAGCCCTGCTGGGGTGGATAGGAGGAGGCGATGAGCGGCGCGAGGTCGCTGCGGAGTCTCGACCGGAGGCGTCATTGTATGGCGGTCTCGCTGGGGAGGGGGACCTTCGACGCCAGGTATCTGCTACTAATGGCTCAGGCCGGTCTCTTCTCGGAGAGGGTGAGCGACGGCGGAAGTCTCTACCGTCGCGGACAGGCGCAGGCGAGTACCGACGGGGAGGACTAGGTTTAGTTAGACAAGGCAATTAAACAATTGCTTGGAATGGTATACCTCTGAGCGCGAGAGCGTGGCTCCTCATAGCGGCTCTGGCGAGGAGGGGACCGAACTCCACGGCTTCTGGCAGGGGAAGGGTCTCTTTCCCTCGGCGGCGGTGATCTATCGCGGCGCGGTGAGCGCGTGTACGAATCGTATTCGCGACGCGGAGGCGGAGGCGACCTGGCTCGGTCACCCCGAAAGTCATCCCTTCTGTCGTCCCTCCGTGGGGAGAATGCCCGCCGTGGCGGCGATCGCGGCCTTGCTCTCCACCTGTCATCGTCACGCCGCGGGCTTCTAGACCTTCTGCGAAACGGCGGCGAGCGGCTTCGCGGACGAGAGGAGCGACCGCCCGGGGTATACGTATCAGCACCACTCAACCCGCGGCGCGGTGGGGGAGAGCGGTTTGCGCGGTAGCTGTCGATGCGAGGGCCAGGAGAGCGAGGTCGGTACGTGTTGGAGAATCTGTCGTCTCTATACGCCATGTTAGTGACTCGAGCAGAATGCACAGGTAGCAGCAAGGTGAGTAAGAGAGTAGCGGCACGGGCTGCACAGGTGGACACTCTGGGGTGCAACAAACCTTCGTTCGCGATCTCGCTCTCGGTCTCTGTCTCTGTCCATCGTCGCGACTACCGAAGATATCTCGCGGTGGTGGTTGCTCAAAGAATGTAGCAGAATAGGTACCTAAAATAGGGAGTGCTAGGGCGCGCGCGTTGTTGTGTTGGTCGAGATCTCGGTTTCGAGCTTGCAAAAAGTGTGAGGTTGCACGCCAAGGAATTGCGAGTAAGAGGGAAACGGTCACGTGAGCGTAGTCGATCCATGGGTGAGCCCGGGACTCATGTGTCGACTGGAGAACCGCAGCGAGTACAACTTCGTTGGTTTACCACAAACGATGGCACCGGCGAAGAGTGAAGGCCCGAATCCGAGTATGTCCCAACCTTAATGAGCACTGGAATCGAAAGCACTCCTCGCACCATCTCCATAGTCTTCCAAACCCTCAACACAATCACTGCTTGATTCGCACGCATGCGTACCTCCACGACTTTGATATCTTGAATTCTTGAATCCCGTTGTATGCACCACCTTGTTGCGGTTTGCCTTGGCGCACGGTGCTGGTATGCCTACACACCTTCCTGGTAATGCATGTCCTCCACCTTGAACGCCGTTCCACCTGAGACCCGAGAGAGCTCCATGCGGTCTTCATGCTGGTATCTTATACAAATTCTTACAAGCCGGCCGATTCTTTCCCTTCACCAGTCAAGCAATTCTTGACAGTGAGCGAGCAATCATCGCCTACTGTTCTTCCCATAATCGCGCTGTACCATCTTTCGGTCCATAGCATCATTCAACGCCTGGAACGTTTCTCGTCATCGCGCTTGACCTTCTTTCGGCTCTGTTCAGCAATCATCTCACTCAGATCATCTTGATCAATACTCTGCCACTGGCCCTGCATCTCTGCCTTCCGCTGAGCCTCGTATTGCTTCCTCAACGCCTCCTTGTCCATCTTGTCATTGTCCGCCAACATGTCCATATCGACAGATACCTCAATGTCACCAGCCTTTCGTTTACGTTGGTTATCACCGAGGGTATCTCGTCGAGCAGCATCAAGATCGTACGCGTGCTCGCCGCCGAAGAAGCCGGTCGCTTGGATGTTCTTCTCTGGAAGAACTTGGAAGGCGCTTCGTGGCGCACTGGGCTCTTCCGTCTCGATTCCTTTACGTTGTTTGCGCAGAGTGAACTCACCGCCGATGGTCTCCGTCCCACCCATCTCAGAAGGCACAGCGGTTGCTGATGTCGCAGATGTACGTATACCCGAGGCATCGTCTTGGTCCTCATCTTCTTCTGCGTCATCGTCCTCTTCTTCGTCACTGTCCTCTTCGTCTTCGCTATCACCTTCTTTCCGCAGCTGGCCCCAGATCTTTCGCTCCTCGTACGCACCAGCATGTGTTGCCGCAGCGGCTGTGTCATGGATAATGCCCTGTCCAAGCGGATCACCACCCCACCTAGGACGATGACTGTTTTCGTCCAGCGGCGGCTTACCCCATTGACCGGGTGAGAATCCCCACGAGGCTCCAGGGGGTATGGGCGCGTTTACTCCGGGAACCTGCAGGTTTGGGTACGAAGGCGGGGGTCCATTATTTTGCTGGTTGATAAGCCATGGCGGTGGATGACCTGGGGCCATGCCTAAGGCATCCTTCAGCTCGTCGCTCAACACACCTGGTTTGAGATGTACCAGGCTGGTCTCAAACTCCTTGCCCTCGTAGTACACCTCCCCGTAGCGAGTCATCTCTGGCTTGGTCTGCCGGCGGAAGAAGGCATCGTAGAGTTTACCGTAATCGATGTCAAGCTTGCCTATCTTGCCTTGGACGCGCTCGCGCTGCTTCTGCTTCATCGTCATCTCGGCCTGTTTTTCGAGGACCGCATCGCGCATTTCGGAAATCCCCGTCTCCTGGATGAACTTTGGTAGTTGAAAAGGGGGCTTTTCGATGCCGCGCTTAGACGACAAATACTCTCGCTTGAGCGACCAATGGTTCGGTACCGGGACGACATTCTTATAGCCTTTGATTGCTATCAAAAGGCATGGGTCTGGCGAAGACACGTCTGTCCACTCGACCAGCTCCGGCTTCTTCACCATCGACTTCAGCTGGGCGACAGTGAGCTTGTTCATCTCCTTCCGTTGCCTCTTGGACAGTTTCTTCGACGTCTCATCCTCCTCGTCCGGAATCTCATCCTCCTCGTAGTAGATTTCAGGCTTGTCATCCTCCTTGGCGACTTCCTCGGCTGTGTGCTCTCGGAACTTCTCGAAGACGCTCTTGTACTGCTCGAAGAGCGGGTTGTCGAAGTCGTATTGGTCGGGAATGTCGTCAAGGTTCAGGCTTGCGGCTCGCACCGCCTGTGCATCGTTATTGGTCGTGTCGTCTGGGGCAGGAGATGCGCTCTCACGGGCAGAGTCGCCGGCCTCGGATGGGGTCTCCTAAAGGACACTTAGTATATCATAGAGACCGTATGGCGGGGTTAGACTTACCGCGCGTTTCGCCTTCTTCTGAGCTCGGCGATGCGCGTTCTTTGACGCTTGCTTGCGGGCGGCCACCGCAGCTCCAGACATTGTGACGGTCGAAAGGAGCGTGAGGGGCTGCGATAAGTCTTGCGCGGACGCGGAAGAAGACTCTCTGCGGGTTAGACTGGCAAATGGCGGACCAAACGGCGAGGCAGCACCGATGGCAGAAAGTAATAACGCGTGCGTACTAACCTAGAGCGCTGCGATAATATCGCGGGTTGGTGTGGCGCGCTGGTAAGGTGAGGTCGAGGTGCAATGATGCGAAGTTTTGGGGCAGTTGCAACTAGAGCTTCTACGGCTAGCGTCTTGGCATATGATTCCACGGATGAATGTTTGCAGCTATGAAGTGAATTCGTTGCTTTTGACTTGAGGCTGTTGCGATGGTTCATGGGATTTTCTCATGTACTATTCTCGAGTCGTGTCTCCTCCTGAGCTATGTTCTATCGTTATCATTGAACTTCATCCCCCAGAATCCTCGATAGTGTTTCTGCTGCCCTAGCTCATTGATCTGCTTGATCTCTACGGGCGTCAACTTGAACGTCGCCGCCCTTAGATAGTCACTTAATCTCTGCTCCTTGCTACTCGTCGTGATAGGAACCACATCCTGATCAATGCACCACCTGAGCGAGATCTCACCCTCACTAACGGCATACTTCTTGGCCAATCTCGCCATGAAGTCGTCTAGCGGGCCAGGTTTCGCCTTGGTGACGGCAGTTAATGGAGCATAAGCGGTGGTCGCGATGCCATGCTGCTTGTGGAAGTCGAGAAGCTCGGTGCGCTGCAAATAAGGATGGAACTCGATTTGGTTGCAAACGGGCACCACTTTTGCGGTTTTGAGGATCGCAGAGAGGTGCTGGGGGAGGTAGTTGGAGACGCCGATGGATTTCGTGAGGCCAGCTGCTTGGAGCTTTTCCATCTCCAACCAGGCAGATTGCAGCCCCTCCTCCGATTCAGTGAACCAAGGCACGTGGATGAGGTACCTAGGAAATAGTCAGCAACGTGTTGGACAAACGTGTAGTGGTGAAGGATGCTGTACAGATTGACGTAGTCCAGCTGCAGTTTCTTCAAGCTCGTCTTGAGAGAGCCCTCGATGTCATTCATGTCTTTGTTGCACTTGGTGACAACGTAGAGCTTATCGCGGGCGACACCGCTTTCTTTGATAGCCTTGCCGAGCTCAGGCTCGGTCTTGTACACTACCCTTCCTTAGTTCATTTCGCCTACACGCAATTTGATGGCAAGATACTCACTCTCCGCACCATCGAGATGAGTATACTCTAGCTTGATGGCTACCTTGACCGCATCGATGACAGGTTGGTCGAGCTTGCTCTCCTCCCCTTTCTTGAACCACGCCGTTCCCGTGCCATAGCCGAGCATGGGCATCGAGGTTCCGTCATTTAGCTTGAGCCATGGGATGTTTGTTGTAATGTTCGCCATTCTCTCAGAATGCAATCGTTCGATAGACCTAAGAGTAGTGGATGGGGAACGTCGACTGGGTTTGCAAGCTTGAGGATCGAAGATGTGCAGGGTGAGGGATGCACAGAGCATACAACAGAAGTAAGAGGGGCAGAAATAATAGTACTCGAAGCCGAATTGCCGTGGCTTGTAAAGGTGGGGTGGGGTGTAAATGACCTCATCGCTTCCCCACGAGGCAATCACGATATCCCCACCGAAGCAGCTGCACATCGTGTAACTGTTGGGACTGCCTGCGTGTGCTGATTGCCACACTGTGCCACCCGTGTAGAAGTCCAAATCAGCGTTGACAATCCTAAACCAGAGACGGCTCAACCTGATGTCAGACAATAATGACCACGCTTCCTTCCACGTACAGCGCAGTTTGACGATGAGCTTAGGATTTGTTTGACCAAAATAATGACAACACAAGACATCGCCTGAAGTACCCACTACGCCCATGGCTTATGCGAACCGGGCATTACTGCGCAAACATCACCGGCGGTGTCACGAAGATTTTGATTATGAATTGATCGATTGCTGGTATCCTACGTACAATATACAACCAAGATACAACAGCCAGGTGCTGGCGTGCACTCTGGATGCATAGAACTGATGTGGTAGCCGCTCTTCCGCCTTGATGGTGGCGCGCACCGCCAGGTATAACACAAAGAAAGGAAAGGAATAAGGTGTAATGTCAGGAGTGTACCCGTTTGGTTTTACAGTTTTGTTTTTGTTATTGTATTACAGGTCCTTCGTGACACTCTTCAACCCATCCGCGTAGATGTCATTACATTAAAGTTTCGTCTTGAGCGAGACTATGCGCTCTTCTCGTGCTGTGTGGAGACACGCTGTAATGAAACAACTGGGAAAGGTGTTAGCTGAGAACAGTGAATGATGGGGAGAGAGTGAATGCTTACCGAAATCTTCAAGCGAACGCTGCTTCTGGTCCTTCTTAGGCGACTTGCCGTGCATAAGATCGTCGAAGCCCTGGCTACCCTGGAGGAGATAGTAGATACCGCCCATGACGCAGAAGACACCGAAGGAGAAGATCCAGATACGGACGACAGCGACGATGCTGGTCTGGCCACCAACGAACCAACCGAAGATACAGAAGAGGGTGGCGAGGATGTCGACAACCAAGATAGCACCAGACAATTGCCACGAGGGAATGGACGACCAGAAGGGACCGTTGGCACGGGTGATGAAGATCAGCCAGTTCTCGGAAAGAGAGATCTGGAGGAAGAGGACCTCGTCGCGGACACCGAAGTTCTGGACGATACCACCGCTGATACCCTGACCATTGTCGAGAGGACGGTTCTGGTACGGGAACATGGTGGTGAGGGTGATCCAGGTACCGACGGCCAGGACGACACCGAGAAGGACGGACATACCCCAGAGCTTGGGCAGGTTCCACTTGACGGGAGTCTTGCTGAAGGGCGCGTTGTCGTAGGCAATGGCCAGGGTGGCAATATCAGCGAAAATGGCGATGAAGACAACGAGCTGGAGGTTGAGCGAGGTGTTCAAGATGGCGATCCACAGACCCAAGAAGATCTCGAGATGGAGAGAAAGGGCGATACGGTAGACAACGTAGGCGTACATGCGGTGGAAAATCTGGCGCGAAGTCTTGAGGGCGTCGATGATGGCAGAGAGACCAGGGGCAAGGAAGACGATATCGGCAGCAGAGCGAGCGGCGTCAGACGCACCCTCGACGGCAATACCAGTATCGGCCTTCTTGAGAGACGGGGCGTCGTTGACACCGTCACCAGTCATGGCAACGAGGTAACCACGCTGCTGGAGAATCTCGACGACGTTGTACTTGTGCTGGGGGAAGACCTCGGCGAAACCATCGGCAGCCTCGACGAAATCGTAGACCTCGGAACCGGGCATTTCACCGCCACCACCAAGACCAAGACGTTCAGCGTTGTAGATGTTGGTACCAAGACCGAGCTGGCGAGACGTCTCCCTAGCGATACCGACGGCATCACCAGTCAACATCTTGATGGACAAACCAAGGGTCCTGGCCTCGTTGACAGTGCGGCCAGTATCGTGACGGGGCGGGTCAGAGCAGGGCATGATGCCGAGAATCTCCCAAGAGTCGTTACCGCGCTTGCGAGCGACACCGAGCGAACGGAAACCACGGGTAGCGAACTCGGCGACCTTGTTCTTGTAGGCCTCGTCGACAGCTTCGGGGATGGGGTGGTCCTCCTCGACGGTCTTGAGAACGAAAAGCGGGGCGCCCTTGACACAGATGATACGCTCGCCCTGAGGGGACTCGACAACGGCCATGACCTTCTTGGAGACGGGGTCGAAGGGGTGGAAGTCAATAACCTTGTACTTGCTGAGGACGGACTTGGCGCGCGGGTAGAACTTGAGGGACTTGAGGAAAGCCTTGTCGATGGCATCAATACCCTTCTTCTTGCGGGAGGCGGCCAAGCAGGCAGTCAGCATGAGGTCTTCAGGCTCGACACCGGCGACCGTGTAGGGCTCGGCGAGAGAGAGCTTGTTCTTGGTCAGAGTACCGGTCTTGTCAGAGCAGAGAATTTCGACACCAGCGAGGGACTCGATGGCGCTGAGCTTCTGGACGATGGCCTGCTTCTTGGCGAGGTAGGCGGCACCGACAGCCATGGTGGTGGTGACGACAGCGGGGAGACCGACGGGCACACCGATGATGGTGATGGCCAGGGTGAACTCGAGGATGTGGACGATGCCGTTGGAGCGGTAGAAAGAGCTGACCCAGACGACCAAGAGGGTGGCAATGACCAAGATGAGCAAAACCGTACCGATACCGTTGAGCACCTCAGTGAAGTGACCAGTGCCACCGGAGGCGCTGGCGACGAGGGAGGCAGCGCGACCGACGAAGGTGGAGTCACCAGTGGCGGTGATGACGACGAAAGCCTCACCACGCTTGACAGCGGAGGAAGCGTAGCAGACATCGCCCTTGTGCTTGTCGACGGCGAGAGACTCGCCGGTGATGGCAGACTGATCGACCTGGAGGAAAGCGTCTTCGGTGACAATGCGACCGTCGGCGGGGATGATGGTACCCTCCTCGACCTGGAGGATATCACCAGGGACGACTTGGGGCGCCTCGATCTCGGTGAGCGCGCCGTCACGGAGGACAGTGGCCTTGAGGGCGAGCGTCTTCTTGAGCTCGGCGACGATGGAACCGGCTTGGTATTCCTGGATGAAACCAACGAAGGCGTTGAGCAAGAGCAGACCGCAGATGACACCGAAATCGACCCAATCCTCGAGACCGGCGGCGAGCACAGCGGCGGCCTCCATGACGAACTGAATGGGACCGACGAAGAACATGAGGAACTTGAGGATCATGTTTTCTTGCTCCTCTGCGTCTTGTTAGCATGCGTCGACAGACACGAGAGACAGGCACACGCACCCTTCATCTGGTTGAGACCGTACTTCTTGACGCGGTTGGCGACCTCGGCGGTGGTGAGACCGAGGCGGGTGTCGGTCTGGAGGAGCTCCTCGGGCACGACACGCGCGGCACCGGCCTGGACCTCCTCCTCGTCGTCGTAGTCGATGGCGGCATCCTGGGACTCGAGCTCCTCGATGAGAGCGTCCATGTCCTCTTCCTCCTCCTCGGGCTCTACGCCCTTGGGGGGCAGGACCTTCTCGTCCTGGTGGCCGACGCCGTGACCGTGCTCGTTGCCATACTGGGCCTTCTCGTCCTGCGAAGCGGGTTAGCAGGGCGTTGCGAGCTGGCGGCGATGCGAGCAACTCACGAGCTGTCCGCTGGGCACATTGGTGCCGAGGTGGTTTGGCGGGATTGCGCCCGTGTTCTGTGCAGGGGTCAGCTTGCGCAACAGCGTGCGGCGGCGGCAGGGCGACGTACCTCGGCCATTGTGGCGGTGGTATCGAGCTCTTCAGCTAACGATATAAATTATGCTACGTCGGAGGGTCAAGGACCGGGGAAGGGCAGCAGAGGCTCCTTTTATGCGTGTGGGCGCGAAAAGGGTATTCTCTGGAGCCAGAAGGTCAGCGAGGGAATTGTTTTGTTAATTTCGTGGTTCGCGGGCCGTGCGTCGGGCGAGCTACCGCTGCAGCCCAGGTGGGCAAGCTTGCAAGCTTGGGTGGAGCTTCGCTTGCTAGCAGCAGAGCAGCAGCGGCGGCAGCGCAACGGCGGCATCGGCACGCGCGCACCCACGGAATGGGGCGGCCACATACCAGAGGACAATCAAGGACGCAGACCCAGCCGCGGACCGCAATTGGGACTGTCTCGCCGTCGAGGGAGCGGAGATGGAGGGGAGGGGAGGGAGGGAGTGTCGAAGAGGGTAGCTCGCTGCAGTCGACGGCTGGGGGCGCCGCGAGGTATAAAAGCAACTCGGTGCGGCACAATGCTGCATTAGCGCGAGGCCGGGCGTCTTGGGAGTGCCTGTCCATTCACCATGGGGCCCATGAGGAAACGCGAGTGCACCCACGTCGACCGTAAATCCCGCGCTCACCTTTCCGATCGGCAGCCAGAACGATGCGGCAGCACCACCCACCGCGAGGCGAAAACTCTGCCGCCGCGCTCCAGCCCCCGCGCTCTCGCTGCCGGCACCCTCTGGCCTCACGCCGGAGCCGCCATGGCATGGCACGTCGCCAGCAGCTCCCGTGGTGGACGGTGGCTGCCCGTGGTGCATCCGGCGTGCTCTCGTCCTGTGCTCGTCGTGCTGCTGCACCGTTGACGTATCCCTGCCACTCGGCCAGGGTAAGCTTCGGCACGGACCCGCGCCTTTCCCAGTGCGCGCCCGCCATCACACATCGCCCTCACGCTCCGCCCGTCGCCCATGGGCTCCAACCCAGTCTGAGCGCCGTCTCCACGACGACACAAACCGGCCGCCCTCGACCCAGGGCTCCCTCCTGGGTGAAACGTGCGGCCTTTCCCCGAGCTGCAGCGGCCAGTGCCTCTGCTGTGAGCCTTCCGCCCACGACCCGGCGCGCCGCTCAGTAGCCGGGAAATCTCTTAAAAGACGCAATTCGCGGCCCTCCACTGCGCGAATTTCCACGTTGCCTATCTATGGAACTATCGGTGAGAAGCGACGCTCGGCACCCTACCCTTCCCTGAGCGCCTGTTCGGGACGAGACCGACACATGAGGACAAGAGCGCGATTTTCCCAACGACCCTAGACATATAGGTCCGCCCTCGCTGTTTCCTTGGCACACCCGCCGCCGCGACACTCAGGTCCCCTCCAGCCCCCCCTCCCTCCCATCCAACAAGCCGACGAAGAGCCGCACAAACATCTGCCCGCGAGGACGACGACGATCCTCCCGTGAAGCTTTCCAAGTTTCATCCACGCCATGGCTCGAAACACGCCTTGCGCACATGTTCGCGCCTCCACGTCGGCTCTTCGCTTGTGGATGCCTGCCTGAGGGCCTCATGATGATGAATGGAAACCATCACTTTGCCCCTGCGAATCACGACTCGTCGCCTGTGCGCTGCTGAGCTCAACGCCCGCGACATGCTGCATTCCCCGCCAAGCGTCGCGATAGTAACAGCATTGCGGGGGATTGGCAATGCCACAGCGCCCGACGGATCCCCATGGCCTTGCAGCCATCGTTCCCTCATCTAGGTGTATCTAGATCGAATATCTACATGTCTTGTCGCTGCCTCTTGGTGTCTTGGACCCCCACAGTCTCTGAGCTTGTGCAGATTTTTATGCTTCTACTGGGCCCACCGTTCGCGTGCCGCGCGAGTGCTAGCGAAACAATCACGCAGAGCCGTCCGGGCGCGCTGCTGCACGTCGTCCGCCCAATCACCCGCCGCCTGTTTCGTCCCCAATCCGACTAATTACGTAGGCGGCTTGCGGGGATGCGCATCCACATCGACATCTGCCCTGCACAAGCTGCCTGTGAAGCATGATCGGCGCAAGCCTGTAGATATCGTCGCATGCACACACACAAAGACGGAAGGAGGCGGATCCAACGCGCTCGATGCGAAGGCGGGCTTCACCAGCGGGGAGTTTGTCGGCTGCAGCCATTGTGCGCCGGCTCGAGGAAAGCCCCGGAGGATGGCTCGCCGTGGTACCAGCCTATCACAAACTCCAATTGTGCGCCACGGCCAATGACAATCTGCCTGTACACTGCGACTGGGATCCTGCCTCAAGCTTTCCCTGTCCGTCACAGCGCCGGAAACGGGCGATCTATGGTTGGCTGCAGGCGATAAGCGACTCGTGTGTCATGCTCTAAAACGGTCGTCTTACAGCACGACTCTGCCTGAGACACCACCAGGACACTATCAACCTTCTTTTTCAAGGCAATCATTGAAAGTCACACAGTTCCAGCGCCTCTCGGTGTGTTTGACCAAGTTGGCCGAGGTGGCCGCGGTGAGTGCATGCAACGGTCGGCTAGTCATCTCCGAACAGAGGTCTCGTTGGAAAGCCGACGCCGAAATGAGGCCAACATGGAACAGTCAGCCGCCGAAGTGGAACGCAACTCCACACGCAGGGTTCGGCCGAAGCCAAGCGCAATTGGCTGCTTCAGTCAAATCTTGCGAGTGCGGAAAGCTTGCGATTCTGGGCACATGGCCGCAACTCACCCCTTTCGTGGAGCTGAAGAGTCAGGACACCTTGCCTAGCAGGCCCACCGTCATTTCCTAGACCCGACAACAAACAAAAACAACAACACAACAACGTCGGGCGAATACCGTCACAAGCGAAATTAGTTGTAGGGACGTTGCGATAAGCGCGGTATTGACAATACTCGTGCAGCTCATTTTGTAGAATGAGCACTTACGACGCCCACTATGCTTCTCCTATCTTCTCCTAAGCTTTACTTTCCGGCTACAAGAGTTCTTGAGTGCCGCCGCGTCCAGCTCCGCGGATTGACCCTTTCTATCATTTCGCATGTATCTGCATGGCCGCTTTCTTGGCTTCTCTTGCCACCGAGGGATTCTTCGCATTCCGAACTTCGTCGTCATTCATACCGTGTCCTCCTCAGGCTCCGATTGTCGCATCTCGCAATAAGGTTAGCGTATTACCTTCGAGGGTATATCAGGGAAATCCGACCCGAGCACATCGAAGCAATTGCTTCAGCCTATACGACGCTCAAGTAGCGCGCGCCGAGCATATCGTCCAGGATGAACCTCTAGGGACATTATGCGCAGGTCAAGCTTCTCCACATTGCAAAGCATCAACCGCTGGGGATGCCAAGGCTGTCATCAACTTGAGCAGCGTCCAGCTTGCCCTGAAGCCGATCTCTCCGCACACCTGCGACTTCACTGACGTTGAGCTCACGACAGCTAACGCGTCCTCTTCAGCATGGTGCTTGCCTGCAGACTCCACCTTGGTGTTTCGCGTGGATTTGTCACTTTCGCCTCTTTCAGAGTCCTCAGTCAAACATCGTGCCGTTCTTCTTCTCCGGCCATTTCGTCGCTGCCGTTGTCTCCCAAGCCTGCAAAATATCGCTCATATTCTGGGCACCCCAGTCCATGAAAGCTTGACGACGTCTTCGATCCGGGTTCCTCCATCAGGGACAGTCTCAGAACTGTCGGAAGTTTTGTCGATCTTCCGTACGTGTTTTCCAGAAGCCCTTATTGCGTTCGGTATTACCCGGCTTTCCAAACAGCCCCCGGCATCTGTGCGGCGTCAAGCTCTGAGACTGTGGGGGTGCGAAGAGGAAGACATCTGCCAAGTGCGGTGAAGCATTCGTGCTGCAAACACCTCTTGGCGTCCGCCGACCACTTCGATGGCTCTCAAACAGCGTGTGCATGCAAAAGCAAGTTAGCTAATGAACCCCCGACGACTTCACCGTTGCGTATGCATAGTTCCACAATAGACACTCAACGTTGCTTGGCATCCCTGGAGGTGACAACTGACACTTGGCAGGTTTTGACCTGTGTTCAAGATTCTTCTGGGCGGAACATGAGAGGCGCTTGGCGCCTTTTATCTTTCTTGGTGATATGTCTTGCTAACGATGCAGGTGCGCGATTTTGTCCACTACCATACGAGCAATTTCTCACGTCCGACGGGCTTACGGAAAGCATATCTTCCGGCTTTAAACTCTCCCTAGCGTTGGCTATCTTGCGGCCTTTTCGGCACTCCGTTGTACTCCGGGCGCGTTTGTGTGGAACATCGCCAATGTTGCTCATTGCGCGTGATCACTTGTCATCTGGAGCGCCTTTCCGGCACTTGATCAGTGCCACGTAGCATTCGTGCAATCTGGATTCCTACAGCTGAGCGACATGCTGCTATATGGACATATGCCGTACGCTTGGTGTTAAGGTGAGGTTGCTCCCGAGCATCCTACCCCGGATACTGGGCAATGTGGGGGAGGCAGTGCTCGCCAATATGCAGACAGACGTCCGTGCCCAATTTACCTGCAACAGGCTACGTTGAATTTCTTCACTAGGGAAGGTGGTGTGCTGAGGATGCGAGAGGCGCAACGACTGAGAAGCTTCTCTCAATGAGGTGAGAATGACGGCCGTAGAGGTAAGAAGGGGAGCGAGTGTGTAAATTCGACGGCGCAACGCATGCTATTCAAAAAGGTGACTTCTCACTTCTTCGAGCGTCATGCTCTTTGATTGTCTTCGCTATATGCTGTCTCGTCTAGAGACTGCGATGACAACACTAATAGTCACGACCAGTTCGATTAGTGACTCTTACCTTTTTCTCTTCTACATGCTTCTCTTTCATTCATTTATTCTCCAAACTCGTACGTGAGCGCGCGCTTTTCCTCTCGTTTCTTACATGGACTACGACCATGAAGGCCCCAATACTGTCCCCGCGTGGTCACAGGTCCAAGTTTTATGGACATATTCACCAGTCAAGATGCATCTTCACGAATATCGGCGGATCTACGATCATTCACAGCAGCATTTCCACCGATTCCGGTGCCGCCTAGACTCTCTCTGAGCTGGCTTGTATAGCCTTTCCACGTCTCCATCTTTCCAGTAGATACGAGCGTCAACGAAAGACTTTTCCGTTGCTTGTGTTTCGCACGGAAGTGCTCAGATGCACATGAAGGGTCTCGTATCACATTGAAGTATCTTATGCTGGCACGATATGTCTTTGGTGGGGTCAAAGGATGGAATCTGTTGTTCATGGTAAGCTGGTGACTGTGGTAGACACAGCTGCGGTCTCTGCGTCACTCAATATTTGCGTGTGCAAATACGAGCAAGTCAGACAGTAAGTTAGTATTACGTTTTACTATCTACTGTTGACCTTCATTCCTCTTCCGGTGCACTTGAAGCCCAGTCCAGATCATCAACGTCATCACTGTCCTTCGGCGATGCTCGTGGTACTCTTCAATGTCCTGGTTCATCATTCGCTGTCCCTTGGCCACTTTAAGTCCTCGCGCGCACAAACCCTTCTATTTCTCAACACCAACCAATGCGCGCATAACGTTGACCTTCCTTTTGGACCCACACTTTCCTGCAAGATGGTGTTTAACGAAAACGTCAACCCACCCGAGCGACGTCCGTCCCACGGTTCCCGTATCCCACCATCCAACATTCAATTCCAACCAACCCAAGTCTAATATCCCGAGCCATCCAACAAAAAGCTAACTGTTCGGAAAATTGCTCAAAACCGACGGTAGGCTCCCAACTAATCCATTGTTTCTCCCAACATTTCGGTCGTGGGGCCGCGTGCCACGGCCAGAGGGTCTTCACATGTGGTATCGAGCTTGAAGGGTAGTTCCATGGATCAGTGAGACTTCTTTGGTGATCGCGCATGTTCCAGCCTTGTGGTATTAAAAATGGCGGGCTTGTGGCTCTAGTCAAGCTCAGTATCCTTGAGCATCTCGCAAAGTGAGTCTGACGTGGTCTCAGATGGAAGTCGGTCAGGTATACGATCGAGCGCACTGATGTCTCTCGCAGTTTCTCTTAGTAGCAATGAAGAACGACCTCTTAATAGAAGCTTAAGGATGCATGTCTTCTCCCCCACAACCCCTCCAGAGAACAGACAAGCGACAGTCATGCTCCACTTCACTTTACTCCACTTCCCCTTACTCTACTCCACTTCATTCCAATACCACACACAACGAGAGCTCCCACCCTACCCTTCGAAATGAAGCAAGCCATCAAAATTTTACTCCGATTTCTCAGCCATCACGTTCAACTTGATAGGACATTTCAGGAGAATAATCTTGTGATCAAGATCTTGTTCTGAATCTCAGCACAGTCATTCGCCTGCGTATCCACCATCGCATCTACCCTCACGAACAAAGCACTAGGATCACAATGACATTGTGCGGCCTGAATCTCCATTCTCCCGGTCTGCGAGCAACGCTCTCGCCTTGAGACTCTTTCTAGACTTGCGCTTGCGTCTAATCTCGACCGATCTCTTAGATCGGGATTGCGTGTGAGTTGTCTCGTAAGTGTTCATGTGTCAAGCATGGCAACCGGCTACAGGAGAGTATAATTTCGAGCCATCACTTCACGCGCTTCATGCTACAGCTAGCAGCGACATGATCCCCTCACGAAGACCTAGCCTTACCATACATCGCTACATCTCAGTCACCTGTCGAGATTCAAGACATCTCTGAGACAGTCGACCTGTGCTTATTTCGTTTGTCTGGTATCAGTTGATATTCTCCAATAACCCTCTTCATACAAGTCCTACAGTCACGTCAATCGACATGAAGGAATCAACCTTCAACGCAAGACTCACCACCTCCGTTGACCAAGAACAATATGTTAGCAGCTTTCGGTAACAACGTCCTGAGTTCGAATATAGACCGTGGTACCAATATCTCTGACATTATTCTTTTGTTCTATGTCCTTTGTCCTCGAGCAACCATGAACACGCATTAACTCATATCCCTACTTACAACACATCCACACATACGAGCAGAACGTCCCCAGTCCGCTACAAGTACACTGCAAGACATCGCAACGGTGCCTTCACATCCACCGCTTGACGGCATTACCTTTCCCACTCTTCCCCTTCCATGCCACCGCGCCGCCACAGACGTCTTAGCAGGACCCCACGAGACGTTCCTTACCCCGTCACCACACCGGGAGAAGCGTCCTCTTCCAGCGGCTTCGTACAGTCGGGCGGCCCCGACGACCTCATCGATGAAATCCTCGAAGAAAGCACGTTCGTTAGAAACGGGGAAGACACCCAAGAACCAACGCCAACGCTCCGTACAAACGACGTGGCACAAAACACACCTTCAGCTCAACTGGTCCAAGTCCTGCGCGATACAAGGTTTACCGGCGCAGGAGAACCCGAAGACATTCTCGCCGCAACATGCAATCTGCGAAACGGCCTCAACATACCGATGCTAGGCGACTACCACGGCAGTGACAGCGAAGTCGACAACGTAGGCGTCGACTTCTATTCTGACTATGATTATGACTATGACTCCGACTCTTTGTCGGAGTACTCCCAAGACGATGGAGCTACCGATGACTCCCCACTATATAGCACTCGCGAACCTGGTCACGACGCCGTCTCTCCCGAGGAACCAAGCTCGGAACCCCCACCCTCGTCTCTGCACAACTCGCCTCTAGAATCTCCAACAAGCGGCGAGACTACACCACCCGTAGCCACCGCCCCTACAGAGCACCTCACAAATGTCCTCCGCCACGGCCTGCAGAGTCGAAATCGGCGGTTGAACCGGCGGCAGAGAGTTCAAAGCTCACCTCCACTTCTACTTGTACCTTCGGATCAAGTCGACAATGCGCTTACCTCATTTCCTTTGAGACGAAATGCATCTAGAACTGTACAGCACATGTGTGCTTCCTGGCCGGTTGAAATTTACCGTGGTATTGTCCGAGATGTGTTTAGGGAGGTGTATGGGGAGGAGCTCAAGCCGTATTAGTGGTATGAAAGAGTGTTGTTGTTGGAAGGGAGGGTTGATGGGATTTATGAGGATAGTCTAGTTGTGCGCGTCGCGGTTGTATTTTGCGAAGCTTTGTGAGAGCTGGATAGATTGTTAGGTAGTGCCGTGACGCTTTTGCATTGCGTAAAATTGCTTACGGTGAAATTCTCAAGGCAGAGGCAGAGATGCCTTAAACTCGCAACATTGGCAGTCAAAGTGACTAGCCAGGCGGCTCGTATATCTTTTCTCCGTAAGAACTTCGTTTGGGAGACTTTTGTAAGTACTATTGGCAAGCAGTACATTCTACGTAACAATGAAGATTACATCTAGTGCTGTGCGCGTACGCATGTATATGCACCCATCCCATACCCAAACACAACGCCTTACATGCTCTAAAGCCCCTCGCAAGGAAGAGCAGAAGCCAGATCAACGCTCAGCAGAAATGACTCCCATATGGCTTTTCAAACCCAAACGCCATGATATACACCCAAGCACCAAGACGCCTCACTCATCTCCTCTCCGCTCCCTGACTTCTCCCCGCGCTTCCTTCTCTTTATCCCCACAGTGTGCGTGTGCGAGTAAAAGCATACCCGTATGCCACCCAGGTTCTAAAACAACCAAACGTACCAGAATAAAAACCCCACAGCCGCAAAGAATCCTAGCCAAACCTTCCACCCCACGCCCGTCTTCTGCGCCATCCTCAACATCCTCCCCATCGTCCCTTTAAGCTTCAACCTCGAGCTCTCAAACTGGTCGTTCATCTTCTCGGCGAAGGATGTCGAGTCGCGGATTTCGTCGCCGATGGCTACTGTCAACTATGCCCATTGTCAGCACATCCACACCCCGCCCTACACGCCCCAGAGAAGAACAAACAACTCACATCCTTTAACATCTTGACCTTCCCCGTCAAAACCCCAACCTGCTCCTCATTCTGACTCTCTAGCTCATCCAAAACCGCTGCCGAATACTGGCCCCTAGAATTCGGCGTCGCACTCCTGAACGTCGGGTCCGCGCTCCCCCTTCCGCTCCCACTCCCACTCGCCGTCGGTGTTGTCCCGTTCGGCCCCGGATACGCGCCAAACCCAGGTCCAAGGTGATCCGTGGAAGCAGGCGGTGTGTATCCGTAGCCCGGCGAAGCTCCGTAGGGGCTCTTGCCTTTGCCTTTTGACTTGGATGGCGAGGTGGATCGGTTGTAGGAGGAGAAGAGGTCATTCCGTGAAGCGTCGCGGCCGAATCTAGTGACAGGTATTAGAAGCCTGGCTCGGGACTTTGGGGCATTTGCGCTATGCGCCGGGATGTTGAACTGGTGTGGCATACCTGTTTGACATGGTGAATGCGGTGCGCTATAGTACACAAGTGACCGAGAGTATTCGTGTTGAGCGGATTGTGTACCTAGGAATCCGAGGGTACGCGGGGTATCCGTAATGTATGATGTGGACACTTGTCGCGCGGTTCAGCGGCGTTGGCGTATTTTAGTGAAAGGGTCGGAGCTTAAGCCCAAATCCCCGAGAGGCTGGACCTGCCTTATATTAGGGCACGTGCACGACTGTCAACGCTCGAGTGCGAAACAGGGTAAAGCTGATCGTGAATTACAGCCCCATCGAATCGTGTTATAGATCTGAATCAATTTACTGGCTTGACGCTTATTAAACACTGACTAACAAAGGAAGGCCAACGCGTCAAATGGTCTCCCCAGGAGACTCCCGTTGCTTGCAGCTCTTCAAAACACTATTCGCATGCCGCCAAATGATATGCTCCCATCAAGAGCTAGGCTTCAATAAGAACATGCCGCTCGACAACACGGGACTACATCTCCGCGCCAAAGCGCACACCTCCTTGCATCGTCTAGTACTCAGCCTCAACACCCTCCTCGCCCTCGAGACTATCGGCGGCGACCTCTTCGTAATCACGCTCGAGAGCAGCCAAGTCTTCGCGAGCCTCCGAGAACTCACCCTCCTCCATACCCTCACCAACATACCAGTGGACAAAGGCACGCTTGGAGTACATGAGGTCGAACTTGTGCGACAGAGCGGACCAGGCCTCGGCGATGGCGGTCGTGTTGGACAGCATGCACACGGCTCGGTTGACCTTGGACAAATCGCCGTTGGGCACGACCTGCGGGGGCTGGTAGCAGATACCAATCTTGAAACCAGTCGGGCACCAGTCAACGAACTGGATGGTGCGCTTGGTCTTGAGGTGGGCAATGGCGACGTGGGTGTCCTTGGGGACGACGTCGCCGCGGTACAGCAGACAGGTGGCCATGTACTTGCCATTGCGCGGGTCGCACTTGACCATCTGGTTGTTGGGCTCGAAGCATGCGTTGGTGATCTCCATGACCGAGTTGGCCTCGTGGGCGGACTTGGCGGCAGAGACGACGGGGGCATAGGCGACGAGCGGGAAATGGATACGGGGGTACGGGACCAAGTTGGTCTGGAACTCGTTCAGATCGACGTTGAGGGAGCCGTCGAAGCGGAGCGAGGCAGTGATGGACGAGACGACTGTCTCATGTTAGTAGCTGGCCAAAATGAATGTTGCACTCGACGTACCCTGCGCGATGAGACGGTTCAGGTTCTCGTAGTTGGGAAGCTCGATGCCCAAGTTCCTCTTGCAGATGTCGTAGATGGCCTCGTTGTCAACCATGAAGCTGCAGTCGGAGTGCTCCAAGGTGGTGTGCGTGGTCAAAATGGAGTTGTACGGCTCGACGACCGAGGTGGCGACCTGCGGCGCAGGGTACACACAGAACTCCAGCTTGCACTTCTTGCCGTAATCGACAGACAAACGCTCCATCAAGAGGGCACCGAAACCGGATCCAGTTCCACCACCGAAGGAGTGGAAAACGAGGAAACCCTGCAGTCCGGAGCAGTTGTCGGCCACACGGCGGACCTGGTCCAAGACCTGGTCAATGAGCTCCTTTCCGACAGTGTAGTGGCCACGAGCATAGTTGTTCGAAGCGTCCTCCTTGCCAGTAATCATGTGCTCAGGGTGGAACAGGGAGCGGTAGGGGCCGGTGCGGACCTCATCGACGACGTTGGGCTCGAGATCGGCGTAGATGGTACGGGGAACGTACTTGCCGTTGCCTGCAGTGCTGTTAGAAATGTGCATCTCGTGAGAGGGTGTAGCTCACCTGTCTCGGAGAAGAAGGTGCTGAAGCCATGGTCGTCGTCGGCGGCTTTGCGCTCTTCGGTGAGGTAACCATCAGGCTGGCAGGAATTAGTCGGATACGTTTCACGTTCATCTAGATGATGCACATACCTGAATGCCGTGCTCGAGGCAGTAGAGCTGATTTGGTGCGTTAGCCGATATGCTGCAAGCGGGCCACCGCATCGCGCCCCTCCGGTTCGCAGTCGAGTTGGACACAGCGAGGGCTACGGGGCAAAGACTGGAGGCAGACTCACCTCCCAGCACGAATTCGCGATCTGGCAACCGGCCTGGCCGACTACACACGTGGTGTCAGTAAATCAACATGGCTCCCGGGGGCGTCCCCACTAAAGGCGGTCAAGGCGCGTGGGCGCGTAGCGGGACGTACCGTTCAAGCTGATGACCTCTCTCATGGTGGCGGGGTGCGAGTAGGAATTGGGGGGTATCTGAATGGGCTCGCTGGACGTATGTGTGCACTCGTCGGGGTGGGTGTGTGCGTGCTGTGGGTGAGGGGCGTGGTGTTGTCGGACTCGCGAGAGCGGGAGAAGATTTAAAGCCGTAAACAGAGCGCGGCGCGGCCCCTGTGGTTGGCTGCCGTGCCTGGGCGCACAGGCCGCACAGCTATCACGGCTAGCTGGCAGGAGCATCCGAGCAGCAGAGCAGCCAACCTCACCACCCCCAAACAACAAAGGACAAACACCAGCTGCCCGGGCCCAGTTTCCAATGGCCGCAGCATAGCATCGCAGAAAGCAACGCGAGAGAAGAATGAAGCTGCCTCTGCTCCGCTGCCTGCACGCCGCCCGCGCAGCCCGCCAAAGATGCGCGTCTCTGCGCTGCTCTGCATCGTCGTCACACAGGCTTGGACTCTGAGGGCCAACGTCGAGAAGACGATATTCCTCGGCCCCAGCCCTGTGACTCTGCCCAATGTGCATCCCCGCCTAGCCACTCTGCGCCTCGACACGCTCGACCCAGCAAACCTCTCTATAGTTGCGACGACCCTGCCGGTGCAGTTCCCCTCCAGTTCGGCGCCCCGCGGCCTGGAGTCCTGGTACCTCCTGCGCGCGTTGGAAAACGGCCGCAGGTACGAGGTCCGCATCTGCTGGCCGGCGACAGTCAGTTCGCCCCTTCGCTGTCCCGGCATGCCTCTCGCGGTTTCACCGTCGTGACATACCTTTGTTTGCCTACAACATTTGCTAACGTTTGGCTAGCAACCCACCGACTTCTGGCTAGACACATATCCTATCGCTCACGTGTTCGAGACTCCAGGCCTCATAGCTTCCCTCGCCAGCTACAGCGATAAGCGGCAAGTGCTCGATTTAGATAGACCCGAGTATTCAAGCGACGACGTCCAGCTCTCAGAGTCCTTGCTGTTTCTGCGCGTCCAGGCTGCAGCGTCGTACTACTCGTCAAACCGTACATTGATGGAACATCCGCTGCCTGTTGACGTCGACATCATTCTCGACCCCTTCATGCTCAACGTTCTTCCGCGCTCACTAGGACCCGCCGCTATCTATATTAGTGTTGTGTCGATAGGAGCTTGGTATCTCTCACGGTACATATATCGTTGGCTAGCCTCCATTGCAGAGAATCAGCCCTCAAAGGACCACGCCGACTGAGGAACGTCAACCACAATCCACGGTCCTCCTGTACCCACGGCCATGTCCGCCGCTGCCGGTGCACCGCCTCCTTCACCACCACCACCACCGCCGCCGAAGGGGTCTTTCAACTCACTCCCGGCCGAGCTCCTTCTTGAAATCATCCGGTACCTCCAAATAAACGACTACATACAGTTCGCGCTAGCCATCTACAGCGTCCTTCAGCAACACCGCCTCGCTCCTCCGCTCACAATTGACATTTACAATCGAATCACACGTCCGCGCCCAGCGGCATGCAAAACAGCGACGTGCGGAGGAGGAGGGAAGTCGAGCGAGAAACACGACGAGCGGCATGGCCCCGTGCGTCTACCGGTCGAATTGAACGATCAGATTATGAATCATCTAGAGCCGGCCGATAGGCTCGCCTGGCTGTTTTCAGACCAAGGCATGTTTTCAGTGTATTTCCCTGAGCTGAGTCAGGAGACGCAGAGGCAGTTGAGGGAGGCGCTGAGGAACGTGCAGCGAGATGCGCAACGAAGTAAGCAGGAAAAGGCCGAGAAGAAGTGATGGAGCGAGAGCACGGCTAGTGAATGTCGCTTGGCATGCCTGCTGGAGCGGAGGACATGATGGCCAAATTCCAGATTTACGAGTCTAGATCTATCTTAATGCTAATGTTCAAATGAAATATCAACACCCGGCTTTCATGTACTCACACGCAAGACATATCTCAATTAGCCAGTAAATGATTGATAGGAGATGGTATCACATATGTACTTGAATAAAACAACCCCCTCTTGCTCGCTCTCTCTCCACCAGCTAATGCTCCTTCCCAAGCACCTTCTTCAACGACCCCTGCTCAACCTCATATCCTTCAATCTTTGTCTGACTCTTCGCCAACTTGGCAAGCAAATACCTGACCCTTCCTCCGATCCCCGCCGGCGACCCCTCGATCTCACTCAACTTCAACAGCTCACTCTCACACTTCTCAATCGTCGCGCTCTCGCCCTTCACCAACTCCGTCAAAATGGCTAGATCGAGACGACTGCGCAGCACGCGGTCTTCTGTGAGGCGTTTGAAGGCGGGATGGTACACGGGTTTTCCGGGCTTGATGAGCGAGGGGCGGCCTGAGGGCGAGGAGACGATGGTGATGAGTTCGGCTTGTTCGAGGGCGCGGAGTGTGCGTTCGCCATTTGTTTTGTAGGTATCGTCGAGTAGGACCTCGTTGTACCTCAAGCTCTCTTTTTCAGCGAGTTGTCTGATGAGGAGCCAGGCTTGTTCAGGGGACCACAGACGCGCCGAGTCCGCGTCATCAAGGCCAAAAATGTACATTTTCAGGATCTCCGAGGCAGATGCATCGATGATTTCGTGCACGGCTTTCTGCGGCGTTTCACCAGTTTTGATGCGGCGAGCTAAGAATTCGAGGTCTGTGAGACGGCCGCCGAGAAGGCTGAGACACGTGTCTAGTTCGGCGAGATCGGTGCGGGTTTCTGAAGGGACTTCCTTGGAGGTGCCATCTTTGGGCTCGGGATCATCGGCGACGTCTGCGTCGAGATGTCTGATCACAAACTTCTTGGCTACCGCGGGGGAGCAATCTGAGAGGGGGATTTGGTGGAAGACGCGGTCGGGGAGGGCTTTGGAGAGCGACTTGCTGTATGAGACGTCGTTGGTGAGGAAGACGACATGAGCAATGTTCGCGGTGGTGAGTCGAGCGGCCCAGTCTGCTATCTTGTCGTAAACAACGCCACCTTCCTGGCTCTTGTGTAAGAAGTTGTCGATAACAACGACAGGTCTCCGTTCTGGGTGTGCTTCAAGCCATTCGTCATCGGCGAGATTAGCATCTTTGTCCTCCTTGTGCCGTTGATCCAGAGCAATTTGCCGAAGAGCTGTACCGGTCGTATTCCATATTTTGGCAAGCTGAGAATCAAGTGTCTCAGAGAAGCCGGTCTTGACACCCGTAGCGCCCTGAGCTGCCATATCGACCATACCGCTGATAGAGTTCATCCACGAGAACACAGGTCGGTATCCAACGCCAGTCGCCGCTGCATTGATCGTAGCACTGTCACCACGGGCTTCTTGAATCGGCTTGCAATCAATGACAAGCTTGTACTTCCTGTCCTGGAGAGCTTGGTCAACAACCAGTTCTCGTTTGCCCGAGCCACGAGGGCCTTGGACAATGATGAACGTGTCGGCAGTTTCCATGAGCCATGTCTGAATCTGTTCAATGTTGTCCTTTCGGTCGTCCCATACTGCTTCCATGCCATCGTCGTCGCGCTTCTTGTGCCATTGGATGATGTCGGTCGCGTAGCCTACTACCCATTTGTAGAAACTGTTTTCCTGGATATGCAGAGACCGTGTAATGTGCGCCTTGACGAAGAATGTGCGAATGCTATAGACACATTAGTCCCAGGAGCAGACGGGCATGGGTAGGACTTACGGGTCGAAGATCGCGACAGTGATGCCGGCAATAATTGCTGCTAAAATTGGAATGACAATACGCGGATGGTTGACAAGCCAATCCCTGATCCAATGTGCCTTGATCTTTTGCTCATACTTTAACCTTAACACTGTGCCCATCTTCCCCCCACCATCAGCCGCGCCTACTACAAATCCATGCATACAGTTCTTCGCCATAATCGCCTTGGACATGGTCGAAAAGTCCAGGTACGCAAACTTCGGTAGAACCTTCGAGTCTGGAGGTTGTACTACAATATCGTTGAGTTTCCCATATGGCCTGAAGAACGAATAGAGTTGCTCCTGGGAAAGCTCGACCGCTTCAGCTCCCGGCTCGGATGGGATGAACTCAACCTTCAGGCGCGGTGTTGGTAGCCGGAAGAGATCTTCAACCCAGGGGATGCCTTTGACAATGTTCACATCCATGCGTCGCCACGGACTCCACCACGGCTTCACGGGCGTCTCGGCGAGGTACTGCTTGAGCATCTTTTCGACTTCCGCAGTTGACTGACCGCCATCGTGCGTGAATTTGACGAACGCACCACCTTCCTTGAGTCGCAAAAGCGTCTCGACAGCTGTGATGGGTAGATTCGCCTTGCTGCTTGCCTTTTCGATGACTTTGCTGGGATCCGTCCCCGTGATGACCGGACTGATGAAGTAACTCAAAAACTTCGGCGGCTTATTAGCAGATGTGAAGGGGATGCCTAAAAGTTTCTGGAAATTCAACGGGAAGACATCTGTTGTCGTCAGCAATCAACTTTTTCAATCCACATTTCGCCAGCATACTGTCAAAAAAGAGTATCCCCTCGTTGGACCCCGTCTTGATATGCCCAGTCTGGTCCTTGGATTCTAGTGATGCATATCGACTCTTGATCAGCGGATATGCGCGCCTCGCGGTGAGTGAGGATCTATGAGGCAGTCAGCGACCCGATCTGCGGCTAGGAAAGCTTCGCCGTGTTACCTTATTGAGGACCCCTGCAAACTGGTCCGCAAATGTGTGGCATGATGCCACCGGCCTCTCGGATACATACTAGGACGTCGTAAAGCTCACTCAGGCATGTCGCGCGATGAGGACTGAGGTCTTGAGGATCGTGCAAGCTTGATGTTTCGCCAATGACGTCGACGCGAATTGACAAAGCACGTCCCAATCTAAGCTCGCGCCACGTACGCGCCACCGTCTTGGCGGTTCACTGTGAAATTCATGCAAACGACAGTTGAAGATTCTGAACATTGTAAATTTTTCAGAAAGCCTCATAGTTATTTATTATAGCTATGTTTTATTCTCCAGTCCATGTACATCAAGAAGGAACGCCTTTAATTACACTGCATATGCCGCCCTGATAACTCCTGTTGATGAAAGAGGTATCTTGCAAGCGTAAAGATTGAGAATATGTCAACAAAAAGACCGAATTGTCGCGTAAAACCTCACGAACCATGCCTTTAGTACATCCACTCTTGAACGCAAATCATTGTAGGACCTGTTCAGTTCGGACTTCTGACGGCTGCAGAAGTTATCAGCTAGTCGCGAGTCCCGCAGCGTCGTCAACTGTCAACAGCCCTCGCAGCTCTCTATCAAAGCCCAAACCGCTGAGCCCGGAACATCTCTCTCATCAAATATCGCGAGTCTTAGCGTAGTATTGAGTACTAATATATCAACGTCAAAGGCCTATATTATAGCTTTCTTCGTAGCTAGGCTCTCCGCTGCAACAGCTATAGTTGCGTATATCTATATAATGATTAGGTAGGTAACTCTAATATTTGTGTGAGATGTAAAGTCTGCTATGTATTGATCTGAAATCTAGTATATTATGTGTACCGAACAGGTGCCCATATTGCAACTCAGCAACTATTACATCTAACGCGAACCTAGTGCTAAATCCCTGTACGCCAATACATCAATCTGGAGCCCTTCTGACAGGCTTCTGTAGCTGCGTATCGAACAGGCCGTTCATCCAAACGACAGTTGAAGATTTTGAACGTGGTAAATTCTGGAAAAGCCTCATAGTTATTTATTATAGCTATGAATTGTTCTTAATTTCATGTACATCAAGAAGAAACGCCTACAATTACACTGCATATGCCGCCCTGATGACTCCTGTTGATGAAAGAGGTATCTTGCAAGTGTAAAGATTGAGAACATGCCAACAAAAAGACCGAATTGTCGCGTAAAACCTCACGAACCATGCCTTTAGTACATCCACTCTTGAACGCAAATCATTCTAGTCGTTATCACGTCAATCCTCGTTTATCCAATTTTCTTCATGCAGCGGCGGCGACCACCTCAGGGGTTGCGTTAGCCTTGGCCAGGAGATCGTATGCGGGTACTTTGACGATACCGCCCGTGACAGGAAGCTGGGTGCCGAGACCGGTGAGGAAAGAGTCGACATCGCGAGCGCATTGACGACCTTCGTTGATGCCCCTGAAAGAGTGTTAGAAGACTGTAGTTATACCATGTTTCGAAGACTATCACTTACCAAACGATCAGGGACTGGCCACGGCGGCAGTCACCAGCAGCGAACACGCCAGGAAGATTCGTGTTGTAGTGTCCGGGTGCGGTTTTGACGTTCTTGCGGCCATCGCGCTCGACAATGTCTGCGAGAACGCGCTCCTCGGGGCCCAAGAAACCCATGGAAAGAAGGACAAGGTCCGCAGGGAAGAAGTGCTCGCTGCCTTCGACCTGCTTCATGTCCCAACCTCCGGTGGCCGACTTGGTCCACTCAACACGGACGGTGTTGATACCCTTGACGTTGCCCTTACCGTCATCGACAAACTCCTTGGACATCACGCAGTACTCGCGAGGATCTTTGCCCATGTGCGTCTTGACCTCGGAATGACCATAGTCGGTGCGGTAGATACGCGGCCACTGTGGCCATGGGTTGTCGCGAGCACGCTCTGGCGGAGGCTGAGGAAGGAGCTCGAAGTTGACGACAGACTTTGCACCATGGCGAACAGAGGTACCAATACAATCGTTGCCAGTATCGCCACCGCCGATGACGACGACGTGCTTATCCTTAGCAGAGATGTATGTATCGTCAGCGAGGTTGGAGTCAAGCAGGGACTTCGTGTTCTTGTGCAAGAATTGCATGGCGTAATGAACACCTTCAAGGTTGCGGTTGGGGATCGGGAGATCACGCGCGACCGTCGCTCCGGTGGCGATGATAACAGCGTCGTTCTCAGCACGGAGAGATTCCAGAGAAGGCTGTCCATCGGCACCAACGGCGACACCAGTCACGAAGTTGATGCCTTCAGATGCCATGAAGTCAACACGACGCTGGACAACCTTCTTGTCGAGCTTCATGTTGGGAATACCGTACATGAGCAGGCCACCGACGCGATCAGCGCGCTCATAGACAGTGACTTGATGACCGCATTTGTTGAGCTGGTCAGCGGTGGCGAGACCAGCAGGGCCGGAACCGATGATGGCAACCTTCTTTCCGGAGCGGATCTTGGGGGGCGTGGGGACCATCCAGCCCTGCTCGAAGCCACGATCAATGATAGCGCATTCGATAGACTTGATGCCAACAGGATCCTCGTTGATGCCTAGAACGCAGGCACCTTCGCAAGGAGCCGGACAGACACGACCGGTAAACTCCGGAAAGTTGTTAGTCATGAGTAGGCGGTTGAGAGCCTCTCGCCACTGATTTTGAAATACCAGCTCGTTCCACTTGGGAATGATGTTGCTGATAGGGCAACCGGTATCGGACTGACAGAACGGCACACCGCAGTCCATGCAGCGAGCGGTCTGGTACTTCAGTTCGTCTTCATTCAGGCGCTGGGAAAGCTCCTGCCAATCGCGAGTGCGCGTCTTCGGGTTGCGGTACTTCTCCGAGCGTCGCTGGTACTTCATGAACCCCTTCGTCTTGTCCAGAACAAGCGCCTTCTTCTTCTCGGCCTTGGAATCGGTCACACTCTCTTCGATGTCAAGCAGGTCGCTCTTCTTCTTCTCCTTGGCATCCGCTTCGTGCTCGGCTTTGCGGGACTCTTCGTGGGCGGAGCGGACGGGATTTCCAGGAAGGATCGGAAGGGGATACTCCTTCTTCTTCTTCTCGGCCTCCTTCGCTGCCTCCTCCAGAAGCACACGCTTGTAGTCGACCGGCATGACCTTCACGAAGCGAGGTAGTGCGCGGTTGAAGTCGAGCAAGATGCGTGCGGCGAGTTCTGAACCGGTGTAGTGGTGGTGATCCTCAATGAGTCCACGCAAGAAAGCAATTTCCGTGGGGTCCTCAACGCCGGAGAGCTCCACCATTTCTTGGTTGACCTTCTGCTCGAAGTCGTGATGGATGTCAAGAACGTAGGCAATTCCACCAGACATACCAGCAGCAAAGTTGCGGCCAGTAGCCCCGAGAACAACGATACGACCGCCGGTCATGTACTCGCAGCAGTGGTCACCGACACCCTCGACAACGGCGGTGGCACCGGAGTTGCGGACAGCGAAACGCTCGGCGGCTACACCACGGAAGAAGCAGGTACCCTTGGTGGCACCGTACAAACAGACGTTGCCAATGAGAACGTTCTCTTCAGCGCGGAACACGGCGGAACGCGGTGGGTAAATGATCAGACGTCCGCCAGAGAGACCCTTGCCAACATAGTCATTGGAATCACCCTCGAGCTCCAGCGTGACACCGGGAGCAAGGTAGGCGCCAAAGGACTGACCGGCAGATCCACGGACGTTGGCGTGGATAGTGTCCTGAGGCAAACCGGCCTCACCATAGCGACGGCTGATTTGGTAAGACAATGTAGCACCGAATGCACGATCCGTGTTGACGATGTCGCATTCGATGCGGGCCGGTAGACCCTTTTCGAGGGCAAGCTCCGACTCTGCAATGAGCTTGTTGTCGAGACGAACGTGCAAGCGGTGGTCTTGTTTGCGGACGTTGAATGTCGCAACGCCGGGCCGAAGAGTGTGTGCCGGAGTCAAGATCAAGGAAAGGTCGATGTTCTCTGTCTTCGGGGTGCGGAGGTCATCACGGACGTGTAGAACCTCACAGTGGCCGACCATCTCGTTGATAGTGCGGAAACCCAGCTTAGCCATGATCGCACGGAGCTCGTTGGCAACATAGTAGAAGAAGTTGATGACGTGTTCGGGAGTGCCGACGAACTTCTTCCTCAGCTCTGGGTCTTGAGTGGCGATGCCGACAGGGCATGTGTTCAACTAGAAGCGGTCAGCGATGATGTTCCTAGAGCGCGGACGATTTTGGAGGATCGGGCTCAGATTGGGCAGCGTAAAGGACACCCTGGTTGCCCTCGCACGGCTGTACGCAACCGGCGACGCTATTCAAAACGCGTTTTCCGACGCACAGGCAAGAGGGAAAGGGATGAGAAAGAGAGAGGAATTCACATACATGGCACTTGCGCATCATAATGCAGCCCATGGCGATCAAGGGCGTCGTAGCGAAACCCCATTCTTCAGCACCAAGCAAACAGGCAATGGCAACATCGCGGCCAGTGCGGAGCTGACCATCCGTTTGCACAATGACACGTCCACGGAGGTCGTTCAACACCAAAGTCTGGTGAGTCTCGGCAAGACCAAGTTCCCAGGGAAGACCGGCATACTTGATACCAGTCCATCGCGAGGCACCAGTTCCACCATCGTGTCCGGAGATGAGGATGTGATCAGCCTTGGCCTTGGCTACACCCGAGGCGACGATACCGACACCAGTCTCGGAAACGAGCTTCACAGAGACGCGGGCACGAGGGTTGGAGCACTTCAGATCGTAGATCAGTTGTTTGAGATCCTCGATTGAGTAAATGTCGTGGTGAGGCGGTGGGCTGATTAGACCGACACCAGGTGTGGAGTGACGAGTCTTTGCGATGGAAGCAGAGACCTTGTGGCCCGGAAGCTCGCCACCCTCTCCAGGCTTAGCACCCTGAGCCATCTTGATCTGGAGCTCATCGGCGTCGGCTAGGTAGTTACTGGTAACACCGAATCGACCGGAGGCAATCTGCTTGATGGCGGAACGCATGGTATCACCACTGTCCATCCGCAAGCTCCGCTCTGGGTCTTCACCACCCTCGCCAGTGTTGGACTTGCCACCCAGTCGGTTCATGGCTACGGCAAGAGTAGAGTGAGACTCCATCGAGATAGAGCCGTAGGACATGGCGCCAGTGACAAAGCGGCGGACAATATCCGTCCAGGGCTCGACCTGATCGATCGGAATGGGAGTACGGTCTTCAAAGGTGAAGTCGAGGAGACCACGCAGAGTGCAGTCCTTGATACGCTCGTACTCGGCGATCGAGTATGCCTCGTAGGACTTGTCGTTCTTGGTCCTGACGGCATCCTGGATGTTCGCAATCGCGGTAGGGTCGTTGACGTGAGGCTCGCCACCATCTCGCCAATGATATTCGCCCGTCTCGGCGAGACCAGGGATCTCGATAATGCTGCGAGAAGGGAAACCCTTCTCGTGAAGAGCGAACGCGTCCTGTGCAAAGTCCTTGAAAGTAGCACCCTTGATACGAGTGGCTGTTCCGGTGAAGCAGCGGTCAACAACGGAATCATCGATACCGAGAGCCTCGAAGATCTGAGCACCCTTGTAGGATTGAAGAGTGGAGATACCCATCTTACTCATGACCTTGAGTATGCCACCATCGCAAGAGTGCTTGTAGTTGTCGATAAGCTGCTCAGGGGTGAGCTTCTTGCGGATGAGACCCTCCCGGTGCATCTTCAGGATACACTCAATGGCGAGATAAGGGCAGATGGCATCTGCGCCGTAGCCGACCAGGACACACATGTGCTGGACTTCACGAGCTTCGGCCGTCTCGACAATGAGTGCAATTCGGGATCGCCACTTGTTGCGAACAAGATGATGATGGACCATACCGGTGGCCAAGCAGGCGGAAACTGCAACACGCTCGGCAGAGGTGGCACGATCGGTCAGAATGAGAAAGTTGTCGCCGTTCTCGATACCCTCGGTTGCAGCGTCGCAGATGCGATCAAGGGCGGCCATGTATCCCGGGACGCCCTCACTCTTGTTGAAAGTGATATCGATGTTCTTGGCAGTCCACTCAGGATAGATGATGTGGGTGTTGGTCAGAGCCGTGAATTCCGGCAAATCCAAGATTGGCGAAGGTAGAAGAAGTCGGCCGCACTGTGTCTCATCCATGCTAAGAAGATTTCCTTGAGGTCCTACGTATGCCTCCAAGGACATGACGACTGCCTCGCGAATGGGATCGATCGGAGGGTTCGTGACCTGGGCGAACAGCTGGCGGAAGTACTCATACATAAGACGGGGCTGCTGAGCAAGACATGCGAGAGGAGCATCGTTGCCCATGGAACCGAGAGCCTCCTTGGAGTCGGCGGCCATGGGAGCAAGAATCAGAGTGACTTGCTCCAGCGAGTACCCAAAGGCCTTCAAGCGAGGATCTTCGTGCACACGCGACTCCGTCAGTGTGTTGGTAAGATCCACACCCTTGTCGCTTACTTGGGTCAAAACTTTGGGCAGGGTCAACAGGTTCTTCTCGACCCATGACCTAAAGTCGTGGCGAGAGGCAACAGTCGCCTTCAACTCGGCGTCATCGACGATGCGTCCAGCGACTGTGTCGACGAGCAGCATGCGTCCTGGCTGTAGACGTCCCTTCTGCACAACTCGCTCCGGCTCAATGGAAATGGTTCCGACCTCGGAGGCGCATACAATGCGGTCGTCGTCGGTAATATAGTAACGGCAAGGCCGGAGGCCGTTTCGATCGAGAGTGGCACCGCAGTACCGACCGTCTGAAAAGGTGAACAAAGCTGGTCCATCCCAGGGCTCCATCATGCACGCAGCCCACTCGTAGAAGGCTTGCTTAGCGGGGTCCATGGACTGGTTGCCTTGCCATGCCTCGGGAACCATGAGCATGACCGCCTCGGGAAGAGACAGAACGCCGTTGATGACGAGCAGTTCCAGCACGTTATCAAAAGCTGCGGAGTCGGAGCCTCCATCTTCGACGATAGGGTACAGCAGGTCCAAATCTTCACCGAAAGTCTCTGACTGCATCACACCCTCTCGTGCTCGCATCCAATTCTTGTTGCCCCGAAGTGTGTTGATCTCACCATTGTGGGCAGCCCATCGCAGCGGTTGTGCGCGGTCCCAGCTAGGGAATGTGTTGGTCGAGAATCGGGAATGCACCAGGGCGAAGTGACCCTCGTAATCAACGGAGAGTAGATCGTGGTAGTATTCGTACACTTGGACAGGCGCAAGCTGGCCCTTGTAAACAATGTTTTTGTTGCTCAATGAGCAGATGTAGAACCAGTTGTGGAGACCGATGACATGTGTAGAGCGCTTCCGCAGTACATATAGCTGGCGTTCAAAGTAGCTTGCATCGTATATCTTATCGAAATCTGCCTTGGGCTCGTTGCCCTCACCATAAGCATTCTTCAGCACAACGAAGGGCTGAAGTATGATGGGCTCTCGCGACAAGGCTGCTGGGCCAAGAAGCGTAGAGTCTCGAGGGACCTCTCGCCAGCCCAGCACTCTCAGTGCCAGCTGGTCTGCCACATCCTCGAACATCGCCTTGGTCTCTTCCAGCGCAGCCGCGTCTGGCTTGAAGAACAAGTTCCCGGACGCGTACTGGCCCTGCGCGGGCAGTTTGAAGCCTTGGTCGCGGCCGAATTCCTTGACGAAGAATCGGTGAGGAATGGAGGTCATGACACCGGCGCCGTCTCCGTCACGGGCATCTGAACCGACGGCACCTCGATGCGTCATGTTGCAGAGCAGTGACCGTGCTGTGAATTGTTAGCAATAATCTCCAGAAGACTCGAATGTGATTCTTACCATCGGAGACAATCTTGTGGCTCGCTTTGCCCTTGATGTGACTACCTGCTATCAGCAACAGCTCCATATGCAGATGGTGGCCGGGGTACGTACGCAGCGAAACCAACACCGCAAGCATCCTTCTCGAGCTCTGGATCATAGAGACCCTGCTTTAAGGGCAGCGCGCCCGCCCACGACTTGTTCTCGGGGCCATCCTGATAAGGGAAGACGGAGCTTTCCTCCTCGACAAACGGGATATCCTGGGGCAATTTGGTATCTTCGGCGAAGGAAACGCTACCCATTATATCGGCAGCCGGCCGAAGTTCTGGGGGAAAATGGTGTTGTGAGGTTGCGGGGTAGGATGTCAAATGGAGAGTGGTGGGGTGGCTCGCGGCTCAGGCTTCAAAGTGATTGAGGGAGAATGCTCTGGTACTGGGTCAGGGAATTAGCTCTACGCTCAACTGGATGTTTGTATAGGTGGTGCGGGTGAAGCTTGAAGGCTGCTGCAGACGTGCCCCGCGACGATCCGGGAAGAAGCAAACAATATGCGGGAAGAAGGTCCCAAAAGAACACACGGATCGAGATGAATTTCTGCGCGAGAAGAATGACGGGCAGGGCTCGTCACTAGCACTCCATGTCCTGATAGGTATGGGGCTCGCTGCCAATGACACTGCTCTAGCCTCGGCGGTCCCCGATAGCTGCACCGCGAGGCAAGGAATGTGTGATAAGGCGCACGGGCGAATGGGAGGACGCGGGGTTGTGGTTTCTAAGGACCGTCGCGCTCGCTAGATCCCTGCGCGTCGACTGTGTGGTTTCCAGAGAGCCAGTACGTTGGGATCGAGGCGGGAGGCGAGGGCAGTGCAGACAGCTTGGGGCAGAAAAGACGTGACTTACTCGCAGCGGTGCAGGTGGAACAGGCCTCGATTCGACTCGCTGTGCGTTCCTGCAGGCAAGGTTGAGCGGTGGGGGTGAGGAGAAGAAAGGAGGGCGGCGACGGGTGCGAGGGAGCCTTAAGAAGTAGTCTGGAGGGTGGGGTTTTTTTCGCTAGCACTCCTACGCCTTCTCACCAAAAACCGACCTAGGCTGGTTTCAAGAAGTATGCCTGCTGCTCACGCTGGAGAGCGACTCCGCTCGCTTGCCGTCTGCCAGAATCTCCCGGTCTTGGACGTGGTCTTGGGCCTCTATTTGTGCTATATATCACCAGCATGCCCCGAAGCGGCACATGGCAGGGCCTTTGTCCTCGCCGCGCTGGAGAAAGCATGAAACCACGCCCAATTGCCCTCGAGACACGTGCAAGCCGGCCATTGACAGGCCGGAGAAGCTCTAGCAGCGCACCTTGGCGGCGCTCGTGAGCAGGCCCATTAACAATGTGTCTGCAGTCTGTCGTGCGTTGCAAAAAAAGGGCCTGTTACCCCACGGTTTTTCTGCCGCAACCACGGCCGTAAACGGCCATGGAGGCGACAGGGCCCTCGGCCAGCGGGCAGGCGGTGGGCGAATGGTTCGGGGTGCGGCCCAATGGCAGCCGTCCGAAGTCGACTTTTGACATCTGGTGACGAGCTAGCCGGTGGAGACTGGCGAGCGGCAAGCCACATGCATGCAATGCACGTCCCAGATTGCCGCTGCAGCCCACGCAACGACACTTTGCATTGCCCACCACGGCATTGGTCCGGCCTGCTAGCTCCGCGCTGCCGATGCTTCTTTGTCGTAATTTGCCGCGGTCATCTCCTCGGTGCTGGTCCTTATCAGCCTTTGCGATGCACCAGGAGCGGAACACGGCGCCCGTCATAGGCCCGGAGATCTTAGCTCGCCGCCTCGCCCAGCGGAACATGGCGAGCGGCATCTCAGTCGTCGACGTCAGCAGCGCCGAGTATCGAGCATCCTCGAGCAGCCTCGAGCATCGACGCCTTTCGTTCGCCAGCCGGGCATAACAAAAGCTAACGCTCCCGCCCGCGCTGTGTTGGATCGCCCTTCGCCGCTGCGTGCCCCTCGCAACGAATTGGCAGAGCAGAGGCTGCCGCCGCGCCCTCGACAAAGCGGCGATCCTTCATGTCGGAGCAGACCGGAATCACATGAGCTGCCACGGCAGTGCACGGCGGGAGCGCTCGCCTGGTGTTTCCATGAGTCACGAGAACACGCTCCGGTCCATGTCCCAACTCGACCCCGCCGATATCGCTACCGCACTCTGCAGCACGCCCACGGCGGATATTCCAGGCCACTCCGCTGTATGAGGGCTGCGGAGCAACACACAAGCGTACCAAAGAGCTGCGGTCATACATACATTCCGTCCGTCTAGGGTGCAATTTGCGCCGGCGTTTGTGTACCTAATGCAATCCGCATCGGGACTGGAAGGGTGAGGGTGGGAGGCACGAGTTGCAGTCGGAACCTACTCTGCGCTGGCGTGACGTGAAAGATTCTCGTAGCGACACTCTGAGCTGTCCCATGGGGGTGTATCTACAAGGCACCGGGTATATCTCTTTTTCGAGGCCCTCCAGACGTGAGGCTGCTGCCCGCGTGACGGTTGCCTGCAGATACTTTCCTCCTGCTAAAAAGATCATCAAAAAAGGCATGGTGGTAGCGAGTGGCGACGCGGGATTGCGGACCGCAAAGAAAGCGCGGTTGTCGTTTGCCTCTCGACGGCGATGCAGCAAGCTCCAGCTTTTTGGTGGAGCGACCGTTTCCAACTCCAGGTTTGTGTCCAAATTCTCGAGCTACTGGATGCCGAGGCCATCTGTGTCCCAACCAGCTGGGGTCAATTTACAGGGCTGGCAGGCGAATCAGGGCCGTGTATCGCTGCAGCGTGGGTGCGAACTTCTGGAGGCGACGACAACCATTGCGAAGCAGTGTGCGTATCGTCGAGTAGGACAGTCCTGCCAGTAACGTAGCCTACTTTTTCTGATGCAAGAAGAATTTTGGGCAGGGTATCCTTGTTCAATGTCGTCCGTTATGGGCATCCTGCCCGCTCTACAGTCTCTAAATTGCTTAATAGTTTACATAGCACGTTGCAGGTTGGAACGATGTTCCTAATTATAACGACCGGTTGGGCATCTTGACCTCAATCCGAGCAATAGACACTCCAATCACGGCTTCTACATACAAAGGTATGTTGGGGATGGACGACTGAAGCGGCAAGGGGGACAAACCCGTGGATGTGCTGTTGTTAGCAGTGGTCTAGCGCACAGCACTTCCACCGACACGTCTAGTACCGCGGGACTGGACCCTCGTTGCGATGTCTTTCTGCTTTCTAGAAGGGTATAGTGTAAAACCGACGTTGGGAAGGCAATCTGGATGCGCGTAATAAGCTTCTGCATGGTATATAGTGACAGCTAGCTCTACGATGGCAGCAACTAAACTCATGGTATACAAGCAGTACGAGATTTGAGACTCGCACGTAAGGTCACCTTGACTCCGCGGGGCAGGTGGACATGAGCAGACCACGTACCAAGCGACAACAGGAATGAGGAGCACGATGTCTGGAACTTAGGAACAAGAGTGTAAAACCCAATTGCCGCTGAAATATGCTTGTGGGACGTTCTTATCCTACGAATTGTGGTGCCCAAGTGCACACAACCGACCCCACCATCCGCCATCCAGGACCACGCGCCAAGACTCCATGTTTATATGAGCCTACCCGCTAACCAATGCCAAATTCTTTTTGTTGATGCCCCATCCGTGTGATAACAACCAAAGTATGAACGTCGAAGGTCCGTAATCGCGTCGAAGAAAGGAGCCTGTTCGTGACGGTCAGAGACATGCGGGCGTGGCGGGGGTAATGTGGGGCCATTGGGGGGAAAGCGTACGAGAACGGAAACGAGCGAACGCTCTTCCTTAGTCCTTCATCTCATCATCCGGGTCGTTGAAGTCGCCGTCGTCGTCCTCGTCCTCATCCTCCGGGAGCTCTTCAGCAGCCTTGGCGAAGTCGATGGTCTTGCCGCGCGTGCGCTTTCCAACGATGTTGCTGGTGTCAATCTCGGCCATGGTGTCCTCGTCCACCTCTGCTGTCTATGTCAATACAAAGTCTCGGGGTGGTTGCGCGTGATTGAGAAGTAGCGTACCCTCGGCGGCCTGTTGCGATTGTGTTAGCGGTTTGCGCCGGCGACTGTAGAGTGGAATTGGCACGTACCTCTCCCTCAGCACCAGACTCATCAGAAGACTCCTCCTCGGCGGACTCCTCTGGGACCTCGGTGGCCTTGCCCTTGCCCTTGTCGGCAACGGGCTGGTCGACGCCCTCCATCTGGTGGTCCTCAGGTTGAGCAGACATGGTGATTGGGATGTGTGCGGTGGGTGGCGGTATTCTCGGGCGCGGTGTCGAGTTTTTGCGATATCGTGTGCGATCGAGACGTTGGTACGGGGCTTGTTGTCGGTAGGGCGGTGGAAGTGGATGTCGGTGAGAGCTTTCTATAACTTTCCGCTTTAGGGCTCTAACCCAAATGGGAAGGCGTCACCCGAGCAACCACCTTCCAGGGCGCTTGCTTCCAGGACGAATACAGCTGAACTGCAAGCTTTGGTTCGTTTAGTCTAGCTAAGTGTTTCATGTTGTTTACGATGGTCGCGTGTCGCATGTATCCGTGCAGATCGAAGAAAATGGTGAGCTAACTAGCAGCTCCGACACAGACAGACTTATGTAGAGCAGATAAATTTTGCAATTACACATGAATTCCAGTACAGTGTTCCTTCAATCTTCTCATGCAACACAGCATCGCGAGACTGTCGTGCAGTGGTACCAGTCACAGTCGCAATACATTCAATATCACTAGTCCTCATTCTAGGATGCCCATGTTGTGGAAATAAATGTCATACAATGCCAATTGAGCAGCCCCCCCCCTTCGAATTCTTTATTTCCAATTGGTTCGCAGAATGCAACTGTACTTCCAGCGTCAAGTTACTCAGCCGTTGGACACCCCTTCCTCATCGCTGTCTTTCACAGACTTGCGGATCTACGAACCCCAACGTCAATGGCCAGTCTTCGCGAATCTCTGCTCGAGTCTCCTGAGGAAGAACGAAGTACGAAGGAAAGTCTCCGAATTCTGAACGTGAATTATCCCATAAATCCTTGTCCACCGCTCCAAATAATCCCACGCCCTCCCATTGGCCACCGTCAAACCAGCGCCAAGCCCGAACACCTCGCAATCCAGTTCTGCATCACCAACTTCACCACTTCCACCGCAGATACCCCCCACATCCACCGCAACGATGGCTTCCAACGGACCCGTGTCCCCCGCGAACATGACGAGGACGCCCGCTGCCTTTGTAAGCTTTCACCGCTGCCATTGGATCCGAGATGGCGCCTTGGGTGAAGGTTAAGGGCTAACGGGTGAACAGTCGCACCGGAGCGATTACAAGGCTTACCGGAGTCCTTATGCGCCGCAGTACGTATAATTCTCGATTCCTATGGGAGCGAACTGGGGAGAGGGTGCAGGGAACGGGAAGGGGAGGTGCTGGCGGAAGAGGAGGGTGACGGGGGTGTTGAGGAATTACGATCATACGGATAAGAGGAGGCAGCACTGGCACCATCATCGACAGCGCATTCAAAGAAGAGGATTCAAGGCGCTTCGAAGCCCATCATACAACCGCGCGACACCGTCACTAACACCACGCTCCGCAGGTACAAGATCCAACCCAACTTCCACGGCATCACCACCCGCCACCTCTACAAGTAGTACGTTCCACCACCCGCCGCCAGGACAGCCGAACACTCTCCTAACACACCTCCAGCGGTAGTCTCGCCGCCGGCTTCGGTGGCGTAGCCGGCTTCTTCGCCCTCTTCTTCTTTGCCGAGGTACCGCGTGTGCGCGAGGACATCATGAAGAAGGTGCCGATCCTGGGAGACTACTTCAAGGTCGAGGTGCCCCCAGAGGACAACCCCTTTTAGATGCAAACGCTGGATTAAGTTGAAGGAAGCGGACGGATGGGGGCCGGAGTGTACTATAGCATGAGGGCTTGACGGACATTACGCACGGCATGCTGTATACTAGCGATGAGTTGCGGAATAGACTTCTTTCTGTTCACCTTGCTTGATCTGGTTTCGATACGTGCACTTTGACTGGTCAGTTCGGCCAAAGCTGCCTCTTGGAACCTGGAGCTGGAGGCGAGCGTGTGGCATCGTTGGTCTATTCTGTCATAACCGCAGCATAGTGCTCAGATGCTACTATGTCCGCTCTACTCGACATTCATCCATATCATCCTCAGCCGTCCCAAGGCACGCTTCCTCTAATTTGTAGGTAGCCTGCCGACAACCTCCGCCATCTCCGCATCCGTGTAAATCCTGAAGCCCTTATCCTTCGTCACACTAGCCAATTGCACGTTCTTGCTATCCAGCTTCTCCTCCATAACCTGCTTCAGCGTCTTCAAAACCAGCACCTCAGCCTCCGGGAGCGTCAATGACTTGTGGAATTCGTTTTGGAGCTCGGCTTGGGCACCTTCGGAACCGGAACCAATGGCTTTGGCGTCGTAGCGGTAGAATGTACCAGAGGGCTCGGCGTGGTAGCTGTCCACTGTTAGAAACTGACATCCGCACTTGACGCCTCAGGACCCTCCATGGTATATGGTCAACGTACAGACTCGGTCCATCCTCGTCATACCCCGCAATCAGCAACGCGACACCGAACGGTCTGCTCATGATGCTCTCTTCTCCATCCGCACCCTCGCCAAACCTCAGCGCCAGATCGCATATCGCTTGCGTGCAGCTCTCGACCCTCAGCGGCTCTGCATAGTTGAAAGCATGGTTCTGGCTCTCCACACGCGCGTGTTCGACCATGCTGCGGGCATCGGCTTGTAGTCCGGACATAGCGCAGCCGATGTGGCGGTCGATCTCTACGATCTTTTCCACGGAGGAGGTCTCGAGGAGGGTGGAAGTTACTCGCTTTTCTACACCGAGGATTACGCCTTCTCCGGTTGCTACCTGAGAGCTGTGAGTATGTGTGTTTGTGGATGAGGAGGGTGAGGTGAATCGAAGGCGGGCCGCCACGGGGGACGTGGGGTTTCGTGGGGACGTACGCCTATTGCTGTGGAGCCGAGCTTGATGGCTTCTAGGGAGTATTCGACTTGGAACAGGCGGCCCTCGGGCGAGAAGGTGCTGGGGTACTGTAAGCTGGCGGTCTACAATCGAGCGGTAGTGGGGCTACTGACTTGATGCCACGGTCTAGACACACACTATTAGCTTTCGTTCAGTCTTTAAGAAAATGCAGATGTGCTCACCATATTCGCTTCGGGCTATGAACTGCTCATGTTAGCGGAACAAGCTCCAAAAGAGGTGTGGAGCTTGGGCGTACCATGTTGACGGAGGGTTGCGGCGGGGATTGGGAGGTGGTTTGACAAGTTTATGTCCGGAGGTACGCTCGAGAGCAGAGTAGAGGGCAAAAGTTGGGCGAGGACAGCAGCTAGATGTGAGTTGAGGTTGTGTGGTAGAGCGTCGCAAGCTCGACTGCCTTCCGTGTTCTCGATGCCAAGCCCTCGCACGGACGATCCCAGCAGCGGGAGGCGGAGAGAACTCACAGCGGAGCTTCTTATAATCAGTGTACACCCTCAAAGACAGTCGTGCTAAACAATCTTTACAGAAGACGCGACATGCAGATCGTTTGTTTGTATTGAAAACCATGTAGGTTCTATTCGGCGGTCTATTCGCTGTCTGCGGGTTTCTCTAATCCATCAAACCCATTCACTCTTTACCGTGTACTCCGCTCTGCGATAATTATACATCATTCCGAATCTCCTGCCTCCAAAATACCTTGCGATCTCAAACGCCTAACCAATAGCTCCAAAATGTATCCTCAAAGCCAACCTGAACTCCTGAGGTAATGCAATCCACAAACTCTGCTGAAATAAGGACCTTGGCCAAACGCTCATCGTCCTCTCTAAAAGTGCCACTCAAACCTGGTTCTCACCCTCCTTCTTCGCCGCCTTTTTAGCATCGACGGCTTCCCGCCACTCTGTTCCGTTTGTCGCCGTGAGCCACGTCGCCGCCGCAGCTACAACAAGGAACAGGGCTGATATGGTTGAGAACCACCCCACGCCAATCTTGCGAACAGCAGGGAGACAAACGGCAGATCCTAGCGCGGCGAAGAGGTAGCGCACCATATAGTTGCCAGCTGAGAACAAGTCAGTCCTCCAAGTTCGATACGGATGAAAATAGCGGGCTGGAACTTACCAATGACCTCCGAACTCCTATCTTGCATGACATCCAAGCAGTACACGTTCAAGCTAGGAAAGCAAAAAAGCTGCGCGACGCCCTGCAAGAACATCATTATGACCGGCAACGCAACACCTCCAACTCTTTTCTCCACGCTCCATCCATAGATCAACATACACGCCGGAACCGCGATACCAAGAAAGGGCAAGCAGCTACGCAGTCGGTCTTCGGCAAGACGCTTTCCCCGGATCTTGATGTACTTCTTAACGATGTGGTCAGCGTAGCGACCGCCGAAGAAGGTGCCGACAAGGTAGCCACAGCCAGGCGCTATGTAGAAAAGACCCGATTGGAGGGGAGTGGTGAGGCCAAAACGCGGATTGAGGACATAGCGAATGGGGGTAAGGAGTGAGTACATGTTCCAGACGAGCGACGAAGATGCGAGAGCCTAGGTCACTCGTCAGTATTCGATATTTCCCATTTGATCTACAGGGTTCGGATCACTTACGACGGTGAGCAGATTTGGGTAGCGATACAGCCGAACAATGCGCCCTGGGTTCAACCACTGCCACATGGTATGAGCCTTTTTCCGCCTGGGCATACCTACGAGTTCGTCGGAACGCTTGTAGTGGATTGTTTCTGGCTGGAAGAAGAGAACCAAGAGCGTGGCTACACCCGCGAAAGCAGTCTGGAGCCAGAAGATGTCGCGCCATGATCTGAAAGTGACAATGATGCCACCAATGAACGGACCTAGGAACGTTGTTAGTGAATGAAGGTGTAGGTGAGGCGTCAGGACAGATCTCCATGGCTTCCTATAAAACCGGAGCTGCTCTCTGACTCTGCTCCTTCAGCGCAACCGGGAATTACGTACCTAAAGCTGGGCCAATGAGAGTTCCGGACAAAAACCTATAAACGAAAGTTAGTTTGATTTCATTACGGGATCCGTAACCTCATTGTGGTCCGGTCCCATATACTTGCACCAGTGGATAACGCATCCCGGAAACCTTTCGAGAGTAGTTCTCTATAGAAGATGTTGGACGGGAAGTGACGAATAGTGTAAAGGAGCGATTCCAGTTTGGAAGAGTCTAAGCTTACCATCCAAGAGCTGTACCACGCTCAGTAGGCTTATAGATATCTCCAATGATACTTGAACCAATGACTAAGAACGCTGTGCCTTGAAACGCAGTCAAGATCCGGAAGACAAAAAAGGCCGCAAGGTTTGGGGCAAGGGCAGTTCCAATGGAGAAGGCGAAGTACAGCGCAGCACTTGCTACTGATACCTAAGGGGGTCATGTTAGATTGGAGCTAGGGTTACTCACACCAGCAGCGTGTTGGTAGACAAGTATATTCAGGTTAATGCGTACCCATTTCCTCCCATAGATGTTGCCAAACGGCCCGTAGAACATTGGACTAATGCCCATGAAGAGCATGTACAGCGCATTTGACAAATTGATGATAGAGCCATCGCATCCGTACGTCTCTGCAACCTCGGGTACAGCTGATAGAACCGTCGTCGAGGACATTGGTGCTAGGAAGCTACAGAAGGAAAGAACAGCAGTGATGACCATCTTCCGGCGTTCCGTGAAGCGGTTGTAGATCTCGTCGTTGTCCCCAGTGGCAACATAGGTAACATCGGCCATATCATGGTTGCTGACCGTTGAGATGGTGTGTTGGAGTTGCAGGCGGTTGGTACCCTGGTTCGTACCCTCTGGAACGATGGAAGCATATTGCTTCTCGCTCTGTATGGGTGCTTGCGGAGGCGCGTCGGGCAGTGAGCCTTCTTGACGGGATGTGGTCGTGGGCGCCATTGTAGTAAGTCATGCGCCTTGAAAAGGGACTGGCATCAAAGTAAACAGACTCCAAATGGTAGCTGAAACTAAACTGATCGAGGATGGGCGGAGGAAAAAGCGGGTTGTAGCTCTGTATAAATGCAAGACTGAACAAGACGGAGAATAGAAAATGTGACTCGAATGCAACGAATCCACGGCTCCGAATATCGTAGATTACTCCGTTACTGCTCTAGTGCATAAAGCACGGTGATGCCGTAGTGGGTTCATGGCCCGTTGCCGTCCTAGCCTACCTGGATAGTGCGTTTCCGTGAAGATTTTCACGTAGCCGGCCGACAGATAAGGGTAGCGGTTTACATATCCGGGATATCGGAATAGACGAAGCGACTTCGGAATCATTTCGGCAGACTGCAGATAATTCCGACGAAGATCACTGATGTCTTGATTGGTGAGATCCATCGTTGCTATCGCGGTGCGGTCACGGTCGTTTTCCTCGTCCGCGGTGGGAAGTGAACGTGCGCCTGAGTCATCAAGATGATGCAGCCTGCGGCTTCCCACCTTTCACTTCTCGGTTATCAGAACATGCTAGCAATCATGGCGCTTGAGGGAATCATAAAGTCAACTGACTCGTTTAAGCTATGAACATGAAAATGGGGTTGGACAGTGCAAAACTTTGTACCACCTCGCTTCCACCTCTTATCAACGTCAATTGTTGATTCTCTGCGCCACAGTCAAACCAGATGCTCCTTCAACTCTCGCTAAGGAGAGGAATACCAAAAAACGCCAGTCCATGCAAAGCTTTGTACTTTTGATGCTGTATGTGGCCGGCCTCTATATGCTGAGTCTGTCGAGGCTCAGTCGGTCCACGCTCCGATGCCTCCTCACCACGCCTAGTTTGTAGAATTTCTCCTCGCCTGCGGCTGTTCGTCCTCCCACGTACCACTTCTCGGCACCTATCACTTCATGAAAGCCCTCATTCGAGCTGTCGGATCCCCGTCTATCTCGTCTCGAGGCACCTGGTATGGGAAAGGCTTTTGTGGTAGGTGATGTGGAGCGGTGGTACGGCGCAGCATGTTGCCTAGTCGGTTGGAACTGGCCTGCTGCTTGGACGGCTGCGGCGGTGGCGCCAGGGGAAGTAGGGCCAGCCTTGGTCGATATCGCGCGTGTAGTCGAGGTCGAGCCTTGAGCAGCGGTGGAAGAGTTATGAGAGTAGGAGCCTGCGGCGGCCTGCGATGTCGCGGCCTTTTGTATGGCAGACTGGGCCCTGAAAGCGGCGAGGAAGTTGGAGAAGAAGGGTCTGTTGGTCGACATAGTGGTGTCTGGCGTCTTCCGACCCGAGCGAGAGCGCGATCGCTCGTCGTGCATGTATAGGCTGCACCTCGGATGTGGGGGTTGTTGCGAGTAGGGATGCTGAAGAGGACTTTGTGGGCACGACTCTCTGTCCACGAGCACCGCCGTGGGTTTATGTGCAACGCATGCGGGGGCTGGAGCCAGTTCAAGGCTTCGTGGTGGTGTCGTCGGTGGGTGGAGGGGATATGCGAGCAACGTGCAAGTGACGTACGTGGGCTTGGAGGAGGGTCGGCACCGAGAGACTGTGGTTCGTTCGTTCACGCAGCGGCAGCGGGACAGCGGATGGCGGGGTATTATGGTGGTGTATTATAATGTCGGATGGCACACACTGGTAGTGTAGCCGCGGACGGCAGAGGGCGGCGAGGTGGAACGTTTGGCGTGCCCGGCGAGGGTGTGACGCTCACCAGCAAGAAAAGAAATCGGAAGCAGCTGATCCGCATGCCTCTCCGCTCCCGAGTCGGCCCCGCGCACGCTGCACCCACTCCAACGTCTCTGCAATAATCTCAAGTCATTGCATTGCTTCGCAGAAACGACAGGGCCTGTTCTGCCATCGGATCGTCTATCTGTCTACGCGGGCGTCCTCTCCTGCACGATGTCATGATTTCCAGGCTGGCGACGCCGCCATATGCATGTCGCTATCGCCAACCCCTCGTCTGCCCCTCTGCAGCCAACGACAAGCCGGGGATTCATAAAGGCCATCGATCCACCCACTGCTCGCTTGCTCTGCTCTGCATGCCGCAGCCGGTTCGCATGGCAGTCTCCCAGCCGCTCGGCAGCATGGCACCTTGGCCCGCAACACATATTATATCGCCATCGCGATGAGCGCGGCGAGGCGCCCTGTCGGCTTTCATGTGATCGCACAAACGGCGCCCATTGGGCCATGTCCCGCGTAGCCGTTGCAGATGCGCACTCATCCTCAGTCAGCGCCGGAAGGACCAACAGTCCTAGCGAGGCTCCGCCAGAACAGAGACGTCTGCAGCCCCTCTGCCTATTTGCGCTGGTAGGTCCAGAACCATAGGCAGGTTTTCCGGCAAGAAGACCCCGCACCGTTGGAGCACCCACCCCATGATGGGCGGCTCCTCGCTTCATGTTGCCCTCGGCTTCAGCGCTCCCAGTCCCGCAGCATGAACCGACAGCTTCGGCTCGATGGGACGACACAGAATTGATCATTGGAACACATCCAACGACAAACATCACACATGAAAGCCACTGTAAGAGATGTCTATGTCAAGTTGAGGCATGCCGACGTCCACAGTACGGCATTCTCAAGCATTTCGGGAACTACTGGAAGTTGCTGACCTCCAACGTCCGGACATTGCTTGCCTCCATGTCTACCCCAGCAGTGGCTTGTTCCTGCAGCCTTCGGACTTGGCTAACCGCAAGCCCCGTCCGAATTCAGTCGTGCCGTGAGGGTACAAACCCCAATTTCAGGCTCTCTCTGGGCTGAGATAGGACTACAGTGGACCTGCGCGTGCGCCTTGCATGTACAGGCCCGCCTTTCGTCCCGATTCTGCTCTGGAGAACATGATATAACACCCACACCGGAATTTGATGTCAGACGGAATCGCCCCTTGAGAGGTTGTCCGTACGCTCTATAGCAATACACCCGTATACATGGAGACATTGGACCCGCACAAGCCTCGCACACCTTACATTGTACTACGATAGAGAACTAGGATAGAGAGGCTGGCGTAGAATTCATTGCTCATGCACTTGACTTGAGTTCAACCAAGCAATTCATGTCGTGAAGGTCCCCATCACTAAAGCCTAGCTTTTCAGACTTCCTAGGTGACGCAATTTCAGTGCGCCACACCCAGCTTATGCATCACCTTAGGTCGAATATCGCGAAGTCAGCGACAAAAGTGCTGACTCCCTTCCTACCAAGACGCTTCTACGGCTCCGTGCTCTAATGGCGGCCCCGATGCTGCGGCTCTTGGGTCGACCTCGGCGTAGCGTACGCCGCTTTCCATCTTCTACCCAACACTGCTTGCCACGTTGCTGCGAACAATCAAGATGCTTCCTCGTACGACGACCGAGGTGAACGTTGAAATACCACCGGAGCCATGAACACCATCAGTACTGCCAGACAAGGAAAAGAGTACGACCCTGCCTCTTTCTCTTCCGCTGTCACCCAGCTTGGCGAATACTCCACATTTCGGGTTTCTTCAAGTCAGCAAGCGAATCGCTGTGTCATGGAAAGAAGCTCACGCCAAGTCACAAATGTCCGATCGCTCTGCGTGTGAAACCCGGACCTTGGGCTCGGAGCAGCCCATTCACTTCAACGGTTTACCCAAAGGGATGGAGCCGAAGGCAAACCTTGACGACATGTAAGTTTCGGCTCCCATTAGCGTTATGGTACATGCTGCTTACGCTTCATACCAAGAATGTTCTCCTCATTATAACGTGCAGCCACACTAAGGCACGGACTCGTGGTGGCTTCCCTCCTACAAGATAGCCTCCCTCGGCTCCAGACCTGCGGAGTCGTATATAGTACTTGCCGTTCTCTACCTTTCTTTGATTGAAACTCAACCTTCTGGCTTCGGATCATTGATCTCACCCCGTCCTCATGTCCGATTGTACCTACAATGGTGCTGTTTAACCTTTTATCGTGCCAGCTCATCCTGGTTATACTAGCAAGTACCGCCACCGCGCAGTTACCGACCGTTTGGAAACCGTATGATGCGGTGACATATTTTTGCCAGCGCTGGTATCACCAATGTACGTTCTACTTCTCTTCACGATGAGCATGTTCTGATTAGATTGTAGCTGTCATCAAGGGTGACACTTTGTTCATCCAAGGGGGGATTCAGTCTTATAACCTCCCAACAAACCAGAACTGGACGAACAGTACTCTAGGTTACAGTATGTTGAGTCTATTTCATTCGTCTTCATTCTACATGTTCGTTCGAACGGGTCAAACTAGCAACGCCGTACGAAAGTGCCTGTCACTTCGCCATCGTTTGGAGAACAGGGCGAAGGGACCAGTGAAACAAGGCAGATACATCTCACTACCTGCACATTTATTGACTTGATGTAGATCCATATCTTTTGCAGGTAGACCTGAAGTACTGGTGGAATTGGAAGGAGAACATATCGTATGTCGCCACAGAAGTTACTCCAGATCCAGATACGGGGAAGAAAGTCAGAGATGCCATGCACTCCGGAGCCATGTGGGTACCTCCTTGACACAGACTACGCTTATGGTGCACTTGCTGATTTGGTTCCACCTCCAGGTTTCATGGTCGTTACAATGACACCAAGATCTACACGTACGGAGGGTCGACTTTCAGAGGCAATGAGTCGTTCCCTAATCGAAACACCACCTTCCACTATTCCGAAGAGTATCCGCTTTGGTCGGTAGATGGTGCTAATACGTGGGACTCGTATCGTAGCAATGGACTGAAAACTCCAAGCTACGGTGCGGCCGCAGAGGCTCCAGACCAAGGCCTCGCATTCTATCTTAGTGGACAGACAGACAACGGTACAGCACCGTCTACACTCAATGACGGCGACTCGCAAACACTCCTCGACGGAATGGTAGTTATCGACATGGCACAACACACAGCTAAAAACATTTCTATCAACGGCATGTACGACAACCAGCCTCGCGTTGGCGGCGCACTGCAGTATGTCCCCGGACTTGGTACAGACGGACTGTTGGTGGCGTTGGGAGGGCACGTGTTCGATGGAAAGCGGACGATCTCTTCGCAACACAAGGGTCGACTATTGAACTTTAGCTCAGTTGATGTTTTCGATCTCAACTCATATCTCACAACCTCAGATTCGAACGGAAACGGAACCTGGTACACACAGCATACTTCGGGCTCCATTCCCCAGCCACGCATCGACTTCTGTACCATCGTCACATCAGCACCCGACAACTCCAGTCACAATATATGGATATACGGCGGCCAAAACCCAACCACCCACGGCGGGCCCACCTTTCTCGACGATACCTACGTTCTTTCACTTCCCTCATTCACCTGGATCAAGATGCACCAAGGCTACAGACCAAGATGGGGCCATACATGTCATCTCGCCGGCGGCAACCAGATGATCACCGTAGGCGGTCACAATGAGTTTGAAAACATATGCGACTGGCACACGACGGGCGTCGGAGTGCTAGACTTGCAGAGGGGAGTGTGGGGCAGCACCTTCCAAGCCAGCGGTAACAACAATAGTCTCAACTTCAAGATTGTGGATCAGATTGGAGGCACGCAGTCGGGCAATGCATCAAAAAGACGACCGGAGAAGGCGTGGGTTAGTGAAGAGTTGGGCAGCATCATGAACAAAACCAGGATCTACGACAACTATAGCGGCACGATCACATCCTCAGAGTCTAACTCAACTACCGGAACATCCGAACAAAGTGCAAAAGTCGAAGCAGTCATGTACGTAGGCGCAAGTGTAGGAGTCGTCGTCTTCATAGCCTGCTTCGCCTACCTGAGCCTCCTCTACCGCCGCTATCGACGTCCAAACCCCACGCCTGCCTCGCCCAAGGCCCAGAATCTCGAAGAACAGATTGAGATAGGCGATGTTTCCAAGTTCGAGCTTCCTGGCGAGCAAAAATGGTACGAGGTCAACGGGTCCGATGGGAGGTATGAGTGTCCTGGTGCGTCGGCGAGGGTGGAAGCTGATGCGGGGAATGCTGTCACGTATGCTGCGGAGTTGCCTTGTACGAATTTTGCGATGAACGGGCGGTGGGGGATTCCCATCGTGGCAACATCGGAGCCTACACTCTTGGGGAGTAGAAGCGAGGACGATGTTGGGTTTACTGCGAGGAAGAGTGGGCCAGTGAAGGGTGTGTGATGGAGAGGCTAGAGGGGTTCTTGTACATACTTCACATCCTGTGTATATATTGCGTTCTTTCTTGTGCAATCATCGATGGTATAAAGCTTTGAGATCGACATGGACGCATGCTTCAAATTGCAAAGTTCAGCGCATAGAACCTAACCAATGGAGTCAGGTGCGCCACGCTGCGGTGTATATCCATTTTCGGATTGGCGTAGAAGCCATCAACGGTGCGGCTGAACGGTTTTTCAACGTCAGCCATGTGTCGCGTTTAGGACCAGCGAGGCTCCAACGGCGTCATCGGTGTATTGTGAGCAACTTTTGTAATGGATGAGGGTCGTTGAAGCTGGCACAAAGCAAGAGCTACACAGCTACATCATTCCAGCCTCTTGTTATCGTGCAGGCATGATTGTCTGTCACAACCTTGTGCTCTCGTCGGGTGCGTTGGCTCTGCTTATGAAATAAGAAATGCGACCGCCTCACTCATCTCCCCTGCGTTCGGGCCGAAGAACATATGCACGTCATATGCCCCTATTACCGCGGCTGGAGGTCTGGATCCCGGCAGTGCACCCGCCAGCAAAACTGCCCAGAGAATGGAGAAATACAGCGTTCATCTAGAGACGCGAGCACAAATCCTTCCCCCGTCATTGGCCATGATATGAAAACAACGAAAACACAATGTCACGTACACGGAATTTCGCATCAATGAGACGCCAGGCAAATGCTTTTCGTCGGGCTCCGTGCGCCGTGCGGCACAGCGCGGGCATCGATAAGACGATGCGCGAACGCTGGTCCTCCGTTGGTTGACGTGCACAACCAGCCCGTTCCCGGCGTCTTGCATCGATGGTGTTCATTCGGTCCACGTTGCTTGTCACCATCACGCTGTCAGCTAGTGTGAGACGGGACTGCGTGACCAGTGACCACACACATCCGCACCCTGCACTTGCCCATAAACGCGATGTCGATAATCGATAAAGGATATTGACGAGAGGTATTTTTGGATCCGGGGGTGGTGCCACTCAACGCCATGGGACGTGGGGACACGACATGTTGGGAATTGGGTATCCACCTCCGCGTCAGCCAATGACGCATCGGACCGGGAGAGTGGGTGGCGTCGCTTCCTATCCGGACGCCTTCCAGACGTATTTTCCACACGTCCACGACAGGTGACAGCTCGGGATTCCTCCAAGCAGCACGTTTGGATGCGTGGCTGTGCGCGATGAAGATGGGCTCATGTCTGGTGCAGCATAATCTGCACAGGCTCGAGCATCCAGGCGCCCCCCTATCGGCTCCCTGCTCGGGCATTGGTCCTCATAACGAACCTGCCTGCCTGCACGGCGATATGCGGAAGGCCCCTGCATCTAGTCGTCGCCCACCCTTCCGTCATTCGCTAGTTCCCCTTGGTCCAGGCGCGCCTTCATCATTATAGAAGCGCGAGACGTCACTCTTCAAAGAGTCTTCTCTGCTCACCCCGACATTCGTTCTTCCCTCGTTCTTCTTGCTCCGGCACATCACCGTCTACCACTGTACAGTTTTTTCTAATCGTAATTTCTGGTTCTTGCTGCTGCTTGTTGTTCCTTCGGTCTCCTCCCTACACAGCTTCTATCACCATGCGGTTCACATCCACCGCCTTGGCTCTTGCAGCCGCTCTGTCGACCGCCGATGCTGCGTACAAGGGCTTCAACTATGGAGCCTTCTTTGGCAACAATGCTGCCAAGGGCTACGCCGACTTCAAGTACGAGTTCGAGGCTGCGAAGACACTTCCCGGGACGAACAGCCAGTTCACCAGCGCTCGGCTCTACACCATGATCCAGCACGGAACGACAAAGGACACCATCTCCGCTATCCAGGCTGCCATCGATACCAAGACTACGCTGCTCCTGGGTCTCTGGACCTCGGCCACCACCCCAGCCGCCGCCCAGACGGTTGTCAACAACGAGCTCGCCGCGTTCCAGGCCGCCATTGACAAGTTCGGCAAATCATTCACAGACCTCATTGCCGGCATCTCGGTTGGCAGCGAAGACCTCTACCGAATCACACCTACTGCCATCAAGAACGGCGAGAAGAACCCTGGCGCCCAGCCCGCTGATCTGGCCAAGTACATCAACCAGGTCAAGGCCTTCCGCAACAAGAACGCCCTCCTCAAGGGCAAGCTCGTCGGACATGTCGACACCTGGACCGCGTACACCAACAACACCAACAAAGCCGTTATCGACAGTCTGGAGTTCCTCGGTGTCGATGCCTACCCCTTCTGGGAAACCGAACATGCCAACGCTGTCGCTAATGGCAAGAAACTCTTCTACGACGCCTACAACCAGGTCAAGGCCGTCTCCCAGAACAAGCCGCTTTGGATCACCGAGACCGGTTGGCCCGTCTCTGGCCCTACCCAGGGCCAGGCTGTCGCTAACAGCGCCAATGCTAAGACCTACTGGAACGCTGTTGCCTGCCAGCTGATCAAGGACAACGTCAACCTCTGGTACTACACGCTCCAGGATGTTCAGTTCGGCAACCCGAGCCCCAGCTTTGGCGTCAAGCCCGGAGGCGATCTCAAGGCAGTGAAGCCGCTGTTCGACTTGACCTGCCCCAACAGCGCCAAATTCGTAAGCTACATTTTCCCACTATTCCTTTCGTCTCTACTCTCTCCAGTCTTTCTTCTCGTTCTGTACAATGTCTCAGTATTATCGTTTCTGGTCGCTCGACTGCCTGCTGCACCACAATGCCCACCTTGCGATTGCAGGATCAACTGCAAACCGTCCCAAGGTCTCGTACACCCACCAGTTGAGGCCGAAAGGCCTTTTCATTGGATGGCACGGGCTAATGGACTCGCAAAGCCTGAGGACACTCCGACGGCAAGCGTGAGCAGTGGCATTGAAGAGATACCAGCGATAACTGATACTTTGAGCGCGAGTTGTGAGAAGAGCAGAGTCGTTTTAATTGCTAGACCAAGGCTAACTTCATACAGCGCTTTTAAGTAATGTCCCGACAGCGACCACGCTCGCGACCTTGCCTTTCATAGTCACATCTCTCCCGGCGACTCCAGATACACCTTGTATTTGGGTCCCTGGCAAAATAATGAACAACTGTTTTCCGAGGCCGCAGCCAACCCAAATTGCAATCTCGAACATCATTTCAACTCCCGTGACTCCCACTGTCCCATCGCCGGTGCCTCCTACAGGTCCATTCCCCGACCTTCCTCTTCTGAATCAGCCTCGCGGTCTAACGCCTCCTTTCATTGCACCTTACCAGATTGTTCCTATCGACTCTTCCGATCCGAATCTGGTCATTGGCAATCAATACACTGCTCAGATCTCGCCTACGCGCTCGACCTTGTTCGTCTTCAATGTTGACTACGATCGAGGCAAGACTTGCAACCTTGTCTTTGCCCTTCCACCGCCTTTTGACCCCAAACACGTCGCGCCTTACACTGTCTCCTCCCCGGGAGGCATTGCCGTGTCTCGCCTCGATCGACCGATGGACGAAAGGGTGAGCGCGAGCTCTGTCGGCGGTTCAACGTCCGTTGGGAGTGTACCGCAAGTCATGCCGGGCAATAAGTACGTCATTCAAAGCGGGCCTTGCGAGTACGGGCAGCTTGTGGGGTATCGTGTCGATTCGACTAGCGGTCTGGACCTGCAGTACTTTCAGATGACTTCGCCGGCTCTTGGACTGTTCATGGAGGCTGTCTGATTTGTGTCGGAGCGGAATGGGAAGATGGCCTTGCAAGGTTTTGGGTTTGGGCTGCTTCTGTGCATATCGCTAGCGTCAAGCGTCCTACATAGATCATTTGCTCCTCTAATCTAATGTTTTCCGAAATCAGTATGGTTTTTACTTTGGGTTTAATTGTGTAGGTTCTATTACCGAGCGGTGTTTTCACGGTGGATCCGTCCACGTGTGAAAAGACATGCTCGATGGAAGTAGGATCAATGCAGCGTTTCCTTTTTCACATTCCTCTCCAAGCCACCAGGCCGTCTTGGCACTTGGATTTCACTTTGCGGAGCGTCGGTGCCAAGAGGAGAGGATTGTCTTTAACCGGCTCGATGCTGTTTGGAGGTAGGAAAGACGTAGGATGGGCAAACATGAATTACCCAGGATTCCAGTATGCAAGATGCTGGCGAATCTAAGAGATGGTTCACAACTCATGCTAGAGCTCAGAGTTGAGACAGAAGCGAATACATGTCACGCATCTCAAACAGACAAGCTTGCAGTATTCCGGTATCACCAATGCATTCCTCTCCACGCCTCCGTCTTGACGGCTAGAATCAAGAAGCCGGGCAAAAAGATCACATACAGTTACATGAAAAAGGTACCCCCACCAAACGCATCCATGTCGCCCTTCTCCGCATACGTTTTACAAGTACAAAGGGTGTAATCATTATGTGCAGATCCCATTACCCCATCCTGCCTAAGCAAGCCGGGAGGCAGAACTCTTCAAGCGTGTTCGGCATGCGGATCCAAGTGTAAGCCGGTTCGACGAGACATTCCCACCCATCCGACCAAGCACCTCATTCAGCCATCACCAGCCCATCATCGCAACGCCTCCCTTAGTTCTTGATACCAATCTTGTTAAGCAGCGACCCAGTCCGGCCTCCAATAACCGTCTTGTCATTATCAAACACCTTGAGCAAGCTCTTCCAGACCTGCCCAGGCTCCTGGCTTGCGTCAATCGGCTTCCAGATGCCGCTCTTCTGGTAGTACGAGACAACGGGTGCCGTCTGGTCGTGGTACGTGCCAAGGCGCTTCTTGAGCGTCTCGGCGTTGTCGTCGGAGCGCTGGATGAGCGGCTCGCCCGTAATATCGTCCGTCATGTTAGACTTAGGCGGGTTGAAGACCTTGTGGTAGGAGCGGCCCGAGGCGGGGTGTACAAGGCGGCCGGTGATGCGGGCGACGAGGAGCGCATCGTCGATTTGGAGTTCGACGGCGTGTTGGAGGGGCTTCGCGGAGGAGGTGAGCATGTCGTCGAGTTTCTCGGCTTGGGTTACTGTTCGGGGGAAGCCGTCGAGGATGAAGCTGGGGGGAAATCATTAGCAACGCGATTCTAGAGATCTAGGAAAGTGAAACACGGTGCGCTCCCGTGTCGATAGTTGCACGTACCCGTTGGAGCACTCCTGGTTGCTCTCAAGCTCGCTCTTGATCATGTTGACCATGATCTCGTCGCTCACGAGACCGCCAGCATCCATGATCTTCTTTGCTTCCCGGCCAAGCGCCGTCTTCTTAGAGACCTGTGCCCGTAGCATGTCTCCAGTAGCCTGCGGTTATCAGCATGCGCGCCCGTCAACGTTCGCAAACGGGGCATCGGAGTCAGATCGCCGCGAGGTAACGTACGAGATGGCAGACGCAGAACTTGTCCTTGATCTTTGGTGCTTGCGTTCCCTTTCCTAAAACTTCGTGTCAGCAAATCCAACTTATCCCCCCCAAGATGTCCACAACTCAGACCAAGTACTCACCAGCACCCGGCGGCCCCATCAAAATCATCCTCACGCCTTCTGTCTGCGACGCTGTTTTACCGCCGCCACCACCACCCAGTCTCTGCTCAAGCTCTGCGATGCGCTTCTCGAGGCGGCCGACGGTGTTTTTGAGGTCATCGACCACGGTGTCCTGTATAGGGGCCATTTCGACGGCTAGTGTGATAGAAGAGGGACAGTAGAAGAGGTAATGTGCGACTCGAGGGCGATGGAGGTGGCGCGGATAGACAATGGCGTCAACAAAAGTTGCGGATGGGCCTTGATGAGGTGCCAACTTGGAAAGCTCGCCGCGAACTCTCGGCTAGACGGAGCCTTGGCGCGCTGGCCCGAGGTCGGGCCAACGCGCGGATATTACCATTCTGAGATGGGGACGAGACACAACATACTGTGTAATGGAACTCAGGAGAAATGCGGGATGTGAGCTCCGGTTGTTGATCCGTACCCTTCGCTCGCCTTATACACCTTCTACGAAAAGAACGCCTATACACAGGCAGCACTGCGGACCAGCGCGTCCGGTGGACAGCAAGGGTAGTGTTGGCACTTTAATGCAACCAGAATCCATAGTCAAAAGGGCGAGTCATTAGTTCAACTACGTATGACTGAAACCGATCGCCGAGAAAATGCGCTTAGATAAAATGGCACACAAAGTGATTCAAGGTTGTCAATCTCCAAGAGAAAACGAAAGAGTACGAGATCTAAAGCTAGTAAGGGGAATCCTTTTGCTAAAATTGACTGTAAAAGTGAACATGCATTTCCTTCTAGGTATAACTTAGGCAGTGCGTAGTAATACTAAAGTCCCCTGAAAGGAGGCATAACGAGTAGAACCTGACACCTCTAACTCGAACATGTAGCAGGCACGAAGCCTTTCCCTATAACACCAACGCTATGCAATGTAATCCCAGCCACGTAAGCGAACATCGCAGAAGAACGAACCACCTATTATGCCCATCCCATCAATATGCCCGCGGCTTCTTTCCGGAAGCTGGAGTTCCAACCTCAGCCTTCCGCTTGCCCAAAACAGAGTCCGGTGTGGTGGGCATGGGTATACCAGCACCTTTGCTGTACTCCTCCCAACAAGTCGCGTGATAGATCTTGCCACCAACCTGAATAGCATCCATCCACACAAAGTCATTAGCTTCAACAAGCCACTGGTTCTCGAATTTCTCCTGGCAGATCGCACAAGGCGCATTGGCAGTGATAGCATCTTGAGGGACGGATACATATCGATCCTTTGCCTGCTTCTTGATTGCGCCACCGGACCCTGAGGTACCGTTTGCGGGCTGTTCAGGGGCTGTCTCGTCGACCTCGCGGTACTCGACCCATTCCTAAGTCATTGTCAATAGAAGTCGCGTGAATTTGAAGGAGCGGTGCCTACCTTTTCGCTGATATACCAACTTCGGTGGATGCCACGCTTGGCTGCGTCTGGGTCCTTTACTTTGAAATGCCAGTCCATGTGGCGAGCCTTCTTTTCTTTACCCTGCGTCGTGTTGTCGAATCGGCGCCCACAAGTGACACACTGGTTAGGGTTTGCATCGTACAACCGCGAGATGAGGTTATATCGTGGCCTGATGATGATTAACCATTTAGTTTAGGGAAGGGGAGTATTACGCTTACCTCTTCATTGAAGCAGTGGTCAACTCGATTTCACTGAGCACGCTCGTAGGCGCAGAGGATTGCCGAGTCATTGGTTTGGATGCCATTGGCGTAGCGTTGACAGGCGTACCGCTCATTGGAATGCCTTTCAAGGCATTGAGAAGCCATTCCGCACTTCCAGGCGCAGGGATAGCGGCTGGAGGTTGTGAAAATTGAGGGGGAGGTACGGATGGCGTTGGCACATGTTGAGGGACAGCAGCTGGCGGTGCTGCTGCGGGTTTGCTAAATTGTGCCAATAGTTGTGCTAGATTAGCTGTGGGCGTTCCAGCTGGGGCGGGCGCTGGGACAACAGGCGCTTGCACCGGAGTCGGGATGTGGTGCGGTATGGCGAAGGAAGGCGGATAGAAAGGCGCAACTGCTGGAGTTGACGATGATTGTGCGGGTGACGATACGCGTCGAAGTAAGTCAGCCAGGTTGGGGATCGATGGAGCCGCAACCGGATTTGTGACAGGAGGCACTGAAGGCGTCATACTCGCGAGAAGTTGTGCAATGTTAATAGGAGGGGCATTCGCGGGTGGAAAGGTGGGAGGTGCCGTCATTGAGGAGTACATGTTTAGCGGCGGTACTGATGGAGTAGGATTGTAGGCGGGCGCCGGTGCAGGTCCCGGGAGAGGTGCTAGGTTTCGTATTTGGGTTTGTATATCCCTCAATGACTGTGGAGTAAGAGCTTTGGTATTGAGCATTGTTTTGAGCGCCTTGAGAGCGTCTAGTCTCTGCTTGAGATTCGCATCGATAGGACTGTAAGCGAAAGCTTGCTCGGAGTCTGCAATAGATCTCGCAACTTCAGTTTTCAGGTCTTCTAGATCCACTGAAGACACGGGCTGGTTCTGTACTTGGGGCTGGCCATAAGGGTTCGCAGCTGGCATCGGCGGCGGATACAGTCCATAGTGTGGAGTAGGCGGGTATGGCTGGAGCTATCCATCAGCATGTTTCACAGGGAATTCAATTGCAAGACTTACAGATTGCATGCGTGGGTCAAGCGGAGCACCCTGAGAGGAACCGTTCTGAGGCGGTGTTGGGGTGTTTCTCCAGGCTGCACTATTTGCGGGCCGAGGGGGAAGTGCATGCATGGGTCGCTGAACCGGAGCAGATAGGACCTGGACAGAGCGAATCTTATTTAAAGCATTCTCAATGTCGCCGGTTACTTCGGGTGAGAACACGGGGCGTGGGTCCATTGATTCAGGTACGGGTTGCTTCCACGTCCTAAGGAGGCCTTCCATGGCCTTGCGGGTGGACTCGGGCATGACCAGGTAGGCGTCCATGAAAGTTCGATAAAGATTTCGGCCGAGGTAAACTGTGTACGGTGTGCCGACATTCTTGACGATGGAATCGAGCACATAAAGGGATGGGAGTTTGAATTCCGGGCGTGTCTACAAACGTCAGTCGCTATATCAAAAAAAGGATCAATGAGGGTTGTGATGGTTTCAGAGTCACGTTACGAGAGTTAGTGACGGCTTACCGCTTTGATGTGGCTCTCCAGCTCATGCGATATAGCCTGCGCATGTTCTGTGTTCTCCTTGGCGATGATGGTTAGGTTGCTAATCTCTGGTCTGCTATTCTGCTTCAAGTCCTGCAGGGCATCTCTGAAGTCGGCAGCGACCTCAGCGGATGGGATGGACATGTTGGGCAAGCTCGCGCGAGGAGAGACGGACAAAGGCAGACTCTGGTTAGAATGAGGTCTCGTGAACAAGACTAAGGACAGGTGATATTGGAGCTCTGTCGCCGACGGACCAGAGCAGGCGGCTTTCGGGGGGTTAACAAGACGTATGGACTGCTCCTTGCTCTCGTGCACACGAAATCAGAGGATCTTTCTGCCTTGAAGCTAGCTATGGTGTCTCGCTGCGCAAGACCGCAAGAGGTTGCGCCAGTGAGCCTGAAACAAGTGACAATACGCGCACTCCACCGCCACTGTCGGACTACCCCAGCGTTGATGCCTCCCTCCTTCCAGCCCACGGTATGAAACTGAATGACAGCGGGCACAGTTGGGTGCGTGATAGAAGCGGTAGAAGAGTGCTGCGGAGCAAGCGGATACCGACGCTGATGGGCGGGCAGTAAGCTGCTGTTAGTACGGCGAAGGGGGTGAGGCGCTGCCGATGCAGCAAGAGGGAGAGAGGGAGATGCCCGTGGTCGCGCACTGGTAGGTGAGGCGAGCGCGAGGTGAGGTGATGGTGCTTGATAGGGAGGTGTCAAAGGACGCAGGCGCCGTTCTTTATGATAGAGGCTTGGCGCAGAGGCCCGAGGGGAGCCGCGCTACGGCCAAACATTGTTCCGGGCCCAGCATTGGTTGTTACGCTCAATGCTCACTTTCTTTTACCCAACGATTGCCTTCGACGTCCTCCATCTCCGCACCATAATCGATACCGCGACCCGTCGAAGCATCGACCCCGCTCTGACGATTCTACTGGCCGCCTCTACTTTGCGACACAGCCGATACCCATTATGGAGGACCCCAAGTTTGACCGCTCGCACTCCCACTCGCCGCTCCCAGAGGCTGGCAACGATCCAGAAGACCCGCTGCGCCCCGACATCGACGAGGAGAACTCCACCCCAAATCCTCCCATCGGCGATCCAGATCAAGACATGGAGGTCACCGAGAAGCAGGGCGGTATGCCTGACCCCGACGACGTGCAGGAAGCCGGCCTTTCAGACAACGAATCGGAGCTTAGTGAGCTGGAGGACCAGCAGTTTGACGACGACTTTGACGCCAGCAACATCGCCATCCAGGAGCGTCCTGCGCAGATAATTGACGAAAGCAACGTGGGCATGATTAGTGTTCATAAGAGGAAGAGGAACGAGGGCGACACCGAGCGGCCAAAGACGAAAAAGAAGAAGGCCGATCGGCCGCGACGCAAGAAGGGCAAGGACGACGAGGCAGAAGGAGGGGAGATAGCTGTTGCTGGTTCGCGAAAGAGCAAGAGGTCACGGAAGGAGGGCAGGACCAGGGCAGCTAGTCCAGGGGAGCCTGATGAGAACCTTACACCCGAAGAACGTACGTGAAAGTTAATCTTACAGGATTTGACATACTGACAATAGGACATAGGCCGGAAGCGCGCGCTCGACCAGCAGATCAATGACATCGTCAAGCCGGGCTCTTCTCGCCGGCGTAAAAAGGGTGACATTGACCTCGAAGGCATGGCAGACGCCGAAATCGACGAGATGCGTCGCCGTATGGCGGCCGCTGCAGAAGCCGACAACGAAGGCCGGAAGCGCGGCGAGCCCGCCCGCCACAAGCTCAGACTTCTTCCCGAAGTCACTGCTTTGCTTAACAAAAACACGCTCAAGGACTCCATTGTAGACCCCGAGAACAACCTGCTAGAAGCAGTGCGCTTTTTTCTCGAACCCCTTAGTGACGGCAGTCTACCAGCCTACGACATCCAGAAGGACCTTTTCGCCGCACTTACCAAGCTGCCCGTGAACAAAGACAGTTTGGTCGCGTCCGGCATTGGCAAGGTTATCATGTTCTATTGCAAGAGCAAGCGGCCCGAACTGAACATCAAGCGACAAGCGGAGCGCTTGTACACCGACTGGAGTCGGCCTATCTTGCGCAGAACCGATGACTACCGCAAGAAGGAGTTCGCACAGGCTGACTATGACCCAACGTAAGTCCGCTGACTCTTATTCTTTTGTATCTGTACTAACCCAGGCGCAGAAACGTTCCCGCAAAAGCAGCCCCGCAGAACACCCAGGTTGCCATGGCCGCAGCTGCTCGTGCAAAGGCTCTCGAAGTCCCGCGTACATTCCAACGTGCCCGTTTGGAAGCCGGCCCTACCACATACACTGTCGTACCCAGGAGCAATGTCGTGTTCAACGAGAACATGAAGAAGGGTTCGGGCGGTGGAGAAGACATATTGAAAAAGATCAAGGGAGGTCGTAGCGGTGGCAGGAGTGGACGCTGAGCTTTCCGCTCGGTCGGTACCAGCACTATGGCTCGTTTTGGGTTACGGCGTTTGGAGCGGACAGTATCAACGTAGGTCCTGGAAACTGGAGGCTCATCCGCATTAAGGACTGGTCCCCTGTGTTTCCGTTTGCATTGCCGGAGTTGGATGATACATTCATTCAGTATGTATTAATTACTCTGTGGCCTTCAGAATGCCATCTCGACCCTTTCATTGGTTGCTTTTGTTTCCCGTTTGCAAGAGGTGATCAGCAATGAAGTAACAGCCCGTCGGCCAAATCACTATATTAAAGATGCACGAGACATCAGCCCATCTCGTACCGAGGCTCAGCTTTCCAACACAATCGTGATCATTGCAAGGTACAGCAAGCTGAATCTTTCGTGAGAAGTGTGGGGCGGTGAAGCAAAACGGATGGAGCAGCATATGTTGATAGATCTTCATTATTACCTGGTACGCACTTTGGTCCAAACGGGGCAAAACTGACGATACTACAAAACGAGCGTGATATTCATTGCAGAGTACAAGTATTCTCAACATCTAGTAGACCGCCATCATCCCCCTTGGACCCCTCGCCCGTGTTCCCATTACCATACCCATTGCCCATCTTCGCGCTCATCCCAGCGTGCTCAAATATCCCGTCACACTGCCCAAGTCCGCTCTCTCAGGGGCACTTCTCGCGCCGTTCCATCCGTTCCTCTCATTGAAGGGACGTGAGTAATTTTGATGTTGCGGTTGTGCTTTTGTTTGCTGTTCCTCTGCCTTTGAGCATGTTGGTGCGTCCGTTGTTGAGGCTCTGGACTTGGAATTATCCTTGGGCGTGTCGGAAAGCGAAGATTTTGGTCGAACAAGAAACATGCCAAACCAAACAACGCTGACGAGGAAAGCGAGATTCAAGACCGGAACCCACCAGTCTACCCACCTCACACCCTGCATCCAGATCCTCTGCCGCCACCCCTTCCCCAGCTCCTCCATCCTCCCCGCCTCTTTCCTCGTCTCCCCTTTTCCAGCGCCCATCTCTGACTCTTCACTGCTCATAAGGCGGCGGCGGCGTCTCGGCCCGTTCTTCTGGTACAAAAAAGTAGTCCCGTTCTCGCTCTTGGTACGGAGGCAGCGTAGGCGAGGGCGGTGCGCTTCGACTGTGAGAGTAGACACTGATAGTGTTGATGTCGGTGGCGGAAGGGCGTGCTTTGAGGAGAATGAGCGTGTAGCGGAAGACGGATGGGGGTTTGATAGTGGTAGTTGTGACTGAGGTGGTGGACGAGGTCCGGCGGTGTGGGTCGGTCGGCATTGAAAGGTGCGGACTAGTCGTGGTAGGGATGGTAGGAAGCTTGAGCCGGATGGTGAAGTGGTGAGGTGGTGGTCGGTGATAGGTTCAGGTCGTTATGTCGAGGACCTTGTAGCTCGCTGGACGTTTCCCTCCTTCAAAGTGAAAGTTTGCAGGCGTTGTTCCAGTCTCTCTTCACAATGCAAAAGATGGCAGTCAAATAACGAATGTAGATGATGCAAGTCAGTCGTCGGGCCCGCACTAGAATGTACAGTACCCACTTCCGCGTCGTCGCTTCGTTATTGGCAAAGTCTCTCTTGCCTCAACACCAGTAATCGAAGGACCTATGTGATCCTAGCTTTATACGATGACTTCAACATTCTTCCTTCTCCAGATACAGCAGCCCGCAAGCGCCCCTATACAATGACCGTGCACGTGCTCGCATACTTTCCGCATGCAGGACGAAGAGCGCATTAGGACGAGGCGCAGGTATTCATTCACGGCCGACGCAGTTTGCATGTTTAGCATTATGGGAAGGGAGAATTGGGTTACGAAACTGACAGCTGTCAGACAGAATGAATCTCAATGTCGTAGACATTGCTGGCAGCCGAATGACAGGCGTGTCTTTCATTGTGTGTGGCTAGACCGCGGGGGGCTCATGTGGTCTGAGACGGCGTGGTGATGAGAGACATTTGCAGGCTAGCTGTTCCACGTGCGAGGTCGATGGTGGTCTGTAGGTCTGACTCTCGCGTGGAAATGAGACTTTGATGATGTCGTGCGGGGGAGGTGGGCTGTTCTCACTTGCTGGCTTGAGTTGACGGGGAAGGTGCTCACATGCCCCTTGAGGACTAGAGCATCGAGACTCTCGGTCTAGTTGTGGAAGCTACTCATCTCGCTCAGGTGATTGTTTCTGACTGGATCAATACTCTTTTTCCATGCGAGACAACACCTTGAAGGTGCGTAGGCGTAGACAAGTGCATTCATCGCGACACAGGTCTGGAATGCAACCGCAGGCACACTGCGGCAATCGTACGTTACACACGTCATCCCTCAACAATGGACCACCCACAACTGGAATGGTATGCAAATGACCGCTTCCAATAGGAATGATTTCGAAAACGGTTCTCAGGTCGAGCAAGGGAGAAGTATGCCATAACCCCGGCGAGTGGGTTGCACGGAAGACGAATACCAGGGATTCTGCTATTTTGGACGATGGCTGGATTGCTGGGGAATTAAGCGCCAACGTGTGACGCGATTGACTATTGTATATTGTTAAAGAAGAGAATAGGCGAAGAAGGAGATATGTCTATCAATTTGGGTACACAAGGGGATAAAAATGAGAGGGCATGTGGAAAGATATACACAAAATGTCAGAAGAAAACCAAAGAAAGAGTGAACAAAACTCCGTCCAACGATACCTGTGTCGCCCTCATAACAATAAACAGATTACAAGCGACAACGATGGCTCCACCAAAACAACTTGTCGTCGTCCTCGATAGTCGATACGGACTGAACTACAAACCGCCACATCTTCTCAATTGCCATCACGAAACGTGTTGTACATGTGATGCATACGGTCGTGCTGTCGCTGCGTAAACCCGGTATAACAATCGTCGGTCGAATAATCCATGAAATTGTGGATAGGATCATCCTTATCGCTGCCAGGTTGATCGGGACAAGTCGATTTGGGCGGGGAATCCGGGCAGCCATCAGTAGATTCCCTTTCATAAGGCGTGTCGTCAATGTAATCGCCGGGTCCATCGCAGCTATTGCCTTCGAATGTGTGGAGAAGACCGAGCCAGTGACCCGTCTCGTGGACCGCCGTTTTGCCTTTGTTGTACCCATCCATGGTTCCGTCCGGCATCGTGTTGGCATTGACGTTACACCCATCGTTGTTGTAGACTGTCGGGTCAGATCTGCCATTCGCGATGTTGGCAGGCAGTGTGCAACGACCCAACACACCACCAGCAAGATCAGTTTGGAAGTAAATGTTGAGCGTGCGATACGTGCCCTGACGCAACTGCTTTTTCATGTCCAAATCGGAGCCCTTGGCACCAGTCGCCCAGTCATCGTTGCTGTTCCAGGAAACATTGACAAGGTTGAATTGGATGCCGTAGTCTTTGTACGCTTCGTTCAGCGTATCAAGTTGCGCCTGTGGCATATCGTCTGTTACGTCGCCCTTGGACTCCGTCTTGGCGACGATGTGGAAGACGGTGTCCACAGTTATGACAGTATCGTTACTAGTTTCACGGGCCGAAAGGACTGCCCGCGAGGCATGCGATCCACCAGTAGGACCAGATTGGAGTCCCTTAATGGTATTAAGGAACTCTTCGGATGCATGGCTTGTGTCGGTTCCACAATCGAATCTACTGATAGTCGAGGCTTGGTAGCTAGGTCCCGCTAGGAACCACAGTCCCAGGGAGGCAAGGAGGAGCTGTTTGACCATGGCTCGTCCCGAAATAAGGATAGCTGGATCTTGAAGAATGCGGTTCCACCTTGCTTGGATTCAAGGGATTCGTTCGGATGAAGGCTTGTTGTTGGTAGAGATGTCAGTTTAGAAGTAGACTGCACGCTGCTGCTTGTGGTACCGGGCGTTGATCGCAGCTTATAACTTGCCTTTCAAGATGGTCTGGATTGCAAAGTCTCAGAACAGCCATCTAGGCGTGTTTGGAAGACCGTCTGGACATTATGGCCGAGCCGGACACGTGGACGGAAGCGGGTTTGCCATCGCGACTTGTCTCGGGTGCGACCACTTTACACATTGGTGACCAGTGTGCTGCTTGACAGGACTGATTATCTTCGCACCGTCTCTTCGTGTCCAACCAAAGGCGAGATGTCTTCCCTCATGCAAATCTGTTAACAGTCTTGTAGTTTGAGGCTATAGAGCACGCATCCTAGTCACCTTGTGTATAACGTACAAACCTAGGCTGCTCCGTTGGTGCCAGAGCCGCTATGATGTCGTTTGACGGCTGCGGTTAGCAATGATGGAGCATCAAGTTATGAATGTGACTGAAAGAGGCAAAAAAGTGCGGTGTATGAATTGATCGCTCAGGTGCGCCTCGACTCCAAAACTCCCAAAGACAACTGGTACAAATACACTACCAATGCCCACAGGTTCCGCGGAACAGTTTCAAGTGCAAAAGGAAAAGCCATTCGCCTCCGCCTTAAGTGGAAGGTGCATCGTCATGATCATGCGGTATCGCCCGGGCGAGCTCGGCCGGTTGTCGTTGCCGTGCTGGGCTCGTTGTTGTTCCACGAGAGGTAGGTGTGATCGCCCAGTTTCCTGGAGGCATTAGTTTCTACGTACTTCTGCCTCATCCGATGCAACATACCTTGGCTTTACGAGATGCGTGAGAGTGAAAATAGTGCCGAGCAGAATGCAGAGACCACCAACGACCACATACGCAATGCCCAAGAAAGGGTTCTTGCCCCCCATAACGGTGCGAGTGGAGATGAGAATGGACTTGGTCCCGCCGTACTTCTCTACGGGGAAACCTACCCAATGGTTAGCGATAGCCCAGCTATGACGAGCGCGAGGGGTGCATACGATCTTGGATTTTCAGTACGTAGGTTCCGGTTCTCAAGACATCGTTGTCATTTCGCTTAGCCAATTTGCTGAATGTCGGGAGACCTGCCGTCCTCATCCAGACCTGGAAATCTTCTCGCGTGTGGAGATCCGGCAATTCGTCGAGGCTATCGTATCCGTCTTCCGGATACTGCTCCTGCCAGTTTGGAGGGGGGACTACCTGGTCCGGCTTGTAAGCCGATTTCCCATAAAGATCGCCTTCGGAGCCCCAGGAAATGCCCTTGTCGGTAAAGTTGTACGACATGCTGGCTTGATTATTGTTGTTGTCGTTGTCGTCGTCCGGCGGGTTCGTTGCAGTGAAGTTCAGAAATGTGTCATTGAACATGGAATTTGCGATGAGACCACAAGGGTAGTATGGGCGCTCTGGCTTGCCGTTGGCGGCGGGGGCAACATCCAAAGGGTCGCACTCGCCCGATTTGATGCTTGAAAGGCTCACGTCGTTTCCTTTCAGCTGATTGACATCGAACGATTTGACATATCGGCGATGGTTTTGGTAGAAGTTGGTAAGACGATAGTAGAAGAGGATGGGAGGGGCGATGTCGTTGGGAATGGTAAAGACAAGCATGCAGATGTTGGTCAGCTGCTCCTTCCCGGACGGCCAAGTGTAGTTCTCTGTTGCATGGCCCCATCTTGGCGCCGTCGTCATCGGCGACTTGAACGAGTGGACCACGCGGTCGCCAGGAACGGCGTCTACCCTCGGGTCTGTGGCGTTCCACTCAACGTTCGTCTCCCGCGAATCAATGGCGCAGTTTGTGTAGTCAATCGCGAGTTCCTGTACCTAGCAGGTGTCAGTCTGCCGTCTCCAAGTCTCCATTCTGCCTGGCTCACCTGTGAGCTGGCGTACAGCAGGAGCCCGCCGATGGGCGCAAATATGATGCCGACGATGAAGAATATAGGAAGGACCGTCTTCGGGGTGAGAATGGGCCTGCGCCGTCAGCTTCCGCTCTCGCACTGGCACTCTTCGATGCACCTACTGCCATGCTTTTAGTCGCTGCTGCCGGAACGCGGTATCTGTGTGTCCATCAGCATTGTCGGTCGTCGTGCACCGCGACGGCCTGCTTACTCGGGGGCCTTCTGCTCTTTGTCTTCTTCGCGCCCGTGTCATTGTTCGGATCCTGACTAGATATGGAGTCGGTATGATCGACGTGCTGTGTCTGCGACATGATGGGTATTCCGCGCTGTTCCGCAGCGTGGGCGGGGTGAAGAACGGTGTTGACGTTGGATGAGTGATGTTCGCGAGCGTCGGCCGGGGGTTGCGCCTCTCCGCCAAAATTAGACTCAGTCAGCCACGGCAGGGACGTGGGTCAGGGTCCTGCCGCAGCACACTTGGATCTCAAGTCACTTCAAACACCTCGAACACTACACCCCGCATCGCTATGCAGGACTTGTAATTCACGCAAAGCCGGTCACATTTGCGCGTAGTAGACGTCTCCTCAATCGTTCTGGAGTTTGTAAAGCGAATACCATTGACAGTCACAACGTGGTTCTCACGGGCAAACGCAATCTCTGTGTCGCGCGATAGCGCGCAATAGTAATGATAGCTCTAGCTACGGAAGAAGACCGAATTCTCTCGGTATCCATGCTGCTCAGCAACAGGGTTACAAATGTGGGCAGACATGACATCCATCATGGGGTTCGGGGTATCGCATGCGTAGACAAAGGAAACAGTAGAGCGGCGTGGTAGAACGCCACAAAGAGAACCAGACCTACACCCAAACATAACCCGGGGCCGAATCCGCCCATGCATAAAGTTCAAGTGGAGATGACGCCATTCGTAAATCGTCGAGCCGAGAAGGGGGGTTGCAACCGCTGCCCCCTATGCCGTGGTATATCAATCTGACCGGTGCAAGAAATCCAACAACACCATCCGCGGACATGCGCCCGTATGCGACTTGATGAGAATAAAGAAACGGGACGAGAGCTGACAAAGCCCTTCGAATCCCCTACAGAAATAGAATGGTAGGCAAGGAAATGCGTGGATCAAAGAAAGCGAACGAAGAACTCGGGCTTAAACCAACCGACTTTCTCGTAGGCCTGCCACAACTTGCTGGCTTTGTTAACGTCAATCTTGCAGGCCTGTTGGGCATCTGTCTTGCGAAACTCCTTGCCAATCCTCAGGGTGTCGATGCGGGCCTGGAAGATGCGTCGCTTGCTGCAAAGGTAGGTGGCGCACGAGAGGCGGAGCGTTGCGGCAAGGTTGACTTCAGCCTCGTGCAGCATGTGCCGATCAAGATCGTTGGATAGGTCGAGTACTTGACCCTTCCAATCGGCCTTGAGTACCTTGGTGTTGCCTTTGGGAAGTGTGTCGAGAGGTGGTGCGTAGTCAGGAAGCAGATTGTAGTCTGTGTCGTCACGGTGTGTGGGAAGTCGTGGGGGTTTCGGCGACACCGACACTGAAGCAACGTCGAAAGAATCGAGGATTCGGGCTTGGGGAGTCCGCTTCGGGGCGCGGGGGGCGCGGGGTACTCGCGGAATCGATATCTTTGGTTTGTGACGGGAGCCGCCCGACGGTGCAGGAGCCAGCTTCTTCAATGCGGGCCTCTTTTCGACACCGCTCGGTCGGCCGTATCGTTGGTCGAACTCTCGCTCTTGGTTCCACCATGCGCGAGGATTCTTATTGTACGTTTGGTAGACGGTGGAGACGAAGGAGACGGCAAGTTCGTAGTCCTGGCGGGCTGGCTTGTGCTGGAGACTGGCGAAAGTGGAAGACTTCATGTGTTCAGTAATCACGTCGACTGGCTCTTGAGGGAACAGTGGCTCATCGGGCGCGATGGAGTTGTTCGTATCACTGCGAACGAAGAGCTGCGGGTCTCGCACGCCTCCTTCGCCAGTGCAGCCTCCCTCGCCCGGGCAGGTTATGTTTTCCTTCTGCGATTGCGGGTCGTACGGCGAGATTGGCGGCGACGCATACGCATCGCGGTTTGTGGAGGCTGCTGCCTGGACCGAGGCAGCCATGGTCATCTTTTGGGAGTCGGAGTTGAAGGACGAGAAGGGCGATTGTGCAATTGGTGCAATTGACGAGCCAAACGACCCGGAGCGCTTCATCTCTGGGGGCGAAAGCAGGAGAGATGAGAGACTGGGGAGACGCTGGGTCGGGGGAGTCTTGTATGGGTTTGCCATGGCGTGGGTGTGAAGTGGAGGGGGAATGGTGGGAGTTTGAGGCAGGGAGAGGGGCCTTCTTATACAGCGGCTAGGCAGCAATGAATAATACGGTTCGTTTGTCGCGCAGTGTGGTTGAGTGTGACTGGTACTTGAAGGCTGAGTAGGCGGAACCGTTGATGGTGGCGAGCCGGGACCGTGGGTTTGCTCCTGTCAGTGTGACAAACGGAAGCGGTGCCTGTGGGACCAGCGGAGGCGGACAAAGTGTATATCACCGAGCAGACAGAAGTGGGTGACGGAGTTAGGACGAGGGGTGAGCCAAACCGCCCGCAAGTTGGGGGTGAGCAGGCTTATGTACGGGCAGCGCGCCGTGGTGGCAGTGTTTCAAAGGACGGGACCACGGTATTAGCAGGCACCAGTGATTTGAAAGGAAGACAAGGCAGAGGGGTGCAGAGCCTAAAACACCCTCGCGGACAAAGAATGGGCGAGCGAGAGCGAGGGTGGGCGGCGAGCTCAGGTGGGCACACTGCTCCAGGCATCGCACACGCGCACCCTCCACGGCCGGGACGCTGACATATGTGACGGTGTGAGCCGGAGTGGCCAAGAAGGATGTGGAAGGGCAGCGAAGAGAGAGCCAGGCTGGCAGCCAGCGAGCGTGCCAGCCCCAGGCGCGGCAAGCCAATGCAGGGTGTGTGTGGCCAGGCGGAGCCAGGTGAGCGAAAGAGTGACTCAGGGCCTTGTTGGGCGAGCGTCGTCGCGGCGGCGGAGGAGCAGAGTAGCACGCTGGGTGCGAGCGTGGAGCGCGCTAGCGACGTCCGCTTCCCAAACCGGCACTGCCGTCTGCTGCCCTCCGGCGATGCCTCTGTGCCTGTGCCGGTGCCTCTGCCTCTGTCACTGGCACTCCAGCCGCGCTCAATTGCACCCCGTCTGCGCTGCGAGACTTGTCGCCGCGCAATTGGACCTCTGCGGCCGACGGCCGCCAGCGCACGTTGCGTCGCCGTGCCTGGGGGCCCGCCAGCGTCATCCTGCGCTGCTCTGCTCTGCTCTGCTCTGCTCTGCTCTGCTCCGCTTGGGTGGACCCGCCCTGCTCTCCACACGCGCCATTCCGCAGAACCCAGAACCAGAGGGACGAGCAGCCTGACCGCTCCAGAGGCGACCGGACGGTCCCGCTGCCATTGACCCATCGGCAGTGCACATTGTCGCCCAACCTGCCCCTTCGCGCGCCACGCTCTCTGATATTCGCCAACCCTGCATTCACTCGACGTGCCCACCACCGACGGCGCCGCGCTTGCTGGATTACGGCCTTATAGCACTTGCACACCGTTTACCGCCCCCTCCCACCTCATATTGCAAGTGGGAAGTGAGCCACATGGACGGGCAAGCAACCTTCTCGTCGAAACCGACCTAGCCGCCACACCTCGACGCGCTGCTGCTATTCGTCAACATGGCCAATTTGGTCTTGTGATACGACGTCGACTCCCGGAGCATCTGGCACGCCGCCTCCAGCCACGCGGCTGCCAGTGACGCCGGGACGAACAGCCAGGGCGAGTAAGACATGTCTTGCAGTGCGCGGCGGGCACCAGACGCCTTCTGCATCACTCGCTCGCCGCATTGCCTTCCCCAACGCTACGCCGTCTGGCTGTTGTAGCCGTCGAAGCGCGTCCTGTGAGCGTCCTGTGAGCAGTCGTCGTGTGCGGAATTGGCATGTGAGAGTGGCTACGCAGCACGCGCGAGACATGATGCACCCCACGGCAGATGCTACTGAGCTCATGCCTTGTCCCGAAGGAGCAGCTGAGCCCTTCACGAGGATGCGCCGTCACACCACCTTGGTGGAATGGAGCGTCATGTAGGGTCATGTTACCGGCGGGGAGGGCCTTATCGTTATCGCACCCCACACTTCGCTTCCGTACGTAGATGAGGGTCGGACGCAAACAGTACCCATCGTGTCGTGAGATTGCGACGAAGCTATTTTTGCAAGCATACGGCGCTTAATGTTGCGCAATGCAAAGCCGCTGCATACCGCCGCCTGCAGCGACTACTTGTCACGCTCGCACGGCTGGCAATTTGCTGGACCCCTCACCAATTCACCCGTCCTCCCAATCCTCACTGCATCGCTTCGAGGGCTAGACCGCTACCCACTTGCACCGGCTTTCCTCTCCAGAACAGATCGTCGATGCTCCAGATGCTACCAGCAGCATGATGCCAGCCCGAGCAGATCCTCAGCTCCCGCAATCCATGGGCATACGGGATATCAACACACTGCTTTGGTCATGGGGCCCGACCTCGACCACTCATCCGGACAGCGGCCCCAGCGAATGCGCAACACTGCTGCGAGATCTGCGTCTCCCGGCCCGCACAATCATCAGCCCGATTCGCCAATGCCCACATACCCCTCCTCGTTCGTTGCCCTGACTTGCAGCATGCCACATGCCGGCGACCGACCTGAGTCCCTGCAGCTGCCACGCTTCTAACCTGCTGTCCAACGCCGCCTGCTTCATCATCACGTTTCAAGACGTGATATGAAGTGGTCCTTCATCTCCCAAAAGTGACCATGCTGTCCATGTCAAGCGTAGCCATGTACAGGGACGCATCGTGTATGGCAGTGCCACATAAGACTTCAGACCTCTACTCGCCCTAGGGAAATTAGCGGCGGTGCAGCCCTTTCGTCGAGGTGGATTCCGCCAATAGTTCGCAATATCGTCTCGGAGACCGGATCTCGTATATGAGCAATTGTATCATTCCCCGAATAGGCAACCCAATTGGTCAGGCAAGGGGCCAACTACACGGGCAATCAGACGAAAGGACTGTCCCGTGGACGGTCTTCAGCTTAACCAGTAGTACAGCATTGCAAGCGTGGATAACCCTTCTTTGTTGGTTCGCGGCTCCTCAGAGCCACAGGATGGACCATGGCTCTCACACGTAAATGTGCATTAGCCCACAGATTCACGCTAGAACCTCACCTCCGCAATCCAGTCTTGATGGCATCATCACACATGACTTCGGAAGAGCAATCCCTCACAGTACTTGTGTCATTGGTAGCGTCCGAGTGAAGTCGTCATACGGCCTGCGTTTCCGGATCGACACAGATGATTCTCGACCACGTCACGTGGCCACGCATTGGGCAGCCGGAATCTCGTCGACGCTAGATCGCGTTCCCCGCATCTCAATCCCAACTTTATTCCGACCCCAAAACGTTTCGCGATTCCCCGCCGACGTAACATCGCACAGACGCCCACAGCATGTCGACAAGACGCGCAATTCCGCAAAGATGCCATCCTCAAACCTACCTACCTACCGCGAATTCGTAACGCAGCTGCTCAATTCGTTGCGTGCTCTTCCGCGCCCTTCCGCTGACGCTTCTCCCAACACCGCCACAACTAATCCGCTCGTCAATGCACCCGAGCCTGTCAAAAAGCAATTGCTCGCCCTGCATGTCTTGTTTCCAAATGAACTGCTCCCCGCGCTAGATCTGCTTGACCGGCGGCTTGTTCTGCGCTTTAGCGTACACCGCGAGCGAGACTATCGGCGGAAGGAGAATGCGCCGCCGACGCAGGCTGTCGCAGAGCTCGAATCAACAGCATCATTGCGTGGCCACGGACTGAGTGTGAAGGGTGCGGTGGCACAGTCAGATGACGACCGCTTGGGTGGCGCGAGCAAGGCATCAGCATCAGCATACAGTACTGCGCTGACACATACTGCCGGTCAGATAGAATCTTCCGATTTGGATATGGTTGTTGCGGCGCAAACGGACAAAGGTACCGGTTTGGCGCGCGAGGTCGAAGAAGGGACTCCACGCGCAGAAGAACGAAGCAACACAGCGATAGATACGATATACTATGTCCGCTCTGCCCAACAACGTTCCTCCCGCTTTAGCACCTCCTACGACTCCACCACATCCTACGAAGTCCGCGTTAAAGCTTGGAACTGCTCTTGTCCAGCCTTCGCCTTCTCCGCATTCCCCTCCATACATCCCGAGCCGTCTGTGCCCGTCTTCAATTCCACCGAGCCAGGCACAACCAGCTATGCCTCGGATTACGAGACAGCAGACCAGGATAGATGGGAATTTGGCGGCATGAGTTTGGGGGAGACAACGGCGCCTGTTTGCAAGCACTTGCTGGCTTGTGTGTTAGTGGAGAGGTGTGCGTCGCTATTTAGTGGCTTCGTGGAGGAGAGAGATGTTAGTGTTGAGGAGGCGGCTGGTTGGGCTGCTGGGTGGGGAGATTGAGGCTCATGAGAGAATGAGCTTGCAATTGTGGGCACGAACCGGTGGGTCTTACTGCGGGCTGGTACTGTAGATGTGGTTCTCCAAGGTACATGGGACGATACGATGAGCTGGGAAGAAAGGCTGCGATTAGATACCCCGCCGAGGCAGCACGGCTAACGAACTTGATGAGAGTGCAATGGAGACATGAACGAGTCTGTATCAATTCAACATGCGTCGACGGAGAGTGTATGATCAGACAGGCCTCGAGAGCCCTAGCACAGACGCGGCAAGAACGGTCCATTACGAAAAAGTTGAGCACTTTAAATTTGGCTTTGTTTCATTTGGCTCTATCATGCCTTTGTGCCATAAGCCAGGCGTGGAATGCCTTCTTTCCTGCGAGGAACCAAAGGTGGTGTATAGTACACGACTGGTGCAGGCATATTGCCGGCCTGGTCTTTCTACCGTCAATCTCCCGTCTGCTCCTCGCCGCTTCAACCCTTCTTCTTCTCTCCATCCTTACCCTTTTCCTTGTCGTCCTCTTTTGCCTCTCCAGTTACGCCGTTCGCCTTCTTCTCCTTATCACCCTCTTTGCCCTCGTCCTTCTTCGACTCCTTGTCCTCTGCCTGCTGCTTGTTCTGAATCTTATTCTCGATGAGATCGTGGAACGCCGTAATCGCACGGATCAAACTTGATAGATAGATGGCCATCAACTGATCATTTGTCTTGACGCTCATTGCCCGCGCCAACTCCGAATTGTCCAGCGCGCCAGATGTGCCTGCTGCAGGTCCTACGCCATTTGTTGCGCCGCCTACTGCCGTTGGCTTTGGTGTAGAAAGATTCGGGAGTAGATTGAAAACGTCTTGGAGGTTGCCCAGGATCGCGTGATTGACGGGAAGATCCTCGTCTAGCACTTTCTGCAGGTACTGGCCGATGTCGCGTAGGCGCAGATGGAGACCTTGAAGCGATTGCAGTTGCGAGGTTATGCGCGTAGAAAGTGTGCCGACTGCAACGTCGCGAATATCGCGGAGAAGGTGCTCGACGCCGATCTCTTCTGCTTCTTCGGCTTCGATAAGTGAGGGGGTGTGGACGAAGGTCTTTGAGGTTGTCGTGCCGTCCTACGTAGTTTGTTAGCTTGCGCGTCTTCCAACAATAAGCATCCCCTCCGCCTGTAGCTCAAAGCAAGCTGGCGTAGGCATCAGAACTATACTCACATCCTTTATCTCCTCTACCGCGAAGTACGCGTCCGTTGGCACGCCGACCTCCTTTGGCTGCACATCGATGATGACTAGCAGCGGGTGCGGCGTGTACCTCTTGAAGAGCTCGTTGATCTCCAAATCGGATGCCCGCAGCTTAGGACCCGTGTGATACCATCCAATAAGCTTCTCCCGCGCATTCACCTTCTTGAACATGTCGTTCATCGACTCGACATAGTTGTGATCCAAAAACCATACCGACGGGTCTTTCTCGTCCTCCTCAAATGGCACTGTAGCCCGTATTAGTAGTGTTCAGAGCTTCTTCGCAGTCCAGCTATGTAGCGGCTATGACGAGATAGTGGGGGCGCAGCTTACCAGCGAAGCTGTTTGACACCCTCACATTCTTGCCATCGTTCTGTCCTAGCAGTACGCCGACTACTCGTTTCCGTGTGCCTTTTGCTTGTCGGCCGTAGTGGTCTGCTGCGGAGAGGAGCACGAGCGGTGCGACGGAGACGTTGCGCGTCACGAGCGACAGCGTTTCTGCTGTCGTGGCGGGCATGTTTGTAGAATGTGTGTAGGGCAGACAGAGGCGAGAGGAGGGTTTTGGCGGGTGAGATGGGCGCGGGGTTTTGGGCGGTGGCGGATGTTTGGGGTGGGCGTTGATGAGGCTCCGATGTTCGTCGAGCTTTCCGAGCGCCTGGGGAGCTCGGATCTTAGTCAGCGAAGTACTCAGAAACGAAATACCAATGTGAGTCGCAGACTTTCACACTGCAACACTGCATTTCGAGTAATCGAACTAGCAACCAGTAGTTCGAGTCTAGGTTAGGCTATGTTCGTCAGTGCAATCGTCGTTGGTGTATTGGAAACTGTATTCAGCATGTTGATTCGACATGGGCAACGTCAATTGTTCGTTGTGAGGCAAATGTGGACTTGAGGACAGCTACTAAGTAGTGGGAGTCGATGGGACTGTGGATCTACTCCAGACTGGGACTGTGACATCTGTTCTGCAAAGCTCGCTGTCGAATTGATGCGCTCAGGCGTTCAACTTGGCTTCCACGTTTTCTGTCATTTCGGCCACCCGGGCGCCCGCAGACGCCGCACGAACGAACACTGTCAATTGTAAAATTGTGGTAGATTGACCAGAAACCGAGAGGACAACACCAGCAGTCCCAAATATATAGCCGATCCATTCGTTACCCTCGCTCGCTGTAAATGCATGTCCGCCCGTACCCAAAGCTTACTCTTACACCGATCGTTCCAACTTAGTGGCCTTCGACACAGTACCCATATGCTTGATTATTACAAAAGAAACAGAGATCAGAGAGTCGCCGTCGGGAAGTAGTACTGGTCCCACAGGAACTCATAGTCCTCGATCACGCCACCCGCGATGTCAAGGAGAGGCTTGTTGCGAAGTCTTCCAGTGATAGCGTGTATCCAGGCCCTGTTTCTTGTCAGTTATGTCCAGAAGAAGACCAATCCGGTACACGTACTTTGTGATGTTCTCATAGAACGCCCCGCGCATCATCCACCAGCCTAACGCCCATCCTCGCTTCTTAAGCTCTTCTCTTTCCAGACCTGTCAGCCCTCTCAGACCACCGGCAAGTCTCTCCTGGAAATCTTTCTTTGCTAGTTGCCGCGCGCCATACTCTATGCTCACTCCAATGAGCCAAGGACGCCAGCTCTTCTTATCGCCACTGAAATGCTGCATTGCGAGGGCGTAGATAACAGGTCGTAAGATGTATAACGCTTCTGCCAGCTCTCCCTTGCCACTCACGCGATGAAGTAGCGCCTTTGGAGGCTTGATGTCGTCTGCCGTAAGTACCTTTGAGAGCAGATAGCTCGAAATGTCGGATGAATCAGGTAAGCTTGGCATTGAGAGTCCAGTCCGGGGCATGGTCCAATTCTCCGCTTCTGCCGACTGTTCGCTTGGTGGTGTGTCCATTCCATCGGCTGAGGCAGAAGAATCTTCCAGTGAGCTCGGATCCACCTCTCTCTGTGGTAGTGGAGGTGAGACTAAAGGTCTCGAATTTGTCAATCGCAACAGCAGTAGCCGACACAAGGCCTTGATCGCTTCCAAAAACACCACTACGCGCCACCGCACTTTCTCGCCCTTCCTCTTTGCCGCCATCTCCCACAGTAGCTCGGTGTATTGCACCATCTGGAGAGCTAGTGCGATGCGCTTGTATGTCGGCGACCGTTCCGTCCAGAACTTGGTGTAGCGATTGTGCGGTGTGGGGTGGTGTCGCTGTGGGCCTGGGAGTCGTGCCATAGCTTTCGCGAGGAGGGAATCATGGTAAAGGGAGAGGAGTTGGACGCCGCTATGTACTGCGCACAGGTCAGCTGGGTTGCAAGATAGAGCAGCTGGAAGACCTACGCGACTCAGATGCTATCTCGGATTCGCGAAAGCGACCTATATGGCATCAGCGACATGATCGCCTTGATATTACGAATGCGATGCGCACCGGGAATGATGTATGTCAAAGAGCGCAGCGCCGACTCTATCTGCGATACCGCGCTGCTGTTCTTGGTGATGAACTCGGAGTACATCCCGAGCCATTCCTGCGGGAGCGACAAGACCGCCGTGGTCTTCTGGGTCGCCTGCTTATACATGGTCGTTGCCCCGATGGATGGGTGCAGTGGACCAACTTGTCGCGCGGCGAGTGGTGATGTGGAGATGTAGGAGGCTGGTCGAGGGGCCGTGAAGTCATGGCGCGTGGCTGCCCTGCCGAGGTCCAGCCAATGTCTTGCTATCCCGGACAAAGCTACATCAACTTTCCAACGTGAAATCTCGCAGGCTCAATCGACACCCAATTCCAGCATCCTAGTCTGTTCTCCTCGTATCATGCTACTATTATGCGCTCTCCGGTGAGACCAAGAGATCGGGCACTGGTCAATTTTCCACATATCAAGCAGCCTTTATAGCCGCCCTTTGGAGGTAACTCAAGGGCGTTTCCCGCCTTTTACAGAGTTTTTCAATTGTGCGATTGCATGCCTGATAGGTCCTTTGTTCTACCGCAATAGCAACTAAGAGCATACGAAAGGGCGGAAATGACACGGATTAGGCGCAGCTTTACAAAACATGTGACCACGCGTCTCGAGCCTACACGCGACCTTTCCCGATCAGTAAGATATCTGGACGTTTCGGCGGCTTCCGTGTCACGTCTGCCTGTTGCCCCACATATCTTGCCTTATGCCTCAGACCAGCAAAAGCTTCGACCCAACAATAGAGGCGACCGCGTCGCTGTTGATAAACATATCTTCACCTGCAAGCCCACCCTCACTTCTCTACCACAGTATCCTAAACCCTCAAAACAACACCGATAGATCAATCATTCTACTACCACCACGATGTCCCCCGCCGTTCCTCTCCCCAATGTCTCAATCGCTGCTAAGCATAAGGACCTGTTTGCGTCCATCAATTCTTTCGTTCACGCCTACATGTCGTCCCCTGACCACGACAACTCCCACGACTACCAGCACATCCTCCGCGTCCTATCCAACACCAACAGCATACTCAAGGCAGAGCAAGAGATTCATCTAGACGTCGAGTACGTAACTCTAGGGTACGACTTGCGTCGTACTCGCAAGGCAGCATGACCCCAGTCTAAGACATCGGGCACTAAGACCCCCTGGACGAGCTTTGCTGACTTTGTACCCGACTTTCAGATACGACACCTCGCCGCTCTTCCTTGCCGCTCTCCTTCACGATGTGGGCGACCACAAGTACGCCAAAGCGGGCGAAGACGTGGAAAACATGGTCTCCACCCTCTTACTTGAACGAGGAGCATCTTACGAGCTTGCTATGAAAGTTCAAATTATCGTAAAGCATGTCGGTTACACGAACGAGACGAAGGACCCGCAATCCGTCATCGACGTCATAGCAATATACCCTGAGCTCGCAATCGTGCAAGATGCGGATCGACTCGACGCTATCGGCGCTGTAGGCGTTGCCCGCTGCTTTGCATTCGGCGGAGCAAAGAAGCACGGTAAGCCTATGGCGACGGCACTGGAGCATTTTGAGGACAAGTTGGTCAAGTTGCCAGACATGATGAAAACGGAGAGTGGGAAAGAGATGGCTAGGGAGAGGAAGAGGGTCTTGGTGGAGTTTGCTAAGCATTTTAAAGAGGAGGCGAAGCTGTCATTTGTCTTTGCTGAGTAACCCGTGGAATTGTGATCAGCTTCGACTTAAAGAAGTGTTATTCATTGAAAGCAAATAAGAGTTGTACGTCATGCTGGTTCTAGCTGTCTATAGTATTCTCGGAGGTTTAGTGTTGCGGTATTTCAAACTCGCTGCCATCCTATACCAATCTGAACCAACTCGTTGTCGTCCTATTCCAATCTGAACCAACTCGCTTCCGTCCTATACCAATCTGGACCATCTTCCGAAAAGACGTACAATCCAACTAGTGGTAGCTTTCCATGTTCATTCCCAACCCCCCACACTTCCCCTAGCGTGTCTAGAATAATCATCCTTGTCCAAAGGGCGAGATCATTGTGATTGGTGACAATAGTAACCCTCTTTAATACGCTGGGAGCGAAAAGCTCCAGGCCTTCGCCCCTCCACCAAGCTTCGTTCTCCAATCGTCGCGCGACCGGTGGTCGAGAAACACTGAGTCGAAAATTCCGGATCTTCTGCAAAGTAGTGTGGTCGAGCAGACTAGCCAGCCATTGGAGACGATATTGCTCCACGGAGATACGAAATTCATGCCAGACAAGAGTTGAACTCACGTTCGTGAAACGTTCGGAAAGGTTTATAGTGTCGCGCCGAAAGTTGATCCAGACCTCGAAAGCGACATCGGTGAAGGAGTCCTTTGCCTCGTTGCAGTCTAAGTAGACTGGCATCCATTCGCCTCCATCAAGCTTAGCAGCTTCGTATCGTGTCTCTCGGCTCACGAAGAAGAGGGAGGGATACTGACGCGATAAGGCGAATGTGACAGATGACGCCCGGTCGTAGTCATAGAACTCAATTATTCGGTCACTGCCGCCTAGCGCGCCATATTCGTCGTGTAGCGCGTACTCCCAGATTCTCGATCGAAGTTCCGCTGGCAATTCATTGAAGTGGGGAAAAGCCGTCGCCATGTTGGTAGCGAGAGTAGGGTACGTGTGTGAATGGAGGCTGAAGTAAACTTAGAATGGTATGTATAGGTGTTGTCGGAACTCTTGGCTTCATCGATCCTGTCAGATTTGAGCTGCAGTCCACAAGCAGTGAAATCAGGCAAATCGGCACTGCCTGCACGCTAAAAGAACAGAGTGTCAACACAGGCCTGCGAATATTCAATATACGTGTAGGTACTGCTTCCCATACAGTAGGAACCTTGGAAGAGAAGGATACTATATATCGTCACCGTGCAGGCAAACGGGTCTGTTCGCTGCTTGCTGTCGCACTTGCAAGTAATAATCACATTCACCATGCTAGAGACCGCACTGCGTAGGTAGTCCGGAATATGGTCAATCAGCCGACTGCGCGTTGGACTCGACAGCGAGTGGAGGCGATGAAAGACCCCGGCGCGTCTGACAACAGATCGAGTCCGGACTGATGGCTTTCTCAAACCAGTACCCTGGGGTGGCTGGACTAGCTGTTCTTATTCCTGATGCACAGCTTCTTGATGGTGAGAACATAGTCAGAAGTACGAACGTTATCTGAATTAAGAGTGAAGTAATCAAATGCCACAACATAAACGTGAAGAACAACGATCCATATTGTACGGGATACACAGGAGGAAGACAAGGAACAGAGGCATATGCACGTTGGACCGGCGGTAAGACAGTGTAATACAGCGGAGATGCAGAGAGTTTTGGACAGGTAGAATCCTTAGTAGAAAAAAGTTGTTTGTCGTTTTCTACTGAAGTTCACTAAAAAGGTTGCTTTGGTGCAATATCGTGCACAAGCCCGTTCCACGAGGCTGACGATATTCAAAGGAACCTCGGCGCAGCCAGCATGACTATTACCTTAATGATGTAATGACTTCGTTTCATTGAAGGGTCATATCGCATAACTGTAGACTCGTACGTAGGAACAGCTAAAGCTTATCATGATTTTTATTCCATTACGTGCCGAAGCTTAATTTAGAACTTTGTAAGTGGTGAACGCCACATCACGTGATCGAGACTCGGGGACTTCGCGCGGCTTCTACTCGTCCCCGACGGTGTCGCATGTCCCGCTTCACCTCCGCGTTCACCCATTCGACGTCACGCATATTAATACTCGATACATTCACTCCCCTTCGTAAATTCTCGACGCTCTGCAGAGTTCCTTGTGCGACTGCGCTTCTTTGATACCCCTCCCGCGTAGTTCTGCCTCAGTGTGTACGCGCACGCGAGGCAACCATGTTCTGTCTACGGAGTTGGATACCAGTCCTCTTCTTCCTGTAAGCTCTTTTGCATAGCTACAAAGAAGATAACCTAACTTTCCCAGGCTACGAACCAATGCGTCGCCCGTATACCTCGTCCTCTTCATAAGCGCAACCTACTTCCTCAACCGGCCATGCGTCTACTGCTCACTCCTCCTCTTCATACTCGTAGTCGCCCTTTTCGACTTCTCCACACCATGGTTCGAAGCGCCGCTTGCCTCCGAGACCGCCGAGCTCGCTTTGAACGGCACGACGCCCTTCCGCGATACCATTTTTGAGACCGCCGGGGTCTTCGCACAAGCTGTAAACAACACAGCTCAGTCGCTGATCAAGAGCACGGTCGAAGGCATACGTGAGAAGGGCGCGGGTGCGTCGGAAGCTAGTAATGGCGTGAACTATGAGTGGGTGAAGGGCCTCGTCGGAAAGAAAGAATGGCGTATTCCTTGTCTGGACGTACTGGTTCGCATTTGAGTGGGCGATTGGTTTTCAACAAAGCGACCCGTTCATGCGAACACAGGGGCTGGCGGTGGAGCAGGAGTTCGGAATTTGAGAGACTGCTTGGACAGCGTAATTCGGAGGCATGGTTCGGCGCAGCATCATTGGTTTTGGGCATTCACCTGGCGTTGGTAGGATCTCTACACATGTTGCCGTTCGCGACGTTTTATCATAATTACGTTTTGTGCCTACGTGCGACGTATCACGGGATTTGTTGGGCTTGTTACCTGTACAGTGTTGGAACTATGAAGATCCCTGACTAGGAAGGAGACATGTTGGCAGTATCCTATATCGGTATCTGCTCCGGCATGGCTTATGCTATGCTTAGTCTATGCAAACGTGGACGAACCCAATTGCCGTTTCATGCTGTCGTATAGTCACCTTACAGCCTTGACGCACGTTCAACAACAGAGCCTGTATGGATCGAACGAGCGAACGAGCGAACGAGCGAACGAGCGAACAAGCTTAATGGCGACATCAATGCATCTCTTGAGCCATCTATGATTAGGTCAGACCAAAGTCCTTCTGTATACCGCTTAGCGCGCGGTACCAGCGGCCGTGTGCCTCGGGACCAGTCCCTCACGCAATAAGTACCATTCCGCATTCTGTTCCGCATCCCACTCCGGCCCGCTTTCAAACTGGCAGCCATTCCCCTCCTTGCGAGACGCTGTTCTCGACCACGATTGTTGAGACAACTCCTCCCCAAACCGACTCCTCATTTACTGCCCGCTTCGACTTTCGCAACCAGACATAGCCCTTTTGTCAGAGCTCGCGAGACTGCCTCACGTGCGCGTTTTAATCATAGACAAGCGGGGCTTGCGGTCAAAGCTACAGCTTTCGGAAAGCAACTGAGATACTGTTCGAGTGAGGTGAACAGCAGCTTCGTAGTCATGGCGTCTGACAGAGATATTCTCCCAGCTTGGTGAGTTGTAGTATCCGTTCCTGTCAGCATCTTGGACGGCATTGCGAGCTTGCACATCGCCGAAACGTCCCAAAAGGACTTTAGTCGATGCCAATGGCCACAGTGAACGACCTTACTGACGGTCTCGGTGTAGGATCAAGCCCTCTCACTACACCGTTTCCCTCCACGACCTCGAATTCGGCGGCAGCTTCAGCTACCAAGGCACTGTCACAATTAACACCAACATCAAGAAGGATGATGGCTTCAACAACATTGTTCTCAATTCGCATCAGCTCAAGATTGAGAGTGCGGAGCTCAAGACTGGTGACTCGGTGCGATCGGCCAAGGACATATCATACGATGAGAAGCGCCAGCGCGTAACTCTAGACTATGGAGAAAAGATCGACTACTCTGGGGAGGCCAGCATTACGCTGAAGTTCAAGGGTATCATCAACAATGTAAGTTGGGCGGTTTACAATGGCAGGAACATTGCTAATGCGACCAGGTCATGGCTGGCTTCTACCGCTCCAAGTACAAGCCGAAAGGCGATGTCCCCGCGTCTGTAGCGAAAGATGACGAATTCCACTACATGTTCAGTACCCAATTTGAATCCTGCGATGCCCGACGCGCCTTCCCCTGCTTCGACGAGCCGAACCTAAAAGCGACCTTTGACGTCGAAATCGAGACTCCGAAAGATCAGGTTGCGCTCAGCAACATGCCAGAGAAGGAGACAAAAGAGAGCAAAAAGGATGGATTCCACACAGTAGTCTTTGAACGCTCGCCGGTCATGTCTACATACCTCCTTGCATGGGCGATTGGTGACTTCGAATATGTTGAGGCGTTCACAAAGCGCAAGTACAATGGCAAGAGCATTCCCGTGCGAGTATACACAACTCGCGGCTTGAAGGAGCAAGGGAATTTCGCGTTGGAGAACTGCCACCAGGTCGTCGACTACTTTTCTGAGGTACGATTCTTTTCGCAAGAGGTGAATACTACTGACCATCTCTCTAGGTGTTCCAGATCGACTATCCTCTTCCGAAAGTTGACCTGCTGGCTGTTCATGAATTTGTGAGTATATTCCATAGCACACCGAGAGGTACACAGAGGGTTGTTCTAATTATTGGCCAATCATATGTATACCCCCTGGACGATTGCGAATGTTCACTGACCGTTGGATCATAGTCACACGGCGCTATGGAGAACTGGGGTCTCATTACCTATCGGTCAGTCAGCGCACAACAATTAGAAGCACTCATCTGACCTTGGTAGAACGACGGCAGTATTGTTCGACCCGAAGACCTCTGCAGACAGCTACCGAAACCGAGTGGCATACGTCGTGGCGCACGAGCTTGCTCACCAGTGGTTCGGTAACTTGGTTACCATGGACTGGTGGAGTGAGCTATGGCTCAACGAAGGCTTCGCCACATGGGTCGGATGGCTAGCAATTGATCACCTTTACCCCGGTATGCACTCCCTCAAATTGGTGAGACATTGCTAATGAATGTCGTAGAATGGAACGTCTGGGGACAGTTCGTCGTACGTCACAAATCTAGAGGTAGCTTGACCCCTTCGAATGCTAACGTGCCCAGACTGAATCTGTTCAAACAGCCTTCCAGCTTGATTCTTTGCGATTCTCTCACCCTATAGAAGTCCCTGTCTATGACGGCCTCGAAGTCGATCAGATCTTCGACCACATCAGCTACCTGAAGGGTAGCTCGGTCATCCGCATGTTGAGCTCTCACCTTGGCGAGAAGGTCTTCTTGCAGGGTGTGGCAGACTACCTCAAAGCGCATCAGTACTCCAACGCCACTACCAACGATCTATGGTCAGCTCTTAGTAAGACCTCTGGTCAGGATGTCAACAGCTTCATGGACAACTGGATTCGTAAGATCGGCTTTCCGGTGGTCACCGTAACCGAAGAACCTGGCCAAATTAGTCTCCGCCAACAACGATTCCTACTCGCTGGCGATGCTAAGCCTGAGGAGGATGAGACTCTCTGGTGGATTCCGCTGGGTTTGCACTCTGGTTCTTCGGCTTCCGACGCATCACTGCACAAGACCAATGCGTTGACTCAGAAAGAGGATACCATCCGCAACGTCGACGACTCTTTTTACCAAGTCAACAAAAACCTGACAGGCTTCTACCGAACCAACTACCCCGCGGAACGTCTGAAGAAGCTCGGTGAGGCTCGACAGTCCTTGACCGTGGAAGACAAGATCGGCCTCATCGGAGACGCGTATGCGAATGCGGTAGCTGGCTATGGCTCCACGCCCGGTCTTCTGGCTCTAGTAGAGCGCTTCTCAGATGAGAGGGAACACTTGTGAGTAACGCTGGCTTCTCCTCTAAGTTGTAGCTAACATGTCCCAGGGTGTGGCAGCAAATTTTGACTAACCTTGGCAACGTCCGTAACGTATTCTCTGGCGTCGAAGACATCAGCAATGCACTGAAGACTTACGCACTCAAGCTGGTGACCCCCGCGGCCGAGCACGCCGGTTGGGACTTCAAGGACGGCGAAGGCTTCCTGGTCGGCCAACTGCGCGCTCAGCTCATCACCAGCGCTGGTCTTCTCGGCCACAAGAGCATAGTCGAGGAGGCCCTGCGTCGCTTCGACCTCTACATCTCTGGCGATGACAAGTCCGCGATCAACCCGTCGCTCCGAAAAGGGGTCTTCTCCATCGCCATCAAGGAGCGCGGCGAACCCGCATTCAGGGCCATTCAGAACGAGTACCTCACCACGACATCCATCGACGGTAAAGAAATCTGCCTCCAATCCCTCGGCCGCGTACAATCCCCCGAACTCGCCCAACAATTCCTCTCCTTCATCTTCTCCGACAAGGTCGCCATGCAAGATAAGCACTCGGGTACAATCGCGCTCTCCAGTAACGCCAAGGTGCGTGTCGAGGTGTGGAAGTTTGTCCGCGAGCATTGGGATAGCCATGTGCACCCTACCTTGTCGGGTAACTTGGTCGTGCTGGAGCGCTTCTTGCGATTTGGCTTGAACAAGTTTGCGGATGAGACGATTGCGGATGAGATTGCGGAATTTTTCAAGGATAAGGATACGAGAGGTTATAATAAGGGGTTGGATGTTATTGATGATACGATTCGGAGTCACGCTAAGTATAAGGGGAGGGATGAGAAGGTGGTGAGGGAGTGGTTGGTTGTGAATGGGTATGCGCAGTGACTTGGGGCAAGGCTGTGAGTGAGGTACCGTCTGAAAGAGGGTCAAAGATAAATAGGCGATGATAATATCAGTCAGTCAAACGCAGCAACAAGGCCTCAAATCAACGAACAAGATCTACCGATATTTCAGATCGTGCCACTGCTTTTACTTTTACTTTTACTTTTACTTTTGCTATATGCTACATTGATATTACATATCTACACCCAATCCCTAGGATTCCTCAATACCTCCAACAACCTCTCCTCCCTACTCCCCTTCTCGGGCGCATGCATATACTGCCACCTCGCCGTAAGGGGCAAACTCATCAAAATGCTCTCCACCCTCGCGCCCGGCGTATTCAGCCCAAAGCTTGTCCCGCGATCATGCACAAGATTAAACTCGACATATCTCCCCCTCCTCAACTGCTGCCACTGCTTCTGCTCCTCCGTGTACGGCATATCCTTCCGCCTCATGATAATAGGCAGATACGACGGCAAAAACGCTCCCAGACAATCCTGCACAAATGAGAAGAGCTGCTCTTGGTCTTTTTCCGTGTGATCGAGATCGTCGAAGAAGATACCGCCGACTCCGCGTGTCTCGCCGCGGTGCGTGTTGCTGAAGTACTTGTCGCACCATGCCTTGAAGCGGGGGTAGTAGGCTTTATCGTGCTTGTCGCAGGCGGATTTGATGCTGTTGTGGAAGTGGATTGCATCTTCGTCGAAGAGGTAGCTGGGTGTGAGGTCGCAGCCGCCGCCGTACCACCATGCATTCGTGTTGCCCTGGTCATCAGCCGTTTCGAAGTATCGATAGTTCAGATGAACAGTAGGCGCCATGGGGTTCTTCGGGTGCAGCACCATACTCAATCCGCTAGCAAAGAACTCGAGAGAATCCACATCAGGATCCAGCGCCTTGTGGTTCGCGCGCATTTTCTGGATAGCCGCCCTTGGAAGTCGCCCGTACACGACGGAGATGTTTACACCGGCTTTCTCGAAGACGTTTCCTTCTTGTAGCACGCAACTTATGCCGCCACCGCCTTCGGGGCGCTGCCAGCTGTCAACTATGAATTTCTGGCCGTCGACTTTTTCAAGCTCGGCAACGATGTGTTTTTGGTGCTGTTTTATGAATTGTTCCATGCGGAGACGCATGGGAGATTGCAACGAGATGCCATTCTCGCGCTTGGCTATGGAGTCTTTCTCGGCGATGGTGGGGGATTCGGTTTTGGTGTCGTCGGTATACTAGACTGATTGTCAGCTTCGCATCAAAGGATAGAACGCAGTAGAGTAGGAAGAGGTCAAGAAGTACCATGGAGTATATCACAGCGCCCAAGAAAGGCAGCATGAGCAACCGTATCCTGTTCGGCCATTTGCTGGGCTTGGGGTTCCGCCACTCTTCTAGAGGATCATCTTCAGGTCTTGGGGAACCATCTGAAAGTGGTTTCGGTGGCTTGTCTGACAGATATCTAGGCGCTGGCGTGGACCTTGCAGTGAAGAAGCTCGGGTGTAGCGTGCGTTGTGCTGGAGAGCTTCGCGAGAGCTCGAGAGCTCGTGTGAGGCGGAATGAGGGTCGGAATGGTGGCATGGTGGGCCAATTGGGGGTTGGTCAGGAAAAGGAAGCTACGATGCGACCATTGAGGGTGGCACGAAGTCGCAGGAGTCCTTGACGGGGGAGGAGGAGGGACAGATTGATATGGGGGAGCTAGAGTGGTGTGGGAGAATAGTCGTTGCATCACACCACGGTCGGCGCATGCAGGTACCATCGCCGCGGCAAAAGGCCGCGATGCAAACGAAACAAACATGCATCACGTGCTTGTCGCATCAGCTCGATTATGTAATGCTACTGCAAAGCATCACGGGTGTGGCTCGTTCCTGGCGGACCTGGCGGAGACATCGGAAGCGGCGTGGAAGGGTCGGGGTCCTTCTGGTCGCTTGGTCCTACCGGCCAGCACAGAACAGACGTGTTTCGGTGAGGCTCAACGGTCAAGGCGTAAACGGTGCTGCCTAAAGCAAACGCTGCGTATGCGTTGCAGCAGCGAGACTCGTGTCATGTACTCACCACAGTACATACATGGGGCATCGTAATGAAGATGAGTCAAGGGGCGGTGGCAGGTCATGAGTAGCGGCGCGAGTGACTTCGGCCCTGGGTGAGGCTGGTCACCGCCGCACCGCCGCACCGCCATAGCTTTGATACAAAGAGTCACCTGTCAACGAGACAAAGGGCGGCGGTGCGAAGACATGACGAGCTTCGCGCAGCGCAGCGAGTAGTCCTCAAGCCCGTCGGTCGGACTGTCTTTCGCCGTGAATGCTCGGGATAGGCCAGGCAAGTACGACATGGTGCTGGTAACGGACCACGGTCGCACTAGTGGGCTCGGTGGGGTCCTGCGCCCCGCCCACGTCTGCTGCCTTATAACCCTCCCTCACCGCTGCACCTCACGTCCTACATCACCGCCACCCAACACACCCACACTTCCGCACCGCCGCCCTCGCTCCAGATATTCCATCAACCGCTCCACCACCGCCAACGCCCACATATCCCACCGTAAACATGCGCTCAAAGTTCAAGGACGAGCACCCGTTCGAGAAGCGCAAGGCCGAGGCCGAGCGTATTCGCCAGAAGTACAACGACCGCATTCCCGTACGTCTGCCTGCGCGCTCGCCACTCTCACCTGGAGCTGCTTGCTAACTTTGCACTCTAGGTTATCTGCGAGAAGGTCGAGAAGTCGGACATTGCGACCATCGACAAGAAGAAGTACCTGGTGCCTGCCGACCTCACCGTCGGCCAGTTCGTTTATGTGATCCGCAAGCGGATTAAGCTCTCGCCGGAGAAGGCCATCTTCATCTTCGTGGACGAGGTGCTGCCACCGACTGCCGCGCTCATGAGCTCCATATACGAAGAGCACAAGGACGAGGACGGCTTCCTGTACATCACGTACGTCACGCTTCGTCCCCACTACCTGTCGCATGTCGCTAACTGAAAGCAGGTACTCGGGCGAGAATACCTTCGGCGAGGCCATCTAAGAACGTCACGACACCGCCCCCGCTTCCCTTTCCGCGGTATTCTTTCGGGCATCGAGGGGCGAACACAACGGGCGTTCTGGTTTAGCGGGTGTTTTTCCACGGTCATAGCGATACAACTCGTCTCCATCCACACCTGGGCATTTGCGTTGGATGGGGCGCTGTTGAAGAGCTGCACTCCAATCTAGCGCCCAGCACCGGACAAGCACATCTGGGTGTAGGGATGAGGCAGGCGTCTTGGGTATTCTCGCGGCTGCTGCCCAGACACATGACGAATGGGCACCAGTATCAGACGAGCTATGTAGCGTGATGGGTTGATTTCTCCTGGTCTCTTTCTTCCCCTGCGTTCCACTGTACTTTGATCAGTTTTGCCCTACGTAGCTCAAATGCACCGGACATAGTCCGAGAAGCTGTGCTCCTGTTACTATCTGTGAGGTACATCCACCAAATTACGGATCTACTGACCCGCCAGCGTGACTTGCGGCTCATTCGGCCTCTGAGACCCATGACGCCATAAGCAAGCTGAGCCAGCCGCGTGGCACCGCCATCCTGTCCCTCGCCGTGGCAGAAGTACGTGGAATGTGATTTGTCAAAGAAGCAGCACAAGCTCGCAGGTTCTACCCTTCTGTTTCGGCGCCGTCCGGATGTACCTGCGTGCACGCCGCCAGCGCGCCGGCTCATCGTGGGGTAATAGCTTGGGGCCCAGCCCTACGCGGAGGCACGGTCCTGCCTCGGCTTGTGGGTCGGGCGGGACGAGTGGAAAGTTTATCGACACTTCAACATTGGCTGCAACAATTCCTTAATATACTCCCGCAGCTTCGGAATCTAGACTACCAGGGGTGCTTGAGGAGCTGTCGCGATCGCTTGTTCTTCCCTTAGGCTTGCTACTGGCGTTTCTGTCTCTTCACAGCGACGCTTCCGAGCTTCAAGCTTTCCTCCGCAACACCGACCTCGCGACATACAACCACCCATATCTACACCTGCTCATCCGATATCTCCATCCACACAAAACAGTTGAACTCCACCTTCCCAAACCGCGAACCAAACACGCGCCTACCCGGCCTTCCCCCAAATCCAATAAATCCACCATGGGTTACCAACACATCATCTCCAAGTACCGCCCCCCCATTCACCTCCTCCCCTCTCACATCATACTCTAGCCACTCATGTTGACACAAACTAGGCGCCTCGACCCCATCTTCGCAATCTCCATCGGGCTCGCTGCCGCTGCGACACGCATCAACCGCGAGGAGAAGGAGCAGGGGAGGAATACGGCGGACACGTTGGAGGTGGTCAAGAGGAGGTTTGGGATCTGGTGGGAGACACCGTGGAGTCTGGGAAAGAAGTAAGCCTGTAGGGAAGATGGGATGGGTGGTTAAGGGTTGTGGATATGGCGAAGGCAGGAGGGATTGCGGAGGTGGAGTGGTGGTGGTGGCGGTTGAGATACCCTTTTCAGTTATTTGGGGACGAGCTTGAGGATACATTTGCTATGTCAGCGTTATGGCAGTGTTGTGGCTGGGTTGCTCTGGTACAGGTGTACTCGAAGCTACACGAGGCGCAACCACTATCAAACCGAATCTTGAATATCGTGCAGACAATCTAGTCAGCGGATCGTCAGCGGCCGATCCTACGCATCCTTCCGATTTGAATATTCCGCTTCACGTCTAATCTTTCCTCAAATGCATAATCGCATGCACCTGATACATTCTTCTACATGAGTGATCTCGGGTTGCTGTAGACTTCTCCCGTAACCCCTACGTATCGATTCAGCGAAGATATATGTCAAAGGTACGAGAAAAAGTTCCACGCTGCTGCGCTGCTCCGTCGTCGGTTGGTACGCATAGAGCTCCTCATCGATGCCAGGTCGTGGATCACGCAAACTATGAGATGATTGCACAGCCATGCGTAGAATTACTGGGCGTCACGACGACGGCTACGAACGAAATGAGCATTATGTCTACTTGGGCGGAATAATACGCTTCTTCGGCGATGTTCCGGATGTACAGATCGTTGATAAGTATGGTTCATGGTATCACGTTACGTCTTCTCGTGAGTCAGATTCAACTTGTGATTAGGTGTAGAAGAGGTACTGTACAATAGTTCATGACTTAGAAAAAGCGCCATTCTCTTGCGTTGTCGATACGTGAGTGTTACGATCGGGGCGTGGAGTGGTGTTGATCCTGAAAAGCATGTATTGGAAGGGAACTTTTTGAGAAGAGTGGTTGAATATATGGGGAATCTACGAAGAAGAAAACAACGGGAGAGGAAATGCCGATAGCATGAGTCGACGATTAAGTATTTTAAAGAATTTGATTGTGTGAGCAGCTTTAGAAAGAGAACCAAAGGGCAGGAAGGATATCATCACGGATAAAGTTTGAGTGAAGATTCGGACAAACTTAGAGGGGATTTGATAGAATCATGATAAGATTGAGAAGAGGTTGACATATACTTTTAAGAGCGATAACTGGAAGAACGCTATCGTACCTTCCTCCGAAAATTAATAATTCACTTGAAGAGATTATCGATCTCTTGATCATAATTCATTGTGTCTTGAAGTTGAACAACCTCCGGGTGATCTCGTACATACGTCAGGACTACAGCCTCGTAAGTTGATGGCCATTCATCGCCAACAGAGGGTGGATCATGAAGCTGTTGCGGATTTGTATTCAAAAAACAATTCGCATGTGCAACGCAACTGTCATCGTTGATTGCAAACACACTTTGCTTACCGCGTACCGTAGCGACCCAATGGCCAGAAGCCATTGTCGGTCCATTATGAGGTAGCACGCTGCTCAACGTGTAAACGAGTCGCCCTGAACTCTTTGATGCAAGATGTTGCTTCTGGATTGTAGTGAAGTCCATCGTCTGCGGGAACTTCACAGGGTTGTAGTTCTTGGGCGCGATGCCTGTTTTACGATCGAAGTCAAGGTTGATGTTGAGCTTAATGCGAAGGATCTCGGGGGCGCCAGCAATACGCATCGTTTCGAAGACTTGTTCTTCGCCGCAGTTGCTGCACTTTAGCGCGGTGACAATGCGACGTCTATCCCGAAGAATAGCATCCCGCAGCGTATCTTTTCCTGATTGCTTGATCCCGACGCCTTGGAAACCCATCTTTGGATGGTCTTCGCCGGGCGGTATCATGGCAAATGTGTGGCATTTTTGACATTGTCTCGTCAAGTCAACATCGATCATGAAGAGGGCGTTGAATTGGTTGACCCATTCATGGTGAGCCATGAGACTCTCTAAGTTAGTACGGTATTTCAGAGAAGCAAGAGAATACTCACTCATAGTCTACAGAGTCACGACAAGCTTCGAGAAGTCTTGATTGGCATTCCTCGGCGTCCTGTTGCTGCACAGCACCCACCATACCTGATATATTATCATCAAGCGTGTGGATCCTTCGGATGTCGACATGGTTGCCCGCAAGTGGTCTTGGCTGTCCGTCTGCGCACAGCTTTCCATTTCCCCAGTATCTTCGAATCAATTTCTTAAAGCTGCAAGCAGCGCAAACTCCTTGCCAATTTTCGTGCGCAGAGTGCCTCTTCATGATGTCTGGGTGACAAGGAAAATTGCCATTTTCATTATGCGTCAAGATCCAGTTCATGAACTTTGGGAGGTGAAGGAGTGACTGGATAGCCGCAAGGCGAAAACATTCGTTGTTGTCTCGGATGCGATGTATGCCTCTACTGGCCTTATTGGGCCTGGCGATTGGCCAGTCACTGAGGATGCGTGTGGCGTGTCTATCTTTGCATCTTTGTGACCAGGTCTTCAGGGGTATGCATTGACGATGACGAGTCTGACCTCGCATATCGTAGCGTCCATTGCGAGGCTGATTACTTCGATGTCCAAGATTTTCAAGAATTCGAGACATGCTGGCACGGGGTTTTGAACGGGAGTTGACAAAGAAGGCGGAAGTTGGTATGCTGCAATAAACAGAAGAAACGTAGATGGCAGGGAGATAAGAGACATGGATGCTTCGAATGTTGAAATAGGCGTCTTTCTGAACACTGTTGCGACTTGAGACTTAAGTAAAGATACCGGCGAGTGCAACTATTCCTGTTCTATTGTTGGTAGCAAACAATTCATTGTCGGCAAAGAATAACAAAGGAAGAGTCCGGATAATGGATCAACAAGGAAATCTTGGATGCTAAGGGTGTCCTGTCGTTGTTGGGGTTATGGCGCAGAGACATCAAAGCCGTGCAAACATATTAGTAGCAATTCATTTTGGTGGAGGTGTCGCATGTTCACGAAGATCTTCCCCATGAGGCCTCCATGTCCGTCTGCTCTTGCTCTTCTACCTCTTGTTTCGCATGCGCCGCGCATATTGAGATGGCAAGAGAGTATATGAGCCTGAGCTGTAAAGGTGGAATGGAGCAGGGCCATAAAACGATAGGGCTTGCAGAGTTGTTTCCTCAAGAAGTACGTAATCCAGAGAAATCAAAGAACAGAGAGAAGAGAAGGTCGAGCTGTCCAGAGGTTCACCAATCCCGCATCAAGCGCCTTGGCAACCCACACCATTGGCTCATCCAAACACTCACACAAACCTCTGCTTCCCCAACCATCACAATCAACACCCCCCTCCAAGATGGCGCAAACCAATCCCCAAGGCGCAGATTACGAAGAGCAGCATGTACACACAGTGTATGAGCAGATTGCCTCACACTTCTCCTCCACAAGGTACAAGGTGTGCGTCGTCCTATTCTCAGACTACGGGTGTACACGTGACTGACGCACTGCAGCCATGGCCGATAGTCGAACGTTTCCTGAAAGAGCTCCCTGATGGAGCTGTGGGTGCGGATGTTGGGTGTGGCAATGGAAAGTATCTAGCTGTCAACCCACGGGTATTCATCGTAGGCTCGGACCGGTACGTTCATCGTGCTTGAGTCTACTTGGAAATATGCATTGACAACATCAGCTCCACGAACCTCGTGAAGATTGCCAAACAACACCACCCTCACAGCGCCATCGTAGCCGACAATCTCAGTCTTCCACATCCAACCCACAGCTTCGACTTTGCCATCTCGATCGCTGTCATTCATCATCTCTCTACGCCAGCCCGACGTATAGAAGCTGTGCGGGCTATTCTAGAGTTGCTTCGGCCTTCGAACGAACTTAGCCAAGAAGAGAAGGGTGGGAGGGCGTTGATCTATGTATGGGCTTTGGAGCAGAAGGAGAGTCGAAGGGGTTGGGATGAGGGGCACGAGCAGGATGTCATGGTGCCTTGGGTTATGAAAGGGAAGAAGGAGAAGGTGCAAAAGAAGGGCAAGAAGCAGGGACATGAAGAGCAGGCTGATGGTGATGGTGACGGTGTCGTGAAGCAGGTTGAGGATAAGACATTCCTGCGATATTACCACTTGTACCGCAAAGGTGAGCTGGAAAAAGATATCGCGGAAGCTGGTGGAGAGGTAGTGGAGTCTGGGTACGAAAAGGACAACTGGTGGGTGATAGCGGTGCGTAAGACTTGAATATAAGCTCCTTTCTAGTTACAAGTGTCTCTGTTTATTGTACTGTGGGTAAAGGTTACTACTGTTCCCGCAATACAACCGGCAATGCATGTAAGCTTTCCGTCAACGGGAACAGCTGCCAATAGAAACCTAGAGCTCCGGCAACGAGTATGCCGTAATAAGCAATCGTCCACGCGACGCCTGTAGACTCGTAGCGAGGAGAATCTGTGCCTTCGTCCCTCTTGCCTGGGGGCCCAATTGGCTCACCCGCTTCCACCCCAACACGTCCGTAGAATCGTGGAAGTCCCATCCAATTGCAGAAGCTGTGTGCCAGTATCACCGAGTACACATTTCCAGTGCGAAGGAACACGAATGCGGCGAAAAAGCCGAACAAGGACGTATACGTGAACTGGAAGACAGAGCGTGCCACCGCGAGTAGCAGCGGCGTTTGCGGATGCGTTATGCGAAACTCGTAGAGGTGGTGGACGTGCGCGATGCCGAAGTATAATGGGGTCAGGAAGATGATCTGCTTTCCCGAGAAGTCGGCGAGGACGTGGAGGGGAATGATGAGGGAGCGCCAGATGAGCTCTTCGCTGACAGGACCCTGCGTCCATTAGTAGAATTTCTATACAATCAAAGCGTTCTGACATACCACAACATAGTTTCTGTACCCAATCCAGCTACTGAGGACCTGGTATACATCCCTTCCCCGTATCCAATCTTTCAGTCCTCCGTCGACGATACCGTGTTCAAACAAAGGGCCAGCGAAGAGGATGACCACAAGAAGCATTGATCTTGCCGTATCCAGGAGCGAGATGGGCCAAATGCCGAGCAGGCCTAGAATGGCTCGCGGCGATCGATCACCAGACTGGTGGAGAACGTAGATGGCGAGGACGACACTACTGAGGCACGAGAAGGTAACCGCCCGCACCCTCGCGCGTATCGAGGAGGGCGCATCGCGCGTGAGGTGTGGAGAAGGCCGTGTTGCCGGGGAGAGGTAGAACGGTAGGACATAGATGACGGTAAAGAGGACCTGCAGCTAGCTATTAGACTCGAAATTCCTGCGATGCATGCCACACGACAGGCGGGTGAGTCAAGACAGGGAGGGCGCGTGAAACAAGAGGAGACGCACCGATAAGAGAGCCGCGGTGCTGGGAGAAACGGCGGGCGCTTTTGGTGCTGGTGACACGTTAGACATGATGGAGTAGTTCAAACGGATTCTGGAGATCTAGTATGCAGAAGTGGAGCTGGAGGTGCGTCGCGCGGGCGTCTGCAAGAGAGGGCGATGGTGTAGACCAATCGATCGACACTTACCGCCTTTGACATGCTTCTCGTACAGTGCGCTGAAACTGTTCTTCCAGCCGTTGATAGGCGGTGGCATTGCTGCAGTCGTATCGTTGTGGGCTCCGCACTGTAGCCCTCCTCACATGGCCAACAGTAGCGGCGTAGATGCTTTGTCGCTGTGAGCGCGGGCGGTTGGGAGGGTCCGCCCGTCCCAATCGACGAACACGCGATAAGCCCCCCCGCATCACCGCACACAGCCGCCAAGCCAAGCAACCACCGCACCACGCGCGGAATATCGTTCGACCGTGCTCCGGCTCCAGCCTCCGCCCAGGCTCCCGTTCGAGCGAGGATCCGTGGCCCCAACCAGACCACATCCCCCTGCATCGCTCGCGCCGCGCCACCGACACCCCGGCCAGAGCGCGGTCGTGACAGCGTGTTAGGCCGCCGAACGGCCCGCATCAACGTCAGTGGTGGTCTAAAATTGACCCTCATTTCCACGCTCGCCCACAACGCGACGCGATCCTCTATCGATATTCGATAAGGGGGCGATCAGTTGCGATGGAGGGGGGTCATTGACCAGGCCAGCAAGCCCACTGGCGGGCGGACCGCTCTGCGCATCACGTCTGAATGCCTGAGGGAACATCCTAAGAACGCAAATTATATCCATAGCGCCCTCTTTGCACAAACCGGCATCACGGCTGCACAGGCTCGTGCTTGACCGCCCCCCGGGACGCGCAGCTGGCAATTGGACGGCACCTGCAGACGCGAGCTGCACTTGCATCACCGACGAGCCTCGTTCGGCTGCCCGGTTGGCCTCCGCTCTCCTGAGTTTTAACACGCGCGCTGCCCACTCCAGCCCTCTTCCCTTTCAAAACCTCAAACCTTTTAATGCCTTCGCGCCCCATTTGTCACTCTTTTGGCTCCTCTGTATAGCTTCCTGTCGCTCTTTGCACCCACATTTCGCTGCATTTCTTGTTTCTTCCCTTTATCATCATTTCCTACCAGTCTTAATGACCCGTCTCACTTCTTATTGTCGGTACGCGCCCACGAGCTCACGGATTTGAGTTCACGATACCACCGCACATCGCAGCATGTCCGCCTCTGCCAGCAGGCGCAGCTCCACATCAGATTCTCCCGTTTCTTCGCCGCTCGCCCGCGCACCACAGTTCTCACCGCCAAAGTCAAGAAACGTTTCTCCTGCCCGAAGACCTCTCCACGATCGGTCAAACTCGCAGACCAACCAGTACTCTGGACCCACCATACGAATTGTCGAGGACCCGGGCACCGATGTCTATTCCAAGACCCCATTTCCCAGCCAGGCCTCTCAGATATTACCACCTCGTAATGCGCCGGGGTATGCGTTCGAGCGCAGGGGTTCAGGTGTTTCAGATCGCACATTTGTCGCCAATGCGGTCGCAAAGTTCGAAGCAGGCCGGACCCTGGTCCCCAAACCCTTGCAGCACAGGAAGGCCATCAGACATTCGACGTCGACTAGCACATCAGAAGCCGATACTCTGGTGGCATCCTCCCTTTCCCCTTCATCGAATCGCTTCTCACAAGGCAGCACACCCCCGTCCTCGCCGCCGCCAGATTCGTTGTTCTTTGGAAAAGAAAAGGGATTAGAGGTACTTCAGGAAGACCCTTCTCTTCCAAAGAGGTCCACTATTCGGGCTGTCACTCCTTCCACCTCGTCTAGTGCCGAAGCTCCGCTCGACGCATTAACGCCTCGGGCACCTGCCGCACCTTTTGCTTCGACCGCGTCCTCGGTATCCCCCACGCTGCGCAACGTTCATCACCAGAGAGGCTCTTCTCATACGAGCTTCACTCAGCCATCCGGCAAAGGCCACAAACACACTCGCTCGTCGTCAACCAACATCAAGAAGCAGGCTTCGTCTACTAATACAGCACCACTACGGCCGGAATCCACAGCCTCTGCACAGTCATTCACATACTCTGACGCTTCCAACACCAGCGAACGCCCGCGATCATCCTCTCAGCCCTCTCCGACTCTTCATGAAGCACGCACCGCAACCCTCGCGACCGGCGTTCGAGTTCACTATCCCGTCGTGCGCGCATCATCTGCCAGCAGCTTATATGCCGAATCGCAAGAGCTTCCGACCATAACGTCCCGAATGAATAACCGCGCCTCGCAGGTGCACCACTGGAGCTCGCAGCTCTCGACGATACCATCAGAGTCTGAGCGGGGTTCTCGGTCAATAGAACGAGCTTCTCATTCTTTGAGCGCGCGGTCGCAGTCGCAGTCACAGTCGCAGTCGTACGATGATCATGCATTATCTGGCCGCGCTTTTGTCCCGCGACGGAGACAAACAGTCGGAAGCGTTTCTTCTTCGGACAATGTATCAGCGCCGGATTCAGCCGACTCGTCGGTGGCTATGCCTCTGCCATTATTCTCCCCCGTAACAGGCCCTTCAAACGACGGCAGGGACTCGGACGAGCTCCATGATACCATCTCACCGCTTCAGTCGCCCCCATTGCGAAAGAAGAGATCCGGCTTTCTAAGGAGAGTCGATAGCGATTCTCGATCAACCATTTCTTCACGGCCCGGCTCATCACAATCAGATTTATCAACCTTCGTCGCAAATACGCTTCCAGGATGGGCAAGGTACGTAATGCTCGAGAAACCCTGATTGATTCATGCTAACTGGCAGAAAGGATGTATTACCGCCGCGGCGAACGCTCCTCTCTAGGCGCTCCCGAGTCTTCGACAGATTCCGACAGCATCCGTATAGGAACAGCACAGAGTGCGCGGACGGGCACGCCTTCAGATGGCAACTTTCCGCTAAGCATCTACCGGCCACGCAATCGACCGCATCAGCGGATATCGCAGCCGGATACACTCTCGATATCCGAAGACGAATTGGAGCAAGACATCTACGTTATCGAACCTGCACGAAGGCATAATTTGCAACTTCACCCATTTAGTCCTCGCCTTCGCCCTGATAGACGGAGCCAGGCTCGGCTCAGCGCTTGGAAAGCACCCTCGCTCGACGAGAATCTCGGATCGATGCTTTTCAGCCGCCAGAATAGGCAAATACTGTTATTCACTTTAGGCTTCATCTTTCCTTTTGGTAAGCTCCTTCCCGATCGCATGCATACCACCCTAGTCTGCGCATCATACTGACGCTCATAAAAGCATGGATGATTGCGTCCTTCCTCCCTCTGCCCCAGAACCCGGAAATGAGCCAACTCTCGACTGCGAGTCAGATGGATCTTGAGCGCCAATTCGCCAGAGATCTTGGGCCGGTTGAGGACAAATCTTATCAGAAAGCCCATTGGTGGCGTAACCTGAATCGAATCATGTCCGGACTGGGGACGCTTCTGATCGGGGTCATTGTGAGTCCGCGCCATTCACATTCATAATGATTGTCAACACAAACTAATTCACTCTTAGGTCGCACTGTCTATACTTGCTTCCAGGATGTCCTAAACCTGGGCACCTACTACTGCCACTCAGGCAACTTCCTCTACAACATATCTTGTCATCTCATTTCCATCACATCACGCTATGCCTAGCATCTACCGTCACCACCCACGTCTACACGATGTTCTCTTTTAATGCCTATTCATGACAGCATCACGCCACCTTATGTTTTTAATTGTGTCTTTCCTGCACACTACGTCCTCACGATCTGACGCTTCCATGTAAGCTCCTTTCGGTGTCACGCAGCTCCTGTACAAACCTTCTCCTTCTCTCTAGATCCCTTTGTCTGTGGCTCCACGCGTTCTTAGCGATTTGCTTCCAGATTGCATGCATTGCATAGCTTAGCGGGTGCTTTCTTTTTCTGTTCTAGACCCCACACGCTGTACACCACAGGTCTTTGTGCGGGCTGTTTTGGGGGTATGAGGATGTTGATACCCCCAGTGAAGGGTTTGTGTATTGATATACCGCACGAGCATATGTTATGCTCTTAATGTATGTAGTCGTGAACGGTAGGACGAATTGTAATTGTAGATGCCACGGGCCGAGTCGATGTCGCATCGATGATGGCTCGGAAGAGGCGCAACATAAAACCAACTACATTCTCAACGCTTCCCTGTGCCTTGATTTGCGAGTCAAGTTGCAACGCCTTGGAAAGCTCAGGCTCAAAGGCCAGGCTGCCACGGTGCTCGTGCTCGATCACAATTCATGCGACGGGGGTGTGCACGTGCGTAGGGCTGTAACTACCACCTAGTGGCTTGAGTGGGTCGATCAAACGCAGTCACCGAGCTCTCGGTCAGTCGGACGAAAAGACTTGCGAGCCGCGCCACAGGATGCAAGTCATTATGACTGCAAAGTGAACAGTCATACGTATTCTCCTCTTTGACGACTGGCTTCTTGCCTGAGGCTGTGTCGGAGCGTAGTTCAAGCGTTGCTCAAGATGAGTCGAACGGCGCTAAACTACTCTCGGAGAACGGCGCCCGTTCGCCCCTCCTTCAAAAAGAAGCTTCCCGCTTCTCAGTTTGCGCCAGACCACCAGAACGCGATTGACGGCTCGACACACCACTACTTCTACTCACCCAATACCTTTCCTACCAACCAGAACCAACACTACATTCCCACGAGTAATCCACAATCATGGCTGTCCGCGCACAGTTTGAGAACTCCAACGAGTGAGTTTTTGCCCCGCTCCGAGAGCACATGCGCATAAGAAAACGCGCAGAGTGGCTAATTTTTGGGCGTCTAGGGTTGGTGTTTTTTCAACTCTTACAAACGCGTATGCGATTGTCGCAGTGGGAGCTTCGGAGAATTTCTACAGGTGTGTTCCAACCGCTGTCTTTCGCTTTCGTCCGTCCTAGGTGGACTGTTCGCGAAAGTGAATTCTCGAACCGCGATGGAGTACTGACATGGTCGCGCGACAGTATCTTCGAAGCCGAACTCCAAGACGTCATACCGATTTGCCATGCTACGATAGCAGGCACAAGGATAGTCGGTCGGTTGACCGCTGGGTACGTGCAAAACTAGCTCCACGATGACCGGCGTGGTCGGTCTAAGCAAAATCCACATACTAACAACATCCTAGCAACAAGAAAGGCCTCCTCGTACCCACCACAACCACCGATCAAGAACTCCAGCATCTTCGCAACTCAATACCCGATACCGTCAAGATCCAGCGGATAGAAGAGCGGTTATCCGCTCTCGGCAACGTCATATGCTGCAACGATCACGTTGCCCTTGTCCATCCCGATATCGAGCGCGAGACGGAGGAGATAATAGCTGATGTGCTGGGCGTCGAGGTCTTCCGGCAGACGATTGCGGACAATGTGCTGACGGGCAGCTACATGGCGCTGAGCAATCAGGGCGGTATTGTGCATCCGAAGACGAGCATACAGGATCAGGACGAGCTGTCGAGCTTGCTGCAGGTGCCGCTGGTGGCGGGCAGTGTGAACCGCGGTAGTGCAGTGGTCGGTGCGGGAATGGTTGTCAACGACTGGATGGCAGTGACGGGTATGTCTACGTCGAATTGTTTGTGTAAGATCTTCGACAGCTAATATGTGTATGCAGGTCTGGACACAACGGCTACCGAGCTCTCTGTTGTCGAATCCGTCTTCCGGCTAGGCGAGGGCAATGGCCCCAGCGCCATCAACACGACACATAAGGATGCGATGGTTGAGTCCTTCTACTAAATCAGATTTCTCCGACATGGCCTACACGATGTATACGATCTCTCCTCTTCAGGGTACTAGAGGGATCCAGAGAATCATGGCGCATGGCGTCTAAAGGAATAGGGTATGTGAAAACTGGACTGTAATGGAGTCCTGTTGCTCTTCTGATGTAGAAATTGAATGATACCTGTTCGTCTTGTATGGATCGTTATGATCCCGCTGAGTAAATTAAACTTGTCTTGCCCCAGTGCCCAACATGTGTAGTTCAAAAGTCATGAGTGACGTAAAATAATATCCACACTTCCATGCTGCGCTGGTAGGGCTGAAGGCGGTAAGAGCGACAATTGCTTGGCGACGACTCACAACTCTCAAATGTCTCTATGCGCCGCGGCAAACAACACACAACAACCCAATTGGAGAACATTTTCGTACTGCACAACTCACTCACTAGACGACAATCTGGCGATGGCCCGCCCCTTGTGAATCCGCTTCTCTCCCCAGACGGCCTGTCACCGGCAAACCCCCCGCGATTCGACCGGCGCTCCAACAACTCTCGATTTCCACTACGACTACATCGCACCATGTCGTCAGAAAATGCGAAAGCGCTTACGAAGCGCTCTGCTTCCACGACACTTATGGCCCCTCCACCCGCGCCAAAACGTATACAGCGGCCCTCAGTCGTTCTCGAGGAAGATACCTACACCTCCGCCGTCTCCCACATTATCCGCCGCGACTTCTTCCCCGGGCTAGAAGAAACAGACGCTCAGCGCGAGTATCTAGATGCACTGGAAAGCAAGAACAACAGATGGATCCGCGAAGCAGGCAACAAGTTGACAGAGGTCATGACACCGGTGCCTGGGCGACCAACAGGGAGAGCGCGGGGAACACGATTTCAAAGTGTAAATGGGGAACGGACGCCGAGTGTTTGGGGTGCAGATACGCCGCGGACATCGTCTGGGGCTGTGGAAGAGGACGAGGACGAGGAGCTGGGCAGGTTGGACAAGAAAGATTTAGATTTGAGCTTGGGTGCTTTTCAGGCGAAATACACGTCTGAAGACCAGGAGAGCTTTAATCAGATCCTCGATCGGCATAACAAGGCGAGGTTTGACAAGAACACTTGGCTACGGGATGGCAATCGGTATGCGAGCAAGCAGCGCGTTGCGCAGCAGAAGGTCATCGAGGCACGCAAGTCGGAGTCTACAGAGCTTATACTACGGCCATCGCAGGATCTCGATGAAAGACCAGCGGCGCCGAATACCCACAGACACACCGCCTTCAATACCCTCATGTTCGCCCCGGAGAGCATAGAGTCCTGGGCTCCGACCCGCGCGCAAACCGCTCAAGCTACCTCCCTCGCCCCGCCGAAACGCGTACTACACGCCAACACACGTCTACCCATGCCAGAAACAGAGCCTCCGCGGCCACCTAGCCCCACATTATCCGCAGTGCGCGATGCTATCGCTGGTCGTCCGCGCCTCAACCCTAGTGAGGGCGGTTACACTGGCTCCGAGACCCCGCGCGTGAACGGCTACGCTTTCGTCGAAGCCATACCGCCCTCCCCGTCCGAGGAAGACTCCGACGACGAAGCGCCCACAGATCTCCTCGAGAGGTTTGGCGCGAAAGGGAGCTCGGCCGCGCCGTTTACTATCTCCGAGTCGCAGCGGAGGGAGAAGTTGCACCATAGAATGGTTGAGCGCATCTCTTCGAAACGGAGTACTGATACGGGCGCTCCCGCTCAGACAGGGACTGGAAAAGGTTTAGGCATCTTCACGTCGGAGACGCCCCGGTTTTTTAGTGCGCCGACCCCCGCGCAGAGGATGCAGACTGCTACTGCGAGCGGTGGTATGACGCCTGGGAGGAAGGCTGTGGGGAGCTTGACACCCGCGGCGCAGAGACTGTTTCAGAAGGTTGGGGGTGGGACGCCGAGGGGGGAGGTGAGGGGTGGCTTTGCGAGGGGTGGTGGGGGCAGCAGTGTGCTGGGGAGGGAGTGGACGCCTGGGGCTAAGTCGAGGAGGAAGGCCTGAGTGGTGGGAGTGAGTAGTGGAGCATGGATCTGCCGAAGTGCTCGTGCAGGTCTTGGAGAGCGAGAATGATCGGATGATACCCACAATAATGTTACATTCAGTTATATACTTTAAAACACTTGTTACGATGATGATCTCCGGAACGGTCAACCGCTAGACTCCTGGTACTTCGTTGTCTCCGAGCGTGTGCGGACAAATGACACGTTGAATTGCAATACGTAAATTCTGATTTCCCACGCTAAGACATATACTACTACTACCACTGCTACTACTACAAGAGAGAGAAACCTTCCCATCAGGGCCACCCGTGGTATCAACTCAAAGCAAAACAAACAAACATGCGCGTCAAACGACAATTACCGAACAGGGGAACGAGGAAAGAGGAAAGCGGAAAGAGGAAAGAAGCAGTACATCAAGCATTCATGCTATGCAAACGCCATGCTGAGACAGATGGGGGTACTGATGTGCAGTCACCCCGTCCCTATGCGCCGGATTCGCGCCGACCTTTCCCTGATGTACGTGAATATACAAGCCAAAGAGAGCGAATGTCTGCCAGTACATTACGAGAAAACAGAAATGTGGGAATACAAGGGGGAGAAGAATACCCGAAGGCAAAGGAAGACCATCCTTCTGCAATCGGTACCACCTAACCGCCTCGACGACGTCCCCCTGAATCCGGACCCTGGTACGATCGGAACTGTGTACCGGGCGCATGATACGAGCGATACTGTCTCCGCTGACGATTCTGTGATTCCGAAGAGCGATCACCCTGCGCATCTCGCGAGGCGTTGGTGCCCTGATCGAACGATGTATTGCGCGAAGGCATATCATGCTGCTGTGGCGGTGAATAACCCCCCTGTGGAGGTGGAAGAGACTGCGACATATACGGCGCCGGTGGTTGTGAGTGCGGAGGTGGAGGAGCCATGTTGGCAGGTAGTATAGGCTGGCCACCATATTGGTGGATTTTGAGCGGTGGATATGGAGACATGGCTGATGTGGGTGGCGGAGGAGCTTGGAAGCTACCGGGCGGTGGGACGTAGCCGGAGTGGTAAGCAGGCGGTCCATTATAGGATGTGGGACCACCATAGTGAGCTGGCGGAGGTGGGCCGTAGTGGGGAGGATACGAGGCTGCCGGATAACTCGCGGTATTCGGAGAAGGGTAGGATGGCTGCCGTGGAGGCGCAGGATCGTAATGAGCAAAGCGAAAGTTGATAGGGTTGGCAGGTGGGGGTCCTGGAGGCTTCGGTGGGAGTGATGAGCTAATTGAGGGCAATTGCGGAGCGCTTGTCGTTGCGTATGGACTTTGATGATGAGAAGGTGCATTCGTCCTGTTTGGTTCTGGCTGGTATGGTTGAGGAGGACTGTTTGCGTAAGACTGTGGCGCTTGGGATCCACTGTGGCTTCTGGCGCGACCCCACTGCGATGATGATGATGCATCTTGGGAGTTGCGAGAGCCATGATGAGAAAGTGGATGTGAGGGCGCCATGGTAGGCGACTGGGTGTACGATAGAGGTTGGGTAGAGGGTGAGGGGGTGTAGCCGCCGATAGAGGGTCGTCGTGCATCTTTTCCCGTTGTGTCTTCCCTACCATGTGCAGCTGAGGGACTGAAAGGTCGAGAAGGAGGTGGCGCGGCCATCTGAGCTCGCTCGCGCTCTGCAGCGGCCTTGCGTATGTTGTCGGGATTATCTGCCCGCAAGCTAGGCGGTACTCTCCCCTCAGCAAGAGCCTTAGCATCGAGCATGGCACGGATTGCATTGAGCGGATCTCTTCTGCGTAATGACTCTTCACTCATGCCTGTCAAGTAGCTTGGTAACCTCGGCGTCCAATCGGGCGCGTATCGGTTGGTCGAAGGTGAGACTGGAGGAGCCTCGCTGAGCGGGGGTAGTGGTACGGCTTGGTAACCAGATTGATTCCGGCTTGATGGTGGTTCTTGTCGGTTAATCATCGAGTCCAGTCCCGGTAAGCCGCTTCTTGAAGGTGTAGTAGTGTGATTGATGCTCATTCGACGAGAGGGCGTAGCAGCGGGAGTCTGTTCAGGGGCGCCACGCGATTTCGGAACAGGGACTTCCGCATCATTGTTCAGCATGTCCATGATGCGGTGGGTTGATCGTGCTGGCGTTTCGTTCTTTGGTGGATCCTCAGAGCTGCCCAATTGACTCAAAACCGGCGCATGACCGCTCGAGTATACACCGTTCGTCTCTAGCTCAGATGGGGTTTGTTTGTGGGTATATTGCTGCTCACGCAAGGGTTCGCTAGAAACATTAACGAACTCTGAAGCTATGGTTGCTGCTGTGGAGGGCGGTGCTTCAATCGGTGATGGGGCTCTGAGGAGCTCGGTCGGAGGAGCCGCCATCTCATCTTGATGGTGTTTTAGGACAGTTCCTCGAGGTGCATCGGCCGACAGCTGAGCAAGAAAGAATAGGGCATCGGCTTCTTCGTTGGGTATGATCTTTGGGGGTGGAGGCGGAACGGGTGTGCTCTCCACGTCAGTAGCAGCGTCGACGAGGCTCATGATGTTCCAGTGGGCGACAGCTACTGTTCGATCCGGGCCAATGAAGGTTGCAAACCCTCCTGAGTCGTCCTCGATAGAATCATCTGCGTCTTCGTCGTTGGCGACAAAGGCTTTTCGTTGTTGGTCGAAACGTTTTCGACCAAGTTCTTCGTCCAGCAAACGTTCGGTCTCGACATACGCACGGCTGCGAGAGGCAAATTTTGAACCCAGGCGATCATCGTCACTCACTGTGGGAAAGTCCACATGAGTCGGCGCGATGATATTGTCCTTTGCGATGTTAAATTGCGATGTGGGAATGTTGTCGAGGTACGACTTACTTCATCATCGGTAGCTCCTTCATCCGCACCCTTCATCTCCCTTTGGATTTGCTTCATGCGGTAGAAGCATTGAAGCAGCAGATCTTCTTGGAGATCCTTGAAGCGTTGCTAGCTAGGTTAGCGCCAGTCGTTCGCAATAGGCGAGATACTTACAATGTACTTCTCTTTTTCGATACGCTCGGTAGCTATGCGGACACGCTCAAGTTGCGCAAGCTTTTCAGACCGTAAAGCATTGATTTGGGAGAGTCGCGAATCCCTGTGCTGATCGAGGCCAGCCATAAGTGGCTGATATTCAGGACACCGCTTGAAGAAATCCGGGTCATTTTCTAAACTGTTGGTGGCTCGGCTGGATAGCTCTTCCAAGATGTTTTTCTGAAGCTTGGCGAGGCTGCGATAATTCATCTTCAAGTTGAGCTGTCGTCGCAAATCCGTTTCGACGTTGATGTCTGGATGCGGCGCGCGTCGGCGGCCAGGCAGTCGGCGGCCCAACTTAGTAGGCGCTTCGCCATTGGTCGGGAGAACATGGAGCAGATTTTGGCTGCTCTCAACTCCAGCATTCTCAGGTTCGGGCGAGTTCGGCGCAGTAGAGGCATCTGTTAATTCCGGTGGCTGGTCTGCGGATTCTGCTGGGATCTGTGTTGTTCTGCGCTTCTTCCGGCGCGGTTGTTGTTCGGAAATGTCGCTTGGGGTCCGAGCCAGAACACCATTCGCGCGGCCGCTGACCGTTTTGCTCGACTGCGTGGAATCATCTGATGCGCGCCTCTTTCTGCTCGACGCTTTCGAGCCGTTTGAGACTGAGCGCGATGCTGGCTTTGACACCTCTGGTTTCTGGGTACCATTTACCGTGTTCTGTGAACCAGTTGAAAGTCGGCGCGAACCAGAATCGGTCGAAAGTCGGGGGCGCTTGGCTGGTCGTTCATCCTCGATCTCTGAATGGGCATCTTCGAATTGCGCAATGTCGTTCAACGAGCTACGGCGACTACCTGAGCTTGCGAGAGATGGCGCGCCCGAACTGTTGTGATTTGATGCTGTCTTTGCAGCACGACGGGTTGTCATGTGGAGAGGTGTTGATGGAGCAAGTCGCGACTTCCCTCCTTGAAGACTATTCCTTCGCTTAGCTTGCATGGCCTGGGAGCCGGAGCTAGCGGCTGCGGGTACTTGGCATGGGATTAGCATGGGCGAGACTCGAAGAGTTGGGAGGCATAGGATAAGATGGGATAGACGTACCAGGCAGTGCCTTGAGCGGCGTGACCGTCATCGTCTTTGTTGCTTTAATCTTGCGCTTTGGTGGCATTGTGGTGAGACCTGAACCAAGCCCGTTAGCCCTCGTCCTGTGACCACATCATGTAGAACTCGACGGCGAATGCTACCATCGCGTCAAGAAGAGGGAAGAGTCGGAAACTTACAAGTAGCAATCGCGTACTATATTCTGCTCGACGATGCTGTACTTCGCGGCGCTGGTATAGCGCGAGAAGTGCAAGCTAGCCAGCGCGGTCAGCTTTCTTGTACAAAGAAGTGCGCAATTCAAGCAACGGAAGATCTGAATAGTGTCATATGAAACCAGGATTGGAAGATCCCAGGTCAATGTTTGGAGCAGCCGTGAAGTGGAGTGATGACCGTGAATGTTGCTTACCGTACTCGAGGCTCCGCAATCCCTTGTATGACTGAGGACACAAGTGATGAGGTAAGAACAGTCGCAAGACTAGAGACTCATTCTCCGAAGCTCAGCAACTCAAAGATAGGGACCGCGATTCGTCTCGAGGGCAGGTTTGCGTAAGAAGGAGGAATGGGGCAGCAACCCTGCAGAAGAAAATGCTCGGCGTGGCGTGTCTACGGGTAAAGATGGCAATGCTCACCGTCGCAGTGCGCCCATGCGGATGGAAGAGAAGAGCGGAATATCAAGCTTGCCTGAAGGCCCTATGACTGTCGAAGGGGTGGAGGTTGTGGTCTTGGTCGCAAATGGAAGCATTTGAGCGCGTGGAGAGTTGGATCGTGGAAATTGGGCTAACCGCAATGGGAACTAGCCCTTGTCAAACGCCGCCATGTCTTACTCCCACTCTGTGCCAAAGCTCCATATTCCGTGGCCACAATAGAAAACTGTGGTTGGTGTTGTATCTACACACGTCTTCTACAAGTTCTTGCCGCTGTTCTGCAATTGTGCGACAACTTCCCGCACGCAAAGCCAAGACAGCCATCACGCAAGCTTACCCAACACGGTAATGGCATATGCATCATCTTTCAGCCCGCAATACGTGCGAAGTTCATGGGACTTTTGCCATTGCATTCACTTCAAGACATCTTCTCGAAGCCGAATCACTGCCTGATTCATTGATCCTCATCTTGTGTCGCACGTTGTCCCCGGTTTCAGAGGCAGACGTCATTAGCCATGGCACTAGATGGATCCGCGCCAGAAGGAACTTTCAAAGCCTTCTCTGCTTTCTTTCTTGAGCGCACATCAATCGTTAATGCTCTAACTTGTTCGAGGCTAGACTTGGTATTCATCATATAAACTCTTGGGTTTAGAAATGAATGTTTGTGCGATTGCACCCCTCAAGCCTCGCGAGTAAATGACGCACCATGTGAATAGTGATTCATAGGTACGCAACAGTGGACGACGACAACAAGGCTTCTAGAATCAACTATTTGATTAGTAGTCCACTTTACATCACCGCTGTATGTCAATATCCCGCCCTCAATGACGGCCAAAAGCAGCTCCTTCCAAAAGCACTGGGGGAAAGACCCGGACGCCTCCAAAGCGTAGCACCATCCCCTCATTTTCCCACTCTGCGAAGGATATGAGAAACCTTCCCGGCCTCCTTTGCATGAAGTCCGCTCAGCCCAAGCTGCGCACCGCAATATCCGTACCTTCCACGTCAGACCTTTTCAAATGCTCCCATTGGCTAGCCTCTCATGCACGTCAGCGGTGATCAGAAACCCTGGCGCTGCCGCCAAGCTTACTCCATGACTTGAATCGTAATGCGCTGATGAACCTCAAAATTTAAGCGCACGCTTCCTCGGAGGCGATCAAATGGCCGATGCCTATATCCTGATGTTCCATTTGCGTGATGTCGGGCGTCTGTGAATTTACGATTTGGCCGTGTGATACATTCATTCAAACGATGAGAATCTGAGTAAATCGACGAGAATTTGCAACACACGAACTGAAAGGACCAGAACTTGGAACGTCCGCAGTGAATTGCTACTACCATCTGCACATCCATCATATCGATCCATCTCCATCCGTAGCTCTCCTACCCCTCCATATCCTCGACACCAATGCACCGCCACCCACCAGTAAATCCAGACAGCAGAGAAAACAAACTCAGGCCATAGACTAGATGTTCCGATGAATATCGCCAATTCTTTTATCCAAACAGCCAAAAGCCGCAGCAGGAATCGCTGGAAACGCCGACCAGAACGCTCAGCAAATAGGGCCCTCTAAAGGGCACGTGACGAAGACGAAGGAAAGTTGCCCTCGCAGGGGACTGAACAGAAAGGAAATTAGTCCTCTGGGGACATCGAGAGACCTCGCTCTTGTAAATGAGAGAGTCGTTTCGTACCGCAAAGAAAGCGTTAGACATTATAGTGATGACACACATCACACGCCAGTGATACTAGTCATAATCACCGTCCGGTATCTAGCTGTAGATTGACCTTACGTCTGCTATGCGATGTGCTACTCCTCGGCGAAGAGTTCAACACAAAATCCGGGATTGGTGGCGTCATTTCTCTGCTTGGGGGTGATGGGCTGCGTGATGAGCTGCCCTGAGGGCTGATAGCGCGGTGAAGAGGGCTAGGACTCGCAGCTCGGCTGCTATTTGAGCGCATCCGGCTGTATGGTCGAGGTGGGCAGGTGATCATCTGAGTTGCGAGTGGGCTAGCGAGGATGTTGGTTCCTGGAGTAGCAGCGGGAGGCGGAGTGGGACTCTCCGTTCGGAAGAGAGGGTGGATGTGGGCTTCGCTGACAGCAGGGCTTGGTGGGCGTGATGTATCCGGGATCTAGAGCTCGGGTTAGAATTTTCAGAACGTGTCAGAGTAGCGTTTCTATGTACCATTTTGGGTGGAGGTTCTAATCCGCTATCGCTATCGTCGTCATCATCATCATCACCAGACGAAGCAAACGGCCCATCCAATGCTCGAGCAGGCGATGCTGGACGACTCCCCGGGATGGGTTCCAGCGCAGTCCCTCTTGATGGTGCCGATGCTAGGAGCGAAGCGGATGCGGATGCAGACCCAGCAGTCGAAGCTATCTGAACGACTGTGTCCCTTGTGGAAGGATCTACCTCCCAGGATTGAAATCCGTCGGGGTGGGACGAGTTCTCGATGGAGTGATTGTCAGTCGAGTAGATGCTGCGCGTATCGCGAGTGAAAGATGGTTGCTTGATCAGCTTCGTCCTAGATGTGACCGGCCGGACCGCGTGTTGAAGGGAGTCTCTCCATGACTTTAGTGAGTTGGAGGATCGTGCTGAGAATGTGGGCGAGGGAAGAGCCGCAAGAGGTGAGCTAGGCTGTGCCGGCTGAAGCATGTAGAGATTTGAGGGCGTATTCGAATATCGCATTTCGGACATGACTGAGTCCCGGGGCCCAGAAACGAAGACCGTTTGTGCTTCCAGCTTCGGTTTACTCCAAAGTGGCGAGGAATACATTGCGATCTGACTCAAACAAGCCAGTACCCACGCGACTATCTGACCTGGGATCTGGCTGTCCCAATTGACGACGGCGGCGCGCGAGTAAGACGTAGAGATTTCGTCCCGTCTTGTTTTGATAGTGGCGATCGAGACCAAGGACACAATCATCGCTCCAGCCGTAAGTACGACGCAGCTGATCGTAAGTAACCTTCTTCCCTGCGAGTGCTTGATGATGCCTCCTCTTGTCCACGCATGCTGAAGTGAGAACAGCGTCACTGAACCCAGCGCAATGAAGTCCAGGACACTTGAAGTGACTGCCAATCCGGCAAAAGGAGCATGTGCGACGGATAAGGAAGTGGCGTCAAGAACGTCCAAAGTAGTGTTTGCAGCGGTAGCGGACCATGCCACTACTCCAAGAAGTGAAAGGTAGTTGCGGCGAGACAGGAACATGCTGCGTGAAGAGCAAAGGTTTGACACCTGAGCAGCGAACGAGCTCGAGTGCTGCAAGATCTGGTGGGGCACAAAGTGATATGAACCGGGATCCAAGCTGACACGGTCAGGCCTCGAAGTCGGGAGGACGAAAGGTGCAGGGCGATGTCTGGGGCGAAGTGAAGGAACCGGTGCGACGTCCACGAGTCCTTGGTACTGCACGCAGGTACTTGCCCCCTTGAGACGGATTGAGGCGGGCAATTCAAGACTGGACCATAGCAGTGGGTTGTGGGATGTCGAAAGTAATGCGGATGAAGAGGAAGTATCAGAGTCCTGCGCGTGGGGTTGCAGATCGCACGCCTAGCAACGGACACGGGCGAGACCGAACGCGTTCGAAAACGAGATGAGGTGTTTACGTGTAGTGCTATAGCTCAGCGGGTGAGGGCGACGCGGAGGCCGAATCCGGTAAGCTGACGTGCTCGGAGGTGTGGCGGTGGCCGGCTTATGCTGGTAATATCCACAACCCAGGTCGGCGGTTAGAAGTGTGAAGAGGAAGCTGTTTGAGCGACAGGCGCAACAGAGCGACAGAAACGAATGATGGCTGGAAATACACAGCGAGTGTTGAACGAAGGACAGAGCAAAACCACGCAGAAGAGTGTGGGGATCCACGAGGAGTTAAGATTAAATTTAGAAGAGAGCGGAAAGGCTGGATTATTGTTTTGTGGGCTGCGTCGCGCAGCACGCGTTTCGACCAGGATGGCGCAAGGCAAGATCCCAGGAGCAGCGACTGGCTTCTCGGATGTCTGCACGACCTGTGCGAGGCACACAGAAACATTGGCGCTGCATGATGCAATCAGTGGCTCGACGCTGGGCCAATTGCTCGAGTCACCGCGATATCATGCGGGTTTCGAGAACAGGACTGCGCGACGAGAAGCGAAAGGTTAACAGATGCTCGGAGGGCTGTGGAATGAGCGGCCAATGGCAGCAGTGGCTGAGGGGCCAGCTACCGCAAGGCTCGTTTGACCACGAGCAATCCCCAGGGTCTCCTGTGTGGCATTGACGCTCCCCAGCTGTCACGGTTAGCGTGGAGCGGCCTTCATCTCCGACGCGTTGTTTGGAGTTTGCTTCTGCACACAAACAAATAACAACATTGAGGTTGGAGCTCGGCGGCGCCGGCGGCGGCGTCAGTCCATCGCGGCGCTTCTGACAGAGCGATATACGGAGGTAGGACCAGTGTCGATAGTGCAGTGCCTGCAGTGCTCGCGTGGTACGACGTCTACCAATTGGCAACCGTCGTACAGCGCTGCAGCCACTGTCTGAGATGTCATGGGCGACAGTCGAAACGACACCCCTCACGTCGTCGCTGGGAGGGCCTGTTCAAGGTCATGACGCCGAAACAAGCAAGAAAAAGGAAAGCAAAGTCGCGCGGAGGCGGGTGGTGGCACGGTGATGGGTGGTGATGCACTGGTGTGTTGACCTTGTGGGGCGACCGCTGCTGTGACTGGGATGCCCGATGCTCGCGAAACCTTGGTCAGCGCAACGTCGGAGTTTTGGAGAACATTGGCACGTGATTGGAGCCACAGCAGGCACCGCCACCGCCACGTCGTGGCAGCCTTCGGTACATCCTTCCGCCGGCGCCGGCTTGGCTGTCCCGCAGCAACGAGTGGGTACGTAGGTGAAGGTGCCTCGGGCTCATCCAAAGTTTCCATCGCCTTCGCCCGCTTGTTACCAACAAACGCTGTAGCCTTGAAGAATCACATTTCCGACTTCGGGCGACAATCGATAGTCCAAACCATATAAAGCACTCTGCCCAGGGCAAGCGCTCTCTCGACACCCCGCCACCCCCACTCAACAACCACTGACCTCACACTCGCCTTCCCGGTGATCATTCCACCACCACCGTCACGATGAAGATCACATTCAAGGTATCCTACTCCGTCCACCCTAGAATTCAGCCCGGAGCAGAGAGCTTACATCAGCTGCAGGACCTTAAGCAGAACAAGTTCGTCATCGAAGCCGAGCCATCAGAGACGGTATGCGAAGCTCCTTTACCCACGAATCTGCGCGTAGAAAGGGTGGCTGACATCCATCGTAGATTGGCGACCTTAAGGGCAAGATCCATGCAGACAAGGGCTGGGAGGTTGCCCAGCAGAAGCTGATCTACTCCGGTATGTCTGCCTTGAGCTAGTCGAGCTCTTCGACTACCGCTCATACCAGGCGCTGACCCGCGACATAGGCAAGATTCTGCAAGATGCGAACACAATCGAGTCCTACAGCATAGAGGAGAAGGGCTTCGTCGTGTGCATGGTGTCCAAGGTTCGTGCGACATTGCCACCAGACAGAATCTCCCACTGACAGCCCTCGCAGCCAAAGACAGCCGCAGCTTCGTCAAGCAAAGCCGCCCCTTCAACACCGGCTCCTGCCCCCGCGCAGACTCCCGCCGCGCCTGCCGCCCCGGCGCCATCATCAGCGACTCAGAATGCCCCAGGCACACCTTCACCCGCCCCCGCCCAACAAGCCTCCGATCCGCGACGCTTCGATGATCCATCCGCATTGACCATGGGTAGCGAGCGCGATGCTGCCATCGCCAATATGGAAAGCATGGGATTTCCGCGTGCTGAGATCGACCGGGCTATGCGCGCTGCGTTCTACAACCCCGATCGTGCGGTCGAGTATCTCCTGACCGTGAGACGTTCCTCAACGCCACTAAAAGATGACGTGCTAACGTGCAACTTAGGGGATCCCAGATAGTGCACAAGAGCAACAAGCCCCAGCTACCCCAGCGCGGGCACCCACCTCTCCCCCGCCTGCTACTGGAGGCAATACTGGTGCAACTGCTGCTGCCCCCACTGGTGGTGACGAGCCCATAAATCTGTTCGAGGCAGCTGCCCAAGCTGGACAAGGCAACCGCGGCGGTGCAGGTGGTGCTCGCGCCGGGGCCACTAGTGGTGCAGCTGGAGCTGGAGGTGGAGCTGGCGCCGCGCTCGGCAGCAATAGTCTGGATTTCCTGCGTAACAACCCGCAATTCCAGCAGCTGCGACAGGTGGTACAACAGCAACCGCAAATGCTCGAGCCCATCCTGCAACAGGTTGGTGCCGGAAACCCTCAGCTGGCTCAAATGATTGCGAGCCACCCAGACCAATTCCTTCAATTGCTCGCAGAGGATGCCGATGAGGACGCCCCGTTGCCGCCAGGTGCACAGGCTATCAGTGTCACCGAAGAAGAGCGTGAGGCTATTGAGCGTCTGTGCCGTCTTGGTTTCGAGCGAGATCTTGTCATCCAGGCCTACTTTGCGTGTGACAAGAATGAGGAACTGGCCGCAAATTTCCTATTCGACCAGCCAGACGAGCCAGAAGAACAGTGACCGAATGTCAATAGCTCTTTCGTTTCTTCAGCTGCGGAAATCCTTTACATCAGCTTTCGTCAGGTCGTTTACCGGTTTTGGACGCGAGGGCCCCATGTTACAACCATCTCTTTCACGTAACCACGCCCGGTAGCTTCCTTCGGTTTCACTGCTCATCCGAGAGTCCCGGCTTCTCTCTGTACATGTGCTAGTGGCATGATACCCTCTTTCCACCGAGGCGGCATTTTCGACCAGATTGAGATGTAGGTAGTTTGGCGCGGCAAAGGCGATATTCGTAGGGAAGTGAAAAACGATGCAATGGCATTTGATTGATATCCTAGGCCCACTCGTTGCAGAGAAAGTACATCAAGATGCTCTAAGATTGAGTGATGTCCTATGCAGTCATTTCATGTGGTTGGCTCGGCTGCGAAAATGCAAGATTGAGCAATACCGTTATCCACGCATACCTTCGGCGATATGTGCTAGGAAAGACCAAGTCCGTTTGTCCCCATGTTGCTGTAGCCAAACGACGCCTTTCACGATAACTCATGTACTCCATCCATGACTCTCGACGTCTGACTACCCCTGCACTTCCTTACCTTCAAGCCAACGCAAGCACGCACAACCAGGCCCCAGCACAACCAACGACCGCAAAACGTTTTGGTGCAAACTCATCATATTCACTCCCTAGTTCACCTCTATACAAGCATCTATCAACAACTATCCGTCTCGCTCCTCACTCCCGCGGAGTCTTCCTAGTGCGAACGCCTTCCCGCATGCAGAAAGAAAGAAGAAGGGTATAATAACGGCTAAAAGAACCATGTACAGCAGTGTGCTTCATATGTGTGTGTGTGTATGTGAGCTGCGAATGCAACCCGAAAAGGCCAATCCATCAAGCCGGGCCAGAGCACTATACTGAAAAGAAAGGGGCTGCTAAAAGGGGGCGTGAAGTCAAAGAAGACTTGCCACGAGTAAAAGAGCAGGGGGAGGCGCAGAGGTGAATGTTGGAACAGTTGTCTTTGGTTGCGTATACGTGCTTGGGTTCTATCTCCGGGCCTGTAGCTCCGTTAGCAAGTCGTTCAAGGCGGGGAGATGATCGGGGTGCTTACCAGACTTCCGTTCCCCACAGCAGCTCTCTGTTTGCCTAACCAGCTCCGTGGCGCCTCGCTCTTGCGCTGCAGGATAACGGTATTGCTTTGCAATCGACTCGTCATGTCGTACCAAGCCGACGTGATGAGTTTGTTCTCGCGACGTAGAGCTTCGACTTCTTGCTGTAGTTCGGCCTGTTGGGCATTAGTCTGTGATTCCTACCAGCATGACACATTGTGGATATCCGCCGAAGCAGATTGATGGGAAAAGAAAGACTTACCGAGCCCTTCTCCACACTCTCTTGGCTCGTCTTCTCGAGTTGTTCGCGGAGATGGTCGTTCGATTCCCTTTGGTCTTGAAGATCCTGCGTACATCGTCAGCATATCGTCCACCAGTGTAGACTATAACAAAACAATGAAATCCAAGGCATGGAAAGAAAGGAGGCGGAGCAAGTCGTGCTGATAAATATACTCTTCAACAACGCCATGCATAGGACAAACTTGCCAAGGGTAAGATCGATCGCCTATCGTCAGTCGCAAGTAGTGAACTCTTTGACGGTGAGATGAGGTTTGCAAGCTTATGGCCCCAAGACGTCTTTCCTGTGCTGATTGTTGAAGCGGATACCTCAGACTTCGACTTATCGTGCGCCTTCGCCTTTCCTTTGCCCTTGTACGGTGTCGACACAAGGGTCGCTGCCGACTCCGAAACTTCCAGCGGCAGGCCAGCGGTCGAAGACCCGGAAGTCATGACAGGACCCCGTCTACGCGCCGAAGAAGGTCCTGGATCCGAATGAAATTGCTGATTGCTTACTTTCTTTACCATGTCAAGCGCCGCTTGCGATTTCAGTACTGTTTCCGCAATGTCGGATGATGTGGCTTCCAGCACCTTCGGCTGCGCTTCTGAAGGCGTGGCGATCACGCCTTGTATCTGTTCTCGGATCTGCCGTAACGTCTCTTCTCTCATGAGTTGTAATAGTTCCGGGCTGAGGTTGTCCTTTTCAAGTAAGGAACGAAGGAGAAGGCTCCTAGACTCTTCATTTTGAAGCTCGAGATCCCGTAGTTTCTGGTTAGTCCTCTGCTGCAATGCCAACATGCGGTCGTGCTCAGCCTGCAGACTTTCGTTCTTAACGGCTTCATCCACGTCGGACTCTGGCATAGGGTCAGATGAATGTTGACAGTATGGCGGACTAGCTTACTTTTGTTGAGCTCGTTACGTATTTCCGCCAGCTCCAGATCTTTCTCACGCAGCCTTCGCTGAAACTCTTCGAGCTCAGTCTCTGTAGCCTGGAGCTTCTCGTTCTGCTCAAGAAAGGGTCTGCATAACATCAGCATCGGGTGGGCGACACGAGCGTTCTGGAACCAATACCTTTGGCTGTCTTCATCCTTGTTAGTCATCATGTCTGATCTTAGACCCAGATTCTCCTGCATCTGCTTGAGTGTCTCCGTCTCCATCGACTTTAGTCTCGCCTTCAAAATATCCACCTGCTGGGCTAGCGCAATCGAGTCCGCGCTCACCCGGCCTTCAGAGACAGACTTTGCGCTCGGTGGCTCAATGTTATCGACGCTCGTATCCAGCGCGAGCTCGTCTTCGAGGCTACCTCCGCGGCCCTGAGACTCCAGTTCCCTCACGCGGTCTTCGAGCTCCCGCCTGACTTCCTCAGCCTTGTACTGCAGCTCCTTCGTCTGTTCCAGCTCCTTCATCATGAGCAAGTTGTCATGTTCGACCCTCGCTCTTTTGGACTTCTCCTCGAAGATGCTCTGCTCGCAATTGACCAGCGTTGCGCTGTTCTCCTTGTTCACTTTCTCGAGTGCGGCGCACTTGTCCTCGATCTCTTCAAGCTCCTGCAGCCGCTCGCGAACTTCCTGCAGCTCTTGCCGCACAACCTCGAGATTCTTAGACTCCTTGGACAGGGACTCAATCTTCTTCTTGAGATTCTCATTCGCCTTGGCCTTCTTTTCGAGCTCGTCACGCTCGGCCCTGACGAGCTGCAGCTGGTCCCTCATCTCCTGCCTTCCTTCCTGTTCTGCCTCGAAACGAGCGTTGCGCTTCTTCAGGCTCTCTATGATGTCCTTGGCATTAGCGTGGTCACCCTCGAGCCGATCGATGTATTGCCGTTCACGGGTCAGCTCGTGCCGTAATCGCTCGACCTCGTCCGACGAAGCGCCCTTTGTTCCCCGGTCATCGAGATGTAGCTTTGCTTCTACGAGCTCTTCCTCAAGCTGCGAAATTCGACCTTTTGACTGGTCGACCTCCTCCTTCAGCTTGGCTACCTGTGTTCTGAGCGCGTTCCGATCCTTGTTTGACTCGAATAATAGCGCCTCCTGCTCAAGCTCCGAGTCTCTCCCTACGTTTGACTGTGCGTTCGAGACGGCCCGTGTGGGTGTGCTATATCCAGACAACCTGGGCTCCGCAGTAAGCTCCTGGTCGACACCAAGCTCCGCCATGCGCCTATCCAAGGCCTGTAGCTCTTGTATGCCGTTTGCTATGGCGCCCGCCGAATTGCCCAGCTTCTCCATGTGTCCTAGCATCTTCTCGCCGCTCTTGGGCGATGTGCAAGCTGCGACCAGCACTGCCATGGTGAGCTTCGCCGTGAGCATCATGGAGCCGTCTCGAGCGCCCGTCTTGAGGTCTGGTATCATGCGTTTGCTGAGTACGGGCAGCTGCTCGCATTCCTCCCGTATGTACTGCGAGACTGCGCGCTCGATGTGCTTGAGGTTCTGCCATTTGGGTATCCAGCTATCGGTGATGGATCGCCGGCGGTCGGTACTCTCATCGAAGTTGGGGAGGGAGTCGTTGAAGTAGTCGGCATCGATGTCGGCCAAGATCTGCCAGAGGACCTGGCCGTCTTCGAGCTGGTTCCATGCCGTGACGCGGCCCGGGACGTCGAATGTGTTCACCTGTCACCCCGACATCGTCAGCCATCGCCCAGGGATGAGTTGCAGTCGCTAGACGCGTGCTTACCCAGTCCAGGAGGGCTTTCAGAAGCTCAGGCTTGAAGTCGTCCATGGTGGGATCGCGGGGCTCACGACCCGCAAGCGCGGTGTGTTATTCTGGGTGGTAGTGTGCGAGTGTAGAGCGAGTGGCTTCTATGCATTATGAGCGGGCGACGGTATCATGGGAAATAATAGCGAGAAGTTGCGGCGAGGCGGAGGTTGATGCTCGACGCGGTGGTCTCGGTAGTAAAGCCACGCTAAGCACCTCCTCGACACTTCCACAGATGTAGATGTGGCCGCACGTCGCTGCTCAACATGTGCTGTAGAGACCGACTCTGTGGGAGCGATGCCTGTGGTGATCTAGGCCATACATCAGATGGCGTGCATGAAATTGCAGTCTGGTCTGAAACCGGTCGCGTCCCCAGAACACGCTCGCCCATTTCATCCTCTTTGGCGGGGGTCCGACGGCAGCCCCCGTCGCGGATGCGACTCGCTCACAAACATGTACGTCATTTGCTCTTGAGTATGCAGCTGGATTGTACTTGTCGTCGTGCTAAGTGCGATTGTGATGTTATATATTGTGGACTGTTGAATTGCAAAGGAATCCCGATTTATGAAAGACGCCGCATGACCATTAACCCAAGCGCCACCAAGACGCCCACGGTAAGTGCAGCCTTTTTCCAATCATTGATTATCATCGTAACGCCGATAGCCATTCCCAAAGAGACATCCAACCTCATGTGTGTATGTGTGTGTAGAAATAACGCAGGACTCCGAGTTCGCCACGAGCCAGCTCTATCTCCAAATGCACGCCTTGACCGTTCGTAACCGCTCTTTCCCTCTAGAAATGAATCCCGCTCTCGTCCTTCTTGTCTCCCTGTGTAGTCACAATCCCGTCGCTCTCGACAAGCGCCGGATACTCTGTGCTCAGGGCCTCGATCTTGGGGACATTGTTCTTGGGGATGTCGGCGGCGAAACCTGGGAAGATGTCTACAGACACAGACGTCAGCCTCTTGTTCGTCTCTACATTCTGTTCGCGACTAGGATGCCTTGCGAGAAGCAAGACAAAGCGCGCGCGACGAAACCAACTCACTGTACTTGTGCGTGACCTTGCCGCCATCCTTCTCCACCGTCTTTATCGCGCTCTGCACAATACTTTCCGGCGCACCATTCGGCCAGCTGACAATAACGCTAATGTATTCGGGAGGGACGGCCATGGCGACAGCAGCGAGAAGCGCAACGATGAGAGAGAAGAGTGCGAAGCGCATGTTCGGCTTTGATCGTATGTAGGCGGGAGCAGGCGGAGGTGCGTATCTGTATGCTTTATCTACCGGTTCAAGCAGATTCGGCGGTCGTCGGAAAGGTGCGTAAAGAGGAAGGCAGTTAAGTATTGTAGGGTCGGTGCCTAGTAAAGTGGGTGGTGAGACTGGGGTAAGGGACGGAATGTGCCCTGCATCATCGTTCCTAAAGCGGCAGGTGGCGGCTGGTGGATGGAACCATGTCCTTGGCAGCGCCGCCTCAACGTCCCTTTCCCATCCAAGTGTACCACCGGTGGTACGACCATAATTGAAGCACGTGCAGATCCATCACCATGCATACGCGTACACAGTCACCTCACCACTATCGTGAGTGCGACCAAGCTATACGATACTAATGAGTCCGTTCATTCCAGACGACTGTTTCTATCTACCCGCCAACAAGACGGTGCCATCGGTTCGCAACGAAGCTGCCGAAGATAAAGCGACGAGACTTTTCTCTGGCGAAGCTGAGGCCTTGAACCCGAAAGCGTAGACGAGACGAGTCTCCTTATTTTCATCCCTTGCAAGTATCCATCCAGCAAAGTAAATAAAGCCGCCGACGCCACGTGCCATGACAAGACAAAGTAAGGAAAAAAGCCGCCCTTGCACAGGCGTCCACATGATACGCATGCGACCAAGCCTTGCTGATGAGGTGGATTCGGTGTCATAAAATAAGACAGGGATAGAAAGAAAGAATGAGCCGTGCTGATTGATGGTGGGAAAGGATGGGCAAGTAAGGATACAATGAATGCAAGGGCATGATAATGATGGCAGCATGGTAGCCGTGCCGAAGCGCCCGCAGGATGCCGAATAATAGCCCATGCTCCGCTGATATGCTCGTGTCGCAAGAATAATACAGACGTTGTGCCGAACGATGATCCAAGTAGCCATGGCTTAGGTGAGCAACAGCCCGCGAGGAGTCGCTCTTAGATCATCGAAGGCAAGATCGTAGGAGATAAAGAGATCGCGCCTCAAGAAATAGCCACCCAACACAGCGAGGGAAGTTGACAGCTGATAGGGATAGAGCGTATTGATAGGCAGTGTCAGGAACGTATGCAAGCGAGGGCGGCCGTGAGTCGTTAGTTCGTAGCGTCATCGAACATAAGCGCTTAGAAAAAGTTGCCCGGCATGGCAGAGGCCATTCCGTACTGCTGATACGTCTGGTTTTGTACAGAGTTCTGCAAGTGACTAGGGAGCGGCGGGTTGCTCATGCGATGCGGCTGGGGAGATGCAATGTTGGAGCCGTAGTTTGCCGCAGCGGTGTACATCGGAGGAGCAGGGTAGCCGTTGGAACCCGGCTGGCTCACAAAGGCACCACCAGTCTCCGGCGACTGCGCACCATGCGGGGAACCATGAGCGGAACGACCGGTGAAAGCCGCGAGACGAGACTCTCGCTCTTGGACCTTGCCCTGGATGCGGCGGCCATAGGGAGTCTGACGGATGCCAGGGAGGATCGGACGCATGGCCTCAATGAGGTGGAGGCACATGTCCGGAGGAGCGAACTCCAAGGCCGTCTGGATGACGTAGTTGCCATACGAATCGCGCATCAGCTTCTCCAGCTCATCCGGGTGCATCATCTCCTCGATCATCATGAGCTTGGTGTTAGCGTCGGCGCAACGTACACACTTCTCGATAACGTTGGAGCTGAACTTCTGCTTGGATAGCTCAGCGATCTTGGTCTGGAAGCTCATGCAGAGGGGCGTGGTGAAGCTCGGGTCGTTGAGATCGAGGATGTACTGCACAACATAGTTGCCAAAGGGGTCCTGCACGAGGTTGAACGCGTTCGCAGTGATCTGGCGAACGAGTTGAACCTTCTGGAAGCCGGAAGCATGGTCGATGCAGCGCTGGAGAACGCAGCAGCCGTGGCGGTGGGTGCCGACGGTGATGCAATGGAGACCAACAGCGTCAAAGATGAATTGCGCGTCCTCAGCCTTGAGGTGGTTCAGGCACTTCTGAATGACGTGGTTGCCGTTCAAGTCTTGAATGAGGTCGACCACCTGGTCACGCAACGCGTCCATGATCATCTGGATCTACAACGAAATTAGTATACTCGCAGACAGAAGTCAAGGGTGAGACACTAACCTGCTCTGGGGTGGAGATGAACTCGATCATTTTCTGCAGAGCACGGGTGCCATGCTGGTTGAGAGCGATCTGAACCAAGGAAGAAGCAGCATTGCGCACGAGCGTGTTGCGCTGCTCGTCGTTGGTATACTCCAGCAGCTTCTGGCAGAGGTAATTGCCGAAGGGATCTGATTGGGTTAGCGAGAGGACATACTGGACATGGAGATAGACTTACCAGTCATGAGCTCAACAACGTGGGGAGCGGTCTCATTGAATATGATCTGCAGATATTCTGTGTTGCGCTCCTCAAGCTTCTTCTGCAGGAAACGGCAGCCATGCTGGTCCTTGCATAGCGTGTAGATCTCATGAGCCGGCATAGTCTTTAGATCATAGTTGACGAAGCGATTTGCATCTTCTGTTAACTTAGCATAGGTGGCACCGGTGAGAGGAGTGAACTTACCGCTCTGCATGCGACGGCTCTGGATGACACGAGCTTGGCTGTCCTGAATGCGACCGTTGGAACCATACTGAGCATATGGAGCAGCCGCATAGTACGGGGGAGGACCACCACCAGCGTACATGCCGTTAGGGTTGTAGGTCGGGCCCGATCCAAGTTGAGGACCACCCAGAGCCATGCCGTTCATGGCGTTGTTCAGCATGGACATGCCATAGCCATAGTACGGGCCAGTGGCGCTAGTGGCCGTAGAGTACTGCGAAAGAGTAGGAGAGCCGATAGTGGAGGCCGAAGAACCATTGACCGGCGCGCCTGAGGTCATAGATGGGCCGAAGGGAGCAGCGCTCGCATGAAGGCCAGACTGCATCGGGCGATAGTCCTGCTCCTTGAATCCGGCAGACAGCTCACGGCTATGGCGGTTGAGGGTGTTCTGCGGGTACCGACCAAGGGCAACGTTGTGGTTTTGGAGATGTTGCTCTGCGTGAGTGTTAATACCGGAACCATTGACACCGTTGACACCGTCACCGTTCTTCAGAGTCGGTACGTCGCTGGTCGAGTAAGATTGCTGCAGCTTAGGCATACCATTGGGGGGGCTAGCATAGCTAGAGCGGTTCGAGGCAGCGCTCATCGGGCTGAAGTTGAACTCCACGGAGCGGCGATTCCCGGCCATGTTCTTGTTAGGGGTCGTCTCGCCAGCGCCGTTGGCTTGGCCAATGTCATACTCATCCACCTGAGAACCCTTGCGGAAAGTGTTAGTAGGAAGAGACTGCTGAGCCTGGCGGTGTCGATATCCGGGCCAAGCACCGGACTGGCCGTCCGGACCCGGTGACTGTGAAAGAGCAAGGTCAAGTGCGGCGGAGGAAGCAGACAGCTCCATGCTATTTCCTTGACTACGACGTACCAAGATTGGGAACTTGTCGTCCGTGGTGTTCATCTGAAGATAAGACTTGTGGTTCGGAGAAGCAGCAGGGTTGTGATCCTTGGCTTCGTCACCGAAGAGGTATCCCGTGGTATCGATGGATCCAAGAACGGAGGCCAGATCCGGGAGGGTTCCGTTGCTATTCGCGTTGGGGCGACCGGAGCCGAGCACGGGCATGGACATGCGGTTGTGGCTGGTGAAGTCAGATTGTGGGCAAGTGTTTGAGGGTGAGTAAACTTGTTGGAATGTGGGGGACGCGTGCTGTGGGGTTGGTGTAACCAGGCAACAGCGCACATCACCAAACTCGAGGTGAAGGGGTTTGACTTACTTGCGAGTGACCGGGCTCAGAGGCGTGAAAGCGTCATTGTCAAACTCATCGCTCTCCTCATCGGAGTTACGACGGGATCCGGGCATAGACTTGGACGGGAGATAGCCGTTGCCCTGGGTAGACGGAGGCGACATCACCTGCGAGCCAGAGCGGCTGCCGCGGGGAGTGATAGCGCCAGGGTTGATGCTCGACATGCTGAAGCGATTCGGACGCGAAAGCGAGGTCGGGAAACCGGTGCTGTTGCTATACTCGGGCGGAGTAGTCGGCTGGCTATGCTTGCCGTACTTGATATCGGTAGAGAGACGCTTGATCTCCTCTTCACCGTGGCGAGACTGCAAATCAATGAGCTCCATCTCAGCCTCAAAGCGCCGCCGCTGCTCCTTCAAATACTCGTACTCAAGTTTCTTTTTCTCAAGCTAACCAGCTGTTAGCGGGTTACTGAGACCGTGGCTTTGCAACGCGCGTGGCACGCGTGACGTGAGAGAGGCGGTGGGGTAGAAATGGAAAAGATGGCGGAAGAGTAGGCTCAAATCTCAGCAGAGACAGGCCCATACAACGGTGATTGTAGCAAAAGACTGAGAATTTCGGGGGGGCGTTGTCGTTGCGGGGTATAGGGAGAAAGAGGACAGGAGGTTTGTTTATATATTGCCCGCGCCGTGAAGGTGAGAGAGCTTGCCGGCGCGGCTTCGCAATTTTACTTATTGTCCAAATAGAAATGGCGGTGACCAAGGAAATGACAACATGGGAATTCGAAGTGAAGTAGAGTTGGGGTGCTTACAACTTGGAGCTTGTGGTACGTCTGAAATGCTGTCAGTATCAACTCTGCTTCACCTCGTATTGTGCTGTGGGTGTGGGAGCATCGACACAATCACAAGAAGGCGTGAATTCGAGCTTGCGCTCTCGTTCACGTCGGCCCGCTCATACAGACAGTGGAGCACAATCGCCGCTGTGCTCGCAAAGCAACCATGTCGATGTCCCAACCCCCCGCTTCAAGCAAGGGTGCTACGTACCGCAGTAGTGAACTCGGTCGGCTCAGCCGCCTGCCTACGCTGCTGGCCGATTGGTGAGAGCGGCGTGCTCAGGGTGGGGATGTTGTTGGTGGTGAATCGGCGGTGCAGCTGCCCGCGGGCATCGTTGGAGGAGGGTCCCATCTGGGCCCCGACGGCACGCAGGGGACTTGCGAGGGAGGAGAACGACGACTCTTCGCGGGGCGACTTGAGGCCGTTGCGGTCTCCCATGCCGGACGAGAAGGCCATTTTGCTAGAAATACACTGCGGAAAATTCGGTCAGCGCGCACATTCTTTGCGGCCAGAGCGTGTGGGGTGGGCGGTGGGCGGTGAGGACGGGTCTCGAAAAGGAGCTACCGCGGGCGCATGCACGGCTCCGTGAGAGATGGTGCTGGCAAGAGGAGCATACACACGGTAAATGGTACACGGGCGGACGCCCTGGGTGGTCTTTGTGCTGTGTTCAGAAGGGAAGAGAGGTCGCTGTCGGCCGTGGGAGGTTGCTGGTCTCGAGTGTTGGATCAGCGGTGGTAGCGCTTGGGCGCGGCAGAAGATGGTCCGAGTGTGAGAGTTGGGGCGACTGGCGGCGCGGATTTGGGCACAGAACGGAGGCGGGCGCAAAAAGACAGACTCTAGGAAACGCTCGAAAGTCGACGGCCAGCCCACCAGCGCGCGTTGAGGATACAGTAGAGTACAATACGGTGCGGCGGGAGCGAGACGGCGTGGTTAGCAGGACCCTGAGGCCCTTTAAACGAACGAGAGGTGCATGCAGCCACCGCGGTTGGAGCTAGTCGAGTCTCCGCGAGACGGTATTCCGCATATTGCTTCCCACGCCATGCCCCCATCCAGGCACCCGTCGTGCACCGCGCGCACAGCACGCACTGGTATGCTGCGGAGGCCATGCTCGAGCCCCGAGCCCTTGACGTTGTCCACGGCGTGGTCGTTCACGGACACACGAAGCTGCCCCAGCACTCGCACGCTCACGCTCGCACGCACGCTCACACAGGCACACGGTGGCCTGCCCGGCACCATGCCGCACCCTCTGCTCCTGCTGGGCCTCTCTGACTCCAATTCCTCCGTCCGCGGCGCCGACGACCATCTGTCTGGACCATGCTTGGGGAGCGGCCGCACCCTGGGCCCGCGCTGAGTGGCCCGAGAACGTCATCCGGCGCGGATGGACTTGGGCACACAGCACCCTCCCAATCGATAGCCGCAGATCTGCACTCTTGACAGTACATGTACAGATGCAAGGAGAGCCACAGTCGACCTCTGCGGCCGCGTTTGCTAAAATGCCGATGCAAGACGGCGCTAGCATCTTTGCAGGGCGAGCAGGAGGCCGGGTTTTAGAGTGGTGCCCTGGGGGCTCCCAGGTACTACGCGCACCGCCGTGCTACACGCCTCTGCCCGAGTCCGTCTCGCCGCTGTCGAATGGCCACAAGGCCTCGCCTGCCCCTTTGGCCTTTGGCCCCTGTCGCAGTAGCTCGAGCAAGTCGTCTGGCGGCATCGTGAGCCGCTGCAGGCGTGTCGACATGTCGGGCTGCTCGGCCAAGGCCAGATGCTGCAGAGTGATGGCTAGCCCGGTCTACAAAGGCTAGAAAACGTATGTGATGGCTCACCGCCTGTTGAAACCGCCGGATGGCTAACGCCGCTGGGGCTAGTTCTGCCGCTATTGAGGACATGGAGCGTTTCAGAATCCGCTGCCAGTTTCCCCGCACTCCCAATCGCTGCCCTCGCGACCGACATGACCCAGCCGGGGCGAACTGAAATGCCCTCTCGCGCGCGCCACGGCAGTGAAGTGGTGAGCAGTCTTGCTTTGGAGCGAGAAAGCTACCAGTACCACCGAGTCCTGCAATGTTTCGTCAAATCCTCCGCCGACAGACGTCGCAGAGCCCCCGTCGGCCTCCGGCATCGCACCTACCCCTCCATACCCCGCCTCCAATCCGCCCCATATTATGTCAGATATACCCCCCACCTCTCGATCCAGCCCACCTCAGCGCCCTTCCCGATGCCGCTCTACATCGTGCCCAATGCAGCAATTGATGCATGCCCCGAAGTCGAGGCTGAGCGGCTTTGCTTCCAATTGCCCCAGCGCTGCGTCGAGTGGCGGGGTGGGTAACGCATATGCACGAGCCCGCTGCACGCTGCCCGTGACAGCGCATACATACAGGCGTTCGCTGGGGCCATATTCATACCTTGCGCCCGTGAGTTGGCAAGTACGGTATACGGCCAACGGAGCTGCTACCAGGGTTTGTTGTATATGTTGCTTGCGAGTATACTCCGCCGGCATCGTACCTCAGCAATCTCCACTCCACTCGCCTGCGGATCAAGGCGTTGTATACCTCTCTCCTTGTCTGAAGCAACGTCACACTTCAGGGCACCCGAAGGAAAAGTAGCATGTCGCAAGCACGCTCCCGATCTCTGACCACCGGTCTTTGTGCTATTAACGCTGACTATCAGACAAGCCCTTCACTTGTCCACTCATCACCATCTAGGCAAGTAGAGGCGTATCAAGACCTCATTATCATATCAAGCATCCAGATTGAGACAAACACCATGAGGTACCGCGGGTAAACGCCGACTCCCTCTTAGTAGGGGGCATCGGACCGCAGTGTGTAGAATTTAGCCCGGCAAAGGTACAGTTTCACCCGACCAGGAGCCGAATAGCACCGCATTGTTGACTACAACCTCAGAGGGGCTTTGAGTACTAAGCAGGCAGTCGGTGGTGAGACTGCGCCCTTTGCTACGCCTATGTCTGTTTCGGACGGACCTGGAGGACGTGAAACTATCTGGTATTCTACCGCTACTGAGGAGTGCACTCGCTCGAATGGTATCCTGGAGGCACTTCTGTAGAGATACTAGTTGAGTAGAAACTGTATACGTACAAGTAATGTGCAATGCCACCCTCTCCCAAGATCCACCGCAACGGCAGAACAAATAATGACAGTGCTCTCCGTATGTGCACTCAAGCTCGAAGAGGAAGCTACACATTGTAGCTGGCTCTCAACCGATCTCTCCATCGCTCCGCCGAAACACCGCCTCCACTTTTCCACCTCTTCCACTTCTCATCTACCTTCTTCATCAACATCCTCTTCGGCCCTGCAGCCCCAATTGTGTGGGACGCGTTTCTGTACTCCAGTTTTCTTTCGCTTTGGTCCTCCAGACAGAATCTCAGCCGTTTTTCTCCTTTCCTGATGCACATGCCACACAAGATCCCTCGGTCATCTTTGGAAACCTCGACATGAAGGTCTTCACGGAGCAATCTCCCCATCAACCTCTCCATGGCTTGCCAGTTACGACGCTCAGCAGGATAGCTGACACATCGTTTGATGGTGTCGATTTCCCGTCGTGACAGCAGGAAATCGGCGTTGATGTGGTCGTTTTGCCACTGGTCCGTCAGCAATGTTGGTGACCCCGGCAATTCTCCAGCTTCATCGTCCTGGTGCTTATTTGGGCGAGACGTTTCGATCCACACCTTGCCATGAGGTTTGCGTTGACGAGATGGTAACGGCCGGCCCAGATTTTCCGATGGTATCTCGCGGGCAGAGACGAAGACCTTATCTCCTGGTTGCGGATAACGGCGTGTGACGACCTCCTTATATTTGCCATTCTGGTCCCACATGGCGAAACGAACGTTCCTTTCCGATCCTTGTGATGGATGCAGACGCCATGAGCGAGGTTGTTCGCGACCAAGGTCGGACGGTGGTGCTTCAACAACGTTGGGCTCAGCGTGTAGTTTTTCGACAGTGCCGATATCCCCCTAGGATCGAAATCGAATCTCGACCCTTTTCAAATGCCCTTCCACGGTCTCAATCATGTCCCCCAACGCCTTACGATCCTCCTTTCGCAGTTGTAGAGGATAAACGCCCCAGCCCTGCAAAGAAACTATGGCGCGAAATCGGATGGCCACGAGCTGCCTGTACTGTTGGGCATTTGCCACGTCCCCAAGGTCGTCGATATATTGTTGTAGCGATTGGATTATTGCATCGGTGTCCATGCCTGGAAGGAGGTGCCGCAAGCCGCAGAATGGACACTTGCGGGATGTATCGACTGGTACCGCTAGGAGCGTCATGAGCCTGCCTGCCCGGGAGATATCCGATGATAGCCATTCGCGCTCCTTTCGTTGATGTGTTGGCTCTGTGTAGACAGTGGAGCGCGGGCGTACGTGCGTTAGAAAACGGGGGAGGCGCATGGCGATAGTTGTTCGTGTGTTAGTGATAGAAAGAATGAACGATGGCGTATGGTTTTTCATTGATGCCTGTGGTGTCGGCTGTTAGAAGTGAAATTATGAGTTAAGGTCCAAGGGGATCTTCGTTTTAGCTGTGGGTCGTGGCTGCCATGTCAGTATCAACATCAGGCAAACCAAAGCTGTCCTTTCTGCCTATACCGTGAGCCATTGGTTCCACTTCTTGTAACTTGATGATTGCTCGAGATGCTGGCACGAAGATACAAAGACTAGAAGAGTAGTGAAGTTTTTCGAATCCTTTCCATGCATTGTTGATTGATATGATGTACACACCTATGCGACCCTCCTACTCGAAAACCATCTTATTGATCAAACTTCCAATCCCCTCAACATGTACCTCGACCTCATCGCCGTCCCCCAAAAACCCCTTCGGCTCCATAAAGATGCCCACCCCACTCGGCGTCCCCGTCATAATACAAGTACCCGCCCTCAACGTGCTCCCACGGCTCAAATGCTCGACCACCTGTCCAACAGTCCAAATCATATCATCCGTACCCGTCTCTTGTCTGATCTTTCCATTCACCTTTGTGCTCAGCTTCAACTTCATCGGATCGGCGATCGTGCTCGTACTCGCAATGCAAGGCCCAATCGGTGCAAACTTGTCGAAGCTTTTTGCGTAGCCGAATTGGCCACCGGATACCGATGCGGGGAGCTGGAAGTTCCGTGCCGACACGTCGTTGCCGACGGTGTAGCCCAAGATGTACGACGACGCGTCAGCAGCGGATACGTTCTTCGCGTCTTTGCCGATGACGATGGTGAGTTCGCCCTCGTAGTCAAGTTGCGATTGGCAGTCTGGATGAATGGAAACAGCATCGAGAGGCCCAGCAAGCGCATCCGCAGGCTTGGTGAAGATGACTGGGTTCGAGGGGATTTGGAGTTTTGCTTCTTCGGCGTGGTGTTTGTAATTGAGGCCGACGCACATTACGATGTTGGTTCGGGGGAGGGGGCAAAGGAGCTGGGAGATGTCAGCTCAAACCTACACGCCAAATAGATCCAGATATTCTAAGGTGGGATGTCCAACTGCAGAGACATACCTTCGAAACCGTCGCCTCCCCACCCGTCTTCTTGAACCCACCCTCAACACTCCCCTCCACTACAGCAACCTTCTTCCCCTCAATCTCTCTTGTAGGCACCTCTTCCTTCCCCAGATCACCGAAATAAGTCTTCCCGTCCTGCGCCTCGAACCGAACCAATCGATCAAAAGCCGCCATGCTGAAGCTCTTTGCACTAAACGCTCTCGTGCCTCGGACTATCTCAATTGGCGATACGCGGGGGTACAGATGTTTCGGTAGTAGTAAAGAAGTTGGGCGAGATAGTGAACAGAGAAGTGAAGTCGGCCTCACAAGCATGTTTCTAGAATAGAACGAGGAATTGCGCCGCTATAAGTGACGCGTTTGTTGCCCCACGTTGCATTGCTGTTAGCGGTAGTGGGGTCAGGCTGATGTCGGCAATTGATTGCGCCGGATTTCGTACGTAGCCGGGAGATGGCGGCTTCTGCTCACGGGACTGCGCGTCTGGTCTAGTAGGACGTCTGAGAATTCTAGTGTACATTTCCGAAGTTCCGAAGCAGATCTACGGCCAATGAATCAACAATCTCGAACAAGCAAGTCGGAAGAAATCAAACTTCAGGACAAGTAAGGAACATCACCATGAGCTAGTATTGGTCTTAGACTGTTTCAATTTCTTGAGAGCGATACCTTTGCTGTTATGCCACATCTGCAATTCATCTATCAAGATATGCAGATGGCCAGGTGTATCGTCCCAATGCTCTAACCCGTCATCTCCACCTCCCCATCCCCATTCTGCGCCTCGACCGGGTTGAGTCTGCTCAAGCAGCCGGGGCAGTTATGCAAAACCATATGACAAAACATATCGCAGTCGATGCAGAAGTGGCTCTCGCAGACTCTACATTCGTACCGTGCGCTCTCGCTCGCTTTCTGCTCCTCGCCATCGTTATCTTGCCGCAGTTCTGCAGGGGTGGCGACTTTCCCATTCGTAATTGTCTGAGCGTTTCGCTCGGCTCTAGATGTGTTCATGTCGGTATCCTCTTCTTCATCAGGCGGCTCGGGGAATGCGCTGAGGCAGCTAATGCAATCTTTGCTACCCATCTCGCGGGCGCGCTGCCAGCTTACTTCGGCCCAATTGCGAAGAGGGAACAGGTGGTGGTAGCTTCGCGCGAGATGGGTCGAAAGGAGAAGGGTGAGTTGGCAGCTGGGACATGTGATGGGCAGACTGCACACTTTGGCGCTGCATCTTGAGCAGGTATATCCGCCTGTTGTGAGGATACCGTGGCACGCGCACATGGTTGGGGTATCTTCAATAACGCGTGATGGGAAGCCCATCATCATGAGTGCGGCTGCTGTCTCGGCTGCCGTTGCTTGTGTTGCACGAACAACTGGCGGTGTTGTTGTCGCTAGCAGGAGCTCGCGGAATAGCTCTTGATCTGTTGCGACTACGTACTCGCTCTCATCGCCCGCGTTTGTACGGGTGACGATCTCTGTGCATAGCTTAAGTCGGGCACTCATGCCAATAATGCTGACGCGGATTCGATCGCGCACACAAGCTCTAATCGTTTGGTGCACGTCTCCAGGATCGAGTGACAGCAATGATCCGAAGACGATGATGACTTCACGGGTTCCATGACTCGGCGTATGGTATAATGTCGCCCTCGATAACTCCAACGCGTTCTGCAAGCTGGGCGCCCCTTTCGGTTCCTTGGGTATGTCATTCGGATTCCGCGGATAGCGTAGGTCTTGTATCGCGGCAATGTGCTCCGCCGGGTTTCCGGACAGCTCCGAGACCCTTATACACAGCCCATCGTGCATGCCGAGCACGCTCATCTGTGATATGGGGTTCTGCTCGAAGAATTCGCGGACGTATTCCTGCGTGAACTTGATCATAGCGATGTATCGATTTGGCCGCATATCCTTCTCATTCATCGCCTCCGATAGATCTAGTACGAGAACTACGTGGCGTATGATGCCCCGCTGGAAAGGTTTCGTGTCTTTTCGTAATCTGGCGCCAGCTCTCCGTTAGCATTGTTTGGGTCGCAGCACACATCCCCAGCAGCGCTTCCACATACCTCTTCCGTTTTCTCTCCTCCTCTATGTGCTGCAAGGTCCTCTGTGGAACCAAGTCATCCTCTCCTTCCCCATCCTCCGCGGGTACATATTCATTGTCCTCTTCTGGTGGCGTGCTGCCTCTCCGTGCCCACGCATGGGCCTTCCGTTCTGTCGCCTTTGGCTGGACCTTTGGTTGCGCTTTTCTCTTTCCCACTGCTTCCGACTGGGGCACTGAGCTGGCTCTGGAACCTACGTACTCCTCGTCAGAGCCGTTCTCACTATCCGACTCGTATTCTGAGTCTGCCATAACCAAAATCGCGCGGTGGAGGGCAGTTTTGATCGACCGCACCGCAAGCAGGGTTCGTAGCCAAGGTGATTCGAGCCTGAAATTCAGAAACCTGGGCTAAGGCGATCGGCGCCCTAGTGAGAGGTTTGTATGCGCGGACTGCGGCGGCGCAACGGGAGTACTTCGATGTGTTCTCGTGTCGGGTTATCGGGAGGCTCGAGATAATGACGTCGCGAAAGCTAATAGGTATAGGCTTCAAAGAAGACTTGCATATAATCAGATGACCGTATGATTACAATATTAGGCGCGAGGAACTGGTAATGCGGAGGGGTTAGGGCTGACGAGAAGTGTCGCGAGCTGCATCACGAACCAGTGCAAGGATCCACAATTGTTCGAACGCCGCAACGCATGAGCACGTGATTATGTTTTGCGACCGTCCGGATTTGCATGTGAAGGGTTTAGCAAGGAAGATGATCACGTCACTTCGGGAACAGGTATTTAACTTGAAAACTAACTGATATTTGCCTCGTCCTAACTACATTATGTATATATCGTCGCTAGATGGCAGCATGACTGTCCATCTAGACCCAAAGATCCCAAGATGGTATATCGCTATGCTGGAAAATCATGAACCATTAGAAACACCGCCTCCGTTTTGACTCCGTCCTATTAGCCGCCACTTTGTTCACGTGTAGGCACCCGATCCGCCCGCCACGGAGGGCATCGGCCAGTCGTCTTCAGTGATGCTAGACCAAAATACCCAGATTAAAGTTACTGCCAGTAGCGTAAATAGGGTTTCGAACATCCCGCCGTTGATCTTGCCACTGGTGCCACTGCAGATATGCACGCTAGCAACAAACTGGAAGATCTGCGCAATCGCAAAGCAGACGGCAGCACCAATGAGGTACACTAGGTGAACAATTAGGGAAAGTACTAGGGTTTGGGGCTAGATACGTACTCATAGGTTTCCTCTCTCCAAGAATGCGGAGCACCAAGAAGCTCTCGAGACAGAAGAAGACGACAATGAAGACCAAAGGTGCCAGTAGGTAGAGAGTGTACAGAGCGTAGCCGCGGTTGGCGCCTGTCAGCGAAGAGTCCCAGAAGCCGGTCCAGCTGAACCCGGTGTCCAGCGCAATATATCCTGTGCCGATGAATATTAGGGCAGCCGAGATAAGTATAAGGCCAATTGACACGGCAGTCCCGTCGTCGAGGAGCTGATAGCCGACCAGTCCGTTCAGCATGAGGATCCAGGCGGTTGCGACGATTGCGGCGAGGTGGACGGCGACAAAGGCCTGGAGAGTTCGTTAGCTTTAGTCTGCGCAGCTGTGGTTCCAACGTACCCGTCGCACTGGACTATCGAGTGGAAAGCCACCGATGGTGAAGATCTCGCATATCGACACTATCACGTAGCCGATTAGGAACAATTGCATCTCCCTGCCATATGTCAGTTGTGTGTTCCTAGGATGTGATAGCAACAGGGTCGCGCACCTTCTGCCGACAGCCGCCTTCTTTCGGTCAGACTTCCATATCATGAAAGCGCAGGCAAGAATCGCGAGACCGCTAAGTAATATCGACCCTAGTCCCGTCAACACAAGCCGGTTGGCATATGCTTTCCAGCTACTGACCCAAGTTCGCCAGACGCTTGTCTCCTCCCACTGATATGCCTGTCAAGACGCAACCGCCCCAGCCTGAATCTGTTCTTGTAGATGCTTGGTCGAAGAGCTGTCGCGATGCAATTAGCGAAACGACCGTGGATGACGTGTGTCAGGCGTGGAAGGAGGGAGACGGCAACATACATAGCATACTGCAGCATGTCAGTACAAGTCACAATGAACGAAGAGCGCACGCGCAGTGGAAATCATACCTGGTAGCGTGGACCAACGATCCCCAGAGTCGCGACAGAAGTCTGCGAAGTTGCCATAGTCTGTCGACATGGCTGGTGAGCACGCCCGGTTACCGTGGGCGCGGAGCTTCGTGCGATGGTGCTGTCGAGCAGGTCGGCCGCGTAAGCAATTGATGCGTCGTGAAGAGCTGCACGTAAATGTCGCTCGCTAAATGCGGTAACGATGGTGAATGTGGCGATACGGTGGAGGAAGAGTGGAGGTGATGCGCTGGCTGCGGCCTCGGTGGCTGGCAGTGAAACAGGATTCGTGGTTGCTGGGGGCCAGGGGCTGGAAGCTACTGCAAGCAATTCGTGGGATCGATGGTGCAGCGTTGCCAGTCAATCGATCAAACCCGAGCGCGAGGCTGGCGATGTCGGCAACGAGCTCGCGTGAAGGTCAGCAGCAGCGCGTGAAGAAATGCTCTGTGGTGGTGCAGAGGGCAGCTCGAGGGCGCGTTGGGTGATGCCACAAAGAGAGGCCCTTCACGAGCGCCAAGCGAATCAAACAAATTAAATAGGGCAGCAGGTCCAATCACGGTTTCAGGATTCGCAAGGGGCCGTGCAAGGTGGGTTCATGCAAATAACGCGGTGACGCCGCCCTCGCATCGCCTTTGCCGCATCGTGCAGAGGAAGCGAGGTGGCTGATGATCCTGCCGCTGCCCACATCAAGAAGGTCAGAGGTGTACATCAAGAGCGCAGGCGTCCTGGAGAGCGCGTTGTTTGCAGCGTACACAAGACATGACATGACATGACCCTTCAGCCCTCGCGTTGGCGTTGCGCTCAGACCAGACGGCCCATCGCCTACAAGTAGCAACAGCAACATGATCTCGCAGTGGAGCTCTTGTGCCGGCCAGAGCGATCGCTCGCTAGCATCTTTAGACTGTCATGCGATCTGATCTCCAGAACATTGGATCCAGTGCCGGAAGTAATTAAACGTAAGCAGACTATGCTTGGTACTACTCGAGAATGAGGTGCTGGTGCATTCAGCCCTGGAGCATAGTGGTCTTTGTTTCTTGTTGATTTGAACCTCAATGCTGTTGTGTCGCACAGGGTTTAGGCGAAGAACCTTGTCCTAATCACTTTACAGCCACACATTGTCCGAAGACCACCCCAGAACATTCACCAAGTCGAAGAGAGAAGTTGAGTAGTGATCTGTTTCCTGTGTAGAATTCCTCTTCAAATACATGTTCACTTGAGCACTGGCTCATCCATCTCCAACTGCTTCATCACGTGCATCACTGAAAGTCGGACTGGTCTCAAGAGTATCTACTACTTAGTCCCTTCACTAACAGTGCACACCGATGAGTTCTAGTTCGGTCGTCATGGGCGCTCGACTGGGGCTCCGCCAAATCATATCTGTCTTTACCTTGACCTCCAATCACCACTGGCATGCTCTACACAAAGTGCTGCATACACACCCTTCTCAGCACTACGCCACTCACAAACCCCTCTGCAAACTTCACCACCATCAACAAGTCTCCCATTCCGCAACTTTCGCTTATCACTAACAATGAAGTTTCTCTGCTTCTTCTTCGGGATACGGTTGTTAACTCAACCACCGCTCTACAGGAGTCCGAGTTTGGAAGAGTAAGGCACTGAAAACTAGGGAGAATTATTAGTCATATTGGCAACAAGATTCTTATATTCTCAATGAATGTGACGAAGAATGTGGCGCAAATCCGCTCTTGCTTCGTCTGCATGAGCTCTTTCGTCATCGCCTGCAGCCAGTCTGGCAGAGCGAATTGATATCTAGGTACGTTGTAAGAGGAGGTCGTTGATGATTATACTCTCAAACTGTGGTGTCGGCATGGTAGTGACGCCCAAAAGTTTGTAGTCTGCAAAGCTCAACCATAGGGGTCTCATCGCCTGTTGTGCACCAACAACGGTATCATTTGACAATTACGGCGCAAATTATTCCCGTCGCCTTAGGTCGGTGGATCCGTCAGGGTTGGAGACTGGGAAATACGATAAAACGGGGAGCCACTCTCGATGAGCGTTTTCTTGGACGGTGGGTTGGATAGACGTTCACATTTGGTATTATGCCCAATGCTGAGGCGGGGCTGCGTGAACGTGGGGTCACGCGGAGTAGGTAGGCGATCCTTCGAAGGTCTCATGAGTGGGGAAGCTAAGATAGAGGCACAACTTTTACGCTGTCAGCTCCAACGCGTCAATACTCATGCCTCGAGGTCGGAGGAGAGAAGAACTACGGCGGCGTGGACAGCCTTAGTTCCGGCGGGACAAGAACATTTATGAAGATTCAAAGCTGTTATCTGCCACTAGCCTTGTTGGGCGTCCCCAGGTGCAAGCCCAGGGTCAATGTTCACGTGCGGAATGCATTGGCGAAGGAACCGCCATACCGTATCGCGGGCAAGGGCCTTCCACCGACACTGTAGACTATACAGCTGGCTGCAGAGATCTGCGCGTGCAAGATGGTTGTGAAGCCCGGCGTCGTGCAGCAGTGCACTCAGCGGAGAAGCTTATCAGACACACATGGAGCTCGGACCGGGCAGTCACAGGCCGCCAAGCTGACAACAGGGAGCCAGCTCGATCGCATGCAACTACCTGCCGCTGCACCTTTTTTGATCACGAAGCCGAACAGTGTCCCGTCCCCACTCGACGCTTGTTCCTCCAATGTGACCGCCTTGACCGCCTCTCCACCCATCATTCCCTGTCTTTGGGCCCGGTGACGTGCGTCCACCACCGTAGTAGCCGCTTCCTCCTTACACCAGCACGTGGAGTCGAGGCTGCTCCCGGTCAGCCTTTCGTCTTCAAAATTCCTTCCCTTCCGTACAGCAGCAGGAGGCCGGCGAATATCCCACTCCACACCCTCTCCTCGTCGTCTACACGCCAGCGGGACGGCGATTCGGCCCATCTGCTCAACGACCACGATAAGGAGAGCCCGCGCTCCTCCTTCGACACTCCCGATTCCGATTCCGACCTCTCGCTTTGGAGCGACACGGGCGATCTCGTCGACCAGCTCGCCGACCAGGAAGACCCGCTCCGCATCCGCCTGCGCGAGTCTCTCGACGGCTACCCCTCCAAGAATCGCGGCCGACAGCCGAAGCGAGTCCGCTACCAGTCCCAGGACGGCGCAGACGAGAAGCCCGCCGGCTCGAGAAAGCTCAGGAAGGAGGACATCGAAATTCCCAATCCGGGTCCCCAAACCATATCCAAGGCAGAGAGAATCATCGCCCAAATCATGGCACCCAACGATGGACCCTCCCGTATCCACGGGCTACACGGGAAGAAGCTAATGTGGGTGACACCATGTCATGACCAAGCTTTATATACTGATCCCGTGGCAGTTACTTTACCAGCGTCTTCGTATCATTAGGTGTCTTCCTGTTCGGCTACGACCAGGGAGTCATGTCCGGAATCATAACGTGCGCCACCCCGAACCCCCTCGTGCTCGATCATATCTGACAATCGGTGCAGTGGAGTTTACTTCAAGGACTACTTCAATCAGCCTAGCGCTGCCGAGCTGGGTACCATGGTCGCCATCTTGGAGGTCGGAGCGTTTATATCATCGTTGTCGATCGGCCGTATCGGAGATATGCTAGGTCGCCGCAGGACCATTCTTTACGGCTCTCTCATCTTCGTAGTTGGCGGTGCACTACAGACCTTTTCGACCAGTATGGCGTGGATGATGCTGGGAAGAATCATCGCTGGTCTCGGCGTAGGTGCGCTGTCTACTATCGTACCAATCTACCAGTCGGAGATCTCCCCTCCGCACAATCGGGGGAAACTTGCCTGCATCGAGTTCTCCGGCAACGTTTCAGGCTACGCCACTAGTGTGTGGGTGGACTACTTTTGCAGCTACATCAAGAGTGACTGGTCGTGGAGGCTGCCGCTGCTTATGCAGTGCGTTATGGGCTTGCTTCTTGCCGTAGGAAGCTTGCTCATCTGCGAGTCGCCAAGGTTCGCAACTCTTCATTGCCCATAAGGTCAGACTAACCAAGAACAGGTGGCTGCTAGACAATGATTATGACGAAGAAGGTATCGTCGTTATTGCTAACCTCTACGGAAAGGGTGATATCCATAACCCTAAAGCCCGCGATGAATACCGCGAGATCAAGATGAACGTGCTGTTGCAACGTCAAGAAGGCGAACGCTCCTATTCCGACATGTTCAAGCGTTACCGTAAGCGTGTGTTCATTGCCATGTCTGCTCAAGCCCTCGCGCAACTCAACGGCATCAACGTCATCTCTTACTATGCACCACTGGTCTTCGAAGAGGCCGGCTGGGTGGGCCGCCAAGCGATCTTGATGACCGGTATCAACGCCATTACCTACTTATTGTCAACGGTTCCTCCATGGTATGTTGTGGATACACTGGGACGACGCAAGATCCTACTATCCGGAGCCTTGGCCATGGTCGTATCTCTGTCCTGCATTTCATACTTTATCTTCCTCCAAGCCGACTGGACTCCGAATCTCGTGGTCATGTTCGTCATGATCTACAACGCCGCCTTCGGATTCTCATGGGGCCCCATCCCCTGGCTGTATCCCCCCGAGATCCTGCCACTGAGCATTCGTGCAAAGGGTGCCAGTCTCAGCACAGCTACGAACTGGGCGTTCAATTGGCTCGTCGGGGAGATGACACCGATCTTGCAAGAGCATATTCAGTGGCGTCTTTATCTGATTCACGCATTCTTCTGCGCCATCAGTTTTGTCATAGGCAAGTCATGCGAGCCATGATCGTTGCTGGACCAGTTGCTAACATTGCTGTAGTCTACTTCATTTATCCAGAGACGGCTAATGTTCGCCTTGAGGATATGAACTCGATCTTTGGAGATGCTACATCAGTCATGCCGACACCACAAACACTCGCCGAGGCCGAGTCATTGTTTAGTGGAGATGCTCGGTCACCCGTGCCATCACTTGATATTCGAGGCTCACGCGGAGCTACCGACAGCGCCATCCCCGGCCTCAACATCGATCCGCCCGACGTGCCATCAATCGACGGCAAAGCGTCAAAAGCAGAGACGGAGGACAATGAGGGCATTGGTGGATGGATTTCCAACATGGTGAACAGGTCGAAAGGCAATGGAGAAGGCGATAGCAACAGTGGGAAGTACAAGCGCGTTGGACAGGATGAAGATGAAACCTAGGTGCCAACGTCGCTATTTTCGTCTTTTCCTTCGGTTCGTTGCATTATACCAGCAAGCGGAAAGCATGCCATGACATCCTTGGCGAAGCATGCACGTTTTCAGGATTGATAGAGGGCGTATAGCGAAGCAATTCGGCTTGACAGGGCCGTAAGTCTGGAATTTTCATCTAATTGGACGCTCACTGGCATGTTGCATATGTCTGGGAGCAATGTAGAAATGAACATAGAACAGTTGTTGCTGGATCCTGACCCTATAGGATTGTCTTCTGTGATTTATATTGCTTTGCGCATCGGCACTCCCGCTTCCTGTAAATCTACAAAAGAGAGCCGTGAACCAGGCGGCCTTCAAGTATCCTCGAATAAGATTCTGGATACATTTCGAGCTTTAGGGCGGCGGTTTCACGTGAGGCGATGACAGGTGTTCCTTCGCTGGGGTTCCGCCCCCTTGCCTAGCGTGGCCCTTGCTCAGCTTCAACACCTTTTGGATTTCTATTTCGGTAACCACGCACCACGTCTCCTGCCTCGACCGCATCGCAGAGGGGAGTGAACAGCTTCTCCGACGGGCACCCGTGCTCCGAATTCTTGACATTGACTCGTACCCTCTTTGTAATTCACTACTCTTCTTCCTTTCGTTCAAGGTAGTGGTTCCGAGCTACCACTACGACTTTACCCCCCTACCAGACACGCCGTGTCCTCTCTCCCCTCGAAGACCAGAGCCTTGCCGCAATTTCCAGAAGATACAACCACACGTGGTCGCATAGCATGGCGTCTCTGGCGCAATCATCGGGCGTCGATGGCCGCGCGGAAGAGCTGCGGAGGAGAAACGTCGCGGGTCAACCGGCTGCGGGAGCGCCAGCAGTAGCACAGGCCCCGGCGACAGAGAAGTCTAAAGATAAGGTACGCGTTGCCTACAACTCTTCAGCGCAAGCCCGAAGCTAGCTACAGTATTCGGACTGATGAGCTAACAACATCCAGCCGTTCAGCGTTCTAGCCGCCCTTGACGAGTACGAATGGATATGGGCGCCGCTCATATTTACCGCTCTCGCCATCTTCACGCGCATGTGGAAGATCGGCCTCTCGCCGATCGTTACCTGGGACGAAGCCCAGTATGCGATGCACCTTCCCCTCGGTTTCGTACAGTTCTAACAACGGCGTAGTTTTGGGAAATTCGGCTCCCACTACCTGAAACGGGAGTTCTACTTTGACGTGCACCCGCCGCTCGGAAAGATGCTGGTTGGCTTATCTGGATACCTCGCAGGATACAATGGCTCGTTTGAATTCAAATCGGGAGAGACATACCCTCCGGAGCTCAACTATACCTTCATGCGCGTTTTCAACGCAGCGTTCGGTGCTGTCTGCGTTCCGTTGGCCTACTATACCGCGAAAGAGCTGAACTTCCGAAGACCGACCGTATGGCTCGTCACTATGATGGTTCTGTTCGAGAACTCGTATACCACCATTAGCCGTTTCATCCTCCTCGACTCGATGCTTCTATGCTTCACCTTCACGACTGTCTTCTGCTGGTCCAAATTCCACCGTCTCCAGCGCGACCCGTTCTCGCCAGAGTGGGGTCTCTGGTTGATGTTGCTTGGTGTATCCATTGGATGCGTCTGCAGCGTCAAGTGGGTTGGTTTCTTCGTCACTGCCATGGTCGGACTTTACATCATCGAGGATCTCTGGAACAAGTTTGGCGACCTGAAGATGCCCAAGGTATGGACATTTTCGACTCTAAAGGATTTCCCAGTTAACATTGACAGGTCGAATTGGCTACACACGTGGGCTTCCGCGTCTTCGGTCTGATTCTCATTCCGCTCGCCGTGTACATGTTCTCGTTCTTCCTCCACTTTCTCATTCTGGAAAACAGCGGACCTGGTGATGCGCAGATGAGCTCCCTCTTTCAGGCCAATCTGCGGGGCACTGAGGTCGGAAAGGACAGCCCGCTTGAGCTGGCCTTCGGCTCCCGCGTGACTCTGAAGAACATGGGCTACGGAGGTGGTCTACTTCACTCCCATCATCAGACCTACCCCGAGGGCTCGCAGCAACAGCAAATCACCTGCTACCACCACAAGGATTCCAACAACGACTGGTTCTTCTACCCCAACCGCCACCAACCTGATTACAGTCCGGATGAGGACCTCCGCTTCCCTGGAAACGGCGACGAGATTCGTTTGATTCACGCTCAGACCGGCCGCAACTTGCACTCTCACCAGGTCAATGCTCCCGTTACAAAGGCTGACTGGGAAGTATCCTGCTACGGTAACACGACTGTTGGTGACACCAAAGATCATTGGGTGATTGAAGTTGTTCGCGATGCCGCCTCGAGAGATTACTCCAAGATTCGTACACTTACCACATCTTTTCGGTTAAAGCACAAGGATCTGGGCTGCTATCTCCGGGCTGGTAATGTCAATCTACCGCAGTGGGGTTTCAAGCAGATCGAGACATCCTGTGTCAAGCAGAACAGGCCGCGCGACGTCTACACCCATTGGAATGTTGAAAGCCACTGGAACGAGAGGCGTAAGTTTCTATACAACTTCATGTTTCAACACTCACTAACACATCGCAGTCCCCGCCGGTGATCCGGGCTCTTACAAGTCGCCTTTCTTCCAAGATTTCATCCACCTCAACGTCGCCATGATGACATCCAACAACGCGCTCGTCCCAGACCCTGACAAGCAGGACGACCTAGCCTCCAAGTGGTGGCAATGGCCCTTCCTTCATGTCGGTCTCCGCATGTGCGGCTGGAACGATGACAGTCAGTCTTCCAAACACTCTTCATACAGTTTCTGAATGCTAACATGCCGGTCCAGTCGTCAAGTACTTCCTCCTTGGTAACCCCATTGTCTACTGGGGCTCCACCGCTTCCCTCGGTATCTTCGCTCTTATGATAGTCTGGTACCTCATCCGCTGGCAACGCGGCTACGAAGACCTCAAGCCCGCCGACATCGACCAGATCCACTACGCCGGGATCTATCCCGTCATCGGTTGGTTCCTGCACTACCTTCCCTTCGTCGCCATGGGCCGTGTCACATATGTCCACCACTACTACCCTGCTCTGTACTTTGCTATCCTTACGGCCGGCTTCTGTGCCGATTTCAGTACGAGGAAGTTGAACAAGCAGGTCAACTGGGCTATCTTTGGTACCCTGTATGTGGCTATTATCGGTTTGTTTTGGTTGTTTAGGGCGGTCTGCTTTGGTATGGTGGGGCCGCATGCGCAATGGGCGCATCTTAAGTGGTTCAGCACTTGGAGGATCACGGATTAAGGGGTTGGAAAGGATATGGTTAGAGAGGATCTGTGAGATGGTCGGGTATCGATTTGACCGGCGGACAGAAGGATCCACAGGCCACGATTCACGGGGTGACGAAAGCGCGGTTTTGTTGCACTGCATGTATTATCAACTTTTTATCTCCCCCTCTTTGGTTTCTTCTTTCTTTTTGAACTTGAGCGACTAGGGAATCGTTGCCATGTACGGTAGGGCGGGTCAGTGATGGGTGTTCTTTGGGCTTGGACTTGCAAGTAGACGTAAAGTAATGAAAAGCGAAACATGCTACTCTCTGTTCTACGTGTGGTGGCATCAATGTTGTTGACAGTCGCATATAGAATACGCTCTTCTGATGTTTTCAAATTTTTATTTCTCCTTGGATACATGTGTGATACCGCTCTTCAACACCTCATATTCTACCCCTCGCCCCTCTGTAGGCGGCGCCCACGGCGCGAAGACTACCTTGAACCAGCGCCGCCATTTCGAGATGTGGTTCTCGTCCTCGTTCCATTGGTCTTCTCCGTTAACGGTGACCACGAGCGGTCGACTCGCATACACAGCTCGTTTGCTCAATGCAATCCGACATGCGATCTGGTTAGTCCAGACAAGGCCCAGCGAGGGTGTCTTCAGAGTATAAGCAGGGTCCGATTGTATGTCGCCCCAGCCGGTGAACCAACATTGCTGATGGTCCAGGGTTAGGGCGTCTGATGAAAGCAGTAGGCCTTCCAGCTGGGAGGCCGGGTGAGCAGGTTGTGGCGTGTTGCTGCGATCCCCGTTCTGACTGTGACCGGATGTCGTTCGCGAGGCGGAGTTTGATGGAGGGTTCGACGGCGCCTTCGAGAAGCGATCGGCAACCTGGTTCGCTACGACGATAGCGATCCCCTCCGTCCGCGCGAGATCCCGCAGCAGGGCGCCCAATTGGACCAGGTGGGCCCCCCGCTTGGCCATGGACGCGGCGCCATCCCTCACGCCCTGTTTCTCGAACTCGGCACGGTAGTTTGCTGCGACCGAGTCTAGGACTACGAGGCCTACGTTGTGCTTTTTGATCGCCACGGGAAGCTGGTATCGCAGGATGTGCTCTTGCGACTCGAGGTCGGGGGTCTGGATGCTCAGTATTCGCGATAGTGAGGGCTTTTCGGTGGGCGGGAGCGAGGCGAGGGACGGGTGGGTGGAGAGCAGCTGCGTGAGGCGATTGGTTGCGAGGGCGGCTTCGGTCGAGATGTACACGGCCGACTTGGAGAGACCAGACGGCGGGGAAAGCTGTGAGGCCAGCAGGAGCGTCAGAAGCAGTTGGGTTTTACCGGCACCACTGGAGCAGTCAGCATGTACACGTCGTATATTGCACTATGCACGCGCGCAGTCGCGACGAACGCACCTCTCGCCAGTGACCTCGACCAGATATCCAGCACGGATGCCGCCGCCCAAGGCAGCATCAAGCTTCGCGTCCAAGGTGCTTATGCAGCCCCATCCGCCCTGGGTCGCGGGCGCGTCGCCAGATGCAGATAGAAAGGTGGTACGGCCATGCGCGTCTGCTTCCCCTCCCCCGAACCCGAGGTGCCGGTGCAGGGCTCCCACGACGGCATCGGCGAGCCTGCGCACGTCGGCAGCCGGGACCTGGGCACGCTTGGCGACGTCGGCGGGCACGAGGGTGACGAGGTCGTTGGTGGTGATGAGGGCCTTGTCGAGCGAGGGCAGCAGGTGCGAGTAGGGGCGGGTGTCGAGGTCAGGGAGCACCTGCAGCAGGTCCGTCATGGGGCACTCGCTGGGGGCATTGGGACGCTGGGCACGGGGCGGCTCTGCGGGGTGGCACGCGATGGTCGCCCGGGATTTACAGCACTAACAGTGACCGGTGTGCGCGCGCGCGCCTTGTGTGCGGTCCTGCTGGTGATGGCACTGGCGCTGGCACTGGCACTGGCACTTGGGGGTTGCTGTCGGCGCGTGGGGCGGGCCCTCGGTACGCGTCGCTGACTAAGGCCGGGGCGTGGGGTAACTCGACGTGAACATTCCCTTCCTCCGCGCCGACGTCAGCGCTTCCTTGTCCGCCACGCTCTGCCCAGCGTTCCCCGCAAGTTCACGGCCAATCGTGCAGACTCGAATTCCTGTGGCAGCGTCAGCCACGCCCGCCGCTTCGTAGGCAGTACCGTGAAGCCAGAACAGCGACAGCCCTGCGACGGCCCTGCGACGGTACAGTGGCCGTGGATGTGCTCGCACTCGTGCCGCCCCGCCATCGTCTGCACAGTGACCGCATCCAGCTCGCCGTCTGCTACCGCCTGTGACCAAGGCCTTTGTCTGCCCTCCCCAGGCTTCTGGCCGTTGTCTAATGATTAGCCGGCGCGTGGCGGCCCACCTCGCACGTCGCGTCTCTTAAAACTCGCCCTACTACGGCCACTTCCATCTGTCCGCGCAACTGATAGCCTCGCCCGTCCAACAGGGTTACTACACCTCGGGGCTCCCTCCCCCAAAGCGTCTCCCCTTGCCCGAACGCGTCCACCAGCTGCTCGACAAACGCCGCGGCAGTCCTTTTCCGGTCGTTTATCCTCGTCCCAGTGTCTTGGAGCGCGTCTGATAGTGCGGCAAGCAGGTGCGTGAGACACCACAACTGACTCTTCTAGGCTGCTTGAGAGCATATCGCGTGCCGACTCTGCGCCCCAGTAGCTCGTGTCGGGCCCAGCACTACGCGTAAGTTGCATTTCCTTGTCCTCGTCATATGCGGGTCGTCTTCCGCGTCCACGGTCCGCTGCTCTGCGACTTGGATCACGTCGCCCGTAATTTGCAAAGGCCCGCCGCCGTTTCACATGCGACGTTGCTGTACTCGGCTTGGACCCGCCCTCTACCACTTTCCCCGTTCGTCCAGTCCCGTATAAGATCGCTGCACACTCCCGTACTCCCGTTCTCTGCCCGACTGTTTTGCACTGTTGCTCAGCGCATACCAATGCCGGCCTACTGTCTGCAAGACTGCCACTACTTCTACCGCAGCGCCTTGCGGTTACTCTCCATCAGCACCAGCATCTCGCCTCTATACGCTTAGCTAACTGCTCCCCACCATGGCAGTCCGAACCTTTACTCAACCTTCCTCGCTGAACGGCACCCTGGCGACTGAACCCGTCACCATGTCTTCCGAGGTAAACGGCTCAGTCCGCTCCGAAGTCTCTGCCAGAGACAGCCAAGCCTCTTTCCCTTCAGAAGCAAGAGACCCGCTCGGTCATCACACCAACCCAAATTCGAGGCCGGGCATCACCTTTGCCCATCAGGATAAGCTTCCGAAGCTGCCCATTCCGGAACTCGAAAGCTCGTGCAAGAAGTATCTCGCCGCCCTGAAACCTCTACAAGGCCCAAAAGAGTACAACGACAGTGTCCATGCTGTGAACGACTTCCTCAAGGCCGACGGACCAGCGTTGCAAGACAAGCTGAAAAAGTATGCCAGCGGCAAAGCCAACTACATCGAGCAATTTTGTGAGTAGCTTCCTTTCTTATCGATACATCATGTAGACCCCGGTCGCAACGCTCACCGTTCTAAATGTGACTGCTCTACGGTAGCTTTCGCATAGGAGCACGCGCTAACCTGCCGCTAGGGTACGATTCTTATTTGAATTTTGACAATCCGGTGGTGCTTAATCTAAATCCCTTTTTCCTACTGGAGGACGATCCCACCCCGGCCCGCAACAATCAAGTCACTCGCGCAGCCTCGTTGGTCGTCTCGGCACTTTCCTTCGTCCGAGCCGTCCGCCTCGAGGAGCTGCCGCCCGATACCATTCGGGGCCAGCCCCTCTGCATGTACCAGTACTCTAGACTCTTCGGTACCGCGCGGATTCCCACCGAGCATGGCTGTCAGATCGGCCAAGACCCTACCTCGAAGCATATTGTCGTCCTTTGCCATGGCCAGTTCTATTGGTTCGATGTTCTGGACGACAATTCCGATCTGATCATGAGCGAGAAAGACATATCACTTAATTTGTCCGTCATTGCCGATGACGCTTCTCAGATCCCCATCCGTGACGCCGCAAAGGGAGCATTGGGCGTTCTGAGCACCGAGAATCGTAAGGTCTGGTCTGGCCTAAGGGATGTCCTGCATCGGGAGGAAGGCTCGAACAACTCCGATAGCTTGAATATTGTCGACTCCGCACTCTTCATATTGTGTTTGGACTATACCGAGCCACAGACCGGTGCAGACCTCTGCATGAACATGCTCTGCGGGTCAAGCAAGGTCGAGCAGGGAGTCCAGGTTGGCACTTGCACAAACCGCTGGTATGACAAGCTCCAGATCATCGTATGCAAGAACGGCAGTGCGGGTATCAATTTCGAACACACTGGTGTCGACGGTCATACTGTTCTTCGTTTCGCCTCCGACGTCTACACTGATACCATTCTGCGGTTCGCGCGAACAATCAACGGCAACGCTCCCAGTTTGTGGGCATCTGCTAGTCCCGATCCCGCAAAACGAGATCCGGATAGCTTTGGCGATGTTCAGACGACTCCACACAAACTCGAATGGGATATGGTGCCTGAGCTCAGTACTGCCCTGCGGTTTGCGGAGACAAGGTTAGCGGACTTGATCCAGCAAAATGAGTTTGCGACGTTAGAGTTTCCGCACTACGGCAAGAACTTTATGACATCGATGGGTTTCTCACCAGACGCATTTGTGCAGATGGCTTTCCAAGCCGCCTACTATGGTCTCTACGGAAGAATGGAGTGCGTGTACGAGCCTGCGATGACCAAGATCTACTACCACGGAAGGACCGAGGCGATCCGATCCGTCTCTGACGAGTCTGTTGATTTTGTTAGATTGTTTTGGGGCGAGAACCCCGCCGCAGCCAAAATTGAAGCTCTTCGAAAAGCTTGCCAGAAACACACGGCGACAACCAAGGACTGCGCAAAAGCGCAAGGCCCCGACCGACACATGTACGCCCTGTACTGCATTTGGCAACGCGCCATCGACGAGGATGGAGCCGAACTTGCGAGCAGCGATGGGTGGGACTCTACGCGCCCGTCGAGTCCGGATGCAGTCAACTCTCCCAAGCGTAATTCTGTCCTCTCTGAAGACGGCTCGATCAGTAGCTCTCCACCCGCACCCACGCAGCATTCTATGCCCTCGCTTTTCGCAGATGCTGGTTGGGACAAGCTCAATAATACCATCCTCTCAACGTCGAATTGCGGCAACCCCTCACTTCGACAATTCGGCTTCGGTCCTACCTCCGGCGAGGGCTTTGGTATCGGCTACATCGTCAAGGACGGCAGCATATCCATTTGCGCATCCTCGAAACACCGCCAAACCGCCCGTTTTATCGACGCGCTAGAATCCTACTTCCTTGAAATCCGCAAACTCCTCCGCCAGCTCAAGCGTCGCGGAACCTCAGCCGACAAAACCGCGTCTCGCGCCCGCGAAGCGGACCGTCCCCACGCTAATCGCATCAAAAGCCGCGGTCGCCAGATTGTGAGCGACGGGAAGCCGCCAGTGGAACCCCAGGAGGCCATTCAGGATGAAGAAGATGATGGTCTTGGTGGATGTAGGACTCCCCTTTCCCCTCCCTCTCCTATTTTCCTTACCGAGCCGGTGGCGAATATCACGCTCAGGCCTGCTGCTCCCCTTACTCCACCCCGCTCGCCGCCTTTCAAGCCCCTTACTACTGTTCATGTGAGCTCGCCTAGGAGATCGCCTGTTAAGACTTTTCGGACGAGGAAGTGCACGCGGGCAGTAGTGAGGAGGCTTTACCCTAACACGTTTTCTTCGTCTTGATGTATCTGTCACTGCCCCTTCTTCTTCGTCTTGCGTTTCATGCATATACATTCCCCATATACCCCTATAGACCGGACTATCACGACACTCCTTGCACGTCGCCACGATATCTTTCACTGGGAGCAGCAGCATTCTTATTCATCGCATCTATTTACCATCTTCGTCCTCGCCATTTCATTTGCTGATTCCTTTTTTCCTAGATGGCTTTTTCGACGCAGGCATGCTCCTTTCGGCGCTCAAGGCCAAGGAGGAAGACGACTCCAACGTGGATCAGCGCGACGTTATTCGGCGGAATATCGGGAGGAGATTGAAGTTGGCTGAGTACTGAGGGTGGAAGGTGGCGTGAATGTGGGGTAGTGAAAAGGAGGAGCGGAGGTTTGAGGGTGCATGTATATGGACTGAGCGCTATGGAGAGATTCTGAATGGGAATGTGGAAAATGTACGCCACATCTACGCATCGTGGTAGATGATCGTTGGGGTTTCGATGATGTAAATATGATCTTACGAATCTCTTGGTGTTGAACTTTGGCTGCTCTTCTCAAGCTGGTGATGATGACCACCACCACCGTTATGGAACAAACCCTGGCACACTTTTTGCTTGTGAAGCCAACTCTCCAACCTCTGCATTCCCTCCAGGTAAACAATCACTTTCTGCTCTCCTAGCGGAGCTTTCCTTCTTTCTCCAGTGTCTTCGACACCTTAGCCTGGAGTCCAAAACCACCAAACCAAAGAGGCGATGTTTAGTTCTCCTTCTAACCAATTCGCCGCCCGAGTGCATGTCTTTAGACCGGAAGCCTTTGGGGGCCGGAACATACACATTGCCAAGCCTTAGCTTGAAACATACTAGCCGAATAATGAGACTGGGAAGCCGAATGGGCGATATCGGACCACCTATGGTATGGTTGAGAGATGGAAGCGCACATGTCCCTAGGAGCAATGTCTCTCAACTGCAACAAAGTGGCACGGTGGGCATAGAAGAGGCCTGAACGGTACGTCTTGAAGGATTGCCGCCACGTATTGCCGGACGGATTCGGTGCACACAGTCAGCCCTGCAGGACTGCTAGCAGGGTCGGTGGTAACCCCACAGATGTCACAAGTATAAATGCCGACTTTGCACTGCATCTTGCTCTTGACTAAAGGACGATACATACTCGTTGGCGTCGCTTTTGTGCTACCTACAATCGACGCATAACAGCAAATTTTTACACCATGGCGAATAGAGCGGCCTTTCTAGAGTCGGCGAAGGGTGCCTTCGTGGTGCGGGATGCTGACATTGAACAACCCGGGGAGAAGGAGATACTTATCAAAGTATGCAACTCGACCGTTTCCAGACTAAAGCAGCACCTGAATCATTCGGCGGAATATCAAGGCTAATGAACCGCACCCAGGTACATGCTGCTGCCATTCAGCCTGCCGATGCGAAAGTAGCCAAACTAGCGATACTCAGTATCGAGTACCCGGGTGTGCTCGGAAGCCCGGTCTCGGGGACAGTAGAAGCCCTTGGTGCTGGTGTCGACAAAGTCAAAGTCGGCGATCGGATTGTGTGTGGTACCAAGATCTTCACTCATAAGAAGCCGAAGTATGGGGGTCACCAGCGCTTCACACTAGTGGACGAGTCGGAGGTAGTCGTGGTATGTGATACCAACCTTGCAGCCCGCAAGAAATGCGCTGACAGTTCTGCGCCTAGATTGGTGACGTCGACTTTGCAAAGGCTACGACATTGGGCTCCTACACACCTCCCGGTGCGCTCTTCGGTAGTACAACACTGAATATGCACCGTCCTTCTATTCCAGCTGCGCCCCTCCCGCCCACTGAACAAGACAAGAAGATTTTGATTTGGGGCGGCTCCTCGGCAATGGGATCGCTCTCCATATCGTATGCGAAGGCTGCCGGCTACACCGTGGTCACTACATGCTCGCCCCACAACTTCGAGCTTGTCAAATCGCTGGGTGCAGACCATGTCTTCGATCACAGCGATGCTGCAACTGTGGACAGCATCCGTGGCCTGTTCCCCATCGACTATTGGTTCGATACCATCTCTCTTCCGCAGAGCCTGACTACCATTCTCAAGATCCTAGCGCCCGAGGGAGGCGAAGTCACGAAAGCGGACATACTATTGTTGCTCCCGCCATCGATGCCTGGAATGCCGCAAGTGCCGGAAGGAATAACGGTGAAAATGCATCGGTGGTCCACGCATGCGCCTGAGAATGCCGAGTGGGCCAGGTGGCTTCTTGCACGTGGTGGCTTTCTCGAGGAAGGCATCAAGAGCGGGGTTATCAAGGGTGTTCCTGCTGAACAGATAGGTGGGCTGGAGAAGGTCGCGGATGGAATTGAAAGGGTGTTCAAGGGCGTGAGTGGAAGGAAGCTCGTCGTAGATCCATGGGCTTGAATCGCCAGGATCCATGGAGTAAACAAATGAATTTCAGATTTTGCACCACGCCCCATGATCTTCCTTTTTCACAATGTGGAAAAATGCAGTCTTTGCAGCGATGCAGAGCAATTTAGTAGCTACCACTGACCCCCTTTATTTGGTGCAAATGGTGAGCACTAATGTTACATATGTCAATGTTTCCAGCAGGAGCGGTTTTAGGGCCAGAGTCGACGTCCGGAAATTGAAGTCGCAGCTCGAAATGAAGACTTTGAGAAAGTTACACCCAGTTGCCGCATCGCGTTTTGAACAGAAAAAGGAACCGTATGTACTATATGGAATATCCTATAGACTGACCGTCTGGCGATATGGAAGCTACTCGGAAGACCTTAGCGTCTACTGTTATGATGAAACTAAGACGGCCACCGAGTCCCTCGAGTGAGATAGAGACTCATCCATCCATCTTCTGGTCCTTTACTTTGCATCTTTCCCTTCGTAATCAAGTGATGCGTATCAGCAACTCGGTTTCATCATTAATGCCCTTGGCTAACCTGACCGCTTGAAGGGATCCAGGATATAGTTTTTGGCGTCCGGGTCAGGCCCAGTCGTATGCACATCGTCGAGTGCTTCGTTTGATGGCGCCGCGCTCGTAAGGAGACGGGTTGTGCTCGCCCGGAAATTGGCCCCCTTTACTAGTCGATGGCCCCTTCCCTCCACGGCCTCCGTGTCAGAAGTAGAGCAGTAGAGCCGAAGTAATTATTGCGTTGCGGCAAGTAAGATGGTGAAGCATGGCCCGGTAATGTCAACGACCGTGCTTGCTCGAACCCTACGGTCTGTTTTCCTGTTTGACTTGGCGTGGTTGGAGGAAACCATATTCACCAGTGGGCAACTGATCCCAAAAGAGCCATCCGTTCCCACGAGCCTCTTCTGGGAGATGGTAGCCCAGGAAGTCATCCCGGCGAACGGTATAGATTTTCACGACGCTAGAGCAGTCGTCTACCCTGACGTGGCGAAGCCAGGGTTTCTCAGCGCGCCGACGCCGAAGTTCGTCGAAGTAAAATCCTTGACATAGTAGTCGCCAGTCGACGGAGATGACTTGGGTTTGGTGATTGATGGCGATCGACGGGATGCGGATGCTCTTCACTAGAGTTATAATGGTCAGTTGACAATAACATTCCAGATCTTTGGAGAGTTTTGCGGATGTTGATGTAAATGTGAAATCATTTACTCCAGTACTAACGCATCTAGAGGGGGCGAGCTTACTACGAGCTAGTTAGCATCAACTCTACCAGTCAATATATTGACCAGGATCTTCCTACCATGTACCATTCAAAGCCACGAAATGCGAGCACCTTAACAATCGCCTCACAGCTTCCACAGTAAACATCTCGGATATGATAGGCCAGAGTAATTTGTTGTGAGATCGCAGAGTAACTCCATCTGCGGGACCGATCTGAGTCGGGCTTGTGGAACGTTGCACACGCAGGGAGAATTTTCTTGAATCGGGACCGGCTTCGGCTTGATAGACGGCTTCGAGGAACTCGCCAGCGTTGCGGGCGCTATAACTTGTCTTCTCCGTGTCATAGCGAGGCTGCAAGATGACCCTCTCCTTGGTGACGTCGGGCGAGAATGCGAAAGGCTGAAAACACATATTCCAGGAGGCGGGGTGACGTGCACCATGCGGGAATGGTCCAGGTTCATCTTGATTTGATATCGCCCCCGAAGACCAGATGCCGAGAAGAAGTTCTCGGATATGCGAATCGTAAAAAGTGATGCTGCAAGTGTGAAAGACGTAGCGAGCGAAGACGTCCTCTGTAACTTGCCGCAAACTAGACGATACACGCCGCAGCACGAACCAAGCAAAACAGTCTGAGCGTAGAGGTACATATCAGCAAGTATCCGCTGAGACGAAGATCAGCACCCGGGGTGGCATACAGTCTTGAATGTTCTCGATGACTAGACTCCATACTTCCGGCGGCAGGAAAGGCTCTTGGCCCATGGCTGCAGTGGCCTCCATGGTCGTCAGCGTGTGGGTCGTCGTCGGTGCTCAGGCAATGGCTAGTAATCAAGATCAAGCGTCGTAGCACTCGCTCGATCGCGTCGGTCGCTTTCCGGTCACTGGGAGCGGGAGCGCGACGGCCAGCTTCGTCAGCTTAGTCAAGAACCACGTGGGCTCCATCCCAACATTGAACGCATGCGAACATTCAACCTGGAGATACGGACCTTGAATTGCAGTGAAATGAGTACCTCCACTGCTATTTCTAGTAGACTCACTCAACCGAGTAGATTAGCGAGGCCTTATCCGGGCAAGCTGACAGATGCATAACTGTGATGAGCTTACAATTCACGTGAGCTGCCTGGTTGGCTAGCGCAGTACATGCAGGCGCCGAGGGATCTCCGTCCGGTGCGTGGGGTAATGCACGATTACAACCTTTTGTGCATTGCAACAAGACCGATTGGAAAACCGGATGGACGCTCTCGAAAAGCAATGCTGTGCCGATCCATTGATTGCTGTTCGAAAGCTTTTTCGCACCAAGTAGCAAGTCACACTTCGGCCGAAGCTGGCTGGTTCCATGCGCCGCCGCCACCGAGAGCCGCGCGCTCTACCAGCCATCTTCCAGGCACAAATCTCGCTCTTCTGTATCCCCGAGGCTGCCGAAGTCTCGGAAGGGGGATCCCAGGATGACGTTATATCCACCGCTGTCGCCTCAACCGCACCTCAGTGGGAAAGAAGAAAATCGCGCACGAGGGATTTAGCAACGCGGCGCCGGATGCTCCGGTTGTTGAGAAGGAAGCTGTAGTGCGCGCCAGGGAGCTGGACAAGACGATGCTCTTTGTACCGATGGCAGTCATCGACCGTACAGCGAGATGGAAGTGCCAAGGACTGCGAAAAGCTTAACTCCCCGGAACTGGAGAGCTTATTATCTGACCAACCGTTTGACACAATATTGGCAACCCCGCATGCATCGCAAGCCATCCAACACGGGCGACTACCCACCGACGTCATGCTGGCTGACCTAGCCATCGACGCAACGCAACCGGTGCATTAGGGGCTGCCAATCCTCTTCGGCTTCGGACAGGGTCGATAAGGCGAGCCCATGCAGCTGCGCGTCCTCACTTGCCCGTCATGATGAGTGGTCATGGAAGCCGAGCACTACCGGCCGCTGAGCAAGGCATGCGCTGCCCGTGTAAGCGTTCTCAAGCCTGCACTAGGCATGCATGCGGGACGCCAATCGGTTCGTGGGTGGAGCTTAGCTCGCATCGAGTAAGCTCCCTCGAGCTACACGACCATTGCCTCGATAGGCCGCTCCAACACCATTTCTTGGTGCAGCCTGACAGGCCGGATCAATCGGCACATGCCCTGATAGGCGCAGCTTCAGTCCGCCTGCGGGAATTATATCGCGCAGGTGCAAGTCACGGGCGTCGACGTCAAAGAAGCATGACTGATAAAACGTAGCTACCCCTCCCAGCAGTGGAAGCTCCCCCCCTCCTCCCACGCCTCTTTGTCCCGTCCGGCCTCGCTCAATTCTTACCCTGCGGTACCAATTGGTCTTGTCGGGTGACGCTTCTGACCACCGTTCATTTCTTTTCATGCTGGAGCCCTTCATTCCGACGGCATTCCAGCATTCCATCCACCATGGCTCTCGGTCCTAGCGATGACGTCGAGCGGAATGCCTCCACCGCCGGCCGCTCCAAGTCGATCGTGTCGCTGACTGCGCTCGATGGGTTGGACGAGTACGCCGCTCTCCAGAGATATATTCTTCTGTATCGCGACAAGAACCCTTCGGATGCTGCAGCACAGGCCAATGCCAAAGATGCGAAGAAAGGCAAATCTTGGTGGCAGTTCTGGAGATCGGGAAGCTCTCCCAATGCTGTACCAGGCGCAGACCCAGGAGCAGTGCCAGAAGATGTACGTACCTACACTCATCAAGACACGTCAAGTTGCATGCGCATGGATGCGCGACAAGAGACCCTCGCGGTAGCTGATGCGTTTTTGTGTAGTTGCTTAATACCGACATCAACCACGGTATCTCCGGATCCGAAGTTGAGACACGCCGAAGGCGATATGGGTGGAATGAACTCACAACCGAGAAGACCAATTGGCTGAAGCAATTCCTCAGCTACTTCCAGGGACCAATTCTCTATGGTAATTCCTGCTTCGCATTTGATGCTTCACAGTCTGACGCAAAGTAGTCATGGAAATCGCCGCACTTCTTGCTGCTGGTCTCGGTGACTGGGTACGTTGACCTGCTCCAGATTCCGCAGATCGTTCGCAATACTGACCTCTCGCAGATTGACTTTGGTGTCATTTGCGGCATTCTTTTGCTCAACGCCACCGTCGGTTGGTACCAAGAAAAGCAAGCGGCAGATGTTGTGTTAGTCGCGCTCTGTCTACCCACCCGTGCACTGAGCTGATGCAGAAGAACAGTGCGAGTTTGAAGGGCGACATCGCCATGAAGGCCACAGTCATCCGAGATGGCGTCGAAGATACGATCCTTGCGAGAGAGATCGTTCCGGGTGATATTGTTGTGGTCGAGGAGTAAGTCATAAGATGGCCCGCCCCGTCTTCAACTCACTGACTTGCTCTACAGGGGTGCCACTGTCCCTGCTGATGTCCGACTGATCTGCGCCTACGATTCTCCGGAAGACTTCGAAACCTACCTCAGACTCAAGGAAGAAGATAAGTTTGACGATTCATCTGACCCCGAGGATGAGAAGAAAGAGGATGACATGGGCGAGGAAGAACGTCCCATATCCCAAGGTCATTCCATCATTGCCACCGATCAATCTGCCATCACTGGCGAGTCCCTCGCTGTCGATAAATATATGGGTGAAGTCGCATACTATACGACCGGATGCAAGCGCGGAAAAGCGTATGGAATCGCGTTGTGCTCAGCCAGAACCTCTTTCGTCGGTCGCACTGCTAGTCTCGTGCAAGGAGCCAAGGATCAAGGTATGTTATCTATCTGCGTATATCGCTCTGAACCATGTACCGTTGGCTGACAGTTCGTACCAGGACATTTCAAGGCCATCATGAATTCGATCGGAACGGCTCTACTCGTCCTCGTCATGTTCTTTATCCTGGCGGCCTGGATCGGCGGCTGTAAGTAATACCCAGGCAACTCACTGCTTCAGAGACAATTGCTAAATCAACTCCCAGTCTTCCGCCATCTAGGAATTGCCACGCCGCGTGGAGGAACCGAAAGCTCGGTGACTCTTCTTCACTATGCTCTTATCCTACTCATCATCGGAGTACCCGTTGGTCTTCCCGTTGTTACCACGACTACACTGGCTGTCGGCGCTGCCTACCTTGCGGAGCAGAAGGCGATTGTGCAGAAGCTGACCGCTATCGAGTCGCTTGCTGGTGTTGACGTACTCTGCTCTGACAAGACAGGGACGCTGACTGCCAATCAACTGAGCATTCGAGAGCCATATGTCGCCGAAGGCCAAGACGTCAACTGGATGATGGCCGTTGCTGCTCTTGCGTCCTCTCACAACCTGAAGTCACTCGACCCAATCGACAAGATCACTTTACTTACGATAAGACGTTACCCTAAGGCGCGAGAGATCCTCGACCAAGGCTGGAAGACTGAGAAGTTCACTCCGTTCGACCCTGTGTCAAAGCGTATCACCACCGTCTGTCACATGGGAGGGGACAAGTACGTCTGCGCCAAAGGAGCTCCGAAAGCTATCCTTCAACTCTCCAGCTGCGACCCAGAGACTGCTCGATTATTCAGAGAGAAGGCGGCCGACTTCGCACGCAGAGGTTTCCGCTCCCTCGGTGTAACGTACCAGAAGAATGACGGCGATTGGATTCTCCTCGGTCTGCTCTCTATGTTTGACCCGCCACGCGAGGATACCGCACAGACGATTGTCGAGGCCCAACAGCTAGGTGTACCAGTCAAGATGCTCACTGGCGATGCTATCGCCATCGCTAAAGAGACTTGCAAGATGCTTGCTCTTGGCACCAAGGTCTACAATTCGACGAAACTAATCCACGGAGGGCTATCTGGAACTACGCAACACGACCTGGTTGAGCGTGCCGATGGATTCGCCGAGGTTTTCCCGGAGCATAAGTACCAAGTCGTGGAGATGCTCCAACAACGTGGACATCTAACTGCCATGACTGGTGATGGTAAGTGTACCGAGGTGAACCCTTTTCGTGCTACACTGACATGTCTCCAGGTGTCAACGATGCACCATCGCTGAAGAAGGCTGATTGTGGTATTGCGGTCGAGGGCTCATCGGAAGCTGCTCAAGCCGCTGCCGATATCGTCTTTCTGGCCCCTGGACTCTCTACCATTGTGCTGGCCATCAAGACTGCTCGACAGATCTTCCAGCGTATGAAGTCGTACATCCAATACCGTATCGCTCTTTGTATCCATCTGGAGATTTACCTGGTCACTTCGGTAGGTGTTCCTCGAATGCATTGTCCAGTTTCATAGCCGCTAATTCGAGTAGATGATCATTCTCAACGAAACCGTCCGTGCCGATCTCGTCGTGTTCATCGCTTTGTTTGCCGATCTTGCAACGGTTGCTGTAGCCTACGACGTAAGTCCACCCTAACTTCAAGTTAAACCACATCTGACACCTTCCACAGAATGCTCATTCGGATCCCCGCCCAGTGGAATGGCAATTGCCTAAGATCTGGGTGATCTCCGTGATTCTCGGCATACTCCTCGCCCTCGGAACCTGGGTCATCCGTGGAACCATGTTCCTTCCTAACGGTGGTATCATTCAGAATTTCGGCTCCGTCCAAGAAATCCTCTTCCTCGAAATCGCTCTTACCGAGAATTGGCTTATTTTCGTGACACGCGGCGGCAAGACTTGGCCCAGTTTCCAACTCGTAGGTGCCATCTTCGCCGTCGATGTCATGGCAACCCTCTTCTGCGTCTTCGGCTGGCTGTCAGGAGGTCCGTACCAGACCAACCCTGCGGACCACGCCAATTTCCGCCCTGATGGCTGGGTCGACGTCGTCACTGTTGTCGTGATCTGGTGCTACAGCTTTGGTGTTACGATCGTTATCGCAATCGTTTACTATCTGCTCAATCAGATCAGCTGGCTCAATGACCTCGGCAGGAAGGACCGCAGCAACAAGGACCCAGCGATCGAGAACATGATTGCTGCGCTGAGCAAGTTGGCTCTCGAGCATGGGACGGATAAGCACGGTGTTGAGCGCTATATTATTGCTGCTCGTGCGGCAGAGGAGGAAGATGATGAGTAGATTCACAGTATACTGAGTGAGTGGGGCTCAGATTGGATGATGGCAGGTGTGGTTTTCAGGGAGCGTGTAATCACTAATTGCTGTCTGAACCCGTATTGTTGAGTATAGTAAGACACTGTCAAAGATGTCAATAATTCAATGTACGCAATGATCCGTGTTGGATACTTCTGCGTTCCACCTTTCGGTTTCAATATTGGTTTCGCCTGATTGTCGCTTTTGACCTTGTCGTGAGATCTGTTGGCCCATGTCTAAAGCACAACGAAGCCTGGAGGGCTCTCGGCGGTCCAATGAAATCATAACATCAAGGCGATAGAGCTTCTACTAGGTATAGTCAAGCAACAGTGGGCTATGACGATTGGGCGAGATTAATGCGGCGGATGTGGCTTCTGCGAAACCGGGAAATACGGTTTGCTGTCCCGGGTACTGGAAGACTTGCAATGGCATTAGCGTTCGATAAGGCACAAGTGTTGATCGGATATGTCGGGGTGCGAAGCCTGCCGAGATTGACATCGACGTTTCGTTTCGTGATGCCAATGTTTCGAGCTGATGGTATTCGGTCTGCCTGGGCGAGTACAGTCGTCCAGCAATCTCCACCCGTCGGACCCAGACATGTGAGAAGACATCGCGTCCAAGCTAGAACATTCCAGCGCCGTTTTGGCAAAAGCTAGTCATATTCATCCGTTTGATGTTCGACCGCGGCCCACGCACCACGTGCCCGCCGCCCAAGCTCTTACTTCAACGTAACATCATCACCGCCCCTCCTCCCTCAGTATTATCTCGCCCGAGAACAAATCGTCAATACACCTCCGTAGCATTATTCGATCTATCTAGACAACCTGCGCTGAGACACAATTCCACGCGCAGTGCCATATCCAAACTTCTCACAAGTGCGGGCAGCAGTGCAGCAACGCAAAATACTACACCAGCCCTCGTGACACCTGGCTCCGTGCTCATTCGGGAGTCAAGTCCAGAAAGTCGGGGCTGTGGGGTGCATATTCTGTTCCATTTAATTAAAACTTCCGGCATATTACGGGGGGGCTGCGACGAGTGGCGGTAACGCCGGTAAATATGGTAGCGCCCAGTCTGTTTTAGATTGATGTGCAAATTAACGGCCGCGGGCTTTTTGTACGAGTCAACGTGGCTGGGCGAGCGTTTGGTTTGGTGATTGGAGCCGGCATCACGATGGATGGTTACTAGACAGGGTTGTTGTAGTGTCGTTTATCGATAGAGGGAGTGGTTATTGTCTGCCATGCGGTATGATGATGCGTGGTACAGCGGCCCGGGGTCGCACATAGTAGTGGCTACTGTATAGTTAAATTACAAGAGAGATCGTGATGTGACGGAGAATACAAATACTCGATTGCTGCCGGCCACTCGCAGATCGTGTCTTTGTGGTACTCCGAGTTCAGCAATCTTCACGACATCCTTCGTTCGCTCTACACTTCCATTCATTCCGTGCTTTTCGAGAAAGAATCAAACAAAAAATTCAAGATGAAGACCGCAGTTATCCTCCTCGCCGCGGCCGCCGCCGTCTCAGCCCACTCAACATGGCAGGACTTGTGGGTTGGCAGCACTGACAAGGGGACGTCATGTGCCCGTACCGTCAAGGACAACAACCCCATCGCCTCGCTCACCTCGTCCGATATGTTCTGTGGTCGTGGCCCTGCTTCCTCGGCCAATGTCTGCGAAGTTGCTGGTACGCCCTTCCCTCACACTCAAACCATCCCCAAATTACCAAGCTAATCACCAAACAGCTGGCACCGCCCTAACCGTCGAAATGCACGCCCAGCCCGGAGACCGCAAGTGCAGCCAACCCGCCATCGGCGGCAACCACTACGGCCCCGTCTTGGTCTACATGGCCAAGGTGGCCGACGCAAAGACGGCCACATCTGGATCTTTCTTCAAGGTCGCCGAGGACGGATACACGGGTACCACCGCTTCCTGGGGTACTGAGATCCTGAACGCCAACTGCGGAAAGCGGGCCTTTACTGTGCCCAAGAGCCTGGCATCTGGTGACTACCTTGTGCGTGCTGAGGCGATTGCGTTGCACGCTGGTGCTGGACAGCCGCAGCCGTATGTTACGTGCTTCCAGGTCAAGGTTACTGGTGGTGGCAGCGCGACTCCGTCTGGTGTCAGCTTCCCCGGTGGATACAAGCTCAGGTATGTTATTGTCATTCTCAATAGAAGAGCTTTTGCTAACGAATCGCAGCGACCCTCTCTTCTCAAAGGCCATCTACGACCAGAGCTTCAAGTACGCGTCGCCCGGCCCAGCCGTCTACAGCGGTTAAAATCAACGCGAGAAGCTGAAAATTATTGGCGCGGTTTTTCATTCTTGTATCTATTTGCATCACTAGCATACGCTCATTGCGGTCACATCGGAGGACTGTGAATGCTACTAGCATAATTCAACCTGAATTTCAGGATCAGGCCAAGCCCATTTCGCATATTCTCCCACCTTGAACCGAGGACCCTTCGATAGGGTAAGGCATCCGTACAATGATCCCACCCCAAGGTTCTCCCTTAACTGTACCTTGAATAAGCCAATCGTGCTATCCTATAGTACCCTTACAACTCTCCCCCTCCACCCCCCACCCCGTCATGAAGCCTTGGCGAAGTAGTTCGTCAGCGTATTTTTCTGTGTCGGTTTCGCATCCTTCTTCCCACTCGCATCCGCCTTCTTCCGCGCATTCTCTCCCACGCCCATTAACTTCCAAAGCTCATCCCATTCCGCTTTCTTCACGATCCCACCACTCGCTTCTTTGTGACCCCTAGCAAACGACTCACCAAGCCGAGCTCTCAGCTCTGGATCGTGTGCTACGATGCCCTCCAACTTCTTGATGATGTCGATCTTTTCCTCCCCGTCCCTGGCTCTCATCCCCTTTGCGACGCGACATGAAAAATTGACCATGCCCGGTAGATATCCTTCGTTGGCGCACATGACGACCTCAAGCTTGTTCGACTGTAAGAACCCAGCCCATCGCGTGGCGATGAGCGGATGTATCTGTGCGGCTGATGATATGGTGAGGACGGCAATTGTAGCATCTTTTGAAAACTTAGGAGGAACACGAGCCCAGCGCTCTGTCTCCATCCTGACCTCAGCTTGTGCATCTAACAATTTCTCGTCCTTGGAGATGGCTTCGGGGCTTGAGGCGGAGACTACTGCGTTCCAGGCATCTTCCACGTTGAAGGCTGCCGATCGTCTAGGGGCGTTAACACGGGATACAGCGTCGTTTATAGCCTTTTTAGAGTGTTGCTTGAATGTTGCTGTCATGTCCGGGAAAGGAGGTTGCCACTTGAGGGTAGTTCCGAGATCGCCATGCGTGCCGAGGGCGGCGAGCCACGAGATCTTCTCGTTCAGGTCTGAGTGTAAAGGCAAGCAGATATCGTAAGTCAGGAGCGCGCTAGTAGCGACGGGGGGACAGTCGTGAGCTGTGACGTATTCAGCGTTTTGGGGAAAGCCGCCTTCTTCGGCGAAGTGGTGGTCGATGATGAGACCAGTGTGCGGTGCATCGATAAGAGGCACAGTCTTTCTACTTCCTTGGTCCAGGACGAAGACGTAGGCTGGCGTTTTCTCGGATATAGCTTTTCTCGTTACTTCATCATGGACGGAACTTCCTTTGGGCGGGAAGCAAATTGATATAAGATTGGGTGAGAGACCAAGAGTTGTGAGAGTGTGATGGAGAATCGCTCCTGATGAAAGACCATCCGCATCCTTGTCCGGGACGATGACTACGGGCTTTTGAGCTTGAGCGCTGCACACCGTCAGCGTACATTTCAAGTCGCTATTATATTGTTGGTTGAAGTCTTGCATACCATTCCCGAATGACATCTCTTGCGCGCTCAATTTGCTCTCTGGGCGCAGGCCAAACAATTTCTCCATCTTCATCTCGTCTTGACGGTGTGAGATGGTATTCTGGAATCTCAATCTTCTGTCTCTTCGTCTTAGGCGACGAGGCTGGCTTTGTTGCCTTTCGTTTCGCAGGGCTTGCCATGGTTGAAGATGATTGGGGAGTAGATCTGTGAAGAGAGCGAACGGAGGGTAAAATAGCCCGAACTTTGATATTAAATTGAATGAGGTGAGGGAAACGGATCCCAAGAGATTTCAGATACATACCAAAGATGTAATAGGAAAGCGCATGGAATTATATCAATCGAGGTGATAGGTGAGCGCGCGTGGATCGATGACGTCGATCACCGCGATCGCGCTAGGCCGTTTATGAATCAATACAACTGCATTCTTGCATAACTTCACTTTTACTTCAAACATTGTGCAGGAAAGTGCAGTACGAAACAGCTTTTGAGACTCACTTCCAGCAAAAACCATGTCGGTCGAGATCCAACACCAAAGATCAGCTATACCACGACGATTTGCAACAATGCAGAATGATACAATTGCAAAATTGGCCAAATCCGCGTTCCATCTCATACCAGAACCAAATCTAGTAAGGTCCAAAGGAACTCACATCATCAACAAGGAAGTCATCATGATGCTCCGTTGACCCAACAAACACAACACAGATGCTCAATGTATGGTTCCCAATACCAAATGCTGGCAGCATCACCTCATAAGTCACGAAGTCGTAACTCAAGTGACCGTTGACGTCGGGAACCGTGCACTCGCCCTGGCTCGGATCGCACACATCACCGTCTTTGACTTTCACATCATCAACAAAGATCTGGTAAAGCATCGTCTCGCCCTTGCTCCCTCCTACAAAGGGTCCGGTGTATAGCGCGCGGCCGATGTATGCGGAGATATTGTAATGGCCTGCGCCGGGATGGTAAGCCGTCTGCGAGATGCACAACGAGCGCGTGGTGTCATCTTGAACGTCGTCGTCGTAGATCACAAAGGCCTGGAGGCCCGTGTGGGCATAGGGGTCCCCTCGGCCGCCACCCAGGGTTGGGTCCGTGTAATTGTGTAGGTTGCCCGTATTGGTGATTAGTTGATTTGGCGTAACGCGCCAGACGTCATAGATAGTGTCGAAGCCTTCGAACCCGCCGTTCAAGATGATGTTGCGGGGTGATACTGTGGACGGTGTAGGCGAGGTTGAGTTTTCAGTCGGGGAGGGCGAGGATGTTGACATGGATGGAAGATCTGTGTCCGTCGAAGATGGCGAAGAGTTCGAGAAGGAAGGTGTCACTGTAATGGTGGTCAAACTGGTCATCTCAGTGGTTTCGGACGGCAAGGACGACGTTGTAGAAGTAACGGGCGCCGAAGAGTTTCCGAAAGGTGGCGCTGCAATAGGTGTAGATGCCGGCGTATCCGAGGTCAGAGCAGGCGACAAATGCGTAGGGACTGTAGAAGGGCCAGAGGTTTCAGACGATGTCGGTGAACTAACGGTAATGGGATCGTCTGGCACTCGGTCCGTGGTCGACGAAGAAGATGCATCGGTCGTCGTGGTCATCGCTGGAGAACTGGTGCTGTCACTGCTGTTGCCGCTCGAGAAAGACGTGATTGACGAGGAAGATGCGACAGTCAGTGTAGCGCTCTGGATGGGCGGGAGTCTATACACGTTCAGACGATCGGGGCCACCGCAGAATTCTGACTGGTTGGTACGACAAGGCATATTGCAACCGGTTGCGTCCGATTCCCCGAATCGGATAGTTGCCTTACTCAAGTCATTGCCACACCAGCACTCTGCAAGGATTAGCGACTCGTTCAATTGACACATGCCCAATTGTAGAAGGGACGAAAGAACCTACCTCCGGCATACTCCACTCCGGCATATGTGAAACCACCAGCTCGACAAACCGTAGCACATGTGCTAACAGAAGGCCCCCCAGCAACCATCCTCAGTGATGGAAGCGTTCGATCGCTCACACGGTCCGTCCAGCAACCGGCGTACTCGAAAGTTTCACCATCTCCAGGATTAGTGATAGGGTCATCGGGACTGTCTGCGTAGACGGAAAGACGAACGGGGCCGCCACAAGCTTGGGTTGAGTTGCCCGCGCAAGGCATATTGCACTCGGATTCTGGGCGGGCGACCAACCCACGGATGCTTCTAGAGCAAAAGCACTGGGTGGACCATTCTAGAAGACGCATCAGTAATCATACCACAATGTTTTCTTGCAACGATAAGGAGATTACTTACCGGTTCCAGCCACGATGTATCCCAATCCAGCACAAAAGCCAATGCACATCTCTCCCGTCATGGCGTTATGTACGCCAAACGCCCCATCCAAAGCTCTTGTATTGGTGTTATCTTCGAAGCAGCCCAGATACGTAGAGTTGCAGAGACCGTCTCCCGAAATAGAACCAGGAGAGGGACTACGCTCCACGAACGAAGCGCTGTGATATCGTGGGAAAGATCCATTGAAGACATCAGAAATGGAGAGGGAGGGAGGAGAAGGGGGGCTGAATGTGGCAGAAGCGCAAAGCGCGACTGAGGCTACCCAAAGGGCTGTGAAAGCGAGGGAGTTGAGCATTGAGGCTTGTTGCATCTCAGAAGATATGAAATTTCCGGTGAAGTATATGCAAAGGAGGAAGAAGCAAGGGATGGGTTGGGTATTTTATCTAGCAGATGATTCTTTAGCAGCTGCAGTCGAGCCATTCCTCATTTCACAGTCCCAGCAGCCAGGTGCCTTTTGCTGGAGAGATAAAGTCCACTGGTTGCCACCACCAAATCCATAATTGTTGTGTGGTTCCTCGCTCGTGCACGCGACCCTCGAGCCACAAATTAGAATACGGCATTCGAGCAAAACCCGGCCTAGGGCTGCGAACGCGCAACAAATTGCCGTAGAAGTATCCCGAGTCCAAGAAAAGGATGCAAAGTGCTCATGGTGATGTGATGCACGGACTTGAAAAATCCATTGTACCGCTCAAACGTGGTATTTTGGTTCTATTCGCAACGGTCCCTGGCGCATGCGTGACGTGGGAATGTTCTGAGCTGGTTGCCAATATTTCTGTAACCAAAGCAAAGCGCGAGACGCGATTGGGAAAGATGAATGCTGAATGCTGAATGCAAGAAAGGGGTGCCATCACTGTTGAGATGAAGAAAACCATCGTCGGGATCGACGCAGTGGACGTTGACCCCTGGTCTGTTCCATTGGTTTGACAGCTCGTCGGGTCTAATCTCAGAATGAAATGCTCGCCAGTGTCGTGATATTCAAGTGCGCGTGAGAGGTTATTAAGTTACTTTTGACGTTAAGGGAGGTTTTGTAGTGTAAGGATGGGGCAGACGAAGAGCATTGAGCGATGTTTTCAGGAGTCTGGCGTCTAGTCTTCTGACGTTGACTTACATCATCAGCATTGCGCCCCAACGAATTCGTACCGACCCTCTACCACTACCATCCGACACCAGTCACTCCGACTTGACTTCCTCGCCAACGAACAAAATCAGTTTGAGATGTCGATTCAACACGTTAAAACTCTCGTCGCCCACCTCCGTAATAGTGCCAACCCACCCATCTGGTCTGACCATTATTAGAGCTCCTTTCTCCTTAGTGAATCCATATCGTTCATGCGCACTACGGTCTGCATCATAAAGTCCCTTCCCGAACGGCATGACACCCAAGGTCTCGTACGCTGAGGGCCACCGGGCCCACCAAGTATCGAGAGCCACGATATGGGGAGGTTGGTGTTGAAGAGCCACCTATATTCGGGCGTAGAGACAGCACTCAAGAAGGTAGCAAGGTGTGTGGGATTGTAACAGCATTTTCGCCCGCAAACAGGACTATGTAGAAGCACGCGACGTTGGTAGTTCGACCTGCAAACGCGTGGTTTTGAGAGTCGCAGGGCTTTGAAGAGAGACATTTGGAGCGCGCTAGCCTGCCTATACAGAGGAGAGCTGAGAAAATTGGAAGAGGTTGAGTTAGGTATCTGGTTATAGAAAATGCCCAAGCCACTGCTGAACGTGGCAGTCTCCTTCATCACTCTACCCAAGATTTCATTGAAACTGCGTTCGGATCGCCTTGCCAGTTCTCGGGGAGCTGCATCGTCCTAAGTCGAGATTTTCACTGTCGTGGCTGGTCAGCCGCTGAACATTCGGGAGTCGTTCCGCTTCGTATATAACGCGCAGGTGTGCGGCAGGTTATCACGAAGTATGCACTGTGGTCGTGCCGTGGGGTCGATAGCGATAGGAAGACGCACACGCGATGCTGCCCGATAAAGAACACAAAGCCAAGATTGCATAACAAAATGCCCGTCGGAAAGACTGATGCGATGCACGGCTTATAAATACATTGGAGAGTTATGGAATTACGATCAATGGACATGTTTGAAAGCGAGTCAAAGGCAGCGTGGATCAAAATGACACATCAGAGGCTACCAAGACAATACCTACGCCGGACTTTCTTCTACTTATCAACTGTTCAGCTAATACTCCCCTGATTTGACCCTCTCATCGTAGTGCAAAACTGCATCTAACAAGATCTGTGCCCCCAGCGCACAATGCTCCGGACTGGTGTACTCGTTTGGATTATGACTGATACCGTCCTTACTCGGAACAAATATCATACTTGTAGGACATACCCGCGACGTCCACGCACTGTCATGCCCGGCTTTACTTTTCATATCCAAAGTTTGTTCTTCGCCAACGGCTGCCAGCGCAGAAGAGCGTACGGCGTCTATACAGCGAGCATGGAACTTTGATTCGGGTAGGCCCCATGTCCGCTGAACGGTGTACGATGTTTCGTTGTTTTCGGAGGTGACGATGCCATCAAAAGCTTTGAAGACAGCGGAGGCAAGTTGGTCGACCATTTCGTCTGTCGAGCAGCGAATGTCAATGATGAACTCTATACCTGCAGGAATCGTGGCCTGGCTTGATGTGTCGCTATTGATGACACCCACAGTAGCCACGCCGAGCTCCGTCTTCAGTGCTGTGTCGCGCACTGCGGTAACAAGACGTGATGCGGTAACCAGAGCGTCCGAACGGTAAGGCATGGGGGTCGTGCCCGAGTGCCCTTCGATGCCTGATACTCTCACCGAGTACCATTTCATGCCCTGCACAGAAGTGACAACTCCTACACTTTTACCCCCCTGCTCCAGTATAGGTCCCTGCTCGATGTGAAGCTCAAAGTGACACTCCAGCCCGTTCTCTTTGTAATCACACGGTGTCTCTCCAAGGTATCCTATCCCCAAAAGCGCCTGCTTCATCCGCGTACCTTCCTTGTCTTGCAATTCCCAGCATGCCTCAAGCGGGGTGGAGGATTTGGTTGACCAAACCCCAGATGCCATCATGGCGCCGGGGAACCGCGCACCTTCTTCGTTTGTCCAGTCGATGAGGGCAATCGGGCAGTGGGTAAAAACGTTGTTCTCGTGGAGGGTGCGAAGGACTTCGAGAGCTGCTTGTACGCCGAGGATGCCGTCGTATCTACCACCTACGTGTTTCGTTAGCTACATTTCCCTACAATGATGTAGAGTTAATATGTACCTGCCGGCTGTGTGTCTAGATGGCTTCCCATGCCAATCGGCTTTCTACCCTTCGCCGAGCCCGGCCGTATCGCGAAGATGTTACCCATCTCGTCCACCTTGACCTCACATCCCAGGCTCTTGCACTCGGTGACCAGCCAGTCTCGCACCTCCTTGTCCTCTTGATCGAGCGTCAATCGACACATACCCGTTGATGACGCCGCAAGCGCACCCCATGACGCGCAGGTGCTCTGAAGAGTTTCATTCAGCCTTGAAGCATTGATCTTTGGCCCGTCAGAAGACATGTTGAAATGTAGGAGAGCCTCGGTGGCCTCTGCCGTGTAGTGTCGTCATGGTTCTCAGAAGATTCAACGCGTATCGCGCTGAGCGCGTTTTCCGAAGGGAAAGCGGGCGGGACGGATTGCGGCAATCATGACAGGAGACTATGACATTTTGGTAATTCGAATCCCTCCACATGCCAGTAAAAGTAGCGGATAGCGGCGTCCGCGGCGGTGATAAGCTGCCTCGGAGGTGAGGTGTTCGTTCCTCGGCGCGGGGCACGAATGAGGGGTCGCGATAGGAGACCTCTCCCTTCGGACTAGCGCTTTCTCCAACGACATCAACTACCCAATATGCGCGCCGATGGCATATAACATAGACAGCCTGAACCCCATGAAGTGAAAGACCATCATCTTTGGCAGAAACAGAAGAGATGGGGACCGAATACGACGTGATTGTTCTCAACGGCATCGTGGTCACGGACACTGAAATTGGGGAATATGACATCGCTATTAAGAACGAGAAAGTTGCGAAAGTGGTGAAGAGAGGGGAGTTAAAAGATTCTCAAGCTGCAAAAACGATTGATGCGGAGGGTGGTTATGTGATGGTAATACCTTCGGACTAGACGCTTGACGGATTGCTAATCGGGAGCAGCCTGGGGGTGTAGACGGTCACGTTCATCTCCAAGAGCCACCATTGTTCGGGAAAGGTTCATCAGCAGATAACTACGAAACTGGTAAAACAGACATTTGTATATCCAAACCGCCAGAGCACTAACCTCTATCGCAGGGAGCAGATCAGCGGTATGCGGTGGCACAACGACAATGGTAACCTTTGCACCGCAAAAGAAGAGCGAAGATACCCTTCTGGACACCCTCAAAGCCACACATGCACGCGCAAAGGACAACTGCTACATCGACTACTCCTTCCATCTTCTCGTCGGCAATCCCTCAGAGAAAGCACTGTCGGAATTTCCAACGCTACGCAAAGAAGGCATCTCATCGCTCAAAATCTACATGACCTATAAAGCTCTTCAACTCAACGACGGCCAGATCCTCGATGTGCTTCTTGAAGCACGCAGGAACCAGATCACTACCATGGTGCACGCTGAGAACGGCGAGGTAATAGACTGGATGACGAAACAGCTGGAGAAAAAGAAGATGTTTGCGCCCAAGTTCCATGGTACTTCTCATCCGCCCATGGCGGAGACAGAAGCTACGAACCGTGCCATTTGTCTCTCGGAATTCATGGATAGCCCGATCCTCATCGTACACGTGTCTACGCCCGCAGCAGCAGCACACATCAAATCTGCACAAAATCGTGGGATACCGATTTACGCCGAAACATGTCCTCAATATCTCTTTCTCACCAAGTCCGACCTCGATAAACCAGGTTTCGAAGGTGCAAAGTGTGTGTGCAGTCCCCCGCCACGCGAGAGCGAGAAGGATTGCGATGTCATCTGGGACGGACTTTCCGACGGCACTTTCACGATTCTATCTTCAGATCATTGTCCATTTCGATACGACGACAACGTGAACGGAAAGAAGACCTGCATCAACGACGATTATCCAGAAGGCCACTTCAAGTACATCCCCAACGGTATTGCGGGTATCGAAACGCGTCTCTCGCTTGCCCTAGGCGCGGATCGCCTCGAGCTGAAGAAGTTCGTGGAACTAACATCGGCAAATCCGGCGAGACTATACGGACTGTATCCGCTCAAGGGTGCTTTTGTAGAAGGCCAATCAGATGCCGATATTAACATCTGGTATCCACCCGGCAAGATGCAGGCATTCAACCTGAAAAATGAGATGTTGCATCATAACGTCGATTACACCCCTTTCGAGGGCAGAACGCTCAAGCAGTGGCCGCGATACACTCTCCTCCGAGGTGAGGTAGTCTGGGATAAAGAAAATGGCGGATTATTGGGCCAGAAGGGCTACGGCAAGTTCATCAAAAGAGAGGCCAGTTCGCTAGCGAAGCCGAGGAACAAGGGCGACTGGCACATATATGATGATGGGTCGTTCGGGTTCTCTTAAGGTCCACTTTGGTACTTCGGTTGAAATCTCACAATGGGTTTCTGCCAGCCCCGCTTCGTGCCAATTGAATATTTAAAGGCTCCGACCCCTCTGTTGGTGTAACGCTTACAGTGTAACGTCGAAAAGTAGCGATAGTGATGACCGGCAAAGTACACTAGTAGAGCAACACACAAGTAGTTGGCAAATAAGTGTACACCATAACATTCACAAAGCTAGCAGGAAACGATATATACATCTAATCCTAACACAGTGTCAAGCCAACGCCGATACTAATCCAGATCAAATTCACGATCTCACTCCACAAGCCACGAGTCCGCACTACTCTACAGATCACATCTTGCTTCGGCTGCCACACAAGTCGCACTCCTCAGCGCGTGGAGAGTCGACCCCATCATGCCAACACCCACCTAAGCGTTTCGACAACAAAGATGAACCCTAGAGGTTATGAGACATAACGATCACATTTATTTGCTAACATAGATCTAGACGCGGTGTTAGCAAGACACGTCTGAAGGTTCCCGTTGCGACACCATACTTAACATTATTGATTTCCTTGATATCCCCAATCTCGTGCGCCTTCAAAACATCGTGGATAGCTTCAACTCGCAGACCGGTTCCTTCGTCCGTGTTCCATGTATACTGGTCACACATTGCACTGAGTGGGATATCTTTGCTGACCATGGTGTCGTCCGTCAGGCTTCTTCCGACACTACCCTTTCTTAGGTCCTGGATGTTGGTACTTCTTGTTTCCTCAAACCTCCTCGAAGTGAGTTCGTCCTCACCCGGTGTATGCTCAACGTCGATGGTGTGCATCTGAATCTCGGAAGGAACCATGCTTTCTATGTCATGTCTCTTCCTGTGAGCCTGATACATGACGCGAAGGGTCAACCCGCTGACAATGATGCCGACCAGAGCGAAGAAGGTCCCGAAAACGCCGAAGATGATGGTGGTGCGGATTTGGAGGACGTCATAGTTGGAGACGTGGGAGGTGGGATTGGTGAGTACTGGTGGGGTGGAATTAAAGATCGGGGTGTACGGCATAGATGTGGTACTAGCCATAACGAGCGAAACTTGGGGCGAAATGCGAGGCTTTTGCGAGGTAGTTGCTCAAGGAAGATTATGAGAAATGTTTCTTTCATAGAAGCATTCGCGTGGAACAGTCTTACGGTATTTATGTTTGAGAAGGACGCTCACTGTCGTAGATAATTACTTGGCATAAGGGCACCTGTAGTGCGCATTGGGGCGGTGTTCACTCGCCGCCACGCGATCGGTAGGAAGATATGCTTCTCTGGGGGCTTCTAGGGCTAGGTGCGGAAGTGCGCAGCCTATTGGGGCCAACTCGTGGGTGTAAGAGGCTAGGGAGTTGCAGCTCCTCAAGACCCACGCATCGGTACAAAATGCTTTGGCAAGGCTGTGGTAGCCTGTGGGATTGGGTTTGCATTTGTGCGAAGGTGCGCACCCAACCAAATCCTGCTAGTGTGTCCAGGGTCTGGTCTCTGTGGCTTCATGACGGGTCTGCAGGCGGCATGGTCTGCCTGAGGAGTGGCAGGATGGTACGTGGTGGGATGAAATTGAGATGAGATAGAGATGAGAAGAGGCGGGATAACGGGAGCGGGGATGCGGGCGACCTGCCGGAATGCGTAGGGGATGCAGAGGTGCGAGGTGCGCACCCAATCAAACATTGTAACTTCAGCCCATACCGCTGTAAGGGCACCGTGGGAGGAGTATATTGGAGGTGCGAAGAGTGCGGAGCCTTATGGTAGCGCCGGCTCAAGCAATACAACTCACCGGTTCGGTCATCCGCGACATGCCTGCAGATCTCGAGTTGTGAAGTGCGCAAAGAGCGCGGAGTCTTCTATAGGATTGTCCGTTCGTGACACGAGCGGAGGTACACGCAACGCGTATTCTGCGGTTATCGTTCCGATGGATCGGGTAGCTGATGGGCAACAGGCACAAGACAAGGCGAAGGCTAGGCAGATTGCGCATAGCATCTGATAGGTGGGCAGAATACGAGCGTGGCTGCCTTACAGCAACACCTGGAAAGCTAGAAAGATGAGCGAGCGCAGGTTGTTTCACTTCTGCACAGATTCCACTCTGATACTTACTCCCAGTTTCGCGAAGCCCACATGTTTCCGCGAGGCGTGTACGACAAGACCCAGTTACCTTCCTACTGCCTTAATCGGCCTAATCCACTACCAGTCGGTGATTATGGCCTCACGCGTTGCTATACCACGTGCAGATCGAACCACGCTCCCCAAACCGATCACTCGAGATAGGGGTCGGTTGAGTATGGTCCGCTGCGACCAGTGTCGACAAGACAAGCACAAGGTACTCCCTTCCTTCTCCTTGCACACACCGGCCGGTCCGCCAAAGTTGTTGACCGCACATCCTAAAACATCCATGCTTATTATTAGTATAGTGTTTACCCGATGAGAGAGTATGGCCAGCCAAGTGTGAACGCTGCGAAGGTAGAGGACTAGATTGCTCGGAACCCAGGCGAGCGCAAAGAAAGAGAAAGAGACACACAGAAGACACAGAGTCTACCTCGCTTGCACCCAAATCTATCGATGCCACTTCCGAGCGTCCGAATGCGTCAGACTTCAATGCGAAAGGACTGTAAGAAACATCTTCGTGGTCGAAAACTATAATATCTGGCTAATAGATCTAGGAGCACGCTAATATATTGCCGCAAAAGCCTTGCAATGGGTCTAGATAAGCTGAAAGGCCTAGAAGATGAGCTCGAGGCACTTTTTCCTCACGAACGCCAAGAAACGAGTTTATTGTTGGCCTCCGAATCAATTGAAGGTCACCTTCAGGCTCACTACAAGAGTCTTGATGAAGTTGTTACATGCAAGACATATGAGATATACCGCACGATCGAGCATGCCGAGGCTTCAGAACTCAGAAGCCTCATCGAATTGTCTTCCACGGCAAATTCCCGATGTGTCTCTTGCTGCGATCAAGAACCTTTCGTTCGGGATGAAGATCTACAAACATCTACCGGACTGTTACAGTCCGTGACGGGAAGCCTCCAGACATGCCGAAAACATTACCTTTTCCTTGATGATGGAATGCGAAATCAGCTTCGAGAATTTTTCGACCTTTACTTTGACGTTGCTATCGATATGCTAGTAAGCTTACAAGAGTCCAAGCTATGGGATACCGTTCCAATCATTGCAAAGGAGATCTATGCTTTCAGTTTTATACCCGACGAGATCGTCTTTCACGCAATGAAGGTTGGAAGAATTCATGAGTTTTTTGGGAACATCCCCCTCCGGAATAGCCTTGACCTTCTTGGACGATCGTGGCTTCATCTTATATTGGATGTGGCCCCCCGGGCATCAGCAAGAGCACTCTGGAAAGATTGCCTCGACGTCCTTCAATCGAAAATACAGGCGGATGACAATATCCACGACGGTATCGACAAGACCGACATTCTAGGGCGAGCGGTCTTACACATCGCATGTAAGAAGGGGTACAGTGGCATTGCCATGGCGTTAATGGACAAAGGGGCAAATCCGATGCAGAGAGCGACTGGTGGACTAGTTCCTCTGCATTTTGCTGCTGCAAGCGGGTCACTCGACATCTGTAACGATCTTCTTCATCGCATCCCGCAGGTTGATATTGGCACCGTTGACGCAGTCGGCAGGATTCCGATTGACTACGCGATCGCGAACAAACAATACCCGGTCGCTCGTTTGCTGTCATCCGCTTCTAATCCTCTCATGAAGATAACTCCCCGGAACTGCATTCCTCCCATCATTGACGCGATACGACGAGGAAGTTGTGCAGATGTCGAACAGCTTCTTCTGAAGGGAGCCGATCCCAACGTAGTACTCGAACATGAATACAAAACCTCACTATCAAACGCTCTGGTCGACGCTCTGAGGTATAACATCTATACTCTGAACTTTGCATGTCCGATAGGGGACTGCCTCTTGCGCCACGGAGCAGCTATCGATGCACCGCTTGACGACGGGAAGACAGCTCTGCATATTTTTACGTCCAGAGAAGCTTCACGAAGTGTAGTTTATCTGATCGAAAAAGGCGCAAACGTCGGCGCGCGGGATAACGAAGGACGCACTGCGCTCATGCATGCGTGCAGGCTGAAAGACAGAGGAGTGATGGCGTCGCTCTTGCTAGAGGAAATCACCGAACTCCACCTCCTGGAAATGGAGGACTACTGGGGCCGAAGCGCAATGTTCTACGCCCAGAGATCTAAGAATAAAAAGATCGTCAGTATGCTAGAGGCAGCTATTGATGTCCGTCGAAGCAGTAGACGTGAGCGCAGTATTTAGAGTGACTGATCTCTATACCAGTCAGAAACACCAGTTCTTGACACCAATCAAGATGGGTTCAACCGGAGGACAAGCTACAGTGTAGTATGTAATTTTCACAATCAACCAAAATCACCGATCTCTTCGTGCAGGCTAGTGTTGTACTGCGCCTTCGTGTGCTCGTTGATCATTCCCGAGGTTCGATGACCTTTCTGTGAATTCCTGAGCTGGGACAATGCGCTATAGTCCTCAGCTTAGACGATCCTAAGAAGGGTGCAAGTCCTGGGATGCGCCGACCCCCCTTCAACCCTTCAAAACCTCATCTGGTCCAGTATCTAACCCAGCCAGCCTCTCCCCTCGCAATAGCCCCCTCACTCCGAAATTCCACCCTGGTCTGCCTTGGCACGGGGTAGCTGATCTGGATATCCCTGATGCGAAAGGGCGAAGGGATGTGTTCATGGCCCATTCCAACACCCAAAGCTTCTCGTGTAGACGTCTCTTCCAACGTCACTGCTTCTTGAGCGATTCGACCTGCCCAAGGGCCATCCCATAAACCGTCTCGCCGCGAACTATTAAGCAGCACTGTAATCGCTTTCTTACGGAGGCGCAGGCTGGGGGCACGGGTTGCGACCATGAAGAGGGTCGATAGGGAGCCATAGGTTGCGGTAAATCTGGGTCGTTGGACGCGGCCTACATCCTGGAAATTGGATCATGTCAGTACGGGTCATGCAAAGGAAGGATGACGAGTTTACATACGGTCTCCCTATACTCCACGAGCGAGTCTTCCAATCTGGTCACTAAATCCATAAGCGCTTCGAAAGGTTCTTCGTCATCAGGATTGCGCGCTCCATCTTCTGTGGACGTGAGCACCATGAGAAAGAGCTCCACCTGAGCACATATTAAGCGTATAATGATAGCGTTTGGGTCAGCAGTTTCGCGGAAAACCTCTGGGAAATGCCTGTGAAGACGTGAAATTCCAGTTTGGAACCGTTCTTGGAGATGAGCGATGACCAGTTCGGGCGTGCTGTTGTCCCACGTCCCCAAGCCCTCCGCATCCCCCAGACCGTTCACGTCTGTCATGTCCATCGCTCCTTGGGCGAAGGCAAGGGTATTCGAGAGCAAGCTTTCCCAATAGTGTTGGGCACACTCGAGTGAGACCCAGTGAATCGCGATCGACTGGCAGTTCTCTAGGAAGTGCGCAGGTATCTTTTCCCAGTGAGTGAGACTCGCAGAGCCCAGGATGCTGAGTGCCTGGACATTCAAACCAAGGAAGGTTCGTCGGAGCGACTTCAGCGTTACGGGATGACAGTACCACGTCGACATTGGATTGGGCATACTGAACACCATAGTGATGAGTTCCTTCATCAGCTTCAGACCATATCGAATGTGGTTCAAGGCTTCATGCTGCTCGCCTTGGAGGCAGGCAAGGGTGCTGAAGAGAATGCAGCAGGTCATGATTGTTTTGAGGTTGCTCTCGCTTGGCGGGGCGGCCTTTGTACTCTTCATCAGTTCTTGGATCGCTCTATTCGACTGCTCCAGCGCGAATTGTAGCTGCCGATCCAAGAAAAGATTATCAGTGCTATCGCCTTGACAGGAAGTGTATCGTCTGTGCATGGTGCCCACAGCGATGACACCATGTCGAATCGCGGGATGGTGGTGTGTTGCCTGGAGGAGCTCGCGCTGCCAAAATGGCGAGTCGAAGACGCCGCTTATATCTTTGATTGCAAAGTTGAGGAAGAAGTCAAAGCCTTCTCCTTCCTCCTTGGTGGCGAACTGACCACTGAGCATGTCAGCTGGCGAAACGGGTGATGTTGATGTCGGCGAGGTTGAAGGCGAGGTAGAAGATTGAGGCGGTGGACCATAGCCGTCACAATGACGCCCAGTGGATGAACATCGCTTGCAGTTGGGTTTCCCTTCGTCACATTTGACGCGCCGACGTCTATGTAAGCGTCAGCAGTTTGTATTGCAGATTCCCCACGCCACCAGGAGGAATCGATCACCACATGCCCCACACAACGATTTCAACGGTGTCGTGTAAAAGTAAGCCGCAGCGTTCCTGCACACTTCTAGAGCAACGACTTACTTGCATGTAAAACACCCGTTCGTAGATTTTGGTCTCCAAGCACGCTCACGTGGTTTGGGGTTTGCCCCGCGATCTGGCTGACGTTGAGCAGCGACCATGGAGCCTAGAGACTTGGTTTCTCGATCGAAAATGAAAAGACTATACGAACCCGCGAATGGAGAGGGGAGCGTGCAGCCGTTTTATTGAAGGTAGGTGTCTGGTAGAGGAGCCTCTGTCTTGCTCTGGCCCAATCGCTTGTAGTTGATCGGGGGCAAGGCTAGGCGAACGCACGGGGCGCCTATACGAGCGGGCGAACCAAAAGCGATTGCGATCCGACCTAGTAGGTCCGGACGACATGCATGATTGGTTGCATGGCCAGTGCATGCTTCAGATGCCGGGCGCCGCGAATCACCGCCATATCTCGGATTTAACGTCCCTGCTACGAGCCCAATTTTCTTTACTCAGACTACGAAGCCACTGCTACGAGCGCATATCCTAACTTGGTACCCGTCCGGCGGTAGACCTGGAGCATATCCGTGGGTTCTCCATAGGCGGCCTGCTGACGTGGAATCAACATGCACCTTCATGACTTCCATAGCCGCGTCATTACCTCAGCCTCATAACTTGTCAGAACGACGGATTACCATAGCCATCGCTTGGTTAGTAATGAGCTGTATACACTGTCGTGTCGGGGAAAAATCGGAAAAGGACTTTGAGGATCATCGAAATGCCTCTGTTCGATTGCAAGGTACTGTGCACGTGCGGCATTTTCCGGAAAACCACAGTTAGCGGCGAGGCTGATTCGCAAGACGAGGCTCTGATAGACCAGATGAACCATACTACCCGAACGTCAATAGTCAAATTTGTCATCAAGCATCAAGATGTCTGACATGAGATCTTTGCATACGAATGACAGTCGATCGACCTGATACCCTTGCGAATTTCGCATTCGATTCTGAAAGACGCATAGCCAAGATACAAGCCACGTGATCTATCCAGGATCGAGCATCAAAGTGCTTACCGTGGACCCACAGAACCCTAAATGAGGGTCGATCATTGTAGCCTGTACAATAGCTTGTAGCGCTAGATTAGCGCAAGTTCGCGTACGTGGAGGCAAGCGCGCCCGAATGGGCCGAGAACCAAGCGCGCCGAAAGATCGGAGCGGGATTCGGGGGCGCATTCTGCTGTTCAGTGCTATAGTCAAGATACAAATCAAACTGTCATGAATGGGAGGTCCAGGGTCCCACCCTTAAAGGGGCCCTCGGCGCGCAGTGTTCTTGCACTGAATTGCGGTGGAGGCAAACAACAGTCCAACTTAATCCCTGTAGGTCGAAGAGCACACCACATACAGAATCCTGTCTGCAGATCTAGAATCATGTTTACTAACCACCCAGGGAGGACCTTGTGGCGCAGGGCCACGCCTTCAATACTCTTTGGGGCTGTTATTAGCAGATCTGAATCGACTTGATTGAAAAATTAAACTACAACTCTCTTACAAACCGACCTCTGGGAAACCAAAGCTTCACGCCCATGCAAACCCCTACGCAAACCTCCACGCAACCACCATGTTGCTTTCCAAGCAGCAAACTATTTCCGCTTCCGCAAACATCATGGCAGATATCGACTATATCAAATATCTTCTTCCTGTCCTCGCCCTTCATCGATCCCCACCTTTTGCGCAGGTTGAAGCCCAAATACTGTCTCAGCAACGTCAACCGCGGCAGGCTCGCACCATGTCAGACTCCAGACCATCCAAAATTCCCAGGGTCTCCCGAAATTCGACACAAAGCCATTCCTTACGTCGTCGCGGCCGCGGAATCTTCAAATACAGCTTCTCCTCGATCGGTTCCTCCGCAACCAACCTGATCCCTATTCATGGCTTTGACACCCCCGAGGTCTTGTCAGCAACCATTCCACGACAGAATCACGTTGAGGCGACAAGGGCGAGCCAGTCAAGCTCAAGAAGAGAAGGAGAGCAAAGCAGAAGGTCCATCAACACCTTGGAGGGACTTGTTTGCAACGGCAACATATGGGTCGTGCTAGAAGCAGAGATGGAGAATTCCTTGCGGGAAGCGGAGAAGCTCCCAAGGATAGAAGATACAGAAGTGCTCAGGCGGGGGGCTGACACAATGCCGACGAGTGATACGATCGAGTGTTGCAAACGCATTGTGGCTCAGTGGCGCGTTGAGTTCGATGACCAGTCGGGGGGAAATGGTCCGCAGCAGTAATTGCAAGAGACGAAGCATGCAAGAAAGGAGTTTGATTGATTGTTCCCTAGCGAGGAGTTTCGATCTTCGTATACCTAAGCATACTGCCCTTAGATTGGGTACCATAGCCATCAGCACCGCGTCCCATAACCAAATACATTTTGGTTACATTCATGTAGCCATTCCTTTTTAACGTGATGGACGCGACGTGTGTACGTCCCTTTCTTGCGTCTCCTATCCTATCTACATAAGTAAATTTTAATGACTTAGTGCGCGATCAATATTCGTCAATTGTAACAAGTATCTAGCAGAACGTTCTGTCCGTCCATGCCAACAATTTTCTCTAGCTCTGGATATGAATGTGGGAGTAGATGTTCTGGATTCGAAGGGGCTCAACTCTGTCCATTAGGATGGACTCTGACCCCCACAAAAGACATACCGATGACTAGTCTACCAAGGCACTAATAATGCCACTCTATACTAGGGCGCTTCCGATTGCCTCGCAGGATATGTCCAAAGCGAGCCCGCGCTATGCGAACCGCGCGTTATTCCGAAGAAACCTGAGAGGTCCAAGTAAGTCTAGCCTAGTTACAGTGAATGGAACTCTACAGCAGACACGCCGCACCCCATACCAATTTCCACGCATCGGCATCGCCGACCGCTAGGGTCCCGAAAGTTGGGGCAAAGCACACACCACATGCGCATATTCGCGGTGGATGCGGTATTCCGCGTTCGCATACATTTCCTCCATCGCTAGCAGGGGGATGGAAGGAGGATTCCCGCTTACATTAGCCAATAGGTGACTTTATCACCCGAGACTAACTTTCGAGAATTACCCTGGTGATACTAAGGGGAGCTTGCTGTCTATGTCAGGCCTTCGACAGACAAATACGCCTTGCGACCCCTGCGGACCACCGTTCCTCTGGCCTGACCCGCTAATTTTGAGCGGCGGTCAAGGTTGTTAATTCAAATGGTACATCCTTCCGAAGTCAAAGCGTCTTAGCGCGGACTAGATAGAAGGGCAAGGTAGTAATAATTTCGCCGACCACGCGATCCCAAGCTAGCGATTGGCTATCTATATAGGTATGCGGGATCCTACAGTATGCTAGCAGACCCATAGTCGCGAGTCCAACGGGTGTTGTCGGACGAGTGTTTTCCGACGTGTGTTGTCCGTAGATATTGATTGGTATCTTGAAGCGAGGTGAAGGTGCAACTATGATGCCGGAACGACAGCGATCCCCGAGGAGATGATTAGGTAAAAAGAGTAGAGATAAGACATCCATATTCTATATATGTATATACCTGTATCAAGCAAGCACAGCACCAACACCGACCTGTAGCTTCCATGATAATAGGAACATCGACACCACAAGCATGAACGTGACGGCTTGCGAATGAAATGTGGACGCACTTACCTCCCATATGACGGAGACAAGTCGAACTGACTTGGAACGATTACTTACCGCGATTTGCGTCTGCTGCTTCTAGTTCGTCTCTCCCGAGAGACTATCCAGGAGGCACCACGAGGAGGCGCAGCAGTCCGACTTCAACCTCCCATCCTCGGCCCGGGGGCCTCTCTTGCCTCAGCCATGTCTAACACCCGAAGGCATCGACACCTGATCGTCTTCGCCTGAAGCACGAGTCGAGTTCCGGACCACCTTCCCCAATCGCCATCGTTCCCTGTGTGCAGCACTCCCCATGCCGTCGATATCCTCTTGACCCCATGCGATATTTTGTCTTCAGTCAAGTTCTCTTGTAAAGTTCTCTTGTAAAGTTCTCATTTGGAGTTCTCATTTGGAAATCTCATGAGTGGAATGCCACCACTATGGGACCCCGACGGGTCCAGGTCATGGGCAACACCAACGACCAACACCAGATGGCTGGATCGAAATGACGACAGCGCGCGGCGGACAGACCCTCCGCAAAGGAGGACCTGGATCTGTAAATACAGACACAAGGGGTGCGGATGGGTGCGTTGAGAGCAATATGCCAGGGCCTCACGGCCTGTCGGAAGCTGTGCACAGCTCCATGTCGGCGGCAATCTTCCACCAGGAAAGGACGTGGCAAGGCAAAGTCGCAACGTCCTGGCCCGGGGCGGGGACAACCCTACTCAAACGGCCAGCGCAGGAAACTCTCGTAACGGGCAAGCCCGGGAATACACAATAGGAAACTCCTCTCAAATCTCGTCGCTGCACCGAAGCCGCAGACGATTTTGATCAAGCTCGGTAACACAATAGTGGTAACACACAATTTGGCAGTCGGTCTGGATGACACACCAGAGCGACGCCGGTAACCCCAAGGGTAGAACCCAAGGGTCGCTCGACCGCACCAATGCGGTCTCGCTCAGCTGCCCATCGACGACAAGCGTAGAATCGGCCGGTTTCTCCGTGAAGCCAACAAGGCAACAGAGGGAAGGGACAACGTCGTCAACGGCATCGTCAAACAACGTCGTACCTTAGTCCAAGGGCAAGCGCAAGGCAAGCCCCAAGGACATAGCCTCTCAACCGGGGTGTAACAAACCACCGGAGAGAAAAGGCAAGGGTATAGGAGTGCGGGTACGTCTGTGCAACAATCGCCAGGACCTTTCGGCCTATCATCACAGCATCGCTCGAAAGCATCGCTGGAAATATCTGTGGCGTCGTTCCGCTTTGCTTCAACCAACGAATCCCGCCGGCAAGGGGCCAGGCTCGGAGACTGAACAGCAAAGACGGCGGAGAGATCCTCTGCAGCAGACGGCCATTCCTACAAGGGTTGAGTGGTTATCGTCGGCTCGGTGAGTTGCGCACTCATGGTTCGGCGGGCGGTGGGGGCGGGACTCGTGCTTCGTTGTCGGCGGTGGTGGTGAGAGAGGAAAGAAGAACGGGGATGAGGGGGTTGTGGCCTTTATAGGCGGAAACGTGGGGATTGGGTCATGACTGTTCGGGGGGTGGGGGGTAAGCGGGGGGAGGGGCGCTAGGCTGCGTTCCGCGACATACCACAGGTGTGACTTGGATTTCAGCCGCAGCCCTGGGAGCGACCTTGGAACCGGGCATGTTGGGAGCGAGTCGTAATCTTATTCTAACAGTTGAGAGGATGGATTAGATATCCAGCTCGATATATGTGCTCGTTGGAGGACGTCCCAGGCCGGCAAGTGAGGAAGACGTATCTCGAAACGCCCTGGAGGCTGGAACGCGGAAGCGACCGACCTGTGGAACTCGGTGGGCGCGGGCCACAGCAACAATCTCTCGGGGTCTTCCACGTCAGAGACACATCTTTGAGGTGTATCGTGCATCAGAGATGATTAGGGCTCGTAGTCGTAAACGTTCGGGCCGCTTTCTCGACTACTCTATAATCTGGTAAGCGTCTCGCTATTCCATCTGCCTCTTGCATGGGCATCGCGACTAATAGCAGTGATATAAAATTTGTTCCCAATATATTCAGCATGTGCCCCATATGCATTTACTCGAAAGCTGCCATTACGCAGAGCGGCCAACTGGGCGTGTGGAAGGCCCTGGGTATAAGTCCACTGGGCTTCTGATTGACCCAATGCCAGGAGACAACTGGCAAGTACACGAAGAAAAAACAGATCATGATCCCTAGTATATGCTGCATCGTACATAAAGTGTTCACATTATACCTTGACTGTGTCTAAGCCAACCTCATTCGGGTATATACAAGTCATACGAGCAACGAACAACTCTAAACGCCTGTCCATGCACCTCAGCGCCAAACCTTATGCACCACACACCACCCTCTCTCCCTCTAAAGTCCTATATCCAACCCCACACAATAGCAAACGTCACCAGCAATACCAACAACCCCAATTCCACCATCAACGCTCTCGCACCCGCCTTAAATGGACTCAAGTCAACCACAGCACCAGGAAAATTGCACTTCAAACTGTCGGGATTCCTTGTCCCATAGCTAAGTTCCTTTGCGGGCGAGTTTGGACACGCGAAACCCAGTTTCGCCGGACAACTGCGCACAAGATCGAAGCACAGATCGTCACAGGGGAGTAATTCCTTGTACGGCCCCGGCTTGATGCTCTGGTCAATCATCGGGTTCCGCGATCGATTGTATGCAAATCGCTCGCGAATCGTCGTATTAAACTCTTTCGTTTGGTTGTTTCCATGCGGAAACGTCCCATCCGCAAACGGGGTATTGATGTTGCGTTCTTGAAGCCAGGGATCTGTGGCAGTCCAGTCCTCGCAGCGGGGGATAAGGACAGAGCAAAGCCAGGACTTGTAGTCACGGCGGCAATCGTTGCAGGTACGTGCGAGTGAGTACTGTGCTGTAGACGCCGTGTCGCAGGCGATCTGGTCGAGCGAATTTGAGAAGTTTTGGTAGAGGGTTTCTGCTTGCTTGTCGTAGAGGAGCCTGAGGCCAGTGTCGTTGAGTTTGAATTGGGGAGAAGATGGCACGGCGTAGGCGACTTCATTACAGAATTCGAGACCGAAGATTACTTGGCAGGAATCGTCTATGGGGTGATTGTTAGCACGAGGTTCGGGAGCCTGGAGAGGTGGAAGAGGATGATGCAGGCTTACCGGCTTTTGTTGTCCATTGAAATTGCTGGAATACTTCGCCACCACCGCGTACTGTCTCGATTCCTGGGAGGTCCATGGGCCCTGTATCGCTGCCAGCAACAGTGAGAAATCCGGTGTATTTCGTCTTCGCCGTCAAGCCCGAAATATGGAACCGCCCTGCAGGCTGCCCTTGTCCAAAGATGGTAGTGATGTTCTTATTGACCTTGATGCTGCCAGCGTCGAATTGCGACTTCAACCCACAATACGAGGCCTCGAGGCCATTCGTGTTGCTCCAGTTGGACGAAGGAAACGCGTACATATCGAAGGGGTTCCGGTCCATCCACTTTTTGACTTCGTCGGAACTATTTGAGTTTGTCAAGTTGTGGGTGATGAAGAGTGCCGACTCGCTATCCGTGTCTACCATGAAGATGAACTGGCTGTTGTTGGCGTAGTTGTGGTACTGTCCTTGAATACTGGCGGCGATTTCATAACTCCAGCTTCCGTTCCAGCCATCGGCCAAGGCCGGCGCGGCCACACCCATGTACACCTCGTTTCCTGTCTGCAATGTGAGATTGGCGAACCCACTGATAAAGGGAACAGCAGTTGTGTCCGGAGTGTTTGGCCCAGGTTTTTGATTCCTGGCCGATGTCGAGACGTAAAGAGTAAGCTGTGGTGTCTGGCCGGTAATGAGTTTTACGCTGGGAAGTGGCGCGCTGCATGCATTTGCAGATATCCATATCTTACTCGAGGATTGTCGCTTCTCTATTCCGTCCTCGTCGGTTTCTTCGGCATCCTCATCGATGTCCTCCTCTTCAACCGCATTCCCCTCCGATATGTTGTCTCCACCACGCACATCGCCCGGTACTGTCCGCGCCCTGATACTTCTTGACCGGTCCGGTTTGAATCTAAAGAAGTGTGTACTGTTCGGGGCCGCCTGTCCGTCTTCCTTCTTGTTGTCGGTCAACTGCTTCACCTCCTCCTGCTGTCTCCCCACTACACTCCGATCAAAATATGCGAAATCCGGCGCATAAACTCCATCACTCCTCTCGTCCACATCGTGACTCCCCGACTCTATCGGCAGTACATCTGGCAAGGCCAGCGGTATCGACCCTGCAAACTCGCCATCCTGTCCGGACTCGGGAATCGGGATTTCAGCGGCGTAGACGAGATTGTGCGGCTCGAAGCTTGAACACAGGACGACGACGAGAGTGGTGGCAAATACGGAGGCGAGTAGCCTCGATTGCAGACGTGTCAGCTTAGGGAGCTGCATCTGTGAGGTTTGCGAGGTCGCGAAACGTGGTGGTTGCGACGCTGACGCTCAGCGCACCGCTGCGCTGGGATAAGGTCGGCCAGCCAGCCGGTGCGATATCATGGGGGAGGTAGAAACGTCGAATCGAGACGCGAAGGTGTTTTAGGAGTAAGGCGAGCAATCGGTAGTGTGTTGTGTTCGAGAAGGTAGCAGTGCTGATGGATCGCATGCAGGTCCGCAGTAGTGCCAAGAAGTCGCGTCTCAGCCCGAGGGGCAGCCCATGTTCTCCGCAAAGCCCGGGACACTTGTAACTTCGGATGGAAAGTGCAGGGTTGTGTGCGAGTGATATTTCCAATTACCCACCAAGAAAAAAGTGCTCTCGACAGACATCGGCGTTCCGAGCCGGCAAGCGGGAGACAGCCCCACGTGTAGACGCCTAATGCCGCCAACATACCCGCGCCATGCCCTTCTCGGCACCATGTTTGGGTCAATAAACGTCCGAGGTCAATCAGCCTTATTAACACGCAGGATTCCGGCTCACGCACTGACGAGACACTCAACCCCGCCGCTTCACATCCCACCTTCGTTCGACACATACATACCACTTCTCTTCCGCTCCCGTCCAGCGATGTGAGAGCCAGCTCCGTGCGTCCAAACATGTCGCCATACCAACATCTTTTCTCCACCAACACGGTCCTCAACGTTTTTCGCAACCTTCGGAACCCACGCGACCAGAACGACCTGCTACTTACATTCCAGTATCATCCGGAGGGTGTAAGGGGAGCGAAAGCGCCGAAATATGGGAAGCATACTGTGGGAGAGACGGCGGGCGATGAGGTGGGACGGAAAGGCGCAGTTGGGGCCGCGGATGGAAGGAGCATAGGCTTTGTCGTTCCATGGCGGAGCATGCAGGCTCAAAGACGCGAGCTGCGCGAGAAGGAGAAGGAACTGGCCGAGGCGCTGGTGGTGCTTGCGGGCGAGGTGTCTTTCACAGACCTTCCACCCGCACTGCAAAGCTCACTCACGCAAAACCCGCTCATACAAGTCCGCCACCTTACCGCCGGCCTGTCGCGCCAAATGTCCAAGATCGAACTTCAAATGGCCGACAACGTACCCTTTGCCAACGGAAAGAACATGTACACCGGCGGAGAAATCATCCGCAAATTCCTTCCTCCCATACAAACGCTCTTTCAACAACGACCAGTACCTCAGAGAATGATATTCGAATTGCTCATGGAGCTTAAAGACCTAGTCTACTACGGCATGATCGGTTGCGAGCAAGAGGTGCTCGAGTGGGAACTCAACAACTTCTCCTCCTTCGAAGATTTAGACGAATGCATCGTGCAAGCCATCACACCCCTACCTTCAACTCCAGCTCCCAGCAAGGAGTCCGCAACGCGCAAACTTCTCAAGCGGAAACCCTCCATCTTTCAAATGACCCGGAGTCAAGCTGAGACTCAGGTTGAGCCTGCCAGCGCAAAATACTGGCTCCGCGACGAGTCGGAAATAATCTACCACCTCGAATCCCTCGAGACAACCGCAGCCGCCATGTCCCACCTCAGCATCCCCATCTCCGACTTCGTCGCCAAATCTACCATAACACTGCGTCGCACACTTCCACGCACCACGCTCAACGATTACAGTCTGCTGAAGCGGCGGAGAGCGGGGCGCTGTGCAGAATATGCGCGATGTATGAAGTGGGCAGGCACGAGCTGGCGGCAGGGCGGCGGATGCAGAAGGGGATGTAAGAATGAGGACGAGGACCCAGAGGGGTTGCCGAGCTGGCATAGTAGCAGTCGGTGGTTCAATGAGACGGGTACACATATGATTGGTGGCGGGAAAGGGGATGAGGGAACACGCGTGGAGATTGTGAGGTTGGAGGAGGAGGCCGTATTGGAGAGGGGGATGCGACGGGGAGTTTGATGGGGTTTGCCTCTTGGGGAAGGCTTTTCTTTTACTTTCTCGGGTCTTGGCTTGGGGGATCTTTGGACACATGTCGGGTTTTGGGGTGCGGAGTATGGCGTTTGGACGGATCGACTTCACAAGATACCCGTCAGACATGGAACATCTATCTCACATGTCACTTATCACAACGAATCTTCGCAGCATCGAAAGTGCTTCTGACATCATCATCATACATGTACTGTGTTTCAAGTAACAATTGCCGCGGCTGAGATGCCAGCGCATGTGGATTCGAAAAGGTATACATCTGAGAGACATGGTGCATCATGGTTTCGCAGTAAGTCGATATTTGGACATGAACGAGACTGGCGTGGCGAGTCTAAACTATTCTCCAGACTCGAACGATGCCTTCATTAGATGACACAGGGCATGCTCGTAGCAATCTCGTGGTGTCGCCAATAAGCCAACAGCAAAAAGCCAACAATCCGAGAGCTGCGGGCAAACACGCCCAGAGCGGCAAGCAGATTCACCTAGAGCTGCAGGTCAGTCCACCCTAAGCTGCAGGTCAACACCCCATTTCACCTGCGCAGATTATCGTTCCACAGAAGACTTTCCATCCCTCCCCCGATATTCTTCCCCTTCCTGCTTTTGATCTCCCCAGCCATCGCCATCCATACTTCGTGTCCTGGTACGTAGATACACCTTCTATGGACGCTATACAAATAGTTCCAAGGCCCCTCACTTCCCAGAGTTGCAGGTGAACATCCTCCTTGTACGCTGTGGTCGCGGCTCCAAGAGAGAAACCTCTACCTCTGCCTTCTATTCATCGCCCCTCCCCCGTCGCTTCTTCTCATCTTTGCCCAACCATCTCCAAACCATAATTCGTGCCCAGGTACGCGGAATTACGCCCCATGGACGCCAAACACATGGCTTTATGGGGGTACCAGTCCAAACGGCGCACCTAAGACTTCCCCATGTGGTTCTGACGCAATCAATACAACTCGCGCGGCTACGGGCGTATTCATTGCATCGCTCATTCGGTGCTGAAATGTGGTAGTCTCAACCGTGGTTGAGGTAAAACTGTCAAAACTTGCGACAATTGGGGAACAAGGGACCATGGATAAGAGTGGCGCGGTGCGATAAAGGATAGCGCGTATTTGCAGGAGTTTCAATAGTGTGGAGTGTGAACGATGTGGAATGTGAATGGGGAAGTGTGAGAGGCAAGGCCCATGGTGTAAGAGAGGAATTCTGTGAGGTTCAAAAGATGAGGGGATCTAAGGCGTGGCCGCGAAGATCGGTTTCTGATGCTTTGGACGTCTCCATTTCACGTCCAAATAGCACCGGGTGGTAACTCCTGGTGACGCCTGGTAACGCAATCGTCGCGCCTGGTACCTTGCTCCTCACAGAATCTGCAACTCCATCTCCAAAGCTCCCAATAACTCCTGATGCTTTCTCTACTCTATTTCGACGCGCAAATGCCACCAGCATGCTCGGCTTCCGCTCTGCAACGTGGTTGAGGTCAAGAATGGCTGTCAAATTGTTGTGCCAGTGGATGAAAAGGTGAACGTGTGATACGAAGTAGTGTGGGTATGCTCGATGAGAGCAATATTGGATCCTCTTTGTACCGTAGGAAGGAACTACTGCTCTTGAGTTTCGGTGTTGCCAATGCTGCGCACTCGGTACAACGGGCTCAATCATCCAGATAGATTCGTCACTCTTTGGCCACGAACTGTGTCACATGCAGCAAGAGCGGGTAGCCTAAGCACAGGCACTGGAACCCTAGAACAGCATTTACGAGACCTGAACCTGTACTTGGTGGGCAAGAAGGTGGTTCCCTAGAAGTGTCGTGGCGTTTTTCTAGAAGTCGAAGAGATGCCAACGAAGCGATGCGCCCTATACAGTACCTGTTATCATAGCAGACCGTCCTATATTCCATTTAGGCTGTTTGCGACTCGAGGAATGCCAAAGCTGAGCGGTAAGCATAAATGCAAAGGACCCAATCCAGGAAATCGGGACTATGCGAGCGAGATTGCATCGGGTGTCGCGTTTGGGGTGCGGAACTCGGAGGAATGCGCGTCCAAAGTACAAATCTCGGATGAATCGTCAACGTTCCTTTGGTGACCCGAGCCATTTGTGACAGGCCAGGATGAGGTTACGGGGCCGAGACGATGCCGACCATGATACCGCCAGCGGTTCCTGCGGGAGCCTGCATCGGATCACACAGAGCTGTTGTGTGCAGCAAGGGAAGGCGAGTCGGGACCGTCGACGTTTCGTCTACGTTGGTCTTGGGTGTGCGCTTTGCACGTGGATAGCGGACGATGGCAAAGCAGGCGCGTCCGGATCCCTTGGCCGTATGGGGCGTGACGGTGGTGGTCTAGGCTACCACCCAGAGTCGTCGATTCGTTGGTTAGGTGGGCTTGCTCGGTGGATGGTTGGATGGTTGGATGCGCGGCTGGCGTGGAGCACCCAACGAGTGCCTCATGGCGTGATGGTTCTTTGTGTCCCCCCTCAGCGCACGCAGGCGGAGCCTCGACGGGCAGTGGCGCTGGCGCTCACACGACGAGTGAGCAGCGGGCTGGCTGTGGGCGCATGAATCGATCTCCAGAAAGCGGGAGCTGCGCCGGGAATCCTGGACGCCCGTTGGCACCGTCCCGGCTGCTGCTCGAATCAAAAGGCCCGGTGAGGCGGGAATTCAGCCGTGGAGCAGGGTGCTTGGCGGCAGGGTTGGGCCTCACCAGCGCCGTGGCCATTGGCTTCCCGGGGCCATCTGCGTGAGAAGCTTGAGAGAGCGAAGGGAAGGCCGATATTGGGGCCCCACGCCTGCCCGGGACGAAGCAGAAGGCCGCAGAGTGAGTGCTCGCAGGTGCAACGGCCTTGGGCGTCATGGCGCACTGGAAGCAGCAGGTCGGCCGTCTAGTCGCGCGCCATCTGGGCATAGTACATGTAGCATCACCACGGTGCGTAGGCATTGTAGCATCCAGCATCCAGCACTCAGGAGCAACCCTGCGACGGGCGGGGCCCCCTGCTGTGCGCTCCCCGAGGCCCGCGGAGCTGGTGCGACGGAGGGCGTGGAACCGCGACGACGGCCACGGGGGTACTCGCCGTGGTCACTGAGACGAGTGGAGATGGAAAGATGGGCGGGAGGGAGGCGAGCACCGGGGCGGGATGTGAATGCTGCAGGAGGGTGCGATGGCTGTGCAGGAGGGGAGTGGTGGAGTGGTGGAGTGCTGGAGTGCTGGAGTGGTGGAGTGGAGCACTCGTCGCGGCCACTGCCCCGGCTCGTCTTGCGAACCGTGGTAGCAGCAGCTCTCCCGCCCGGGTCGGGTCCACTCCACCACGCCCGGTTGCTCCTCGTCGCCCGTGGGCTGCATGGACGGCGACGACTGCGCGCGTGAAGCCATCGCGCTCTGCAACGCACACGCGACGACACTGGGCGCGAGACGCATCGCTGCTATTCATACCGCCGTGCAGCTCGCGCTCTGGGGACGGGCAGCGCAGCAGTCAGCAGTCAGCGTCGGATCCCAGCCACGGCGCGCAGGTGGGCGCTCGACCGGGGCCATGATTGGATGACATGCATCGGCTATATGGCCTTTGTGTGCCGGCTCGTCCCAAGGAGCCAGCCGCCCCGTCTGCTGCTGCTGGTCGCTTCTACTACTCGCCTTCCCCCCCCTCTCGTGTCCAGCGATCCTCTATCCACGACTCCAAGGCCCATAGCAGGAGGCAGCGCGAGCAGCACCAGCCCGCAGCCGCAGCCGCGAACCACGGCGCCCCCGCCCCTCAGTCGCATCTTAACAACGGAGCCAATCTGTTGAGTGTTGCTGCGCCTGCTCCTGCACCGAACCCGTCCCCGTCGCCGTCGCCGCCCTCGCACCGTTCATCACGTCGCCGTGCCCGCTGCTTCGACCCCGCCCGTCGTCGCATTTCGGGACTGTTCTTTTGGCGGCCTCGACGCATTCGCCGCTGTACATTCCAGAGTGGTGAGCCTCCCCGCCCTCTTCGCCGTCGCGTGTTGTGCTGTTGAGCCGACTGCGTGGTATCGGCGTTGCCCGACTCCACGGTCCTTTGTCTGCCGTACGGCGCAGCATGCGATGCGCGCACGCGTTGCCATGTCGCTGACTGCTCAGTTGTTCGACATTAGATATATTCACACGTTCGTTTGTGGAGATCCAGTCGGGTGGTCCAAGACGTAAGTTGCACCATGGGAACTTTCGCGTGGGCGCTGGCGAGGCTGGCAGCGACGACCCGCAACACATTACAACTCAACACTCACCACAACACCATGCTGACGGCCTGCAGTCCCGAATAATACCAATGGCATCCATTATTGCCGTTTCCAATGAGACGAAGAGCTCCGCCGTGCGCACCACCAAGGACGGACGCCAGATCCGATATGCGTTGCAGGTCATCCAACAGCCCGAACGCGCCCGCGCCTGTGGGAGTGGTGCAAAGTCGAGCGCCGACCGACGTCCCGTGGACCCGCCGCCGATTGTCGAGTTGCGCGTCTTCGAAGGCGAGCAGGAGATCACCTTCGCATACAACGCCAACTTCTTCCTCTTTGCCACCCTCGAGAATGCTCGCGCCATTGCCCCGGGCCGTGGTGGTCCTCCCGCGACCCCGAGCTTCCCTGTTCTGACCGGCACACCTGTCGCCGGCATGGCCTACCTCGACCGCCCAACTCCAGCTGGGTACTTTATTTTCCCTGACTTGTCCGTTCGCCACGAAGGGAAATATCGCCTCAGCTTCGCTTTGTATGAGGAATTGAAGGACCCCAAGGACATGGACCCGGACGATCGCTCTTCCGCGGGCGTCCACCTGCGGGGCGGCGTCGATGCCTTCGTTTCGCACCGTCTCGAGGTCAAGTCCTCCCCGTTCATCGTCTTCTCGGCGAAGAAGTTCCCTGGCTTGTCCGAGAGCACCGCTCTGAGCCGTATGGTGGCCGAGCAGGGATGCCGTGTGCGCATCCGCCGCGATGTGCGCATGAGGCGTCGCGAGAACAAGCCGAACAAGGACTGGGATGAATTCGAGGACGAACCTCCATACGAGGGGGGTCGACGCACCGCGACTCCTGACACCTACACCCAGCAACCGGGTATGCCTACGCCCAACCCGGCACTGGAAAGTCAAGAACGCCCTCGCTCTGTGTCCAACGCTAGCAACAACTCGTTCGCTCCTCGCCGTCCTAGCATGGAAGAAATGGCCCAGTCATACCAGCCCAGCAACAACTACCAGCAGATGCCGCCACCGCAGACCGCCAGCTACCCCCAGATGCCCCAGTATGGACAGGGCCAGAGCCAGTACCAGAGCCAGTTCGCTCCTCCTCAGCCTGCCGCTCCCGTTATGCAACCCCCGCAAGCGCCTTATGCCCACCAGACTCATCAACCCGCCCACAACAGTTATCAGAGCCAGTCCAACATGCACATGGGACAAAACTACGGCTACATGAACAACCAGAGCTACGCTCAGTCTCATTACGAGCAACCCGCGCCGGCACGCCAGGAGCCCGCTGTGGACTATGCACAGCATGCACAGCCCGCTCCTGAGTATCGGCGCGCGTCGCTGCCTCAGACCACCCAACAGTACCCGGGCCCCAGCCAGATGATGCCCCCCTTCAGCCCCATGGACTACAATCGTCAACAGCAGATGAACTCCCAGATTCCGCCGCTCCAGACTTCCGGTCACAACGCCCCAGTGTCGACTCCAAACTCCATGCACATGCCCACCGGACATGCCCTGGCTCCCTTGAAGACTCTGCAGGCGCAGATTCCTCCTGAAAAGATGGAACCCGTCTCCCCGTCGTACCAGTCACCGCCTCACAACATGTCAGCGCCCATGTCGGCGACATCGGAAGTAGCCCCGCACAACAACTACCTGGACTCTCGTGCCTCCATCTCCAAGTTTACCGGTCAACCTCCCGTCCAGCCGCAGGTCATCGGTCAAAAGCGATCTTTCTCCAGTACGTTTGACTCAAAGCACGTAAACGACCGGCTCCAGCAAGGTGCTCGCCCTAACCCTTCTGCACCTGCGTATGGTTACGATGGCGGCTACGACGAGCCCGATATGGAAGAGCCAATGGACCGATCAGCTATGAGCTACCGTCGCGCAGACGGGACACACCGTCAGCGTCGAGTTCCTGGGCTCGGCGTTTGATGGACGCGTTGTTCCTCTGTTTAATGCGTACACGACATTCATTGGGGTGCTGGTGTTCATCACGACCGGTGTGACGGCGACATTCCTATACCCTCAACCACGCGGCGACGCCACTGATATTTTTTTCCGTCTATTTGCTATATTCTGTCGTCCCCCAACCTCGCGGGAGAACTTTCGCCGCTCAGCTTCACCGAAACCACATTTCCTTTTATTCTGACCCGAACACAAACGGACCAACATTTCCTAAACCTTAATTTTTTTTCGTCGTCTTTCATCTTCGTTGTTCTTGTACCTGTATGCTGAGGAACGAGAGAAAGAGACATGGATTCTGGACACAGAGGCTCTACGGAGAGCGCACTGCCCTCCGGCATCTTTCCACATTGATCGTTACATTTGCAGACGAACAGCTACCCGCTATTCTTTCCTTGGTGTTTGAAATTCACATTGTTTGGTTTGGTTTTCTTATACCTATGTTACAAGCGGTGCGCGATAGCCGCTACGCGCGCATGGAGCAGAATTGATGTATGGCAGAGAGCGGGCGCACGTACAACACATGTGTTGGGTATGTCTGTACACAGGGACAGGGACAGGCCCTGGATAGTCGAGTGGTGGGGAGGATGGTGGGCCTATATGGGACTAGGAACGGATGTGGGAATACATCGGGATGGTTCTCTTCTGGATTTTGGAACATTACTTGCTGTTGGGTTAGTAGATGAGATGAAAACAATGGGAGCCGCTAGTTTACTTCTACAACGTGCCCATTGCGGAACTTGTGCTGAAACCTGGGGATGGATGTTCCTCCGAGTAGGTGTGACCGATTGCGCTTATCCCCGCTGATGGTGTACTGACTGATGAGCAGGATAGGCGTGACCAATGTTGCCTGGCGACCCATCCCTCCACCCATCACATTCCACCCTGCACATCAGGGCATGATTCCCGCCGACACGCCCCCTTCAGCACGCATCAATCAAGACGAAACCTCGACGTATCTGGGTAACATCGACGACCTCGCTTCCCACCACCCAGCCCGCCTTCCCAGCGTGCCGCTTCCGGCAGGCGGGCTGCGAGGCCGGTTGCTGCGCCTCGCAACACGGGGCGTGTGCTCATTTACCGGGACGGTGGTTCCGGATCTTTATTCGCGAAGGGGGTTTCCGGGATTGTCTTGGGGGAGGAATAGTGTAGGTGTCAAGACGGTGTGAAGACGGTGTGTGTGTGGGTGGGTGTGGGTGTCAAGTTGGTGTGTGGCCTGCGGGCTGCGGGCTGCGGGCTGCGGTATTGAGATAAGAATGGTGGATGGGTATATATTGGTGTGCGCTTGGGCTGGGGGTGGGTGGAAGGGAGGGGTCTGGGATGAGTGTTGGAGTCTTGGGGCAAGGGGGGAAGGGCAGAAGTTGGAGGGTGGCACCATTGATAGTATGGAACATATGGTAGCTACGGTGGTATTAGTGGGCATGGTTATAGGTAAAGCAAGGCACGAGTCATGCTGGGTGTTGGGTTCGTCGGACTTTGAGTCATGCAAAAGATGAAATGAATGCCCTGACTAGACACGGGAAGTGCAATCTGGCAACGGTGGGTCATCGTACATGGGATGGACTGCTTTCGGCCTCGTGTCGTGATCCGGATAGGGTCCGCTCTGGGATTCCCAGATTGAGATGGAATACTGCAGCCAGCCCACGTTTAATAGCCCAGAGAATTGGCAAAACACATGCAGGGGCCCCCCAGAGAATGACACTCATGATGCTTTGCTTTTTTGAACGAATGAAATTGAACACGATGCAGGCGAGTATACAATGTAGACACCCAGCTCCACGGGTATGAGTATCACACCCTTGATCGCAAAACGCACTCACAGCGACATGGTAAGTATTACCTCAGCCATTTCCATTTGTGGGACGGAGTGCGTTCCCTAAGCCATAAGAACTCTTGTCTCGCACTCACAGTGTTTGTCTGCTTCGACTGCCCCCCTCCACGGAGCTGGACGCGCCAACCCACTTACCCCGCCGCGGGGCAATTGCGTGCTCGACGCGCTACACGTCTTCGAGCGAGATCGGATGCGATGACCACAGCATTTTGCTCACCCAGAGCGGCTGAGAGGTCCAACAGCAGTGCCGGATACGGGATGAGCACGTCGGCGAGGTTCACGTTCGTGGGGGGCGCGCATACATAAGGCTGGGAGAGGTCGTGCGATTCGGAGAGCCCACGCACCTAAAGAGCTTCGAGAACGAGATCCACAGCCAGAAACGAGTACTAGCGCTGCATGACGTGACAGAGACCGATTCTTGTGCAATACGATTGGCGTTTGCGATTGGGAAAGGAAACGCGAACGAGCTTTTTGGGGTTATTGACTTCTGCTGCACCCTGATCCTTTGTCCTGGCGCAACACGATACTTCGACTCGGACCAGCTTTCTTGAACCCTGAAAAGACAAAGAAGAGATAGACAATATGGCCGAAGAAGTCTCCAAGAACTTTGAGACGCTGCAATTGCACGCTGGTAAGTCGTTCAGGTCGTGGCTGAGGTGAGGGGTCTTGCTAATGCCAGCTCCCAGGCCAGGTTCCGGACCCCGCTACGAACGCGCGCGCTGTGCCTATCTACGCGACCACCGTACGTCAAACCACAGAACTGAGGGCATGCGAAGGACAGAGTGGCTAATAGACGCAGTCGTTCACCTTCAATGACTCTGCTCATGGCGCGAGGCTGTTTGGCCTCAAGGAGTTTGGCAACATCTACAGCCGGATTATGAACGTGAGTGCCCATTCTGGCATTGGGAAGCATTGGGAGAGCTGAGAATGGTCGAAAAAATTTGCTAACGCACACTTGATTTTAGCCTACTGTCGATGTCTTCGAGAAGCGAATTGCTGCGCTTGAGGGCGGCGTTGCTGCTCTCGCGGCAGCATCTGGTCAGGCGGCTCAGTTCATGGCCATTGCCACTCTTGCGCAAGCAGGAGACAACATCATTTCCACTTCCAACCTGTAAGCCAATGCGACCTCGCTCCAGCCATGGTAGCTAACAAGATCGCAGGTACGGCGGCACATACAACCAGTTCAAGGTCATGCTCCCCCGTCTCGGCATCAAGACCAAATTCGTCAACGGCGACAAGCCCGAAGACTTCAAAGCCGCCATCGACGACAACACGAAAGCCATCTACATCGAGAGCATCGGCAACCCCAAGTACAACATCCCCGACTTCGAGAAGATCGCCGAGATCGCACACGAGGCTGGTGTGCCCGTCATCGTAGACAACACATTCGGCGCGGGAGGCTACTTTGTGCGACCCATCGACCATGGCGCGGATATTGTCGTGCACTCGGCGACGAAGTGGATAGGAGGTCACGGGACCACGATTGGCGGCGTCATCGTCGACAGCGGCAAGTTCGACTGGGGTAAGAATGCGAAGCGATTCCCGCAGATGAACGACCCGTCGGAAGGCTACCACGGCCTCAAGTTCTTCGACACGTTTGGACCCATCACTTACATCATCCGCGCGCGTGTCGAGCTTCTGCGTGACATGGGCGCATGTCTGAGTCCGTTCGCGGCCCAGCAGCTCATCATCGGTATCGAGACGCTAAGCCTGCGATGCGAGCGCCACGCGTACAATGCGCTCAAGCTGGCGAAGTGGCTCGAGAGCAATGAGAACGTGAGCTGGGTGTCGTATCCGGGACTTCAGAGCCACCAGTCGCATGAGATTGCGAAGAAGTATCTCAAACGGGGTTTCGGTGGTGTGCTGTCGTTCGGTGTCAAGGGCGGCGGTCAAGCAGGCAGCCAGGTCGTGGACAACTTCAAGCTCATCTCCAACCTTGCCAACGTGGGTGATTCAAAGACACTTGCGATCCACCCGTGGACGACGACCCACGAGCAGCTCAGCGACGAGGAGAAGGAGAGCTCTGGTGTCACCGAGGTAAGCCCATTCCCATCCTGCACCCTCCTTTTTCAGCCATTAACTCTTACTGCAGGACCTCATCCGCATCTCCGTGGGCACCGAGCACATCGACGACATCATCGCCGACTTTGAGCAGTCGTTCAAGCAGTCGGCTACCAAGCCAGAGGAGAAGGGTGAGAGCGCCAACGCGGAGAAGACAGGCGATGCTGAAGCCGGCGAGGCTTCTGCGTCGCTGTCTGGGTCTGTGTAAGGTTGCTGAGAATGCCAGATGCACCTATGCCGATGCCGCGGTTGTGATGGCTTGATATTGGATTAGTCATGCCGAGGAAGCGAATGTACGGAGATACCTTTACCAGCTCGAATTTCATGAACTTGATGCGATTGCAGCTTGATGTACATTCCCCAAATCCTTTCAGACTCCTCCAGAGCCAATCGCGGCGCAGTTATAAAGCCAAAGGCGGTGTTGGTGCATGCTGGAGCTCGTGATCGGCCATTTGATCTGGACTTGGGCTCGAAGAGGCCTGGCTTCCGAGCGGCCGCATGCTTGGCTCCCCCAGATTCTGCACATGTGAACGGAACGCATGTGAGAAGACAAGAGACACTCTCTCGAGCTGTGGGATCGGTCCTTGACGATGTCGTTCATAGTGAAGCGTCGTAAAACTTGCCCGTCAGCGTTACACCCGAAGCACCCCTGCGCAACTCCGCCTGCGGGAGACAACGGCATCGGCGTTTGAAGTTTCTCGATTCGCGTATGTCCGACGCCGCGTTTGTGGCTCTTGGCTCCCCTTTCCCTGACATCATTGGCCCAAACCATCGTACCGAGGCTCGCTGCAGCTTCGAACGCGCGCGAGCTAGACTTGGTTGATGCTGGCAGGCCGCAAGCCGCGGTGTCTTTGTTACAAGGAGACGTTGCTTCGAGCCTTCTTTGCTTCCGACATCTACTTTTGCTGGTTGGAATTTGAAGCGTGCGGAATTATTGTGAACGTGTGTTGTGTAAAGGTACGTTTGATGACGCGGCCAAGCTTCCGAGCTTCAGCTGTGCGGCGCCTCCGAGTGCACATGCGCATGTGCACGATCCTACAGCCTCGGGGTTCTGACTGGGAAATGGAGCAGATATCGATTACTAGACCTCAGCAGTGCCACTGGTCACCGTGGCTGCCAGAGTTCCACCGTCACCCCAAATATTCCATCCCTTGAGCTAGTACGCCGCAGCTCCCATATCACGACTTGTACTTTGTTCAACGACCGACACCATGTTCGGACAACAACCGGACCTTCAGCATCAGCGCGCAGCTGAGCTGGGCGTTGCACCGCCAAAGGGCCATCCTTACAGCGTTTCGATCCCTGGGTCAAAAGTCGAGGGAAAGTCGGCCGTGTATCGGCACTGGATGTACACAGACAAGCCTCTGTTGGAGACACTGGATCCCGCGGTATGGCTCCTTGGTCCCATGGGCTTACTTGATCAGAACACGAGGGGCTAACGAGGTACTGGTAGATCACTACGGCACACGAGGCGTTCGAAGCGACCGGTACGTAGGGATCAGTAATGTCACACCCGCCATTGCCTGCTAACACCTGAACCCAGTCGCGCAATATCCCAAGCACAACTGCCTAGGCCACCGGCCCTACGACGCCGTTACCAAAACCTTCGGCGCATACGAGTGGCAGAACTACGAGACGGTGCATACGCGCAGGAAGAACTTTGGCGCTGGTCTGGTGCATTTGCATAGACAGGCTGGCATCACAGGCTCGAACTATGGCATTGGACTCTGGTGCCAGAACAGGCCCGAGTGGCAAGTTACAGACCTGGCGGCTATGTCGCAAAACCTCTTTACCGTCTCCATCTACGATACGCTTGGCCCTGACACCACTGAGTTCATTATCAACCATGCGAGTCTGGCTTGCGTTGTGACTGGTCTGAATCATATCGCGACGCTACTGAAGCTGAAGCCTCGCCTGCCGAAACTCAAGTTCATCGTGGTCATGGACTCGCTTTCCGCTGGCGAGCAACCCGGAGAATCCAAAGCAGACCTTTTGAACTCGCTGGCAGCGGACCTGGGCGTAACGATCCACTACATCCGGGACGTGGAGGCCCTGGGCGAGAGGCAGCCGCTTCCTTACAACCCGCCGAAGCCCGACGATATTATCACCATCAACTACACATCTGGGACAACTGGTGATCCAAAGGGCGTCGTACTGACCCACCGCAACGCTCAAGCCGCAACATCCTCGTCCTTGATCCTCCTCGGCAGCGAAGCACACACCATCAACTTCTCGTTTCTCCCTCTAGCACACATCTTCCAGCGGCTGGGCGAACACCTCGCTCTCGCGACCGGCGCCTCCATCGGCTACTTTCATGGCAACATTGCCGAACTTGTCGAAGACTTGCAGATGCTTCGCCCGACCGTGTTCGCGGGTGTACCCAGGCTCTACAACCGCTTTGGTTCAAAAATAAAGGAAGCCACGGTCGAGCAAACCGGTGTCAAGGGAGCGTTGTCTCGGCACGTTGTTTCCAAGAAGCTCGCTGCCCTCAACGACAAGCACAACCCGACCAACAAGCACGCGTTCTACGACCGCATCTGGTCCAAGAAGGTCGCTGCCGGCCTCGGCCTGGACAGGTGCAAGCTCATGGTCAGCGGCTCCGCGCCCATCGACCCTTCGCTGCACCAGTTCCTCCGCGTAGTATTCGCAAACAACTTTGTGCAAGGGTACGGCTTGACCGAATCCTACGCCTGCACTCTCGTTCAGATGGAGAACGACTTCTCATCCAGCAACTGCGGCGGTGTGAGCCCTAACGTCGAGTGCTGCCTGGAGGATGTGCCGGATATGGAGTACCTCACCACCGACAAACCCCACCCCCGCGGCGAACTGCTCATCCGCTCCACCTCGCTGTTCAGAGAGTACTTCCGCAACGAGGAGGAGACGAAGAAAGCCATGGACAGCGACGGCTGGTTCCACACGGGCGATATCTGCTCCATCGATGAGATGGGTCGCTTCAAGATTGTCGACCGCAGGAAGAACGTGCTCAAGCTTGCGCAGGGCGAGTACATCTCCCCCGAGCGCATCGAGAATGTATATCTTGCCAATTGTGGATGGATGGCTACCGCCTACGTGCATGGCGACTCGCACCAGTCATCTCTTGTCGCTATATTCGGCGTGGCGCCTGACATGTTCCCGGCTTTCGCGTCCAAGGTCCTCGGCGAGAAGATTGAAATCGGCGACATGGCGAGTCTCAAGGCAGCAGCAGGCAACAAGAAGGTGGAACAAGCCGTGCTCAAGGAACTCGACCGCATCGGCCGCAAGAACAAGTTCAACAGCTACGAGCGCGTGAGAGCCGTGAAGCTATTCGTGGATCCGTTCACGGTGGAGAACCAGCTCCTGACGCCGACGTAAGTTTTGCTCCTATCGAAGTTCTGATGGGGATGTGCGGGCTAACACTGAAGCAGGCTTAAGCTGAAGAGGCCGCAGACGGCGAGGGCGTTTAGAGAGCATTTGGACGTGATGTATGAGGAGGCGAACAAGACGGAGGTCAAGGCGAAGTTGTAGGGTACGTACTCCGCGTTGGTCGAGGAGGACTTCGTGTGCATTTGGTTGCATGGGGGGGTTCCTTGTGAAGCTTCCACGCATTCTCAGGTGTGGCGGGTTTAGAGGATAGAATGTAGCTTCTAGTATAAACCTTTAGAAAGAATTTCGTACCCTGAGTAACGAGTCGTTTGTGCGGCCTGTTGGTCGCTTGACTCGGGGAATGGTCACCTTGGCGAGTGCACACAGTTTGTTACCAAGTTTCTTCGATTCGCATACTCTGTACAAAACGGCGATCCGCAGACTGCGATCACATGGACTCCAAATGCCATAGCGCCGTGCGCTGTTCAGCCCCCTCCGGTACTCCATCGCTAATATGCCGTTGGCTATCCGCCATTCCGTGAAAGGAACAGGCGACTTTTATAACACAAATACCTCCCGTTTAAACTCTGTGCCATGTTGCTCCAATATCCGCAGGTGCGACCAAACTCTTTCCACATAGCTACTCTCCATCCGAGTTCTCTTCTGCAATGCCCGAAAAAAAGCAAGGAACGCTAGCATGCGTCTCTGATGGAAGAAGGCAACTTTGCTACAATACTTCAACCACCTGCCTACAGCTGCCTCTGGTCCAACTCTCTGCCGCGATGGTTAAGAATCCGCAGGGAGCGCCTCATTCACAGTTCCGTCCCTCGGCTGATAGTGTACACCCGCATTCTCCGCCGCAGTGATGGCCTCCTCGGGCAGCACGCCTTCGACCTGGACGGCATACACACCAGGGACATAGCCCTCGAGTCGCTGGTATCGCGCGACCCAGCTCCTCGATGTGTCGCTCACAGTGACCATACCCTCGAAGACCTGGCTGGTGCACTCCTGGATGGCTTCGATGTTGCCGGCGAGCTCGAGGAAGGACTCGCAGTTGGGGCAGCCATACTGCTTGAACTGCTGCTCGGTGCGGACGACGGAGCACACCATACACGCGCGCATGTGGCGGTGCTGGCTGGGCGGAATGTAGGCTCCGGACATGGCGCCGTCAAAGCTGGGTGCTTGGGGTCGGGTGGTGTAGTGTTGCTGGGGCGGCGGAGCGGGGTTGCTCTGGGGGATCGCGCGCTGCTGCGAAGACGGAGCACCGGGGGGACTCTGGAAGGCGGGTGGTGAAGCTTGCTGGCTCTGCGCACCACGTTGCTTGGGGGTGAGGCGAGGGTTGGGTTCGAGTGCGGCAGCGGCGGGGGCAACCAAGTCGGCGTGGGCTGTGCTGTCGCGCTCTGGGGTGATGAGGTCGGCGAAGAGAGTGCGCTCAAGTTCTTTGTGGGCCTTGAAGCTTTGTTGGCTGGGGACGGGTTCGTTCAAAGAATCTTGGCGGTCCCGCGATCCGTGCTGCAGCTGCGTCTGCGGTAGCGAGCCATGGTCGGTAGACCGTTTTCGCGGCTGCTCTGAGGCCCTGGCCCGGCTCGTCGTGCTGTGTGTCGCGCGCTTCGGCACCAGGTTCTCGCTCCCACTCGCGCTCTCACTCGACGGTGTGACCTCCTCGCTGTCCGAGTCGACCGTCTTGTACTTGTCGCGCCTGCTCTTCTTGACCACCTGCGCAGTGCCTCTACGCCGGGGCGGCATGGGGGACGGGGGCCTAGACGTGCTTGTCGTACTTTGCCGGATCGGGACAGGTACGGCTCGCTAACTGGTGGGAGCGGGTGGCGGGCGCAAGGCAAGGCACGGCGGGCGATGATGGGCGTGGGGATATTGGGAGCCGGCTTTTTTTTTGCCTGTCGACGAAGAAGTGCAGAGGCAGCAACAGACACCGGCCCAGGTTCCAGTTGACGACCGACCTTGTTTACCCTCTGCTTGCTCCTGCCGTTGCCATCACCAGCAGCCAAACATCGCCCGCCCGCTTTGCAGGTGCGCCTGCCCGCCGCGCTTTCCTCACCTGCACCGTCCCGCCACGCCGCCACCGTTACTCCCGCAACCGCCGCCATGGGGGGCTCGCTCGCAGACGCGACAGAGCTCAAGAACAAGGGCAATGACGCCTTCAAAAAGCAGGACTGGCCCGGCGCCGTCGAGTGGTACACCAAGGCCATCGACGTCTACGACAAGGAGCCCTCCTTCTTCACCAACCGCGCCCAGGCCAACATCAAGCTCGAGTCGTACGGATACGCTGTCCAGGATGCCGACAAGGCCATTGAGCTCGACCCCGGCAATGTCAAGGCCTACTATCGCCGCGCCTCCGCCAACACCGCCATCCTGCACCACCGCGAAGCCTTGGAGGACTGGAAGCTCGTCGTAAAGAAGGCCCCCGGCGATGCCACGGCGAAGCTGCGCAAGACCGAGTGCGAGAAGATCGTGAAGCGCGACGCCTTCCTCAAGGCCATTGAGGTCGAAGATGCCCCGTCGGCAGCAGAGGGCCTGGACGTCGAGCACATGGCCGTGGATCCGTCCTACGACGGACCAAAGCTGGGTGACAAGATGACGCTGGAGTTCCTCGAGGACATGACGGAGCGTTTCAAGAACGGCAAGAAGCTCGCGAGGAAGTACGTCTTCCAGATCATATTAGCCGTCATGGACATTGTGCGGAACGAGCCCACCATGGTCGAAGTCGATGTTGAGGACGGCGAGGAGATCACTGTCTGCGGAGATACCCATGGTACGTCTCTACAATTCCCCCACGTTCATCCCCCCTATTCTTGAGCACAACCCTAACCGAGCAGGTCAATACTTCGATCTCATGAATATCTTCCGCCTCGCTGGCAAGCCCACCGAAAAGCACATGTTCCTCTTCAACGGCGACTTTGTCGATCGCGGCTCCTGGTCTACCGAGATTGCGCTGCTACTGTACGCCTACAAGTGGTTGTACCCCTCCAAGTTCTTCCTCAACCGTGGCAACCACGAGACGGACGACATGAACAGGATGTACGGCTTCGAGGGCGAGTGCCGCGCCAAATACAACGAACGCGTCTTCAAACTCTTCTCGGAATCCTTCTCCGCTCTTCCCCTTGCGACGCTGATCGGCAAGAAGTACTTTGTCCTCCACGGTGGTCTCTTCTCCGACGACAACGTCACCCTCGACGACGTGAGGAAGCTCGACCGCTTCAAGCAGCGACAACCGGGCCAGTCCGGTCTCATGATGGAAATGCTCTGGACGGATCCGCAGACCCAGCCCGGCCGTGGACCCAGCAAGCGCGGCGTAGGTCTCCAGTTCGGCCCCGACGTCACCAAGCGTTTCTGCGAGACCAACAAACTCGAAGCCATCATCCGCTCGCACGAAGTCCGCATGGAGGGCTACGAAGTCGAGCACGACGGCAAATGCATCACCGTCTTCTCCGCACCGCACTACTGCGATAGCACAGGCAACAAGGGCGCCTTCATCAAGATCGGTCCCGAATACAAGCTCAAGTTTACACAATTCGACGCCGTGCCGCATCCAGACGTCAAGCCAATGGCGTACGCTGCGAGTGGCCTGCAGGGTATGATATAAACGGCGGCCGCCTACTGTTGAGTGGGCGTGGTTGGAACTGGATTCGCTGGGCGCGTAGCGTATGCATACTTTGGTGTTCTTCGGCGCAACAGCATACCAAGAGCGGAGTTGGGCGTGTTCACCTTTGCTCTTTGGCGGCTTGTTTCATGTGCGAGGGAGGTCGCGTGTAGTTGGGTATGTACAGTAGACGTTTCGGTCCGAGCAAACACTGTTGAGAGGAATGCATGCCTTTTGAGGTCGCAGTCGTATCGATTTGGTGGTTGGTTTGTTGGTGGTGACTGGACGTGTGTGCATGACCTGGGGTAAGGTGGCGACGCAATTGTTGAAGGAATATGGCACGGTGGTAAGGGTGTGCCATTGGAGGCCATTATAGATTTTGTAGCGGAGTAGAAAGGACTCGATCTGTTGTTTCATTTGAAGGGGTGCCTTGTGAGAGTGTTTCGCATTCGTTGAGATTGCTCGAATGCTCCGTCCGATGTTGAAAGAAGCTGAAGGTACTTACTGCAGCCGTTGTAGGATATAGATCGACGGTGTCTGAGTGGACTTGCCGCATGGTGAGTCGTTTACTGGACTTTTCGGACTTTGTGTCGATTTGGAAGAAGCTTTTAGCTGAATCGTCAGTCGCACACAGTAATCATTTGCTACTTGGCTGGAGCTACGGTGTTCCTTCCTACCGTTTGGTTCCTGAAACAGGTAGTCTTACTGAAGTGCAGTGAAGGCACCTTGTACACAGCAGCGGTGGCTGCAAGGACATCTTGTTCAAACTATTCGTCGCCAAAATCTTTCCCTATGGCTGAGGCAGCACTAGGGCACTACTCCAATCCGTGTGCACGACTACATCTGCAGTTTTGTTACTTCCCCCAGGATTGTTGTCCATCGGCGCAGCAACAAAAGAGTAGGCCATAGTCAGACAACAGCGCAGGAGTGGTAAAGGTGTTTCTGGTGTATGGATTGATCGGTTGAGTCGAACGGGCGGTGTGTTGTTGACGATTGCCGACCGCGGCCGACGAGGTGGACATCGTCCATGGCAATGACATGGGAAGCCGGCTTCTGGTATCGTTCTGGTATCGTTCTCGTATCTTGCTGGATGTGAGTGCCTGGAAGAGGAGTTGCACTAGCATCCTAGCATCCTAACATCCTCGAACTACTCGAACTCGTCGCATCTACCCAGCCAGCATTGTTGACTACCACGGTAATCACGACGAAGGTCGAACATCTCCTGCCCATCCGGGACGGGAGTGCCTCATCCCAGATAATGATCTGCCTCATCGGGACTGAGGATAACTTCAAGAGAAGGTTTAGCCTCATGACAACGTGTCTTTGTGTTGAGAAAGGAACGTCTGGCCTTGTCAAGAAAGGTTGACCCGTTTGTAGTGAATCTCCTGACGATGTGGCCAGGAGACGGCCTATTCCACACCCTCCATACGACTTTCCCATCTCTTTCCATAAGAGAGGTATCACGATACGCGTGGAGTGATAGTATCGAACGGCGTGTAGTTGTGGGAGTATAGCGGGAGGTAGGAGTGCGGACTGCGTTGCGGTCGCAAGAGACTGAGATCGTGTGGGGTGAGTATGAGATACTGGAGTTCCGAAGCTGGTGTTATGACACGAGGTCGGCAGAGCGGTGGATAGTAGGTGGTTGAGGTCGACGTGCATCTTTCAAGGGGGAGGTGTTAGCCGTAAACAAGACAGTGAGAGTTGGGGACGAGCAGAGCGCGTATTTAGCAAAGAACTACCCAGTATCTTGTTATTGGAGTACAGAGACGATCTGGAGAGTTCTTGCAAAGAGGGTCTAGCCAGTGTTGTCCTTGACGATGAGATCTGTGTATCGTCTGGCCGTCAATCTTCGCCTTCTGACAAAAGCCACCTGTCATTCGCAGCGCTACACAATGGCAGGAACAGGGACATCATCAAGCCGGATACACTGAAGGTATCGACACACTCGCAAAGAACACTGGAGGAATGCAGGACGCGGAAGCTTCGCTTCGAAAGGGCTGTCCGCTACGTGTATGCGAGGTCCTGCGATGATGCTACCAGCTCGCCCTCTCAGCGCCACTCTGTCACCTCAGGTGAAGGGCTTTGTATCGCCTAATACCTAGCAATGTATCTCCATCTTCCGACATAGCGTTATCCCTGTACCCAAGTTGAGACACTGCACTGTCTATGACTGGTGGTGTTTTGATGGCATAGCACAGCCTTCTCGACATATCGAATGCTGAGCGTCGTACCGATCGAGATGTACCCGTTGTATAAACCATGCCAACCAACGAGTATACCATGCCACGATTGTAGGTTTGCGTCAACGGAGGTATACCCATCGTCGTCATTTACCGCGATGCGAGTTGACATGAAGCGATGGTTCCGGTCCTGCTTTGCGTGGACGAGGGCGCGAGCGCCTCGCATCGAAGGAAGTGCTCGATATGGGGGGGATGAGTGTCAGCGTCGGCGGGTGCTGAGCGCGTGGAAACATCTCGAGAGCGAGAAGACGAGGTTCGACCTGTGGGCACTCTCAAAGTGTCAGTATGGTATGGTGTCTCTGTATCGAAGCGGAACCTGAGACTGGCGTGAGAGTCACTGTGAGTGCAACGATACATTGGACTAATGAGCTGACATCGAGACTGCTCCGTTGTGTGTAGGATGAGCACTGGATATGCTGGAACACCGTCATGGTAGCCTCCTTACGCCGCCGTGGGAAGAGCCGATGCTGACGGTGGTTGAATGAGGCAGACGCGCCCGTTGGAGCGAGAACGTCACTAGTATAGATTTCTGAGTTGGAACAACAGCATTCAGAGTAGAAGTCGCGAGGTGCAACGATGGTATAGAACAAGTGGCACAGCGAGAGTGAGTTTGCGAAGTCTCTGCTCCGATGTTCGCAGGAACTGGCGGGGTTGAAACAAGGACGGAGGGAAGCCGCGAAGGCTTCAAACGCAGCGGTTCTTGGAGAGCATGAGGAAGGCACCATGGCAGCATTCCTTTGGGCTCCATCTCAGAAAATGAGGCAACCTTTCAGACCGCCCGTGTGTAGACATCTGGAGGTTTGTTGCGGATGCTGCGAGCAAAATGAGGCATGCCCCATGTTAAACTTAGGATCATCGAAGGACATGCAGCTATCAGCCCAAACATTGAGGTGACTATGCGGCAAATGCGTAGCAAGCTTGCGAGAAGCCAAAACATGAGAAGCTTTAGGGAGAGTGATGCGAGATGACGTTCCCCGGGAACTGAGATTTTGTGCCTCCCCTCGAGGTTGATTTGCTGCCCTTTCTAGTATACTTTACACACCGGTTGTCCGAGTATTGCTTTAAGCGTGGATACCGCAGATAAAGTCCACTCTCCTAGACGTCCGCTGTGACCGCGCGCCCTCAGAGTCGCGATCGACATTCAGTGGTACAGCTGCGATAGGACGCAGGAGCATTGGAAGCCACCATACATTGGAAAACCGTCCCCCCGGGTCTCACATCTCCTCCAGGTCCTCGTCGCCTAGATCCAGGGGCGGAAAGTCACCAGCTTCACATCGCTCAGGCCGGACAAAGACGCCACAATTATTGCCACACTCAAAGTACCGCTTCCCCTTGACGGTGCCGTCGTTCTTGCCTGTGGGCTCGTCGAGCGTGACGCCGACCCAGAAGCCTATGCCGGGGATCTCAGGGACCAAGCCAAGGTATGATACTGTTCCGCGGCGGGCGTCTGACTCGGGGAGCAGGCGAATGCGTGATGCCAATTCGAGGCCTGCAAGATTCAAGTCAGCCAAGTTCCTCCCAAGTATTGCATTGTGTCTCTTTTGAGCGAATGTGAGGCTCCGAAGTTAGACTGTAAAGGCAGGCAAGATCCGCAGCTGGCTTGATTCTAGCTTGATCGCAAAGTGGTGCCGACAAACGACTCGGTCAGAAGCAGCTATTCACGCCGATGTCGTGTGGCTAACGCCATCCGACATATTGAGGCTGACGTGCAGACGCAGAGGCTCCCGTCAGAGATTGCAGGAGTCGATCGATGTCTCGCTTGACGGAGACAGATATGCGCAGATGAGGTACGTGAACCGACAGTGGGCTGCACCCCAAGCGTTCCGTTGATGCAGCTACTTCCGACATTCATCGCGGCAACGACAACTCGGTGCGACTATCGTCCCAAATCACCGGCCGAGAGTGAGGCTGGTGGCGAAGTTTTCGGAATGCGAGGACCAGCCACCACGAGTAGGGGTGTATCCAGGAACGTGGGAGCGAACCAACATTGATGTCTGACGATGGAGAAAAACGACTTCTAGAAACTAGTGGAATGTGGTGCGATGACTGTCAGAGCGCAATCCTGTTGGCTTTGGGGTATTGGGCGTCATCCAGTGACAGGCCTCGGATCGTTCCCTTTGGCCTAGGCGTGCATGCAGGTCGCCCAAAGAAGAACTGACTACTCCGAGAGTAGTAATGAAGCATGTCGCATATCAAAGTCCGCCTCAAGTGACTGGACGGTGACGAATATGGGTGAAACGCGCCGGTTTCTGGTCTGCCATGGAGTACGCGGTTTGGCAGAATGGATGTCTGCGAGCGTCCGTCTATGGCAGTATTTGAAGCATGGGTGTTTCGCGGTTGTTGCCTCTACTGGGCACAATGGCGCGACCAGTGCTTGCTTTTGTCGTGCTGTTTTACTTCACCGTCGTACGAGATCACGAAGGCACGATCATACGATAATGCACTTACCCCTCTCTTCAATCTCTCGTTCCGAGGCACGCACTTTCTGCTCTTCAATGCTGCCCGCATTCGGATCGAAGCGGCCAAGCTTCTGAGCTTTCTTCCAGGCTAGAACACTGTCTGATCGTGTTTCATATTCTGTGCTTGGCATCTCGTACTTGGGGACGGATGACAGATCGGAAAAATCCGTACGGGCCGAGGGCGGGCGAGTGTCACCAACCTGGAGAACGTGGTCAGTCTGGATCTGTAGCCGAGCGAAGCATCTTGTTCCAGTGCGATTGGAAGAAGACTAGCCGAAACCACGAGTAAAAAGTAAAGCTACAAGAGCAAAAAAGGCAAAGCCCCGAGAGAAGCAGTTGATATCGACGGACGTAAAGGTATCCCTTTTCGGCAGGGTCGAGCTGAATACGATCTGATAACGGTCATGGGCCTTGCAGCACCATGCCAAGAGCTGCCAGGAAGGCAGCCAGTAACGCTGGGGATAAGGATGAGGGCTGACTACATCGCGCAGGGCCAGCGATGCAAGTCAGAATCCACAGCCACAGGCTCGGTGAACACGTTGCACAGAGAAAAACAAACGATGGATGCAGCAGTGCGCTGAGCTCTACACTAGCGTGACCATGGCTGCTGACGGAGAGCACCGAGCGAGTTCAGACTGTACGATGTGGCAGCATAGGAGAGGACAGCGGTTTGGGATTCACAGGGTGCAGGCAGGGAGATGCATGCAGCGGGAGAAAACGCATATGCACTTACAGTGACCTCGGCGTACGGTTGCAAGGGAAATGCAGCCAGCTGGGCCTGCTCTTCATCAGCGGCGGTAAGAGGGATGGGGTCCTGCGAGCCAACGCGCAGCGAGAGCTGCTGGCAGCTGGCGGGGACACCGGTGATGGGCTCGAGGCGTGTCTTCAGATGTGCTATGGTCCACGAGGGGGATATGCGCCGCTCGGACGATGAGTTGGCGGAGTTGATGATAAGGGGAACATCTGCTGCCGCTAGCATAGACATGTCGGCGGTGGTTGTTCGAGGCTAGCAGTGGTAGAGGCTGCTGAGGGCCCGAGTCAGCCCAAAAGAAATGCGAAGAGAGATGGCGCCGGGGTCGAGGTGGTGTCGAGGCGAAGGAACGGATGACGCACCACTGCTGGCTGGGAGAGCGGATCCGTCGAATGTGTCGAACGTGTCGAGCGTTTGCGGCGGCGTGGGACCGGTCTGGTGGCGATGACGAGGTGCAGTGAGGTGCAGTGAGGTGCAGTAGAGGGTAGCCTCACGGTGGTGCCGCGAGAGGAAGTTTAGGCGAGGGCGCCAAGCCACGTGACCGGCTCGCAGCTGTGGGCGCATGCACGAAGCGTTCGCCCCCACAGTTTCCCACCCACGGCGGAAGCGGACTGCCGTGGCATTTCCGCCAACCAACCCCACGCACGCGCGCGCCGCTGCTGGCAGTTCGCGAGTCGGGACGACTTGCTTTTCTCTCGCCCAACGCCCGCACGAGCGCCGTCGTGCCGCCTCAAGTGCTCGCCCGAACCACGCGCTCCGTCAGCCAAGGCTGAGATATTGCATCTCAATCACCCTCTGCCCCCTTCTTCTCCTCGGCACGGTTCAGGGTGCTGCCATCCCCTCTCGACCCGCCCTCGGTCGGCGATGGCAGCAGTATCAGAGCGCATCGCCACCACGCCGTAGTGCCTGTGAGCAGCCCGCTCCGGCCAGCCACTGTCTCTCTGGTGCAGCCGGTGCAGCCAGTGCAGCCAGTGCAGCCCGCACAGCCAGCACAGCCAGCATAGCCAGCACTGCCAGCGAGCATCTCCCTCCCGCCAGCCAACTGGCACACGAGGCTCACCGCCTGTTCGACGCACTCCTCACTATAAATACACCCCAGGATGCATTCCTTCGTGTCCCCAGTGATGAACTGTTCGGCGGGCAGTGGTGAGTGCCGCCAGCCAACGTCATTGCGGCCGCCTCTGATCCGAGCACAAGACGGACGGTCGGGATGCCGCAGCCCTGTGACCGGGGCCATGGAAGATTCATGTTCGCAGCCGCACTCAATTTTAAAGTGACCAAGCGCGCCGTCCTTCATCAAGCTCGCGCCCCCCTCGGCCACACCATCGTCAAGCCTTTATTCATGAACACTGTCCCCGTGCGCTCTCCACGCCGAGCTAATGCACAGTTCGGGCGTTTTAGCTCCGGTAGCGTCGCGTCCAAACTGCCCTCAAACATCGACCAGAATGCGAGCGGTTCGGGATTGAATCAGGCACCTTTTCACCGCCTTATGCGCATCATCATCTAACCCTGAGCGTCCGCGTCGGCCATGCCACCGGCCAAGTGGCATGCCCGGCTCGCTGCAGCAGTCGTCCTCTGCCGCCGACGACGGCGCGCGCTGTGCTGCGCCCGACGACGACATCAACGTGGTCTTGGGCACGAGACAGCGCACAGCACCGCCGCTTCACGTGGCTGGTGGCACAAAGGGAGCTCGTCTGTCTGCGGGCGAGGCCGGAGCTAGGCCCTGGCTCGGATGCATTTGTTTATTAACAACGCATTATTTCGAAGCTAGATGTCACCGGCCACCTGCTCGGCAGTTTCCCGCATTTCACCGCTCTTCTCGTGCGTCGTCGACGTTGGTATTGACGTTGCGGCACGGCGACGCAGTGGCATGAACACGCACGAGTCGAGAGCTGTCAAGCTTTTGCGGCGTGAACACATCACCAATGCACCGCCATTGTGAAGTCAGCCTTCGTTCGCGAGCCTTCTTTCGGTACCGTGAGATGACCGTAGGGCAGGGCAAAGGATGTGCAGATCTTGTTCGCCGCGCTTCGCCAGGTCATCGCGCTTCTGCAGCCCAAACCCGGCCCTGGCCAGCGACCTCAGCATCCCTGAAGCCGTTCACCGCCCCTGATTCGCCGCATCGTCCCAGCGGCCTCCTCTGGTCGTCGGATGAGATGCGATCATCTTGACAGTTTTGACACCAGGCCCTGCCCCCCGAACTGTGTTTCGTGCTGCCGCCTCGTTTTGCGCGATTGCGGCCTGAAGCCCAAAGAAGGCAGCAAATCAAGCCGAGACGTGCGAGTAAGTGGATATGAAGCAATAAGGGGACGGGCAGCCAAAGCTCCCAACTGAGGAATGCTCGAGTTGCGGGACACGTCATCGCCATACACCTGCTGCTAGCACCGCCCTTCGTCTGCTTTTTGTCGCAGCTAACGTTAGTGAATTGAACAGGTTCGGTTCTTTCTTTTTAGTACAATGCTCGTTAGATCGACGCAGCAGCGCTCCCTGGTCAGCTGTGTGCTCGACACGGTCCGTGGGTCATCCCGGCTTTCAGCATGTGGCGCGCCGCCAGCACAGCGTCGAGCCAGCGTACCTAGCCTAGGCAAAGCACAGAGTAAGTGTCAAGTCATAGGACGCACTGGGTGCATCCTAATCCGTCGCCCTGGATCCCTACCGCCGACGGACGAGGCGGCACCAGGGCTTGTTCAAGGAATACATGCATTACAGTCCGTACGCCCATGGCCTAACACTCCCTATTCCACATCCATGTCCTCTAAGTACCTCACTCCCAGTTATTCTCCGCCTGCCAGCCCGCATTTGCTCCTACGCAACACGACGAATTCCACTTCCCTCATCCTCTTGCGCTCACCCAGTGGCTATGCTCGCCTGCTGTTAGACGACCCATTGGCTGACTACGTTTCAAGCCCCTGCCCGACTCGTCCAGTCCCATTTGTAAATAGCTCCTCAGGCGCGACCACTCAGGACTTGTATCGAGGTACATCGCTCGCAACTGGCTACCTCGACATACATTGGCACATTTAGACTCCATCCGAACCTCAACGCGCAACCGACCTTCTCCCTCCGTGTCTATCTCAAACTCGACGCTACCTCTGCCTCCTGGCTTTGTTCATCGACACAGCTGTCATCTCATCCCGCATTTGTCGTGGTTACCCGTCACTACTCGGCCTGTCGACGCAGTTGTCGTTTCTGCCTGACTAGCCGTGCCCAACGCCGCGCCTCAAAGCTGCACGAACCTCGCTGTTCTTACCGCAGCGTCAATTCACGAGGCTCCCTTTCCATTCCACCTCCTGCGGAGATACACGCACCTTGACCGGCAAATAGCCCAAGTGCACGTATTGATCCGGTTTCTCCGCTAGGGTGCAGCGCTGATATCGACTTCCGTCGGTTCGCTCTTGACTCCTCAGCGTCTCCAGCAACTGTGAGATCTCGCGACTTCCATTTCGACCCATCCCGTCTGGTGTAGGTAGGAGACTTCAGCAACTCCCCGACGACTTATGGGCTGGCTTAAGGCCGGTCCGCCTCGCCTATCGTGGATATCAATCTGCTCATCGAGCCCCGGGGCTCAGAGTCCCCGGCAAGCAAGAAGAGCTCCATATCGGTAGCTTCAGCATCTACTGGAGCAACAAGAACCTACACAACAGCTCCTTCCGCATATACGCAGTCTCCAGCATATTCGCAATCCCCTGCTTATGCTGGCAACTCACCCGCTCGTGCGGATGCATCGCCAGCATATACAACATCTTCGCCGAGCTATGGCGCGACCCCGGCATACTCATCCCAAGCGCCCACGTCGGTCGCGTCCATGCAAGGCGGACCAGTCCTTCCAGCGATTGCGGAGCTCCATCGACACCCGGATCCAGGCCCGCCACCGCAGTTTCGACCCCTCTATTCTGGACCGCCACTGACTGGCGCCATTCAGCAGGGACCTCCAGGCTCCAACGGATCACCACCGACTCAAACACTCAAGCGAGCTGCCTCTCAAACGCCACTTGCGGAGGAGTCTCCGGCCAAGAAGCAATCCAAGTGGACACCCGAGGAGGACAACCTTACCATTGAGCTACGCGGCCAAGGCATGAAATGGGACGACATCGCCAAACGTCTACCTGGACGAAGCTCCATCTCGTGCCGGCTGCGCTACCAAAACTACTTGGAGAAGCGGGCCGTCTGGGACGAGGAAAAGAAGAATAAGCTCGCGAGGCTTTACGCTCGGTATGTAAAACGCGAAACCCTACATTGGTCGTCACACGTCGCAGCCTTGCTGGCGTTTACCACATCTATTTGGTCACACATCGTCCCCTCCACATAATCTGCGTTTTGCTGGAACCAGCGGCGTGGGCGGTATCAGATCCTCTGTATGCGACTGTGTTCTCTGTTGTTGTATTGATAGGCCAATGCTAACGAATCACCATAGTTTCAAGGACCAAATGTGGCAGAAGGTGGCAACAGAAATGGGCATTCCGTGGCGCTCGGCTGAGTCAATGCACTGGCAACTCGGAGAGCAGGAAATGAGCGCACGCGCGAACGCTCCCGTATTCCAATTGCATCCGTCGGCTACATCTCTAGGTTCACCACCGACAGTACCGCTTACGACTGCGGCAATGCCCCAAGGGCCACCATCCCACGGCTTTACCGCTACGAATGCTCCTCAATTAATCCCTCACCCTCCACCACCAGCTTCCATACAGCAGCAGCAGCAGCAACCGCCGCCCCCGCCACCACCGGGCCCGATCCACTCCTATCATCAGCGCACGGAAAGCGGGTCGAGCCACAGTAGGAGAAGAAGCAGTTCGCTTAGTCGCCGGCGGGCAGACGGAAGGTCAAGGTCCAGCGTACCACCCCATCTTGGTCCAACGCTGCCCCAGATCCAACCTCAGTCGAAAGCAGATCTCATCAGTGGGGCCCTGACAGCGCCTGTTCCCAACTCCCAGTCAGCCGTGAGGAGGGAGGATGAAAGAGGACCGCTAGGTGAACCGTTTGGGCAGAGAAGGCGCGACGAGGAAGGTGGAGGCGGAGTAGGATTGAGGGCCGATGTGGAGAGAAGGAGTCAAGATGGCAGGAGCCCCGACCGGTCGTCGCAGCGTAGTGGGTCAAGTGTCAGGAGTGCGAAAAGAGGAGGTTCAAACGAGCCCGAGCAGACTGCGACCTAACACACCTTGACGGCGGAACCGCGGTGGATCGAGGACCGCGGAGCATCGTTGTCTAATGAAAATAGCATAGCATGGCTATCAGACAGTCGTTGGGAGAGATGTTCTGACTCGGGCGGAGTCGAGGCGGAAACAAGAAAATGGACACCATCAACACTTCGGGCAGGGACCGGACAAGAGCATGGGCATAATAAGAGCTTGTCATATCAGAAGCGGCATGGGAAGGGGATACTCGGGTTGCATATTGGCATGGGCTATCAGCATCGCAGCATCATCATATCGAACGGCTTTATGATTGTGGTATTTAGCGTGGGCGGCTGTCCGGTTAGGTTTTTCTCTTCTTTCATTCTGTGTTTTTTTCGTCTTGAGTGGCTTTCTCCTTTGCAACACGTCATATCATAGCGAGCGGATTTCTCCTTTCTTTTATTGTGTGCTCTGGTTGGATCGATACACCTCATTAGCGGCAGCGGCATTATTGTGCATTTTCAGCGTTTTTCCCCCTTCACTCATTCCCTAGACTATACATTTCTCAGCTTGTGTTTATCATATTTTTAAGCGTCATGTTTGTATTTGGAGTGGCATCGCAGCGAGCGATTCTTTCACACGTTGATTTTAATGGCGAGGACATTTTGCAAAGAATATAAAAGTACATAGCTGCAACCGCATCGCACCACTTGCTACAAACAGAGTCTACGATATCCCTCCCTCCCCCTTCGCACAACCGCGCAAACAGGGCACCCATGCGTCTGGTGGCGGTGAATCATCCGATGCCCCGATGACGTATCCAGTTGAATAGCGTTCAGCAAAAGTGCGGTCAAAGCCTAGAACAACGCAACACCTCACCGTTGGTTGCGTGGCTTGCCCCTTCGACCCTCCCTTGATGAGTTGTCACTGCTCTCCCTACTTTTTGCTGAGACCCCTGCCCCCTAGTCGAATTTTCTGAGGCGGAGTCATACACGCACACCCACATACACATGTCCAAGCCTCGTTATCAACTCAACCTACCTGGCATGCATGACAGGCATGGACGAGGACATGTCCGGTTTGGGATCCGGTGCCCCCGGCATTCAGCCCCACCACGCACTACAGGTATTTTGCTCAGAACGCCGGTTTGGAAACTGCATCTGGCATGTGGAGATGATGGGTTTAGGGGATCCCCCGTAAGGCTAAGCTAGTGCGCATGAAACACGCTCATAGACGCTGAGCCCCCTGCAAAAGGTGACATATTCATGCCCTTGCGACGAAACCGGATTGCAGCAAGCAACCAACAGCTTTTACTTTTCACGGACAGGGAAATGCTATTGGTACTATGCTATAGGCTCGTACGGGCGTGTCAGCTACAAAATGGGTAGTAACGTATTGAGGAACGATAGTTCGAGGATCGTGTCGTCGGCATGAACTGGTGCGCAAAGGTGAAACGAACGGGGGTCATGGAAGGCGAATGGAAGGCATGCAAGGCTTCCATGGCTGCCGCCGTCGAAGACGCGTTGAAGGGCGGGTAGAATAATGTGATGCACCGGCGTCTATCGGAGCGAAGCACCGAAATTGTCAGTTGCTTCCATGCGAACATGTTCAAACAATCTCTACGCAGGTGCGTGCGCAAACGCGATGTCTCGCAGAAGCGAAGGTTTGGCGAGTGCTTCGAGAAGCAATTGTGACAGTAGCGTCGACCGCTCCGAGGTACGGTCGCGGACTGACACGTTGTGAGACGGCAGATTGCGTATCCCGCGCGCCCCGATGCTCAGTGTTACAAGCTCGTGGAGACTTGACCGACAAGAGCAGCCTCCGAACGGCATGCCCACCGAACGACCGAAGACTTATGGATCCCAACACAGATACCGTATGGGTATCCCATCCTTTCCAGCTCTATAATTGTCTTCTCAGGCATCGATCTCTTCCTCAAACCGCTAATAACGCCATCGATACGTTCAACGGGTGGTCGGCATGACGAACGCGACCAGTCCGTCAGGTGCTCCGAACGGGTGGAGCAGTGGCTGTTACGGGACACCTTCCGCATCGTTCCAAGGCGAACGGCTGCTGCTGAAAGGGGTATCCGCTCCCTTCCCACGAGGACGAAATTTGGGAACGCGGGACGGAAAGGGGATCTAGCGTCGAAGCGTTCGTTGAAAGTTCGGTCGCGGAGCCTGAAGCGAAACTTTAGCATGCGACTCAGTTCTTTGCGCACGACTCGAGAGTCGGGATGCCCTAATTTGGAAAGAATCGAGACACTCCCCATCAGTAGCAAGAAAGAAAAGGAGCACTTACCTCGCCCATCGTCTCGTCTTCGCAAGCAAATCTCCGACATGGAGGACCAGCGTCGAAGGACAGGATCCCCTGAAAGTCAGGCCGTAGAACACTCGCCGTACCTAACATTAGCCACGTCTCACGGGTACACTACTGTGGCAAGCGCTCTCGAGCACGATCGCACCAACGCTGTGGAACCGCTCAGTTTGTCGGCATCATGTCCCGCACACTAGCTAAGAAGATGGAGCGCGGCGTCGTACGTAGCGTGCTGCGGACTGACTCGTGGCAGAACATCGTGGTTTGGAGTGCCGCGCTACAGCGCCCTACTCCATGTGGAGGCCTAAATACCGTATACGACGCCCCGAGGAAGAGGGGCGAAGTGCCTTGACTTGCTGACGCAGAATTGGGTTCGGCTGAATCTCGAACTGTGAGCTGTACGGGATGTGCTGGTGGCTGGAGAAGGTAATATTGGGGGAAATATTGGGCTGGATTGCTTGGGCATCAAGAGAGGAGCAGATGAGTTCTGCCGCCTGCGTCATGTTCCATGTTCGTCGAGGTCGATGAGAACTTGTCTGGAATGCTGAAGGTTCCGCGGGCCGAACTTCGGACGGCTGGACCGTGGCCAACGCATTTGACAGCATGAGCTGCTTATCAGCCATGACAACACCACAGTCAGACAGCTGGCTAGGCAGTATGTGGTCGGTCGCGGGAGCATGTGGTTATGGTCAGGTTCATGAGGAGACAGTCGTACGTATATCACCCATAAACGAACAGGGTATCACAGAAACGGTTGGTGCCCTTCTATCTCAGAATGAGGAGTTTTAAAAGCTCTCAAGGGTAAATCGGTGCGATGCAGTTCTCAGTGGCGTCATCAATCGTGAGTCTCAGGTGCTGACGTCTCGCTCGTTCCGCACATGAAGCCCAAGTTCATGTTCCAACTTCAATACCACGTCACTCCTGACCACCACACTTCTCAGCAAACTTCAATACTAATTCTTCTCGCTCAACTCATCTACCAAACCAACGCTAAACCATAGGCCTTTTGTGATCCGTCCGTCACCTGCCCTTTTGCTATCTCGACCCCAGTTCGGGAACGACTGAGCGGTCACACAGCACTAACACGACTCCAGATCCCCGATATAAAACCACAACGCGTCCACAAACCCTCTAATGAATTAATCTCATCGATTTCACCGGGCTCAGACAGCAAACAACGCTTCCACACCGCCTCACACCGCTCTTCACCCTCTCTTCCATCCTCCCCTCCAAGTGCCCAAACACCACGCCGCCGCGGGTACCTGATCGATACCTCGATGGCGAACTTGAGGCCACCAAGTCAATGGTCCCATACCTTACAAGACCCCAGCCTACCAAAAGTCGAACCATCCGCACTACTTTCCGTATCCCCACACCGTTCAGCTGGCGAGCACCTCCAATGCCCACCACTAACGATCTCCATCACTGTTACACGACGTCTGGGGAAGCGGAAGCAAAGGATTAGAGCGCTCGGGACAAGACGGGATGCCCACCACTCAGACACGCAGCGCTAAAGTAAGCTGAGTTTGTTTGCGGTTGCACGAGCCAGCGGGCGGGAAGCCTCCTGTACCTGTCAGCGTTCCACAACAGTAGTCGCTACAGCCTGTCAGAACTGTGAACGAACGTGAGCTGTCACTGCCTCAAGACGTTTTACGTAGAGAGGACTGTTTGAGCTTGACGATATTGCCCTGTAGCATTTCGTCTCTAGCCATCGTAAACAGCAGGTCTGCGAAAAGGCTTCGGAAAGGAAGCGCATATGCCCGTCTTCTTTCCAAGCACTCACAGCCAGTGAACTGTGCCTTCCGCGCACCCCACATCTCTAGCAGATGATATACGTCCCACAACATCGCCACAACATATTGTACTATCCGTCTGTTACAAGCCCCGCAGCCTGTCGGCGTACTCCGTTTGCATACTATGGCATTAGCTTCCAGACCCTGGAATCTTCATGTGTACGACATCGCCTCGCCCACACTTCTGCGGACGCTCAGACCAAATGGGAATGGGAGCGGATAGATGCGCCGATAAGGCAATCGTTATCCCGGATCGGCGGTGAGAAACGATGAAAGTCGGTGAGAGTGACTATGTTTAGGAAGTGACCGGCGATCGGAAGGGTTTAGAAAACGGGAAAGATGAATCAACAGCGAGTTCATGTGAATCAAGCAATGCTCTGTGAAGGGATATTGCTGAACTTCTTCAGGATTGATGAGCAATCGGCTGTCGCATTGCTCGAGATCGCAGACCGTCTCCACACTGCCTAACCCGAGCCATGCGCGAACCATAGGAAAGGCTGCCCAAATACTACACTAACCCACGCGAACATGTATGCGGACGCCAAAGGCGCATGTCATTGTTGGGCTTGCCCTTGATCCGAACTACCCACTACCGAACCTGCACCCCACCCACAAGCGCTAGAGGTAACCGAAACCCGGGATGCAGGCAAGAAAATAGTACCTCGGAAAATCTTGGAATCCATCGTGACCACCTTAGATGCTACTGCCGGTCGGAAAGACTTCGTCACCGCCAAACGCCATTCTACACCGCTTCATCGGTACTAACACACGGAAGGAAGGATTACCGACGCAAAAGAAAATAGTCATGGAGGGAACTAGAGACGGCTACTCCTCTGCAACCTGTACCTCGTATCCTTGTGCGAAGAAGATGCGACTAGTGCTAGTGCCCACATTTTTGATGCTGTACATGTTGCCTGTGAACCATCGTCAGTGAACCCGCAAACCTAAGAATAGCACAAGTAGATAGCGGCAGTTGAGGAGGACTGAAAAGGAAGGATCCGCGATGAAGACTAGTGTGCGTTGATGAAGTTGTACACCGCACAGGGAATCAAAAACGGAGCGAAAAGGGAAGAGAAGCGAAATAAGCGGGTTCGTGCGGTAGCCGCGCGAACGATGCGTAACATCCCCCACACCGCAGCGTCGTATGTTGCACAGCATGCGAGCAACCTGCACCAGCCACACTTTGCTCGCTTGCCCTGGTCCCCGGTTGTGTGACGAGGCGCGACGCGACTAATGCTGTGGAAGGTGTAAAGTGACGGACGATGCAAAGTGCCACCAGCCATCCTCGGACCAGAGCATCAAGTCACTGCCGTCGTACATACCAGGGAAACCTTTGGTGCAGGCTGGACAATCGGCTTGGACGAGTGGGGATGGAAAAGTGCGCATAGAAAGCGCGACATGGAGCGTTTATAGGGAAAGTCGCCAATGCAGGTGTAAAACGCAAGAGAGTGACCGTAAGAGAGGGAGCACTTACCACGAGGAACTTGCCATACTCCACCCCTATGCACTAAGAACTGATTTTCATGTACTTTGACCTGAACGACGCCGCTCTGAACGTGGAAGCACATGTGCATGCGTCGTGCGTTCTTGGTACGCTTCATCTGATCGGGACCAAGCTCAACGAAGCCCCAGCTCATGAAGCTGTCCTCGCCCGCAGACCCCAATTTGGCATATTTGAATGATTTGTCTCCGACTTCGGAGGGTTGGATACCCTTTGGTGCCCAGGCAACAACTGTGATTATTAGCATAATCCACTGGGCGTGTTGAAAGGTCTATCATACTGCTCTCGATGAGAATATCCCCTCCAACCTCCGTTATTGGATCATACTCCTTGAAGCGGCCCTCGAAGACGCCCTCTTCCTCTTCCCACTTCTCAAGCTCGACTTCTTCCTCTTCTTCGAGGGCTGCAAGTGGTCGCTTCTTGCCCTTGGATTTGGAGACGGAATTTTTGGTTGGTACCGGTTCCTTGGTTGCATTTTTGACAACCGCTTGCATGTTTCCTTGATCGTCATACTGGATAGACTCGTTCTTCCAGAAGTCAATAGGTGCCACACGATGCCTTCCTGTGCGACCGACTCGAGCAACGGCGTCTGGATCAAGCTCGCGGAATACAGATAGGTGGCGGCCGCGACCGAATCTCGAGCCAACTGAAGTTACAGACATCTGATCCATTTCCTTCTTCGAGATGGGATTGCCGTGTACATCAACGAGTCTGCCGGCTTCGAGAGCGTCTAGATCTGACTGTTTCTCGGTCGATTTGGCTTCCGGCTTCTTCTTGGGTTTCGCTGTCATCTTAGGCTTTTTAAAGATTTGGTCGTCATTTTCTATCTCTCCCTCTTGCTCCTTGGCTTTCTGTTTCGCCTTCTGCTTCTCTCTTACGGGTGCGGGCTGCTCGGCCTGTACTTTGGCTAGTGGGGGGCGTCCCCGTCGCTTAGCCACCACAGGAGGAGTCTCAATCTGCTCCGGAACCTCTGCAGAGATATCTAGCGTAGTGTTAGGCTCCTCATCTAGAATATCTGAGACACGCTTCGATCTTCGCGGTTCTGCAGCCGGTGCCGCCGCCGCTTTCTTGCCTTTCTTCTGCTTCTCTGGTACATACGCATGCACGGCCGCGCCACGTCTCCGTACTCTCGGCGCGTCCTGCTCTTCCTCGGCCGGTGGTTCAGTTGCCGCGCTCTTGCGCTTCCTGCCTCTCTTCGCTGGCTGCTTCGGAGGCTCCGAGATTGCTGTTTCCTCTTCGGCCCCGGTCGTCGTGTCATTTCCGATCTCCGCGACATAGCTTTCCTCCGCGACTCCGTTGAATATGACCGAGTCTTCTGTCGCTATAATTTCTTCCTGTATGATTTCTTCTAGAACTTCGCTCTGTCCTCGTGTGGGCGATTCCTCGATTTCGTAGATGTCTGTACGCTTTCTGCGCTGCATGCCAGATTCGCTCAGAGCTGGCGTCTCTTGGAGACTAGACTCTTCCTCCTCCTCCTCCTCCTCCTCCTCGAAATCAAGGAGACGATTGACCACAGGGTGTGATGCAGCGCGAATTGGGCTCGATGGAGGGTTTGCGGATTGCGCGCGGGGTCCCATAGACGACTGTCGCCGTGGCGAAGAACCAAGTGTCGTCTTCATTGGCGAGCGCGCTTTTGGGGGTGGGAAGTGTGTTCGGCTGTTGCGCAGGAGGTGGGCAGAAGTGGCTAATTCTGGAATGGAGCCTGCAATTCATGTCAGATCGAGCCCCACGACGATCGCCGCACACACCGCACGCGCACTCCGAGTACATACTCTCTTGTATATCCATGGACTCCGACTCCGTGACCGTGTCTCCCGTCCGACTTGAAGCCCCGCGTTTGGGCGGGCTCTTCGCTGGCGAGGAAAAGATACCAGAGATGGGTTCCAGGCCATGCTCGTCGCGCAAGCCTTTGTCTGGGAGCTCAATCCCGGTTTTCCTGCCACCATGGTCAGACGCGGTATTCACATGTCGCTTCCTCGTCCTCTTACCGTCCCTGGACGCCAACATTGTAGAACTGGTTCTCGCGATTTTCGCGTTTCCTTGAGGGCGCCATGTCAAAGATTTTGCGCTACGCGTCTGGAGCGGAGACTGTATTTCGGACTTGACGCGTCGTCTGTTGGGTGTTCAATGCTTGAGCCAGAAGTGCGCGTCTATGTTCACAGTGTTGTTTGGGGTGTTTGCCGGCGCTAGAGCTGATCAAAAGCGCGCTAGTCACCGTTCCAGCTTGGCGCGCACTTCGCGACCAGACTCGGGCATTTATTTATCACTAATTTAGACATTCGCATCACTACAGTACATTTGCATCCATTGTCGCTTTGCCAGTCTTTCTATTGGGCGTGAAGCAGCCCGTCTATCGAATCTCAAATCTCGAAACTTTACTCCTCTTCCAGCCGGGACCAAGACGATGTACCAACGAGTCATACCATTCATTTGCGGTATCAAAGGTCCTATTTACACTTGACGGTGTCGCCCGGAGATCGAAAAATATCATTATTATGAGACGGCGTCAACAATTAGCATTTATGATTCCTCCCAGTACTATTCATATAAGCCCCGTCCGATAATTTACACCGGCAACTTTCCACTCTCAATATCTTTCTGCGCCTGTAACGTCAAGTTGATGATCTCAGTCGTCATATGCGTCCTCTCATCCTCCAAATGATCATCCTCTGCAGCATCTCCATAATACACACTTGCCGCAACATGAATACCATCATGCGGCTGGTCGTAATCCGCACCCTTGACATTCTTCGCACTGATATGCAGCACCCCAAACACAGTCCCGTCTATCAACACCTTATCGCCAGCAGCCTGCAGCGAGAAATCCGCATGCTCGTGCAAAAACGGGTACCGCGTGCGGTTCGGTGGGATCGCAAAGTTAGGCACGGTGAAGTGAGTCGTGATTCCACCCCAGCCTTCGATGATCTCGGAAACAGCGGCTGTGCCTTCGACTTTAGTGGCTTTGTAGTAGTGCTCTGGGTTGGCCGCGTTGTTGGCGGCATCGGCGAGCGGGCTCAGATACCACTTGACGAAGCGTTCGGCTGTGACGTTGGGCAAGAAAGCGATACCGTCGCCGTCGGCGCTCACCCACCCTTCCTTTTGCTCGATCTTGCCGGTGGACCTTTCGGCGATGTCTTTCCAGAATGTGTCCGCTTTGGCGATGGCGGGGCCTAGTACTTTGAGTATGGTATCTAAGCCTTGGGCTTTCAATCCGTCTTTGAGAGTCTTTAGGGCTGTTTGCGCGGCAGCCCATTCGTAGTCTTCTTTGGGGGCGAGATGCTTGGGCCCGAACTTGATGAATTCGTATCCACCAATGTTCTCCTGGAATGTCTCGGCGGGGATCTGAGCGATGGCTCCCAGAATGGGAAGAGCCGCGCAGGCGAAGAGTGTCTTGGACAGCATGTTGAGAGAGGTGGCAGAGTCTGATTTGCGTGAAGACTGAGACAGTAAGTGTCAGTACTGTCCTTGTTGTTGCAGGAGCACTTCAATATTTATACGAATACTGCCGAAAGAGCATGCCAACCTTGCGTTAATTTACAAAGTGCTAATCTCCAACGCCTTCCAACTTAGGTAGGAGCAAGCAAACTAGCACGTTATTGATTCTAGCGCTAACAACCCGGAAATCCTTCTGCGTCGTACTCCGCAAGTGCCGTCCTATTGCAATGGCATAATCATTGGGGCGCCCTATACCGGAGAGGCTCAACTGCGTGACACTAGCTCTTTGAGGAAACCATCTCGCGCTGAAATTTAGCCCCCACAGGAAGTACGCCACCAACGTGAAAGTCTCCCTTGTATTATTACCCGTGTCGATTGAGGGGCCAAATGTAAACTACATCCCAATGCCAAATTTTCGACCACTACAATACATGTTCGAACAGACAAAGCTGCGCTCAACACAGTGTCCATTTCTGACATCCATGTATAGGCAACCTTGCAAGCTACGACCGGACGGCGAACTCCATGATCACAAACGAGCCAAGAATAGCCGAGTGAATCCTTCGTCCTTACAAGAAAATGGTAACGGTCAGCCTTGCGGAGAACGAAACAACCTTGATCGCATCATATTCAAAAAACAGTTGCACATACTCGCCTCGTGCTCATTCTCCTATCTCCTAGTCCGTCTCACGTCATCTTTCCACAGGTCCGTAGTCAAGCAAGTTCCTAATGCTAAACGAGCAGGCCCTGACCATGTCCGCAGGCTTCGACAAGGGTCATAAAGACTGCTCAATGCTGCTTGGCAACGGCGTAACTGCGCCGGGTTCATTGGAAAGGAACAATGTCCGACATCGCCCTGGTCGTGGAACTTATAGTCTGCACTTCACGTTTGCAATCAATTCATGCTCTCTGTAAGGTGGGGTGGACTCGCGACCATATCCTACGATCGAAGCACAAAGGGTAACGTGGGATGAGTGACGAATGCCCGTCCATCAAAATGAACAGAACATTGAAATCCAGATTTCCTACGTGACCGCCCGAATGCACCCAAGGGCTCTTCGTTGACCGCGATAGATCACAAACGAAACATCAACGGGTTCCATTGCTCTGCCTCCAAAGACTCCGCTCCCCCCATCTTCCACCGAATGCAAGATCTTTCTCCAGACTTTTCCGTAAGAACCTTTCTCTTGACGATTGGGTCAACCAGTCAAGAACCGAGTCGAATGATGCCGCGCGATGAAATGATGCTTTTGTGCGCAAGGGTCGAAAGACGGCCGTCGGCCGCAAATTGAGAACATGTACAATGAAATGAAACTCGTAATCGTGTCGATAGCTCGTAAGTCGTGTGCTAACTCTCTGAACAGGCGAGACTCCACATGTAGGTCTGAAGGCGATCGTCGCAAGCGCAAAAGATCAAGATCTGAGAATCGACGACGGGTAGTAGGGAAATCTAGTTGGGGCAAGCGTTCTGGACGTGGCCGGGCTGCTTGCAGCGGTAGCACACGCGCTCAGTCGAAGTCTCGGACGGGCAGTCTCGCGACAAATGGCCGACCTCGCCGCCTGTAAGATGCGTTAGTCGTGTACATGTAATTTCAACGTTGACAGCAACTTACAGTTGTAGCACTTCTGGCCCTGGGTGCAGTCACGGCTCATGTGGCCGAAGCCGCCGCAAGAGTAGCAGGTAGTCTGTCTGGGACCGCCGAATCCAGCGCCACCACCACCACGGGCAGCACCGCCGAATCCTCCTCCACCGTATCCGCCCTGAGCGCCACCACCGAAGCTGCCGCCGCCGCCTTGGGTGCAGTTCCTAGCAATGTGGCCCCGCTCGCCGCACTTGTAGCATTCCTGGCCACCGCCGCCGCCGCCCATGGGCGCAGCACCGCCGTCCTTGGTGCACTCGCGGCTGATGTGGCCAGTACCGCCGCAGCGGTAACAGCTCTTCTCGGCCTGAGGTGAGGTGCACTCGCGGCTAAGGTGACCCTTCTCGCCGCAGTTGTAGCAAGTGGGGTTTCCCTTGCTGGGGCACTCGGCCGCGCGGTGGGAGGGGTCGCCGCCTGGCAGTAAAGTCAGTTAATATTCAGCGATGGAGTAAATAGTCAAGTGTAAAATGGTCGCCAATAACCAATCACAAGGAAGCTGGCGAGATACTAGAGCGTGGTTATGTTGACGATGCCAAGTCACATGACGCAGAACCCGGATTAGGGTTCCGCGTCAAATTGGTACGTATGACGTTGGCGTCCACAGGCGGGTGCGAAATTTGCGAAATGATAGCCCAGAGAGGCGGGATGCGAAGAAGAACGAGGCTCAACATACAGTTGTAGCAGCCACGGCCGCCGCCGGCGCCTCCAGGTGCAGGAGCTTGGTAATCCATTGTGAAGGTAAGGTTTGCTGAAACTGGATCGCGTAAGTACCATGTTGACGACGCCGGCGCGGTGGCATGCAGACTCACCTTCAAGGTCCTAACGTGGGGTATACGGGGGAGTAATGTATCGCAAAAAGAGACGTATCCAACTGTCGTTTTCGAGAAGTAAGATCCGCGTCAATTGAGTCGTGGAGACGTGAGTAAGTTGTGGAGGTGGGAGAGGCGAGGGGATCTCAAGAGAAAATATCTGCCCGCAAAAGTGGCAGGTGTGCGCGCCGTGCACGAGCACTAAGCCAAGAGCAGCTAGCGCATTCTTGCAGCCATCACTCGCGACCGACCAACGTGGGAGCAACCGCCGCCATAGTGGTCGTGGCGGCTGTCGGAACATACAGTACGTATGTATGCGCAGCAAGTGTTGTCTGTCCACAGGTGTCTTGCATAACCGTCGGCTCTGTATGAAGAGCTGCACGGTCGCTTGGTGCGCTCCAGCAGTGACATAATTCCCAACGTCAACGGGTGGTTTGTCCCAGCCGACGGCACCATGCAGCTCAATATGCCGCTAGCCGGACAAAGAGCTAGCTGCTGAAGAATGGCCACATGATGGCATCGTCGCCACCTGCTAGAAGCACATGTGCGGGTGCCTCGGCCGATATTGCTCCAATTACTTCTGCATCTGATTACGTTCAGCCACTAGTGATACTACACAAGAACGTACTTACCTAGTCGGTGTGGAATGGTGAAGTCTTAAACGTCGGTCATATCATGGGTGTCCTCCCAAGGAATATTGGAGACGAAAACAGACTTGCGCGGTCATCTTCTTAGTTTGTACAATTGCCTTCTTCATGGGTTAAGTGAAATCATAGACTACGAGCGCTTGGCTACCCTCGCTTTTCTCTCGGAGCACGATGACACTCTGTTCGTCAAACCCCACCCACCCTCGGCTCACTGTCGCATTGTCAAAGCCCCGGTCGAGCGCATGGCGGAGACCAATTTCCTGCAGGGGTATGTCGTCTGTGGAGTCGCAAGGCGAGTCGGTTGCTTTGGACGGCTGCACCCTTACGCTCAGCTCGCCGTTCTTGGAGCGTCGCCTGTTTGCTGAAGAGGCCATGCCGCCTTCAAGATCCCATACTCTTAACTCATCGCCCAAACGACTAACTGATACTGCCTTTCCCCTCATGCCGACATGGGCACCGGATACGGACGAAGTATGTCCCCATAACCGAGTTCCAGGACTGATCGAAAGCGAAGATGACGTCGAATTGACGAGGTACAAGGAGAGCGTGTTGTCTGGATGTCCGGCGAGTAAATAGGGGTGTGAATAAGACATGGAAGTCGGTTTGGAGTTGCTGGGCGAACTTCTCGAAAAAGGATCTCGAGATACACCGGGAAGTGGCGAGGATGATCGAGTCGTGGGCGAAGATAAGGAGCGCTGTCCGGATAAGGTGTAAGAATGGTCATCAGTTGCTGTGGCTAGCCGGGATTCGAGCAACTCGCCGTCATGCGAGATCCGCATCTCCTGGATACCTACAGTCCACCCAGAGAGATAGGTGGGCAATGCGTACGCTATAGCAACGCTCATACTCGTAGAAGTCGATCGGATAGACAGTGACACGGGCGGCCAGACTGTGTGGGACCGTAAAGAATACAGAAGCCGTGGGGCTTCCAGGGCATCTTTGGAGTGGTCTCTTTCCGTGAAGACGTACACTGAGAGTAACTGATCCTCCGTCATTGTAAGAAGATACCGCATGGAATATGCGATAGCCGAAAGCATGCCGTTGGTGGACGAAGGATGCTCGAACAGCGTCGTGAAAGTCTTCGCTACCTTCCGGAGTTCGTATATAGTGAAGGAGCCATTCTCAAATCCTACAACCACCCTCTCGTGACCAGCTCTTTCCATGCGCGTATCTATCGCCATCGATGTCGGTAATCGTAGAGTATGCGCTTCGCTTTCGAGTAGCGGGGTCATTGCCAGCAGCTCACGTTCTGCACGGGTGCTCCATGCTCGTAGACCAGAAATAGAATCGGCTGTGAATATGGTACTATTCGACATCATAACCAGAAGCGGCGGATCCGGCGGCCGCTCTGCGACGACAATCTCACTAACGGTACATTGCCCCTGACACCAATTATGCCGCAGCCTGTACTGCTGCTTCCAGTTGGTGCTTGGCCCATTCTTTATGAGATGTCCGTCCTCCAGCCACTTCGACAGCTTCGACGAGTAGCGAAGGTGTTCGGAAGCGGTGCGTGTGTCTTTGAGTCCGGGAATGCGTGCGGCCCGCGGCAGCACAAACTGCTTGTAGTACGCTGCTTTCCACAGTTCTGAGTCGACGGCTAGACGTCCCAATTTCTTGGACACCCTGGAAACCATTAGCATGCAACAATCATCGACGACACTAGTGTTCTTACAGTTGGCATACGAGTAGTGTACGCACCGGTGTGAACGAGAGGATCCGGACGAGTAGTTCCTCACTCAGTTCTGTAAGCCTGTTTTTGGATAAAACTCTGCGAACCTTCTTGGTTTGCTCATCGCAATCATCGTATTCCCGCGTCCGCTTCATGTCGAGATGTGGTATTGTCGAAAGTTCGTTCTTGCCCCACGAGAGGGTGGTGAGTGGCCCGTGCATTGCCAAGTCCACGGCTCGTGATCACGCGCTAGGATCAACGCGTCTCCTCCGCGGACTTTTAGGCAGCTGATGTGTCTCAAGAGTAGACAACACTTCGTTAACGACCCTCGGGACGCGAGCACCGACTGTCAGCTGGAGTACGTCGGTTGAGTGGACTAGGCCGGCAAATATGGCGGACTTTTCTACATGGCTCGAGAAAAGCAAAGGGCTTTGGACGCGTGTCTACGATGAGGTCATCATGCCCGACCTCGAGAAAGAGTGGAGGAAGCGTAGGTGCATGTCACTGTTTACACGATACTGGAAGCTGACAATCCCAAGGGACTGATGAGCATGAGACAGAACTAAAGACAAGTGAGAGCCCTGGATCTCGGTCTCCAGAAATACGCTAACACCGGGACAGAAGATGACAATCAACAAATCGTTCTCGCGCATATCAACAATGAATTCATCAAAAACGCGCGGTTGGAAGAGGAGAACGCGCGTCTCAAGACGTTGCTTCAGAGACAGAATTTTGGAAAGCCAACGCCTGCAGAAGAGCTGGAAGCAAGCACGGCCGAAGCTACTGTCTCAGTCGAAGAATTCCGCTGCTTGACTGACAAGTATGACGATCTCAACAAACGATACCAAGAAGCAGCTCAGAGAATCAAGTATTTAGAGCGGAAGAATGTCGCCGTCATGCAGAAGAACAAGGAGATGAAGGAGAATGTGCGCGCCTGGCAAGAGTACTGCGATCGCCATATTTGGAAGCAAAAGACGAAGACGGAGACGGAGACTAAGACCGAAACGAAGCCCTACCATGATGTGGTAAAACCCCTGGCTGTGGTCCAAGCCCACGACACCAGGCCCGTTTCACCGTCCAGTCCGATGCCAGCTGCATTGAGGACGCCTCACTCGGTAGTCGATCACTATCGCTCATCCCCAGCTCCCATGATGCCTATCGCACACGCCACGTTCCTACCATCAAGTTCAAGTCGCAGTCAAGCTCGAGAGGTGGTCTCCCCAAGAGAGCAGGTGGACAAAGATGCCGCCCAAGAGCGTGAAGAGCAGGAATTACCGCCGGTCCCCGAGGATACGGTTGATAGCCGCATGAAGATGGGTCCAACCCACATAAATGTTGCTTTTTTAGGCCGACCGGGCTCAGACCATTTGGGCTCAAGTCAGACCACTGTGGATGATGTTGCCGAACAGAACAACGCAATCACGAAGACAACGACTCCTGCAGAAGACGACGACGTGCCACAATTCATGACTGAGCGGTCGCTCAGGCGTAAGCGGAAACGATCTACAGGGCTTAGGACACACAGATCATCAGATGGAACTCCTGCGAGACCTATACGAGTTAAAGAGGAAATGTTCAGCAGCCCGCCACCACAAGACGTTGCAGTCCAGCTATTGCGTAAAGAAACTTTTGACCTCGACGAGCTTGGACCTAACGCCATACTCTCGCCGCGTCGACGATTGAACCGGAATTTCTCGACTCACTCAAATCTGACGGGCACACTGCGCAACCAGAGGTCCAGTAGTGCTCCATTCAGTGGACCCGTGATCAAGGCGGAACAATCTGCCGAAGACGTACAGATAGCCAGCCCGGACGAAACGGAAGCAGAAGCCCAGGTTGCAGCAGAAACAAGGTCCATTAGCGAAACTGGAGCTCCGGTACGGATCGTGGGAGACATTTTACAGCCTTTGGATCCGAATGGTCCGCACAGAGCCAATGCAGGTACACCCAATAAGCGTATCAAAAGAGAAGGGGCTCGACACCAAGACGCATTCAACATCCTAGCAGAGTCTGGCGAAACACCCCCACCAGTGGACGAGAACAATAGACGCTCTCACAAACTCGCATTAGCGCATTACCACCAACGATTAAGAGCCAACAAAAACACCGACACGCCAGCGAAGACTTCTCACTCAACGCCCAAGACTGCACCTGCGAAAACTACTGCTGCGCAACGACCTACTCCACCGCCAACAAGAGATCGTTCAGCATGCACACCATCTGCCCGGCCAGCACAGCGCAAACTACCCACATCTGAACCACGTCCCGAAACTCGCTCTGACGCTCACGCTGATCATCGACCTATGGGTCCTGTATGGTCAATGGCTCCACCTAGTGGATCCACCCGAAAAGCACCCGTTGCTCCATCGCTTCAGCCAGTTCCACTGCGGGGGAAACAATTAGCTGAACTCACCACCCACGACTTCAAACCCAATCCGAACTATAACCAAGGCTACACTCACGCATTCTCCGAAACGGTTCGCAAACGCGGCGACCGTCTCTGCCTCCCCGGTTGCACCAAATCTACTTGCTGTGGCTCTACCTTCAGGACGCTCGCCTCCGCCGCTGCTCCATTAACCCCTTCCCAAGAAGAGACCTTATTGCATGATTACCTCGGCGATGCGTACGACAATTTCGGGATGACCCAGATGAGTCAAGAGGAGAGGGACGAAGTGGTTTTGCAAGCGCGGACTAGGCAGATGGCAAAGGAGCATGGGAAACACAGGCAGGCGTATGAGGGGAGGAGAAGTCCACCTGGGTTCTGGAGAGTGGGCTTTCCTAGCACGCAGGAGCAAGAAGAGGATCGTGAAAGAGCGTTGCAGATGCAGCAAGAGATGGCTAAGGAGAGGTATTTGGAGGCTATGAGGAACGGGAAGTGGATGTTTAGGGACGAGTGACTGTTTAGCGCTCCGTCCGCTGCTTCTTGCACTGGAGATGAACGGTTTCTAAGGTCTGGATGGTCAGGGATGGGGGCGGCGTTTTGGTCTCGTGTGCTTGTGTCTTAGCTCAAACAGGTGCGACATTGTTTTGATGCCCTTATTCTCACTAATGCGATCACTTTGTATTGTTTCATCCGGATCATCATGGTTATCATCATCACCAGTTCCATAACGCACAGTGCACCCTAGACGTGCGCCACTACCTAAATTCTCGTAGATGGTGGAGGATCCGGTTACGATATGGAGGGAACAGACGTAATTCGTGGTATGGAGCAGTGCAAAGCGTCGCAGCCCTCTGTGGGGCCATATCGGTTGCACTTCTCGAGGCAACTTTTCATTTCACTTTCATAACTAGTAGTCCAGTTTCGGGGAAAGACCATGAGCCTCGAAAGGAAGGTTTCGACGGTAAGTGAGAAAATAGTGTTGTAAACAAAAATAGAGTCTTTATCTTCGTGTTCCAGGTCTCGTATATTTGCATGCAGACCATGAACTCGGTCAGCGCTACCTTCCGAGATATCTGGCTGCCCACAAGAGAGTGGTGGTGATGACTAGGTCTTACGAGCGATGTATATGGTCACCTAGCTGTTTTAAAGATACACTAGTCACTCACACGCATGAGCGATATGTGAGGATTCTTGGGTCCAAGCACCCCTTTCTATTCCTACACATGCATCTCGACTCTCAGTTTTTGAACTTTACACTAGCGCGCATGCAAGCGTCTGTTTTCTAGCATGGAAGAAGCGAGAGAACTGAGGCTACAGACATATCGACCATGTCTTTATCCTCTTTTGGTATCAAAGATTGCTCATGAAGATAATTCGAGTCCAGGCCCTCCGAGCACGCTTCCACACACGGTTGTTCGTTTCCTCGTGGTCCTTTCTGGGTATTTCCATATGACATCTTGCAGGAGACACTTTGATGCCACCCCCAATAATATAGTAATTCCTGCTGCATGTCAGCTTGGGTGCCTACCTTGCTCAGATGTGTCAAGTGACGCAGATGCAAACAACAATTAGGAAGTGTAGCTCCTGAAGTAGACCGCACATCAATACAAATAGTCCGAAGCATGATTTGGGAAGCTTAAATTGTGATCAACGATCGGCAATACTGAAACTTTAACCCATGGTATACTCGTCCAATCCTGAATGGGCCGACCCCGAACATACCATCGCTGCCCACGTAGAGAGAAAACTCCTTCATCCCGTCTCCGTCATTTAAACCACCGGGCGGATACTTTTGACACACCTTAACACCTTGAAGATACCAGAATCAAATGGCTGCTCAAGCGC